>Ga0308158_10000084_pt1 | contig 237747 bp, 198 predicted proteins | sample PhyBR2_FD_201038 | JGI IMG/M metagenome (GOLD analysis project Ga0308158, IMG submission 201038) | Phyllosphere microbial communities from UC Gill Tract Community Farm, Albany, California, United States - DLSLB.R2 | ecosystem: Host-associated > Plants > Phyllosphere > Unclassified | place...
AAAGAAACCGATTTATAAAAGGTTCCTCCTTCATCGCTCGATGAAACATAAGCTTCCAATATATCGTTTCCTTCGTATTTCTGTACGGTAGTATTCGCTTTCGCATATAGCTCTTCAATCGTAATTGTAGGTGTGGCTGTATGGTAGGTGATGGCTGGAGCGCTCACGTCGTCGCTGTTTGCACATCCTGTTACAAACAGTGCAGCTGTTATGGCCAAAGCCGCAAATGTATATCTGATTATTTTCATGATTCGCACTGATTAAAATACTTTGATGTTATCTACTTCATAAGTTCCGTCGGCATTGGTATCGGTTCCGCTTCCGGTCCCTCTGAAGGCAATTTTGATATTGCCTTTGAAAGCAGCCAGACTGACAATACCCGAGTTGATCCATTTAAAATTCGTCCCGCCCAATACAGGTTTGTTATAGTCCATCTTAACAGTATCGGCAGCCGAACCGTTTATGTTGTGGATAATGTAGAGTTCGAGATCGTTATTCGTAAAATCATTTACATATCCCTGGGTAGAAATAAAGGTCAGCCTTTTTAATTTGGCCTCGTCAATATTTACCTCTTTGGAAATCACCCATGATTCATTTGCAGCTTCTTTCGGCGCTCCGGCAGGGGCATAGCCCGTAAAATAAAGGTAGCTGTTACTGTTTCGGGTTTCGTACTTCCAGGGTTTCGTCCCTTTTACAACCACATGGGTCCAGGTGTCCAGTTCGAGGTTGCCATTTGTAAACCATTCAAAATCGTCAGAGTAAATGGAAGGTCTGTATTCAGGCAATACCTGATCGTCTTCCGGTGAACAGGCCGTAAAAATGCTTAGAATGGCAATAACGGCTATAGATAGGTAATATGCTGTTTTTTTCATATCACTTCAGATTAAAAATTGATGTATAGGTTCAGGAAGTAGGTTCTTCCGTATCCGTAAAAATATTTTGGACCAAAAGAGCGGGTACCGCTGGCATGATCCATAAGCAATTCCCGGTAGTTTGCATTTCGGGCCTGTTCAAAACCTCCGGTTTTGTATTCCAGATCCAGAACGTTGTTGACCGAAGCGAAGAAACCGAATGTTTTTCCGTTGATTCTCCATGATTTACCACCCTGGACGTTCAGTAAAAAGATGTCATCTAACTTTTCCTGCTTCAGCAGACTGCGGGCAACATCCTCATCAACATCCGGGAATGAGGCTCCTCCCTGTCCGGGTTCTGCAAAAAAGTTGTTGGTTCTGAGTAACGGAGACACATCTAAATAAAGGTCTGTAAGGAAATTGGCATTCGCACCAATCCACCAGTAGTCGGGATCGCGGTATTCGATTCCAAGGGAATATGCCTGCTGCGGGCTTCCGGCGACACGGTAATTCTTGATATAGCTTGTTCCGTAGTTAACCATTGGGTTCAGCCCGTTTTCCCTGCGGCTGTCTATATTAAGATACACATCGGCATTGTCCGAATAAATAGCCTGACCGAAATTGGCGGCAGCGGTTAGCTTGATGGTTTTGGTAGCCTGGTATTCCGCACCGAACTCAATTCCCATGCTCTGTTTACTGATATCGCGCGTTACCTCCGATACAAAATCACTGCTTACATCAGAATCAAGGTCAATACCGTCTGCATAGAAGAATGCTACTTCTGAAGCGTCTTTGATCTCGTTAAAGTAAGCCCCGATACGTCCTTTTAATTTAGGCGTTCTGATGATGTAATTTAAATCGCTACCAAAAACTTTTTCATCTGTTAGTCCGTCAACCGTAGCGTCACTGATCCTTGTGTTGGAATAGCTGTTGCGGATCGACGGCGCTTTGGTATAATAGCTGGCGTTAAAGTTAAAGATGTGCTGCCCGGTTAATTTATAGGTAGCTCCACCTTTGAATCCGTAGTTCTCGAATGTTAATTTTTGTCCTCTTCCAAAAGAAGAATCTGCATAAAGTCCGTTTCTGTATAATCCTTCACGTTGATAATCGGTATAGGAAACATTTTGTCCCAGATAGAAATCCAGTTTTCCAAAATTGAATTTGAACTGGGTGAAAAGGTCTACGATGTTGGCCCGCATGATGTAGTTATACCCGTAACGGTCACCTTCGTAAACTTTGCGGTCCGGGTTATTCAAATCGGCATCGGCGTATTTTTCTTTAAGAAAAAGATCTTTGTCAATAAGGTAGTTCCCTCCGAGGAGGTCAAGCATTTCCTGGTAATTCTCGGAATAAAGGTTACGGTAGGTCAATCCGGCATTAAACCCTACAACATTTGAAATCTGCGTATTGAAAAGGGTATTTGCCGTAAACTGGTTGTCCTGCATTACATCTGCATACAGGGTATTTACCGAAATTCCTCCTGCATTCTGAAAATAAAGCCGGTCCCAGTTTATCTGCGGGTTTTCAAGAAAAGCAAGTCTTCTTTTTTCTGCTCCTTCCAGATCAGGTGCCCAGACAGGATATGCCCCGCTAAGGTCGTGATAATTTAAAGAATAACTTGGAAGGTTCTGATAATAGGTAGGATCCGGGTTTTTGGCTCCGTTATAGTCTAAACGGGTATTTGAAATTTTTCCGAACTGGTAGGCAACATTGGTATTCAGGCTTGATTTTTCGCTGATGTTCCAGTAATGGCTCAGGATAAAAACAGGTTCTTCCACATCCTTATCGCGTGAATTTCTTTTTTTACCGTTTTGCCATCCCCAGTACGAATTGTATTTATAACCCATTAAATCAACTACTTCCTGAGTGTTTGGCGAGTTTTTGCCGCGGCTGTTCTGTGCGTAGATTGCCGAAAGGTTCAGGCTGTGATTGTTGTTGATTTTTTTCTCAATGGCAAGGAAAAACGATTTGGCATCATAATCCGTTCCTTCAAAAAAGCCTTCTTTTGCCATGCGGTAAGATCCGGATGCGGCATAAGCCCAACCGTTCTTGGTCATTCCCGAACCGTAGGTAGCCATAATACGACCGTTGTAGTTGGTATTGGTTCCCGATACGGATAAACGGGTGCCGGTACGTATAAACGAAGCACGTGTATTGATGGCTTGTGTCCCAAGGATTCCCCCGAAAGAATAATCGTTAGGCATAGATCCGTTAATGAACTCCTGATTTCGCGTAGCGTCGTTTAAACCACCCCAGTTGGCATACTGCGGACGTCCGTCGTAAATTTTGTTCATCGAAATACCGTTGATGAAGGTATTCCCGTATTCATTGTCCAGATTGCGTATTCTGAAACGGGCCTGTCCCCAGTTAAAGGCAGCTGCCTGTTGGAAGGCATCCCGCGAAGCCTGTAAAAGTCCCGAAGTTGTTTCAGATCCGGAATTGTCGTCTCCGAGATCTGTTTCGGTAAGTGTAATAAGACTCAGCTGCTGTTCCGCAGTGACATCTTCTTCGAGGTAGATGGTCCCTAAATCAACATCCTCTTCGGCCGAAATATCCATAGCAAACCGCTTTTGTATATAACCCGTGAAGTTAATGAGTAATACCTGACTTCCCGGTGTTGGATTTGCAATCACAAACTCTCCCTGCTCGTTTGTAGTAGTCGATAAATTTGTGTTGGCTAGGTTGGCCGTTACATTCAATAAAGGTTTTTGCGTTTTTGCATCAACAACTATACCTCGTAACGTAGTGCTCTGTGCCCAGGTTGTAAGGGTTAAAAGCACGAAAAAGATACTAAGTAGTAATTTTTTCATAAAAAACTAATAATGAGTTATTTAAAAGTGCAAAGTTTTTAAAGTAAACTTAACACACTGCAAAGGTAGGTATTTTATAAATATTAACTAATTTTGTGAATAGATTTGTTAAGAACTTTACGATAACTTAATGTTTAACATGAAACTAAAATTACTATTTTTACTAGCTTTGACCGGCGGTGGCTTCGTTGCGAATGCACAACAAAAATCCTATGTCGTGCATACCGTCGGGTTTTACAATCTTGAAAACCTGTTCGATACGATACGCGATGAAAAGATTTATGACGAAGAATGGACTCCAAAAGGTGAAAGAAGCTGGGATGCTAAGAAATATCAGCAAAAACTTGAAAACCTCAGTCGGGCCATTTCGGAAATCGGTACGGATGAAAATCCGAATATGCCGACAATCCTTGGTGTGAGTGAAATTGAAAACCGTAAAGTACTGGAAGATCTCGTAAACATGCCAAGATTAAAAAAAGCAGGTTATGGAATAGTGCACTATGATTCACCCGACCGACGCGGAATAGATGTGGCGCTGTTGTATCAGACAAAATACTTTAAGCCGACAAGTTCCAAAAATATCCCTCTTTATATATACGATTCAGGTGATGCAAAGTATAAAGATGCCAACAACGGAAAAGGCAAACGTATTTATACCCGCGATCAGCTCCTTGTTTCCGGTTTAATGGATGGTGAGGAAATGCACTTTATCGTAAATCACTGGCCTTCACGTTCCGGAGGAGAAAAGAAGAGCAGTCCGAACCGTGAGGCCGCGGCAGCACTTAACCGTAAGATTATCGATTCTCTTTACCGAATAAATCCCGAAGCCAAGGTTTTTACTATGGGTGACCTTAATGACGGTCCGTATAATAAATCGGTAAAGGAAGTGCTGAATGCAAAAGGCAAAAAAGATGAAGTAAAAAAAGGCGATGTGTTCAATCCTATGTACCAGCTATATAAAGAAGGGCATGGAACGATTGCCTACAGGGACGCCTGGGATATATTCGACCAGATTATTTTTACGGAACCTTTGCTGCAGAAGGATTATTCCTCTTACCGCTACTGGAAGGTCGGAATTTTTAACAAGCCGTTTCTTGTTCAGAAATCGGGTCAGTACAAAGGATATCCGCTGCGGAACCAGTTAAGCGGAGAACCCGGATTTAGTGATCACTTCCCTGTATATATATACCTTGTCAAGGAAAAGCAATAAAAAAAGCCGTTCTAAACGGCTTTTTTTATTGCTTTTTTTAGGTTTAAAACATATTCGTGTTGTAAATCTGATTTCGATATGTATTTTTATTACCCGTGCTTCAGGGCAGGTTTTTATGCAAGTTACATTTTTTTAAACAGTTAGTGGGAATAAGGTCGGGTATAAACGCAAGTTCATCTATAAAACCGGATGTAAACGCAGAGGGTCACAATGAAAAATAAATCATTGATTGTCCAATTTTTACTTATATTAGTCTCTTGTTTTATACTATAAAACGTTAAGAATTATTATGCTCGGCGAAAATATAGTATCTTTACGCGAATTAATTATTAACTAAAACAGACAACGAAAGTTGTTCAATATATATGGCATGTACAAATTGTTCTACTAAAGCGGGCGATTCAGGCATTCCAAAAGGTTGTGGCAGCAAAGGTTCATGCGGAACCGACAGCTGCAATAAATTAAGTGTGTTCGACTGGTTGTCGAATATGCATTATCCGTCTGGATTTGAACCTTTTGATGTAGTCGAAGTTCGTTTTAAAAACGGTAGAAAAGACTTTTATAAAAATACAGATAAACTGGCCCTTCAAATGGGTGATGTGGTGGCTACCGAAGCCAGTCCCGGGCATGATATAGGTGTTGTAACCTTAACGGGCGAACTGGTAAAGGTACAGATGAAAAAGAAAAAGGTGAATCCCTACGGAGAAACCTTGAAAATATACCGTAAGGCTACACAGAAAGACATTGATATCTGGAGTGATGCACGTAAACGCGAAGAACCTATGAAGGTGCGGGCACGCGAAATAGCCATTGAATTAAAATTGGAAATGAAGATTTCCGATATTGAATTTCAGGGTGATGCTTCTAAGGCTACTTTCTATTATACGGCGAACGACCGTGTCGATTTCCGTCAGCTTATAAAGGAGTTTGCCCGCGAATTCAGCATCCGGATTGAAATGAAGCAGGTAGGATTCCGACAGGAAGCCGCACGTCTCGGAGGAATTGGTTCCTGCGGGCGCGAACTGTGCTGTTCTACATGGCTTACCGATTTCAGAAGCGTTAATACGGCTGCAGCGCGGTATCAGCAACTTTCACTGAATCCGCAGAAGCTTGCGGGGCAGTGTGGTAAACTCAAATGCTGCCTTAATTATGAGCTGGATACCTATCTCGATGCCTTAAAAGGGATGCCCGATACCGAAACCCGTATTGCGACCAAAAATGGTGATGCATACTGTCAGAAGCTCGATATTTTCAAAGGCGTTATGTGGTTTGCATTTCCTTCGAACGGTGCCAACTGGTATAAGGTGGAAGTTGCACAGGTAAAAGAAATGCTGGCTTTAAACAAGCAGGGGCAACTCATAGAAAATATTGAAGATTACGTATACGAAGACGAGTCCGAATCGGCCATACAGAGTGTGGTTGCCGAAGACAGCCTTTCGCGTTTCGATCAGCCGAAGAAGAGAAAACGTCCGCAACGCAATAAGAAAAAGCAGGAAAGCGAGGCAAAAGGATCCGAAGGACGTACTGTTGAAAAAGAAACACGCAAAGGGCAGCGCCCTGAAAACGGGACTACCGCTGCCGGAAACAGACAGGGAGCCCGGCCGCCGCGCAATCAGCAGGGAAAAAGTCAGAATCCACAGGGAAAGACTGAGACAAATGCGCAGGCACCGGCAAAAAAACCAAACAATTCAGGCCGAAAACAGTCTTCTGCAAACCAGCAGGATAAAGCACAGTCTCAGGCAAAGGCTGTTCCTCAGCAGAAAACGAACGAAACAGCCCCGAATACCAATCCTAATCAGGCCAGAAAAAAGAATTTCAGAAAGCCGAACAATGGACAAAAAGCAAATAAAAAACCAGATGATAAACAGTAAGAGTAAACTCTTTAAGTTTGTTGCGCTGTCAACAGTATTGGCTTTTACCGCATGCAGTAAGGCCGATTTTTTTAACGAATATCAGTCGCTTCCCGACGGATGGAAAAAAGAAGATGTAAAAACGTTCGATTTTGAATCGCTGGATACCATAAGCAGTCACAACGCTTACCTGAATATCCGTACAACAAACGAATATCCGTACAGCAATCTGTTTATAATTGTTAAAATGATCCCGCCTGAAGGAACTGCAACGGTTGACACCCTTCAGTATCAGATGGCAAATGCCGACGGATCCATGCTGGGAAGCGGGTTCAGCGATGTGAAGGAACACAAGCTCATCTGGCGGCAACACCTGGCATTTAAAAAACAGGGGGTATATAAAGTTGAAGTTGAACATGCCATGCGCAGGGTAAATGAAGTGAAGGGTGATGCGGTATTAACCGGCGTCACGGAAATTGGTTTACAAGTACAATAATTCATAAGGTATTATGGAAAAAATAGAAGATCCAAAAAAGAAACAGGTATCTACCAATAAGAAATATTTGCGTTTGTTTTGGAAATTATTTGGCGGAGGTATCATATTCGTGGTTCTCATATTTGCTTTTGCAAACTGGGGAATTTTCGGTACCATGCCGAGTTTTGATGAACTGGAGAATCCGTCGTCAAGCGTTGCTACGGAAATTATTTCAGCAGACGGTAAAACGCTTGGAAAATTTTATCTGGAAAACCGGGTTCCCATCAAGTATGAAGAACTTCCGGAACATCTTGTCAATGCATTGATCGCCACAGAAGATGAACGTTTTTACTCACATTCTGGAATTGATGCACGTGGAACCATGCGTGCTGTTTTCAGTGCCGGGGCAAGCGGGGGGGCAAGTACGATTTCGCAACAGCTGGCCAAAAACCTGTTCCACGGAAGCTCAGGGTCAAGCAATAAATTGTTCCGCGTGATCCAGAAAATAAAAGAATGGATCATTGCGGTTAAGCTGGAACGCCAGTATACAAAAAACGAAATTATCGCGTATTATCTTAATACGGTCGATTTTGTAAGTAATGCATACGGGATCCGTTCTGCTGCCAATATCTATTTCAATAAGGAGCCTAAAAACCTTACCGTTGAAGAAGCCGCCGTTCTGGTGGGGATGTTGCAGGGGCCCTCAAGGTATAATCCGCGGTTTAATCCGGAACGTTCGCAGGTACGCCGGAATATTGTTCTGGCCCAGATGGAAAAGAACGGTTACCTTACGGTAGCCGAAAAAGAGAAATACCAGGCAAAACCTTTAAAAATAAACTTTACGCCTGAAACACATACGAAGGGCTATGCCACCTATTTCAGAGAATACCTGCGCGATTATATGCGCAAATGGGTGAAGGAAAATCCAAAAAAGGACGGTTCAACCTATGACATTTACAGAGATGGTCTGCGCATTTATACTACGATCGACTCCCGTATGCAGGAATATGCTGAAGAAGCGGTGGAAATGCACCTGTCGAACCTGCAGAAAGAGTTCTTTATTCAGCAGAAAGGGAACAAGAATGCACCTTTTATACAGCTGAATCAAACCGAGACCCGGAAGATCATTGACCGGGCCATGCGCAATTCAGAACGCTGGAGACAGATGAGTTCACAGGGTAAATCGGAAGAAGAAATCATAAAATCCTTTGATGTTAAAACCAAAATGGCCGTTTTTACATGGAAAGGAGAGAAAGATACGCTGATGACTCCTCGTGATTCCATTGTTTATTACAAACATTTTTTACAGACGGGTATGATGTCCATGGAGCCGATTACCGGAAATGTTAAGGCATGGGTCGGTGGAATCGATTATAAACACTTTCAGTATGACCATGTGGGACAGGGAGCCCGACAGGTAGGTTCTACCTTCAAGCCTTTCGTATATGCCACGGCTATCGATCAGCTGGGAATGAGTCCGTGTGATTATGTTTACGACGGTCCGTTCACAATGCCACGTGGCCGTTATGGAATCCAGAAAGACTGGTCGCCAAAGAACTCTGCAGGGAAGTATTATGGATCTGTCACCATGAAATATGCGCTTGCGCAATCATTGAATACGGTAACGGCCCGTTTAATGGATCGTGTTGGGCCTAAAGCCGTAATTGATCTTTGCCGGGACCTCGGAATAAAATCCGATATTCCGCAATCACCTGCTATTGCATTGGGAGCTGTGGAAATTACCGTGAGTGATATGGTAGCGGCTTACAGTACTTTTGCCAATCAGGGAGTATATGTAAAACCGCGCTTCATCAATAAAATTACAGATAAAAACGGCGTGGTATTGTTCGAGTCCAAAGCGGAAACAAGGGATGTGATGAATAAAGACATCGCTTACGCCATTATAAAACTTCTGGAAGGTGTGACGGAGGGAGGTTCCGGGGGACGTTTACGTTATACGGGATCAGGAGGCGCCGGTTATCACAGGATGACAGGTTATCCGTATGCATTCAAGAATCCGATTGCAGGTAAAACAGGTACTACGCAGAATAATTCCGACGGATGGTTCATTGGCATGGTGCCGAATCTTGTAACAGGTATCTGGGTAGGGAACGAAGATCGTGCTGCACATTTCAGGTCAACCGTATACGGACAGGGAGCTACAATGGCTTTGCCTATATGGGGAATCTTTATGAAAAAATGCTATGGCGATAAATCGCTGTATGTTTCGGATGAAGACTTTGAACGTCCGGCCAACATCAGTGTGCTGGTCGATTGCTGGAAACGGGCTGCGAATGATTCCGTACTGGGAGGAACGGATGGTGACGGTTCAGGTAAAAAGGACAGCCTTACCCCGCCCAAACAAAGTATTATAAATGAATTTGACTTTTAATATTTGAAACGACTTCTTTAATGAAGTCGTTTTTTTTTATATTTTTATACCATTAACAATCTAGGAGAATTATGATTAATAAAAAGGTTGCCAACGCGCAGGAAGCGTTACACGATGTGCAAGATAACCAGACGATTATGGTGGGTGGTTTTGGATTAAGTGGAATACCGGAAAATTCCATTGCAGAATTAGTCCGAAAAAATGTTACAGGTTTAACATGTATTTCTAATAATGCCGGAGTGGATGATTTTGGTTTGGGATTATTATTGCAAAAAAGACAGGTGAAGAAAATGATTGCTTCGTATGTTGGGGAAAATGCAGAATTTGAACGTCAGATGCTCAGCGGTGAATTGGATGTGGAACTTACCCCTCAGGGAACCCTGGCCGAAAAATGTCGTGCCGCACAGGCAGGTATTCCGGCGTTTTACACACCGGCAGGATACGGAACTGAAGTTGCCGAAGGAAAAGAAACCCGTGAATTCAACGGGAAGATGTACGTGATGGAAGAAGCATATAAAGCCGATTTTGCCATTGTAAAGGCATGGAAAGGAGATGAGGCAGGAAACCTGGTTTTCAGGGGAACTACACGCAGCTTTAATGCCGTGATGGCAGGAGCCGGGAAAATCACCATTGCAGAGGTGGAAGAACTTGTTCCGCTGGGAACTTTAGATCCTAATCAGATCCATATCCCGGGAATTTATGTAAAGCGTATCTTCCAGGGAGAACATTATGAAAAAAGAATTGAGCAACGAACTGTACGTAAAAGAGATTAATTATGGCACTAGATAAAATTGGAATTGCAAAACGCATCGCAAAAGAATTACAGGATGGTTATTATGTAAATCTGGGCATCGGTATTCCGACCCTTGTTGCAAACTATGTGCCTGAAGGAATGAATGTGGAGTTCCAGTCCGAAAACGGAGTATTGGGTATGGGGCCGTTCCCGTATGAAGGTGAAGAAGATGCCGATATCATTAATGCCGGAAAGCAAACAATCACAACGCTTCCGGGGGCCGCTTTTTTTGATTCGGCAATGAGTTTCGGGATGATTCGTTCCCAGCATGTAGACCTTACGATCCTGGGAGCTATGGAGGTTGCCGAAAACGGGGATATTGCAAACTGGAAGATCCCTGGAAAAATGGTTAAAGGAATGGGCGGTGCCATGGACCTCGTAGCATCCGCAGAAAATATCATCGTGGCCATGATGCACGTAAACAAGGCAGGAGAATCCAAAATATTAAAAAAATGTACACTTCCGCTTACAGGAGTAGGCTGTGTGAAAAAGGTGGTGACCGAGCTGGCTTTGATGGAAATCACTCCGAAAGGTTTTAAATTATTGGAACGCGCTCCGGGTGTTTCGGTAGAAGATATTGTAAAGGCTACCGATGCTACTTTGATTATTGAAGGAGACATTCCGGAAATGAATCTTTAACAATAAGCTTATGGAAAAGGAAAATCAGGAAAAAATACCGGTAACGCAACAGCCGGAACCGGAAAACAGGAACAAGGTGCCTTTTGTAATACGGCTGGCCTGTGTATTGGTGAGCCTTATCGCAATTGTTTATATTTGCGTTATAGGAAAATCGGTATTGGTACCGCTTGTAATTGGGTTTCTTGTAGCCATGCTTTTGCTGCCCCTGTCTAACTTTCAGGAAAAGAAACTTAAATTTCCGCGGATATTGTCATCCCTGATTTCCCCAATTTTATTTACGCTTGCCGTACTCGGTGTTTTTTACTTTATCGGAACGCAGATGGTGCAGTTCCAGGAAGACCTTCCGGAATTCAAGGCACAGATGGAACATCTGTTTCACGAAGCGCAGGTATTTGTATACAACAGGTTCGGGGTTTCAGAAGAAGAACAGCTGCAGTATATATCTAAAAATGCCGAAGAAGTATTGAAGAAGGGTTCAGGAGTACTGGGAACGGCCGTGACTTCGGTCACCTCTATGCTTGCTGCTTCGACCTTCGTTTTTCTGGGGATCTTCTTTTTTCTGCTATACCGGAGTCACCTGGTAAAATTTATTATATGGTGTTTCCCTCCTAAAGATCAGACAAAGGTAAAAGAAGTTGTTTCGGAAATCCAGAGTATCATCAAACAGTATATTTTCGGACTCCTGATTCAGGTTATTGCAGTATCCGTACTCATGTTTATTGCCTATTCTATTATCGGGATCAAGTATGCCATCCTGTTTGCAGTACTTTGCGGGGTATTGAACCTTATTCCGTATATCGGTATTTTTACCGCTACCGTGCTGGCTGCAGTGGTAACTTTGGCTACAGGAGAGCCTATACAGGCTTTATGGGTCATTGTTGCTGTTATTGTGGTGAACTCTATCGACGGAAACATCATCACGCCTAAAATTATTGGGTCAAAAGTATCCCTGAATTCTTTCGTGGTGCTGTTCGGAATTGTGATTGCCGAATCCATATGGGGCGTAGCAGGTATGTTCCTTGCCATTCCTATCCTTGCCATTCTGAAGATTATTTTTGATAATGTAGACGGTTTACGCCCTTACGGCTTCGTTCTGGGTGAAGACAATGCACCGACACCGCTGTTTGAAAAATATTACGATAAATACCTTTACCGTAAAAAACCTAAGGATGAAGAATTGCCTGAAGCTCTTCAGACCGAAGAACAAAACCGCGAAGAAGACAATAAGGATTCTGAAAATACATAAAACCGACTTCATTGTCGGTTTTTTTATTTGAATAAACTCGTCCGTCTTTTGTGAAAATAGACCGTGATATTTTTTTTGATTTCTTACTTTTGTAAAAAATAAAGTCAATGGAATTTGCAAAGGTTATATTAAAACAGGGAAAGGAAAAATCGGTTTTACGCAGGCATCCCTGGGTTTTCAGTGGAGCCGTATACGGAGTAAGCGAAGAACTCGAAGACGGGCAGATGGTGGAGGTAACTGATTATAACAATAAATACCTGGCCACGGGTTTCTTTAGTGATAAAGGAAGCATAGTGGTTCGTATCCTGACTTTTGCTGATGAAGTATTCGGTACAGATTTCTGGCAACGGCGCTTAAAGGCAGCCTGGGATTTGCGAATGAAACTGTTCTCTCTGGATGACACTACAGCATTTCGTCTTATCCATGGAGAAGGAGACGGGATTCCGGGCCTTATCATTGATTATTATGACAAACATTTTGTCTTGCAGGCACACTCCTCGGGCATCTATTTCAATATGCGGGAAATTGCCAATGCAATCCGTACGGTATTCCCCGATCACTGCGAATCCATTTATTGTAAAAGCAGCCAGACCCTTCCTAAAACAGGAACCGATTTTCATTTATATGGAAACGCGCAGGAAGCAATAGCCAGGGAAAACAACATACTGTTTCATGTAAACTGGGTGGAAGGTCAGAAAACGGGTTTCTTTTTGGATCAACGCGTAAACCGTAATCTTTTAAAGTACTATTCTAAAGGGAAAAAGGTACTGAATACGTTTTGTTATACAGGAGGTTTTTCAATTTATGCAATGAGCGGAGGCGCAGACGCCGTTACTTCCGTGGATATTTCGGAAAAAGCCGTAAAACTCGCAGCTGAAAATATGGAGCTGAATTTCCCGGGTGGTAAGCATGATGCAGTGGCTTCGGACGTGTTCGATTTTTTAAAAGAGAACAAAGACAAATACGATATCATTGTATTGGATCCACCTGCTTTCGCTAAAAATATCAAAAGTAAGCATACTGCGACACAAGCCTATAAACGTCTGAATATTGCAGGACTCAAAACCGTAGTGAAAGGGGGGATGATTTTTACATTTTCGTGCTCGCAGGTGATAGACGACGTTCTTTTTTACAATACTGTTGCTGCAGCTGCCATAGAATCAGGAAGAAAGGTCAGAGTACTTCATAAACTGTCGCAGGGACCTGATCATCCGGTGAATATGTTTCATCCCGAAGGTTCTTATTTAAAAGGGCTTGTTTTATACATCGAAGAGTAATGGCGGTTTTTTATCAGCAGGTATTTGAGAAGGCGGAGGAGGTGCTGCAGGGATCATACGAAGAATGTGTTTTCAGAAACTGTGATTTCTCTGGGCGGAACCTCAATGGATCTGCATTTGAGAACTGCGAATTTCACAGTTGTAACCTGTCAAATGTTCAGGTGCGTAACAGTTCTTTTCAACAGGTGGATTTTGCCGACTGCAAGCTTTTGGGAATACAGTTTCATATGGCTGATCCTTTTTCGTTTGAGGTTTATTTTTCACGATCCCAGCTGGATTTTTCATCCTTTTACCGGTGCAGCCTTAAAAATTCAAAATTCGCAAAATGCAGTCTTACCGGAGTCGATTTTACAGAGACCGGGTTGCAGGGTGTTGTTTTGGAAGAATGCGACCTCAAAAATGCGGTATTTCAGAATTCTAACCTTGAAAAAACCGATTTCAGAACGTCTTTTAACTTTACCATACATCCAGAACATAATAAAATTAAAAAGGCAAAGTTTTCCCTTAGTGGTATCGGGGGACTTTTAAGTGTATACGGGATCGAAATCAGTTAACCTAGTTCCATAAATAAAAGCCGGCTATTCAGCCGGCTTTTGTTTATTGTGTTGTTCATGCATAGCCTTATAATAGGCAGCTCTGCTTAAAGGCTCGTATTCCTCGTTTTCCCCTAGTAAAACCAGATTGTCGTCAGCCGCCTTCCGGAAGCTGTAATTTGCCAGGTTGCCGGTGCGTGTACATACGGCATGCACTTTGGTAACGTATTCGGCAGTTGCCATAAGTGCAGGCATGGGACCGAAAGGGTTGCCCTTAAAATCCATATCAAGGCCTGCGACAATAACCCTGACACCGGCATTGGCAAGGTCATTGCATACCGTGACGATTTCATCGTCGAAAAATTGAGCTTCATCAATGCCGACAACGTCGCATCCGTCAGCAAGGATACGGATATTCGCAGCTGCAGGAACGGGAGTAGACCTGATTTCATTCCCCTGATGCGATACCACGTAGTCATCGTCGTACCGGGTATCAACGGTAGGTTTGAAGATTTCGACGCGTTGTTTGGCAAACTGGGCACGTCGCAGCCTGCGGATGAGTTCTTCGGTTTTACCGGAAAACATAGAACCGCAAATTACTTCGATCCATCCAAATTGTTCTTTATGGTTTACCGGATTTTCAAGAAACATTTTAGCAATTAATAAGTTGTTTAAAACAGTTTTTTCTGTTACTTTGTATTGGACAAATTTATCAAAAATAGTTGGTAAAATTTAAAGGCTAGAAAAGTTATGAAGAAAATCATTGAATCGGATTTGATCAGCATTGCGCACAGAATCCTCAAATTAAAGGATAAATCTGATATTCAGACTTTGCTGAAAGAAACAGAACTCTTACACAATAAACTCATACTGTTACAGTTTTATGAAGATAATAAATTCCGCCTCGATCCCTCTATTACCGAAGAAAAGCTTTTTGAACAGCTAAAGGAGCAGGAATCACAGGAAACGGAGCCCGTAACAGCAGAACAAAACAATTATATGTCTGCCGATATAGTGAACGATTTACTTGAAGATACCAAAAACGATGATGTGGTGACTTTTGAAGAAGAAATTATTACACCTGTTGAACTTAATGTTTCAACCAGTGAGAAAATGGAGGAAGATGCAGTGGAAGATTCGGAACCTGTTGCGGAAGTAGCCGAAACACTGCATGATACCCATGAGGTGGAATTTACCCCTTCAATTGAAGAAACGCAGAAGACCGTTGAAGAAATTGACCGGCAGATAGAGGAAATCGAAGAACGAAATCCTGTTGAAGATGCAAAAGAAGCAGTGGAACGGGTAACTCTGGAAATTGACCCTGTGTTTTCTATAGCGCACGACCAGCTTTTTGATGAGAATGCCGCTCAGAAAATCAATGATAATGAGAAAACTGCCGCATCTCCACAGCATTTTGTAACAAACCAGCAGGAGGCACAACAGGCAGGAACCTATCGTCAGGCTCCACTTAATAAAACCATTAACGATGCTTTTGCACATAAGATCTCCATTGGTCTAAATGACCGTATCGCGTTCGAGAAAAACCTGTTTAACGGTAGCGGGGACGATCTTAACAGGGTGATTGCACAGCTGAATACAATTGAAACCTTTCAGGAAGCCCAGGATTTTATTGAAGATCTCGTAAAACCTGAATTCAACAACTGGCAGGGAAGGGAAGATTATGAAAAAAGATTTATGGCTTTGGTCGAAAAGAGATTCTTATAAATGAGTAAATTATATATAGTGCCAACACCTATAGGCAACCTTGAAGATATGACATTCAGGGCTATTAAGGTGTTAAAGGAAGTCGATTTGATTTTAGCTGAAGATACACGCACCAGCAGCAAGCTGCTCAAGCACTTTGAAATTAATACACAGATGTACAGCCATCATATGCACAATGAACATCAAACAGTTGAAAATGCGGTACAGAGGTTGAAGAACGGACAGTCTGTTGCACTTATATCCGATGCGGGTACACCGGCTATTTCCGACCCGGGTTTTTTACTTACAAGGGCATGTGTGGAAAACGGTATTGCTGTGGAATGCCTGCCGGGAGCAACGGCATTTGTTCCTGCCCTGGTAAACAGCGGACTGCCCAACGATAAATTCGTCTTTGAAGGTTTTTTACCCGATAAAAAAGGGAGACAGACCCGTTTTACTGCCCTGGCTGAAGAAACGAGAACCATGATCCTGTATGTATCACCTCATAAACTTATTAAAACCCTGGGTGAGTTTGAAACTTATTTCGGCAAAGAACGTCAGGTTTCTGTTTCGCGGGAATTGTCGAAACTGCATGAGGAAACGGTTCGTGGTACCGTGGAGGACGTATTGAAACATTTTGAAGCAAAACCGCCAAAGGGCGAAATAGTGGTGGTTGTAGCCGGTAAACAAAAAGAAAAAAAGAACAGATATGAGTAGTCATTTTATTACCACGTCGTGGAAAGGAAATATGCAGTTTGAATCAACCAATCCGGGGGGATCCCTGATGATTGATGCTGCTGAAGAGGTAGGAGGAACAAACAGCGGACTGCGTCCAAAAGCATTGATGCTATCAGCTCTGGCGGGATGTACCGGTCTGGATGTAGCCTCTCTCATCAGAAAGATGCGCCTCGAAGTTGCTGATTTTAATATAACGGCCGAAGGTTTCCTTACCGATACGGAACCGCAGGTTTACGATAAGGTTACAGTGGTTTATCATTTTTACGGTTCCGGCCTCAACGAGGAAAAACTCACCCGGGCTGTAGAATTGTCGGTGGAGAAGTATTGCGGAGTTATGCAAATGTTTCGTAGCTTTGCGGCTGTGACTACCCAAATTGTTTTCCATCATCAATAAAATATCAAAAATATTTACGTAAATTAAATGCATTCCTGTTAAGGGATGCATTTAATATTTCTATTCATTATGCGCTGGTCATTAAAACATAAACCGGAATCGGAAGTAGTTGCCCGTTTACAGGCCTCTTTACAGGTAAGCCCGCTTATCGCAACACTGCTTGCGCAAAGAGGGGTTTTCACTTATGAAGAAGCCAAACGCTTTTTCCGTCCATCTCTGGCCGATTTGCACGATCCCTACCTGATGAAGGATATGGACAAAGCAGTAAACCGTATTGAAAAGGCAATGGCTCAGGGAGAACGTATTCTGGTTTTTGGCGATTACGATGTAGACGGGACCACGGCCGTATCCCTGATGTCATCTTACCTGAAAACCCTTTATCCCGATGTAGATACTTATATTCCCGACCGGTACCTCGAGGGATACGGAATTTCGGATAAAGGCATTGATTACGCAGAAGATAACGGGATTACGCTGATTATTGCCCTTGATTGCGGGATCAAATCGGTAGATAAGGTACTGTATGCACAGGAAAAAGGAATTGATTTCGTTATATGCGATCATCACCTTCCGGGAGATGAAATTCCGGATGCGGCAGCTGTTCTGGATGCAAAGCAAAAAGACTGCGGGTATCCTTTTAAGGAATTGTGCGGGTGTGGCGTCGGTTTTAAACTCATACAGGCTCTGGGAGCAAACAGAGGGCAGACGGCCGAGGATCTGTTGCCTTATCTGGATCTTGTGGCTACAGCCGTTGCGGCGGATATCGTGCCGATTGTCGGCGAAAACAGGATACTGGCCTATTATGGGCTGCAGGTGCTTAATTCCCATCCAAGGCCAGGGATTCTTGCAATGATGAAGGAATTCGCACTAAACGATTTTACCATAACCGACGTTGTTTTTAAAATTGCCCCGCGCATCAATGCTGCGGGCAGAATAAAGCACGGTAATTATGCAGTGCGGCTGCTCACCGAGTTTAATCTCGATGAAGCCCTGGACTTTGCAAAAGAAATAAGTGAATTTAACCTACACAGAAAATCCCTGGATCAGCAGATTACGGAAGAAGCCCTGAACCAGATTGTCAGCAACAGGGAAGAAGCACGCTTTAGTTCGGTTGTCTATAAACATGACTGGCATAAGGGGGTTATCGGAATCGTGGCGTCCCGCCTTATAGAAAATTATTACCGTCCCACGCTGGTATTCACCAAAAGTGGTGATAAGCTGGCAGCATCTGCCCGGTCGGTAAAAGGTTTTGATGTTTATGGAGCTTTAGAACAGTGCCAGGAGCATATAATACAGTTTGGCGGCCATATGTATGCAGCCGGACTCACCATAAAGGAAGAAGCGTATGAACCGTTTAAGGATAAGTTCGAAAGTGTTGTAAAGAACTCTATCCTTCCCGAACAGCAAACGGAAGAAATTGAGATAGATGCCATAGTGGATTTTGACGAGCTTGATGAAAAAACCATACGCATACTGAAACAGTTTGAACCTCATGGCCCGGAAAATATGACGCCGGTTTTCCTTACAGCTAATGTTTTTGATACGGGTATGGCTCAGACCATGGGTAAAAACCACGAACACCTGCGTATGTTTGTAAAGCAGAATCATTCAAAAGGTTTTCCCGCGGTAGCATTTAAAAAAGGGTATCTTTTGTCACAGACCCGCAACCTTAAGCTTATGGACCTTGTCTATTCTATAGCAGAAAACCAGTGGAAAGATAAGGTAACCCTGCAGATCCAGGTAAAAGACCTGAAAATAAACTGATTTTTTATATCATATATAGGCAAATTAGCTATTTTTGTGGTGCAAATTTTTAATCATTAAATACAAATTTTATCTATGAGAGTAGCTGTAGTTGGCGCAACCGGAATGGTTGGCGAGGTAATGCTGAATGTTTTGGCAGAACGTAATTTTCCTGTAACAGAATTAATCCCCGTAGCATCGGAAAAATCAGTCGGAAAAGAAATAGCTTATAAAGATAAGAAGTATAAGGTGGTAAATTTGCAGACAGCCGTAGAAATGAAACCAGATGTGGCGCTTTTTTCCGCGGGAGGGGAAACTTCTTTGGAATGGGCTCCGAAATTCGCTGAGGCGGGAACTACTGTAGTTGATAACTCGTCGGCATGGAGGATGGATCCTACGAAAAAACTTGTGGTACCGGAGATTAATGCCGGTATTTTGACGGCAGACGATAAAATCATTGCCAATCCCAACTGTTCAACCATTCAGCTCGTAATGGCGCTTGCACCTCTTCATAAGGAATATAAAATCAAGCGTGTGATCGTCTCAACATACCAGTCTATTACCGGAACAGGAGTAAAAGCCGTAAGACAGCTTGAAAACGAATACAATGGAGAGAAAGGCGAAATGGCGTATCATTACCAGATTCACAGAAATGCCATTCCACATTGCGATTCGTTTCTGGATAACGGTTATACAAAGGAAGAAATGAAGCTTACCAATGAAACCAAAAAGATCATGGGTGATGATGCTATAAAGGTTACGGCAACAGCCGTGCGTATCCCCGTAGTAGGAGGGCACAGTGAAGCCGTAAATATAGAATTTGAAAATGATTTCGATTTGTCGAAAGTGCGTGCGTTATTGCAGGAAACCCCGGGAATTGTAGTGCAGGACAACCCGGATACCAACACTTATCCAATGCCGCTGTACGCGCAGAATAAGAACGAAGTGTTTGTTGGAAGAATTCGTCGCGATGAATCCCAGCCTAATACACTGAACCTCTGGATTGTTGCAGATAACCTTAGAAAAGGTGCCGCGACCAATACCATACAGATTGCAGAATATCTTATGGAACATAACCTTATAGGTTAATGTTTTTACATAGTAAATGAGAAAAGCTTCCTAAAAGGGAGCTTTTTTCTTTTGATAGTGGTTGTTAATCACCTGTAAATTATGCCGGTGAGTCAAAAGATTTTATATCTTTGTGAAATGAGTGTGAATAAACGTCTTATATCGTTGTTTTTCAGCATCTGTGTTCTGGTAACGCTGATGTTTCAATCCGCGCATACGTATTCACACCTTATTTCTGATTATCTGGATGCCGGAACGCATCATGATAAAAACCAGAAGGCACTGACACATCATGCGGACGATTGTCAGATATGTCATTTTACCCTTAGTCCGTTTACGGCTGTTTCCTCGGAAGCAATTGTTTTTTACACCACTACACTTTATCCGAAATTAAACGTAGCGTATCATTTTGATGTGGTGAGTGTATCGTTTGATGCGGTTTTCCTAAGGGGGCCGCCCGCTTTTGTTAAATAGTTCGTTTAATTATTTAATAACATAATAGTGCTCACAAAATGCGTTTATTTTCAACGGTTGTTTTGTGTATGTTCTCCTGTGTCCTGTGGTCCCAGCATCAGTTAAAAGGTGTGGTGAAGAATGGGAAGGGTGAGCATATTGCAAACAGTCACATTGAGGTAGGCAGCAGTTGCGCGGATACGGACTCTTCAGGTACTTTTACATTCAACAATCTTCCGGAAGGAACCTACAGTTTAAAGGTTGCTGCAGACGGATATGGTGTTTACGAGGAAACCATCCTGTTAAATCAGTCCAGAATGCTTACGATTGTACTCAATGAAGAAGAAACCCTTGAAACAGTTGTGATCCATACTGCGAATCAGAAAGCCTACAATCAACAAAAAATTACCCGGAAATACCTTCAGGAAAATTACAGCGGAAGCCTGGCCAAAACCCTTGCAAACGTCGTTGGTCTCGATGCGGTTACCATAGGTGCGCAGACAGCAAAGCCTATGATGCGCGGCCTTGGCTTTACACGTTTGGCCGTTACCGAAAACGGGATTAAACAGGAAGGACAGCAATGGGGGGCCGACCACGGACTCGAACTTGATGTTCTCACCACCGAAAGCGTGGAAGTCATAAAAGGGGTCGGAACCATTACGCATGGTTCAGATGCCATTGCGGGAGTAATAGAAGTGAATAATGAAACGGTACCTGCAGAAGGTTTTAAGGCCGCCTATCTTTCATCACTGCATTCCGTAAACAATTCCTGGGCTAATGCCCTGAATATTTCTTATAAAAAGGATAATCATTTCTATAAGCTTAAAACGTCTTATACCCGTTTTGGTGATTTTAAGGTGCCCGTTGATGAAATTACCTATCTCGGTACCCGGATTCCGCTTACTAACGGAAACATGACCAATACGGCGGGGCGTGAGGCGTCGGTATATGGACAATGGGGATACGTAAACGACAGGTTTCAGAGTATACTAAGCGTGAGCCAGTTTCAGAACAGGTCGGGGTTTTTCGCGGGCGCGCACGGCATTCCGTCTGTCGACGATGCAAAACCTGACGGAAGCGAACGCAATATAGGCATGCCTTATCAGCAGGTAAACCATACCAAGGTAACATACCATGCCAAATGGATGAATGCACATGATACCTGGGATTTTAAGTTCGGTTTCCAGCGGAACCACCGGCAGGAATTCAGTTTGTTCCACTCACATTATGCCAATCAGCAGGCTCCTTTAATCAATCCGGACCTGGAACTGGACTTTAAGCTCAATACCCTGAGTTCAGAACTCAGTTACAAAAAGGACTGGAAGCTCGATCATACGACTGTTTTTGGTATACAGCAACAGTATCAGGTAAACGACATTTCGGGTTACAGTTACCTTATGCCCGAATACAGCCGCTGGAATACAGGTTTATTTGCTAAACATACATGGAATCCTTCAGCGGGACTGAATTTCGAGCTCGGCGGCCGGTATGATGTGGCTCATTTAAATGTTGCCGGATATTTCGATGAGGTTTTGTATGATTATCTTGTAAGTAAAGGAAATACACAGGATGACGCTATGAAAAATGCGCAGCGCAGTATTCCTTTGTCCAGGGATTTTTCAAGGGGAAATGTGGCGCTCGGAGTATCGTACCAAGTTTCCGAAGATTGGGAAAGTACTCTTACACTTGCTTCAAATTTCAGATTTCCCACTGCCATGGAGTTAAGCTCGAACGGTATACACCACGGGGCGTTCCGTCATGAACAGGGAAATCCGGATCTTGATGTCGAGAAAGGCTGGGCAATTGATCTCAGCCAGCATTACCACAGGGGAAATTTTAAAATAAATGCAGGAGCCTATTTATATTACTTCACCAATTACATCTTTTTAAAGCCCACAGGCGTCTTTTCCATCCTGCCACACGGAGGTCAGGTTTATCGTTATGACCAGTCTGAAGCCCTGCTTACAGGGTTGGAGATCGATACGCATTATCAATGGGGAAAACTGGATGTACAGTTGCTTGGGGCTTACCTCTACAACCGTCAGATTAGTGAAGAAGGAGTTGATTATCCTCTGCCGTTTTCAACTCCGGTCAACGGTCAGCTGAACCTGCGGTATCATTTTGATGAAGGCAGTGTGTTAAAGCAACAGCAGCTGATGGTAGGGACAAAAGGGGCCTTGCAGCAGAACCGTATAGCACAAAATGAAGAAGTGACACCCGGATACGCCATTGTGAACCTGCAATGGAGCACTGCTCTGGAATTTAATGGATTCAGGCCCCAGGTCCGCGTTGAAGTGAACAATGTTTTCAACAAGGTTTATTACCACCACAACAGTTTTTACCGCGCTTTGGATATTCCGGAGTTTGGAAGGGCTGTACAAATTTTTATAACAATACCCATTAATTAAAAAAGAATCATCATGAAAAAAATAGCACAGTTAAGTTTTGTATTTTTAAGTTTATTTGCCGTAGCTTCCTGCTCGGACGACGATACGGTAGATACCGAGAAGCCAACTATTGAAATTGTTTCTCCTGTCGATCATCAGGAAGTGGAACCGGGAAGCAGTTTTACTTTTAAAGCCAATCTGGCCGATAATGCGGGCTTGGCAAGCTATAAGGTGGAAGTGCATTCTGCAGAAGACGGGCATGAACACAAAACTGTAATGGCAAAATCCGGATTTTTTGAATATTCGGTTGTAAAGGATGTTCCGAACAAAGCAAAGAATCATACGGCTGAAGAAGTGATACCTGTGGGAACCGACGTTACAGAGGGACACTACCATGTAGGAATAACCGTTTTAGATGTTAACGGAAATCAGAATCAGCAGTTCCTGGAGATCTTTATCGGTCACGAACACGAGCATTAATAGTTGTAAAAGCCGGGACACTGTCCCGGCTTTTTTTATGCAAAATTTAAATTTTAAAGGTAATGATAGACCGGGGTGAGTGATTCATAAGGTCCTCGCTGATGCTGCCGTTCAGAAAACGGGCAAAGCCTTTTCTTCCGTGTGTTCCCATGGCAATTAAATCGGCATTCACGCGTTCCGCAAAGTTCAGAATCCCTTTTTCAATATCCAGGTCGTTGTAGATAGAGAACTCGTAGTTCTCCAGCTGAAACTGGCTTAGGAAGCCGCGGACAATTTCTTCAGCCACGTGAGTCGGTTTGAAATTATTCGGTGTGTTGACCATAAGGAAATGCGGTGTCCCCCCGTTTGATTTCAGGAACTGTATGATCTGTTCAAAGCTTTCCTTGATGTCTTCCGTGAAATCATTTGCCACTATTACCTTGTCAAACTTAACATCCGACTGGTCGCCTTTGATGGCAAGAACGGGAATCTCTGAAGTACGGATGACTTTTTCTGTATTGGAGCCGATGAACAATTCCTTAAAACCACTTGCACCGTGTGATCCCATAACAATGAGGTCGATGTTGTTGTCTTTGGCAACAATGGTTACTTCGTTAAAGGTGCGTCCCAGCTTAAGAATCTGCGAAACGGTAAGTCCGCTTAATTCAGGCGATAATGCGATCTGTGTAAGACGTGTTTCGGCATGCTGTTTAAAAAACATTATTTCAGGCAGGTCGTAACCGGGCTGAATCATATCCATTGTTTCCTGTGGTAAGTCTATAATATGTAATAAAACAATTTCAGCATTTGATTTTCTTGCAATTCCTGCCGCTGCTTTTAACGCGTTAAATGCCTGGTCAGAAAAATCAGTAGGTACTAAAATTTTTTTCATTTTGTAAAGTTTATAAGGTTATTATGCTGTTATCTCCATGTTATAAATATAGTTATAAAATCGATAAATATCTAAAAAAAATAATTACTTAAATAAATTTTGTATATTTGCACCGTTATTTAATGTTAAACTAAATAATGAGGGGACATTACGTCCCCTCTTTTCATAAAAAAATATGGATTTTAAAAGCAAAGTTAAGGATTTACTTGAACAGGGACTGGCAGAACATCCTGACCTTTTTCTTATAGATTTTTCCATTTCGGCAGACTCGAAGATTTCCGTGGTTATCGATGGCGATAACGGGGTGAATCTGCAGGACTGTATTGATGTGAGCCGCAGTATTGAGCACAATCTCGACCGCGAGGAGCACGATTTTTCCCTGGAAGTGGCTTCTGCAGGTGCAACGGCACCTTTGAAGTTTCCGCGTCAGTACCGTAAGAACATCGGACGCACTCTGGAAGTTACGACAGAAGGAGAAACAATAGAAGGTAAGTTGACCGATGCCGGCGAAACTTCTATAAAGATGGAATGGAAGGCGCGAGAGCCTAAAAAGATTGGGAAAGGTAAAGAAACCGTTTTGAAAAACGCTGAAATTCCGTATATTAGCATCAAAAAAGCAGTCGTAGTTATATCATTTTAAAAAAATACACATAATTTCATGGATAATATTGCATTAATTGATTCATTTTCAGAATTTAAAGATTTTAAACATATAGACAGAGTGACCCTTATGGCCATTCTCGAAGATGTTTTTAGAAATGCATTGAAGAAAAGATTTGGTTCAGACGACAATTTCGACATCATCATCAACCCTGATAAAGGGGATATGGAGATATGGAGAAACAGAATTGTAGTGGCCGACGGAGAGGTGGAAGATGAGAATTCAGAAATTTCCCTGAAGGATGCCCAAAAGATAGAGCCTGATTTTGAGGTGGGAGAGGAAGTATCGGAAGAAGTGAAATTATTCCAGTTGGGGCGTCGTGCCATTCTGGCTTTACGCCAGAACCTCATAACAAAAATCCAGGAACACGACAGCACCAACCTTTACAAGCAGTTTAAGGATATGGTGAACGAAGTGTATGCTGCCGAAGTAAGCCATGTTCGCCCTAAAGCCGTGATATTAATCGACGAAAATAACAAAGAGATTATCCTGCCTAAGGAAAAACAGATCCCGTCTGATTATTTCAAGAAGGGAGAAACGGTAAAAGGAATCATCGAAAGCGTTGAGCTTAAAGGAAACAAGCCTCAGATTATTATGAGCAGAACATCGGAACTGTTCCTTGAAAAATTGTTCGAACAGGAAATTCCGGAAATTGCCGATGGAATTATAACCATTCATAAAGTGGTACGCATACCTGGTGAAAAAGCAAAGGTTGCCGTAGACAGCTATAATGAGAACATTGACGCGGTAGGTGCATGTGTGGGAGTTAAAGGTTCCCGTATTCATGGAATTGTCCGCGAACTTGGAAATGAAAATATCGATGTTATAAGTTTTACGAATAATCCTGAGTTGTATATTCAGCGCGCTTTAAGTCCGGCGAAAATCAACAATATTACGATTAACGAGGAAACAAAACGCGCCAATGTATTGTTGGAGATAAGCGAAGTTTCCAAAGCAATCGGAAAAGGAGGTCAGAACATCAAACTGGCAAGCCAGTTAACCGGCTATGAAATAGACGTAATAAGAGAAGGTACCCAGGTTTTAGAAGAGGACGATGTGGAATTACGCGAGTTTTCCGATGAAATTGATGCATGGGTAATTGATGAATTTATTAAAATTGGTTTAGATACCGCAAAGAGTGTGTTGAAGCATACCGTGGATGAGTTGGTAAGAAGAACCGATTTGGAAGAAGAAACCGTTGAAGACGTTTTAAGCATTTTAAGAGCGGAATTCGAGGATTAGAAGCTAACTATAAAACAACCATAACAACACAACGACACACAAATTATACTAAAAGATCATATGTCTGATAAAAGAGTAATTAGAATAAACAAAGTTTTAAGAGAATTGAATATTTCTCTCGATAGAGCCGTGGAATTTTTGAAAACGAAGAGCTTTGAAATCGAAGCTTCTCCGAACGCAAAAATTTCGGATGAGGAGTACGATGCCTTAAACAAGCAGTTCTCGGCTGATAAAGGGAAGAAAGAAGCTTCGAAAGAGGTGAGCGAGGAAAAGAAAAAGGAAAAAGAAGAGTTACGTTTAGAGCGCGAACAGGAAGAGAAACGTAAAAAAGACGAAGAGGATAAGCGCAAAAAAGAAGAAGAAAAACGTAAAAAGGAAGAGGAGGAAAAACGCGAACAGGAAGTCATCAGAGCCAAAGCGGCCAAAGTGACATCTATTAAAACGGTAGGCAAGATTGATTTGGACAATTCGTCTAAAAAACCGGCTGTGGATTCTAATAATGCTCCAGAAAATCAGAAGGAACCTGTAAGTGTGTCTAAAGAGGTTGCCGGGGAAACAGCGGAAAAAGCAGTTTCTACTAAAGAAGAGGCTGTTGCCCAATCCAAAAATATGAAGGAAGAAGAAAAACGCGCTCCGCAGGAACCACAGGCTGTGAAAGAAGATAAGCCAGAAGCCGACCGGCAACAGTCGGTGTCAAAGGAATCTCCTAAGCAGGAAACTGTTTCGGCCGATGAAAATGCAGAACCTGAAATTATAAAAACACAATATCAGAAACTGTCGGGGACAACCTTTACAGGGCAGAAAATTGACTTGTCCCAGTTTGATAAGCCTAAGAAGAAGAAGGAAGATCCTAAAAAAGACGGAAAACCTGGCAGTGGTAATAATAATGCGGCGAATAATAAAAATAAGCGCAAGCGCATAGAAAAACCGGGAGGAACAACACCAAACCAGCAAACAGGAAACAGGCCGAACCAGCCTGGACAACCTGGCGGGCAGAACCGTCCGGGGCAAGGCGGTAATCAAAACCGTCCTGGACAGGGAGCGAACAGGGGAAATAACAACCCTCATAACCGCAATGCAGGAAACAAGAATTTTGGTAATAAGAAACAGCCTGCTGTAAAAGTAGAGCCTACTGATGAGGAAGTAAAAAACCAGATCAAGGAAACGCTCGAACGTTTACAGGGGAAACAAAATAAATCGAAATCTGCAAAATACCGTAAGGATAAACGCGAGCTTCACCGTAAAAAAGAAGAAGAAGCACGTGCAGATGACGAACTGAAAGTATTAAAAGTTACGGAGTTCGTAACAGTTGGAGAAATTGCCACAATGATGGACGTGCCGATTACAAAAGTGATTGGAACCTGTATGTCGTTGGGGATCATGGTAACCATGAACCAGCGTCTTGATGCAGAAACACTGACCATTGTAGCTGATGAGTTCGGTTATGAAGTACAGTTTACCACTGCCGATATCGAAGAATCTATTGTAGAGGAAGTAGATAATCCGGAAGATTTACAGAGTCGTGCTCCGATTGTAACGGTTATGGGACACGTAGACCACGGTAAGACATCCTTGCTTGATTACATCCGTAAGGCAAATGTAATTGCAGGAGAATCGGGAGGTATCACGCAGCACATAGGTGCTTACGGGGTAACATTGGAAAGCGGTCAGAAGATTACGTTCCTCGATACTCCGGGACACGAGGCATTTACCGCGATGCGTGCACGTGGAGCACAGGTAACCGATATCGCTATTATCGTAGTGGCTGCCGACGACGACATCATGCCGCAGACAAAAGAGGCGATCTCTCATGCACAGGCTGCAGGTGTTCCGATTATCTTCGCTATTAACAAGGTGGATAAACCGACAGCGAACCCTGAGAAAATTAAAGAAAAACTTGCCGCCATGAACTTCCTTGTTGAAGAATGGGGAGGAAGCTACCAGTCGCAGGATATTTCAGCCAAATTCGGACAGGGAGTTCCGGAATTGCTTGAAAAAGTATTGCTCGAAGCAGAAATGCTTGAGTTAAAAGCAAACCCTAACAAAGCTGCGACAGGAACTGTAGTAGAAGCATTTCTGGACAAAGGCCGCGGGTATGTTTCGACCATTTTGGTTCAGAGCGGTACGTTGCGTATAGGTGATTATGTACTGGCAGGGAAAAATCACGGTAAGGTTCGCGCAATGCACGACGAACGTGGTAAGGCTGTTAAGGAGGCAGGTCCTTCACGTCCGATATCAATCCTTGGACTTGATGGTGCGCCGACTGCAGGAGACAAGTTCAATGTGTTTGAAGACGAGCGTGAAGCAAAAGCAATTGCAGCAAAACGTACGCAGTTAATCCGTGAACAGTCCGTTCGAGCACAGCGTCATATTACGCTTGCCGAAATTGGCCGCCGTATTGCATTAGGTGAATTTAAAGAGTTGAACATCATCCTTAAAGGAGATGTGGACGGTTCTGTTGAAGCATTGTCCGATTCATTCTCTAAACTTTCCACAGACGAGATCCAGATCAACATCATCCATAAAGGAGTAGGAGCTATTACCGAGTCCGATGTACTTCTGGCTTCGGCTTCGGATGCCATCATTATCGGGTTTAACGTTCGCCCTATGGGGAATGCCAAAACGATTGCAGATAAAGAAGAAATCGACATCAAAACATATTCGATCATCTATGATGCCATCGACGATATTAAGGATGCGATGGAAGGAATGTTGTCACCCGAATTGAAAGAAGAAATTACAGGAACTGCCGAAATCCGCCAGACATTCAAGATTTCGAAGGTGGGAACTATTGCCGGATGTATGGTGACGGATGGTAAGATTTTCCGAAATTCAAAAATCCGCCTTATCCGTGAAGGAGTGGTAATCTATACAGGAGTTCTTGATGCGTTAAAACGCTTTAAAGACGATGTTAAAGAAGTTTCCAAAGGATATGATTGTGGTATACAGATTAAGAACTACAACGATATCAAGGAATACGATATTATTGAGGCATTCCAGGAAGTTGAGGTTAAGAAAACCCTTAAATAATCTGGTCTGGTAAATAAATACAAGAGGAGCTATAAGCTCCTCTTGTCATTTTGACAGTTTTTGTCTTTATGTTACTTTGGCTTAACATTTGATGGAGTTGTAATAAATGAAATTTAATTATGTATTTGATTTTAATTATAGCCACCATGCTGGCAAGCTGGTTTGTAGGCCAGCGACTGCAAAGCAAGTTTGATAAATATTCTAAGGTTCATTTGCGGAACGGGATGAGCGGGGCTGAAATCGCGACCAAAATGCTGCACGACCATGGTATTTATGATGTAAAAGTCATTTCTACCCCTGGAAGGCTTACAGACCATTATAACCCGGCAGATAAGACGGTTAATTTAAGCGAAGCGGTATATAACCAGCGCAACGCGGCAGCAGCTGCAGTGGCAGCTCACGAGGTGGGGCACGCAGTACAGCATGCAACGGCATATAGCTGGCTTACCATGCGTTCCAAACTTGTGCCGGTTGTGAATATTGCTTCTATGTGGGTACAGTGGGTTCTCATAGGTGGGATCATCGCTATTCAGGTTTTTAACAATACCACGGTATTGTTAATAGGAGTTGTTTTGTTTGCCATGACCACGCTTTTCTCTATCATTACCCTGCCTGTTGAATACGACGCGAGCAACCGTGCCTTAAGGTGGCTGGAAACAAAAAATATGGTAACAAGGGAAGAATATGCAGGAGCCAAAGACTCTTTAAAATGGGCAGCCAGAACCTACGTTGTAGCTGCACTGGCATCCATTGGAACCCTTTTATACTATGTAATGATCCTTATAGGAGCCAGAAGCAATGATGATTAATAAAAAAAACGAGCGTTAGCTCGTTTTTTTATGTTTAAAACCACGGTTTGCGGTTTTTGATGTAGGTATTGAAGAAATCCTGATCTGTTCTTGTAAGGTAAATAATGCCTTCTATGAGGCCTATGATGCCCATAGCCAACAGTATAAAATAGCCTATTATAAGGCAAGCCGTAACGTATCCCAACAATCCTAAGACGAGCATGATGATTCCTTCGTTGTTGTATCCCAACACAAATTTATGAATACCTAGATGTCCTAAAATAATGGCCAGCACGCCGGCAAGTATTTTTTTACCATTGGCATCTTGAAGATAAGGAGGGGGTGACTGATAAGGTTGCTGATAATTCCCTTGGCCGACATAGGAGTTTTGGGTTCCTGTCGGGGCCTGCTGCCGGGCATCCTGATACGGCGGGCGTTGTTCCTGGCCCTGATCCGGGATTTCTGAATTCTGATTTTCCATAGCGGTATGATTATTTGATTTAAATATAGCAATTATTTTGCTTGCAACCACCTGGGCCAGTTTTTCTTTACTTTCGATTGTCCATCCTGCAATATGCGGAGACAAAGCCACATTATCCGCAGCAATGAGGTACTGGAATGCTTCGGGCAATTCGTTATCTGTAAACATATGTTCAAACGATGATTTTTCATATTCCAGTACATCCAGTCCTGCACCCTTGATCTTTCCCGATTTTAAGGCTTGGACAAGATCGGAAGTATTGACTGATTTCCCGCGTGCAGTATTGAGGAACCAGAACGATTTGGTAAAACCGTCAATAAAGGCCTGGTTAACCATATGGTAGGTGGCATCGGTTTGCGGTGTATGCAGGCTCACAATATCTGCGTGCTGCTGAAGGTACTCAAGACTTACCTGTCGGGCATTGTGATCAGCAATGCCGGGTTTGATGTCGTAGAAAATAACACTGCAGTTAAATCCTTTAAGGCGTTGGGCAAAAGCTTTTCCCATGTTTCCGTAGCCAATAAGGCCTACTGTTTTTCCCTCGATTTCAATTCCCCTGTTTTCTTCGCGTTTCCAGATGCCGTTGCGTACTTCTTTATCTACGTAGGAAAGCCTGTTCATAAGATTTAAAAGCATTCCGAGTGTATGTTCGGCTACGGCCGTCCTGTTTCCTTCAGGAGCGGCAACAAGGTATATGCCTTTCTGTTCGGCATAGGCACAGTCTATGTTTTCAAGGCCTGCACCTACACGCCCTATAAATTTTAAATTTACGGCAGCATCGAGAAATTCCCGGTCAATACTGAAACGGCTTCGCAATACGATACCGTCGTACTGATGGATTATTTGCCGGATAGCTTCTTTCGGAGCGTAGTAATTCTCATCGTTTTCAAAACCTGCGGCCTGCAGCTGTTCTAGGAGTAACGGATGATTCTTATCTAAATGTAAAATTTTCATAAAACCGTTTTAAGTGGTTTAAAATTACATTTTTTTTACGGATACTCTACAGCAATGCCGGTTTTTACGCTAAGGTAATTTTGAGGTATATGAGGTTAGAAACCAAGAATGATTTTGGCAATGGTAAAATAGATGAGGATCCCGAAAATATCATTGCTCGTGGTAATAAACGGCCCGGTGGCAATGGCAGGGTCAATGCCGTACCGGTTTAACGTGATGGGAATAAAGGTGCCGATAAGGCTTGCAAGTATCATTACGGTAACAAGCGCAAGTACAATTGTTGAAGATATTTCGTAAGTGGTACCCATGAGAAAATGCGTGGCCAGAAGCAGTAATATAGCCAAAACCGTACTGTTCAGAAGAGCGAGAAGCATTTCTTTTCCAAGGCGTTTCCATAACGATCCCGAAAGGCTGTTGTTGGCAAGCCCCTGAACTACGATAGCAGAAGACTGGACCCCCACATTACCGGCCATAGCGGCTACAAGCGGCGTAAAAAAGAAAAGAGTCTGGTATTTGTCCATAGCGTCGCTGAAACTTTCAGATATGTTTACGGCAATAAAACTTCCCATAAGAGCCAGAAGAAGCCATGGTAAACGTGCTTTTGTAAGTTCCCAGATGCTGTCATCTGCCTCAACATCCTGTGAAATACCCGCTGCCATCTGGTAATCGCGGTCGGCCTCTTCCTTAATAACGTCCACGATGTCGTCTATGGTGATACGTCCCACAAGACGCCCTGTTTCATCCACAACCGGGATGGCTTCAAGGTCGTATTTCTGCATAATACGGGCTACTTCCGTATCCTCTGTGTCGACCTTCACATAATCAACCTTTGCAATGTAAATGTCTTTTACCTGGGTGGTGGTGGAAGACGTGATGAGGTCTTTCAGCGATAAACGCCCTTTTAACCGGTCTTCATCGTCCACTACGTAAATAGAATGAACACGCGATACATTTTCAGCCTGTTTGCGTATTTCCTGTATACAGGTAAGTACATTCCAGTTTTCATTTACCTGGATGTATTCTTTCGCCATAAGCCCCCCTGCGGTGTCTTCATCATACCGCAGAAGTTCGACAATGTCTTTGGCATGTTCAAAATCCTCGAGCTCCGAAATAACCTCGTCCTTCATTTCTTCGGGGAGTTCCGAAATAATATCAACGGCGTCATCCGTATCCATTTCATCAAGCTCCTCGGCAATTTCTTTTGCAGAAAGGTTGTTTAAGATTTTTTCGCGAACCTCTTCATCGAGCTCCAAAAGAATTTCAGAACTGATTTCCGATTCCAGTATGCGGAACAGGTATCCTGCGTCCTCACCCTTTAATTCGTTCATCAGCTCGGCAATATCAGCAAAGTGAATGTCCTCGAGCCTGCGAAGTATTTCGCGTTCGTGTTTTTCGGCGATAAGGCCTTCGATCTCTTGGATAAGTTCTTTGCTGATTTTAAACTGCATAAGCTTCTATTTTTTGCGTTAATGAAATAAATTCTTCTACACTTAATTGTTCTGGACGCAGGTTAAATACCTCGTCGTCGCGGATTTCATCCGCTATAAAACTTTTCAGGCTGTTTCTTAATGTTTTTCTTCTTTGATTAAAAGATGATTTAACAAGGGTAAAGAACAGCTTTTCGCTGCAGGGCAGCTCATAATTTTCTTTACGGATCATACGCATTACTCCCGATTTAACCTTAGGAGGTGGAGTAAACACATGTTCCGATACCGTAAAAAGGTATTCCGTATCATAAAATGCCTGTGCCAGTACCGACAGTATGCCGTAAGCTTTGCTGCCCTTTTTTTCACAGATACGTTGTGCTACTTCCTTCTGGAACATGCCTGCGAATTCCGGAATCTGGTCGCGCATTTCCAACACACGAAATACGATTTGTGTTGAAATATTGTAAGGAAAATTACCAATAATGGCATAAGGTTCTTCGTGAAATATCTTTTTAAAGTTGTATTTCAGGAAATCCTCAGCTATGATATGACCGTGCAGTTTCGCATAATGCTTATCGAGATAAGCCACGGATTCCCGGTCTATTTCCACAACAAAGGTTTCAACGGATTTTTCCAGCAGATACTTTGTAAGAACTCCCATTCCGGGACCTATTTCTAGCACTTTGTCATATCCTCTGAGGGTAAGTGCATCGGCAATATCCATGGCAACAGTTTCATCGTTGAGAAAATGCTGTCCAAGGTGTTTTTTCGCCCTTACGTTATCGCTGTTATTCATGCTCGCTGATTATTTCTAAATCGGTGCGGAAAGTGAGCATTTTATCTGCAAATAATGCCATGCCTTCATCTTTGAGGTTCGGAGCGTGGTTTTCCTTGTAATCTTCCAGAGCTTCGCGACTTGGAGCAAAATACTGGGCTGAATAGGTTACACCTCCCATGTCTTCATCTACGAGCACCTTTACCAGGCGCGCCGAGGTAAAGCATCCCGTATTCAGCACATCCTGAATGTGCTTGCTCTGCATCCAGTTGAGCCACTGATCGTGTACCGATTCGTCGATGTTAATGGTTACGTTGTATATGATCATGCCTTTTATTTTTAAAAAAACACCAATCGTTTGAATTGGTGTTTCAGATTTTTAATTAATGATATCGAATCCGCAGTAAGGTCTTAATACTTCCGGTATTACAATGCCTTCTGGTGTTTGATAATTTTCTAAAATACCTGCCAACACACGTGGTAAAGCCAGCGAAGAACCGTTGAGGGTATGAGCCAGTTGTATTTTGCCGTCTTTTCCTTTGATCCTAAGTTTCAGCCGGTTTGACTGGTAGGTTTCAAAGCAAGATACAGACGAAATCTCCAGCCACCTGTCCTGTGCGGTAGAGAAGACTTCAAAATCGTATGTTAAAGCAGAAGTGAATCCCATGTCACCTCCGCACAGACGTAACACGCGGTAAGGCAGTTTTAATTCGTCCAATATTCCTTTAACGTGTTCTACCATGCCGTCAAGTGCTTCATATGATTTGTCGGGATGTTCTATTCTTACGATTTCTACCTTGTCAAACTGGTGCAGGCGGTTGAGTCCGCGCACATGTGCCCCGTAAGACCCTGCTTCTCTTCTGAAGCACGGAGTATATCCTGTTTTGCAGACAGGCAGTTCATTTTCCTGCAGGATGACATCTCGGTATAAGTTTGTAACAGGTACTTCGGCTGTCGGGATCAGATAAAGATCGTCGGTTGTTACATGGTACATTTGTCCTTCTTTATCTGGGAGCTGACCGGTTCCGTATCCGGAAGCTTCATTGATAAGGTGCGGAACCTGTACTTCATCATAACCTGCACTGCCATTTTTATCGAGGAAATAGCTGATGAGTGCACGCTGTAGCTTTGCACCTTTGCCTTTATATACCGGGAACCCGGCACCTGTAATTTTTGCCCCGAGGTCAAAATCGATAATGTCGTATTTTTTAGCCAGTTCCCAGTGAGGCAATGCGCCGTCGAATAACACAGGAATTTTGCCGCTCTCGAAAACGTTTAGGTTGTCATCTGCCGTTTTTCCTTCAGGAACAATTTCGGCAGGAGTATTCGGAATCTGGTATAAAAGATTGGTAAGCTCATCGGTAACTGTATTTAATGTCTCTTTTAAATAAGCTGTTCTGTCTTTGAACTTTCCTGTTTTTTCTTTGAGGATTTCGGCTTTTGATTTTTCACCGTTACGCATCAGCTCACCGATTTCTTTGGACAGCTTATTGGATTCAGCTAAAAGATTATCCAACTCAACCTGTGAGGATCTGCGTTGTTCATCTAAATCAATTACCTTTTGAATCATTTCAGTGGCATCAAGATTTCTTTTTGCTAGGGCTTTTATTACCTTATCCTGATTTTCTCTGATGTAAGCTATCTGTAACATAATAAATAAATTAATAAAGGGCAAATTTACACAAATTCTTTGGTAAATGGACTTCCGTACCCATAATTATGAATGTTTCTCTTGACCATAATACGGGAAATAATCTTATTTTTACTGAAATTAAGCACGGATATGAAAAAAATTCTTTTCTCTTTAATTTGCGGACTCACGGCTTTTGGCTCTGCTGCGCAGATAACATCAGATTCAAAAGACGATTACCGCATTTATGAGAAGCGGGCAGCGGCGCGGCGTCTGATGTTTACTCCCAATCCAAATACCCTTAATTACGATGTGAAGCACCAAAAGCTGGAACTGGAAATAGATCCGGCTGTTTACGGCATCAGCGGAACGGTAACAACGCAGTTTGTTCCGAATGAGGAACTGAAGTCTATCGTGTTCGACCTGAGCCACGAACTTAAGGTAAGTAAGGTTATGCAGGGAAATGAAATGCTGAGTTTTAAACAGGCAGATAATGAATTAACCATACAGTTGAAAAAAAGCGTTCCTTCCGGTGTTCAGGGTGAAGTTACAATTACCTATTCAGGAAAGCCAACGGCCGGGAACGAGGCTTTTACCCAAAGCTATCATTCCGGCGAACCTGTCATCTGGACGCTTTCAGAACCTTTTGGAGCGCGGGACTGGTGGCCCTGTAAACAGTCGCTGAACGATAAGGTTGACGCAATCGATATCTATCTCACTACGCCCTCTTCGGTGACGGCAGTTGCGAACGGGATTGAAATAGGACAGACCAAAAATGATAACGGTACCAAAACCACTCACTTCAGGCATGGTTTTCCCATTCCTGCCTATCTTGTTGCCATTGCCGTGACCAATTACAAGGTGTACAACCAGACGGCAGGCTCAGCTCCCAAAACGTTTCCGGTGGTTAATTACCTGTATCCCGAAACGTACAATGCAGCGGTAGGCCAGCTCGCGGTGACACTCCCTGTTATGGAGGTATTTGAGAAACTGTTCGGTACCTATCCGTACTGGCAGGAAAAATACGGACATGCCCAGTTTGGATGGGGTGGCGGTATGGAACATACGACCGTTTCCTTTATGGGAGGATTTTCGCGCGGGCTGATTGCGCACGAACTGGCGCACCACTGGTTCGGAGATAAGGTTACGTGCGGCAGCTGGAAAGATATCTGGATCAACGAAGGATTTGCGGAATACATGGCGGGGCTGGTAGTGGAAAACCTGGACGGACTGAATTCTTTCGTAAGCTGGAAGAGCAGCAAAATTAACAGTATTACAGCACAGCCCGACGGCAATCTTTATCTGACGGATGAAGAGGCGTTGGATTCGGACCGTATTTTCAGCGGCCGTATTACCTACGATAAAGGATCTATGGTAGTGCATATGCTGCGCTATGTAGTGGGAGATGAAGCTTTTTTTAAAGGAATGCGCAATTTCCTGGAAGATCCTGTTATTGCCTATAATTATGCCGTAACCAGTCAGGTTAAGTCACATCTTGAAGCGGCTTCAGGAAAAGACTTAACAGCGTTCTTCAATAACTGGATTTACGGACAGGGATATCCTTCGTATCAGGTAAAGGCGGAAACAATATCGGCAACGCAGACAAAGATCACTTTGTCGCAAACCACTTCCCATGCAAGCGTTCCCTTTTTTGAAATGCCGGTTACCCTGAGACTTACGGGGGCAAGCGGACAGTCGGAAAATGTGGTATTGCAGCATACGCAGAATCATCAGCAGTTTGTTGTGGATACCAGTGTAGGAACCATAAACATTGTTCAGGTCAACCCGTTTCAGGACATTATCAGTAAAAACAATACAGTAGAAATAACTGCCGCTGAATCCGGGTCGGTTAACCAGATCCGGGTTTTTCCGAATCCGTCGAAAGATGTTTTCAATATTGAATTTCCAAAAGACCTGCTTGTTTCCGAAATGAACCTTTACGATGTAAACGGAAAGCTCGTGGCCCGAAGTATATCAAATCCTTACAAGGCATCTGCTTTAGCAAGCGGAACCTATATACTTGCCGTTAAAACCCCGGACAGGATTTACCATAAAAAACTTGTAAAAAACTAAAATGGACTTAAAGTCTGCAAATTAGTAAGGTTAAAATCTTACATTTGTGCAACGAAAAAAAGAAAGTATTATAATTAATGGATATACTGGTTAAATTATCACAGTTCTTATTGAGTTTGTCATTATTGATTGTGCTGCATGAGCTCGGGCACTTTGTTCCGGCCAAATTATTTAAAACGCGTGTTGAAAAGTTTTACCTTTTCTTTGACATTAAGTTTTCGCTGTTCAAAAAGAAAATAGGGGAAACCGTTTACGGAATTGGATGGCTGCCTTTGGGTGGATATGTCAAGATTGCCGGAATGATTGATGAAAGCATGGATACCGAACAGATGAAGCAGGAGCCTCAACCGTGGGAGTTCCGCTCCAAGCCGGCATGGCAAAGACTTATCATTATGCTCGGAGGGGTAACGGTAAACTTTATACTGGCTTTTGTAATCTATATCGGGATGGCCTGGTATTACGGGGACCGTTATATTGCCAACGACAGCCTGAAATACGGGGTGTGGGTACAGTCCCCCGCTCTGGAAAATGCCGGAATGAAAACCGGAGATAAAATTGTATCGATCGACGGAAAAAAACTTGAGCGCATCAATGAAGCACCCGCACAGTTGATTACGGCAAAAGAAATCGTTGTGGATCGCAACGGACAGCAGTTAACGGTAAAATTACCTGTAAATTTTGTAGACCAAATGATGGCGACAAAAGAAGAAGGGTTAATTGCGCCGCGTATTCCTTTGATCGTTTCGGATGTGCCTGATGATTCCCCGAATAAGGAAATGTTGAAAAAGGGAGATTTTATCACGGCTCTCAATGAGACCAAAATTGATTTTGCAGATGAATTTAAAACAGAGCTGACTAACTATAAAAATCAGACCGTTACAGCTACTGTAAAGCGGGACGACCAGGAAATTAAGGTTCCTTTAAAGGTGAACAACCAGGGAAAAATGGGAATAGCATTCGCTTTAAGAGTAAAGGAAAATGATGCGGAGCGCCTGGGACTTTATGAGCTTTCACACGAACATTACTCATTTGTCAAAGCCATCCCCGTTGGTATTGAAAAAGGTAAAAACCAACTCATAGGATATGGGAAACAACTTAAAATGATCGTAAATCCCGATACGGGTGCTTACAAGGGCGTTGGCGGTTTTAAAGCTATTTTCGACGTGTTTCCGAATACATGGAGCTGGGAAATGTTTTGGGGGATTACAGCTTTCTTATCCATTATGCTCGGCGTAATGAACCTGCTGCCTATTCCGGCATTGGACGGAGGACATGTTTTGTTCCTGCTTTATGAAATGATTTCGGGACGGAAACCAAGCGATAAATTCCTTGAATATGCGCAAACAGTTGGTTTCGTTTTACTTATAGCATTGCTGCTGTTTGCCAACGGAAACGATATTTTTAAAGCGCTTACAGGTAAGTAAAAAAAATAACGATTTTTTAAAAAAGGTGTTTGCAGAAAGGAAAAATCGTTCTATATTTGCAACGCAATAAAGGTAACACACCTTCCTCCTTAGCTCAGTTGGTTAGAGCATCTGACTGTTAATCAGAGGGTCCTTGGTTCGAGCCCAAGAGGGGGAGCAAATTAGTGAATACACCTTATTTTTATTGTAAATAAGAAGCTTAAAATTTTAAGTTTCCTCCTTAGCTCAGTTGGTTAGAGCATCTGACTGTTAATCAGAGGGTCCTTGGTTCGAGCCCAAGAGGGGGAGCAGATTGCGAAAGCAGTATAATATATTTAAATTTTAAGTTTCCTCCTTAGCTCAGTTGGTTAGAGCATCTGACTGTTAATCAGAGGGTCCTTGGTTCGAGCCCAAGAGGGGGAGCAAAATTAGAAAGCCTTACGGAAACGTAAGGCTTTTTTGTTGTTTAAAACGGTTTTACTGGGTTCGTTAACTTTTATAGCAGAAAATGCTAAGGTAGTTTAAATGCAAAAGGATTCGGGATTTCCCGGTATGAGCGATTTAGCATTTGAGTATTTAATCGATGCAGAAGCTAAGTTGAATTCAAAATTAACAAGTGATGAAAATGATTATAATACCAGCGAAAAATTAAATTTCACAATATTTTATTTTGCTGAAAAAAGTTTAATTGCTAAGAAGAATCACTTAAATGCTATAGAAGATAATAGAAAGAGAGACTATTACGAATTAAAAAGGAAAGATAGTTTTTTAAAATAAAAAGGAAGTAGGTAATGTCATTAATGATTTGTAATAATCTTCGAAGTAAGATTAGTAAGAGGGGAGTTATCTAAAAGGTAGCTCCCTTCTTTGTTTTAATTGGGTTTATACCCCATGGTCATTTATAGATATTCCTTTTAGACAGTCTAAATAGAATAGATTAAACGAAAAAGCAACCTATAAAGATTGCTTTTAACTAAAATTACTTCTTAATTAACTTTTTAACTGTAATACCTTGATTTGTTTGCAGGTGTATTAAATATGTTTCTGGTTTCAATGTTTCAACATTCAGCTGTATTTCCGTTTCATTATTAAAGTTTTGTGTAGTGATTAACTTACCTGACAAGTCATATACTTGAACCTGGTTTATAAACATATTATCACTATTTGTAATATTTACAACATTTGTTGCAGGGTTAGGGTAGATCTTGAAGTTTTCTAAAACAAATTTATCAGAAGATAAAATACCAGAAATATCATAAACTCGAACTTCGGAAGAAGTTCCTTTACCTTGATAATTATCTGGATTTGAGCCATCATCAGTAGTACTGGTAGCCGGTTTTGGACCAATTTTTCCATTGCTTTTTAAAGCAAGACTATTACCGTCTCTTGAAAGGGCAATTGCCCACTCAATCTTGTTGCCGTTTTGGTCAATTACTTCTCCTTTTTTTACCCAATTGCCTTGAGAGTATTCATGAATTTCCACTCTGCCATTTCCAGTATTACCATCTTCACGGGTTCCTACGATGACTACATTACCAGAACCCGATATTGCAACATTGGATCCAAAATTTTCACTTGGTACTTGACTAGTTATTGCATTGCCAATCTGTATCCAAGTATTATTGATGTATCTGTAAACCTTTATAGACCCCATATTGTTTGGATAAACAGCCATAGTAGTTACGGCAATGGTACTTCCGTCGCTTGACATGTCCATTCTATATCCTGTAGAGACATCATTTGGATTCCCGACAATTGTATTACTGTATACCCACTTATTATTTACAAATTTATTAATATCGATTGTTGTACCAGGATGTGGACTCGTGGCAATAGTATCTCCATTTTCTGACAAGCAAACGCTAAATGCTCCTCCTGGGGTGTTAATGCTTCCTATGTTTGTCCAAGTACCTGAAATGTTTTTATAGATGTTAAATTGTGAATTCGCCATAGGTGCTATTGCTAAAACTGCCCCATCGCCTGAAAGCGCTATGTCATGGCCATCTTCTGCAATATCTTGACCTATTTGAGTCCAGTTGTTATTAATATTTTCGTAAACTCTAACCAGGTTTAAGTTTCCATGGCTAGTAATTGCTATTGTAGAACCATCATTTGAAAGCATAATTCTATAACCGTATTGCTGAATGTCTTGTCCCACCTGAACCCAGTTTCCAGAAACTTTAGAATATACTTGAACAACATTACCACTGCTTACGGCTAATGCATTTCCATTTTCAGACAGTGCAACCGCATCTAAAAAATTAGCGCCCAATGTGATGTCCTGACCAATTTGTGTTTGTGCATTACTTATTGTAACTATTAATAATGCGAAAAGTAGTTTTAATTTCATGTTTTTTTGTTATCGAATTAATTAAATGTTTTGATTTTTTCGTCAAATGTAAATATAAATTTGACATAATGGTAAATTGCAAAAAAATATCACTGTGTAATGAAATAAATGGTAAAATACCCTACTCTGGTCCGGTGTTTATTTTTATAAAATGCTGACAACAAAACATTCTGTAAAATATTAACAATTGTCTTCATAATCTAATCTTAAAATTACCTGAAATTGAACATCTAGTTAAGTTAATAAATCAATTCAATTCAATAAACAATAAAGTATTACACACAACAGGTGTTTTGTAAAATGTCGGGTTACTAAAACTTGCAAAAAAAGTTGACAGCCTTATTTTGAAATGATCTGTATTTGTATGAAAGGCTTTTACGGAAACGTAAGGCTTTTTTATTGCTTAAAACTTTTATCAGGCTGTTATATAATGTCCGGTGTAGGGCATATTCAGAAAAAGTCCGGAAGCAGTTCATTTAAAATATAAAATTCTCATAAAAGTATCCGGATATTTTTCTGTTTGTTGTAAATTAACAGTTATAACAAAACAATTATGAAACAAATATTTAAGGTATATCTCTCCATTGTATTTTATACTATTACAGGAATGATGCATGCACAGGATATTGAAGAACTTCAGAGAATGGCCGATGAGGACCAGCAAGCGCGGATGACGGAAAAGATTGACTGGAAAGTGCTTAACAAAGAGGACAGTTTAAGAAGAGTACGCGTATTGGACCTTATGAAAGAAGACAAACTCAAAACGGCTAAGGATCATCTGAATGCCGGTATCATTTTTCAGCACGGAAATGATACCGTATCATCTTCGCTTGCCGTTAAAAGTTTTGAAAAAGCGCTGAAACTGGATCCGGGGCTGAACAGGTGGTGGTATGCGGCGGCTGTAGACAGGGATCTTATGCGCAGGAAAAAACCACAGATTTACGGAACACAGATAATTAAGAACAAAAGTACAAATGGCAAATGGGCCCGTTATGATACCGATGAACACGGAGCTACAGATGAGCAGCGGGAATACTACGGTGCCGGAACCTTAAAGGAACAGGATGAAAAAATCAGGCTCATGAATCTTATTCCATTAGCTGCCTTAATAGAAGGAAAGTCTATTGATGAAGTAATATCTGTTATTTCGTCGGAGTTTAAAAAAGGAAAAGCTTCGTTATACAATGTCAGCGAAACAGCAGTTAACGACCTGGGTTACGGGTATGTCAAAGCAAATAAAGAAATAGAAGCCTTTAAAATATTTGAACTCAATACGCTGCTCTATCCTGAGGCATGGAACGCGTTTGACAGTTTGGGAGAGCAACAGCTTAAACTCGGAAGAAAAAAGGAAGGTTTGGAAAATTACCGCAAGTCACTGCTGCTTAATCCCGAAAATGAGAATGCCCGCAAAATACTGGAAGAAAACGGTTTCTGAGTATAAGTTTGCGAATTTTACGTATAGTTTCGGAATTATTACGAATACAGCTTAAAGTATTAATAGAAATGTATCCCTATCACAATAAGATTAAACAAAGGATTAAAAACAATGAATTGGTCCGGTACGAATTTGTTGATCATTATAAGAACATAAGTCCGTGTTTACTTCTTTATTTCAACACCGAACCCTACGTGAGGCCTGTTCGCGAACACCGTTTCAGGGAATACAGATTACTGTTGGATATACACGGAGAATAAGAACAGCATTTCATCCGCGAATTACAATTTTAATAAGTCTATGATGTCAGTCATCTTCCCGGCAGTATAAAACCTGGGATGTACAATTTCATGGTCAATACGTTCATGGGCCCAGGTTGTATGAAAAGGGATGTGGACTGCTGTTGCGCCGATGTTCAACACAGGGAGTACATCGGATTTCAGTGAATTCCCGATCATGAGAAAGTCTTCCGGGTTTATTTCAAGACGTTTTAATAGTTTTTCATAATCCAGTTCTTCCTTTTCGCTCATTACCTCTATATGGTGGAAGAATGGACCGAGACCGGAAAGGTGCAGTTTCCTGTGCTGATCTTTTAAATCTCCTTTTGTAGCCACAACCAGCTTGTAGTTCCCTTGCAGCGCGTTTAACGTTTCTTCAATTCCGTCTAGCAGAACGATGGGTTTCTGCAAAAGGTCTTTTCCTATTTCAATGATCTTTTCTATTACTCTTGTAGATACCGTATGATTTGATACCGTATAAGCCGTCTGTACCATAGACAGCACATATCCTTTAATCCCGTAACCGTACAGGGGTAAATTGGAAATCTGCGTCTGAAAAAGAGCTTGTGAAAGGCTTTGTTTGGAAAGATAGTCACTTAACAGGGCGCAGAATTTATCTTCGGCTTCATCAAAATAGGGCTCGTTAATAAATAACGTATCATCTGCATCAAAGGCAATAACTTTAAAAGGGGCAGTCATAAAAGAGGTTTTCATCAAAGATAATCGTAAAAAGGGTCAACAACTAAGTTACAGGGTGAATTTTAAGGTCAAATTTTTCACAGATGCCGTATTTTTTCGTATTTTTAGTAAAAAGAACGGTATGGAAAAGAATCTGGTAAATATGGATTATGAGGACGTGGCGGCACTCGTCACCACGGGAGCTGCAGCCGGAATAGCCGTAACAAGAGTTACAGGGCATTCCCGGGCATTGGGAGCCGTAACGGGGATTGCAGTAACGCTGTTGTTTTACAGTGTACTTAAAAGAAGGAAAAAATCATAACAGAAGCGCCCCTGACAGGGAAGATGTAAGACTTCAGTGTTATGAAGTAAAAAAGCAATTAAAATTCATTTTTTGATTGCTTTTTTATTTTTCTGCTTTTTTCAACTATTTTAGCATTCTGAATAAATTAAAACCATATATTTTGAAAGAAAACAATGAAGCGCCCATGTTAAAGAGAGGTCTTTCCAACAGGCACATTCAGTTAATAGCATTGGGAGGCGCAATCGGTACCGGGTTGTTTCTTGGTATTGGCCCGGCCGCGGTTCTGGCTGGTCCGTCCGTTATTTTTGGATATGCTTTTGCCGGTATAATAGCTTTTTTTATTATGCGTCAGCTCGGAGAAATGGTCGTGGAAGAACCGGTTTCCGGTTCATTTTCTCATTTTGCATATAAATACTGGGGGTCGTTTGCCGGATATGCTTCGGGATGGAATTACTGGATATTGTATATACTGGTTTCCATGTCTGAATTAACTGCAATCGGTATTTATGTTCAGTACTGGTGGCCCGATATCCCGTTATGGGTATCCAGTTCTTTCTTTTTTATTGCCATAACGGCATTGAATCTGGGATCGGTTAAGATGTTCGGGGAAGCAGAGTTCTGGTTTTCTATTATAAAGGTAGTTGCAATTATTGCCATGATCGTTTTTGGAACTTACCTGCTCATATCCGGAACCGGGGGTGAACAGGCCAGTATCAGCAACCTGACCAATAACGGAGGTTTTTTTCCAAAGGGATGGTTTGAAAAAACAGCGGACGGTTATCAGGGGTTGCTTTCTGTAATGGCCATTATCATGTTCTCATTCGGCGGTCTTGAGCTTATCGGGATTACGGCGGCAGAAGCAGAAAATCCGGAGAAGAATATTCCCAAAGCGACCAATCAGGTTATTTACAGGATTCTGATATTCTATGTAGGGGCGCTCATTATCCTGTTTTCATTATCGCCCTGGGAAACCATTACAACCCATACGAGTCCGTTTGTTACCGTATTCGACAACCTGAAAGGAATGCATTTTAGCCTTTTCGGCATGGATGTGTCTGCGACGAATCTTATTGCAAATGCCTTGAACCTTATCGTGCTTACAGCCGCCTTATCTGTTTATAACAGCTCTGTATACAGCAACAGCCGTATGCTTTACGGGCTTGCGGAACAACGGAATGCACCGCGCTTTTTAATGCATTTGAATAAAAATTCAGTACCTACAAGAGCTATTATCGTGTCTTCGTGTTTTGCGGCCGTGTGTATCCTAATCAATAAATTCATGCCGGAACAGGCTTTCAAGATATTAATGTCACTGGTGGTTTCCTGTTTAATCATCAACTGGATCATGATCTCCTTTACGCATCTTAAATTCAGAAACGCTAAGGATCGTGAAGGGATAAAAACAAAATTTCCTTCGTTCCTGTTTCCTGTCTCCAATTATATCTGTATCACTTTTCTCATCGTTATCCTCATCCTTATGTGCATGACGGGTATGGAAGTTTCCGTGATCCTAATCCCTGTGTGGCTGCTCGTATTGTTCGTAACTTACAGGATGGTTCAGGGAAAGAAAGCTAACCTGGATTAAGTCAGAGTGTTTTTGTTTTTTGTATATTTGAATAAACCTATTGAGAAGAATTATGGAAATCATACACGAAAAAAACGACCGTAAAGGCGCCTTTATTGCAAAGGATGAAGACCGTAAGGCAGGAGAAATGACTTACAGCCAGGCGGGAACCGATAAAATCATCATTGATCATACTGAGGTAAACCCGGAATTCAAGGGAAAAGGAGTCGGAAAAGAACTGGTGTATGCCGCAGTGAACTATGCCCGTGAACACAAGCTTAAGATTATGCCGCTTTGTCCTTTTGCCAAAGCTACCTTTGATAAGAATCCCGATATACAGGATGTCTTGTTTTAATAACAATGAAAGACCGGAATGTTCCGGTCTTTTTGTTTAAAAAAAGGAATTTATCAGGTTAGTACGGGAACTTTTGTATCTTTCGGTATAAATAGCTAATTATGAAAAGTATCCGTATCTATGCCTTTACCGGTATTCTCTGTATTGCCTGTAATACAAAAACTGTGGAAAAGACAGAAGAGGCCCATAAAAAACTTAAGCTTGAACTATCCGAGGCAAAAAAAATAATTGAATTGCCTTTACACTGCCTCTCGGTAGAATACCCGAACAAACTGGGGCAGGTTTTAACTTCCGATGCGGAACTTAAATCACCCAGACAGCTTCGCCCCATATTTTATGGATGTTTCGACTGGCACTCATCTGCTCACGGATATTGGTCGGTTATCAGGCTTTTGAAACAGTTTCCCGAACTTGATGGTGATCATAAAATCAATCAGTTCCTGCTTTCCGTATTTACTGATGAAAATGTCGCAGTTGAAAAGGCTTTTTTTGAGCAGGAGCACAATAAAAATTTCGAAAGAACATATGGTTGGGCCTGGTTTTTTAAATTGCAGCAGGAACTTTATACATGGAAAGAGAACCCGCAGGCGCAGATCTGGTACCGCACATTAAAGCCTCTTGAGGAGATTTTTGTGCAGCGGTATATGGAGTATCTGCCCAAGTTAAATTATCCCATCCGAACCGGAACACATGACAATACTGCGTTTGGAATGGCGCTGAGCCTGGAATATGCCAGAACAACTGCGAACAAAAACTTTGAAAAGGTCCTTGTAGCCAAAGCAAAGCAATTATATCTCAATGATGAGCACTGCCCGGTTAATTATGAACCGAGCGGGCATGATTTCTTATCACCCTGCCTGCAGGAAGCCTGGCTTATGAGCAAGGTTTTGCCTGTTGAAGATTACAGGAAGTGGTTAAAGGAATTTCTTCCGCAGTTATTTGATAAGAAGTTTAACCTGGCGACCGGAAAGGTATCTGACAGAACAGACGGGCACCTCGTACATCTTGACGGGTTGAATTTCAGCAGGGCGACCTGCTTGTTTGAAATTGCCAACGTTCTACCCGAACTGGATCATTTAAAACCGGTAGCCGAAAAACATTTTAATACGGCATTTCCCAATATTTCCAATGATGATTATATGGGAAGCCACTGGCTCGGAAGTTTTGCACTTCAAACCCTGGATGCACAGTAAAACAGCTTTTTGGCTGTTTTTTTTATGGAATAAGTTTTGAAAACGAATGTTTTATATTTTTGTGCCTTTTTTATCGGAATTGTGTATACTATTTTCTTTTTTTTAACGTTCTAAAAGAAACATAAGAAAACTACTATATGAAACAGTTCAAATTTGCCAGTCTTAGAACTGCAGCCCCGGACCTTTTCTATATCGGGCATTTTTTTCTTTAAAAAAAATCATTTTCGTTTATGAATTCCAGCCAGTACACATTGGTTGCGGGTGCTTATTGCCCACTTTGTCCGTTTTGCCGGATGATGAGATAGGAGGAGAACCAATTTACACTTATATATTCTAAGCAATTAGAAGAAAAGCCACTCATACGAGTGGCTTTTTATTATTATCCTATAGTTGCACCGTTGTAAACACCGTCGGTTTCCGGGGTTACAAAAACTAAGCGGCCTTCTTTTGTTTCGGTTAAAAGAAGCATCCCTTCACTTTCTACTCCCCTTAATTTTCTCGGTGCCAGGTTTACGAGTACCGTTACCTGCTTGCCGATTACCTCTTCCGGAGTAAAATGTTCTGCAATTCCGGAAACAATGGTCCGGACATCAATTCCCGTATCAACCTTTAATACCAGAAGTTTATTGGCCTTTGGCATTTTTTCAGCTTCAATAATGGTTCCTACCCTGAGGTCGATTTTGGCAAAATCCTCAAACTGGGTCAGCTCTTTTTGAGGTTCCGGCTGTTTTAAAGCGGCAGCGTTCGCTGATTTGGTTGCCTCGAGCTTATCGATCTGCTTCTGGATATCGGCATCTTCAATTTTTGAAAATAACAATTCTGCTTCTCCAATCTGATGTCCCGGAGCAATGAGTTGTGATTGCCGAGACAGATTTTCCCATGAAACGGGTTCTATTCGCAACATGTTTTTGAGTTTTTGAGAAGTAAAAGGTAAAAACGGCTCTGAAAGTGTAACGAGTGCTGCGGCAATCTGCAGCGCCACATACATCTGGGTTTTTACGCGGTCTTCATCCGTTTTGATAAGTTTCCACGGTTCTTCATCGGCAAGGTATTTATTTCCAAGTCTTGCTACGTTCATCATTTCTCCTAGGGCTTCGCGAAAGCGGTATCGTTCAACAGAGCTCGAAATAACAGCCGGATAGGCTTTTAATTCTCTGAGTACCGATTCGTCGGTTTCGTTAAAAGCATTCGGTGCCGGTACGATTCCGTTGTAGTATTTATTTGATAATACGATGACCCTGTTGATGAAATTTCCAAAAATGGCAACGAGTTCATTGTTGTTGCGGGCCTGAAAATCTTTCCATGTAAAATCATTGTCCTTGGTTTCAGGAGCGTTAGATGTCAAAGCATAACGAAGAACATCCTGTTTTCCCGGGAAGTCTTCAAGATATTCATTTAACCATACTGCCCAGTTTTTAGATGTTGAAAGTTTATTTCCTTCAAGATTCAGAAATTCGTTTGCCGGTACATTGTCCGGTAAAATATAGGAACCTTCCGCTTTCAGCATGGCAGGGAAGATGATGCAGTGGAATACAATATTGTCTTTTCCTATAAAATGGACGAGTTTTGTATCCTCGTCTTTCCAGTACGGTTCCCAGTCTTTTCCTTCACGCTCGGCCCATTCTTTTGTTGAGGAAATATATCCTATAGGAGCATCAAACCATACGTAGAGTTTTTTTCCTTCAGCGCCGTCAACAGGAACGGAAATCCCCCAGTCAAGATCACGTGTTACCGCACGGGGTTTCAGCCCGTCTTCCAGCCATGATTTCACCTGTCCGTAAACGTTAGGCTTCCAGTCGTTTTTGTGTCCCTCCAAAATCCATTCACGTAAAAAGGCATCGTATTGATCCAGAGGCAGGAACCAGTGTTTGGTTGACTTTAAAACAGGAGTTGAACCGGTAATGGTCGATTTAGGATTGATGAGGTCCGTAGCGTTCAGTGAAGTCCCGCATTTTTCGCACTGGTCACCATATGCCCCCTCGTTTCCGCATTTAGGGCAGGTTCCCGTAACAAAGCGGTCTGCAAGAAACTGATCTGCTTCTGCATCGTAAAGCTGGTCGGTTACCTCTTCAATAAATTTTCCTTCATCATATAACTTCCTGAAAAAGGCAGAAGCCGTATCGTGGTGTATCTTGTATGATGTTCTGGAATAATTATCGAATGCGATACCAAATTCTTCAAAGGAGTCCTTAATGATTTTATTGTATTTGTCAATAACCTGTTGGGGTGTAATACCTTCTTTTTTAGCTTTCATGGAGATGGCAACTCCGTGTTCGTCGGAACCACAGATAAAAATAACATCTTTATGCAGCTGGCGCAAATAACGGGAGTAGATATCGGCAGGAACATAAACACCTGCCAGGTGGCCAATATGTATAGGTCCGTTCGTATACGGCAGAGCCGCAGTAACGGTATATCTTTTTGGATTTTGGATCATGATATTCGGTTTTCAAAGCACAAAAATACGTATTTTGACCTGAATATTTATGATTTTCGTTTTTTTACAAGTGAATTAAAACAGACTCCCACGCACAGAAAACCAAGTAGCATTGACGGGATGTACCATACAATATAGTTGAGGTGGTAATGAATGTTCGAATGCTGGATGAACACCCAATACCAGGAAACCGGAGCCAGAAATGAAAAGCAGGTTGCAAGCGCCAGTTCTTTATGTGTACGGAACAATAAAATGCAGGCAATAAAAAAGCACACCAAGGGAACGAGGAAGGGAACCTTTAGGGGAAGCCATGAAAAAGTATCTCCTGAAAGATATTTTATCAGCACTCCAAGATACATATTGTCTGTCAGTTCGGTTACTTTTCCGGAAACCGTTACATCTGCAGTTCGGATTTGATAAGAGATAAGGATATGATGAATGCCGGCTGTGACACTGCCTTTAAGTGAAGCGATCTGGTATATAAGGAATCCCATGATTGAGAAAACACCAAGTAGCATAGCAAGAGCGCTTTTTATAGAGAAAGCCAAAAACTGGATAAAGGACCGGCGCTGTTTTACATAATAAAAAACGACGGGAACATAGGCAGCCAAAAGCGTAGTAGTGATGTATTCAAAACCATTAAAGAAACATTTTATAACAATACTCAGATAAACGAACAGTAACAGTTTTCCCGATGAAATATTTTTTTCCAGTGCAAACAACATGGTCAGGAACGGCACATAAAAAGCCCACAGGCACCACCACAGGCTGTCTGAAAAAAGCCATATCCAGCCCGAAGCAATGACTCCGCATAAAACAAACAGTGATGGAAAAAGTCCGAAATTCCGTCTGCACCAACCTATAAAAACAGTAAATATACAGCTGTTGATGAAAAGGACTATATTCTTCATTAGTAAGATATCTTCTTCCAGATTACGGGAAGAAAGCGTATGCAAGGCAGAAAAAAGCATTCCCTGTCCTCCGGGCTGTGAATCGTAAGTAGTATATCCGTTATATCGATTCCTTTTTTCGGGATGTTTCAGGAGTTCGAACTGTAAAAAGGAATTTCGCATATAATCGTCATCGTCTGAGTGATCTGACAACATCCCCGTCAACCCCGAATGGGATCCGGCTCCTGACCTTTCCGTTTCCATTAATCTTCCTATTATCAGCGATTCGGAAACCACGTCGTATGGAAGTCCTTCCTTGTGGGTCTGATGCCGGAACATCAAAAACAAAGTAATAAAAACAAGGAAGTAGAAGCTATAGTTCTTAACTTTTTTCATTATTTAGAATGCAGCAACAGCTGTTTGAAGTTATGTTTATCGTATTTTGACAGATTGTCCAGTATGAGGCCGCAACAAAAAAGCAGCAAAGCTATAATAACGAGTGCTACATCAGGTGGTACGGTCCGAAGAATCTTTATCGTGAACATAGATGGTGCTTCCGGGAAGCTGTTTTTTAAAATCAGATACAGCTTTTTCAATGGTAGCTTCTTTGTTTAAACACGGAATCAGGGCTGCAATATTCATGGAATATGTTTTTTAACCGTAAATATAAACGATTTTTTAAGATGACGTTGTGTTAAGGTTCTTATCTTAAAAGATTAAAGCGGGAACTACCCGCTTTAATCATCTGTTTTTTCGTTAATTTTCCGTTCAAGCTCAAGCTGCAGTTCTTCAATTACAGGACGGACGGTACTTTCCGGCAGATCTGCAATGCGGATGTACATAAGCCCGTCAACAGAATTGTTAAACAAAGGATCCACATTAAAGGCTACCACCCGTGCATTCTGTTTGATGTATTTTTTGATAAGGACCGGCAGGCGGAGCCCTCCCGGCTCAACTTCTTCTATAAGCTTGTCAAATTTGTTAAGGTCTGCTTCTGCTTCATTGAATACAAAGTCCTTGTCTGCATCCTTTAACTGTACCTTATATTCCTTTTTGGCTTGTACGTATTGTGCTACATAAGGATCGTAAAAATGCGATTTCATAAATTCGATCATAAGCGATTTACTGAAATCGGAGAACTGGTTGCTGATGCTTACCCCTCCGATGAGGTATTTATGCTCGGGATAGCGCAGCGTTGTATGTACGATACCTTTCCATAATAAGAATAGAGGCATTGGTTTCTGCTGGTATTCGCCAACGATGAAAGCACGTCCCATTTCAATGGACTGTTCCATCATGGAATACAGTTCAGGTTCGAACCGGAACAGTTCCGTTAAATAAAAACCGTCGATACCGTAACGGGAATAAATATCCTTACCCAGTCCCATACGATACGCGCCTGCTATGCATTTGGCGTCATCGTCCCAAAGGAACATGTGTTTGTAAAAAGTATCGTACCGGTCCAGGTCTATGGACTGATTGGTTCCTTCCCCTACTGCACGGAATGTAATTTCGCGCAGACGGCCTATTTCCCTGAGTATATTGGGTATGTTTCCTGAATCGGTTAAAAACACCTCATAATTTTTACTCTGTAACAGGCGGTCATCGCCTTTGCGGAGTTCTTCAATTTCCTTTATCATAAGGTCCTGCAGAACCGGACGTTCAATCTCTTTTGGCGGGGGTGCCGGCAATTTAAAAGAAGGTATTTTGATGTATTGCTTCTTGTCGTCTTTGGTGGTGTTGGCCAGCAGGTATGTTTTCTGGCGCAGGAACTTACCGAAATTCTCAATAGAGTCTCCGTGTTCGTTCTGTTCGGCAACGGTAATCGGTTTACCGATGCGTACGCGGATTACACGGTCTTTCTGAGTAAGTAGTTCAGAAGGCAGTTTCGCTGTCTGTAAAGTCGGACTTATTTTCGACAGCATATAGAACAACTTGCTGTTTTTAGCATGGAAATAAATAGGAACAACGGGGACATTTGCCTTGCGGATTAATTTTAAGGCTCCTTCTTCCCATGGTTTATCCACAATTTTATCGTCTTCCTCAAAATTCGAAACTTCTCCGGCCGGGAAAATACCCAGCGGTTTTCCATCGCTCAAATGGCGCAGCGTTTCTTTTAATCCTAAAACGCTGGATTGGGAATCTTTGTGGTTGTCAAACGGGTTAACCGGCATGATGAAAGGCTTCAGCGGCTCTATGCGGTGCAACAGAAAATTGGCAATAATCCTGAAATCGGGATCACGTTCGCGCATAAGCTTGAGGAGCAGAATGCCGTCGATTCCGCCAAGCGGGTGATTGGAAATAGTAATATAAGGGCCTTGTTTCGGAAGGCGCTTTAGTTCTTCAGGATCAATTTCAAATTCAATCTGGAATTCGTCAAGGATGGCGTTTAAAAATTCGACATCCTGTAAATGTTTATTGCGATCGTAAATTCGGTTTAATTCTGATATTTTAAGCACTTTCATTAATAACCATCCTGTAAAAGTACCGATGAGCCCGTACTTTTCCAGTTTTATTACTTGTGCTATTTCCTTAGCGGTTACTAACCCCATCTAACTATTTTTTTGCAAAGATAACAATTCAGATTAACCCATCTTAAAACAAACACAATTTCTGTACCGTTTCAGGAAGCGGGTGTTTAAATATAGTAAAATTTGATTTACATTCACAATTTTCATCAACAGCCTGCCTGCTGTTTAAAAACGCAAACAAGTCGTTAAATCTCGCTATTCATCAAAATGAAATACGTATTTTTGACAAAATACATATAAAACAAATGAAAATCTTATCCTATAATGTCAACGGGATCAGGGCAGCCATTTCAAAAGGTTTTTTAGACTGGTTGCAGGCTGCTAATCCCGATATCATCTGCCTGCAGGAAATTAAAGCAGTCGAAAGCCAGATTCCTGTTCTTGAAATCCAAAGCGCCGGTTACCCTTACCAGTACTATTTTCCGGCCGAGAAAAAAGGATACAGCGGAGTGGCGATTTTATCTAAAACCGAACCTAAAAAGGTCGTATTCGGAACGGGAATTGATTATATGGACCGCGAAGGAAGGAACCTCAGGGCTGATTTTGAGGATTTCTCTGTTATGTCGCTTTACCTTCCGTCGGGAACCAATATTGACCGCCTTGGCCATAAGTTTCAATACATGGACGATTTTCAGAAATATGTGGATGAACTGAAGAAGGAAATTCCGAACCTTATCATCTGCGGTGACTACAACATCTGCCACGAAGCTATTGACATACATGATCCCGTTAGAAATGCAAAAATATCGGGATTTTTGCCGGAGGAGCGGGCCTGGCTTGACGGATTTATGAAAAACGGGTTTCTAGATTCGTTCAGAATGCTGAATCCGGAACCGCATCATTATTCATGGTGGAGTTACAGAGCCAATGCCCGCAATAATAATAAAGGGTGGCGTATTGATTACCATCTGGTGACAGAACCGATGAAAGATCGTGTGAAAAGAGCCTATATCTTACCTGAGGCCAGACATTCCGATCATTGTCCTGTTGCAATAGAAATAGATTAATAAAACCTTATCAGATGAAGAAACTATTATGGGCGGCCTGCTGCCTGCCGCTTTTAACCGGGTGTGTTACAAGAAAGCTGTACAACGAACTGGATGCGAAATATAAAAATTGTGCTGAAGAACTGGAGCGCCTTACAGGCGAGACAGGGGATCTGAAATCACAATCTGCCGACCTGGGGAACAAAAACCAGTCGCTTGAGCAACAACTGGAAGAAGCGGCTGCAGAACGGGATAAACTAAAAATAGCCTATGCCCAGCTTGAAAAGGATTATAAAGATCTTGAGAAAAACAGCGACCAGGCCATCAAGGGAGAAATAGAAAGGTTAAACGGCCTTAAAAAGGAACTGGACGGGAAATCGTCGCGTGTGGCCGAACTGGAAGGAAAACTGGCTGCGCAGGATAAAAATCTCCGGAATTTAAAGGAATCTTTATCAAAGGCTCTGTTTGAATTTGAAGGAAAAGGACTTACTGTGGAACAGAAAAACGGTAAGGTTTACGTGTCAATGGAAAACAAGCTGCTGTTCCCGTCGGGAAGCTGGACCGTAAGCAGTGAAGGAAGAAATGCAGTAGAGCAACTGGCATCTGTTCTGGCCAAGAATCCGGAAATAGCAATTTTAATTGAGGGGCATACCGACAACGACAAGGTGCTTGGAAATTTGGGAGGGGGGATTACCAATAACTGGGATCTGTCCACGAAAAGGGCCACAGCCATAGTGAATATTCTGGAACAGACTGCGGGTATTGATAAAAAGAACCTGACGGCTGCAGGAAGAAGCGAGTTTGCTCCTGTTGCTTCTAACGGAACAACGGCCGGAAAAGCGAAAAACAGGAGAATCGAAGTTATTTTAACCCCAAAGCTGGATGAAATATCAAAATTGCTGAACGATTTGTAAAGCAATCCGGTAAAGGAAACTAACGACCATTTTATGGAGGTTTTAAACGATCATATTCAAAGTGCCATCTATTCGTTTGGCTATAACATACTGAAAAATGCAGGATTGGGAAGTGAGACGGCTCATTACCTAAATTCTGTTTTACTGCTGATGGTTTTCATAGCGGTACTTTATTTTACGGATTTTCTGTTGCGGAAAATTCTGCTGCTGCTGCTCATTAAAAGTATCAGAAAAAGTAAAACACGTATTGATGATTTTTTAATTCACAACCGGGTTCTTAAATACTTTACACATATTATTCCCCTTATGATAGCAAAGCAGTTGCTGCCCCTTATTTTCAGAGGTTTTCCCAACTGGACCTATACCACGATTAAAATAGTTGATGTACTCATTATTTTTGCTGTAACAACTTTTGTAAAATCACTTTTCTATACTTTAAAGGACGTTTTAAATACGAGGAAACGTTTTACTGGTAAGCCTTTAGACAGTTATTTCCAGGTCATTTCCATTTTGCTTTACATGGTTTGCGGGATCCTTATTTTTTCGGAACTTACGGGAGTAGACCCCTATGGGCTGCTTACTGCATTGGGAGCTGCTTCGGCTATTGTGATTCTCATCTTTAAAGATACTATTCTGGGATTTGTAGCCAGTATACAGGTTTCTTCCAACGATATGGTGCGTGTGGGAGACTGGATTGAAATGACGAAATACGGAGCCGATGGGACTGTTCTTCAAATCAATCTCAGCACGGTCAAGGTTCAGAATTTTGACAAGACCGTTACAACGATCCCTACTTATGCCCTTATAAGTGATTCTTTTAAAAACTACCGTACGATGCAGAAATCAGGCGGAAGACGGATTAAAAGATCACTGAATATTAAAATGGGGTCCATCCGCTTTCTTGAAGAACAGGAAATAGAAGACCTTAAGCGGATTAAATTACTCAAATCTTTTATTGTGGAGCGCCAGCAGGAAATAACGAACTACAACCATACCCATGTCGACGATCCTACCATGCTGGTAAACGGAAGGCGGATGACGAATATTGGACTGTTCAGGGAGTATGTTAAGCGCTATTTGCTTAACAATCCCAGAATACATAAACAATTCAGCCTTATGGTGCGTCATATGCAGCCTACAGAACATGGTTTGCCGGTTGAGGTTTATGCCTTTACCACTACTACTGAATGGCCTGTTTATGAAGGAATCATGGCCGATATCTTTGACCATATTCTTGCGGTCGTTCCTTATTTTCATCTGGAAATTTTTGAATTGCCCAGCGCTACGGATCTGCGCAATGCGGTGGGATTAAAATAATTTACAAAAAAGGCAACCTTTAAGGTTGCCTTTATTTTTTTTACTATATTCAGCCTTAAATTAAATAACATATGAAAAAACACTATTTGCTGTTAATTAACTTGTTGGCATGCGGTTCTTTTGCGCAAACTACCTATGATTCTGATGGTATTTTAACAAAAGCTATTGAGTTCAGCAGGCAGGGAAGTTATGCCGAAGCTGTCAGAACACTTGAAGAGCTGAATATCAGTGATCCTTATTATCTTATAGGTCAATATGAACTTGTCAATGCTTATCTCATGTCTGAAGAGCCCGAAAAAGGGCTGAATATTTCTACCAGGCTGTTTAACAATAAAAAATACGAAGAATATCCTCCGCTGTTAACTTTACACGGTATTGCGCTGAGTACGAACGATAAACTTGATGAGGCACTGGAAATTTTCGAACTTGCCCAGAAAAAATATCCCGAATCAACGAATATACTGTTTAATAAAGCAGTTGTGTACCAGAAGCAGCACAACCTTCAGGCAGCAATGGATATTTACAGGAAAATTATAGAAATTGATCCCTCACATACGTCGGCTTTATACAATCTGGGCGTTATTGCCCTGGAGGATGGAAAAATTGTACACGGGAGCCTGGCACTCATGACGTATCTTATGGTTGATCCTGTTGGTGCACAGGCTAAAAATGCCTTATTGATACTGAACAAGAAATACCACCAGAACTATAATAAAAAACCGGTGCTGGACTATGGCCGGGGACAAAATGATTTCAGAGAGCTTGAAGAACTGTTAATGGCACAGGTGCAGTTTCATCAGAACTTTAATTTAAAAATTTCCGTAGACGACGTGGCTACCCGGAATATGCAGGCCATTCTGGATTACCTGGAACAGTATGAAGTAAAAGGTGATGATTTTTACGCGCAGAGATTTGCGGTTCCGTTGAAAAAAATTACAGTAAACGGACAGAAGACGAACTATATGTATACTACTCTTCTGTCGTTGGGCGATGTATTGGAAAAAGACCTCAGTAAGAATAAAAAAGCAATAGAAAGTTATATTGAAAACTATTTACAAAATGAAATAGTCCCGGCTTACTATACGGTTGCAAAAGGAAAAGACAGGTACAGGGTATTCAGGGAGTCTCAGGAAAAAGCCTTTGTGAAAATAAAACCGGACGATCCTGATTTTAAAGAAGGTCTTTCCTATTCAGAAAGTATTTTCGGGTATAAAACAGGGGAAAGTAATTTTAAAAACAACCTTCTGAACGGTACAAGGAAATACTTTTCGTATACGGGTAACTTAACAAATGAAGAACATTACAAAGATGATAAACTCGACGGTGTAAATAAAGAATATTTTTCAAATAAGATTCTAAAAGGAGAATATAATTATGTAAATGGTGCACTCGCAGGTGCCTATAAGACGTATTTTCCGACTTCCGCAGTAAACTGTTCCGGTGACTATAACAATAATCTTTACAATGGCAAAGCTGAATGTTTTTTTCCAAATGGAAGTAAGCGCCTAACAGCGAATTATACCCAGGGTAATTTTCATGGAGATTATGAAAGTTACAATGAAACGGGCCATTTAGTTTTTAAAGGACACTATGTGGATAATGAAATTAACGGTGATGTAAATGAATTCTATAACAACAGGCAGCCAAAGCGTTCTGCAAAATTTGACAAAGGCAGGCCGTTAAGTGATACCTATTATTTTATAGATGGGAAAAAAGCTTCGGAGTATGAATACAAAGACGGAAAACTTGTTACGGTTACAGGTTTCAGGCCTGACGGATCGCTGTTGAGTAAAACTTTTTACGATGCGAAAGAACGCAAACAGGAACATCAAGATTATAACCGCAATAACGAGGTTTATCAGATAGATTATTTTAAGAACGGTGCTTTTGAAAAATCAGAGTATAAACTACCCGGCATCGTATATGCAGGAGGCAGTATACAGAAGAACTATAACGCTATAGGAAAACTTATATCTGAGGGAAGTTATACCAAGGAATTAATGACGGGTGAGTGGAACTATTATTATCCGTATGGTGTTTTAAGATCCAAATCATTTTACGATGAAAAGGGAAATATTACAAAAGCCGAAGGGTATGCGTTTAACGGTGCGCTCAGTTACAAAGCCGATTATAAAGACAATGCCTACTATGGAAAATATGAGACTTTTCATAATAACAAACTTGCGAGACTGAACTATTATAATGAAAAAGGACTTAACGGTCCCGAAATAACGTACTACCCGACCGGGGCAGTGCACGAGAATTCTTTTTATATAGATAATCTGCAGTCAAATTACGAATATACCTATACTCTGGGCGGAAAAGAAGCGCTGAAATATTATTATATTAACGGTATTCTCATGAATATGACGAGTTACCTTGCCTCCAAGCCTTCAGAATTTAGTTTTGAAGGGAAAACCGGCGTGTTCGATGTTGCAATCACATCTGTTACTTCAGTAAAATACGAATTAAAAAACGGGATTAAGAATGGGACGCAGGTTTTTTATTCGGGAAATGTTGTGCTGAAAAAGGAAAATTACATCAATGATCTCTACCACGGCAAACAGGAATATTTTAATGTTCTGGGTAATAAAACAATGGAAACGAATGTCGTAAACGGGATACCACACGGAATACAGACGAGCTATGATGAATTAGGGAACAAACAGACAAGCGGTGAAAATATTGATGGAATGACGGAAGGAAAACTCCAGCATTTTTACCCCAACGGAAACCCTTATTCGGTCATTACTTACGAACAGGACATAAAACACGGACCACAGACTCTCTATGATTTTAACGGAAACAAAATAGCAGAGTTAATGTATTATGAAGGAATGCTGGTAAGCTATTCGTTCAATGACCAGAAAGGGAACGAGGTTGTAAAAGACGTAACGGACGGGAACATTGAGCTGGTTTCTTACCATAAGAACGGAAACAAGGCGCTGGAACTTCATTTCAAGAACTTTCTGTATGACGGACATTATAATTTTTTCTTTGAGAATGGAAAACCCGCCCTTGAAATGAACTTTACCGACGGAATACAGACAGCTGCCGAAAATACATATTATGCCAACGGAAATATTTACTGTAAAAAACAATATAAAGACGGTGCAATCGACAATGTGGCAACTTATTATTACGAGAACGGGGATAAAGCGCTTGATATTGAATACGCACACGACCTTTTACACGGAAACTACATCATTTATGAAAACAATAAAATTAAAAAGACCGCAAAATACGATTCGGACTTCCTTGTGGAAATTTAATGCTGTTGCAATAATACTGTTGTTTTCATATCGGCTGTGCGCCCAGGATACGCAGGCATACATGGAAAAGTACAAAAACTATACAGAACTGCAGACAGTTTACAACGAGGAGTACCATATAGGCATTGACAAGGGCAATAAACTGAATATTACACTGAATCAGCATGAAGAGCTTCTTGTTCTTACGGATAAGGCATCTGCCATAAGAACTACCGAAAGCGTTGTGTTTTCGGATCTGCTCCCTCTGGTGTCCTATGAGGCCTATACGCTGAACAATGTCAATAATAAGGAAAAGAAGACAAAGATTGCGCAGGTTAATGACCGCAAGTATAACCGCAATAATGTATTTGATTCTGATGTGAAACTTAAAGAATTTACCTTCGCAAATCTTGTACAGGGCAGCAAGAAGGTAATTAAGCACGAAGTATTTTTTAAAGATCCCTTTTTACTGCACAGGTTTAATATTGGAGTGTCATCTCCTTCCGTGAAACGCATGCTGACGATTAATTACCCCGATAATGTAACATTGGATTATAAAATCTTTAATATCGCTCCTGAAGATGTGAAGGTGGAGAAAAAACAAAAAGGAAGTAAACGAGCCTTAATATTCACTGTAGAATCTCCGCAGGTAATGAAATACGATAGTGACAGCCCGGGGATCTTATATGAAATGCCGCATCTGCATTTCTGGATCACAGAGTATACTGTGAACAAGGAAACGCATAAAGTACTGGGGACAACGGATAAACTGTATGACTATTACAGGAAATTCATCGGTCAGATTAATGTGGAGGAACATCAGGAATTAAAAGATTTTACCAGGGAACTTGTTAAAAATGACCTCACCGACCTTGAAAAACTCAAAAGAATTTTTAACTGGGTCCAGAAAAACATTAAATACATAGCATTTGAAAGCGGATATGAAGGTTTTATACCTAGGGAAGCGTCGGAGGTTTACTCAAGAAAATACGGAGATTGTAAAGATATGGCCAGTATTATCTGTGATATGGCCCGGTATGCAGGAATTCCGAATGTTCATTTCACCTGGATTGGTTCCCGTGAGCTGCCTTACAGATATTCAGAACTGCCTACACTTGCGGTTGACAACCACATGATTGCGAGTTATACATACGATAAAGGGATTATTTATCTTGATGCCACTGATGCCCATGTGCCTTTTGGATTGCCTTCGGGTTTTATACAGGGGAAAGAGGCGCTTATTGCGAAGGGCGATCTTTATACGATAACCAAGGTGCCGGAAGTCGATGCCGAAGAAAATGCCGAAACCGATGTTCTGAAACTTTCCCTGGATAATCAAAAACTGAAAGGAAGCGGTACCTACACAAGTAACGGATTACTTGCAACGAATTACAGAAATGCAATAGGTGACGACCAGCGTATGCGGAATGAGTTTGTTAAGGAACTTGTAGGAAAAGGAAATGACAAGTTCAAACTCATCAGGTATACGGAAGAACAGTTCGATAATGACGACAAACCGTATTCAATTCAGTATGATTTTGAACTGGATAATTATGTAGTGCGCTCTGGGGCAGATTCTTATGTGAACCTGCCTTTGAACAAGTCGATTGTTGCCAATACTTTAGAAAATAACCGGATGCTTTCATTTGATCTTGAAATGCTGCAGAAACAAAGCCATTCTATTTCGCTGGCTTTGCCACAGAATACAGAGGTTGTATATGTTCCCGAGAATGTATCGTTCGAGAATGAGTTGTTGAAATACGTTATCACCTATGAAAAAAGCAAGGATGAAATCGTACTGAAATATGAAACCATTACCAGGAAAACCATTATAACGCCCCGTGAATTTGCTTTATGGAATGCAACCCTTAAAACATTAAAAGAACATTTATCAGAAAACATAATACTCAAAAACAATGAAAAAAATTAGAACAACCTTTTTGGCTTTGTGTCTGTCGCTGGTTACCTCGGTAGGTTTTGCCCAAAATTCTATAGAGTTCAAAACCTACGATTTTACAAACAATGAATACAAGATTGCGGATAAGTACCAAAAAAGCGATGTTGTTATTTTAGAAAGAGATTTAAAGTCAGAATTTATACTCGAAGATAAACAGCTTGTGGAATATGTCCTGTTCCATGAAAAAAAGAAAATCAATTCAGATAACGGTATTGAAGCCAACAATAAAATATATGTTCCTTCTAAACTGAGCTCCGATTTGCTTGTGAACAAATTGCGTGTTATACGTAAAGACGGTACCGTTTTGGAGCTTAAGGAGTCGGATATTAAGGAGGAAGTTAATGAGCAGAACCAGGTACGATACAGTTATTTTGCCGTAAAAGGATTGGAAAAAGGAGCCGTAATAGAACAGATCTATATGTTAAAGCGCGCAGCGGAATTTACGGGTAATTCCATCAGGTTCCAAAGTTCATATCCCATTCTTAAGGCAACACTGGAGTTGATTTATCCTGAAACCGTAGTGTTCAGTTCGGCTTCCTATAACGGCCTGCCCGAAGCTGTTGGTAAGTTAAAAGCTTATGAAGGTAAAAACAGCCTTACGTTATCGGCTGAGAATATTGATCCGTTGCCTGTTAATGAACGTCAGAGTAATATTGAGAAAAATGCAAAGCGGATTGCTTACAAACTCAATGAAAATCTCAATACAGGGGCTAAAAATCTCTTTAATCATAATGATTATGCCAAGGAACTGTTCGAACAGTACCATGCGCCTCTTTCCAAAAATGATGTAAAAGCGGTTGAACAGTTCGTTAAACAGATTAAGTCTGATAATGATGACCTCAGCAGGATACAGGCGGTTGAACAGCTTATAAAGGATAAAATTAATTTTAACAGATACTTTAATACCAACAGAAGTACAGCCGATGTTATACAAAACAAGCAGGGAAATTATTTCGACCTTATACGGCTTTATGTTCAGGTTTTAAAAGCACTGGATATCCAGAATGAAATAGTATTTACCACAGAACGTTTTGAAGATGTTTTTGATCCTAATTTTGAAAGCTATCTCAATTTCAAGGACGTGCTCTTTTATTTTCCAAAGAGCAAAGTATATATAGAACCTGCTGCGACAGTGTACCGGACTCCGCTGTTTGACCCACAGTACGGGGGGAATTTCGGTCTGTTTATCAAAACAAGTAAATATCTCGATATAGAGGTACCCGTGTCGGAAGTGCGTGCGATAGAGTTTCCCGAGAATCAGGATAGGTCTGTTATGGATATTTCAATCGATTTTACTGCAGATGTAATGAATCCGAGGTTGAAATCAAAAATTACTTTTAATGGATTTGAATCTTTAAATTTCCAGCCTGCAAAAGATTTTTCAGATCCTGAAGATTATAATGAAATGATTCAGTTTATCGCGAAAAATTACGCTATCGATTCAGATGTGGAGAAAGTTGAGGTAGAAAATGAAGGAGTGGTAAATCTAGGTAAAAAGCCTTTTATACTTAATATAGAAACCGGTGCACAGGAACTGGTTACAAAAGCAGGAGCAAATTATCTTTTTAAAGTTGGACATGTCATAGGGAAACAGATGGAAATGTATGAGGAGAAGGAAAGGGTGTTTCCTATCGAATTAGACAACCCTCACAGTTATGACCGCACAATATCCATTAAAATTCCTGAGGGATATAAAATTAAGAACCCTGAAGTGTTCAGAATGAACCACAGCCTGGAATACAAAGGAAAGGTTGTCGCTGATTTTATTTCAGACTACGAGATCAAAGGAAATGTCTTAACCGTTAAGAATACAGAATCTTATGATTTTGTTGAAATTCCGGCAACCCTATATCCGCAATATCAGAAGGTGATAAATGCAGCAGCAGATTTTAACAAATTGTCCATTATCATTGAAAAGATATAATAAAAAAAGCAACCTTTAAGGTTGCTTTTTTTATTGAATGAGTTTGTTACTTTTTAATAACCTTCACAAACTGGGAAGCATTACGTGTTGCGATCCTGATTACATAGGTGCCGGCACTGAAGCGCGACATATCGATACTGGCTTCTTTCGTATTAAAATCATTACTGAATACCTTTTGTCCCAGTAAGGTGTATACCTCAACTTTTTCAATAGGTTCTGTATAGGAAATTTTGAGGTCTGACTCAACCGGGTTCGGGTAATATCTTAAATGTGCAAGATCAAGTTCCGGAATACCGAGGTTAAGGGTTACGGTTACGGCAGTTGGCAGACTTGAACATCCGTTTGTGCTGATTAAAGAACCGTAATAAACGGTGCTGTCTTCTAAAGGAGTCGCTTTGGAAAGCTGATTGCTTCCTTTTACGGCATCGTCGTACGTTTCAAACCATGCAACGTCGTTCTGTAACATGCTCAGATCGGCTACCGTTGCTTTAAAATTAAAGTTCTGGGTTGTCTGTCCTGTCGGACTCGCAGGCCTGCTGTTCACGGTTACATACACCGGGGTTCTTCCCGATATACATCCCGAAATTTCCTGAGCAATGTAATAGTTGCCCGAAGTAATCAGGTAATTGTCTGCTAAGGCTGTAGTTGTGGAGTTATTCGCGTACCAGACATATTTGGCAGTTCCCGTGAGGTATAGGTTTCCAACGGTAGCACCTTCACATAATGTCATATTGCTGATCTGCGGAACCGGAACACTGGTAATCTGAACGAGAACCGGGGTTCTTTGTGATTTACACGATCCCGATACCTGTTCTGCATAATACGTTCCGGATAACAGAACCGTATTGCTTGGTAAAACCATTGTCGACTGTGGCGTTGTATACCATCTCAGGGTTGTGCCCGGAGTTTGTGTTACCACAAGATCCGCTACAGTTCCTCCGTTACAGATTGTCTGCGCAGAAGCCATAGGGGCAGGAACAGCCGGTAAGACTGTAACCTGAACAGGTTTTTTTGACGATTCACATAGGTTGTTCGTAAAAGTACTGATATAGTACGTTCCGGTGGTAACGATATAATTAGATGCCAGTGGTGTGGTTGAGGCAGCCGTGTCATACCATTTCAGCTGGTTGTGGTTGTATCCGTCAATCGTAACATCTGCTATGGTTGAATTACCGCAGATATCCGATTTTGTGGATGTTAACATATTGGTTTGTACAAAGGTTACCGAAACAGGCGCTCTGTATGGACTTTCGCAGCCGTTAACCGTCTGTGTTGCATAATAGGTTGCGCCGTTAACCAAAAGGGTATTGGCAGCCAAAGCACTTCCGCCCGTTGAAGTACTGTACCACTTCACATTGGTCCCGCTTGCAACAAGATCGGAAATTGTGGCATTCTGAGAGGCACAGAAATTTTGATTTGTAGTTACAGGGGGATGCACAAAGGCAGGTTCGTTAATTGCAAATGATTGTGTTGCAGTACAGTTGTTTGTGTCGGTAACGGTAACAGTATAGGTACCGCCCGGTAAATTTGCAATGGAGGTTCCTGTCTGGCCGTTTGACCATATATAGGTATAAGGGGGAGTCCCACCGCTTACATTGACTGTGGCAGATCCGTCCGTGTTTCCATTACAGCTTACGTGCGTTATGGTACCCTGGTTGGCAGAAAGCACTGGCGGTTCTGTGACGGTGAAACTTTGCGTAGCCGTACATCCGTTCGCATCTGTTATTTTTAGCATATAGGTTCCCGCAACGAGGTTGTCGGCCACGGCATTGATGGAACCGTTCGACCAGTTGTAGGAATAAGGAGCCGTTCCGCCGTTAACAGTTACGGTTATGGAACCGGTATTTAATCCGTGACAATTTATATTCGTAATAGTTCCCTGGGTTATAGTCAGGATATTAGGTTCTGTAATGGTGAAACTTTCAGTTATTGTATTTCCTGAAGAGTCTTTAACCAAAACAGTATAAGTGCCGGCAGAGAGCCCTGTACCCGTGGCGTTGGTTCCGCCGGAAGGCGACCATAAGTAAGTATATGGTGGGTTACCTCCCATTGCATTGATTGTGGCTGTTCCGTTGTTACCTCCTTTACAGCTTACATTGGTTTGTGAAACCGAATCGGTCATTAAAGGTATAGGCTGTGTGATGGTGAAACTCTGTGTTGTACTGCAGCCATTCTTATCTGTTACCGTTACCGTATAGGTTCCGGCAGTTAAGCCTGTTGCAGTGGAAGAGGTTCCGCCCGAAGGGCTCCATGAGTAAGCATACGGCAATGTACCTCCCGTTACGCCCACTGTTGCGGAACCGTCATTCCCTCCGTAAGAGCTTACGTCGGTTTGTGAGGTATTTGATGCAATTAAGGTGTCGGGTTCTGTTATGTCATAATTCTCCGTTTTTGTACATCCCTTGGAGTCGGTGATCGTCAGGGAATAAGGTCCGGGAACCAGGGAAGAAATCGAGGTGGTTGTATTTCCGGTAGACCATAAATAGGTATACGGAGCGGTGCCTCCTGTCGGTGCAGCCGTTATAGACCCGTTAGCAGCTCCTTTGCAGCTGACATTAACCTGGGCCGCGTTGGCCAGAATTTCGTCAGGTTCCCCTATTGTTACGGTCGCGCTAGCGGTAAGATTGTTGGAATCTGTAACCGTAATGGTATAACTGCCTGCTGTCAGATTAGTGGCGTTGAATGAATTTCCGCCGGATGGAGACCAGAAATAGGTAAACGGAGGAGTTCCGTTCACAGGAACTGCACTCGCCGATCCGGTTGAACCTCCGAAACAAGTGTTGTCAACCTTGGTTACAGTTACAGACGGCGGAGGTGTTTCTTCAATTACTATATCACCAATATGAAAATCGTAATCGTTTGGATCATTTATAGGTCCGTCGGTACCTTTAATGCCGATGCGGACGTTTTTACCAATATAGGATGCCGGAATGTGGACAGTAAAATCGGTCAGTATATTCGTAAGGCTGATTGTGGTGCTGGCATCAAATGTATAGATAGGTGTCCAGGTTGCCCCACAAAGATCAGAAGAAATCATAATTTGAACCTTGTCATCAGTCCCTAGCATTCCACCATCGTCGTCAGCTATATCATCGGCATAATCGGTAATAGCGGCTTTAAGCTTTATACGTGTCGCCGTAGTTACCGTAAACGTTGGAGAAACAATCCATTCTTTCCGGGTTGTAGTATACAGATTTAATTTTGCTGTTGTTCCGGAAAAAATAGAGCTGCTGGTCCATGCAGAGGTAGTACCTGTTAAAGGGCCGTCTCCTGTTTTTTCTACCCATCCGGGGAAAACAGTTGCCAGGTTGCTCCCCGTGAATCCTGTGAAATCATTGTTCAGGGCAAGGTTTACAGGTGTTGTTTGAAAAGTACCCGTAGTCACATTTCCGTCTGTTGGTACTGAATGCCAGTATCCGTAAGGAGCAGAAGATCCACAACGCATATATTCATACACTTTGAAATAATAAGTGGTATTACAGTTCATTCCCGTGATGTCTATAGAAGATGAGGTTCCGTCATATAAAAGCAGATCTCCGGCAGATAATACGGTTCCTGCCACATATGCCTGTGCCTGACCGTTGTTCAATGTTGTAAAAGTATTAGATGTATTAACGAGAACCACCCTGCGGTTTCCGTTACCGTTGGTCCAGGACATGGATACACCCGAATCGATAATGTTGCTGAAGGCCAGATTGGTGACAGAGGTCGGGGTTACGGGTAAGCTTACCTTATGAACTGTTGAATAGGCCGATTGCCCTGAAACTGTACAGGTTACTTTTAAACGGTAATATTTGTCTGTAGTTCCCGTAAAAGTTGGAGGAGAATATATTAAGGTTGTAGCGCCACTTCCACCTATTGCATTACTCCACGGATCAGCAACCCCGTTATCGTCAGATTCCTCCCACTGGTAAGTATAGCTGCCAGTTCCGGGATTCGGATTCGGTACCGAAAAAGGTGTTGGAGTAGTACCGCCGCAAATGGCCTGTCCCGGGCTCGATACGGTTCCCCCTGAAAGTGTTGTAGAACACGATGGAAGTATAGTAAATGAGAACTGGATATTCGGTCTGTTATCTGTTACGGTTCCGGTTCCTGTCGGCGGAGACACATCACTACGTATGAACATATGACGGTTGGCAGCGGTACTGTAGCTGATGCGGTTTCCCGAAGTACTTGCTGTTAATCCGTAGTTCCCGTAATTTGCTTCAACCAGAACAAGTAGGTTTGCAGTTCCGGAGTAACTGAATGCAGTTGTAAGTGCATAAGTGTTCCATCCCGAAACAGGATCTGTAATATTGTCATAAACCAGGGTGGCTCCTGTTGTGATGGTACTCCAGTCTACCGAGGTTAAAGCCGTATCGGTAGTCTCTTTCAGATAAATCTTAACAGGTCGGTTGCCCAAAGAGCCGGTGCCTGCCTGCCATGCTAGGCTTAGAATATTTCCGGAATAGGCTATCTCACTGGAAGTATAAAGCGAGGCAGATCTTTCATAACCATAATAGTTTCCCAGCGGATAAACCTGCGTACTGGTTCCGGTACCCACAGTGATGGTCTGGTTCTGTGACCAGCCAGAAGCAATAGACAAAAGAACGATAAATAAAAGGTAAATTTTTTTCATATTCAGTAGTATTTTAAAAATCAACATGTACTAATTTATGTTAAATAAATATTAATGCAAAAAAAAATTCACAAAAAAATAAAAAAGCAGCCTTTTTAAGGCTGCTTTTTTATTTAGATCATATATATGTTATTTCTTTATGATTTTTATAAATTTTGAAGAATCGTTCGTCATGATCCGAACTGTATAAGTACCCGCGCTGAGTACCGACAAGTCTAACTGTATTTCTGGGGCATCAAAGTTTTTGCTTAAGAGCTGCTGTCCTGAGATGCTGTATATTTCTATTCTCCTGATAGGCTCCGCATAGGAAATATTCAGATTTGTTTCAACCGGATTCGGGTAGTATTTCAATTGTGCAAGATCCATATCCTGTAGTCCCAGGTTGATGATAACCTTTACAGGTGAAGGAAGGCTGGTGCAACCGCTGGTGCCTATTAACGCTCCGTAATAAGTAACACCGTCCTGTAAAGGCACTGCCTTGGACAACTGGTTGGTTTGCCTCATGGCGTCATCATAAGTTTCAAACCAGACTACATTGTTTTGATCCATCTTCAGATCAGCAACGGTAGCTTTGAAATTAAATGTCTGTTGCTCTATACCTGTAGGGCTTCCGGGTCTGTTATTAATGGTTACATAAACCTTTGTCCGGTTTGAAATACACCCCGATATTTCCTGTGCAATATAATAATTACCCGTTGTAAGGAACTGGGTGTCGGGTAAAGGTGTAGAAGCAGTATTGCTTATATACCATACGTATTTGGGAGAATTAGTACCGATGTAAAGATTCCCGGCAGTTGCTCCGTCACATAAATTCAGACTTGTAATAGAAGGAGCAGAGACGTTTACAATCTGAACAGCAACCGCTACACGCTGTGACTTACACGAACCTGTGACCTGTTCTGCATAATAAGTACCTGAGCTTAAAGGTGTGCCGGCCGATAAAACCATCGTAGACTGGGGAGTGGTATACCATTTTATTGTAGCCCCAGGAATAGGAATGGCAACCAGGTCGGCAACTGTTCCTCCGTTACAAACAGTCTGTGCATTTATAACAGGAACGGGTACAGGAGCCTGCGCTGTGATCACAACTGCTTTCCGGGCAGATTCACAGGTGTTGTTAACTGTACTAATGTAGTAAGTGCCGCTTGTGAGTATGCTGTTGCCATCCAGGGATGAAACAGCAGCAGTGCTGTCATACCATTTAAGCTGTGTATGATTAAGTCCGTCTATGGTAATATCGCGTATTGCCGAATTACCACAAACGGTCAAGCTTGTTGTAGTTATCGGTAACACTTTTGATAAGTTCACGAGAACAGGTGTCCGGTAGGCGCTTTCACAACCGTTTAGTGTTTCTGATGCATAATACGTGGTGCCGTTGATTAAAACCGTTGACATTGCAAGCGGTGTTCCTCCGTTTGCACTGCTGTACCATTTAATATTGGAAGCACCCGAGTTTATGTTTGCAAGCGTAGCGTTCTGGTTGTCGCATAAATTCTGCGTACTGATAGAAGGAGGATGAACAACTGCAGGCTCCGCAATGACAAATGACTGTGTTGTGGAGCAGTTGCCGGAATCGGTAACGGTTACAGTATAAGTTCCTCCGCTTAGATTCCCTATAGAAGCGGTTCCTGTTTGTCCGTTAGACCATACATAGGTGTATGGAGGAGTTCCTCCTGCTGCGATAACAGCCGCGGAACCATTTGCACTGCCGTTGCAGCTAACGTTGGACACATTGCCTTGTGAAGCAGAAAGTACAGTGGGTTCTGTGATTGTAAAATACTCAGTACTGGTACATCCGTTTAGGTCAGTTACGGTTACAGAGTAATTGCCTGCTGTAAGGTTGTCTGCTGACTCTGTAATAAGCCCGTTGGACCATTTATAGCTAAAGGGCGCAGTTCCTCCGTTTACCTTAACGGAAACAAAACCATTGTTGAAGCCGTTACAGCTAACATGCTGAACATTATCAGGAACAATGTCTAACGGTTGAGGCTCAGTAATAATAAAAGTTTCCGTAATAAAATCGCCATCAGCATCAGTTACAGTTACTTTATGTGTGCCAGCATTTAAGCCCGTTGCTTTAGCTGAAGTCTGTCCCGATGGGCTCCACAGATAGGTGTAAGGAGCACTTCCTCCAAAAGGATGAACCGTTGCAGTACCATCATTTTTACCGTTGCAGCTCGCGTTTGTCTGCTCTCCCTGATTCAGCATCAGCGGAACAGGCTGTATAATGGTGAAATCATATGATGCACTACACCCGTTGGCATCGGTAACGTTTACCGTATAAGTCCCGGCTCCCAGTCCTGTTGCTGTATCGGTTGTTGAAGGTGAAGAGGTCCATGAATAAAGGTAAGGAGCTGTTCCTCCCGTAACGGAAACTGTAGCCGATCCGTCGTTTGCACCATAAGCACTGGCGTCTGTATGGCCACCTGAAGAAGTAGCTAAAACAGCTGGTTCCGTAATGGTTACCGATTCTGTTACTGAACAGTCGTTTGAATCCTTAATGGTTAGGGTATAGGTGCCTGCTGCCAGGCCGGATAAAACAGGATTGCTGCTTCCGTTGCTCCAGCTCAATGTATAAGGAGGAACACCTCCTGTTGGCGCCGCGCTAATACTGGCATCGGTTTTTCCGTTACAGCTGATATTGTTAAAGGAAATATGAGGTTCAAGTGCATCGGGTTCCAGAATTGAAACGGTGACGGTCTCCGATCTGTTAAGTGCATCGGTAACCGTTACGGTATAGGTGCCCGCAGCCAGGTTTGAAGCGCTGTCTGTATTTCCTCCCGACGGTGTCCATAAATATTCATAAGGAGGAACACCGTTTGTAACCTTAACATTCGCGGATCCGTTCGTTAAACCGTGGCACAGATTGTTTGTTTTAGTGGTGGTAAGAGTGGGAGGAGGAACATCTTCGTAGTTAATATCGTCTACATATACATAAGAAGCCGTTCCTATGCGGTCAAAAGAAAAGGCAAAATAATCATCGGTGGTAACCGGTATAAGCACGGTAAATTCCTGCCAGGTTGTGGTAAGAGGTATTGTATTCTTTATTAAGGTTTTTTGAGCTGTCGCCGTATTGCCGTTCATGGTATAAACCCTGAAGTCGGGTACATCGGATGATGAAGTCGATCTTGCCCAAAAACGGATTTGTTTGGTTCCGTTTCCTAAATTGGATGTTTCCGGAGATATAAGTAACATATCGCCGTTAGCGGTAGAAGTGCGATAAGTATACATGCTTTTGCTGCCGGTTTTTACACTTCCTGTGCTTACATATCCGTATCCTGCTCCTGTTGTATTGATATAAGTCCAGCAGTTTGGAACAGTGTTGTTTGAACTGCTTCCTGTAGTTGTATTTTCAAAACCTTCGAAGAAGTCCGATGTGAAAACAGGACATAAGGTTTGAAATTCAACAGGGAATGTGGTCCATGAACCGGACGAAGTACCGCAAATACTGCGTACATAAACAATATAATCCACTCCTCCTGCCAAACCTGTAATGTTTGCGCTCGTGGTGGCAGAGGTTCCTGTCAGGGCCAGCCCCGCAGTTCCAGATCCCGCAGTTCCCGACGTACGGATTTCATATTCATACCCTGTTATACCCGTTCCCAGTGAAGCATTCCATGAAATCGTAGCGGTAGTCTGTGAGATATTTGCAACATTGATATTGAGAGGGAAAATGCATGGGGACAGATCTTCATAATAGATGTCGTCCAGATAAACATAAGAGGTTGAATTAATTCTGTCAAATGAAAAAACAAAATAATCGTCGGTTGTTGCCGGTAACGGCACAATAAATTCCTGCCAGTTCGTGGTTAACGGAATCGTACCCTGAATCTGGGTTTTAACGGCAGTAGCCGTATTTCCGTTTAGGGTGTAAATTCTGAGGTCCGGAACGTATGTGCTTGAAGACATCTTGGCCCGGAAACGGATTTGTTTGGTGCCGTTTCCTAGGTTGGCCGTTTCAGGTGATATGAGCAGCAGATCCCCGTTGGCAGTGGCAGATCTGTAGGTGTAGAAACCGTTGTTTCCGTTGTTGGCGGCAGAGGTACTTACATAACCAAATCCCGATGACGTAGAATTTACATAACTCCAGCAGATCGGGTACGTAATATTTGAGGAACTTCCGGTGGAGGTTGTTTCAAAACCCTCGAAAAAATTGGTGTTTATAACCCCGCATGGAGTTGTGAACGTCGCTGCAAGTTTCCATATACCGTTTTCAGTGGCACAAACCGATCTTACGTAAAAATAATACGTGGTTACAGGCAACAGTGCAGTTAAAGAAGCGGTGGGTGTTGCAGTAGGATTAGTTGCAATCAGTCCGTTTGTCCCGCTGCCCGGAAGTCCCGAAGTTCTTAATTCGTACTGATAACCGTTTTGCGGAGCTGTTGCAGGCGGTGTCCACGACATGTTTGCCGAGGTGGCAGTTAACGCACTTACAGTGGCAGCAGATGGAGTAACACATGTTTCGATGACTTCGGCGGATACCCCGAAAATATTGATGATCCCTGTACCTCCGGATCTGTTGAAGGTGATGGATTTAATGAATTTTGACTGGTTGGCCGCGGTAATGTCTACCGTAGCTTCAAACAGGTTCGGCTGGTTGGTTCCCGACCCGTTTTCAACCGCATTGTTTGAGATGTTGATACGGCCGAAATTCGTGTAGGTTTTAGGTAAACCGGTGGTGGCGTACCAATCGGGAACCGTAATGCCTGAAAACGCCTGGGTAGTGTTGTCGGTAAAAGTGACGGTTCCGGTAAGTGTGGCCGATCCGCTTCCTCCCGTGGTGAGAATAAATATTTTGGAGGCACGGTGGGTAGCCGCAACATTGGAAGTGACAGGCCCCGTTGTTGAACTGATGCGTATGGAATTGTTTACATTATAAGGGGCAAGCTGGAAATAAAGTCCCGATGTAGCCAGCGAACTGATGACACCGTCGAGGGGAAAGCCCTTTGTCTGGGCGGCAGAAGTGGCATTCAGTTTCCAGTCAAGACTCTTAAACGCATAAGAAACACCGTCGACATCATTGTTGGTTGACGATGCAGCAGTCCCGGTGCCATTAGCCACGACATCGGCGTTGTAACCGTCGATTGTAAATGGCAGATACCCTCCTTGTCCGGAAGACAATAAGGGTATCAGCCATATCATGCAAAAAAGAAAGTAATTAGTAATTTTTTTCATTTTTATAGTTTTGATATTTAAAAACAATTTTAAATAAAATAAAGCACAAATGAAAAAAAAATGATAACTAATATCTTTTTTGTAAAAAAAAATATTTTTTTGTCATATTAGTTAAAGCGGAAGCTGTTTGTCTTTGGAAGACTTTACTTCATAACCGAAGCGGATTTTTTTTGTTTCATTGGACTTCAGTCCGATGTCCCATGTTAATTTACCCTTTTCAGAATCAAAAGTGGCATTTCCTTTATCAGTCAGTGATATTTCTATATCGCTGTTACTGCTGATGGGTACCTGGTCTTCCACCGTAATACTTACCGGTTCCTTTTTGTTGTTTCTTACGGAAATTTCATAAACAAAATTTTGAACCTTACGCGATGAAAGGGTCTTCGTTCCCGATTTATCCGAAATAAGTATGCGTGATACGGCTATATTCGGATCCTTACCCAGGCTTAGTTTAAGGTCGTCTTCCTGGGCATCGGCACTTACATAGGTTTTTCCTACATACAAGCCCTCAAAAATAACATTTGCCTCGCCGGGTAAAATGCTGTAGTCGCCGTAGTTCTTTACTTTGGCAACGAGATAGGCATTGGTATCAAGTTTTGGAGTAGTTACATAGCTGTATGTTGCAGGAAGCTGTGTGTCTTTCAAAGCAACGCTGTGCTGTTTTCCGTTTGACAGTACCGTATACGGGATATCGATATCAAAGGTGATGTTTAATTGCGATTCGCTGACCTGGGTATAATCATCCATAGTTGATACTGCTGTAACTTCCTCTTTAGGTTGACCTGAGCCGGTTGCAATGTTTAATCCGGGAACCTGTCCCGATAGTGTACTGAGCATATTTTCATTTGGCCTTCCCTTCATGGAACGCTTCATAGTAACAGTGTTGTAATAATAATCTAGGAACCAGGGCTGCAATTCAGGTGCAAAGGTATTCTGGTTGGCCGGCCCGCTCGTAAGGGAAAGCCTGATGTTCTTCCAGTCTATTCCCGTATTTTGCTGCACCTGTGCCTTGTAGAGCATTTGTATAGGCTCGTTGATCTTGTCAATGCGCATCTCGTAGCTTGGATACCAGTTGGCACCACCCGATAAATAAGATACCTCGAGCGGTATGGTTCCGGCCTGGCTGCTCATCACGTTTACAATAAGTTTTCCCTGGCTTGTTTTATCCGATGTGGTCTGATTAAATGTGAGTTTACCTTTCAATACCGCCAGCTCCTCGTTTAGTGTTTTTTCTTTGATTTCCAGTTTGTTCACGGAGTTGGAAAGCTCAGCCCTTTTAGTTTTATAAAAATCGAGAAGTTTCGTGAGTTCGGTAACCGAAAAGTTCTGCGCATTGCTCATCGACTGGTTTTTGTCGAGCAGTTCAATACTTTTTTTTTCGGCTGTAAGCTGGTTCTGTAGGGTTTTCAGTTCATTTTCTTTTTTTTCTATTTCTTCCTTAACCGGTTTTACCAGAGGAGAATCGCGGTTATTGTCATATTCTTCAACATATGCATTCGTAAATTGAACCGACATAACGGTCACGTATTTGGGAACGCTGATCTGCACCGTATTTTCATTGAGGTGGTTCGATACATTGGTAATGACAATTTCCGATGTTCCTGAAGCAATCTGCGCAGAAGCTTTGTGCCTTAGTTCGGCTGCATTGCTGTAAACGCGGGCAGACAATATCTGGGCCTGCGTGAAAACAGGCTTCTGCGCATTTGCTGTAAGACTAAAAACAGCGGCAATGGGTAACAGGATGTTTTTCATAGATATTTTTTTAAATTTTTAATGTCAGAAACAAAAATCTAGCCAAAAAGACCGGTGACCACATCCTCGATTTTAGAAACCAGGACGGTGCGGATATTCTGGGGCTTATAGGTAATCTTGTTGTATTTCGAAATAAAAATTCTGGCAAATCCTAGCTTTTCCGCTTCCTGGATGCGTTGGTCTACGCGGTTTACAGGCCTGATTTCACCTGAAAGGCCTACTTCACCTGCAAAGCAGATATCTTTTAATATGGCTTCGTCTTCATTAGATGACAAAATGGAAGCAACGACTGCAAGGTCAATTGCCGGGTCGTCGACCTGGATGCCTCCCGTAACATTAAGGAAAACGTCTTTCATGCCCAGTCGGAATCCCGCACGTTTTTCCAGTACGGCCAGTATCATATTAAGGCGTTTAAGGTTGTATCCTGTAGCGCTGCGCTGCGGGGTGCCGTAAACAGCGGTACTTACCAGTGCCTGGATTTCAAGCATAAGCGGGCGCATTCCTTCCAGTGTGGACGCAATGGCCGTTCCCGATAATTCTTCTTCACGGTGCGACAGCAGTATTTCGGAAGGATTCGGTACTTCGCGTAAACCCGAACCCAGCATTTCATAGATACCCAGTTCAGATGTAGAACCGAATCTGTTTTTAAGGGCCCGAAGGATACGGTATACGTGGTTCCGGTCGCCTTCAAACTGCAGTACGGTATCCACCATATGCTCCAGGATTTTAGGCCCGGCGATGTTTCCGTCCTTCGTAATGTGTCCTATAAGGATGACGGGAACATTTGTTTCTTTCGCAAATTTTATGAGTTCGGCCGTGGTTTCCTTGATCTGCGAGATACTGCCGGCCGAAGCTTCAATATAATCGGTATGCAGGGTCTGGATGGAATCGATGATGACAATGTCAGGTTCAATTTCCTCTACCTGTTTGAATATATTCTGGGTGTTGGTTTCGGTGAGTATATAACAGGAATTGTTAGCCGGATTGATACGTTCTGCGCGCATCTTAATCTGTTTCTGGCTTTCTTCTCCCGAAACATACAGTACCCTGAAGGGCAGCTGAAGCGATAGCTGCAGCAGCAACGTACTTTTACCTATTCCGGGTTCGCCTCCCAGCAGTATCATGGATCCCGGAACGATGCCTCCCCCAAGAACCCTGTTCAGTTCCTGGTCTAAGGTGTTCATGCGCACCTCCTGTGTACCGTCAATTTCGTTTATCAGCAGGGGTTTTGCGGTTCGTTTTGCGGTTCCAAGGCCAGATTTTGTCTGCCAGGCAACTTTTTCTTCCTTTTGAATGATTTCTTCTACAAGTGTATTCCATTGTTTACATGCTGTGCATTGCCCCATCCATTTCGGGTATTGCGCACCACACGACGAACAAAAGAACGCTGTTTTTACTTTTGCCATATTTAAAAAATATAGCGTGAAGTTACGAATTATTTGTTTTTGTTAAGAAAGGGAAGCAGTAAGAAAGACAGGCCGCCGAGAATGAGAATTAAAACGGTTTGGGAAGTCCATAAGATCCATCCGAAAGCCGTTCCGGCCGTAATTGAGATGCCGTATAAAGCCAGTATTTTGGCAATGAGCAGCGGAAAGGCTCCAAATCCCCCGTTGGTGAAACTGATGGCAAGACTGCCGACCACAAAGGCAATCATGGTGACACCGATTGAAATACCGCTTGTTTCTGGCAGTACTTTGGTGCCGAAATAAAACGTCAGTACAAAGGATGCCCAGATAATGATCGTATGTATGAGAAACGGGATGCGGTAAGGCATTTTAAAAATGCTGAGAATACCTTCTATAAGCCCCGATATTTTTGTGCGTATAAATATAAATAACTTCCACTGGGATGTATACAGAAGGTAGATGCCCGTTATTCCTATAATAAGTAAGACCCCTAAAATCGTGAACAGTTGCGTTAATGGAATGTGCTGGGAAATAAAACCGACGAGTTGTCGGTATTGGAGTATGAGGGCAAGCGCAACAAAAAGCATCAGGAACACGAGGTCGATGATACGTTCTGCTATAATGGTTCCGAACCCTTTATCAAAAGGAATTTTATCGTATTTCTGTAACACGGCTGCCCGCGAAAGTTCACCCGACCTGGGAATGGTGAGGTTCAGAAGGTAACCAACTGAAATGGCCATAAAGTTGTTCCAGAACGAAGAAGTGTATCCGAGGTACTGCAGGCTGTATTTCCACCGGTATGCCCTCGATGCATGGCTGACCTTCATAAATAGCAGTGAAGCACAGACGTAAAAGTAGTCGGCCGATCTGAAATAGCCTTTCATTTCGGTGATCTGCGCTTCTGTAAACTGACTGTAAGCGTAATAAACCAAAAAAACTCCCAGCAAAAGTGGGAGTGAAATATTGAGTATTTTTTTAAGAAGTTTCAATTCTATTTTAAAGAATTATCATTTTCATTCGGGAAGATAACCCATGGTTTAAATGTTTTGGCTTCTTCAAAATCCATTAGCGCGTAAGTAATGATGATGATGATGTCGTCTTTATGAACCCTGCGTGCTGCCGGTCCGTTAAGCGTAATATCCCCGTTGTTTCTTGGTCCCGGAATGGCATAAGTCTCAAAGCGTTCCCCGTTGTTGATGTTCACGATTGATACTTTTTCGCCTTCAATGATGTTGGCCGCTTCCATTAGTGCAATGTCAATGGTGATGCTGCCTATATAATTTAAATCGGCACCTGTTACCTTAACACGGTGGATTTTTGATTTTAAAACTTCTATTTGCATGGCACAAAGGTATAAAATTTAATTTAATGCAATGTTATCAATTAAGCGTACGCCGTTAATGTGTGCAACCGCAAAACCCCGGTATTTTTTACCGTTTTCTTTAACAGTTGAAGATTTAAGCGTGGCTTCATCGGCAATTACGAAATATTCAAGTTGAAAAGCAGGCAGTTTTTTGAATTCATTTTCTACAAAGGCAATAATACTGCTTATGGAGTGGCTTGCAAAAAGTTTACGGGCTTCGCTAAGAATTCTGAAGATGGCAGCGGCCTGTATTTTTGATTCTGAAGATAAACGTTCGTTGCGGGAGCTCATCGCAAGGCCGTCGGGTTGACGGAAGATGGGGCATCCTATGATCTCGATGTTCATGTGGTTTTTGTCGACCATTTTGCGGATGATCTGCAGCTGCTGAAAATCCTTTTCGCCAAAATAGGCGCGATCGGGCTGCACGATTTCAAATAATTTTTTGACAATAGTTCCCACTCCGTCGAAATGTCCGGGGCGGTTGCTTCCTTCCATTTCGTTTTCCAGTCCGTCATAATCAAATTTCTGGGAAACAGGAGTTTTGCCGTATACATCCTCCACCGTCGGGGCATAGATGATGATCTTGTCGGATAGTCCGTGTACCAGGGCAGCATCCCGTTCAAATGTTCTGGGATATTTTTCCAGATCTTCCCGGTTATTAAACTGAGTAGGGTTTACGAAAATACTCATAACAACCGTATCGTTTTCTTTTAAAGCCTGTTGAAGCAGTGAAAGATGTCCGTCGTGAATTGCTCCCATAGTAGGTACAAATCCAATGGTTTGCGCATTCGCTTTTAATTCTGTCAAATGTTCATTTAACGGGCTTTGCGCATGAAATACATTCATGATTTTTAAAGTTTTATCAATGCAAAATTAGCACTTTACTTAATAATGTCGACAATTTTTTGTAATTTTGCATACTTAAAAGCATTTTTAATTTAATTAAAGAATAATGAAAGATAAGAGGATATTATATGTATCATCTGAAGTAGTGCCTTACCTACCTGAAAATGAAGTTTCTCAGGCTTCATTTGACACTCCGAAAATGATTAATGATTTAGGTGGTCAAATACGTATTTTTATGCCAAGATACGGAAGCATCAATGAAAGAAGACATCAGCTGCACGAAGTAATTCGGCTTTCGGGTATGAATTTGGTTATCAATGACATGGACATGCCTTTGATTATTAAAGTTGCTTCCATTCCCAAGGAAAGGATACAGGTATATTTTATAGACAACGATGATTACTTTAAACGTAAAGGTACGTTTGGTGAAGAATCGGATGTTTTATATGATGATAATGATGAGCGGGCTATTTTCTTTGTGAAAGGTGTGGTGGAAACCATTAAAAAACTAAACTGGGTTCCCGATGTAATCCACGTACACGGATGGATGGCTTCGTTGTTGCCGCTTTATATGAAAAAGTATTACAACGATGAAACGATTTTTGCGGATACAAAAATCGTAACTTCTGTTTTTACAAACGGGTTCGAAGGAAAGCTTTCCGAAGATATGTTTGACAAGGTGGCTTTTGATGAATTCGATGCAAAAGACATTGAAACATTAAAGGATGCAACCTTTGTAAATATCATGAAAAACGCTATTGATCATTCCGACGGCATCATTATTTCTTCAGAACAGATCAGTGAAGATTTAACAAATTATATACAAAGTTCAAATAAACCTTTCTTACCTTTCGGCGCAAAAGAAAAAATGAAGGATGTTTACCCCGAATTTTATCTAAATAAGGTTTAATCTTAAAGAATTTTATGAAAAGAAAATCGATAACCAAGATATTATTGTTTTCTGTTTTGTCTGTAGGACTGGTTTCATGTGAACAGGAATTTACTCAAATGGGATCTGAGATCATCGATGGTGACCAGTTTGGATTTGACAAGTATACAGTACAGAATGTTTCAGCAGCCAACGATGCAATCGGCGTTTCCAATACCCGCAATCTCCCGATCAACAGCCTTGGGGTATACAGCGAAAAAGCATTCGGATCAACTGCGGCTCATATTGTTACTCAGATTGAAATGACGGGCGAAACAGACCTTTCGGATATAGGAAATAATCCGGTTTTGGATTCGGTGTACGTGTACATTCCGTTTACAAGTTCGGTTAAATCAACCGAAGCTTCCGGAGATAAAATCTATACGGTTTCCAACCTTTACGGAAGCGGTAAATTCGGACTGAATGTTTATGAAAACGGTTATTATTTAAGAGAGGCAGATCCGTCAGGTGAATTCGATACGCAGTATTATTATGCCGACGACAAAAAAACGTTTGACCAGAATAAAAAAGGGATAAGCGGAACCGGTCGTTTGAACAACTCTGCAAAAACTTTCCAGAATACGGAATTTCAGTTTGACAAAGCCGAAATAAAACTTTACGCCTATAATGCAGACGGTACCCCGCAAAAAGACGATGACGACAAACCAAAGGTAAAAGAAAGGCTGGCACCCGGGATCTGGCTTGATCTTGACAAAGCTTATTTCCAGAACCGTTTTTTTGCAAACAACCAGTATAAATCTATTGCAAACAATAACCAGCTGAAGACATTCTTCAGGGGTCTTTATTTTGAATCTGTAAACTCGTTTAATCAGAACGCACTGGTACAGCTGGCTTTGCAAAAAGGAAAACTTGTTTTTGTATACAAATATGATGGTGATACAGATCCGTCAACAAACAAACCTAAGCGCGAGCGTAAAACGCTTGAATTCAGGTTGGGTTATGACAGTAGTGAAAGTTCCGCTTCTAAGGCCGTTACAGTAAACCTGTTCGAAAGTAATTTCGTGCTCAGCAACAATTCGGCTGGAAACATCTGGTTAAAAGGTGGCGGATATCCTACGTACGGGGCAATCAGTCTTTTTGGGGACGATGCCAACGGGAATGGAAAAGCAGACGAACTGGAAACGATTATCGCGAATAAATGGCTCATTAACCAGGCGGTATTGACCATGTATGTCGATCATGCCGCAACAGGACTGGATACCATTGTTGCACCCAAACAACTGTATTTGTACGATTTTAAAAACAATAAGGTACTCGCAGATTATACCAGCGATAATGTTTCCTCTACCGGAAAGCCTATTTTTGGAGGAGGGCTCAATACGAAGAATAAATCTTTACATAAATACCAGTTCAGGTTAACCAACCATATTGCCAACCTTATACAGAAAGATTCTACAAATGTGCCTTTGGGCTTGGTTGTTGCAAGCGATATTATGAATTCTTCCATGAACCCGGTGAAACCCGTGTCGAAGAAAATACCTGTAACAGCTACCATGAATCCGTTCGGTACCATAGTTTACGGACCGGAAGCTTCAAACGGTGATTTAAGAATGAAACTGGAAATTTATTATACCAAAGAAAAATAACGAATTATGTGTGGAATCGTAGGTTACATTGGACCCAGAGAAGCTTATCCTATCATTATTAAAGGGCTGAAGCGTTTGGAATACAGAGGTTACGACAGTGCCGGTCTGGCATTGTTTGACGGAAAACAGTTCATTTCAAGCAAAACGAAAGGAAAGGTTTCAGATCTGGAAGCAAAAGCACAGGCAGAACAAACCCTTAAAGGTTCAATGGGGATAGGACATACCCGATGGGCTACACACGGGGTGCCTAATGACGTGAATTCACATCCCCATTTTTCTAATTCCGGCGAACTTGTGATTATTCATAACGGAATTATTGAGAATTATGAACCTTTAAAGCAGGAACTTATTCACAGGGGATATACTTTTAAGTCGGATACCGATACGGAAGTACTGGTGAACCTTATCGAAGATGTTCAGAAGAATAAGGGGCTGAAATTGGGAAAAGCCGTACAGGTGGCTCTTAATCAGGTTGTGGGAGCTTATGCGATCTGTGTTATGGATATTAAAAAGCCGAACGAGATCGTAGCTGCACGTTTGGGAAGTCCTCTGGCAATCGGTATCGGTGATGGAGAATATTTTGTTGCTTCAGACGCCTCTCCGTTTATTGAATATACAAACAATGCAATTTACCTCGAAGACGAGGAAATGGCTATCATAAGACTGCATAAACCTATTAAAATACGCAAGATCAAATCCGACAATGAAGTAAGCCCTTATATTCAGGAATTACAGCTGAATCTGGAGCAGATAGAAAAAGGAGGGTACGATCATTTTATGCTGAAAGAAATATATGAACAGCCTCAGGTGATACGTGATACTTTCCGCGGAAGGCTGTTGTCTGATCAGGGGCTCATAAAAATGGCGGGTATTGAAGATAACCTCAGTAAGTTCATCAATGCCAAGCGTATTATTATTGCAGCCTGCGGAACATCATGGCATGCCGGTCTTGTGGCCGAATACATGATAGAAGAATTTGCAAGAATACCCGTTGAGGTAGAATATGCATCGGAATTCCGTTACAGAAACCCGATCATTAACGAAGATGATGTGGTGATTGCTATTTCCCAGTCAGGAGAAACGGCCGATACACTGGCAGCAATTAAACTGGCAAAAGAAAAAGGAGCCTTCGTATTTGGAGTGTGTAACGTGGTGGGATCTTCCATCGCCCGCGAAACAAATGCGGGAGCGTATACACATGCAGGTCCCGAAATAGGGGTGGCTTCTACAAAAGCCTTTACTACACAGATTACGGTACTGTCGCTTTTGGCGCTGCGTTTGGCCAAGGCAAAAGGAACCATGTCGCATTCTGATTACCTGAGAAATCTTATTGAGCTTGAGCTCATGCCTGAGAAGGTTGAAGAGGCATTAAAGGAAAATGCTCATATTCTGGAAATTGCCCAGATATATAAAGATGCACCTAACTGCCTGTTTTTGGGACGGGGATTTAATTTTCCAGTTGCCCTGGAAGGAGCCTTGAAACTGAAAGAGATATCTTATATACATGCAGAAGGATATCCGGCTGCTGAAATGAAGCACGGACCTATTGCACTCATCGATGAAAACATGCCGGTGGTGGTCATTGCCCCGCAACAGAATCACTACGATAAGGTGGTGAGCAACATTCAGGAAATTAAGGCGCGCAGCGGAAAAATCATTGCGCTCGTTTCCAAAGGCGACATTCAGGTAAAAGCGCTTGCAGACCATGTGATCGAAATGCCTCATTCAACAGAGGCGCTGACGTCGATTATTGCTACGATACCTTTACAGCTGTTGTCCTATCACGTTGCAGTATTGAGAGGAACGAACGTTGACCAGCCAAGGAACCTGGCTAAATCGGTTACAGTTGAATAATTTTAAAATGACAAATAAATTACTATTTGTCATTTTTTATATAAAATAATAATAAACGCCATGTTGTTTATTACAAAAAAAAACTATCTTTGCACATCGAAAAAAATGGTTTTTTCACAATTGATAATTAGCTGTTAAATAAATACATAAGCAATGTCTAAAGTTACAGGAAAAGTTGCACAGGTTATCGGACCGGTTGTAGACGTGGTGTTCAACACTGCTTCTGCTTCGTTGCCGAAAATTTACGATTCATTGGAAATCACTAAAGCAGATGGATCAAAATTAGTATTAGAAGTTCAATCTCATATCGGTGAAGATACGGTACGTACCATTTCTATGGATTCGACAGACGGATTGAGCCGTGGTACTGAAGTGGTTGCTTTGGGAGCTCCTATCCAGATGCCAATCGGTAAAGACGTATTCGGACGTTTGTTCAACGTTGTTGGAGAGCCGATAGACGGACTGGAAGTGTTGCCTAAAACCGGGGAAAACGGATTGCCGATTCACCGTCCTGCTCCTAAATTTGAAGATTTATCTACATCTTCGGAAGTTTTATTTACAGGTATTAAAGTAATCGACCTTATTGAGCCTTATGCAAAAGGAGGTAAAATTGGTTTGTTTGGTGGTGCCGGAGTAGGTAAAACAGTATTGATTCAGGAGTTGATCAACAACATTGCGAAAGGACACGGAGGTTTATCTGTATTTGCCGGTGTAGGAGAGCGTACCCGTGAAGGAAACGATTTACTACGTGAGATGCTGGAGTCTGGTATTATTAAATATGGTGATGATTTTATGCACTCTATGGAGAATGGAGGATGGGATTTAACCAAGGTTGATAAAGCCGGAATGAGAGACTCTAAGGCAACTTTCGTATTCGGACAGATGAACGAACCGCCTGGTGCACGTGCACGTGTAGCTTTATCTGGTTTGACAATTGCTGAATATTTCCGTGACGGAGCCGGAGACGGACAGGGAAAAGACGTTCTTTTCTTCGTTGATAACATCTTCCGCTTCACACAGGCCGGTTCTGAGGTATCTGCCTTATTAGGACGTATGCCGTCTGCGGTAGGTTACCAGCCGACGTTAGCTACGGAAATGGGGGCGATGCAGGAGCGTATTACTTCTACGAAAACAGGATCGATTACTTCTGTTCAGGCTGTTTATGTACCTGCGGATGACTTAACAGATCCGGCGCCTGCTACAACGTTTGCGCACTTGGATGCAACAACTGTATTATCCCGTAAAATTGCAGAGTTAGGTATTTACCCTGCGGTAGATCCTTTGGATTCTACTTCACGTATCCTTACACCGGAAATCTTAGGAAAAGAACACTATGCTTGTGCACAAAGAGTAAAACAGATTTTACAGAAATATAAAGAATTACAGGATATCATCGCGATCTTAGGTATGGAGGAATTGTCTGAACAGGATAAATTATCTGTATTAAGAGCACGTCGTGTACAGCGTTTCTTGTCTCAGCCGTTCCACGTTGCCGAGCAGTTTACAGGTATTCCTGGAGTATTGGTAGATATTAAAGATACCATTAAAGGATTCAACATGATCATCGACGGAGAGTTGGATCATTTGCCGGAAGCTGCCTTTAACCTGAAAGGAACGATCGAGGAAGTGATCGAGGCAGGTCAGAAAATGTTGACCGAAGTATAATTTTAAAAAACAATCGATATGATTTTAGAAATTGTTTCACCCGAAGCTATGTTGTTTAACGGACAGGTAACTGCGGTTTCCGTTCCGGGTATCAATGGCGAGTTTCAAATGCTGAACAATCACGCGCCGATTGTTTCTTTACTGAGCGAAGGAAGAATAAAGATTGCAGGTCCTGATCTGCAGTTTGATCCTCAGTTCGAGAGTAAATTCGAAAAAATTGATAATAATACTTATTATTTGCCAATTAAATCGGGTACACTGGAACTAAAAGATAACAAGATCAACATCTTGACAAATTAAAAAAAACCGGCTGGAAAGCCGGTTTTTTTGTATTGAACCGTTAAGAAAAATGCAGTAATAAAAAAACACCTTAATTATTTTAAGGTGTTTATTTTTTGTATCATCGGGTCCTGTTGCAGTATCCAGTGATAATAGGCATTGTCGTCGTACAGTTGATGCATATATTCTGCCACCAGATAAAACATGATGTTGTTTTTATGACGGTCGAGGTTGAACGTAAGCCCGCTCGATTTTAAATGCTTTTTAAGCTCGTTAAAGTATTTCGGGTCTTTGTAGATGCGTTCCGACAGCTGTTGAGGCGTTAAGGCTTCCAGTGCGGCTCTTTCGCTTTCTATTTCTTCAAACACATAATAACTTACCAGAGAAGTCTTCATTAACAGCTGTATGGCATCTTCTCCGTGTTTGTTCTTAAGGGGGACAAAGACATCGGGTACAATTCCACCGCCGCCGAAAACTGTTCTCCCTCCTGTGGTTTTAAATCTTAAACTGTCGGCCAGATGAATACTGTCTTTAGAATAGAGTTCTCCCGATTTAAAACGGTTGCTCAGGTCATTGTTGTATTCGTCAAGCCCGTCCTGATAAGGTTTTTGTATAGATCTTCCGGAAGGAGTATAATACCGTGCTGTTGTAAGGCGTACTGCAGAGCCGTCGCCGAGATACATTTCGCGCTGTACAAGTCCCTTTCCGTATGATCTGCGTCCTACAATAATACCGCGGTCGTTATCCTGAATGGCACCGGCAATAATTTCACTGGCCGAAGCAGAGTTTTCATTGATGAGGACATAGAGTTTTTTATTTGTAAACAGACCTTTGTTGGAGGCCTTGGTAATCTTAACGTTTCCTTTCTTGTTGACCGTTTTTACAATAACCTCATTTCCTTTCAGAAAATCATCGGCAATCTGTATGGCGGGTTCCATATAGCCGCCACCGTTTTCACGAAGGTCGAGGATAAGTTCTGAAACACCCTGCTTTAAAAGGGCTTCCAGGCCTTCTTTGAATTCGGTATAAGTAGTCTCGGCAAAACGGTTGATTTTGATATACCCCGTTTTATTATCGATTTTTATAGCCACATCCACACTTTTCAATGGTACCTCCCCGCGTGTAATTTCAACATCGAAAATTTTATTTGAGGATTTGCGGTATACTTTAAGCAGCGCTTTGGAGCCGTTGTTTCCTTTTAAAAGGTTGATGATAGAATCGTTGGAAAGTCCCTGGTTGAACAGTTGTATCTTCTGAGCGTACAGAATACGGTCTCCGGCTTTAAGCCCGGCTTTGTCGGAAGGGCCTCCGGGAAGCGGTTTTACAACCGCCAGTGTGTCGTTCAGAACATAATAGTTGATTCCGATTCCAACGAACGAACCTTTCATTACATTCTGTACTTCATCAAACTCCGATTTGGAGATATAGGTTGAATGGGGGTCTAACTGTGATAAGATATTGTTGACGGTCATGTCAATGATGGAATCGGTATTGACGTTGTCAACGTATTCCTGTTCAATGAGGTCGATAAGTTTGTTGAGTTTTAAACGTCCGTAATCCTCCTTTACTGAAAAAGGAGTCCCGTTTTTGGTGAAATACCCGCCTAAAACAATGCCCGCTGCCAATGACCCTGCTGTAAGCAGCGGCCATAAATAATTTTTTTTATTCATACAACAAAGAGCTTAAATCTTCAATCTGAATCACTTGCACTCCAGCTCTCTTTAAAAATTCAATACCAGCTAAATCTTTATAACTATTCTGATAAACAACACGTACAATGCCCGACTGGTGAATGAGCTTGCTGCAGTCTTTGCACGGGCTCATCGTTATGTATAAGGTGGCACCGTCACATGACTGCGTGGATTTTGCTACCTTTAAAATTGCATTTGCCTCCGCGTGCAGCACGTACCATTTCGTTAATCCTTCCCCGTCTTCACAGCAGTTTTCAAACCCAGAAGGAGTTCCGTTGTAACCGTCGGAAATGATCATTTTATCTTTGACGATAATGGCTCCGACCTTTTTGCGCTGACAGTAGGACAACTGCCCCCATTCCCTGGCAATTCGCAGGTAAGCTTTGTCGTATTTGTTCAGCTTTTCAGGGTTTTTCATAGGATTGAAAAAACAAAAGGAATTATAGATTATTTAACAAAAAATAACAGTGCAAAATTACGTAAAAAGTAGCACATCTTAAAAGTTTTTAGCACAGATATTATAAGAATTTTTATATTTTTTTTGGATATTTATTTTTCTTAAAATACTAATAAATATCGGCCGTGCGTTTTGATATTGTTTTTTTTTAGTTAATTTTAAACGATATAAACAATTAAAATGAGAATGTATGTTGTATCAAGATATATATGATTCAGGATTCAAGGATAGAAACAGAGGGCATTTTGCTTCTATTGCGCGCGTGGCATATAACGATGGTGTTTATTCTCCGAAGGAGCGTGAATTTATTGATGCGCTTGCTCATAAACTCGATATAAGTGACGAAGATTATGTAGCCATCCTCAAAAATCCCAATAATTACCCTGTTAATCCACCTTATCTGCAGGAGCAGCGAATTGAACGTTTGTATGACCTGGCCCGTATGGTATTCATTAATTATATTCTGGGGCCGGAACAGAAACTGACCCTGAGGAAGTTCACATCCGCACTGGGGTTTTCGGGTGATGTAAGTATGATTACCGATAAAGCTTTAAGTTTACTCGTTCTTGAATATGATGAAGACATGTTCAAACAGGAGATGGATCATTTTATAAAGGACATAAATAAAAAAGCGAGTTAATAACTCGCTTTTTTATTTAAACAACGTTCCAAGTCGTTCATCATATTGCTGCTTCCGCAAAAGAAGGGAACACGCTGGTGAAGTTCCCGGGGATCAATTTCCATAATGCGCTGTTTTCCGTCTGTTGCCTTTCCACCTGCCTGTTCTATGATCATGGCAAAAGGATTGCATTCATAAAGAAGTCGAAGCTTGCCGTTTGGTTTAGAAACGGTTCCGGGATACATATAGATTCCTCCCTTTAACAGGTTGCGGTGTACATCCGCTACAAGGCTGCCAATGTAACGGGAGCTGTACGGTTCCTTCGAAGCATCATCCTTGCAAAAATTGATATAATTCTTAACACCCTCGTCAAACTGATTGAAATTGCCCTCATTTACAGAAAACAGGGTGCCGTTTTCTGAAATCTTCATATCGGGATGAGACAGGAAGAAAGTGCCCAGGGCCGGATCTAACGTAAAGCCGTTTACGCCGTTTCCGGTAGTATAGACCAGCATGGTCGAGGAACCGTAGATAACATAACCTGCGGCTACCTGGTGAATGCCTTTCTGTAAAAAATCCTCTTTCGTTACCGGTGTTCCGATTTCGGATACGCGACGGTAAATGGAAAAAATCGTTCCCACCGAAACATTCACATCAATATTGGACGATCCGTCCAAAGGGTCCATAAGAACAATGTATTTATTACTGTTGGAACCATCTGCCCCGCAGATGGTAATGAAGTCTTCGTTTTCTTCTGATCCGATTCCGCATACAATTTCCCGGTTGGTAAGTGTCTGGATGAAAACGTCATTGGCAAAAACATCCAGTTTCTGCTGTTGTTCGCCCTGTACGTTTTCCTTTCCGAAAGCACCTGTAATATCCACGAGGCCGGCCTGATTCACTTTCTGGCTCACAATTTTGGCAGCAAGCCGGATCGAATTCATCAAACGCGTAAGTTCACCCGAGGAGTAGGGAAAATCTTTCTGTTTTTTAATAATGAATTCTCCTAACGTAATATATCTTTCATTCATAGTCATTAGTTGTAAAAGTGTTGCAAATATCGGTAAAATGTACATAAAAAAGTCTTTCTTTTTACATTTTTAAGAATAAGTGTTGATTAACAGAAATCGTTATTTATTTTTGCAGGCAAAACAAACAAAACAATCATTAACAATTATGAACTTAATTTACTATTAAAGCAAAATGAAAGTATTTAAATTTGGTGGTGCGTCGATTAAAGATCCGCAGGCAATACGCAACGTATTGCACGTTTTAAGAACCGTTGGTTTTGATAACAGTTTAATTATTGCTTCGGCGATGGGAAAAACAACAAATGCCCTTGAAGATGTTGTTAACGCTTATTTCAAGAAGCCCGAAGAACTGAAGAACGCCATCCAAACAGTCAAGAACTATCATCTGGAAATCATGAATGATTTGTTCGAGAATAAAACTCATTTGGTTTTTGATAAGGTAAATGTTTTGTTTGGAGAAATGGAATTTTTCCTTTCCAATAATAAATCACCCAATTATAACTTCGTATACGACCAGATCGTTTCTTACGGCGAAATTTTGTCCACCACAATTCTGAGTTATTGCTTCAACGACCAGGATATAGACAATGTATGGATTGATGCACGGAATATGATAAAAACGGATACTACATACCGCGACGGGATGGTTGACTGGAACAAGACCGAAAGCAATATCAGAAACCAGATACAGTCTGAAAAGTTATACATTACCCAGGGGTTCATCGGTTCGGATCCCAATCATTTTTCCATAACGCTGGGCCGCGAGGGATCTGATTATTCCGCAGCTATTTTCGCCTATTGTCTCAATGCGGAAAGCGTTACCATATGGAAAGATGTTCCGGGGGTTCTGAATGCAGATCCGAGGTATTTTGACGATACCGTACTGTTAAACCATATTTCGTATCACGAAGCGATTGAACTTGCTTTTTACGGAGCGTCGGTTATCCACCCTAAAACACTTCAGCCGCTACAACGCAAGGAAATTCCATTATACGTAAAATCATTCGTAAATCCTTTATTGTCCGGTACAACCGTTTCAAAAGGGGCAAGCCTGGAACCCGCTGTTTCCTGTTTCATTGTTAAAAAAGATCAGTTGCTGGTGTCTTTTTCGTCCAAAGATTTCTCTTTCATAATGGAACATCAGGTGAGCGATATTTTCAGGATGTTTGCCGAACAGCATATTAAGGTGAATGTAATTCAGAATTCGGCCATCAGCTTTACGGTTTGTGTGGAAGATAAGTTTGGGAACTTTAAAGACATGCTTGAAGAACTTTCCAGCAATTTTAAAATTACGTACAACGAAAATGTATCATTGTATACCATACGTCATTTTTCAGATGAAGCAGCGGCAAAGGTGATAAATAATCAAACAGTTTTATTACAACAGGTAAACCGTGAAACCATGCAGATTGTAACCATCGGATAAATCTGTGAAAATTGCAGATTGTTAAGTTTTTTTATATAAAAATATTTTTGGTACGTTTTTTGGCAATAGTTTAACAAATCTAAAAATATTCAGTTTATGAGAAAATTTATCTATCTATTGGCACTTATTTCCGCTGGTGCCTTTGCACAGGAAAAGCAAAAGGATGTAGTAACCATTTCTGCAAATTATACATTTTCAGAACCCAGCCAGTACGGACTCAGTGTAGAGTTCAACAAAGGGATGAAGCCCGATACACATATGGCTTCGTGGATACTTAATGTAGGATACGGACAGCTGGAATTGGATCGTGCGCACTTAAAAACTACCGGCGACGGTTTTGTAGTGGAACTCGGAACCCGTAACTATTTTAAAAAGGGTGTACGGGAAGGTTTTTACGCTGAAAACTTTATAACACACGGACAGATCAAATTCGACGATGTGGTGAACGGTGAGAATTTTAAAGGGAAATACAGCTATTGGAGTATTTTTAACCCGAATGTAGGATACAAGATACAGTTGACTAAAAACCTCAGTATTGACCCGTCTGTCGGGTTTAACTGGAAATGGGAAGTAAAGGGTCAGGATGACATAGACAATACGTATTTCGATAACTTCGTGTTTAAAGCCGGGGTTAAACTGGGGTATACCTTTTAAAACCCTTGAATTATATATAAGGCCCGGATATCCGGGCCTTTTTAATTGTTGAAAAGGGACAATGCAGATCAGTTGAACTTTTTTTCAAGGAGTTCGTTCATCATGCCCAGGTTTTTCATGGGATCCTGTGAATACAGTTGGAAATCACCAGGCATTACGCGGTAGTTTTGGGTTTTGGCATAATTCGATTCCTGTATTTTTCTAATTTCGTTCGCAGCTTCTCTGTCAAAAATGAGAAACTGTATGGTGAAGATTTCCTGCAACTTCATAGGTTCGTTTGAAGTGGCCGTAACAGCAGCTCCTTTGTAATAATCAGTTTGAAGATAACGGTCTCCTGCATTCCATTCATAAAATACATCCACATTGGTTTGGGGTTCAAAAACAGGACTGCCGAACTGTTTGTTAAGCACATTTACGAGATCAGCATAAATCGATTCCGACAAAACATCTGCCTGAGCGAGTACAGCAACGGTTTTTCCTTCATGGGTTAGGAATGCCATACGGTCGAAATAAAGGTTCTGGTAATGAGCCATACTGTCCGATGTTTTGCTGTAATAAGCCTTTCCGTAAAATGAGTGATCTCCGTTCCAGGGTTCCAGTTTATAGCCGACAGGATAGTCAAAAGCTTCGGAATATCCTTTTTCCACATATTCACTTTGGGCATTTGCCGTACTGTCGATATTGGTATTCAGTAAAGCAACGGGATCTTCCTTAAAACTGATTTTTTCGAGATCGAACCCTTTATGTCCGTTTAAGGAAGGTAGCGGACCTTTTTGAGAACAGGCCAGAAGGAAAATTCCGGAGAGAAGGATACTGTAATATTTCATTTCAGCTTTTTAACCAAATGTATGGAAAATGAGCTTTTAATAATTACCCCTGCAAAAAATAAAGCTTAAAATACACTACTTTTGGTTTTTCGGAGTTATTAATCATATGAAACAATTGATTTTTCTTGTGCTGTTTTTTCTGGTTGCGGGTGCAGTGAATGCCCAGCAGTCCAATACACTGTACAAAACCAAAACAGTTGTTACCGATTCTCTGGTTACAAAAATTCAGATTGACAGCGTTGCACTGAACAGTCAGTATTTTCAACTGGCCACCCAACAGGGGAGTTTAATAGATACGGCATTTTATAAGGTTGATTTTAACAGGGCGGAACTCACATTAAAAAAACCGGTCGGGGATACATTGGTGGTCTCATATCTAAATTATCCCGATTTCCTTACACGGACTTACGCGTTGTACGATACAAGGCGCATTGTTCCCAATAAAGACGGCGCCTATATTTTTTCGGTACCCGAAAAAAGAGCTTCCTCCTTCACGCCTTTCGAGGGACTTAATACCAACGGAAGCATTTCAAGGGGAATTACCGTTGGAAATAACCAGAATCTGGTGACCAATTCAAATCTCGACCTGCAGATTGTAGGGAATTTATCTGCCGATGTGAAGATAAGGGCTTCTTTACAGGATAGCAATGTACCGTTACAGAACGGTGGATATTCACAGAAAATGGATGAGTTCGATCAGATCTTTATGGAGCTTTTTTCCAATAACTGGAGTATTAAGGCCGGAGATTTGTTTCTGGAAAACCGCTCATCAAAGTTTCTGAATTTTAATAAAAAGGTACAGGGGATCTCCGGTTCTGTAAAATTCGGAACCGACAATGCAAAAACAACCATTGAAACTGCGGCTGCACTTGTGCGCGGGCAATATGCCAAAAGCGAGTTTACAGGACAGGAGGGAAACCAGGGGCCTTACAAACTGAAAGGCAGCGGCAACCAGCTCTATATTCTCATCATCTCGGGATCGGAATCGGTTTATGTAAACGGGAGAAAGCTTACGAGGGGAGAACAGAACGATTATGTCATTGACTACAATGCGGGGGAAATAAGGTTTACCACTTTGTTTCCCATAACATCTGAAATGCGTATTGTAGTTGAATATCAGTATACCGACAGGAATTATTCACGTTTTTTAGGATACGGAGGTGTTAAACACGAGCGTGAAAAGTGGAATGTGGCAGGGTACGTTTATACGGAAACAGACATCAAAAGCCAGCCGGTACAGCAGAACTTAAGCAGGGAGCAGGTCGACATTCTCAAACTGGCCGGAGACAATACGGCTCTTATGATGGCGCCGTCTGCCTATCCGGATACTTACTCAGAGAATAAAACTCTTTATAAAAAAGCAAACCGCAACGGCTACGAATTTTATGAATACTCCAACGTGGCAACAGATACCCTTTACATGGTATCGTTCAGTTATGTAGGAGCTAATAACGGAAACTATCGTCTGGCAAATTCCTCGGGTATAGGCAGGATTTATGAGTTCTCGGAGCCTGTTAACGGTCTGCTGCAGGGCGATTATGAGCCACTGATACAGCTTATAGCTCCGACACGACTGACGTTGGCTACCGTTATGGGGCAATACAAGCCAAAAGATTTTACCGTGATTGATTTCGAAGCGGGATTCAGCAATAACGATGAGAATCTTTTTTCGCCAGTTGATGATGGAAATAATAAGGGAACGGCTCTGAACCTGAACGCAACACACCGGGTTCTCAATGAAAAATGGAAAATAGATGTGTTCGGGAATCTGCAGTTCGTGAGTGAAAATTTCAAAACCATAGAGCGCCTTTACTCTATTGAATTTGACCGTGACTGGAATGTGGCAGATACTTTTGGGAACCAGTCTCTTTTAACCGCCGGAACAAGAATATCACCCAACGATAAAAGTTTTTTTACCTACCAGTTCGACAGGCTTGAATACAGCGGCAGCTACCTTGGGAACAAACACGCCTTAAACGGGATTTACCAGACCGGGCATTTTAACGTTACAACCAATACAAGTTTTCTAAAAGCTGAAGGAAATATCTATAATACAGATTTTGCACGCAGCAAATCACAGGCTGTTTATCACAAGGAAAAAAAATGGGCCGGAATGCGGCTGGATCTCGAAGATTATAAGGTTAAGGAGGTTGCAACGGGACAGTTACAGACCTTGTCGCAAAAATATTTTCAGGCGGAAGCTTTTGCGGGCCGCGGAGATACTTTGAAAATGTTTCTGGAGCTTGGATACAAGTACCGTACAAACGACAGTTTACAGAACAATATACTCGGCAATGTAGCGCAGTCTCATAGTGTTTATCTTAAATCCCAGCTTTTTAAAACCGAAACCAGTGATTTGTCTGTTTTTGCCAATTACCGGCGGTTGAAATATACACAGACCAATGAAACGGAGCCTACGCTGAATTCAAGGATTGTGTATAACGACCGGTACTTTAAAAATCTGATACAGACCAATACGGTTTATGAAACATCTTCGGGAAGCGTGGCACAGCAGGAATTTACCTATATTCAGGTTGAACCCGGTTTAGGAACCCATATGTGGAATGATTATAACGGGAACGGTATACAGGAACTGGAAGAATTCGAAATAGCTCCTTATCCCGATCTGGCCATTTATGTACGTATGTTCCTGCCTAACCAGACATATGTTAAAACCTATCAGACCAAACTCACACAGGTTTTTAATTTTAACTTTGGCAGCTGGCAGAATGAAACCGGTATGAAGCGGTTTCTGAGCCAGTTCCATATCCAGTCATCTTTTATTCTGGACAGAAGTATCTTAAGGAATAACAGCGGAATAGCATGGAATCCCTTTGCAGGAGAAGACGATGAACTTGTGGCTGATAATTCCAATATCCGCAATTCCCTTTATTTTAACCGGGGGAAACAAAAATATACGACTATATATTCCCTCATCAATAACAGGGCTAAAAATCTTATGAATTACGGAAGCCTTGACAATAAAATTACCACACATCAGCTGCAGTTCCAGCATTTACTGAATAAATGGTGGCTTGCGCAATTCACTACAAAGTATGACGAGGTAAAAACCGTATCTGAAAATTACGGAGCTAAAAATTATCTTTTACACAATATAGCTTTAAATCCCAGAATAAGTTATTTGTTTTCTCAGAATGCAAGGATTGAGTTTTTCTATGAATGGAAAAACAAGGAAAATACGCAGGGAGACCTGGAAACTTTACAGCAGCACCGCCTCGGGACTTCTTTCAACTGGAGCACTTCTCAAAAATTTACGCTTAACGGGGAATTTTCGTTTTATCAGAATAAATTTAAAGGGAATCCGTTATCTGCGGTTGCCTATCAGATGCTGGAAGGATTACAGCCAGGGAAGAATATTACATGGAGACTGCTTTTTCAAAGAAATCTGACCCGGTATCTGGATGCAAACATCAATTATCAGGGACGTACAAGCGAAACGGCAAAAACCATTCATACGGGGAGTATACAGCTGCGTGCTTTTTTCTAAACAATTTGTGTATATTTGTTATTCAACTATTATAAAAATCATGAAAAAATTAACAATCATAGCATTATTTGCTACTTTGGGTTTGGTATCATGTAAAGATACAAAGGCCGAAGCAACGACAACTGAAGCAACGACAGGGGCTGAGGGAGCACCAGAAACAGCACCTGCTCAGGCAGAAAGTCACGAAGGACACGATCATTCACATGAAGGGCATAACCACGGTCCTGAGGGCCATGCCGAAGCGGTTCCCGCTCAACAGGCACAGGGAATGAATCCTCCTCACGGTCAGCCGGGACACCGTTGTGACATTCCGGTTGGAGCACCTTTAGACTCACCTCCCCAGAGACAGGTACCAACGCAACAGGCGGCTCCTTCTAACGGACAAGGGTTTTTAGGTGGAGGTACTGCGCAAGTTGCTGCACCTCAGCAACCACAGGCAATGCCGGTTCAGGAAACAGCTCCGGGAATGAAAGGAAAGCCGAATCCAGCCCATGGTCAACCTGGGCACCGCTGCGATATCTCTGTTGGTCAGCCTTTACCTTAAATGAGTTTTAAATGAAGCATAAAAAAATCCCGGGTGAATTACCCGGGATTTTTTTATGTGCAAATTAATTTTTAATGAATTTGTGAGAGCTTGAATCTTTACCGCTGTTTACGATAAGAATATAAGTGCCAGCCGAAAGGTTTTCAATATTGATTTGCTCGTCGGCCTGTGCTGTGTCTTTGCGTTCAATGGTCTTTACAAGTCGTCCGTTAAGGTCAAAAATATCAAATCTTAACTGTTTAGGAGCTGTTGCGAAAGTAATATTCAAAACGTCCTGGGCGGGATTCGGATAAATTTTTAGATCCTGGATATCTGTTGCCTTAATATCTGCTGTCTGATCCCATATAATGACTTTTTTCGAAATGGTGTAGAAAATGTTGTTAACGGCTTCGATCTTGATTCTCCCGTCATAAGTATCGGCTAAAGTGTTTGGTATGGTTACGGTTGTACTTCCGTTGTTTGGAACGTTTGGTGCAAGCATGGTGTATGTTGCTCCTGCATTATCCGAAACAAGGATGTTCACGTTGGAAACATTGATGTTGTTGGCTGTGGTTCCCGCTACATTCCATGTAATGGTCTGTTGCGTTCCCTTATACCACAAAGGAGAAGGGGTAGAAGGGTTGTTGTCGGGTGACGTAATAACGAAAGGCCCCGTATTGGCAACACTGATTAAAACGGGTTGTGTATAAACGACTCTGCCTCCGGCAGGGTTATTGTCTCTCACAACTGCGGCGAAGTTATAATTTCTGGAGACAGTTGACAAACGTTCCCAGGTACTGTCTGTTATCCCGCTGCTGCCGGTTGTTCCGGCTAAAACAGTACTTTCCGATGGAAATGAACGGTAATTTTTGGTGGTAGGAGGAACCGAGCGGAATGCAGGTCCCGAAGTCGCTGTTGAAACCGGCGGTTGCGTTACGATCTGAGGGTTTACCTGTTCAAATGTATACGTTAGAACATCTCCGTCCGCATCGGTTGCATTCGTACTGATTATGAAAGGCGTCCCGTACGGAATTGTTTTTGACTGTAAGGCATTCACAACGGGTGCGCTGTTTGTAATGGAAGTTTGCTGTGCGCAGGTGGCCGTCTGTAAAAAAGCCTGTATTTCCCGTATGCTGATATAATGGTAATAGGCATCTACATTTGACTGTACATTCGTAGGGCATATTCCGGCATATGACATTATAGTGCTCCCGCTTCCTGTTTCCATCGCAGTACCATCATTTCTGTTTCCGGAGCAGGAATTGTTGAACGTATGGTTTGCACCAAACTGATGCCCCATTTCATGGGCTACATAATCAACGTCGTATGCATCGCCAACCGGTGCAAGAGAGCCGGTAATACCTGCAGCCTTTACCTGTGTGCTGCATACCGATCCAAGGCTGGCCAGTCCGCCAGGTCCGGTGCTGAAAGTATGTCCTATATCAAAATTGGCCGTTCCGATTGTACTCGTTATAACACTCTGGCTTTGCCCTATTAAAATATTTGCATTATTATTGTCAAAGCTGTCCGAAGTAATAAAAATAATGTTCTTATTGCTGGCAACCAGGTTTAAATGAACGTTAAGTTCGCGCTCAAAAATCTGGTTCAAACGCGTCAGTGTAACGTTCATGGCAGCCAGTACTATATTTTTCTTGTCATCGGTTGTCGTTTTTGGTGTCCCAGCAGGTGCCCTGTTTACATGGAATGCAGCATACTCTATCGTACAGGCAAGAGCCGCCCGGTAGGTTCTTCTCTGGTTGTCCATGCTCTTTACCTGCATCGGAATCTCGCCTGTTCCAATCATATCAAAACTGTCCGACGGGGTCAGGCATGTAAAATTACTCTTTGGCAGTTCCAGATCAGTACGGTCATAAATCACGACTGTTTTCAGATCATTGGTATAGTTGTCCATATAATAAACGGAACCGTCTCCTTTTGTACCCATTCCGTGTAATCCGAAAATATCCGAAATACTTAAACTAAGCGTATGCGACCTGTCTTCTGTGTCAACTGCTTTTAAACTTCGGATGTTGGTAACCTTTTCAGCCAGCTCGCTTTCCATTGCGGAATTGTTGTATATCCAGAAGCTGCGGGTGTTCCCCTGCGCATCCGGAAGGTTCAGAACAACACCGGACGGAGCAGAAGATAACTCCGGTGCCTGCTTGGCAAGGGTAAGCAAATTTGAAATATCTACATTATAAAGCCTGTATTTAACAGGATTATGTAAGCGGGGAAAGATGTTTTCATCCGATATATCGGCAGGTCTCGCTTCCTTTAATGCATTTTGCGCAATAGAGTTGCCCGAATACATTATGAAAAGAACGCCCAATAATTTAAAAAAGCTTTTCATATACTTAAGTTTGTAAAAAGTTGTTTGTCAAAAATATAAACTTTAAACTAGTTTACAGGACGCTTTACCTTTTTTTTCTTGTTTAATACCTCATTTGTATGGGTAAGCATGCCTTTTATGCGCAATCCGGATCTGCTTTTTTGTCTTTTTATTAATAAATTTGTGAAAAAATATAAAATGAAGGTTTTTCATTCATCGCAATCTTTCAGATCTGATAAGAAGACAATCGTTACACTCGGTACTTTTGATGGGATGCATATTGGGCACCAGGCCATTTTAAATAAATTGAAACTTCAGAAAGAAATTTACGGTTATGAAACGCTGGTTCTGACCTTTTTCCCCCATCCGAGAATGGTTCTGAAGACAGATCACAAGATTTTATTGCTCAATACAATTGAAGAACGTATTGAGCTTATAGGTGATTTTGGAATTGATTCACTTGTTGTGCAGGAATTTACTGAGGAATTTGCCGGTCTTGCGGCTGAGGAATTTGTAAAAAAAATACTCGTAGATCAGTTTAATATAGGTAAAATTATAATCGGGTACGACCACAGGTTCGGAAAAAACCGTTCGGCCGATATCCACGATCTTATAGAGTTCGGGAGAAAATACCATTTCGATGTAGAACAAATATCTGCAGAAGAGCTCGACGATGTATCGGTGAGTTCCACTAAAATACGTACAGCGCTGAATCAGGGTAATGTAGCATTGGCCAAAACATACCTGGGATATCCTTATATGCTTTCAGGAAAAGTAGTTACGGGAAAACAGTTGGGAAGAACAATAGGGTTTCCAACGGCTAACATTCACATAGCGGAAGATTATAAACTGGTTCCTGCTAACGGAGTGTATGTTGTGGGCGTCACGGTAGGGGAAAAGGAGTATTTCGGTATGTTGAGTATCGGTACGAATCCGACAGTAGGCGGAACCCATAAAACGGTTGAGGTAAATATTTTTGACTTTAATGAAACGATTTACGGAGAAACGGTTTCTTTACATTTTTTAACCAGAATCCGCGATGAAGAAAAGTTCAATTCCCTGGACGAACTTATAGAGGCCATTAAAGGAGATGAACGTTTTTCGAAGTCGTTTATTGAAAAACTTTAAGATATGTGGGAAAAAGCATTCACGAAAATAGATAATTCCTCCCTTGTTGTATTCCGGATTTTTTTTGGAATCATTTTCTTTGTTGAAAGTATAGGCGCCTTACTTTTAAAATGGGTGGACCGGAATTTTATTGAAACAACAACGAATTTTACCTTTATGGGGTTTGAATGGTTGTTGCTTATTCAAAATGAGACGATGTATGCTGTCTTCCTGCTCATGGCTCTGGCAGCTGTGGGAGTCTCTTTAGGATATAAATACAGGTTTTCGATCATTTTGCTTACAGTATTATGGGGTATTGTGTACTTTGGCCAAAAAACATCTTATAACAACCATTATTATTTAATGTGGCTTATAAGTTTAATAATGTGTTTTTTACCGGCTAATGCCTATGCTTCTGTCGACGCAGCAAGAATGCCTTCCATCAGAAGAAATTATATGCCGCAATGGATCCGTTGGGTCTTTATCCTGCAGGTATGCTGTGTATATATTTATGCGACAGTTGCAAAGATTTATCCCGACTGGCTTGACGGTACCGTAACTAAAAATATGTTTCTGTCCATGACAAACATGCCCGAAGCGGTTCAGGCTTTGTTCCGCAAGACGGAGTTTCAGCTGTTCATTGCCTATATGGGAATCGCTTTCGATGGGCTCATTATTCCTGCATTACTCTGGAAAAGAACGCGCTGGGCCGCAATTGTACTATCGCTTGTGTTCCATGTTTTTAATTCTATTACCCTGCAGATTGGTGTTTTTCCTTATTTTGCACTGAGTTTCAGTATTTTCTTCTTTCCACCGGAACAGGTGCGGAATTTCTTTTTCCGCAACAAGGTGCGACAACATTTCCATGAAGAAGAAAACGAAAATGGGAAAGCTGTACTGAAATATTTTTTTGTTCCCTATATACTGTTACAGTTTTTGCTGCCTGTCCGGCACTGGTTTATAAAAGGAGATGTGTTATGGACCGATGAAGGCCACCGTTTAAGCTGGCGTATGATGCTGCGTTCGCGGTCAGGAGAGGCGACTTTCAGGGTCATTGATAAAAAAACAAATGAAGTCCTCCGGTTTTACAACGATAACCTGCTTACCTACAAGCAGCAGACACGACTGAACACGCCAGATGTTATATGGCAGATGGCACAGAAGATAAAGGAACTCTATAAAAAAGAAGGAAAAAATGTAGCGGTATATGTTGTACAGAGCGATGTATACATCAACTCACGAGAGGCTAAGAGACTTATCGATCCAACCGTAGATCTTGCATTGGAAGAATGGAGTTATTTTAGACATCACGATTGGATACTGGATGAAAACGCTCCTCAAGATCTCTATTCCGATAGCACTTTAAGTCGAATCCCTGTTCTGAAAACACACCAAAAGTGAAGTATTTTATCCAGTCGCCAAGATTGATGTAAAGAGCTTCGGGCTTATTCTTTAAAGGAAGTACCATAGGAAGGTGGCGGTGTCCGAAAATAAAATAATCTGCATGTTGCTCGGCAACCTTCCGGTTGGCATACAGAATAAGCCATTCATTTTCTTCTCCAAGAAACCGCGCATCTTCTTCGCCTGAAATCAATTTGTTTTTAACCGAAAGATATTCGGCAAGAGAAACACCTATGTCGGGATGTAACCAGCGGAAAAGCCATTTTGAAAAAGGGTTCGTAAAGACCTTCTTCATGCGTTTGTATCCTTTATCTCCCGGACCAAGACCGTCTCCGTGCCCGATAAAGAAAATCTTGTTAAAGATAAGGAACTGCTGGGGTTCGTGAAAGACCGGGATGTTTAACTCTTGAAGAAAATAATCCTCCATCCACAGGTCATGATTCCCCACAAAAAAATAAATAGGGAGTCCATTGTCCCGCATTTGTGCCAGTTTACCAAGTATGCGAACAAAGCCTTTGGGAACAACTTTTTTGTATTCAAACCAGAAATCGAATAAATCCCCGACGATGAAAAGGGCCCCGGCATCTTTTTCAATGGCATTGAGCCACTCAAGGAAAAGAACCTCTCTGGGCTGGCTTAAGGCACGTGTAGGAGCTCCGAAATGGTGATCAGAGGTAAAATATACTTTCTTTGAAGGATCCAGGTCTAAAGTAATCATACTTATAAATTATCAGATGCAAACCATTCAGCATAGGAACTCTCCGTTTCCTGCAGGCGAAGAGAGAATAACTGTATGTTTTCCGGTAAGCGGTTCTTGATACGCGAAGCAAAGTCAATTACGAGGTTTTCACTTGTCGGCTGGTAATCTACTAATATTACATGATGACCGCGCTGCTCAAGTTCTTTGGCCAGTTCCACATGAGGCGTATTCTGGTTGAATACCGTTGCATGGTCAAACTGGTCTACAATTTCTTCTTTTACAATGGTTTTTAAGTCGGTAAAATCGATGACCATCCCAAATTTTACATTTCCCGAATCGGTAATAGGCTGGCCTATTACGGTAACAGACAATTTGTAGCTGTGCCCATGGACATTTCTGCATTTTCCGTCATATCCGTAAAGTGCATGACCCGTCTCGAATGTAAATTGCTTGGTGATCCGTATAAAACTCATGATGCTAAAATTTTAGCAAAATTAGCAATTTAAATTTTACCATATATAATTCATAACGTTATATATCAAAAAAAGGAAGACCCAGAGGTACTTCCTTAATGAATGATTATTTATTCTTAAACGCCTGCAATGCATTTACGGTAAAGTCCGATAAAACTAGTTTCCCCGAAATGGCGGCCCGTTCGGTGAGCAGCATATCCCAGTGTTCGGTGCCCTCCCACAGAACCTTTTTCATTTCGTAAAGGGCTTCCGGATTATAACCGCTTAAACGTTGCGCGAATTTTGCCAGCGCCTCATCCATACTTTCTGCATCGTCAAACAGTTGGGTGAAAAGTTTGTTCTCGTATGCCCATTCGGCACTTTTCCAGTTTTCCGCATCAAGCGTCATTTCTGCAAGAGCAGGCTTTCCGATTTTGCGGCTTACTGCAGGTTCAATTACAAAGGGACCGATTCCTATTGCCAGTTCTGAAAGCTTGATCAGGGCACTTCGCGTAGCAAAGGTATAGTCACAGGCAGCAGCAAGACCAACGCCTCCCCCAACGGTTTTTCCCTGGATGCGGCCCACAATAATCTTATCCGATTTCCGCATGGCATTGATAACATTGGCAAACCCGCTGAAGAATGTACCTCCTTTTTCAAGATCCTGTATGCTCAGAAGTTCATCGAAAGATGCGCCGGCACAAAAAGCCTTATCCCCTGTGCTTTTGAGTATGATAAGGTTAACCGAGGTGTTACCGTTTAATTGCGTAATGGCAGTTGTTAAATCAGCAAGCTGGGAACTGGGAAAAGAGTTGCTGGCAGGGTGGTAAAAGTCAATAGTTGCGATGTTTTTTTCTATAGAAGTTTTTACAAATGAAGCTGTTTCCATTTAAAAAGTATTGGTTTCTTAATACAAATATAAAGCATGTTGCCGATATGTTATTTATTTTTGATAAATATGTACATTTGCAGGGTTTTAAATAGTATACTACATGCTTAAATATTTCGTAACCATAATAGGGTTCCCGTGCATGATGATGGCCCAGAGCAAAAGCGAAGTTTATTATGCCGCTCCTTATTTGAAGATTGAAGACGTACACAAAAAAGCGGTCACCGACGCCAATGATTTCGGTTACAATATTCTGGTACATACGGAAGATGCTTTCTTAAAAGAAGGGTTTTTTATGTGGGTGGATGATCAGTGGTACGAAATTTTAAACGCCAAGGATCTGTTTACTCCTTATAATGGTTTTAAAACACTCTTTACTATTTCAGAAGATCATAAAAACCCCTTGAAGATTAAGGATATGAATGATGTGGTATATCTGTTTCCTATTGAAGCCTTAGATAGTTATAAAGTCTCATTCAATGATTTAACGGTTTTGTCAAAATCGGTTGTACTGGAACAGCCTGTTGTATATAAGAAGCCTGTTGAGGCACAAGCAGTAGAGCAGCTAGTCGTGGCGGAGCCACCTGTTTTACCGGAGAAAAAGGAAGAACATACTTCTTTAAAGGAGGTTAAGAATGAAAATGTGCTGATTTCGAGTGAAGGTTCTTCTTCTGTTTTACTTGACGTTATGGATGTTGTTGAAGTGGTAAAAAGGGAAGAGGTACCGTTTAAAGCTGAGGTGCAGGTCCCGGAGACTGAAGAGGAGATGGCTGTGCAACCGGTCGTTTCTGTACCGGAACCCGCAAAGGAAGTTTCCGCTAAAGATACACCCATCATCCCCAATCCCCAGAATGATTATGAAGTGGCCGTTAACGAAGGCTTTGAAGGAACTGTAACCGAATGGATAGAATCTGTTAACGAAAAAGGAGGTAAAACGGCTTATGAACAGGCGCTTTCCAACGGGTTCAAAGGAAGTGAGGAAGATTGGATGAGATCGCTGTGGGGCCGACAGGCCGATGTTGAAATTGCCAAGCGTGATAAAACAACGGCAATCGTTTCAGAATGGATCCAGTCATTGAATACATCAAATGGAAGTTCTCCTTATGAACTGGCTCTTAAACACGGGTTCTACGGAACCTTTACAGAATGGGTGGAATCGGTTATAGGAAGTGACGGGGAAAAAGCCTATGAGCATGCCCGGACACAAGGTTTCGCCGGCAGCTATAAAGAATGGATTGAACAACAACTGAACAATTCCAATAAGGAAATGCTGAGAAAGGAAATGCTGGCAAAAACACAGATGTTTGTGGCTCCCAATGTAACAATGCCCTTAAAAAGCGAAACGACGGAACCGCTGTCTTTTGATCTTTATGATTATTATAACCAGTTTTACGGATCGGCTGTTATCAGCAGTAACGGTCAAACAAACGAAATTGAGGTAAAGCCGCAGGATCTTGAATACCAGATAACCTGGTTTGAGAAAGATAAAATTAAAATACTGGAACTTACCAAAGAAGGAATTGTCAAATACAAGCCTTTAGAAGGTATCGATAATCCGTCGACAAAAATAAACATACGGTATATTCTTAAATAGGCCCTGTTACAGTTTTACTGCGATTCCCTTTCTATATTGTTAGAAGGGGAATCGTTTTTTTGTACAGTTTAATCTGCGTAAACCGGTCGTAAATACGAAAATATTGGTTTTTGGATAAGGGTTGGGACAGTATTTAGTATACCTATGGCTGTATCAGCGGTAAAAAAAGTTAAAATTGCTTTATGCTTCGTGTTTTTTGTAACTGACTTAAAATGAGTGTATTTGTATTTTTTTTCTTATAGGATAAGGAAAAAATAAAAATCATTTGTTAAAAAAAATAAAAAATATTTACGACTTATTAAGAGTTTATTAAATTATTAAAAAAACATGAAATAATGTTAAATTAATGATTTTGCAATGATGTTTTGTGTTTTGTTTTATGTTTAATTGCGCTTTTGTTAATGGTTTAGTGTTGATTTTTTAAAAATAGTATTAAATGAGCAAATATTGTTTAACTTTTTCTTTTGTTAATAATTAAAAAAAATATAATTTTATTGTGTTAAAAAAGCAATATTGCTTTTGGCAGTAAAAATTGAGATCATACTTTTAGATTTCACTCATATTTTTAAGAACAGGCGATTGATTGGTAACCTTTAGTTTTTTCTTTTAAATGAGTGAGTCTGAAAGCTTAATTAAATAAATTTTTAGTTCTAATTTTTTGTTATTATGAAAAAAATTACATTAATGGCTGCCTTATTAGGCTCGGTCTACTTCGCAAATGCACAGGTAGGTATTGGTACTTCAACTCCTGCTGATGCTTCTTATTTGGATGTTACGGCTACCAATAAGGGGATTTTGATTCCCAGAGTATCTTTAACAGGAACAACTACTTTTGGTCCGGTTACGGGCACTGCGATTGAAAGTTTGTTGGTTTATAACACCAATACATCAACAGGTGCAAACGCAGTAACTCCGGGATTTTACTATTGGGTTCCACAAAGAGGGACAGGCGGTAGTACGGTTGCTGCACATTGGGAACGTATTGTAAATCAGACACAACTGGAAGAAGCAATCAGCAACATCACAGACTTACAGGGAGATGTATCAAAAGTTCTGGCATTGTTGAAAGTAGCATTTCCATCCAACAATCTCGTAGATCCTGCAGTTACAGGCGATACGCATGGAGGAGGAATGGTTTTTACTCCGGGAACGACGACTCCGGAAGTGGCTCCTAAAATTGAGTATGTATATTTCGACGGAACCAATTATGTAAAAAAGGACATTACAGCTGATATCGCTAACATCATCAAAGGAGCAGAATCCAAGACATTACTGGTAAAATCGACGGACGGTAAAAAACAGTATTATGTTTCGGAAGCTTATTTAGCAGCCAATAACAACACAGCTCCTGCTCAGTCAGTGATCGATGCATGGACTACGGCTCCGGCAGGTATTTACCAAATTGATATCGTTGGTGGAGTTGCGACGAATCTTGAAACAATTCTGGATCAGACTACTACAATCCTTTTACCAGGGTCTACTACAGATCATTACACCGTAAAGGAATACATACAGTACATTTCAAGCATGGCCGATGGAAATGTAATCTATAAAAACATCGGGACAACTGCTGCGCCTAACTGGGTGTTCCAGTATTGGAGCAAGGATGCCAATGCAGGTGCGGGTGGTTACGTGACCATAAGTTTAACGGATCTTGTTGGTGCCGCTCAATCTAAAACATTACTGGTTAAAACAACCGACGGTAAAAAGCAATATTATATTTCTGAAACGTATTTAACAGCAAATAACAACACGGCTCCTGCACAGTCTGTAATCAATGGATGGACAACACCTCCTGCAGGTGTTTATCAGGTAGATGTTGTTGATGGGGTTGTTAAAAACATCGAAACTATTATGGATCAGACAACAACGATCCTTGTTCCGGGTTCAACAACAGATTATTTTACGGTTGAAGAGTATATCCAATACATTTCGAGCATGGCCGATGGAAACGTAATCTATAAAAACATCGGAACTACTGCCGCTCCAAACTGGGTTTTCCAATACTGGAGCAATGATGCCAACTCCGGTGCAGGTGGTTATGTAACAATCAGCCTGACAGATCTTGTTGGTGCGGCTCAGTCAAAAACAGTCCTGGTAAAAACGACCGATTTATCAAAACAATATTATATTTCAGAAGCGTATCTGACTGCTAATAACAATACAGTTCCCGCACAATCTGTAATTGATGCATGGACAACGGCTACTACTCCGGCAGGTGTATACGCTATTGACTTTGTAAATGGTGTGGTTAAAAATTTCAACAGTATTGCAAACAGTCCTGTAAACGTAAATACCAAATCTTATACAACGCTTGAGCAGTATATTATAGAAATTGCACAGGGCGCTACCCAGGAAGGGGTAACAAAAATTGTTTATGACACAGTTGCGGGGAATGCGCATTTTGAAAAATGGAATGACACCACAAATGCATGGGAACTTGTTCCGAATACGCAGTTCAAATCAATTGTTGCAGCTAACGAAACACAGACTTCTGTTGGTAAAAACGTAGATAATGCGGCTGCTTATGCGCCAATCCTTGTTGATCCAAAGGCAGCAGATAAAGTAGTATACGAATATGCAACCGAAAATGCAACGGTAAAGAATTATATGGACATCACTTCAGATGTAGAATGGTCTATTATTAATAACGAGGATGTACAGAACGCCATTACAAATGTACTAAACAAAAACGGTGGCAATGTATATTTTACAAGAACTCTTGTGACGGCTGCAGCAAACGGAGGTACTGAAATTCCGGCTTTCTCATTCTATACAGTTAACCCTACTACCGGAAATTTCGAGTTGGTTGATATTGCCCAGACTATTGTGAACGCTATCACGAACGCTACCGCTGTACAGAAACAGAGCATTAAAAATGCGTTGGGTGATACCTACAGTCAAACAACTGCGGTAAACACAGGAGATACCTGGATTGATGGTGGTAAAGTGTATAAAGGAATTTATACAGCTACCGTTACCGGAGGTACGGCAAATGTTTCAAATATTACCTTAGTGCCGGCAGCAGGAACGACGATTGGAGATGTAATCGGCATTAAGATATTGGATGCAGCTACGAATAACATCATCAATACTTCCACAACGAATGTGACTTTAACAGGAACGACTTTAGCATTTAAAATCGGAACCGGTAATATGTACAATGTATTAAGCGCTTCAAACCTTAGTATAAAAGTAATTGTAGAATTCTCAGCACAATAATAAACTAAACCCTAAACTACCTGTTCTTGTAAAAGAACAGGTAGTTTCCCTATAAAATTTGAACTATGAATAATAAAATTATCCTTTTATCAGCAATGTTATTTAGTGCAGTTGCATCTGCACAGGTAAAAATCGGAGGAACAGATGGTACTCCAAATGCAAATGCCATGCTGGAAGTAGAGGCAACCAATAAAGGTATGTTGCTTCCGCGAGTAGCATTAGTAGCAACCAATAATGCGGCTCCTCTGTCTGCACATGTACGCGGGATAATTGTTTACAATACCACGGTAAATGCGGTAAATGGATTGGAACTGGGATTGTACCAGAACGACGGTACACAATGGAAACGCCTTATTGCCCAGGGCGATGAAGCCTTAGGCGGGGTGAAATTTTTCTATATGCCTTCCATTGTGTTTAATACGTCGGCTGCCGCTACAGGGTTAAAACGAAACCTGTATGCAGAGTATAAGGCACAGTTCACAGGTAAAACATTCGTAATGGATGCTAACGGGGGAACGGTAACGGCAACAGCAAGTACCAAGTTTGTAAAAAGCACGGGAGCGCCGGCTGAAATACCAAATATTCCTGCAGCAACAGATCTGTATTACTACGTAACAGATTATGACGGTACAGCATTGGCCAACCTAACAATTGATGCCAACGGTATTTTAACTTACGATGTTATTGGAACAGGAACAGATTATTCTTTTGTGAACATTGTTTTCGTAGTGAAATAGTTGTTGAACTTTTAAACTTAGAAAATGATGAGATCTATAAATATATTAAAAAGCTTGTTACTATTGTCGTTTATGACATTAGGAACAAATGCGTTAGCCCAGACTACAACGAAAAAAAGACCGGATACTGCATTAGGAGAAAGAACTAATCTTGCACTTATTGTTCCGGTTACATCACCCAGAGCTGACATGAATGCTGGTAATGCCATAGACACCGATAGTCTTTCATATGCTGAGTTACGTGCAAATGCGGGACTAATATTAGGTTTAGGGCATTTTTCAGAGCGCCTTACCCTGACGCATACGAATACTGTTCCGGCTGGAACTGATTATTACGTAAAAATCAGTGTTCCGGGAAATAATGGGCTGTTCGGAGCTTTATTAGGCGGTTCGCTAGGGAATGCGCTGGTTCCCGTCTTAGGCGCGGTATTGTTGGGGAATGAAACGGCCGATTTTCAATTGTTAAACGGTACTACTTCCGTAATTAGCGGAAATATTTACAGTAACTTTTATAATAATCCCAATATGCAGATTGTAGTATCTGGAAACGGAGATTATTATATTCTTATGCACCCGACCGCAGCGTTTGATAAATTAAGTGTGAATTTACAGCTAGGTTCAGTAGTAGGACTTCTTAATACATCACAGCTGAATGTTTATGATGCATTCTATTATAATAATGTAAACCGTTGTGATGTTCCAACCATGACTTCCTATACGGCATCAGGAGGATTGTTAAGTGTTTTATCTTCTGCTCCTGTAACCGATGCACACCTTGCAATTGATAATGATGTACAGAGTACCTATTCAACGATTGGAATTACTTCACTTTTAAACTTAAGTGCGGCAAGTACTGTGGAACAATTCTTTCATTTGCCGACAGAAGTTACTGATAAATCGGTAAGAATTACAATGCAGATGCCTGCCAGCCTGTTAAAGCTTACGCTTGCTGATCAGTCATCTGTGGTATTCTATAACAACGGTACAGAGGTTGGATCGGCAAAGATAAACGGAAGCGCTATAGGATTGGATCTTTTAGGACTGGTTAATGCCACCGGGGATAAAGCGTTCAGTTTTGCAGCGGCACCTAAGGATGCATCGGGGAATATCATCCCTTTCGATAAAGTCGGAATCCGCGTAAACGTACCGGTTTCACTTGATTTGCTCGGAGGAAGCGATATCCGCATCTATGACATGGCTGTCATTAATGACAAGCCGGTTAAGATGGAGGTTTGTACTAAAGAATTCATTACGAACGGTATCCGCGAAACAAAATTCGACATTACGGATATCATTCCTAACTACAATGCGGCAAATGTTTATACTATCCGTGATGTTAACGGGAATCAGGTTGATGTATCAGCTAATAAATGGCAACCGTTAGGTTCTTATATTGTCAAAGGAATTACGGGATCATCCGTTTACTGTCCAAATGAAGATGTAAGTATTATGGCGGTACAGGATACCCGCTTTAAAATCAATGGGAAAATAGCAATCAGTATGCCTTTGGATGCCAATGATGACGGTACGGCTGACGCACAGCATGCCTTCCTGGCATCCGATTATAAGATTGTCGACTTTGATAATCAGAATGCAGATGTTACAAACCAGTACGGACCAATAACAATATACGACGAAAACACCTTACAGGATGTAACAGGGCAAACAATTATATATCCGCAGATTGGTAGTTACAATTATTATGTAAAAGCCACAAATCTGGCAGACCCTGATTGTGATCTGGTACGACGCATTACGGTATTTGTATACGATAAGGCAGAATGTGAGTATCGTTACAACCCGTTAATGGCAAACAAAGAAACGGCTCAGACTGTTACATTGCTCGGAATTCCTCTCGGAGGAACTTCACAAAGTGCCAATACTGTTGATACGGACTTGTCTACACATGGATCTGTATTTAACCTGATCTCCTTACTGGGAATCGGAACAACATCGCAGGACCTGCTGTTTCAGGATGGCGGAACAAACAAAACCATTGCAGCTGGTACTCCGGTAACCATTAAGCTTGGGCAGGATTACAGTGCCGTACAGGTATTGGGAGGAATTACACTCCGTGCGCTGGGAACAAACGGAAGTCCTGTAGGACCGCTGTTGTCTGTTGATGAGTTCGACCTGGCAAATGTACTGGTTGGCGATAATGTATTTGAATATACCTTCATCCCTAAAGACAACAACGGTGTTGCCGTAGCATACAGCGGTGTTCGTGCTAACCTGGGATCTGTATTAGGTGTCGGGAACTCATTAAAGGTGTACGGAGCTTATATCGATGAGCGCATACCGGTTGCAGGTGCAACGTGTAACCCCAACATACTTATAAACGGAGCTGAAACAAGAACAGGTTTAGACGAAACATTGTTGTTAAACACATCTACACGCGATGTATTATGGGGTGTGCAGGATGTAGGTCTGGGAGTTGCAACTTTATTGAGCTCTATAACATACCCGTATTATGCAGCCGATGCCATCAATGCACCGGGAACACCGTTACACGGTAAGCCGAACTATAATACAGGAACTTTGTTTAATGCATCTGTAGGTGCCTTGAACAGCATGTCTGTAACGGTTAAGTTTAAAGAAATTGCCCGTCCGGGAGATAAGGTACGCATTGTTTTAGGAAAAGACGACCTTTCCATACTGGATGCCAACGTACTGGGAAGTTCATTAACGGTTCAACGTTATATGGGATCAGTCGCAATCGGTGATCCGGTGGTGGTTCAGGCTTCTTCGATTATTGAGTTGGATTTACTTTCCCTGATCAACAGTCAGAATACAGGAAAATATGCTTATATACTTGAAGGTATAGGAGCTCCTTTTGACAGAGTGGAAGTTAAAGTAGGAAATGTTGTGAACTTACAGCTTTTAGCTCCTAAATTAAGAATTTATGATGTTTCGTTATTGCCGTATTTCGCATTTGATTCAGAAGATGAAACGACTTTATTGTGTACGTCGGCACCTTTCGAAATAGAGAAGATGGATCCTTGTACGAGCTATGTGTTGTCTTATGCTTATCCTACAAAAGACCTTAACGGAAATATAACGGAATGGAATGATATTCCGGGATCTGAAATTACCCTTGGATTTGAGGATAATGAAAAGGTGCAGTACAGACTTCAGATGAAGGAGTTGTTCAAAGCTTATAACCAGGCAGGTACTTTATATATGAAAGTAGTAACGCAGCGCCAGGGATGTATGTACGGAGACGCTCAATATCTTAAGGTGAAAATTGCAGCCTGCGGCTCTATTGTCAATCCTATGATCCGTACAAGATTGAAAAGTAATTAATCCTAATCCTATTAGACGATGAAAAAGAATTTATTAAACATTTGTAGTATGATACCGATGTTGGCATTGATGTTCGGAGAAGGGATTTACGCTCAATCGAATACAATGGTCAATAGTGGTGAATTATACATCTTGCCAAATACGTTGATATCTACACAGTTTGATTTTAATAACAACGCGTCGGGAATAATTTTTAATGACGGAGAGTTCCAGTTTTATAAAAATTATAAAAACGACGGTTTGTTTACACACTCAACAAATGCAACTACGGGATATTCTGTTTTTCAGGGAACACAGTTTCAGACGATTTCCGGAACACAGCCTTCCAAACATTTCGATGTCCTTTTTAATAATGCATCCGCCCAGTATTCTTTCAACCTGGTAAGCGATATGATTATTGACGGAACAGGGAATTTCAGAAGGGGAATTGTAACTATTGATAAAGACAACGGAGGACAGATGATGTTTGGAAACGGAGCATCACAGATAAATGCATCCGATGCAAGTTATGCAGAAGGAATCGTTGAGAAGCAGGGAAATAATGCCTTCATTTTTCCTGTCGGTAAAAAGGGATATTACCGGCCGGCAGGTATCTCGGCACCTTCAAATATGGCAAGCACTTATATAAGTGAGTATAAATTGGAAAAAACCGATGACCTTTACCCTCATAAAGATAAAACGGGAATTATTGAGTTTGTTGATCATGACGAGTACTGGACGATTACTCAGGCAAACAACACAACAGGTTCTGTAATAGTATCGCTTTCATGGCATGGCACGGCAACCCCTGAGGAATTCAGGGGCGGCCAGGATCTGCATATTGTGCGCTGGGATGAAAAGCAACAGCTTTGGGTAGATGAAGGAGGAATTGTAGATTCCGATGCCAAAACGGTGACCACCCCAGTGGAAGTCGAAGGTTTCGGGGTATTTACCTTAGGAAAGATCAGGGAAAAATTCCTTAATCCGGGCGATGTGGTGATCTACAACGGAGTAACACCAAATGAAGACGGAATCAACGATTATTTTATTATTGATAATTTGGCATACTTTCCGAATAATCATGTAAGCATTTACAACCGTTGGGGTCGTAAGGTTTATGAAACCCAGGGCTACGACAGTCATGGCAATGTGTTTAAAGGTATTGCAGAGGGTAGCGGAGTTGTAGGCTCCGGTGAAAAGTTACCGACAGGCACCTATTATTATGTAATAGAGTATCTGTATGACCGCGACGGACAAAACCAGTGGGTTAAGAAGGTAGGGTATTTACATTTAGAGAACAACGACTAAACCTAAAAAGCAATGAAAAGATTAAAAATCATAGGGGCTTTGTTAGCTTTAGTAAGCTTCTCAGCCCATGCACAGCAAGATGCCCAGTTTACACAATATATGTACAATACAGTGAACATCAACCCTGCCTATGCGGGCAGCCGCGGAGCCCTGAGCATCTTCGGATTGCACCGCAGCCAGTGGGTAGGTCTCGATGGAGCTCCTCAAACCAATGCCTTTTCGGTAAACACACCTTTGGGCGAGAGCAAACTGGGATTGGGCGTAAGCTTTGTGAACGACAAACTGGGGATTATGGATGAAAACACAATCAGTGTTGATTTATCCTATACGTTGGATCTTAACAACCGTGGCAGCAAATTGTCCTTCGGTATGAAAGGATCGGCGAACCTTTTAAATGTGGAGTATTCAAGGCTTCTTACTTACAATCCGAACGATCCTAGTTTCCAGAAAGATATCGAAAGCCAGTTCACTCCGAACATCGGGGCGGGGATCTACTGGCATACGAACAAGAGTTATTTAGGCTTTTCGGTGCCGAATTTTCTCGAAACCACGCGTTACGATGACAACATCCAGAGTACGATGCAGCAGCGTCTGAACTATTATTTTATGGGTGGACATGTGTTTGAACTCAACCCGACGTTAAAGTTCAAGCCGGCATTTTTGTTAAAGGCTGTGAACGGAGCACCGTTACAGGCCGATATTACGGCGAACTTCTTAATCAACGACAAGTTCACCGTTGGAGGTGCTTACCGCTGGGATGCAGCCTGGAGCGCACTTGTAGGCTTCCAGGTAACCGACGGACTCTTTATTGGATACAGCTACGACGGTGAAACGACGAAGCTTGCCAACTACAGCAACGGCTCGCATGAGGTCTTCTTACGATTTGAATTGTTTAACAAGTACCGCCGCGTGAACTCGCCGCGTTTCTTCTAAAAGTAAAGGAAATGAAAAAAGGATTATCACTATTGGCCCTTTCCTCCTTATTGTTTTTGGGGAACGGGGCGGCCTATGCACAGGCAGGCTTGAAGAAATCGGAAAAAGAATACAACCGTTGGGCATATGCCGATGCAATGGAAATTTCAGAAAAGATTGTCAAGCGGGGGTATGTAAATCAGGAACTGTTGGAGCATCTGGGAGATACCTATTATTTCAACGGACGTTATGGAGATGCAGCACCTTATTATGAGCGTTTGTTTACAGAATTTTCAGATGGGGAAATAGCATCAGAATACTATTACCGCTATGCGCAGAGTTTGCAGCATACAGGACGTGAAACAGAAGCCAAGGCCTATTACCGGACTTTTACGGAGAAGGCCGGAGGTTCAACGCGTATTGCCGAGATCCGCAAAAGCGATTCCGAACTCCAAAAACAGATTACGGCAAATTCAGGCCGTTACAACAGAGTAGAGAACCTTGGACTGAACACGGAATTCTCCGATTACGGAAGTTATGTGCACGACGGAACGCTTTATTTTAGCAGTGCGCGTGATACAGGAAGCCTTTCTAAACGGGTGCATACCTGGACGGGAGCAGCCTTTACAAGCCTGTATGACTATAACCTTGATGCTGAAAAAGGCAAACAAAAGGTGCGTAGGATAAAGGGTAATGTTAAAACAAGACTTAACGAATCATCTGCAGTTATAACATCTGACGGTCAGACGATGTACTTTACAGCAAACAATGTTTCGGGTAAGGTACGTAAATACGATGCAGAGAAGAATACGCGTTTAAAGCTGTACCGGGCGGATTTGAAAGACGGTAAATGGGAGAATGTTACAGAGTTGCCGTTTAACGGCGACGATTTCAGTACGGCCCACCCTGCTTTAAGTAAAGATGGCGGTACCCTTTACTTTTCAAGTGACAGACCGGGAGGTTACGGGGCTTCCGATCTGTGGATGGTAAGCATCAATGGAGGTGGATACGGAAACCCTCAGAACCTGGGGCCTGGTATCAATACCGAAGGACGGGAAACCTTTCCTTATATCAACAGTAACGACGAACTGTATTTTTCGAGTGATGGCCGTGTAGGTTTAGGCGGACTCGATGTTTACGGGGTAAAGGTTAAGGAAGATGGAGGATTCTTTGAAGTACAGAATGTCGGGGCGCCGGTAAACTCAAATGCGGATGACTTTGCCTACTATATCGATTATAAAACCAAAGAAGGGTTCTTTTCTTCCAACCGCACCGGGGGAAAAGGCAATGACGACATCTATAGTTTTGTTGAGACAAGAGCATTAAAGTTGGGATGTGCCCAGGAATTGCTTGTAACAGTTGTTGATTCAAAAACGCGTAACATCATCCCCGATGCTTCGCTTACACTGTACGACAATCTGTACAAGGAACTGGGAACCTCTGATAAGTACGCAAACAGCGGTTACCGATTTAATACGGAGTATACCTGCGGGGAAACCTACCGTGTGAAAGTATCAAAAGAAGGGTATATCACCAAGGAGGAAACAGTTACTTTAGACAGCGAATCAGGCGTTAGTGAAAGAACAATTGTCCTGGAACACAAAAAGGTAGAGGTTAAGAAGAACGATGATTTGTTCAAAGTATTAAAACTCAAGCCGATTTATTTTGATTACGATAAGGACAATATCCGACCTGATGCGGCAATAGAGCTGGCTAAGGTGGTGGAAGTATTAAAAGACTATCCGAGAATGAAGATCGATGTGCGTTCTCATACCGACAGCCGCGGTTCAGATAGCTATAACCTGAAACTGTCTGAGCGCCGTGCGCGTTCAACAGGACAATGGATTATAGCCCAGGGAATCGATGCTTCGCGTGTAACTTATAAGGGTTACGGGGAAACACAGCTGGTGAACGGCTGTAAGAACGGAGTAAAATGCTCTGATGAGCAGCACGAAGAAAACAGAAGATCGGAATTCATCGTTTTAGAGTTATAGGTAAAAAACAGATTCCTGCAAAGAATCCCTCTATTTAAGGAGGGATTCTTTTTTTTATTAACGTATTGACATTCAGTTATTTTTTAAGTATATTTAATATGGTGGCCGGGGTTTGAGTTTTTTTTCATGGAAGTAAATTGTGGGAAATAGGAAAACTACTGTTTCTGGCATGAAGATTGTAAATAGGGTAATCAAAATATAAAGCTATGAATAAAATGAAGTTACTGATGTTACTGTTAACATTAAGCACGGCAGTATTTGCTCAGGAAACGATTAAAATGCAGGTGAAAGAACAAAAGGTTTCCTGCACAGGTGTTGCTCCAATGGAATGTCTTGAGGTTAAAATCGGAAAAGAAAAAGAATGGTCTTATTTTTATGACAGAATCGAAGGATTCGATTACGAACCGGGGTACATTTATAAATTAAAAGTGGAACGTACAAAAAAAAGCGGTACAGTACCGGCTGATGCTTCTGCCTATACTTATAAACTCAGAAAAGTAGTCTCCAAAAAGAAAGCAAAATCTTCTGAAGCCGGAACGGGGGCATCTTATATTGACAAGAAAATGATACTTACCCGGCTTAACGGGCAAAACATCACTTCAACAAGCGTATATATGACCTTAAACGCTGAAACCGGCATGATACAGGGAAAAAGCGGTTGCAACAGTTTTGGTGCCTCTTATAAACTGGACAGCGACCGTATTCAGATCAACAGGGGAATGGGAACCTTAATGGCCTGTGATGCGGAAAGTATGAAACTCGAAAGTGATTTTCTTAAAGCATTGGAACAGGAAAAATTCACAATTAAAACAAATGGAAATACGGTAACGTTCGTTAACAGTAAAAAAGAAGAAGTTTTTGTATTTGAAATACAGGACGAGAAAAATATCTGGTCTTTTATCGACGGAAAGAAATGGAAACTTATTCAAATGGACCGCGTAGGTAAAGATTACGGGAAGGCATATATAACATTTGATGCAAAAAATAATAAGGTATACGGGAACGGGGGATGCAACAACTTCTTCGGAACATTTGCAACTGCAGACAATACCATCAGCTTCTCAGGACTTGGATCTACACGGATGGCCTGTATGAATGATGAAAGCATGCATACAGAAGGAAAAATAATGGAATACCTGTCCGATAAAACGGTTTCATACGATGTGGCCGATCAGACGCTTAACTTCTATATTGGCGACAAGCTCGTATTAATGTACGGACTTGTCACAGAATAAAAAATAAATCCCGGGCCCTGGTTCGGGATTTTTTTTTAATTTAAAAAAACAACTGACAAACTGTTGTCAGTATGCCGGTATATCTTTGCTGTACAAACAATAAAATCCAACATTATGAACACAAAATCCATCATCAGCAAAGACGAATTACTTAAACACTGGCTTGGCCACCGCACTCTTACTAGAAGAGTAATTGAAAAATTTCCTGAAAAAGAATTATTTGAATTTACGATCGGAGGCATGCGAACCTTTGCCGATCTGGTAAAGGAACTTTTGTCAATTGCAGCACCGGGGCTTGAAAGTATGGTTACAAAGGAAATAAAACCATATAATCATGCGTTGCCGTTAACGACCAAGACGCAGCTGCTGGAGCAATGGGATGCCGATACCCCGCGTATCATAGAATATTACGGGCAGCTTACCGAAGAGCAGTTTGCTGAAAATTTTAACCTGTTCGGAGAGTATGAATTCCCGATTATACACAACATTCTTTACTTTATTGATAATGAGGTGCACCACCGCGGGCAGGGATTTGTATACCTGAGGGCGATGGGAATCGAGCCGCCGTTTTTCTGGGAAAGATATTAAACAAAAAAAGAGTCTTTAAGACTCTTTTTTCAGTTTAAGTATTCCTCTTTCAAGTATATCTGATATTTCGCTGCGCAGGGATTCGGGTTCCAGGATTTCTGCAAAATCAATAAACATCATAAACCACCTCACAAAATAGGAAGGGTTTTGGTTGTATTGGAAATACATAAAAACCTGTTCATTCTCCATTTCCTCTTTTTCAAAACCGAAAGCGGCACGATCCCAGTGCAGGTAGTGCGCGTATTTGCGGTCCGCCTTTATACAGATAGAGGTGGGTTTTTGTTTTTTTGAGACATTGCGTAAAGATTCCGGATTTGCATGTTCCCTGGAAAATGGATGGGGCATAAGTGTGATCCGTTTGATTCTGTCAAGCCTGAAATTACGGTAATCGTGACGCAGGCAGCAATAAGCAAATACATACCAGTGGTCGTGTTCCTGCAGCACCTCAACAGGCTCAATAACCCGTTGTTCCTCATAATCACCACCTGGCTTGCAATAAATAATGGTAGCCTGTTGTTTCTTAAGGAGAGAATTGAGTAACAAATCGAGTACGTTGGGCAAATAGGTACTTGTGGTGTTTTTATGAATCAGAAGGCGGTCATGTAACTGTGTAAGACGTTCCTTGTCCTGGAATCTGTAAGCGCTTTTAATCTTTATCAGGGCGGATTCAAACTGCTGTTTTATAAACGAGGTTTCATGCTTATCAATGATTTTTTCTGCCACCATCAAACTAAGGACTTCTTCTTCCGTAAAAGGCCTCGATTGTATCCTGAATCCTTCCATAAGGGAATACCCCGCCCCGTTTTCGAACACAATGGGAATCCCCGCGGTTTCCAGCGCTTTTAAATCGCGGTAAATGGTTCGTTCGCTTACCTGGAATCTTTTTTTCAGGCTGTCGAGGCTTACATAAGATTTGGATTGTAAAAAGAAAAACATATTTAGGATACGTTCAAATCGTTTGGTAATATCCATTCTGATAATTTTATTAAAGACACACGTAAAATTATTAAAATAAGTATTTTTATAAGCAATATTAGAAAAAAATGAACATTTACTGTTGAAAGACAGCGCTCAGCAGTGTTATGAGAGATGAGGAGGACTGATTTTTACTTACAGAATGGGAAATAGGCGGGCAGTGTGTTAGGGAAGTTTTTGGAAATAAGAAATCCGGTCTTCCGTAAAAATACCAGACGATGCCGGATTCGGGATTTTTATAAATTTTTACTTGGTTCAGATAACAGTTTATAACTTTTTTAGGGCATATGATCTAAAAAGGCTAACTTTAAAACAGTTTAGAAAAGAGGGCTGTGAAACAGTACCCTGTTCAGAAGAAACATCCATGAAGTATTTTACAGTTTTGTTTTTTACCATAAGCACGTTCTGTTTTGCACAACAGTCCATATTTCATTACAGGACTAATAATTCGCAAACATTCCGGATTCGCCCGGGTACAGATAAAACCTTCCATTATGTGAATATGGACCGGAAGGATATTGTTGAAAATTCATTGTTCGATATTGACGATACAGCAAAAAAGTTTATAATTCCTCAAAACGGATTTTATGAAATTTCCGCTTTGTTCCGTTTCAATCCAAGTACCAGCAATATAAGGTATAACCGTGGAGGACTGAACTTCGGTATTGTTGCAATCAGCGAAGGGGTGGAACAGTACGTGGCTGCAACGAGAAAATCTTTCAGCAAAGACAACCAGGATCGGTTTTCTGTCGTCAGGGTATATCCTACCATTGTATACCTGCAGAAAGATATGGTAGTGGCTCCGGCCGTCAGCGCAGGACTTATTGGAAATGTTTTGCTGGGGTGTGAACTGGGGTGCGGAAGACAGAAATCATGTATTTCATTTGAATGGAAAATAAAACAGATCAGTAATGAAGAAGGACATCAGAAATATTATTAAGGTATTGCTCCTGTTTTTTTATTTTACGGGACTGGCACAGGAACCCTCGTTTTACATCCGCAGCATCCGCAGCATTCATCTCGATGATACTGTGGGAATACTGCAACCAATAAGATTTAAAGAAGTTGATGTTGTATATAACAAAATCATGCGGATTAGCGGAGAGAATATTGCTGTGACAACGGCGGGTACCTATGAAGCATCTGCTTTTGCTAATATTAATCCCGGTGTAATGGGATCTTCCTCAAAAGACAGTATTAAGATGGAACTTTATCTTATTAAAAATTACAGCAAACCCGGAGAAGCTGTTCTTGGTACTGCTGAGTTCGGTTTTACCTATGGAAATTTTGATGTGGCCTCCGGCCTTCATATTGAACCGGTAAAGGTACAGCTGCAATCCGGAGACGATGTATCGCTCTGGGTCAGAATCCTGCCCGAAAGTACCATCGCAATCAATAAAAGCTCGAAATACGATCACGTAACCAAACCTACCGGAATGGGGCAGATTGCAGGGATCAGAATCGCCAAAATATCAGAGTAAAGGAGCAGAAAGCCTGCATAAAGATGCAAACGCCCGGTAATACCATTTTTTATTTTTCCACATTTCGGCCGTGAAAACCCTGCTGTTCTGAACATCCTGTTCAAATTGGCGGTTCAGCTGCTGTGCAAGTTCACGGTCCAGTACAAGGGCTGAAAGTTCAAAATTGATAATAAAGCTTCGCGAATCAAGGTTTGTGGTTCCTACATAACTCAACATACCATCGATACACACCGTTTTTGCGTGCATGAATCCTTTTTCATAAAGATATACAGTAAGTCCCCTTTCCATAAAAGGCTTCAGAAAAGACATACTCGCGGCCTGTACGATGGCTGAATCTCCGGCTGCAGGCATCATAAGTGAAACAGCAACCCCTTTGGAAATAGCAACGAGAAGCGCTGTTTTAAAAGCTTCGGTAGGGATAAAGTACGGGGTGCAAAGTTGTATGCTTTTTTTTGCCGATACAATACTGAGAACCATGGATTCCATAATATAGGGAATGGTGTTTCCGGGCGACGAAAATGCAAAGGTCACAGGTAACCTGGGATGCTGTACATGAAGTTCAGGGAAATACGATTCGCTTAATGTAAAGTTGCTGTCGGAAATACTCTGCCAGTGCAGCCAGAATTGGATTTGCAGCATCTTCACGGCATCACCGTTAATTCTCAGCGAGGTATCACGCCAGTAAAGACTGTATTTGTTGGGGTTGATATAGCGGTCCGATATATTGATCCCTCCTATATAGCCCGTAACCCCGTCTATAACAACGATTTTCCGGTGGTTGCGGTAGTTGCTGTTTGCCAGAGATGAAAAACGTACAGGAAGAAAAATTTCAAACTGTATGCCCAGACACTCATAATATTTTCTGCGCCTGGCCAGTTCAGAAGAACCGAAATCGTCTATAATAATCCGGACCTGGACACCTTCTTTGATTTTTGCGGTAAGTATATTGAGAATCTCGATCCCTATAGTGTCTTCATCAAAGATGTAATATTCCAGATGAATGTGATGACGGGCGTTCAGCAGGTCTTCAATTAAAAGTTTAAATTTCTGTTCTCCGTTGATAAGGAGCTGAAGCCCGTTGTTCGAAGTAGGAATCGAGTTTTGAACGCGGGCCAGGTATTCAAATGCATCATTGAGGTGGTCGTCATATTTTTCGGTAAGTGCTATCTGTTTCTTTATAAAGGGTTGTAGCTCGTTCCAGCGCTCTTCCAGTTTGTCCTTGTACCTTTTGTCGAGTTTCTTGAAATATTTGTCTTTCTGAAATTTCTGACCGAAAAAATAATAAAGTACAACCCCGATCACGGGCAGAAATACGATGACGAGCAACCATGCGATGGTTTTTTCGGGTTTGCCGTTCTCAACGAGTATGGCAATAAAGGCTGTTATGTTAACCAGCGTGAGCGGGATCCAGTACCATTCGGCAATAAAATCCCAAATATGAAGAAGGTCGTCCATAACTTTCATAGGTTTTTCCTAAATTACCAATTAGTTAATACATTTGCAATGAAATGGATCAGAAAATGGTTCAACAAACCTAATACAGATACAAATACCCTTTTAATGAAGAAGTTTTTAATTGTCGGCCTTGGCAATATTGGTGCCGAATATGTCAATACGCGTCATAATATAGGCTTCAAGGCCGTAGATTTTATGGCAAATGAAGCCGGTGTGGCTTTTGAAACCGTAAAACTGGGGTCTATGGCTGAAATAAGGGTAAAAGGAAGAAGCCTTTTACTGTTAAAACCCAATACCTATATGAATCTGTCGGGTAAAGCGGTACAATTCTGGATGGAAAAGGAAAAAATAGCTAAAGAAAACATATTAATTATTACAGATGATTTAAATTTAGCGTTTGGAACCCTGAGGATGAAGGCAAAAGGGTCAGACGGAGGTCATAACGGACTTAAGAACATACAGCAGGTTCTTAACAGTTCGGAATATCCGCGACTCCGGTTCGGTATTTCAGATGCCTTTAAGAAAGGCCAGCAGGTCGATTACGTTTTGGGTGAATGGACAGCCGAAGAAACAACAGCCTTAAAAGAACGGCTGCAAACGGTATCTGAAGCCGTAAAAGAATTTGCTCTGGCAGGACTCAATAATGCAATGAACAACTATAACGGAAAGTAATTATAAATGAAGAAAATTTTTACACTATTAGCAGTGACGGTCCTTATGGCGGGCTGTAATACAACTAAAGGGGTTGCAGGGACCAACTGGTTGGGAAAAAAAACGACCATTGCTTCGGTATGCCCCGAAAACGGCACGTGCACTGCTACACGCGAATTTGAGAAAGGACTGAATCTTCAGGGGTTCCAGGAACTGTATCCGCAGGATATCTTTAACCCGGAAACGATTCTGGTGAAATACGAATTTGAGCGGAAAAAAGGAGAAGATTTATACGCAGATGATTTCTATAAAGAAGAAGTATTTATGGAAATTCCGGCAAAAGCCTTTAAAAAGCAGTATAAAGATGCCGAACTGGAGCAGGTAAAACTGGTATACGGTAAACACTGTTACTGTAAAGGAGAAGCAGGGTATTATAAAATTACAACAGGTACCCTGAAAATAAATCATTCTGACAAGCAGACCAAAGTAAAATTAACCTTTAAGGCACCGGTAACGTCCCTAATTGAAACCGTTGATTTTACGGTAGAATAGAGAAGATGTCTTTTTAGACATCTTTTTTGTATTTTTAAAGTATGAAAAAGTATTTTACAGTTTTAATGTTTTTAACGGCACTGGGAGCTTCTGCGCAGGTTGTTAAAGAAAGTGTTTCAGAATCTGGAGAAAAGGTTGTTGATGCCGATTTAACCCGTTTCAAAACCGCTGACGGACAGGATATAGCCCGTTTTATCGGAACCAATTTCAATTATCCTGCGATGGCAATGGCAAATGAAATTTCCGGAACAATTGTCGTGGAGTTTATCGTTGAAACGGACGGTGGCGTAAAAGATGTTAAAATCGTTCAGGGTGTTTGTGCCGATTGTGATGCCGAAGCCGTGCGCGTCGTAAAGAAGCTTGTTTTCAAACCGCTCGAAATCGAAGGCAAACCGGAGCGGGTACGTTTCAGGGTTCCGATAAGAATGCTGCTGCAGGAATAAAAGTATTTTGTGTTTTCACACCGAATTTAAGAGAACATCCGTATTCTTTAAACGTCACTGAATCCGGGAGTTTATTTACCGGAAGTACGAACAGACAAGGGGGCATCTGCTGTAAAATTGATTAAAAATAGCTGAGAACTTAGGACTTATATTTATTTAATTAAAAAACCCATCAGAACTGATGGGTTTTTTTTTATCCTTTTAAGGTTTTGATATTCAGCATGATGGATAATTCATCAAGTTGCGCATTGTCAATGGCAGCCGGTGCATCAATCATAACATCGCGGCCCGAGTTATTTTTAGGGAACGCAATAAAATCGCGTATGGTTTCCTGTCCTCCTAATATGGCAGTTAAACGATCCAGTCCGAATGCCAGTCCGCCGTGTGGAGGAGCTCCATATTGAAAAGCGTTCATAAGGAAACCGAACTGCTCCTGTGCCTGCTCAGCTGTAAAGCCAAGGTGTCTGAACATAATGGCCTGTGTTTCCTTGTCATGGATACGGATAGAACCTCCGCCGATCTCATTTCCGTTGAGCACCAGGTCGTAAGCGTTGGCACGAACTTTTCCGGGGTCGGTATCCAGTAAGTGCATGTCCTCCTTTTTAGGTGACGTAAACGGATGGTGCATGGCATGAAATCTTTCCGACTCTTCATCCCATTCCAGTAACGGGAAATCTACGACCCATAAAGGAGCAAATACGTCTGGTTTGCGTAGTCCCATACGGTTGCCGAGCTCCATACGTAATGCACTGAGCTGGCTGCGGGTTTTGTGTTCAGGTCCCGACAGTATCAAAATAAGATCTCCTGCTTTGGCTCCTGTAATGTCTGCCCATTTTGCCAGATCTTCCTGATCATAGAATTTGTCAACAGACGATTTGAAAGTACCGTCGGCTTCGCATTTAACATAGACCATTCCGGATGCGCCTACCTGTGGACGTTTCACCCATTCGATCAATCCGTCTATTTCTTTCCGTGTATAAGTTGCTGCTCCCGGAACAGCAATTCCTACCACAAGCTCGGCATTGTTGAAAACACTGAATTCCTTGTGTTGTGCCACTGCGTTCAATTCCCCGAATTCCATGCCAAAACGAATGTCCGGTTTGTCGTTACCGTATTTGCGCATTGCTTCATCGAAAGTCATACGCGGAAATTTATCAACATCAAGATTGTGGATTTTCTTAAGCAGATGGCGTGTTAATCCTTCAAAAACATTTAATATATCTTCCTGTTCTATGAACGACATTTCACAGTCGATTTGTGTGAATTCCGGCTGACGGTCTGCTCGCAGATCTTCATCACGGAAACATTTCACAATCTGGAAGTACTTGTCCATCCCTCCGACCATAAGTAACTGTTTAAATGTCTGAGGCGACTGGGGTAATGCATAAAACTGTCCCGGGTTCATACGTGAAGGTACCACAAAATCCCTTGCTCCTTCCGGAGTTGATTTAATAAGGTATGGAGTCTCGATTTCACAAAAATCCAGATTCGATAAATAGTTACGCACTTCCTGCGTTACTTTATGACGGAACATAAGGCTGTTCTTTACAGGGTTGCGGCGGATATCTAAATAGCGGTATTTCATACGGATGTCCTCTCCGCCGTCTGTTTCATCTTCAATAGTGAAAGGGGGCAGTTCAGAACGGTTCAGTATGTTGAGCTGTTCAACAAGCACTTCAATAGCCCCGGTTTCCATATTGTTGTTTTTAGCCTCGCGCTTAATAACTTTTCCCGTTACCTGGATCACAAATTCGCGTCCAAGAGCTTTGGCCTGTTCCATTACTTCCTTTTGAGTACGGTCGGCATCAAAGATCAATTGGGTAATTCCGTATCTGTCGCGCAGGTCCACCCAGATCATGAATCCCTTATCACGTGATTTCTGAACCCATCCCGAAAGGGTAACTTCTTTATTTACATCGGCTAAACGCAGTTCGCCGCAATTATGACTTCTGTACATTTTTTTGAAAAAATAGTTTGCACAAAGGTACTATTTTTGTTGTTTTGATAATACTTCCGGAATAAAAAGTGTATTTTTAAATACAGAAAATTCAATTATGAAATATGTTTTGTTTTTCTTGCTTTTCCTGCCATCATTTGGAAACGCACAGACTATCCGCGGAAAGATAGTGGATAAAGACACGCGGAAGCCTGTTGAAAGTGCGGATGTCTTTATTGACCAGACATCTGTAGGGACTTCGACCAATGCATCAGGTTTTTTTGAACTGGATACAAAAGGGTTAGAGCAGCAGGTCATTGTAAATGCGTTCGGCTATAAAAACCGGGTGTTTTCAATCAAAGATTTTCATTCGCCCCTTACCATTGAACTTGAAAATGAAGCAGAAGAGTTACAGGAAATTGTGATTGATGCTTCACTTTTTTCACGAAAGGAGTTGCTCAAGACCTTCAGGTATTTTTTTCTGGGAAACAGTGTAAAAGGAAAACAAGCCATAATAGAAAATGAAGACGACCTGGTTTTATATTATGACAGGGTAAAATCAGAACTTATCTGCGAAAGTCCGAAACCCATCCGCATCCATAACAGAAAACTCGGCTACCATGTGCTTTTTTATCTTAAGGAAGCGAGGATTTCGTTCAGGGGAACAACCATCGACCCACTTTTATACAGAGAATCTGCAATCTTCGGATTTACAAGCTTTACCGATTTGTCAAAAAAGCCGGATCAGTTTAAAAAGATACGTAAAAAGGCTTTTGAGGCCTCAGCTAATCCTTTCTGGCTGGCCTTCGTTAAAAATAAACTCAAAGAAAACAACTATTATTTCTATATAGACAAGGTGCTTCTTGATCTTGATGAATACTTCAAAATTACGGAAGAAGCTTCGGATTATAAGATTCAACTTATAAAACGGCCGGTCCTGGAAGACTTCGGGGGAAAAGAAGTACAGGCTCCTTTTAATGTAGCACATATAGATAAAAAAGAAGAAAGATCGCTGTTTTATGTTATGGCTTCTGAGTTTAAAATCAACAGGAACGGATTTTTGCTGAATTCTCAAAGCATACTGTACGGAGGTTATTTTGCCGGTTTGAAAATAGGGGATATGCTGCCTGTTGATTATCAACCTTAAAATTGAAGATGATAAAGAAAAGTTTAATTATAATGCTGGGATGTTCGTTTACGACTTTTGCCCAGCCTAGACAAATAAAGGAACGTATCCACGAATTAAAAGAATCTGCAGAAGAGCTCGATCTTATTGATAGGATGTACGATGTACGTCTGACAATAACACCAGAAGAGGTTGCTTTTAACGAAGAGGATGATTTTGCATTTACAAAAAGTGTAAAGTTAAAGTCCCCTGAAGAGGTACAGGAAGTATTGAAAACCAGGAATATATACCAGGACATTATAGCTCCGTATTCCATACTGCGTATCGGTGATACAGACCTTTTTGACTGGAACAGTATGATGGGAGTCGGGAATTTCTTTTTTGACGAACATCCCGATTATATGCCGAAGCTTATTCTGAAAAAAGTATTTTTTGCCGACGGAACGGTACAAACCGCAAAAGAAGTACTGGTGGAAAAACCTGAAGAAATTCTGGGTGAGGACAACAGCAGGCTTGACGATGAATTTTTTCTTATAAAAAGTGCCAAGTCGGTGGAATCGGTCGAGTATGAAGTTGTATTGAAAAATTCTGGGATAAAGACGGCTGTTTTTACGACGGCCCAGACAGAGCAGTTGATTAATGGGGTACCCATAAGTGTGAAAAGCTGGAAAGGAAAAGAAGTAGGGTTCCTTTTTCCGGAGCCTCTTTACAGGCAGCTGACCGGATTGGATGTAGTATACAAAGACGGTCGTTTTTTAGACGAAAAGGGATCCAATACAAGCAGCCTGCCGCCGAAATCGAAAAGAACGCAACTGAAAGAATTAAGTGTCTTTTACAAAGAAACCATAAAAAAAGCTGAGAAAAAGGAATTTGCAGACATTAAATCCTTAGAAGATTACCTGCTTAAAAACCTTCCTGAAATGGATACTTTAACTCCAAATGATGTACTCAAAAATTACTATTTTTCAGGACCTCCATCGGAAATCCGCATGTATTTCCCGGATAACAGTTCCGGTGCAGAGCCCCTCACAGTAAAGAACGATCGGATTCACAGCCTCGGGGTAGTTCTGAAACGGGAAATTGCAACAGATTTTGAATCCGGCAAACAGGGCGTGATGGATCTTCAGGGGAACTGGATCGTAAAGCCTTCGTACGAAAGAATTTACAATCAGAACGATTATTTTTTTCTTGTTCAGCAAACGGAAGACGGCCCCTCATCGTATCATTGGCTCAATGAAAAAGGAGATCGCTGGGTTGATTTAAAGAATATTGAAATCTACCGGAATGAACTGTATGGGAACTATCTTATTGTCGAAGATGGAACCAATGGACCTAAGGGTATTTTTGATGTTGTGAGCGGGTCGATGGTGATTCCTCCTGAAAATGATAATATTTATGTCGAAAATAACTTGTTTGTCATACGTAACAATGACGAAATAACAATCCTGGATGCAGATGCGCAAAAGATCTTAACCGGGGTGTTTGAAAGCGTCCGCATCGATGATCCTTTTATATACCTGCTTCCGAAAGAAGCGAATGGCTTCAGCGGTTACCGGATATACAATAAAAAAGGGAAAGATGTTACAGGGCCTTTTCTTTCCGATGGAGGTTGGGAATCGGGAAGTAACCTGGTTCTGGTTTATAAGAAGGGCAAAGGAGAATATGAAAGACATTATTTCTTTATAAATCCAGATGGGAAAGTGGTCATTACCATAGATCCCGATAAGTATGTACAGGCTGAACGCTTCAGAAATAACCGGGCCCTACTGAAGGACAAAAACGGGATGTACGGGTATATAGATGAAAAAGGAGCTGTTACCATACCTTTTACTTTTACAGATGCCTCCGAGTTTAGGGGGAAATATGCACTGGTTAAACAGAAAATGCCTTCCGGTGCGTTCTGGATCGGACTTGTAGATGACAAGGGCAAACAACAAAAGAAATTTGAAGAGTGGCCTTATTATATCGGGTTTTCAGATCGCGAAAATACCTGGATTTATCAGTTGCACAGCGGGTTAAGATATAATGAAGAAGGAAGCATCATGCAGGATGCGGAATAGCTCTTACCGTTCCCATAAAACCTGAGCGGCACATGGTGTTGGGACAGTGAAAAATGAAATTCGCAATGATGTTTTGGTAATGTGTAACTTTTAGGTTAAAAAAATGTATTTTTTATAAAAACTTAAGGTTTTGTTAAAAAAAATATGTATGTTTGGTTTCAACCAAATTCGATTTAAAAAATATGGATAATAGAAAACGTAAAACCATTCTGTTTCTCGGAATGGCTTTGTTTGCTATGTTTTTCGGAGCCGGTAACTTAATGTTGCCTGCCTTTTTAGGATTACAGACAAGAACCGACTGGACCTTAACATTCACCGGTTTTTCACTCACTGCTATTTTAGCCCCCGTATTGGCCATTTTTTCTGTCGCGATCTCGGGAAATTATTTTACCGATCTGGGTGCGCGGGCAAATGAAAAATTTGCTTATTTACTTGCCTTTATCAATGTGTTGTGTATTGGGCCACTCATTGCGTTGCCCCGTTCAGGAGCTTCAGTTTATGAGGTGGCCATTAAACCGATTATTCCCGATGCCCAGCCTATTTGGGTGTGTGTGCTTTTCTTCGGTGCAGTGATGTGTGCTTCTTTTTCTCTGGACCGTATTACCGGTGTACTCGGAAAGATATTCGGGCCGCTTTTGCTCTTTTTTCTTGCAGTACTTATAATTCCTGCTTTATTTTATAAGCAAAACATCGACCTACCTTCAACAATTATCGAAGACCGTTTCTATATCGGTTTCCAGGAGGGATACCAGACAATGGATGTGCTTGCCGGGTTAATCTTTGCAGTGCTCCTGATTGCCGGTGCAAAACGAAAAAGCTATTCTCATGTGAGCGACAGGGTGGAGGTTGTAGTGAAAGCAGCTGTTGTCTCTGCATTCTGTATGCTGCTGGTGTACGGAGGATTGTTCTATCTGGGAGCGCATGCGGGTATTGAGGTGGCAGAGGCTACACGCTCTTCACTGCTGGTGCATATTGCTACACAGTATTTCGGATCCAACGGCGTTTACCTTATATCCATGCTTATGATACTGGCGTGTTTAACGACTGCAATTGCACTGACTGCCGGATCTGCCAATTTCTTTGAAAGGCTTACCAAAGGTAAACTGGGATATATAGAAGGGGTAATTTCAATTACGTTGGTCTCTGTTATCCTTTCCATTACGGGTGTTGATGCCATAATTGAATATGCGGCCGGTTTACTGAACTTTATCTATCCGGTGACCCTGGTTCTGATACTTTCCGTATTGCTGTTCGGCAGAACAATTAAAAATCAGAAACCCTATTTTATAACGCTTATTGTTACCATGATCATCTCTATGCTGAGAGTGTTCATAAAATGGTTCCCTGAAGAAGAAATCTTTAAAAATCTGCTCGATATGCTGCCTATGGCACGCTTTAACCTGGAATGGGTAATTCCGTCGGTTGTGACGTTTATTCTGAGCTGTTTTGTACTTGGAACAAACCTTAACAGACGGTAAACGAATCGAACTGTAAAATAAAATGAAAGAGAATACACAAAAAAATAAACCTCATCTTTTGATGAGGTTTTGTTTTTCCAAGAGCGGAAGACGAGGGTCGAACTCGCGACATTCAGCTTGGAAGGCTGACGCTCTACCAACTGAGCTACTTCCGCGTTTACGATTTTTAAATCTCCGTTTGATTTTCCAAGAGCGGAAGACGAGGGTCGAACTCGCGACATTCAGCTTGGAAGGCTGACGCTCTACCAACTGAGCTACTTCCGCATTTACGGTTTTTAAATCTCCGTTTGATTTTCCAAGAGCGGAAGACGAGGGTCGAACTCGCGACATTCAGCTTGGAAGGCTGACGCTCTACCAACTGAGCTACTTCCGCGTTTACGGTTTTTAAATCTCCGTTTGATTTTTGTGTTTGCAAATATATGCATTTAAAAATATTTCCTGCAACAATTTTTTTAGTTTTTTGAACTGTACGGCCATTTTATCTTCTTAAATTTAATTGTATCAATTATTTAACCCGTCGTTTTTTTTTAAGGGGTGGTACATTTAATAAAAAATTAACATCAATTTGGTTCGGTTGTTGCCGAACTAAAATTAAATTTGCACCAAATTACGCGTTATGCAGCATGTTTTAGAGCTTGATTTGTTTAAAGAAGTCTCGGCCCACTATGAGCGGTTTCATAAGTTACAACCGCTAACTGCAAAAATTTATGCCTTGCTGGTAATTAATAATTGCACAAACGGATTGTCGTTTGAAGACCTGCTCGAAGTTTTTCAGGCCAGCAAAAGTTCTATCTCGCACAGTATTAATACGCTTATTGAAATGAATTTCATTGAGCAGCATAAAAAGGAAAATGAACGGAAAAGGTATTTCTGTATCAATCAGAATCTTTTTATGAAAAGGCTGGAAGATGTAAGGGAACGTTTGCTGGAAGAGAAAAACGTCTACAGTAAAATACGTGAATATAAAAAGAACAACGCAACCGTTTTGTTTAATGACGAGGCTTTTGATTATTACATTACTCATTTAGACGGGGCAACCCATTCAATAGAGAATACTATTAAAAACTTAAAACGCTATATAGATACAAATGAAAAATCACATTAAGACTCTTTTGGTTTTTGTACTTGGGGCAACCATTACGGGATGTTCCAAAAAGGAAGCGGCACCTCAGGCGCAGGCCCCTGCGTTGGATGTAGTTGCGGCTACTACCCGGGATGTGACAGGTTACACCTTGTTTCCTGCAACCATTCAAGGTAAAATCAATAACGATGTACGCGCAAAAATACAGGGATATATTCAGGAAGTGTATGTGCATGAAGGACAGGTTGTGAGCAAAGGCCAACAACTGTTCCGTCTTGAAGCCAATAATCTTGCAGAAACGGCAAGTGCCGCCAAATCCGGTATCGCAGTTGCCCAGGCCAATGTAAATGCAGCCCAGGTAGAGGTCGATAAACTCGTGCCTCTTGTTCAGAAGGGAATTATCGGTGGTGTACAGCTCGAAACAGCCAAGGCGAATCTGGCTTCTGCCAAAAGCATGCTGGCACAGGCCCGGGCAAATTACGGTACAGCGAGCGCAAATGTTGATTATGCTGTTGTAAGAGCTCCTATAAGCGGAGTGGTTGGTGAACTGCCTTTGAAAAAAGGAAGCCTTGTGGGACCTTCAGATCCCACAGCCCTCACAACAATTGCTGATGTGAGTTCGGTTTATGCCTATTTCTCCATGAATGAGAAGGAATATTTTCAGTTTCTTAACAATGCACCGGGAAAAAGTGTGTCTGAAAAGATTAAAAACCTGCCGCAGGTAGAATTGCAGCTGGCAGACGGAAGTATTTATTCTGAAAAGGGAAAGATTGAAACGGTATCGGGGCAGATTGATGCAGCTACCGGTACGGTTCAGTTCCGCGTGGCATTTGCAAACCCAAACAAGCTGCTAAGCAATGGAAACAGCGGTATTATACGCCTGCCGAAAAAATACAGCAATGTATTGGTTGTTCCGGAAGTAGCATCTTATGAACAGCAAGGGAAAATCAATGTCTATAAAGTAGTACAGGATACTGCCGTTTCTACGGTAGTGGAAGTAGTAGACCGGGTGGATAACATGATCATTGTTCAGGACGGGATTAAGGAAGGAGATGTTGTTATTGTAAGCGGAATTGGTTCATTGCGCAATAAAACAGCGATAAAACCTAAAAAAGCTAATTTCGATTCTATTGTTAGTGCTATAAAACCTGTATTCTAAAAAGTAACACAATGTTAAAAACGTTTATTGAAAGACCCGTACTGTCTACGGTTATTTCTACCTTAATAGTAATTCTGGGTATTTTAGGTCTGATAGCCTTACCGGTTACACAATATCCCGATATTGCACCACCTACCGTACAGGTAGCGGCCTCTTACCCGGGGGCAAATGCACAAACGGTACTTGAAAGTGTCATAGTGCCGATTGAAGAACAGATCAACGGGGTAGAAGGAATGGATTATCTTACTTCAACAGCAAGTAACGATGGTTCTGCTTCTATTCAGGTAGTCTTCAAACAGGGGATTGATCCGGATATTGCTGCGGTAAACGTGCAAAACCGCGTTTCCCGCGCAACCCCTTTATTGCCTGCCGAAGTAACCCGTTCCGGGGTTACAACACAAAAACAGCAAACTTCTTCGCTGATGTTCCTTTCGTTTTATTCTGAGAGTAAGAATTACGATGCCACATATATTCAGAACTATATGAACATCAATGTGATTCCTGAAATCAAACGTGTAAACGGGGTAGGTGATGCGTCTGTTTTCGGAGCCAAGAACTATGCTATGAGAATATGGCTCGATCCTGCTAAAATGGCAAGTTACGGTCTGGTTCCAGCAGATGTGACAGCGGCCATTAACGAACAGTCGTTAGAGGCTGCGGCAGGGCAGCTTGGTGAGAATTCGGGAGAATCATTCCAGTATATCATCAAATACAGCGGTAAATATAAAACCGAAGAGCAGTATGCCGATATCGTGATCAAATCACTTAACAATGGTCAGGTACTGCGTTTAAAGGATGTTGCGGAAATACAGTTGGGCGCACAGACCTACGGAGGATATTCTGAGCTGAACGGTATGCCGGCAGTGGCAATGGCCATCTACCAGACACCGGGATCTAATGCACAGGACATCATCAACGATATCAAGAAAGAACTGGGTGAAATTGAAAAAAACCTTCCGGAAGGAATCAAATACAAGATTAATCTCGATTCCAATGAGTTCCTGGACGCTTCTATTGAAAAGGTGATTCATACCCTCATTGAAGCTTTTATCCTCGTATTTATTGTGGTATATATCTTCCTTCAGGACTTCCGCTCTACACTGGTGCCTTTAATTGCAGTACCGGTATCTGTTATCGGTACGTTCTTCTTTTTGAATGTGTTCGGGTTTTCACTTAACCTGTTAACGCTTTTTGCTCTGGTGCTGGCAATCGGTATTGTGGTGGATGATGCCATTGTGGTCGTTGAAGCCGTTCATGCCAAGATGGAAGAAACCGGGCAGGATGCCCATACTGCTACAAGAAATGCAATGAGCGAAATTTCAGGAGCCATTGTTTCCATTACCCTGGTGATGTGTGCAGTATTTATACCGGTAACGTTTATTTCCGGACCAACCGGAGTATTCTATAAACAGTTCGGGGTAACGCTCATCGTAGCTATTGGTATTTCGGCCGTAAACGCTTTGACTTTAAGTCCGGCATTATGTGCATTGTTTTTAAAACAGCACGACGATGCCCATCCGAAAAAACGCAATTTTATACAGCGTTTCTTCGATGCATTCAACAATTCGTTCAATGCCATGACAAACAAGTACGGAAGATCGTTCCGGTTCCTGTTCAAACATAAATGGGTTTCGTTTCTTATTCTTATTGCGTGTCTGGGACTTACCTATTTCGCCAATAAAACCATGCCTGCCGGATTTGTGCCAAGTGAGGACCGCGGGTTTATTATGGGTAATATAGAGTTGCCTGCAGGAGCTTCCGTAGATCGTGTACAGCAGCTGGAAAAGGAATTTTCGGCCCAGGCGCAAAAAATTCCCGGAGTTGAATCTGTAACGGTTATCTCAGGACGCAGTATTATTTCAGGGGCAGGATCGAATTACGGTTTCCTTATGATTAAAATGGAAGCATTTGCAAAGCGTACCACACCTGAAAAAGCGACAGATGCCGTTATTGGTCAGTTGTTTGGTCTCGCCGGCAAAAACTTCCCCGATGCCAAAATGATCTTTTTCCAGCCGCCGAGTATTCCGGGGTTTGGTATGTCGGGTGGATTTGAGATGAAACTGCTGGATAAATCAGGGGGTGACCTTAAAGAGTTCGATAAGGTAACCCAGGATTATATAGCTGCCTTAATGCAGCGCCCGGAAGTTATGTATGCACAAACGTCTTTCAATACGAACTATTCGCAGTATGAAATCAAGCTCGATATAGTACGTGCAAAACAGTCAGGAGTTTCCGTAAGTAATATTTTTTCTGCCTTGCAGGGATATATCGGAGGGAATTATGTAAGTGACTTTACGCGTTTCGGAAAGCAGTACCGTGTAATGTTGCAGTCAATGCCCGGAGACCGTAAAAACGTTTCGAGTCTTAACGGAATGTTCGTAAGAACATCAAACGGAACGATGGCGCCGCTGAGCCAGTTTGTGACTTTAAGTAAAGTTTACGGACCGCAGTCGGTTAACCGTTTTAACCTGTTTACGTCGGCCAATATTTCCGGAGCGCCGAAACCCGGATATTCTTCAGGAGATGCCATCAGGGCCGTGCAGGAAGTGGCCCAGCAGAAATTATCGACAAATTACGGAATTGATTTTACAGGTCTGACGCGTGAGGAGATTAATGCAGGGTCGCAAACCATACTTATCTTTGGTTTGTGTATCGTATTCGTATACTTTATTCTTGCAGCGCAGTATGAAAGCTATTTGTTGCCGTTTGCCGTAATTCTTTCCTTACCTACTGGTATCATGGGAGCGTTCCTGTCTCAGAAGGTAGCCGGACTTGAAAACAACATTTACTTCCAGATCGCACTGGTGATGCTGGTGGGGCTTCTGGCTAAAAATGCCATCCTCATCGTGGAGTTTGCATTGCAGCGCCGAATGCATGGGGAATCCATTGTACAGGCGGCTGTTGATGGGGCAAAAGCCCGTTTACGTCCAATTTTAATGACATCTTTTGCCTTTATTTTGGGATTGATGCCGTTGGTATTCGCAGCAGGTGTAGGATTCATAGGGAACAGGTCTATTGGTACAGGAGCGGCTTTCGGTCTGTTAATCGGTACGGTGCTCGGAGTTTTTGTCATTCCGGTATTGTTTGTGATTTTCCAGAAGCTGCAAGAAAAGATAAAACCTGTTAAGTTCGAAAACAAAGCAATTCAAGAGTAGTTATGAAAATTCTATATAAATCAGTCTTTATGGGGATTGCAGCAGTATCTCTGCAGTCGTGTATCGCTACCAAGGATTACAAGAAACCGGATGTCTGGCAGGATGCTTCCTTTAATACAAGTGAAGTGGTGAAAGACAGTACCGTTCAGAATCTGGTACCCTGGCAGGATATTTTTACAGATCCGCTGTTGCAGCAATATATCCAAACAGCTTTAGATAATAACCTCGATGTTCGTGCTGCATTAGAGAACATCAACCAGGCGCAATCTTACCTGGCGCAGGGCCGGGCGGGATACCTTCCTACTTTTTCGGTAGGAGCCAACTATACGCATTCGGTAAACTCCATCAATACCCAGTTCGGAAGGATATTAGGGCAGCGTCAGCGTTTGGATCAGTTTGATATTACGGGAAATCTTGGGTGGGAGGCCGATATCTGGGGGAAAATCACCAGTAAAAAGATGGCGAACGAGGCTACCTACCTGCAAACGGTAGCTGCACACCAGGCGGTACGTACACAACTTATTTCCATGGTGGCATCTGCCTATTACAATCTTTTGGCATTGGATGCCCAAAAGCAGGTGGCCGAAAAAACAATAGAAAACCGTACCAAAAGTCTCGAAACCAATAAAGCATTGAAAGATGCCGGAAGGGTTACGGAAGTAGCAATAAAGCAAACAGAAGCGCAACTGTTGAGTGCCCAATCGCTTTTGCTGGATATTGATAATAACATCAAGATCCAGGAAAACTCGCTGAGTATCTTACAGGGGAAATTCCCGCAACCGATAGAACGCACCAGCTTTACGGAACAACAATTGGGTGTGGATATAGCCAGCGGAGTGTCGATGGATGTCCTTCACAACCGTCCCGATGTGCTGGCTTCTGAAATGGGATTCCGCAATGCTTTTGAACTTACGAATGTGGCGAAAGCCAGCTTTTACCCTACATTGCGTTTAACGGCAAGTGGAGGTTTACAGTCGGTAGATTTTGAAAAGCTGTTTGATCCTTCGTCCTTTTTTGCAAGTATCATCGCCGGTATTGCACAGCCGATTTTAAACGGAAGGCAAATCCGTACGCAATATGAAATCAGTCTTTCCAACCAGGAAAAAGCATTTTTAAGCTATAAACAGACGGTTTTGAATGCCAGTAAGGAGATTTCGGATGCGCTTTATGCCATTGATATGAATACAAAGAAGCTTGATCTGAAAAAGCAGGAAGCAGCTGCCTATACCACGGCAGTACAATATTCCCAGGAATTGCTGAACAATGGTATGGCAAGTTACCTTGAGGTACTCACGGCAACCGAAAGTGAGTTGAATGCACAGCTTAACATTGTTACCACGCAATACAACCTGTGGAATGCCAATATCCAGCTTTATAAAGCAATGGGCGGCGGAACAGAATAATGATATGGCTTTACATAATAAAAGAACCATCCTTTAAGGATGGTTCTTTTATTTCAGGTCTTTGTTGTTCCGGTACATTTCGCGGAACCGGATCTTTTGCTGCTGACGCTCAATAATAAGGTCGGCAATGGTTTCTGCTGCAGGGAGTTCGCTCACAAACAAAGCATGTTTGAGTCTGTTCTCATCCACATCAATACGGTAAAGAATATTGAGCAATTTATTGAAATCGTGGTGAATCAGGATGTCGACAGCTTTAATAAGAAGCAAACGCTGTTCACGGAACGACATATGTTCCGTTTCAGGTTTTGTTTCGAGAAGCTGAAGGCTCCATGTTATAGCAGTAAGTTCATCCATATCTTAAATTTAATTAAAAAAGTAGTTCGAAAGAACTACTTTTTTAATTAAATGCCTTGGCAATCATAACAAGGGAATTCCTGTCGGTAATCCCGGACTGGCGCCATACCATGGCTCCGTTTTTGTAAACCATAAGGGTTGGAGCAGTTTTAATACGCAATGCCTCGGCCAGTTCTTTATTTTTTTGGATATCGATTTTGATGATGGTCAGTTTATCTCCCATTTCCACAGCAACTTCCTCTATGATCTGATGCATTTGTTCGCATTCCGCATTATGTGGAGTTGTAAATTGAATAAGAACCGGTATCGTTGAGTTTATTAAATCACCAAATTTCGACATATACACTATTTTTTCTATCTATACAAAATTATAATTTTTCACTAATTAACCTTTGATTAATTGCTTTTTTTTAGATGCAGCAGGGTGATTTCGGGCCAGATGCCGATCCGGCCTGAATAAGCATGAAATCCGAATCCGCGGTTAACGTAGATATACTGCCCGTCTTTCTGGTATAAACCGCCCCATTCGGGATAAATATATTCTGCGGGACTCCATTCCATGACGTTAGGGATGTTGAATCCGAACTGCATCCCGTGCGTATGCCCCGAAAGGGTCAGCTGGTAGTGCTGGCGGTGCCCTACTATTTCCGCATCCCAGTGTGACGGGTCATGTGTCATAACAATCTTAAAGCCATTTTCCGGAACTCCTGCTGTTGTTCTGGCAAGGTCGCCGGCTTTCTTAAAGTTGGTGCCCCAGTTTTCAACACCTAATAAATAAAGCGTATCCTTTTTGTTTACAAGCGGAATATTTTCGTTTGTAAGAAGGGTAAAACCACTTCGCCGGATATTGCTTTTAATGGCTGAAAAATTGGCTTCTTTGGCAGTTTCCGTATCCCAGGGCACATATTCTCCGTAATCATGGTTGCCCAGAACGGCATATTTTCCGTATTTCGGTGTTCTGATCTGCTGAAGCAGCGGGATCCACGGATCCGCTTCCGTAGCAAGCGTATTGACAAAATCTCCTGTAAACAGCAACAGGTCGTATTCCTGCCGGTTAATGAGATCAATACCTTTCTCAACTGCTTCTTTGTTGTCCCAGCTGCCGACATGCAGGTCGGAAATCTGCAAAACCCGTAAACCGTCGAATTCCGGTGGAAGATCCTGGAATATAATGGTCTCGCTTTTAATCTTGTAATTGTATTTTCCGACCACTACTCCGTAGATAATTGTTACAGTAAGGAATGCCGCTAAAACCAGAGAAGAATTGGTTAAGAGCCTGCTTCTTTCGTTTTTGATTTCCTTTTTAAAAAAGTATCTGTTACCGGACCATCTCAGGGCGCGGAATACATCTTCAAGGAACAGGATAATGGTGAAAATGATTTTCGGAAGCAGGAACAACAACAGTAAAGCCATGATGTGCATGCTTTCCGCAGTCTGGCCTTTGGATTTGTCTACTCCTTTATAATAAAGAATCAGGCTTACCACAATGGTTACCACCAATAGAAGATATGAGTAAATGACCGATTTTTTTTTTGTGAACCTGTAAAGTATATGGCAGGTATACACTTCGCCTAAGATGATGAACAACAGTAAAACGGGAAGGATTTTGGCAATCATTTTTTATTTCAAAATTACGGAAAGTTTGGGTTAGGCAATAAGTGTGTTTTTAATACTTTAACATAATTGGACGGCAGGCTTTTTTTTATGAGTTACATTTATTGTACTTTTGATTCACTTGAAAATGATCACATGAGTCAAAAACGTTTATTTCTTTTAGATGCATATGCATTGATTTTTCGCGGATACTATGCCTTTATCAAAAACCCGAGGATCAACTCAAAAGGGTTGGATACTTCCGCTATTATGGGATTTATGAATTCTTTAATGGATGTCATAAAGCGGGAAAGACCCGAATACCTGGCTGTGGCTTTTGATAAGGGTGGAAGTCATGCGCGCTGTGAAATCTTTCCGGAATATAAGGCCAACAGGGACGAAACGCCGGAAGCGATTAAAATTGCCGTTCCTTATATTCATGAAATCCTCAAGGCGATGCACATACCTATTATCGAGGTAGAAGGAATTGAAGCAGATGACCTTATTGGTACCCTTTCAAAAAAAGCCGAAAAAGAAGGTTTTACGGTATATATGGTTACACCGGATAAAGACTATGCGCAACTGGTGTCTGAAAATATTTTTATGTACCGCCCGGCCCGTTTGGGAAATGGGATTGAAATATGGGGAGTTAACGAAGTAAAGGAAAAGTTTGAGATAAATGACCCGTTACAGGTTATAGATTTCCTGGGGATGATGGGGGATGCCGTTGATAATATTCCGGGATTGCCTGGTGTAGGGGAAAAAACGGCCAAGAAGCTTCTGGCTGAATACGGTTCAATGGAGAACCTGTTGGAAAACACCCATCAGCTCAAAGGAAAGATGAGGGAGAAGATTGAAGCAGCCAGAGAGCAGGGGCTATTGTCGAAAGAACTGGCACGCATAATGCTGGATTGCCCTGTTGAGTTTGATGCCGAAAGCTTTCATCTCGACAAACCCGATGTTGAAAAAACGGATGCGATTTTCCTTGATCTGGAATTTCGCAGGATGAAGGAGCAGTTTGACAAAATCTTTTCGGATGAACCGCAACCCGGAGCTGTTCAGGCTTTAAAAAGCACAGTGCAGGTTGAAGAGCAGTTTTCTTTATTTGAAATGGGCGACAGCGAAATAAAAGTTGTTGATGACGGTTACTATAAAACTCTGGCTAATACGGAACATTTTTACCAGGTAGTTCAGGGAATGTTTCCGCTGAAGTTACTGGTAAAAACGCTTGCGGAACAAGCCGAGGTGTGTTTTGATACCGAAACAACGAGTATTGATGCCAATCTCGCGGAACTGGTGGGTATGTCGTTTTCATTCGTAAAGGGGCAGGCTTATTATGTGCCGTTTCCCGAAAATCCGGATGAAGTTAAGGAGATGATAGAAGTTTTACGTCCGTTTTTTGAAGATGAAAACATAGTAAAGGTCGGGCAGAACCTTAAATACGATATAAAAGTCCTTAAGAATTACAATGTAGAAGTAAAAGGATTTCTTTTTGATACGATGATTGCGCATTACCTCATCAATCCGGATATGAGGCATAATATGGACGTGCTGGCGGAAACATATTTGCAGTATCAGCCAAAACCGATAGAGGATCTTATCGGGAAAAAGGGCAAAGGGCAAAAATCAATGCGTGAAGTGCCTCTTGAGGATATTAAGGAATATGCAGCTGAAGATGCAGATATTACCTACCAGCTAAAGGAAATATTTGAACCTAAACTGGAACAGACGAAAACAAGGGAACTGTTCGATAAGATAGAGAGTCCGCTTGTTTCCGTACTTGCCGATATGGAAGCAGAAGGGATTCGTTTGGATGTGGGTTATCTCAAAGAACTGTCTTTGGAATTATCGAAAGAAGCTGAAATATTACAGGAAAAGATATTTACCACTGCCGGGGAAGTGTTTAATCTGGCTTCACCAAAACAACTGGGGGTAATCCTGTTTGAAAAGATAAAGATAGGATCGGGAAAAATAAAAAAGACAAAAACCGGGCAATATGCAACGGGAGAGGAAGTGTTGAGCGACCTGGCTAAAGAGCACGAAATTGTACGCGATATCCTGGAATGGCGCCAGATTGTTAAATTGCAGAATACGTATGTCGATGCGCTTCCAACGCAGATCAATCCCAAAACCGGGCGGGTGCATACCGATTATATGCAGGCCGTTGCTGCAACAGGGCGTCTGAGCTCCAATAATCCGAACCTTCAGAATATCCCGATCCGCACCGAGCGTGGGCAAAAAGTACGGAAAGCGTTCATTGCGCGCGATGAAAAGCATGTATTGCTGTCTGCCGATTATTCTCAGATCGAACTTCGCATCATTGCGGCACTGAGCGGGGAACCAACCATGATTGAATCGTTTAAGAATAATCTCGATATTCACAAGGCAACGGCATCAAAAGTGTTTCAGGTTACGTTGGAAGAGGTGACAAGAGAACAGCGAAGCAACGCCAAAACCGTTAATTTCGGTATTATTTACGGTGTTTCGGCTTTCGGTTTAAGCCAGCAGACTAACCTGAACCGTTCCGAAAGTAAAGAGCTCATTGATACGTATTACGCCACTTACCCGTTGCTGAAAAACTATATTCAGAACCAGATTGAATTTGCACGGGAATATGGGTATGTGCAGACCATTTCGGGAAGGAGAAGGTACCTTAAGGATATTCATTCTCAGAATGCCGTGGTACGCGGCGCAGCCGAACGAAATGCGGTCAATGCACCAATTCAGGGTTCTGCGGCCGACATCATTAAGATTGCCATGATCAATATCCATGAAAGACTGAAGAAAGAGCAGTTGGAGACACGGATGTTGCTGCAGGTACATGATGAATTGGTGTTTGATGTTCCGGTACATGAAGTAGAGACCGTAAAGCCGATCATTAAACAGGAAATGGAAAATGCCTTTCAAATGGCAGTCCCTTTGGAAGTGGAAATGGGAACCGGTGTTAACTGGCTTGATGCGCATTAAAATTAAAAACCGTTGATTTTTCAACGGTTTTTAATTTTAATTTTTTAGATAGGGATAAACTTAATAACACCTGTATTTGTATTTTCATCGGTTATTTCTTTGTCGACATAAAACTGCCGGCCATTCAATGATATTTCCCGATTAATGTATTTTTTGTTTGCAACCTGATCGTTTATTTCCTGTATTTCCAATTTGGTTCTGTCTTTATTTAGTTTTAAAGTAGCCTCTCCTCTGTATACGGTTTCATTGTTTACAACCTCGTCAACTTTTAATTTAAAGGTATTGTTATCAATAATGGCCGTTTGTGAATATATTCCAATGCCTACTCTGTATTTTTTTTTATCATAATCAAAATCCTCAACATTAAAATAGGCAGTATAAGTATCCAAATCTAAGATGTTTTTTAAATCAGCTTCATTATTTATTGTTTTTAAAGCGATATAATTATTGCTTATTAACCCATGTTTTCCTACATGATGCAACTCTTCAAATAATCTGCTGGCACTAAAATTACATATTACTAAATTGTTTAATATGTTGATATTGTGTATTTTGATTTCTGGTAGGTGAAATTCTTTTTTAGCTATTTGAAAGTTGTCATAATCGACTAATTTGAAAGAAGTGGTGTCTACTGCGAAAGGAAGGTTGTATAACTTTCTGCTTTCCGTATTTGCTTCAATATATTCATTTTTTGAAAGATCATCTAAATTAACGAGCAGTCCTGTTTCCATTCCGGGATCGTGTAGAAATATCTTGTTGCCCGGAATTTTTAAGGGGTAGATGTTTGTGCGTATGAGCAGGTCGTCCGTAATCGCTATTGTTTTGGCAATATTTGTGTTGGCAGTTAATAATTGTTGTATTTCAGGCAGGTCGTTATAGATTTTATTTTTAAATTTTAAATATTGGAAAGATTTGTTATTGACATCAGACCTGTTAAATACATTTTTGTCTACAACATAATTAAGTTTCAGGCTGTATTCCTTAAAGGTCTTTCTTGCAAATGAGATTTCATCAGTTATGATATTAATACTTAATGAGGTATTGTCGCTTTCTTTTTCAAGGTACATTAGTAACTGATGATTGCTTGCAGTGCACCTGTAGCAATCTTTAGAAGATAAAAAAATATTGAAATACTCTTCTTTATCTGGGAGAATATTTTTTTCTTTCAAATACATGTCTATTTCGGAAAAATTCTGTGAATTTGCTGTAAGGATATTAGAAAGGGATAAGAGTAAAATAAGCCATTTAATCATTATGATAATTGTATTAAATTTAAAATAAAGCCTTGTTGAAAACAAGGCTTTTAATTATTTTTTATTCTTTAATGAATTCAACTTCAACGATTTCTGTCGATGGTTCAGTAGCTCTTTCGACATTTGTAACATAGCCTAAACGCTCTTTTTCAACTGCTCCATCATGGTTATATGTTTGAAGCAGCATAAGTTTTCGGTCAATTACTACAGGACCACGTGTAGAAAGCGACATGCACTTAGTTTGATAGAATGTGTCACATTCTATAGTAATTGTTACTCTGTCAAATGTTGGACCATCGTTTTCCATTACAATTTTTGGACGTCCATAAATTGTAATATCTGAAAATTGTGCAAACGCACTCATGCCACAAAATGAAAGGGCAAATAACATAAATGTTTTCATAAATAATAATTTATATGTTAATTAATTTAAAGGTATGTTTTTTTTGTTTGAATTTTAACTTTTTTAAGTTAATTAATTGTTAAAGTGTAATCTGGTGTTTTTGTTGTATGCTATAGTACTCAGCGAAAATTAGTTGAACATGTTTGTATAGTAAAATAAAATGTTTAATTTTGCACTCCCTTTATTGGGAATGGAATGTTTAATTAAAATTAATTTATTGTGGAAAGTTTAAGCTACAAGACAGTATCAGCAAACAAAGCAACTGTTCAGAAAGAATGGATTGTTGTAGACGCTGAAGGTCATAACTTAGGGCGCCTTGCTTCAAAAGTAGCCATGTTACTTAGAGGTAAGTACAAACCAAGTTATACACCACACGTAGACTGTGGGGATAACGTAATCGTTATCAACGCAGAAAAGATCAACTTAACAGGTAACAAACTGAATGACAAAACGTACATCCGTCACACAGGTTACCCAGGTGGTCAGAGAGAATTAACAGCTAAAGTAATGCAACAGAAAAATCCTGCATTATTGGTAGAGAAAGCTGTAAAAGGAATGTTGCCTAAAAACAAATTAGGAGCACAATTATTCCGTAATTTAAATGTAAATGTAGGTTCAGAGCACAAACATGCTGCACAACAACCTAAAACCGTTAATTTAAACGATCTTAAGTAATGGGAGTAATTCACAAAATCGGTAGAAGAAAAACCGCAGTAGCTCGTGTATATGTTACAGAAGGTTCTGGTAACATCACGGTGAACAAAAAAGAATTTACAACTTATTTCCCAACTGCAACTTTACAGTACAAAGTAATGCAACCGTTAACAATGACTGAGAACGGAGCTAACTTTGACGTTAAAGTAAATGTTTACGGTGGAGGAACTACAGGGCAGGCAGAAGCTGTACGTATGGCTATTGCAAGAGCTATGTGTGAAGTTGATGCTGAAAACAGAGCAATCTTAAAACCGGAAGGTTTGTTAACGCGTGACCCTCGTATGGTAGAGCGTAAGAAATTCGGTCAGAAGAAAGCTCGTAAGAGATTCCAGTTCTCTAAACGTTAATATTTATTATTTATTAAAAAATCTAAGTTTTTGTTGCTCGCCGGCTGAGGCCGGAGGTAGTTTAGCATCTAAATGGATAAGACCAAGAAATTTGCTACTTAACCATTGCTAATACAAGAACGTAAACTATTTACAAAAATGGCAAACAAAGTAGACGTAAAAGAATTACTAGAAGCAGGTGTTCACTTCGGACACATGACTAGAAAATGGGATCCGAACATGGCTCCTTACATCTATATGGAGCGTAATGGAATCCACATTATCAATCTATATAAAACAGCAGCTAAAATTGAAGAGGCTAACGAAGCCTTGAAAAAAATCGCTGCATCAGGTCGTAAAATTTTATTCGTTGCGACTAAAAAACAGGCAAAAGATATCGTTGCTGAAAAAGCAACTGCAGCTAACATGCCATTCATCACTGAGCGTTGGCCAGGTGGTATGTTAACAAACTTCGTTACTATCCGTAAAGCCGTTAAAAAAATGGCTTCTATCGATCGTATGAAAAAAGACGGTACATTTATGACTCTTTCTAAAAAAGAGCGTTTACAGGTAGACCGTTTACGTGCTAAATTAGAAAAGAACTTAGGTTCTATCGCTGATATGACACGTTTACCTGCTGCATTATTTGTAGTTGATATCAAAGCTGAACACATCGCAGTAAAAGAAGCTCAAAAATTAAACATTCCAGTATTTGCTATGGTTGATACAAACTCTGATCCACGTGAAGTAGATTATGTGATTCCAGCAAATGACGATGCTTCTAAATCAATCGATAAAGTATTATCTTTAGTGACAGCTGCTATCATTGACGGAAATTCTGAAAGAAAATCTGAAAAAGAAGAAGCTGCTAAAACTGAAGCACAGCCTACTGCTCAAGAGTAATTCTTAACAGTATCTTAAAGTCGTTATGCTGATGGTTTCCTATTTTTGGATCTGTCAATAACGACTTTTTCTATTAAAAAAATCATTAATTTAATTCTCAATAAAATGGCAAATATTACTGCTGCAGACGTAAATAAATTAAGACAGGTTACAGGTGCCGGAATGATGGACTGTAAAAAAGCTTTGGTTGAAGCTGAAGGAGATTTTGACAAAGCAATTGAAGTATTGCGTAAAAAAGGACAAAAAGTTGCTGCAAACCGTTCTGACCGTGAGTCTACGGAAGGTGCTGCTGTAGCTTTCGTTAATGCTGACAACACGAAAGGTATCGCAATCACTTTGAACTGTGAAACTGATTTCGTTGGTAAAAACGAAGGTTTCGTTGCATTAGCTAAAGAGTTGGCTGAAAAAGCAATCAACTTTGCTTCTAAAGAAGAGTTCTTGGCTTCTCCATACAACGATACAATGACGGTTGCTGATAAATTAATCGAGCAAACAGGTGTAATCGGTGAGAAAATCGAGATCGGTGGTTTTGAAGTACTGGAAGGTGCTTTCGTAGGATCATATGTTCACGGAAACAAAATTGCTGCTTTAACAGCTTTGTCTAAAAACTTCGATAAAGCAGAAGGATTGGCAAAAGATGTTTCAATGCAGGTTGCTTCAATGGGAGCTGATACGTTATCTTACAAAGATTTCGATCCTGCTTTCGTAGCTAGCGAAACTGATGCGCGTATCGCGGTAATTGAGAAAGAAAACGAAGAATTGGCCCGTTTAGGGAAAACATTGAAAAATGTTCCTAAATACATTTCTTATGCTCAGTTAACAGAGGAAGTATTAAAACAGGCTGAAGAAGATGCAAAAGCTGAATTAAAAGCTGAAGGTAAACCAGAGCAGATCTGGGATAAAATCTTACCAGGTAAAATCCAGCGCTTTATTTCTGACAATACTACATTAGATCAGGAAAAAGCATTGTTGGATCAGAACTTTATCAAAGACGACAGCAAAAAAGTAGCGGACTATGTTAAAGGTTTCGACGTTGAAATCACTGGATTCAAACGTGTTGCTTTAGGATAATTTACAATTTTTATTTATACTAAAAACCCCAAATTCTAATGAATTTGGGGTTTTGTTTTATATTTATTTATGTCAAGCTGAAATAATTCAGATCTCATTTTTCGTTCAAAGAAATAGGAAATTACATGTTTATGATTTACTATTTTCTTTAATTAGATTTTTTATCGATTTACGAATACTTTCTTTATCAAAACCGACTTCAGTTTTTACAACTTCCCCTTTTTGATTGATGATGATGAACGTTGGAAATGCACTAACTTTTAAACTTTTAGAAATATTGGTTGATGTTTTATAAGTTGAAAAATAGTTATTGTTTTTCTTGTAAGCATAATAATCGCTAATGTCTTCCTTTTCATCTTGGTCGTTTATACCAATAATCACTAAATCGTTTTTAAATTCGTCTTGCAGTTTAATTAAACCGGGCGTTGCTTTTAAGCAGGGCAAACAACCGCGGTACCAGAAATCCAATAAAACCACTTTACCTTTTAGATCGCTTAATTTTGCCGTTTTGCCGTTGTTTAGAAGGAATTCTTTTGGAAGGAGCTCGCTGGTTGTTTCTTTTAATGGCGGGTTAAACGCATATAGAAAAAACAGTATACCTATAATTGCTGTAAATCTGGAATAATTTTTCATAACTATAAATTGTATTTCTGGATTTCTTCAAAATAATCTTTTGGTTTTACTTCTTTTACAGAAGGGTCAATCTTAAAGGTATCTAATGGTATTTCAGGATTAATTTCTAGATAGTCAATTTCTGTAAATTCGGTTTGTTTCATCCCTTCAAATTCGCCGTAAAAGCTCTGAGCTATAGGTAAAAAGTCGCTTTTGCGTATATAATATTTTTCTACCGAACTGTTTATTCGGTTTTCACGCGGTTTGTCTTTGCCGTAAACCGTTAAAACATAGACGGGGATACCATTATAAATATTTTCTTCACTAGTTATGTCCTTTAAAATTAACTTGGCTAAAATAGATCGGTATTGTTTAAAATCATTATTTTTTCTGAAATATTCTTGTAAAAGAAAGTTACTGACAAAAGTGCCTTTTATGTTGTTATAATTATCATTTAAGGCATTTGTAATCGTTATTTTCTTAGGAACGTTTAGAGAATCTGAATTAAAGTATAAAAAGGAACTGTAAGTTCCATCATACTTTGATTGATTGAATTTGTTGTCATCTCGTTTGAAATAAAGCAAGTGATAGGCTCCTATTTCGTCTTTTGGCATAATTTTAATTGTACCGAAAGCGGATCGTTTTAAAGTATCTTTTGAGGCAAAATGCTTGTCTGATCGCGTGATATGATAGGTAAGGGTCTTTATTTTTTTTAAAGATTGTTCCGTCTTTCTTAGTAAAACATTTGGCTTTAAAGGTTGTGCGTGAGCAAAGGAGAAAACATTTAAAATTAGCATTAATACCGCAATTTTTAATATATTATTTTTCATATAATTAATATTGTTTAATGCATTTTTGTCTACAATTTATCTTTAGTATTTATATTATTTATCATATAGAGTTTATCTTACACTGGATGATAAATAATTAGCAACAGTTAAAAAACCTTTAAACTGTTGCTAATATACTTGATTAGTTTATTTTAAAATTTCAAGGACAGTTTTAGCTACATCTTTTACTTTGTCTGATGTATCGGTGTCTTTAACTGTATGATCACAGCTACCTCCATCATCATCACCACAAGTACATCCTGTTATTTTACCATTTTTTTTGTTATCCTTTCTTACAAAAGCACAAGAGCCACAACCTTTTCCAGCACAAGTATGTTCTGCAAATGTCGTAATTGGTAATCCTGGTGTTTCCGGATTCGGAAAATATAGGTTAGAGCCGTCTTTAACTAATTCCGCTTGAAAAGCAGTTAAAGAGAAATCTCCATGCTTTTTTCCGATAATAGTTAAATAGGATTCATGTCCATTAGTTATAGGATCTAATTTAGAATCAATTACTATACTTTCTATCTCTTCAAAAATTGAAGCTGAAATTAACTTGCTTTCAAACTCATATAGATCAATTTGCGGATTTACATTAGTGCCATCAGTATTGGCAATTAATACATCTCCAACTGATTTACTTTGTAAATTAGACATTTGCTCTGAGTCTCCTTGATTAGAGTGATGTGTTTCTTCGTTGGAACAAGAATACAGACCAATTGTAATAAATGCTATTGCTAAAATACTAAATGCGAAAATTTTGAATTTTTTCATAATTTTAAATTTAAATAAATTAATAATGTGTTTTGTTAGCTAACTTTTGTTAAAATAGTTAAATATGATTTTGGTTTTGCTTTTTTTATGATGTTGTTAACTTTTTTTGTACCTGAAAATCAACATTATATATCTTTTACCGAAATTTTGATCTGGTGTTTATTTTTAGTGCAAAAGTGGAATTAAATCATTTGGACGCTATATTTGCAATAGTAAATACACTTTAAACAAATCAATTATGGAACGATGTAATTGGGTTACCAACGATGCACTTTATATAAAATACCACGACGAAGAATGGGGAAAACCGGTATATAACGATGCTGTTTTGTTTGAGTTTCTATTGCTGGAGTCTTTTCAGGCCGGTTTAAGCTGGATTACCATTCTGAAGAAACGGGAGAATTTCCGTAATGCTTTCGATGGATTTAATTATAAAAAAATTGCAGCATACGGAAATGTGGAAATAGAAAAGTTATTGCAAAATGAAGGAATTATCCGCCACAGGGGTAAGATTGAGGCAGCGGTGAACAATGCAAAGTTTTTCCAGGAAATCCAAAAGGAGCACGGTTCCTTTTCAGACTATATCTGGGGTTATGTAAACGGGAATCCTTTAGATAATAAAGTCAAAAGCATTAAAGACGTACCTGCGAAAACAGAGATGTCCGATGCTATAGCGAAGGATCTTAAGAAACGTGGATTTAAATTTATGGGATCGACGACGGTTTATGCTTTTATGCAGGCTGTTGGTCTGGTAAACGATCATATTACTTCTTGTATTTGTTATAAAGGATAAGATGAAACTGACGAAAAAACAAGTCGTATTTATATTGCTGGGAGGAATTTTTATTACCAATGCCATCGTTGCCGAACTTATAGGAGGAAAACTTATTAATTTTGGTCCTTTCCTGTTAAGCGTTGGTATTTTACCCTGGCCTATTGTATTTGTTGCAACCGATCTTATCAATGAATATTTTGGAAAAGAAGGAGTGAAAAAACTCACATTTCTTACAACGGGATTAATTCTGTACACCTTTCTTATGTTGTTTTTTGCTATACAGATTCCGGCATCACAATCTTCCGCAGTCACCGATGAAGCTTTCGGGCAGGTATTCGGGCAGGGAATGTGGATTATTATAGCCAGCGTTATCGCATTTGTATGCTCACAGCTTCTGGATGCGGCTCTTTTTGTGTTTTTTAAAAAGAAGACAGGGGGAAAGATGATCTGGTTGCGCAGTACCGGTTCAACTGTCATTTCACAGTTGTTCGACAGTTTCCTGGTTTCCGGTATAGCGTTCTGGCTTACAGGAAAGGTTTCAACAAAAGATTATGTGAATATGGCTGTAACAGGCTATTCTTTTAAGTTGATTTTGGCAATCTGTCTCACTCCGCTCATTTATTTGGGACACTCCGTTATTTCGAAATATCTGAGAGAATAGTGACTTCTATTCCGGTTTCCGGCCAGCACTATGGTTTTTCGTAGGATACCGTGACCTCCCTGTTGAGAATCTTCATAAACAGCTCTCTCGGGATTTCTTCACAGCCAAGCGATTCCAGATATTCGTTGTATACCTGACAGTCTATGATCTGGTAGCCTTCAGTTCTGAGTTTTTTGGCCAGATGGATAAACGCAATTTTAGATGCATTCGAAACTTTTGAAAACATACTTTCCCCACAGAAAATATGGCCCAGGTCTATGCCGTATAACCCGCCAACAAGTTCTTCATCCTGCCATACCTCAACAGATTTCGCATACCCCGCTCCATATAGTTTTACATAAGCGTCAAACATTTCATCGGTAATCCAGGTGCCTTGCTGGCCGTTTCTCTTAATTTGCTGACACTGCGTTATAACCTTTTTAAAAGCCGTATTATACGTAATACGAAATAGGTTACGGTTTAAAAGATTACGGGTCGATTTGGTAATGCGTACAGCATCCATAAACAAAACCATGCGGTACCGGGGGGCAAACCAGGTGATCTCTTCTCCATCTTCAAACCACGGAAATATACCGCTGCGGTAGGCTAGCAGCAAGCGCTCTACAGACAAATCGCCACCAAAGGCAACTATGCCCGAAGCATGCGCCGTTTCAACAGATGGAAAGTACAAAGTTTCGTTAAGTTTAAACATAAAAAAATCCTGATCTTCTGGATCAGGATTCAAAATTATTAAATTCCGCTCATATTAGAATGGTAAATCGTCTTCAAAGTTTTCATCGTTTGAAGGCATTTGCGGAGCAGGAGGGAACCCTCCGGCATTATTGTTCTGGTAGCCACCCTGGTTTTCAAAAGGGTTCTGCTGTCCGTATCCGGTACCTTGCTGCGGTTGCTGCCCGTAATTATTGTTGTTATACTGAGGTTGCTGTTGCCCGTATCCTTGTTGTGGTTGTCCATAACCTCCCTGCGGAGCACCATATCCTTGCTGTGGCTGACCGTATCCCTGTTGTGGTTGTCCGTAACCTGCCTGAGGCTGGTTGCGGTCTATTCTCCATCCCTGGATGGAATTGAAATAACGGGTTTCCCCTTGTGGGTTTGTCCATTCACGTCCTCTCAGGTTAATTCCGACGCGCACCTGATCCCCAATCTGGAACTGGTTTAATAAATCGCATTTGTCCTGAGTGAATTCAATTAAGATGTGTTGTGGATATTGTTCTTCGGTTGTAATAACCACTTCTCTTTTTCTAAAGGTTGGACTTACATCCTGTACGTTTCCAACCATTTTAATTCTTCCTAAAACTTCCATTTGCTACATTGTTGAAGCCAAAAGCGTTTTCCATGCAGAAGAAACATCTCCTTTGTTTAAAAACTCTTTCGCCCTTTTATAAATTAAATCGTTATTGTTGTCTTTGAGGTCTTTAATCTCGTTGTGCTCGTTTAAAAAATCGGTAACCTCAGCTTCGGTAGGCAATACCTCAACGTTTCCGAGAATACCTAAATCGTTTCCTGCAAATATACCACTTTTTACGGCATTTTCAGGTATGGCATCAACGCCTATTCCTAAAGTCGTTAAAGGCTTGGCAACCTCGAACATCCCTTTGTTGGCACGTGTGTACCAGTCGCCTCCCATGCGCGCAATAAGGTCTATTTTATGCTGGTCGATGGTTCCTTTTTCGTTTAATACATCTTCGGAAATGTGAATTTTAATCACTTCGCAGATGATAAGGTTTCCGGCACCTCCTTCAGATCCAAGTGCAATGATTTCATTGACCTTACATTCTAACTGAACAGGACTTTCCGCAACCCGGAACGGTCTGACCTTGTCGGAAGGTGTTTTCGTAAATCCTGATTTTATAAATTCATCCACACCATCACCGTATTCAGTAGAAGAAAGCGAAAGCTGCTGTACCATGTCATAGTTGGCAATGTTGATCACAACTTCTTTTGTGGCTTCACAGTTCAGCAGTGTATGTTTTACGGTATTGTTGCGCACGCGGCGTGCCGGCGAAAATACCAGGATAGGAGGGTTGGAACTGAAAATATTAAAAAAACTAAAAGGAGAAAGATTCGGTACGCCGTTTACGTCCATGGTACTTGCAAAAGCAATCGGTCTCGGACCAATAGCCCCCTGCAGGTAAGCCTGTGTCTGAACGGCTGTTAAATCTTTAGGATCAATACTTAACATAAATTCAACTGTTTAAAACAAATATAGGTATACGGTGGCTTAGTTCGGGTGTCATTTGCAAAATATTATCAACAAAATAACGTTATAAAGCAGTATCTTGCTAAACGCATTTCAAAATTTTATATATGTCTATCGTTAAAGGAAGTTTGTATACCCGTTGGTTTATCTTGCTTTTTTCCCTGGGAATTTTAATTTTGATTCTTTGGAATACGTATTTGCTCTTCCAGACTTTTAAGCATGAAGAACGTGTAAAAATGGAAATTTGGGCAGAGGCATATCAGAGTATAAATAAGGCTGATAAAAATACAGATGTAAGCTTACCTTTGATCGTCTTAAATAAAAATACCTCAATACCTCTTGTTTTAGCATTAAATACCGACAGCATCAGTGATTTTTCTAATTTGTCTGAAGAAGCTGCGAACGATAAAGCCTTGCAAAAACGCTTGCTGAGAGACCTCAAATCTCAAAATGCGCCTATTGAAATCAAACACCCGAACGGAAACCAGTACCTTTATTACGGCAATTCGCCGCTCATTACCAAATTAAAGTACTATCCGCTGGCATTGGTGGCTATTCTGGTTTTGTTCGGATTGCTTGTTTACAGCTATTTCAGGGCCAGTAAAATGTCATCAGAAAACAAACTGTGGGCTGGTATGGCAAAGGAAACGGCACACCAGATCGGTACGCCCTTGTCTTCACTTCTGGGGTGGATTGAACTTATGAAGCTCGAGAATGTCGACGTGACCATAGTAAACGAGGTACAGAAGGATGTGGACAGGCTCCAGACGATTGCCGACCGATTTTCCAAAATAGGATCAGAACCAAATCTGGAAATCCTTAATATTGTTGAAGAGACAAAGAAATCGTTTGACTACCTGCAGTCGCGGAGCTCCAAACAGATCGAATTTGAATTTGAGACAAATGCGGAGGTCGTAAACCTGCTGATTAATCCGGTACTGCATAGCTGGACGATTGAAAATCTGGTTAAAAATGCCATTGATGCCATTAAAGGCCGCGGAAAGGTAAGAGTGGAACTTCGCAATAATGAACACAACCTGCAAATCCTGGTAAGCGATACAGGGAAGGGTATTCCGAAGAAACGGTTCCGAAAAGTATTTGAACCCGGATTCTCTACCAAGAAAAGAGGATGGGGACTAGGATTGTCGCTTACAAAACGTATCGTAGAGAAATACCATAAGGGAAGTATAAGGGTATTAAAATCAGAGATAGGGAAAGGTACTACCTTTCAGGTGCAATATAAAACAAACAAGCCCCTTTAGATACCAAGGGGCTTGCTTTATAAGTTTCCTGCTATCTTCTGTGCAGTCTCTTCAAATTCCTCAGCAGTCAGGGAAGCCTTGCGCTGGAAACGCATGTCGTCCATATCCTGTAAAGGAATAAGGTGTACGTGGACATGCGGAACTTCAAGTCCTACTACAGCCATACCCACGCGTTTACAGGGTACCGACTTTTCGATGGATTTTGCTACGCTGTACGAAAACCTCATGAGTTCTGTATAAAGGGATTCGTCCATGTCGAAAATCTTATCGATCTCCTGTTTCGGTACACATAAAGTGTGTCCCTTTGCATTCGGGTTAATGTCCAGAAAGGCGATAAAGTTATCGTTTTCTGCTACTTTATACGAAGGGATTTCGCCTGAGATAATTTTTGTGAAAACACTCATAACATTAGCTGTTTAGTCTCGTTTGATTTCTAAGATTTCAAATTTCAGAGTACCGTTAGGAACGCTGATTTCTGCAGTTTCACCTACGGATTTTCCCAAAAGACCTTTTCCGATAGGAGAAGTAACGGAAATTTTACCCGTTTTTAAATCAGCTTCGCTTTCCGCAACCAGCTTGTAAGTTAGTTCCATCCCGTTGGTTTGGTTTTTAATGCGCACAGTTGACAATACCAATACTTTGGATACGTCAAGTTGTGATTCATCAATTAATCGGGCATTGGCAAGAATTTCATCCATTTTAGCAATCTTAAGCTCAAGAAGTCCCTGTGCCTCTTTTGCGGCATCGTATTCTGCATTTTCGGATAAATCTCCCTTGTCGCGTGCATCAGCAATAGCCTGCGAAGCTTTCGGGCGTTCCACACTTTTTAAATAATCGATTTCGTCTCTTAATTTCTTTAAGCCCTCTGCTGTATAGTATGATACTTTACTCATTTCCAATTCATTTTATAAAATAGAAAAAATCCCATTGAAACGGGATTTTGATTCCTAATACGTTTATAATGTTAATATTATTGTCTATATTAATTATGTCAAAGTTAATTAATTAAATTTGTTTTTCAAATCTTTTGTTATGAAAAAACATCTGTTGCTGTATATAATCCCGTCACTGTTTTTTTTGGGCTGTTCCAAGGACGAGTGGGATAATCGGAATCCGTACCTGCCCGACCTGGCTGTAAATGTACCTATAAATATGTCACTGCCGCTCTATAATAAGCTGCAGTATGCAGGAAATGCTGTTTATGTAAGCGGATACGGAATCAACGGTTTTTTTGTGATCAATACAGGTACTGGGTACCGTGCCTTTGAGGCTACCTGTGCCAATCACGGGGTAAGCCAGTGTTCAAAGCTCGTATTAAACGGAATAGAAGCTAAGTGCGGTTGCAGTGAAGGACTGGTTTATAACCTGCTACTGGGGTTGCCGAAAACAGATGCAGAATATCCGCTCAAAGAATACAGGGTCTCACAAAACGGCATGATGCTTAACGTATACAATTAAAATGGACATCCATATGGATGTCCATTTTAATTGTATAAACGTTTTGTTAGAACTTTAAAGTAAAACCTCCAAGGATATTGAAACCGGCCTGGGGATAATATCCGGCTCCTTCCCAGGTTGTTACGGTTCCGGATTCTGAAATACTGTCTTCCGTAGCATAATATCCGTTCGATATGTACTTTACATCAAAGATATTGTTGGCCAGCAGGCTCAGGGATATGCTTTTAAACCATTTTTTTAACGGTACCTCGTATACGACATTGAGATCGTTCGTGAAATAAGCGTCAAGTCTGGATAATGAAGAGTTGGTATTCCCCATAAACTGTTGTCCTACATATTTTGTAAGCAGGGCAATGTTCAATTGCTTCACAGGCATAAAAGTCAGTGCATTTCCTGCAATGATGCCGGGAGAAAACGAAATATCTGTATTGCCCAATTCTTTTAGTTCTCCGTTAAACTGTGTTTTATAATCAAGGTTTTTATTGGAACTCAATGTAATACTCGGGTTAATCTGCCATTTCGGGCTTATACGCCATGTACCGTCAATCTCTATTCCCAAGCGGTAGCTGTCGCCGCTGTTTTCACGGATTGCAGCACCTACATCGTTCAAGGCCCCGGTTAACACCAGCTGATCCTTATACAACATATAGAAACCATTGACGTTCAAAGCCAGGTTTTCTGTTGCATAGCGCCATCCCAGTTCAAAGTCATTGAGTTTTTCCGGTTTAGGATTTCCGTTCTCATAATCGGTACGGTTGGGTTCGCGATGGGCACGGGCATACGAGAAATAAGCCTGACTTTCGTCGTTTACCTTAAAGGTTAATCCGGCTTTCGGATTAAAAAAATTAAAGGTGTCGTTTACATTACCCGTTTCTTTTCCGTTTGCTTTATAAGTTACCCTGCGAAACTGGGCATCTCCGAATAACGTCCAGCGTCCGTTAAACGTATAGCCGACTTTTGTATAAAAGTTCAGGTCGTTTTTGGTAGAATTATCGCGGTAATACTCCAAAGGATAGTGGTTTTGTGGTTGTGTCCGGATCCACAGAACTTCGCCGAAATGGTCTCCCTCGTACGTATTGGCAGCGCCGCCAAACAACAATTCCAGTTCGTTCTTAACATACTGTCCCGAGAAAGTTAATCCGTAGAATTCGTTGTCGAGGTATTTTCGCTGTATGGCATCAGATTTCTCCTTTACCACTCCGTTTACCTCCAAAGGCTGAATTCCGTAGGTACTAAGAAGATTGCGGTCGCGCTTGTAGTTTTCGTAATACCCAAAACCCTTGGTGTAATGAAGGGCAACGTTCGTACTCCAGTTTGTATTCCATTTCTCATTCCAGTGCAACTGGTAATGATCCTGTTTATAGTTGTCGGTTTCATTGTTGTAAAACTGTATATTGCCGTTGTCGTCTGTATACATACCGGCTGAATTAAAGCGTCTTCCGTAACGGTCGATCTCTTCCTGAGTAACACCGTTCCAGGCCTGATAGGTCTTTTCCTTTCCACCGAAGGCAAGGGCTTTTATAAGTGTTCCTTCATTGACAAAGGTTCCCTGTAAAAAATAAGAATTAAGCTTAGAAGATGCCCGGTCGATATAACCGTCCGACTGCAGGTTAGATAGTCTCCCGGTAAGCTCAAAGCTGTTGTTTATTAAGCCTGTTGCAAATTTAACCGTATGCTTGCGTGTATTGAAACTACCCAAAGAATTCGAAATTTCTCCGTTGGCCTCATAGGAATAAGCATCAGTAAGCAGGTTCAGGCTCGCGCCGAAAGCCCCGGAACCGTTTGTCGATGTTCCGACACCGCGCTGTAACTGAAGGTTTTCAACGCTGGATGCAAAGTCTGGCATATTAACCCAGAAGCTGCCGTGCGATTCGGCATCGTTGTACGGAATCCCATTGAGCGTTACGTTAATACGTGTTGCATCACTTCCCCTGACCCTGATTCCGGTGTATCCCACACCGTTCCCCGCGTCGGTTGTCGTTACCACTGAAGGCATTAAATTCATAAGTACCGGTATGTCCTGACCCAGATTGCGCTTCGCGAGGTCTTTCTTGTTCAGGTTGCTGAAAGCAACCGGCGTTTTACCTGTGGCGCGCACGGCCTGTACCAGTACCTCATCCAGGATTTCTGAAGAAAGAGAATCTTTCTTTGTTTCATTTTGGGTTTGCGCCTGCATTACAAAAGTGGAAAGACAAAAGCCGGCAAACAAAAAATTGATTTTCATTCGTAAAATAAATTTTACCAATAAAAGGGGTTATTATCTTGTTGGATTAATAAAAATGATTTCGTTAAGAACCATAAACTACAGGTGTTCTGCAGTGTTTATGTTCACTTCCCTTGGCAGCATTACCTGCCCAGGTTCAACGGGTATGATCTCAGCCGTATGGCACCCCTTTGAGACAATGCAAAGATAGGTCATTTTGTTTTAAATAATCTCATAAATATATCCACGGCAAAAAAACTACGGAAAATCTTATCGTTTTTTTAAATAACGATAGGCCAACGAACCCATAATAAAAATTACACAGCCGGAATTAGGCCCAGATCTGTTATTTATCCTATTCTAATGTTGTGTCTTTACACGTATTTTGCCATATATTTGCATCCGTAAACAAACTTAATCATGTTTTTCTATTTAAAAATTAGTTAATAATAACCCTTCTAACTTTCAGATGAGAGTGAATTTATAATGAAACCGCAGCATAACGGATTTCAACAGGATTTTTATTACCTTAATTTTTATTAGATGAAAAATCAAAACAAGTCATTTATTTGGCTGATTATATTTTTGGTGGGGTTTCCGCAAATCAGTGAAACCATTTACACTCCTTCCCTTTCTTATTTAGCATCAGATTTTGGTGTAACGGATAATCAGATTCAGAAAACACTGAGTATTTATTTTGCCGGTTTCGCTGTTGGCGTATTTTTATGGGGAATACTTTCCGATATTATCGGACGTAAGTCGTCTATGATGGTTGGAATACTATTGTATATAACGGGTTCTTTTCTTTGTCTTCAGTCACACAGTTTCGGTTTTTTACTTTTTGCCCGCTTTGTTCAGGCCCTTGGGGCGGCTGTTGGTTCTAATGTAAGTCAAACGATACTGCGGGATGTTTTTTCAGATAAAGAACGCGTAAATGTTTTCAGCACCATATCGGCAGTGCTGGCTTTTTCTCCCGCTATCGGACCATTATTAGGCAGTATAGTCACAGCTGTTTGGAACGTTTATACAGTATTTACTTTGTTGATTATAATAGGTTGTATTGCTTTTTTCTGGTCATTGTTTGGATTGAAAGAGACCTTGCCTTCACACAGTAAATCTTCATATGACTTTAGAAGAATTGCCGGGGAAATCCGGAAGGATAAAGCTTTCTGGATTTACGGCGGGTTGATCGGGGTAGCAAATGGGGTGATTTTCAGTTATTACGGTGAAGCACCATTTATTTTTATTGATTATTTTAAATTTAGTATCGTTCAATACGGTTGTATAGGTTTTATTGTAGCCCTGTCAAGCTTTTCCGGAGCCCGCTACTGCAAAAGGATGAATGTAAGAAAAACGAATCAACAAATTCTTTTCCGGGGCAATTCTTTGTTTTTTTTCGGATCAGTTGTTTTTTTGCTGTCTGTCCTTTACCTGTCATTCAACTATACATTACTAATGGTTACAATATTAGTTTCCGTTTTTGTAATCTTTTTTGGATTATCTTGTATGTTGCCGGTTTGTCTAAGCGGCGCATTGGTAAATCATAAGGGTAATTTGGGGATTTCTGGAGCAGTTTTAGGGCTGTATTATTATTCGGTTGTAGGAGGTATTACCTATTTAATGAGCTATGTCCACACTTCTTCATTAATGTTTTTTCCTTTATTTTTATTGTTTTGGTTTATAACCAATTCCATTCTGATAAAGTTAAACGGAAAATAAATCAGGAATTATTTGATAAACATCCATCCGTCTTTTGGATGGGTGTTTATCTTCCAGCAAAAAAGCAACTGTCACTGAAAAAGTATAGAAGTTATCCTATTCGGTTGTCCGGATGTTCCTCATTAAGCTTTTTTTCAAAGCAGATGCTGTTTGCTATATGGACATAGGGACCATAGTTTGGTATGATTTTAAAACCATTCTTTTTATACAGCGCAATTGCTTCAGTCATTTTTGTAACCTGTTTCCAGAATGCACTTTTTATAGCCCAGTTCTTTTGCCCATAGCTGTAGTTCATGGAGAATTTTTCCGGCGATTCCGTTTCCTCTTTTATCAATTGAAACAAACATTCTTTTGATTTCCATAATTCCGTTTTCATATTCCTTAATGGCTCCACAACCTACAGCTATATCATTGTCATAAGCGACAATTGCGTTCCGGATTTGGTCCGTTTTATTAAATTCGGTGAAAAAGTCATTTTTAACACCGTTTTTAAACGCTAAATCTTTATCAAGTTCAACTACTAAATTTTGAAAATCTGCATTGTTACAATCTGTTCTTTTAATGATATACATGGTGGTCACTACGGTTAATATTCTTATTTGAAATTTAATAGGCTCGGCATACAGGAATGTGAAACGGCGTTTTAAAGCCTGAAGTTCCGGTTTTGCTTTTTCTCAGATATCTTCTGCTTGTCATCCAGTCGTTTTTTTATAACGGCTTTTGGTATTTTGGTTGCGATGCGCTTTTTGTCCTTTTTAAGGGCATTTTCCAGAAGCATAAATAAACGCTGTATTGCGAGGTCTTTATTTTTCAGCTGACTTCGTGTCTCGTCGCATTCCACCATTAGTGATCCTTCCCTGGTAATTCGGTTCGAAAGTTTTTCAGATAATGTCTTTTTTTCGTCTTCCGTTAAACCGGCAGACGCAGGCGGGTTGAACGTGATCTGTATTTTTGTTGATACTTTATTTACGTTTTGGCCTCCGGCGCCCGAACTGCGGACGGCTTTGTACTGCAGTTCTGATTTGATAGTTTCTTTATTCATGGTGATTTTCTAAGGCGTAAACTAAAGTATAATGTTCAAAAGTTTCAAAATAAAAAGTAAAGGCACATGAGAACTGCAGTTCCCTGCAGTCAACAAAAGCATTGCCGCTGCCTGTGTTTTGCGTGAAGTCCTGCACGTGCATATCCTGTTTAAAGCTCAGGCTTCTGGAATTGCACATCTTGTAAAGGGCTTCCTTGGCTCCCCAGATGATGCTGAGGTGTTCAATGTAATGCCTTTCCTTATTTAGAAAGCCGGATTCTGTTCCGATAAATTTGTCGGCAATACGTATGATCTTCTCGCGCTGCATTTCAATATCAATACCTGTATTTCGGGTACTTATGATAATGGCAGAGAATTCAAAGGAATGTGTTATGGAAATATGCTTTCCGTCAGCCAGGCCAGGCTTCCCGTTGAGGTCATAATGCAGGTCATAATCGGTATACCCGGCGGTCTGTAATAATTTCCGCACGCTTAAAAAACCTTTCCGGTGCTGTTCGGACAGCATTCCGCTTAAACGGATCTGGTGCTTGTCCTGCAATTGTACCGATGACCGGAGCTCATCTTCGGTTTCCGTAATCTTCCATACAAACAATTGTGTATCAGTGTCGTGTATGATGGTTTTGAATAAAGGCATATTTCAAGGTTTATGATTTCATTTACGCCGATTTAAAATGAAATGCGTAAATTTGCAAAAACTGATACACAAATATACAGATACATGAGTACAAAAACGATACCTTATGTGCCATTTAAAGTGAAGGATATTTCACTGGCGGCCTGGGGAAGAAAGGAAATTGAATTGGCAGAAGCTGAAATGCCTGGTTTAATGGCGCTTCGCGAAGAATATAAAGACGAACAGCCTTTAAAAGGAGCACGTATTGCCGGGTGTCTGCATATGACCATTCAGACAGCGGTACTGATTGAAACCTTGAAGGCACTGGGAGCTGAAGTAACATGGAGCTCTTGTAATATTTTTTCAACCCAGGATCAGGCAGCTGCAGCAATAGCCGAAGCCGGAATCCAGGTTTATGCATGGAAGGGATTGGATGAAGAATCTTTTGACTGGTGTATTGAACAGACATTGTTTTTCGGGGAAGACCGCCAGCCTTTGAATATGATTCTTGACGACGGGGGAGACTTAACCAATATGGTTATTGACCGTTATCCGGAACTTGTTGCCGGAATCAAAGGGCTTTCGGAAGAAACAACTACCGGGGTTCACCGCTTGTATGAGCGTGTGAAAAATGGTACGCTGCCAATGCCGGCTATTAATGTGAACGACTCTGTTACCAAATCTAAATTTGATAATAAATACGGTTGTAAAGAATCTGCGGTAGATGCGATCCGTCGCGCTACGGATTTGATGCTGGCGGGTAAAAGAGTAGTTGTTTGCGGATATGGAGATGTAGGAAAAGGAACTGCAGCGTCTTTCCGCGGTGCAGGATCCATCGTTACCGTTACGGAAATTGATCCTATTTGTGCATTACAGGCAGCGATGGACGGGTACGAGGTGAAAAAGCTCGATACCGTAGTTGCCAATGCAGATATCATCATCACGACAACCGGGAACAAGGACATAGTTGTAGGGCGTCATTTCGAACAAATGAAAGATAAAACAGTTGTTTGTAACATCGGGCATTTCGATAATGAAATCGATATGGCATGGTTGAATGCAAATTTTGGGGCAACGAAAAAAGAAGTGAAGCCACAGGTTGATATTTACAATGTAAACGGAAAGGATATCATCATACTTGCCGAAGGCCGTTTGGTAAACCTTGGATGTGCTACCGGGCACCCTTCTTTTGTAATGTCGAACTCGTTTACAAACCAGACACTGGCACAGATCGAATTATGGAAAAATTCAGATAAGTATGAAAACCAGGTGTACATGCTTCCAAAACATCTCGATGAAAAAGTTGCAGCACTGCACCTTGCCAAACTGGGTGTGGAACTCGAAACATTGTCAGGAGAACAGGCAGCTTATATAGGTGTAACGGTTGAGGGACCGTTTAAACCGGAATACTACAGATATTAAAATTACAATAAAAAGGCGTATCGGTTTAGATACGCCTTTTTATTTATACAGAAAAAAGGGCTTGTGTTAAGCCGCTTTTTTATTCATCAAATTCGTCCATTAATTGCTTGATCTGCTTCAGATACCTGCCGTAGAAACGCTTGATCATCCATTCCGAAAACAACATCAGCATGGCAATCATGAGGATGCCCACTATGAGGATGCTGTAGATAAATCCCGGTTCCGTCTCCAGCGTATGCTGAAAATGGTAAAGTTTATCGACAATCTCTGCTGTTTTTTCCTTCCCTGAAATGATTACAAACAGGGCAATGGATGTGGGTAGCAGGATGTAAATGGAAGAACGGTAGGTTTCTATCGCAAAATAAAATTCGTAATACAGACGTATAATACTTTCGCGACTATTAAATGTGTTGGGTTGCTTGATCATTTTACTGACAGTGTAAAATCTTCGGTAATAGTACAGGCCGAAAACAACAAACTGAAATACAAGGAAATAATAGATCAGGCTTATAATTCCTTTTATCTGGTAAATGTCAATAAAAGGAACAATAAGGATGAAGATGATACTTACTGCCCAGAAAAGCGCTTCTTTTCTGAAGCTTCTGATCATTTTTTCAGCCAGTGATTTGGTCTTGGTTAAGTATTCCGGTTTGATCTTTATGTCTTTTTCTGGCTGGCTGTTCCATTTTTTTTGTAACTCATCAAAATTCATATCCGTTGTTTTTTATGATGGTTTGTAATTTTTCCTTTGTCCTGTTTAACTTAACGCGTGCGTTTACTTCGCTGATCCCGAGATTATCTGCTATTTCCTTATGGCTCATGCCTTCCAGAAAAAGAAAAATCAAAGCTTTTTCCACCTTGTTAAGTTCCTGTACCGCATCGTAAAAGTATTTGAGCTGCTCTTCCTTATGTGCATTCGATTCGTCGTCAATACGGTCGTAATTCTCGTGAAGTTCGTATTTATCCTGTTTTTTGTCTTCTTTTTTGAAGAATGTCAGCGCGGTGTTGAGGCACACACGATACATCCAGGTAGAGAACTGACTGCTTCCTTTAAAGTTTTGGTACGATTTCCACAATTGAAAAGTCATTTCCTGAATCAAGTCTTCTTGATCTTCGGTATGGTCAAAATACATTCTGGAAATTTTGTATAAAATTCCCTTATGTTTCTGCATAAGATCTAAAAAGTCTTTTTCAGTCGCTTTCAAAAGTGTGGTTTATTTGATGAGTTAGTAGGAAAGAAAAGAATTCGTTACATAAAAGTATAAAAAAACCCGTTAGGAATACTAACGAGTTGAATAAGTTGTTAACCTAAATAGGTTTTCAGAATTTTGCTTCTGGATGTGTGCTTTAGCCTGCGGATCGCTTTTTCCTTGATCTGGCGTACACGTTCCCTCGTAAGGTCAAATGTTTCGCCTATCTCCTCAAGCGTCATAGGGTGCTGGTCTCCGAGCCCGAAATAAAGACGTACTACATCTGCCTCTCTTGGAGTCAGTGTTTCAAGTGCGCGTTCAATTTCGGTTCTCAATGATTCATGAATGAGTTCGCGATCAGGATTTGGAGATTCGCCTGAGCGTAATACATCATATAAGTTAGAATCTTCACCTTCCACCAGCGGTGCATCCATTGATAAATGGCGCCCCGAATTCTTCATGGATTCTTTTACGTCGTTTACGGTCATATCGAGCTCCTTTGCAATTTCCTCGGCTGAAGGCGGGCGCTCGTTTGATTGTTCAAGCAACGCATACATCTTGTTGATTTTGTTGATAGAACCGATTTTATTTAACGGCAGACGAACAATACGCGATTGTTCTGCCAGTGCCGATAAAATAGACTGGCGGATCCACCAAACGGCATATGAAATGAATTTGAATCCCCGTGTTTCATCAAAACGCTGTGCCGCTTTGATCAAACCTAGGTTTCCTTCATTGATAAGATCGGGAAGCGTGAGTCCCTGGTTCTGGTATTGTTTAGCTACCGATACCACGAAGCGTAGGTTGGCTTTGGTTAACTTCTCAAGTGCACGCTGATCACCAGCCTTGATGCGTTGTGCTAACTCTACCTCTTCATCGGCAGTAATTAAATCTACCTTCCCGATTTCCTGAAGATACTTGTCTAACGAAGCTGTTTCACGATTGGTTACCTGTTTGGTAATTTTAAGTTGTCTCATGTTGTAAATAAACCTCCTTAATTGTTTACGTAATAGTTATACGCAGAAAGTTTCAAAAAGTTACAAAATAATAAAACTTTTATTCATACGAATCTACTGTGATATAAAAAGGATAGTTCATCGGGAATTTTACCCATTCCTCAAATTGTGAGTCTCTTCCTACGAGAACATTACCTGCGGCGAATCCAATATTGAGTGCCAGGGAGCCGCCTTCTTTGTTTTTATCAAATGTTATTTTTTGTGTTTTGAGTACTGCTGCAATTTTACTGGTTTTGTCAAAGTAGATGTCCATGTCCTCTATGTTTAGAACCAGCCATCCCGTCTGACCGTTTTTTACGGAAAAGTTTATTTCAGGATGCGGAATCCTTTTGCCGGGCTTCCCGTTTTCAACTTCATAAAACTGCAGGCCGAAAACGGCGTTGCTGAATGAAGCTTCTTTAATATGCCAGTGTACCTTTTTGAGTTTCTTCAGTCTGTTGCCGGTATTTAAGATCATGCCGAACTCTACGCCGGAACTTTTATTGTCATAATCGTAATTGCGGAAGACGCCTACAATTTTTCCGGAACCTTCTCCCTTGCGTCCGTAAGTTCGTTCTTTGATTTTTGCATTGGCAGGAGGTATAATGATTTCCTGCAGCAGTTCGGATGTAGGGTTGAGCAGCACATTATATACTTTGGCATCGTTCTGAAGCGTTAGTTCCCTGCTTTCAAAACTGAACTGTTCTACGGTTACCTTCAGTGGCAGTTTGTAAATGCCGGTATCGAGCTGAAGGACACCTTTTTCGTCTGTTACAAAGCTTTTTTTATATGCCGGAAGTAATACACTTGCAAATTCTACGGGTTGCTTTGACTCCTGGTCTGTGACCTGTAGGGTGATGTTCTGGGAATGAACAATAAACTGCGTTAAAAGCAGCAGCATGCTTAATAAGTGTTTCATAGTATGTGATTAAGGTGTAAAAATAGAAAACCGATGAGGTTTGCTCATCGGTTTTGGTATATAATTAACAAAAATTATTTTGTCTCTTTTGGCTGAGAAGGCTTGTTTTCCTTGTTCTCTTTATTCTCAGGCTTTTTATCTTCTCTCGGAGGACGCGGCATGAGTGCTTTTCTCGAAACTTTTGTTTTTTTGTTTTTAGGGTCTATTCCCAGGTATTTCACATCAAGAATATCACCTTCTTTCAGTACGTCTGAAACATTTTCAACGCGTTTCCAGTCAAGTTCCGATACGTGTAATAACGAATCTTTACCCGGAACGAATTCTACAACGGCACCGAAATCAAGGATCTTGGTTACTTTTACTGTGTAGGTTTCTCCTTCTACAGGCTGGAAAGTCTGGTTTTTAATAGAAGCGATGGCTTTGTCCATTCCTTCCTGGCTTGTACCTAATACCTCAATGATTCCAAAATCGCCTTCTTCGTTTATCACGATGGTTGTTTCCGTTTCAGCCTGGAGGTTCTGGATGTTTTTACCACCCGGCCCGATAACAGCACCAATAAATTCTTTAGGAATCTCGAATTTGATGATTTTAGGAGCGTGAGCCTTAACGTTTGTATTAGGGGTTGCAATAGTGTCGGTTAAAAGTCCCAGTATGTGCATACGTCCGTCACGGGCCTGTTTCAATGCCTGTTCCATAATATCGTATGCAAGTCCCTCGATTTTGATGTCCATCTGGCATGCTGTAATTCCGTCTTTGGTTCCGGTTACTTTGAAATCCATATCACCTAAGTGATCTTCGTCTCCCAAAATATCAGATAATACGGCCCAGCGACCTGTTTTTGCATCAGAAATCAATCCCATTGCAATTCCGGAAACCGGTTTTTCGATCTGAACACCAGCGTCCATAAGCGCAAGAGTTCCCGCACATACCGTTGCCATTGATGAAGATCCGTTCGACTCCAGTACGTCTGATACCAGACGGATGGTATAAGGACAGTCGGCAGGAATCATATTTTTAAGGGCGCGCTGCGCTAAATTACCATGCCCAACCTCTCTTCTTGAAACACCTCTTAACGGTTTTGCCTCTCCGGTGGAAAAAGGAGGGAAGTTGTAGTGCAGGTAGAAACGCTCTTCACCTTGTTCGCTTGGTAAGTCGATGATGTTGGCTTCGCGCGATGTTCCAAGTGTTACAGTAGCTAAAGCCTGAGTTTCTCCTCGTGTAAAGATTGAAGATCCGTGTGCTGAAGGCAGGTAAGCTACTTCGCACCATATTGGGCGTATGTCTGTAGTTTTACGGCCATCGAGACGAATTCCCTGGTCGAGGATAAGGTTGCGCACAGCCTCTTTCTGGGTTTTAGAGAAATATTTAGAAATAAGCTCTTTATGTTCTTCAACATATTCTTCTGTAAAAGTAGCAATAAGCTCTTCTTTTAAGGCTGCAAATTTCTCGCTTCTTTCATGTTTCGCGCTTGCAGCAGCAGCGATTGCGTAGAATTTGTCGTAAGTAAATGAGTGGATTTCCGCTTTTAATGCATCGTCATTAGCTTCAGGCTCGTATTCGCGGTACGTTGTTAAACCTATTGCGGCACGCATTTTTTCCTGGGCTTCAATCTGCTTAATGATGGCTTCGTGAGCAAATTTAATAGCTTCAACCATTTCCGCTTCCGAAATTTCTTTCATTTCCCCTTCTACCATGGCAACAGAATCTTTAGAAGCACCGATCATCATATCGATATCGGATTCTTCGAGCTGTTTTTTGGTAGGATTGATGATGAGCTTCCCGTTGATTCTTCCAACACGTACTTCAGAGATGTAGTTGTAGAACGGGATATCGGAAACGGCAAGTGCTGCAGATGCGGCAAGACCGGCCAATGCATCAGGCATTACATTTTCGTCATAAGACATCATCTGGATCATGATCTGGGTTTCGGCGTGATAATCATCCGGAAATAAAGGACGTAGTACACGGTCAACCAAACGCATGGTCAGGATTTCGCTGTCGCTTGGGCGAGCTTCTCTTTTAAAGAACCCTCCCGGAAAACGACCTGCAGCCGAAAACTTTTCTCGGTAATCTACAGTAAGGGGTAAAAAGTCAACTCCCGGATTTGCAGTTCTTGCAGAAACTGCCGTAGCTAATAACATACAGTTTCCGGAACGTACTACTACAGAACCGTCTGCTTGCTTGGCTAATTTGCCTGTTTCGATTTCGATGGTTCTTCCATCTCCTAAATCGATAATTTCTTGGGTTACTTTAGGAATCATAAATAAATTAATTCTTAATTAAACAAAGGGTTGTGTTGTTGTGTGTTGTTGTGTAGTTGTTTGTACCCAATGAAAAACCAAGCACTAGAGCTTAATATGTAAAAGAAATGAGGCGCGCATGCGCACACCTCATTGTAAAATGGATTATTTTCTAATACCCAATTCCTTGATAATTTCACGATATCTGTTGATATCCTTTTTCTTTAAATAGTCAAGAAGACTTCTTCTCTTACCTACCAAAAGTACTAGCGAACGCTCGGTATTATAATCGTGACGATTTTTTTTCAAGTGTTCAGTTAAGTGCGAAATTCTGAAAGTGAATAACGCGATCTGTCCTTCTGCAGAACCAGTGTTTGCCGCAGAACCTCCGTGTTTAGCGAAGATTTCTTCTTTAACTTCTTTAGTTAAATACATGCTAATATTATTTAAATGATTATTATGTAATTTGGATTAAAAAATCCGATGCAAATGTACATCTTTTTTTTTATCCGGCAACCTAAACGGGCTGTTTTTGAGAATTTAATAATAATTACGACTTGTAAAGCAGGCCAATTTCCACTGTCAGCCATTCCAGAAGTTCGCGGTCTTCATTTGAAAAAGCATTTAAAGTGTTGGAGTCGATATCGATCTGTCCTATATTGAGTCCGTTTACAAGAATGGGTACCACAATTTCCGATTTTACGTTGATATTGCAGGATAGGTAATTTTCCTGACTCGAAACATCGCTTACAAGGAAAGTTTCATTACTTTCGGCTACCTGTCCGCAGATGCCCTTGCCAAAAGGAATGGTCGTATGGGTAGTTGGCAGTCCGGTATAGGGCCCCAGATGAAGTTCTTTCTTATTGGCATCGGTAAAATAGAAACCTACCCAGTCGTAATGGGGGATTTCTTTCTTTAAAAGCTCGGTGACCAATTTGAGTTTCTCGTTGATGGATTGTTCTGTTCGAAGTACATCTGTTAAAGATTTCTTTATTTGCTCTGTATTCATCATCTTTTTTTTCTAAATTTACGCAATCTTTAAAAACTGCAAAATAAATTATGTGCCAACGTTATTTATATAGTGTATTTCTTATCGCGACCCTGCTTTTTTCGAACCTGGGTTTAGCGGTTAATATTCACTATTGCAGTAATGAAATTGAAAAGATAGAGCTTGGGTATGCTTCATCTGTTTATTGTGCAGGAGAAACACCCGAACAAAGCTGTTGCGGCGAAAAGGAGCAGACACAAAAGAAAGACTGTTGTAAGGATGAAATCATCAAACAGAAAACAGATGTTGTGGTGAAGACTTTTCCGGTGCAGTTGCTTTCTTATTATGTAGCCCCGGCTATCTATAAGTTTCAGCCGCTTGTTTTAACAGAAATTGCCCTTCCTAAGAAAACCGAAACGGCATTTTTCTTTGAAAGCAACGCCCCTCCCTTATATAAATTATACCAACAGTACCTTCTCTACGCATAACAGGCATTTTTTGTTGACAAGAAATGTTTAATTAGTTATGCAATTTTATGAAATATACATTATTGGTAATATGCATGCTGGGCGTGCATACAATTTATGCCCAGGACACTTACACGGGTAAGGTCTTAAATACCCGTAACGAAGCAATTGAAAAAGCTAAGATTTCAATTAACGATAGCATTGTTGCCACTACGGATAATTATGGATTATTTGAAGTGGTTTTGAATGAGCCGGCAACCGGATATATCTCTGCTGAGGGATATGAGGTGGTTGAAGTTGAACTCAGCGATCCGGCACATTTTTATATACTGAATATTCAAAAGGAAGCCGATTTAGATGAGGTAGTGGTCAATGTGAACCGTAAAAATACGGAAAGAAGCAAAGGAGCTACCAATACGCAAACCATGAACAGTGGTGAATTGCTTAAAGCAGCCTGTTGTAATCTGGCCGAATCTTTTGAAACGAATCCTTCTATAGACGTTAACTTTTCGGATGCCATTTCCGGTTCCAAGCAAATTAAAATGCTGGGGCTTACAAGTCCGTATATCCTTATTGCCGAGGAAAATATCCCGAGTGTAAGAGGTGCTTCGCAGGCTTATGGACTATCTTTCACACCCGGAACGTGGGTAGAAAGCATTCAGGTGACCAAAGGCGCAGGCAGCGTGGTTAATGGTTTTGAGTCGATTTCCGGCCAGATCAATACAGAACTTATCAAACCGGCTAACGACATCCCGTTTTATCTTAATCTGTACGGGTCTACAGATGCGCGTTTTGAAATGAATGCCCATATCAACGAAAAGGTTTCAGATAAATGGAGTTCATCTTTATTTGTGCATGGGAATACACGCGTGAAGAAGAACGATATGAACCATGACGGGTTTCTTGACAACCCGTTGGGAAGCCAGGTAAACGTGATGAACAGATGGCAGTACCAGAATCTTGAAAAAGGATGGATTGCCTTTCTTACCGCGCGTTATATGAAGGATGAGAAACAGACCGGAGAAATTGATTTCGACCGTCGCCTTCATAAACTCACTACGGAAAAATGGGGTTCTGAACTCAATACCGACAAGTTCGATGCAAGTACAAAGGTAGGATACGTGTTTCCCGACCAGCCGTATAAAAGCTTCGGATGGCAGAACTCGTTCAGCTATCATAAACAGCAGTCTTATTTTGGGCTGAACCGGTTCGATATTACCCAGCGCAGTATCTATTCCAACCTGCTTTACAGTTCCATTATCAGCAATACACTTCATAAATTCTCTACAGGAGCAAGTTTTATGTATGATGATTATTCTGAATTTGTATCGAACTATGGCGATCGGAATTATGACAGAACCGACACCAGTTACGGGGCATTCTTTGAATATACCTACGATAATACGGATAACCTGGCACTGATCGTGGGCGGGCGTATTGACAATTCCAATCGTCTTGGAACATTTGTTACCCCGCGTATGCATGTGCGTTACAACCCTTGGGAAAAAACCACGGTGCGCGGATCTGTTGGACGTGGAAAACGCCTTGCAAATATCTTTGCCGAAAACCAGTACCTTTTTGCAAGCTCCCGTAAGTTTAATATCTCCGATGAAGGAGGAAAGGCATATGGGATGGACCCTGAAATTGCCTGGAATTATGGCGTGAGTATTTCGCAGGATTTCCAGTTTCTTGGAAAAAATACGAGTATTACGCTTGATTTTTACCGTACCGACTTTGAAAACCAGATCGTGGTAGATATGGACCAGTCGGCGCGTACCGTTAATTTTTATAACCTGGAAGGGAAATCGTATGCCAATTCATTTCAGGCAGAATTGTCTTATAATATCGCGAAGCATTTTAATTTAAGAAGTGCGTATAAATACTATGATATCCAGACAACTTACGGAGACAGAACGCTCGAACGCCCTTTACAGGCCAAACACCGTGTCTTTGCGAACCTGGAGTATATGACACATGAACATAACGGAAGCTACTGGAAATTTGATGCAACATGGAACTGGTTGGGAGCACAGCGTTTGCCATATACAGGTGATAATAGTGCAGAAAACCAGCTGGGGCAGTATACAAATCCTTTTTCTACGCTGAATGCCCAGGTTACGAAAGTTTTTTCTGATACCTTTGAAGTCTATGCCGGTGGTGAAAATATAGGGAATTATCAGCAGCACCGCGTTATTCTGGGAGCCGATGACCCGTTTGGCAATGAATTTGATAGTACCATTGTATACGGACCGATTTTCGGGCAGATGTATTATGCAGGATTACGTTTTAAAATAAAATAATTTAAAATATAAAATAATAAAAATGAAAAGATATTTAATCATGATGATGGCTGTTCTGGGAATGGTCTTTACATCACAGGCACAGGAGAAAAAAAATAAAAATGCCAAGGTAGAAGTAGAGGTAAAGGGTAACTGCGATATGTGTAAAAAGCGTATTGAAAAGGCTGCTATTGGTGTAAAAGGAGTTAAGTCTGCCGAATGGCGGGCCGGCGATCAGAAGCTGTATTTAATCCTGGATGAAAACAAGACATCTGCTTTCCAGGTTCAGGAATCCGTTGCAAAAGTCGGGCATGATACGCGCGACGTGAAAGCGACGAAAGAAGCTTATGAGGGTTTGCACGGATGCTGCGTATACGACCGGGAACCCGGTTCATAAAAATAGTAAAAGTCGCCCATTTAGGCGGCTTTTTGTTTAGTGTTTGTTAGAAAGACAGGGGGGCTCCTCATGAAATAAGAGGCTGACCTTGAACTTTGACCAATGAATACATGAGATATATAATAAAAGGGACGGTTCATATGAACCGTCCCTTTTATTATATAGGTAAACTGATTATTACATCATTCCTGGCATGCCTCCGCCCATTGGCATCTGGCTGGCACCTTCTTCTTTAATATCTACCAAAGCACATTCGGTAGTAAGGATCATACCAGCTACGGAAGCGGCATTTTCCAGGGCTACACGTGTCACTTTTTTAGGATCGATAATTCCAGCTGCAAGCATGTCAACATACTCGTCAGTTTTTGCATTGTAACCGTAATTTCCTGTTCCTTCTGCAACTTTTGCTACGATTACAGATCCTTCAAGCCCTGCATTTTCCACAATGGTACGCAAAGGAGATTCAATGGCACGTGAAACGATCTGAACTCCCGTTTTCTCATCGGCATGGTCGGTAACTACATTGGCTAAAACGGCCTTTGCACGTAATAAGGCAACTCCTCCACCTGCAACGATTCCTTCTTCTACTGCAGCACGGGTTGCATGTAAAGCATCATCAACGCGGTCTTTTTTCTCTTTCATTTCTACTTCAGAAGCTGCTCCAACATATAAAACGGCAACTCCGCCAGCTAATTTTGCTAAACGTTCCTGTAATTTTTCACGGTCGTAATCAGAAGTTGTGGTTTCCATTTGAGCTTTGATCTGGTTGACACGGTTTTTAATCATGTCTGCTTCACCTGCTCCGTTAACAATGGTTGTATTGTCTTTGTCGATGGAAACTTTTTCAGCGGTACCCAGCATTTCAAGTGTGGCATTTTCCAAAGTGTACCCACTTTCTTCAGCAATAACGGTACCTCCTGTTAAAATAGCGATATCTTCCAACATGGCTTTTCTTCTGTCTCCGAATCCCGGTGCTTTAACGGCAGCGATTTTCAGGGCTCCGCGAAGCTTGTTTACGACAAGAGTTGATAGGGCTTCCCCGTCTACATCTTCAGCAATAATCAATAAGGCTTTACCAGATTGAGCTACGGGCTCCAATACCGGTAATAACTCTTTAAGTGATGAGATTTTTTTGTCGTATAACAGGATGTATGGATTGTCGAATTCCGTTTCCATTTTTTCCGGATTTGTAACGAAATAAGGCGATAAATATCCTCTGTCAAACTGCATTCCCTCTACAACATCAACATAGGTGTCTGTACCTTTGGCCTCTTCAACCGTTATAACACCTTCTTTACCGACTTTTCCAAAGGCTTCGGCAATAAGCTCACCGATTACTTCGTCGTTATTAGCCGAAATAGAGGCTACCTGCTTGATTTTTTCAGTTGTTGAACCTACTTCCTGTGTTTGTTTTGATAAGTCGTTCACAATGGCTTCCACAGCCTTGTCGATTCCGCGTTTCAAATCCATTGGGTTTGCACCGGCTGCCACGTTTTTTAAACCTTCTTTAACGATGGCCTGTGCCAATACAGTAGCTGTAGTGGTACCGTCTCCTGCAAGGTCATTTGTTTTGGAAGCAACTTCCTTAACCATTTGCGCCCCCATGTTTTCAAGGGTGTCGGGTAATTCAATTTCCTTTGCTACAGATACACCGTCTTTCGTTACGTGCGGGGCACCGAATGATTTGGAAATAATTACATTACGTCCTTTAGGCCCTAATGTTACCTTTACTGCATTTGCCAATGCGTCAACTCCGCGTTTTAAACCCTCGCGTGCTTCAATATCAAATTTTATATCTTTTGCCATTTTTATTTATTTTAAAATTGTTTTAAACAGAATGTTATAATTTTTACTACAAACAAATACTGCCATTATACAATAGCCAGAATGTCTTCTTCTCTCATGATAAGGTAATCCTTACCTTCCAGTTTCAAATCTGTTCCCGCGTATTTTCCATATAAAACAATGTCGCCGACCTGAACGGTCATAGGTTCATCTTTTCTTCCTTTTCCTACAGCAACAACAGTTCCTTTTTGAGGTTTTTCTTTTGCGGTATCCGGAATGATGATTCCTGAAGCAGTTTGAGTCTCAGCAGCAGCCGGTTCAATGATCACGCGGTCTGCCAGTGGTTTAATGTTTAATGCCATATTGATAAATTATATAGGTTTAAATAATTAATTTTTATCTGTGGTTTGTCCAAAAGTATGCCAAGACTGAAAAGTGATAATTTGTCATAAAAAAAATGCCAGCTTGTCATTAAGCCGGCATTTTTGTGATTTTATAAACTTATTAATTAACAGGTTGGGCGGCAGGTTTGTCACTTGCCGGTGTTTGCTGTGTATTGTTTTCCTGTGCAGGCTGGTTCTGTGCTGCTGCCGGAACTGCCGGAGCTGTTACCGGGGTGTTTGGATCTAAAATTTTAGAATCGCTTGAATAGCCTGAATTAAAGCTTAACGTTGAAACCAAAATCAAAATAACCAGTGCCGCTGCCAGAGTCCAGGTGCTCTTGTCTAAAAATTTGTTTGTGTTCTGTACACCTCCGATAGATGTTGATCCGCCTAATGAAGAATCCAAACCGCCTCCTTTAGGATTTTGAATCATTATCACTATGATTAAAAGTATGGAAACTATGGTAATCAACACTAAAAAGATTGTAAATGTATTCATCTGACTTATATGTTATTAAATTCTTGTAATTTTTTTATGTCTATAATTCGGTTTGCAAATAAACTACTTTTTTCTGGATATTTCAAAATTAATATTTCATAAGCTTGTATTGCTTTCTGATATTTTTTTTGTTCCAGATAGATTCTTGCCAGGGTTTCGGTCATAAAAAAGGGTTCATCATCTTCGCTGCGGTCAATAATGACCGGAGGAGCAATGGCCGATTTGCTCGGTATAATCTTCGGATTTGTTTCGATAAATTTATCAATTAATTCCATCTTTTTCTGTTTTTCCGGAATTATTTCTTCTGCCTGAACAGAAAAGGATGAAGATGGTGTAATCTCAGATGCTTCCGCAGGCTGCTCTTCTGTTCCCTCTTTGGCAAGTTCAACGGGCTGCTGCGAGGTTAGTTTAAGCCATTCGGTGAAAGAGAACTTATCATTATCTGAGAAATCCAAAGGCTGGCCGACTTCCAGTTTTTCTTCCAGTTCATGGATTTCTTCTGAAGTGGCAGAAATATTCTGACTTAAACTATCTGTTTTTTCCTGGCGCGCCCCTATTTTTGATTTTGAAATCTGGTCTATTTTGTGAATAAGTTCTGTTTCCCTGTCCTGATTTTCTATATACACCAGGGTTTCCAGTACGCGTTTTTCAATGGTTTCGTCGAGTGTCGGTTCCGGCTTGCGGATTTCTATATAATCTTCATCAACAACATCAATGCCTTCAAGATGCAGAGGTCTGTAGTTGATGAACTCTTCAGAAACAATATAGTCAAACAATACATCCCTGTCGGTAGTATAGGCTGCAGTTTTTTTAAGTTCTGCATTGTACAGGAAACTTCTTTGGGCATGCAGTGACTTTAGGTAGAGTGCCCTGGCCGACTGCAGGTATGGGTATTCCTGAGTTATCTGCTTTAGTTTTTCGGAAGCTTCCGCAGTAAGCAGATACGGATTGTTTAACCAGTTAATGTATTGCTGTGTGGTCATAAGCTTACCATTTTGCTAACGAAGCGTTAAAAACATCCTGAGTAATGCGATCGTAGATTTCATCCAGTGCACCCGATAGCTTACCACCGATGAGCTGGTCATTGGCAGGAAAGTCATAGAAGTGTGAAAATGTTTTTTCAAAATCATCTTCGGGTTTTTTCTTATTTGAAAAACGCACTCTGATGGCAATATACAGCCGGTTCTGGGCTGCGGTCTGTTCTGCGGTAGCCGTCATGGGTGATATGCGGTAATCAGTGATTTCTCCTTCATACAGCAGATCGGCATTGCTGTTTGTAAGGTTTAGGCTTGTCTGGTTCTGGATGAGTTCCTGCAGTTTATTTGTGAAAGTCCGCTCAATGCCCGGTTCTACCAGTTCGGCATTGTTCAGGAAATAATTTACCTGAAATGATTCTGCATCGATACTGCCGGTTCCAGTGAAATTATAGGCACCGCAACTGTTCAAAGTAAAACAGATGCTCATGAAAAGCATGAAAATAGAACTCTTTTTTACTGTTTTATAAATCATATTGTTTGATTTTTCTGTACAATGTCCTTTCCGAAATACCTAATTCCTCAGCAGCAGCCTTGCGTTTTCCGCTGTTTCGTTCCAATGCTTTCTTTATGAGCTGTATTTCTTTTTCTTCCAATCTTAAGGTTTCCTCGTCGTCGATTGTTTCGGCAATAAGGTAGTTGTCATCCTCTTCTTCCTCCTCTAGCATTTCCGGAGGGCGGTTTGCAGCTGATGGAGTGTGTTCGTTAAGCGAAAGCGATCTGCCGGTTGACGGTGCGGGGTGCGCATCTTCGCCCTGTCCGTAAATTCGCTGGATCAGCGATTTATTGGTTTCCTGAACCTGTGTGGAGTTGGAGTTGTTCATGAGTTCCAGCGTAAGTTTTTTCAGGTCTGTGAGATCGGATTTCATATCGAACAGCACCTTGTAAAGAATTTCGCGTTCGTTACTGAAGTCGCTTTCCGATTTCTTCGTTTCGATGAGTGACGGCAGTTGTGCGTTGCGGTCGGGAAGATAGCCCTGAATGGTTTTAAGGCTGATTTCTCTGTTTGTTTCTATTACGGATACCTGTTCTGCAATATTTCGCAGCTGACGTATGTTACCGCTCCATCTGTAGTGCATGAGGTATTGTGCTGCTTCATCGGTTAACTTTATCGGGGGCATTTTATATTTATGCGCAAAATCTGACGAGAACTTACGGAATAAAAGATGGATGTCTTCTCCACGTTCCCTTAAAGGAGGAAGGTTAATTTCAACGGTGCTTAACCTGTAGTACAGGTCTTCACGGAATTTTCCTTTTTCAACAGCCTCGAACATTTTAACGTTGGTAGCTGCCACTATGCGCACATCGGTTTTCTGAACCTTTGAAGAACCTACTTTTATAAATTCCCCGTTTTCAAGAACACGCAGTAAACGTACCTGGGTAGTAAGTGGTAATTCTCCTACCTCGTCTAAAAAGATCGTACCTCCGTTGGCTACTTCAAAGTAACCTTCGCGGCTGTTAACAGCTCCGGTAAAAGCACCTTTTTCATGTCCGAAAAGCTCTGAATCAATAGTGCCTTCGGGAATAGCACCACAGTTTACTGCAATGTATTTTCCGTGTTTCCTGTGGGAAAGTGCATGTATAATTTTAGGGATACTTTCTTTTCCCACGCCGCTTTCCCCGGTTACCAGCACCGAAATATCTGTAGGAGCCACCTGAATGGCTTTTTCAAGGGCACGGTTTAATTTCGGATCGTTACCGATTATTTCAAAACGTTGTTTAATGGATTGAACGTTTTCCATAATTCTTAATTTTTTAAAAATAAGTTATTTTAGGAATCATCAATTGCACTTAATCTTAACCGTCCTTGAATGAACGGTACGCAGTTTCACAACTATACTGCTGGACTTTAGGCCTGCATTTCTGAATATCCTATGGCTTCTCCAATGAGAGTGGCTGAAGTGCAATCCGCAATCTTTACCATAACAAAATCACCTACTTTATAGTTTTCTTTAGGGAAAACAACCGTAGTGTTCTGGGAATTTCTTCCGGACCAGTGGGCATCTGAACGTTTAGACGTTTTTTCAATAAGGACTTCCACCGTTTGGCCTACAAAGCGTTTTGTACGCTCCATTGCCATGCGTTGCTGAAGGTCAACAACCTCCTGTAAACGTCGTTTTTTAACAGTCTCAGGCACATCGTCTTCCATTTTACGGGCAGCAAGTGTTCCCGGGCGTTCTGAGTATGCGAACATATACCCGAAATCATATTTTACATATTCCATTAGAGACAGAGTGTCTTTATGATCGTCTTCGGTTTCTGTAGGAAATCCTGTAATCATATCCTGTGAAAGGGAAATGTCGGGAATGATTTTGTATATACGATCTACAAGTTCCATATATTCTTCGCGTGTATGCTGACGGTTCATTTCTTTAAGGATACGCGTAGATCCTGACTGAACCGGCAGATGGATGTATTTGCAGATATTGTGATGTTTAGCCATGACGTGGATAACCTCTTCATGCATGTCCTGAGGGTTCGATGTAGAAAAACGGAAACGCATTTTAGGATAGGTAGTAGCACAAAGATCCAGCAGTTGGGCAAAATCTACAGCTGTTGCCTTTTGCATGTCAGTGGCCTTTTCATAATCTTTCTTCAGCCCTCCGCCGTACCAGAGATAAGAATCGACATTCTGTCCTAAAAGGGTGATCTCTTTAAATCCTCTGCCATACAGATCCCTGATCTCTTCCATGATGCTCTGAGGTTCGCGAGAACGCTCACGGCCACGGGTAAAAGGAACAACACAGAAGGTACACATATTGTCACATCCCCTTGTAATGGACACAAAGGCTGTAACCCCGTTTGAATTAAGCCGAACCGGGGCAATATCGCCATAGGTTTCTTCTTTTGATAAGATAACGTTGATAGCATCTCTTCCTTCATCGACATCTTTCAGCAGATTCGGAATATCTTTGTAGGCATCAGGACCTACAACCATATCGACAATTTTTTCCTCTTCGAGAAATTTGCTTTTAAGGCGTTCGGCCATACAGCCCAAAACACCTACTTTCATTGAAGGATTGATTTTTTTTACGGCATTATACTGTTCCAGGCGCTTGCGAACGGTTTGTTCTGCTTTATCACGGATAGAACAGGTGTTAACCAGAACCAAATCGGCTTCTTCCAGATTCTGGGTTGTATTGTATCCTTCATTTGCTAAAATGGAAGCAACGATTTCGCTGTCAGAGAAATTCATCTGACAACCGTAACTCTCTATAAATAATTTTTTGGTATTGTCTGTTCGCTGATCCAAAACCAGGCTGGTCCCCTGTTTGTTTTCTTCAATTACCTTTTCCATAAATCACAATCGTGTACTAATCAATTGGCAAAGATACAATATAAATTAATTTTGTGACAAGATGGCAGATGTTTTGTGAATATTTTTTAAGCGACATTTAACGACGTTAAAATAATGTATCTTTACTTTATGAAACAGGCAGATCAATATACATGTCATTCCGGAGGGGCGGAAGGAGCCGATGCTTATTTTGAATTTTTCTCGGAACGGTTCAGGGTAAGAACAGTTGCATATTCTTATAAAACAAGGTTTCACCGTTCGGTGAATAAATACGAACTTACCGAAGCCGAGTTCAACGAAGGCAGGATTCGCGTTTTGCAGGCAAATGAAGTACTGAAACGTTCGAACATCCAGCGATACCTTAATTTGCTTGCCCGGAACTGGCATCAGGTAAAGAATGCAGACGAGGTTTTTGCTATTGCCCCCATACGGCTTAACAACAAGGAATTCAAAATTAAAGGAGGTTCGGCCTGGGCGGTACAAATGGCTGTCAACGCTGGCAAAAATACATTTGTATATGATCAGGAGCAGTTGCTTTGGTTTTACTGGGACAAAACTTCTGAGGCCTTTAAAACCTTAAAAGGGGAACCCAGAATTTCAACTCTGAATTTTGCAGGAATAGGAACACGGAATATTAATCTGTTCGGCATTGAAGCAATAGAACAATTGTATAAAAATACTTTTACTAACAATGGCAAGTAAGCATAATTTAATAAGCAGGTTAACGCAGATTGTAAGCGTTTTTCAACGCCAGGGAAGCATGGGCTTGTCCTTTGAGGAGGTCAATATGAAATTAAAAGGAGCGTCGGTTGATGAAAACCGCAGTATTTCCTTACGCACTTTTCAGCGTGATTTAAAAGATATAGAATCCTCACTGAACATCCGTATTGTTTATAACAAGTCATTAAAAAAATATGTTCTGGAACAGGATGCCGTACAACCCGATGCCCGGAACAACAGGCTGTTTACTATGGAGAGCATCAACCAGCTCAATATTGCGCAGGATGCATCAAACAATGATTTTATCCTGATTGAAGAGCGGAAACCGCTCGGACTTGAAAATTACAACACCATCAGGGAAGCTATTGTTAAAAACTGTTATCTTGAGTTTGAGTATCAGAGGTTTGATCAGTATAAGGCCAGTAAGCGTAAGATCATGCCGCTTGCGTTAAAAGAAAATAACCACCGCTGGTATGTAGTGGGATATGAACTGAAAGACGGCCTTAGGCAGCAGATGTTAAAGACATTTGCCCTTGACAGAATGGATGAAGTACAGATCGGCACCGGATTTGTTCTTCATGAAACCGTAGATTTCAGAAAACATTTTAATGATTATTGCGGTATCTCAACCAAACCTTTGGAAGGATTTACCGGGGCGGTAGATGTCAAAATAGAAACTTCTATTGAATACGGGAAATATTTCAGTACACTACCGGTTCATTCCTCTCAAAAAACGGAAATTGAAAAAGGAAAGACTTTTCTTTATTTTCATCTCATTCCCACAATGGAGTTTGTAGCAGAATTACTGTCGCACAATGCCCGCATAAAGGTTCTGGAACCGGCTGAACTGGTCTCTGCTGTTAAAAAGCATCTTCAGGAAAATATACAGCAATATGGCTGAAAAAAGACTCCTTAATTATATAAGGAGTTTTATTTTTTGCCCGATTAAAAAAAAGTAAAATGTATTTTTTAAAAAAATCACATACTTTTGCTTTCAAATTAAAATAAGGATGGCAAAGAACTTAGTAATTGTGGAGTCGCCTGCCAAGGCGAAAACAATAGAAAAATTTTTAGGGAAAGATTATCAAGTAGAGTCAAGCTTTGGCCATATTGCTGATTTGCCTTCAAAAGAAATTGGTGTAGATATAGAAAACGGTTTCAAACCAAAATACGAAGTTTCTGCCGATAAAAAAGCTGTGGTGAAAAAGTTGAAGGACTTATCTAAAAATGCAGAAACGGTTTGGCTGGCTTCCGATGAGGATCGCGAGGGGGAAGCTATTGCATGGCATCTTGCAGAAACCTTAAAACTTAAGGAGGACCATACTAAACGGATTGTTTTTCATGAAATTACAAAGACAGCTATTCAAAGAGCTATTGAAAATCCGAGAACTATAGATTATAATTTAGTCAATGCACAACAGGCACGCCGCGTACTCGACCGTTTGGTTGGTTACGAACTTTCGCCCGTACTGTGGAAGAAAGTGCGCGCAGGTCTTTCTGCCGGTCGTGTACAGTCTGTATCGGTACGCCTGATTGTAGAGCGCGAACGGGAGATCGATCAGTTTAAATCAGAATCTTCTTTTAGCATTACGGCAGAATTTTTTGCTGAAAACGGTAAGCTTTTCAAAGCTAAACTTCCCAAAAACCTTAAATCAAAAGAAGAGGCTTATGCCTTTTTAGAAAAGAATATAGGTGCCCAGTTTAAGGTTTCAGATCTTGAAACGAAACCTGCAAAAAAATCACCGGCCCCTCCTTTTACCACTTCCACATTGCAACAGGAAGCATCGCGTAAGCTGTATTACTCTGTTTCGCAGACCATGATGCTGGCGCAGCGTCTGTATGAAAGCGGATTGATCACCTATATGAGAACGGATAGTGTGAATTTGTCGCAGGATGCAATTAAAGCAGCCGAGGCCGAAATCATAAATTATTATGGACCGGAATTCAGCAAGCCACGGAACTTTGCCACTAAAGCAAAAGGGGCCCAGGAGGCACACGAAGCGATCCGTCCGACAGATATGTCCCGTCATGCTGTGGCCATTGATCGCGATCAGGCCCGTTTGTACGAACTTATCTGGAAACGTACCATTGCGTCTCAGATGAGTGATGCCCAGCTTGAACGTACCAATGTGACCATCGTTGCAGACAAGCATAATGAGCATTTTACCGCAACAGGAGAAGTCTTGCTTTTCGAGGGGTTTCTAAAAGTATATCTGGAAGGAAACGATGATGAAGATGAAGAACAGGAAGGTTTACTTCCGGCTATGAAGGTCAACGAGAAAGTTGTGAGTAACGGAATTACGGCCACGCAGCGCTTTTCGCGCCCTCCGGCACGCTATACTGAAGCGGCACTTGTTAAAAAACTGGAAGAACTGGGAATAGGACGTCCGTCTACCTATGCACCAACTATTTCCACAATCATAGCCCGCAACTACGTTGAGAAGGGAACTGCAGAAGGAACAGAACGTAATTACGAAGTATTGCGCCTGAAGGATGAAAAGATAAAAACGGCAACGCAGATTGAAAAAGTAGGAGCCGATAAGGGAAAATTAATACCTACGGATATCGGTATCATCGTTACCGATTTTTTGGTAAAGAACTTTGAAACGATTCTCGATTATAATTTTACAGCAAAAGTAGAGGAGAGTTTTGACGAGATTGCGGAAGGCAATCTTAACTGGACGAAAATGATGAATGAGTTTTACAGTCATTTTCACCCAACGGTAAAAGATGTTGAAAAAAATGCAGAACGTGAATCGGGAGAACGCATATTGGGTACTGATCCAAAAACCGGTAAACCCGTATTGGTACGTTTGGGAAAATTCGGGCCTGTAGCCCAGATTGGAGATGCAGAGGACGAGGATAAGCAATTTGCGAGTTTAAGTCCGAACCAGAATATCGGGACCATCACTTTGGAAGAAGCCCTTACCTTGTTTCTGCTGCCCAAAACTCTCGGAGAATTCAACGGAGAACCGATTGAAGTCAACAATGGCCGTTTCGGCCCTTACATACGTTATGCCGAAATGTTTGTGTCGCTCCCTAAAGGAATGGAACCTTTGGATGTGAACCTCGAAAAAGCCATAGAGCTTGTAAAGGAAAAGCAAAAAGCAGACGCACCCATTGCAGAATATCAGGGATTGCCTGTTCAGAAAGGAGTGGGGCGTTTCGGTCCTTTTATCAAATGGAACAATATCTTCATCAACGTTAATAAAAAATATAATTTCGACAGCCTCAGTAAAAATGATATAGAGGAACTCATCGAGGATAAAATACAGAAAGAAAAGGACAAGGTGCTTCACAACTGGGAAGCGGAAGGCATTAAGGTAGAGAAAGCGCGCTGGGGAAGATCGGTAATAATTAAAGGAAAGACGAAGATAGAATTAAATAAAGATGTCGACGCTGCTGCACTGACTTTGGAAGAGGTATTGAAGATCATTGAAGAGAAAGCGCCTGTAAAGAAAACCGCAGCCAAAAAAGCAACGGCAAAACCTGCTGCCAAGAAAACAACAACGTCAAAACGTACAACAAAAAAGTAATACAATATGATGTATGAAATTTTAAAACCGGTTTCTTCCGGACTGGAACAATATATTAAAGGACTTTCAAAGCATGCTTTGGGAAGAATAATGGACATACATACCCTCGGATCACTGCCCGAACTTGATCGTGCCCGGCTGGCTTTGATAACGGTTAAGGAAAACCGCGGCAATAAAGAAGGGGGGGAGGAACTGGATTTTGATCAGTTAAGAAAGAATTTCTATGAACTGTTTCCCGGAAACTGGACCTCCAGAATGGTAGATCTTGGGACCATTGAGGCAGGCGAAACGATTGAAGATACCTATGTTGCAGTAAAAATGCTTGTAGGTGATTTGCTGAAAAGAAACATCATTCCTGTTGTCATTGGAGGATCACAGGATTTAACATATGGAATTTACAGGGGGTACGACGAACAGGAACAGAATGTAAATCTGGTATGTGTAGACAATAAAATAGATGTGGTAACCGACGTGGAAAATCCGGCGGAGACCTTTATGACGCGTATTATTATGGAATCTCCGACCAACCTGCATAACTTCAGTACGGTAGGGTACCAGACCTATTTTAATTCCCAGGAAGAGATTGATCTCATCGATAAAATGTATTTCGAATCTTACCGTTTAGGGGAAATTATCTCGAATATTAAGGTTGCAGAGCCCGTTTTTCGGGATGCCGACATTGTAAGTTTTGATATAAATGCGGTAAAATCATCAGATTTGGGATTTTTTTTACATTTTAATCCAAACGGATTTGACGGCAGAGAAATCTGTGCCTTAGCGCGTTACGCAGGTTTGAGTGACCGGGTAAGTAGTTTTGGTATTTTCAATATTGATAATGTTTCGGAAAAAAGTTTGCTAATTACGCAGATTTTGTGGTATTTTGTTGAAGGATTCAATTTCAGGATGAATGAATATCCATATGTTAGCAAATCTACCTATTTAAAGTATATCGTGCCTTTGGAAGAGCAGGAACTTGTTTTCTATAAAAGTGATGTTTCCGAACGTTGGTGGATCGAAATCGGCGGTTTGGAAGACGAAGATCGCAAAACTCTGTTCCCGTGCAGCGAGGAGGATTACAGACAGGCATTACAAAATATAATCCCTGAAAGATGGTGGCGTGCAAACAAAAAGCTTTTAGCTTAATGACAAAATTGTTAAATATAAATTAAATTTTTTTTTAAGATTTCGTTGTATATTTAAAAATAATTAAATAGGTTTACGCTTTGAATAATTTTTAAAATAAAACCCCAATTAATCATATGAAGAAGTTCATTACACTTTCTGCGGTTATCTCGTTATTATTCAGTTGTGGTTCTGGAGATAGAGGAGAACTACTAGACGGAGTACAAGGGAAACGCTGGATTACCGAAAGGCCTCAGGGAATGGCTTTTGTTCCGGGTGGATCTTTTACGATGGGAAAAACTCATGAAGATATTTTAGGTTCAGAAGATGCGCCGGCCCGTTCGGTAACTATTGGTTCTATGTATATGGATGAAACGGAAATTACGAACAATCAGTACCGAAAATTTGTTGAGTTTGTAAAAGATTCCATTGTTAGAACACGATTGGCCATCATGGCGGATGAAATGGGGATGGATCAGACGGCAGGAGGAATTGGAGCGTTTGCTTTTGAAGAAGTTCAGGATCCTTCGTTAAATCAGAACCAGTCGGCATATGATCGCTATATGTATGATAACTACTACAGCATGGCCATGGATGATGATGAATATGCAGGACGCCGTTTAAATAAAAAAGCACGCTTGATTACCGACCCTAAACGTTACCCGGATGAATATTATGTGGAAGTAATGGACTCATTATATATTCCGGCAAATCAGAATATAAACGGAATGATTACATTTGATATTTCAAAATTGAAATTCAAATATTCATGGTGGGACGAGAAGGGATATGTTAACGATACTTCTAACGAAACAAGAAACCGCCAGGCAAAACACCTGAAAACGGAAATCGTGAATGTGTATCCTGATACGACGGTATGGATCAAAAACTTCAGTTATTCATACAACGAGCCAATGTTCAAGGAATATTTCTGGCATGAGGCATATGGTGAATATCCTGTAGTAGGAGTTACATGGCACCAGGCAAAAGCATTTGCAGCATGGAGAACCTTGTATAAAAAATCATATGCGACCTCACGCGAAATGGGTCATAATTTATATGAGTACCGTATTCCAAGTGAGTCAGAATGGGAATACGCTGCAAGAGGAGGCCTTAAAAATGCAATGTACCCTTGGGGAGGGCCTTATACAACAGATGAAAAAGCGTGTTGGCTTGCGAACTTCAAACCAGATCGTAACGATTATGCAGCAGATGGTGCATTATATACGGCAGAAGCAAGGTCATACAAACCAAACGGATACAATCTGTACAATATGGCAGGAAACGTTGCAGAATGGACAGATTCAGCATATGATGAAGAAACCTACATCATGCAGTCAAGTTTAAAACCGAAAACAAGAACATCAGCAAATCCGGTTAAAGTAGTGCGCGGAGGTTCGTGGAGAGACGCAAACTATTTCTTACAGGTTGCAACCCGTGATAAGGAAAATGGCGATTCAGCACGCAGCTATATCGGGTTCAGAACAGTAATTTCGGCCCCAGGTCCGGGATTGTCAAACGAGGCAAACGCTCCTCAAAGTGGAAGAAACGCAAGATAATTAACTATAAACTAACTAAAATTTAAAGATAAAGATGGCTATACCAAAAAAAGTAATGAATTTCTGCTACGGTATGGGAGCAGCAGTTGTAATCGTAGGAGCATTATTTAAAATTACACACATGGAATACGGACCTTTAAACGGTAACAGTATGTTAACTGTAGGTCTTTTAGTAGAAGCTTTGATTTTCGCCATTTCTGCTTTTGAACCGGTTGATGATGAACTGGACTGGGCAAGAGTTTACCCTGAATTAAAAGGCGGAGAGCCAAGAACAATGCAGGTTGGTGGAAATGTAGGAGTTACAGGTACTGTAGCAACAACGGTTTCAGGAAGTCAGCCGGCTCCTGCTGTTCATGTACAGTCTACTCATGCACCGGCACCTGCTTATGCAGCTTCTACACAACAGGTAGCGGTAGCGCAACCAACAATGGAAAGAAGTTTATTGTCTGAAAAACTTGATACAATTTTAAAAGAAGCAAAAATCGACGGAAACTTGATGGAGAGCTTACGCGACAGCATCAAAAATTTCGAAGCGGCAGCAAAAGGAATTGCTCCGACAGTTGATACAGTTGCTTCATCTAACAGATACGCTGAAGAAATGGCAATGGCAGCACAGCAATTGGAATCTTTGAACTCTATGTACAAAACACAATTGGAAAGTGCTACTAAAAATGCTGATATCAACAGAGAAGTGGCGGAAAATAATTTGAAATTAAAAGAACAAATGATGTCGTTAACTTCGAATTTATCAACTTTAAATGCAGTTTATGGCGGAATGTTGTCTGCTATGGGTAAAACCGCTAATTAGTATTAACATTTAAACAGATCTAATTAGACATGGCAGGAGGAAAACAAACCCCAAGACAGAAGATGATCAACCTCATGTATTTAGTGTTCATTGCAATGATGGCGCTTAATATGTCGAAAGAGGTGTTGACAGCTTTTGGATTAATGAATGAAAAATTCGAATCAGCGAATACAATGGCTAGAAAAACCAACGAAGTGTTGTTCGACGGTTTAGCTATGAAAGCCAAAGATGAACCGGCGCGTTATACTATACCATATGAAATGGCGCAAAAGGTTAAAAAACTTTCAAATGATTTTTATAATTATATTGAAAATGATTTAAAGAAAGACGCTGTCGAAGGATTTAATATAGATGCGGAAACGAATAAACTGCCTTACGAACAAATGGACAAAGGGCAGGGGATTGATTTCAAATGGTTCGAAGGTGACGGATTATCTCCTAAAGGGAAAGAAATAATGGAACGCTTCCAGAAATACCGTGAGGATTTTAAAGCTATTGTAAAAGGAGATGCTACATATAAGTTTTTAGTTGAGCATATTGACGATAAATTCAATACAGGTAAGGTAAAGAACAAAGACAAACAAGAAATTCCTTATTTGGATTATCATTTTAAAGGATACCCGGCAGTAGCTTCATTAGCTTATTTATCTTCTTTACAAAGTGACATTCGCGTATTGGAACATGAGGCTTATAACCTGTTTTTAGGAAACTCATTAAAGCAGGCAGCTTCAATGAAAAATTATCAGGCAATGGTTATTACCGATAAATCGGTTTATTACCAGGGAGAGCAAATCAAATATAAAGTGGTTTTAGGCCGTTATGATGATTCTACAGTACCGACTTCAGTAGTCGTAAACGGAGCTTCTATTCCGCAGTCGCGTATTAAATCTGGTCAGGTAGAATCTACTTCGGTAGCTTCTGGCTTAGGAGAACATAAGTTTACCGGTAAATTTACGTTTATGGAGGAAGGTAAACCAGTTGTAGTGGATATTTTAAATTCTAATTACGTGGTTGTAGGACGTCCAAGTGCTGCTACGATTTCGGCTGATAAGATGAACGTGGTGTACGCCGGTTTGGATAATCCGATTTCCATTACGGTTGAAGGAATTACTTCAGATAAAGTGAGTGCAAGTGTTAACAATGGTAGCTTGACTAAGGTTGGAAACGGAAAATATATGTTAAAACCTGGATCTGGTCGCGAATTGGTTGTTACAGCAAACGGGACAATGCCAGACGGTAAAGTTATTACTTCAAAACAGGTTTTCCGTATCAAAACAATTCCTCGTCCAAGCGGAAGAATCCGTGGAGAAACTGATGCAAAAGGGCCGGCTAGTAACTTAGCAAATGTTACAGTAAGTGCAGTGATGGAAGATTTTGATTTCCCGGTTAACTTACGAGTTACAGAATATACGATCATTTTCCCGGGTATGGGATCTGAAAGAATAACCGGAGGATCTGGACAATTATCACCAAGTGCCCAGATGAAAGCACAACGCTTACGTCCTGGTGATGTAGTAAGAATTACTAATATTAAAGCTAAATTAGAAGGTGTAACGGGTGTATTAGTGAAAGATCCGACAAATGCTACATTTACAATTCAATAAAAAAATATTGGTTTATGAAAAGTATTAAAAAATTATTCTTTACACTGTTGGTTTTCTCTGTTGGAAACATGGTTGTTGCGCAAAATAATCTTTTGAATGCACGTACAGCTGGTGAAATAGGAGATGAATCTATTGAAGATATTTATGCAAAAGCAGACGGTCCTATTCCTTATGAGTATGTAAATGACCGCGATGTTCTGTTCCAGAAGAAAGTATGGGAGGTATTGCCTTTAGATCAAAAGCAGAACCTGGTGTATTATTTTCCATTGGAAGAAACAATAGATCGTAAGCCTTTATTCAACGTATTGAAAGATGCAGTAATGAATAAGAAGATTACAGAAGTATATTATGACGATAACTTTAAGTTTAAATTGAATCCAAAAGATTTAGAAAGTAAGTTTGTGCGTACAGATACTACTGAGATGGGTAAGGAACAGTATATGTTAGATGGAAAAATCGATAAACAGTATATTGTAGAAACAGTAATTCGTCCAACAGATGTTAAGGAATACCGTACTATGGGTATGTGGTATTTTGATCGTAACGCTGGTGAATTAAAATATCGTTTGCTGGGATTGGCTCCGGTAGTTGTTGATCTGGCTACCAAAGGGACCGATTTTGAACAAGCGGTTCCGTTATTCTGGATTTTCTTCCCGGATGCACGTGAAACATTGTATAATACGTATGCATACAATGAAAAAAATCCTGCGATGAAAGTAAGTTTTGATTTCCTTTTCAATGCAAGAAAATTTGCCGGAACAATTTACAAAGCTGATAATATTTATGGAGACCGCAACATTAATGAATATGTACAGGGGAATGCCATGATGCAGTTGCTGGAAGCAGAACGTGTGAAAGAATCGATCCGCGATTTGGAAGATGATTTGTGGAATTACTAACTTTGTAATAAATTTATATAAAACTCTTATCATTTGATAAGAGTTTTTTTTTAATATGAAAGTAGATTACATCATTGTTGGCGCGGGAATCGCCGGATTAAGCATGGCTCATTTCTGCATGCGCTATAACAGGTCATTTGTCGTGTTTGATCATGCTGAACGGACCTCTTCCCGTATAGCAGGGGGAATGTTTAACCCCGTTATTTTAAAACGGTTTACCGGTTTCTGGGAATCAAAGGCACAGTTGGATCTTGCAGATGATTTTTATCCTGAAACGGAAAAACTGCTGAACACTTCCTTTTACCATAAATTACCGATTTTCAGGAAATTTGCCAGTGTAGAAGAACAAAATAATTGGTTTGTTGCCTGTGATAATCCCGCAACAGGACCATTCCTTAACCAGGAATTGAAAAAGCAAGATTTTAATAACATAAAAGGCCCGTTTTATTTTGGAGAAGTATTTAATACGGGATATCTGGACGTGCGTAGGTTTATGGAACTTTATCAACAGCACCTGTCCAAACAGGATATTATGTTTAGGGAGCGGTTTGAATATGACGGATTGACGATACACGAAGAGGGGGTAACATATAAAAACATCAGTGCCGCACAGGTTGTTTTTGCTGAAGGTTTTTCAATGCTGGATAATCCCTATTTTAACTATCTGCCTTTAGATGGAACAAAAGGCGAATTACTGTATGTCAAAATACCCGATTTAAAGCTGGATGTTATTGTGAAGTCGGGTGTGTTTCTCATACCTGTAGGGAATGATGTTTATAAGCTGGGAGCCACCTATGATCGCAATGATAAATCAGATGCGCCCACAGAAGCGTCGCGGCGTGAATTGCTGGACGGGCTTGAAGCTTTGATCAGCTGTGAATATGAGGTGCTGGAACATGTGGCGGGAATACGCCCTACGGTAAATGACCGCAGGCCGCTGGTAGGGAAGCACTATGCGCTTAATCATGTCTACCTTTTAAACGGTTTGGGAACAAGAGGTGTACTTTTGGGTCCCTATCTTGCAGATAAGCTTATACGCAATATTGAAAATGGCGTATCTTTGGACCGGAATATCAATGTGGCACGATATTATAAGAAATTACAATTAATAAAATAACATGCTTAATATACACGATTTATCCGTATCGTTTAACGGCGATTATTTATTTGAAAACGTTACTTTCAGGTTGGGTGCGGGTGATCGCATCGGGTTGGTGGGAAAGAATGGAGCCGGGAAATCTACAATGCTCCGGATTTTGTCCGGGGAACAGGAGCCCGATTCCGGAACGATCGCCTTTGATAAAGAAATAAAACTCGGATTCCTGAAACAGGATATAGAGTTTTTTAAAGGACGTACCATTTTAGAAGAGGCCTATCAGGCTTTTGGAGAGATCCTGTCAGTAGAACAACAGATTGAAAAGACGAATTACGAACTGGCCAACCGTACGGATTACGAAAGTGAATCGTATCACGGGCTTATAGAAAAAGTAAGCGATTTAACGCATCGTTTTGATATTCTCGGAGGATATCTGTATCAGGGTAATACAGAGAAGGTTCTTTTGGGACTGGGCTTTAAACGCGAAGATTTTGACAAGCTTACGGATACTTTTTCCGGAGGCTGGCGCATGCGTATTGAACTGGCTAAATTGCTGTTGCAGGATAATGATATACTGCTTCTCGATGAGCCTACAAACCACCTTGACATAGAGTCAATTATCTGGCTCGAAAACTTCCTGAGATCATTTTCAGGAGCCGTCGTACTGGTTTCCCACGATAAAATGTTTCTGGACAACGTTACGAACAGAACAGTTGAAATATCGCTGGGTAAAATTTACGATTATAACAAACCTTACAGTCAGTACCTGGTTTTACGTGAGGAGATGCGTGAGATGCAGCTGGCAGCACAGAGAAATCAGGCTAAAAAGATTGAAGAAACAGAGAAATTAATTGAAAAGTTTCGTTATAAGGCTACAAAGGCCTCAATGGCCCAGTCACTAATAAAGAAGCTTGATAAAATAGACCGTATTGAGGTTGATGAAGATGATAATGCCGTAATGAATATTTCATTCCCCGTATCTGTTACTCCAGGAAAAGTGGTAATAGAACTGGAACATGTTACAAAAGCTTTTGGCGAAAAAACCATTTTTGAAGACATTAATCTTTTTATAGAGCGCGGAAGCAAAATTGCCTTTGTAGGTCAGAACGGACAGGGAAAATCTACACTTATCAAGGCCATAATGAATGAGTTTTCTTATGAAGGATCTGTAAAAATTGGTCATAATGTACAGTTGGGATATTTTGCACAGAACCAGGCCGAATACCTTGATGGGGAAAAGACGCTTCTGGATACAATGATCGATGCGGCAACAGATGCGAACCGTTCAAAAGTCCGTGATATTCTTGGATCTTTTCTTTTTCGTGGTGACGATGTTGAGAAAAAGGTAAAAGTATTGTCCGGAGGAGAGCGGAACCGTCTGGCTTTGGCCATGTTGCTTCTGAAGCCCATAAACGTACTGTTGATGGATGAGCCCACGAATCATTTGGATATCAAATCCAAAAACGTATTGAAACAGGCCCTTAAAAAGTATGAAGGTACGCTGATTCTGGTATCGCACGACAGGGATTTCCTGCAGGGAATGACAGAAAAAGTGTATGAATTTAAAGACCGGAAGATTAAAGAATATCTTGGGGATATCAATTATTTTCTTGAAGAACGCAATGCGGATGATATGCGGGCTTTTGAACAGAAAAAGGATGCCGGAAGCGAAGTTCACAAAACCGTTGAAAAAGAAAAGAAATCAATTTCGTATGATGACCAGAAGAAACTCAAAGGACTCAATAACCGTCTGAGTAAAGCAGAGAGCAGAATTACCGACCTGGAGAAGAAAATCGCAAAAATGGACGTGGAACTTGCGGAAAACTACGAAAAGCTCATGACAGATACGAAATGGTTCGGAAACTATGAAAAAATGAAAAGGGACCTGGAAGAAACCATGACAGAATGGGAGCAGGTTCAGGAAGAAATTGAGAATATACAGTAAAGCAAGGTTTAAACCTTGCTTTTTTTATAGTAGGTTATATTATATTCGTAACTATTCTCCTTTTCTCCTTATCTTCATTAAATACATCGTATCTCCATATTTTTTGGACAAATACTACTGATTTTGATTCCTTGAATGCCTATGGTCAAAGAACCTGATTTCAATGCCTTTTACCGGATTAATCGTGTTCCTGCCTGTAAAGAAGGATATATTCATAATCGGCCGCTTTTTCGTTGTTCAGCGAGGTGTTTATATTGATAAATATGGAGTTTATAGTCAAGGTAATTCGTGAATTGCAGAGGATGCTCTTTGGCAGTCTGCTTTTCTGATAAGAAATTTTTTGGACAAAAAAACCGGATTCTAAATCCGGTTTTTTTATTATTTGTTGGGAAAAGTTTCCAGAATCTTTGAAACAAATTCTTTAATCCGTTCTTCTTTTTTGTTCTGTCTGCTGGTAAGGTAGCCTGTACCTTTTCCCTGCCAGATAAGTTCCTTGTTCTGGGCCTTCAAAACATCAACATATAAAATACCTTCCGTAGAGGTTGAAACAGACTGGTATCCGGGCCCCATCATCCAGGGGTTCCATCCCCACGGGCGGTAAAAACCATATCCCCATCCTCCATAATAGGTATTCACATTTACGATCTGTTTGGCATCGGTAAACAGGTTAATGAGCAAATCGGGATTGTCACTCTTGGAATATCCTTTGGCTGTCAGCTGTTCATCAATAGCTTTCAGAATACGTTTTTTGTCTAAGTCGGAAATGTTGATTTTGTCAACTCCGTCTTTCATAAAAGCATACGTTTTGAACTGTTGAAAATCAACAGTAGTGTCGTAATCGGTCGTAACCTGCACGCTGCTGCACGAGGCAAACAGCAGTACTGCCAAAAACGGTAAAAATTTAAATAGTTTCATAATATCCTAGTCTAATAGTTTGTCATCAACAATATGAGGCAGGGTTACTTTTAACTGAGGCTCAAGATCCATTGCGCGTTTAATGGCGAAAATAGCGCCTTCATTTCGGGCCCAGCTTCTGCGGGAAATACCGTTGTTTACGTCCCAGAAAAGCATTGATTTTAAGCGGTTTTCTGCCTCTTCTGATCCATCAAGAAGCATACCAAAACCACCGTTGATGACTTCTCCCCAGCCAACTCCGCCGCCATTGTGGATGGAAACCCATGTAGCGCCGCGGAAACTGTCTCCGATGACATTCTGGATGGCCATATCGGCAGTAAAACGCGATCCGTCATAAATGTTGGATGTTTCACGGTAAGGAGAATCCGTTCCGGAAACGTCATGATGATCTCTTCCTAAAACAACAGGGCCTATTTTTCCTGCTGCGATGGCATCGTTAAATGCCTGCGCAATTTTCATACGGCCTTCTGCATCGGCATACAAAATACGTGCCTGTGAGCCTACTACAAGCTTGTTTTGCTGGGCTCCGCGTATCCACTGAATATTGTCCTTCATCTGCTGCTGAATTTCGGCCGGTGCGGTTTTTATCATTTCTTCAAGCACTTCACAGGCAATATTATCGGTTTTCTGAAGATCTTCCGGATTATTCGACGCACATACCCAACGGAACGGACCAAAGCCGTAATCAAAACACATTGGTCCCATGATATCCTGAACATATGAAGGATAACGGAACTCTCTTCCCAGACTTGGATTTGCCGCCATTACATCTGCTCCCGCACGGGAAGCTTCTAAAAGAAAGGCATTTCCGTAATCAAAGAAATAGGTGCCTTTTGCAGTATGTTTGTTAATGGCCTCAGCATGGCGGCGAAGGGTTGCCTGTATCTTTTGTTTAAATTCTTCCGGGTTTTCGGCTATCATACGGTTGGAGTCTTCAAACGACTGATCTGCCGGATAATAACCTCCTGCCCATGGGTTGTGCAGGGATGTCTGGTCAGACCCGAGATCGATATGGATATTTTCCTTGTCGAATTTCTCCCATACGTCTACAACGTTGCCCAGATAGGCAATAGAGACTGTTTCTCTGGCATCCTGTGCCTTGCGAACGCGGGCTGCAAGCAGGTCAAGGTCTTCAATCACTTCATGAATCCATCCCTGTTCATGACGTATTTTGGTGATTTTAGGGTTCACTTCCGCACAAACGGTGATACAGCCGGCAATAGTTCCGGCTTTGGGCTGGGCACCGCTCATGCCTCCCAAACCTGATGTTACGAATAAGTGGCCTTTAGGTTCTTTTCCTATTTTGCGGAAACCGTTTAGAACAGTTATGGTTGTACCGTGTACAATACCCTGGGGGCCGATATACATATAGGAGCCCGCAGTCATTTGTCCGTACTGGGTAACTCCGAGTGCATTGTACTTTTCCCAGTCGTCCGGTTTGGAATAATTAGGAATCATCATTCCGTTTGTAACCACGACTCTCGGTGCATTTTTGTGAGAAGGAAAGAGTCCCATCGGGTGACCTGAATACATGACAAGTGTTTGTTCATCTGTCATTTCCCCTAGATACTTCATGGTTAACAGGTATTGCGCCCAGTTACTGAACACGGCTCCGTTTCCACCGTATGTAATGAGTTCGTGCGGGTGTTGTGCAACCGCATAATCTAGGTTGTTCTGGATCATCATCTGAATAGCCTTGGCCTGCAGTGATTTTCCGGGATATTCGTTTATGTCGCGTGCATACATTTTGTACTGAGGACGAAAACGGTACATATAAATACGTCCGTATTTTTCGAGTTCTTCCCTGAACTCAGGAATTAAAACGGCGTGGTGTTTCGGATCAAAATAACGCAGCGCATTGCGCAGCGCCAGTTTTTTTTCCTCATCCGTTAATATATCTTTACGCTTCGGAGCATGGTTGATGGTACTGTCATAAGCCGGAACTGCTGGCAGGACGTCCGGAATTCCTTGAAGTATTTCTTCCTGAAAACTCATAGTTTTTGTATTTTGTTTTTTTCTAATCTGATCTACTAATTTGCTAAATCCGTATGGACAGTGCTTGCAGCCGCTCATACAGCAAAAACCGCGGTTTAATAAATATTTTTCTGTAAATATGCGGAATCCCCTGTCGGATAAATAAAAATCTTCTCCTTCGATTAAGTCCTTCTTCATACATACAAATTTAATAATTCGTTTGTTGATTTAAAGCTTATTTTTCAATATATCGTAAATTTGCTCCATGTGGTTCATTATTTCAAAATTACTGGTCCCCAAAGGATTTTCCGGAATTACTGTTTTTCCGTTCGTTTTTATGCGTGATGTATCGAAAGCGAACGATAAGGTATTCAGGAACCATGAAAAAATTCACCTGCGCCAACAACTGGAGATGCTCATTTTACTGTTCTTTATCTGGTATGCTGTTGAATTTCTTATCCGCTTATGGCAATGTGGAGACAGGTACAACGCATACCGGAGTTTATCGTTTGAGCGCGAAGCCTACGCTAACGAGCAGACAATGGATTATCTTGAGAAACGCTCCTTTTTTTCTTTTCTTAAATACTTATGATGAAGCCGCAAATGGAATCTTTTAACCAGGAGGTACGTTTTGAAAATGCCTATGGTGTTGAACTTTTTATAAAACGAGATGATGTTCTCCATAAAGAAATTTCGGGTAATAAATTCCGGAAGCTTAAATACAATCTTGAAGCTGCTAAGGAAGCAGGGAAAAAAAAGCTGCTGACCTTTGGCGGGGCCTATTCCAACCATATTGCAGCAGTAGCAGCTGCGGGAAAATACTTCGGTTTTGAAACGATTGGAATAATACGCGGAGACGAACTATTGGATAAGTTTCTTGAAAATCCGACGTTGCGGAAAGCATATGAAGACGGAATGCAGTTTGAATTTGTTTCACGCGGGCAGTTTCGGAACAAGTACGATGCCCTTTTTTTGGAAAGGCTAAAACAGCTTTATGGTGATTATTATTTAATTCCCGAAGGGGGCACCAATCATCTTGCGGTAAAAGGCTGTGAGGAAATTCTGAATAAAGATGATGAATTCTTTGATGTAATCTGTTGTGCAGTAGGAACAGGAGGGACTGTGTCCGGGCTGGTTAATGCTTCAAGACCGCATCAGATGGTACTGGGGTTTCCGGCATTAAAGGGAGATTTTCTTACAGATGAGATTAGAATTTATGCAGAAAACGACAGGTGGAAACTGGTAACTGATTATCATTTCGGCGGTTATGCGAAGATAAATAATGAGTTAAAGCAATTTATGCAGTATTTTTTTAATGAAAATTTAATATCTTTGGATCCGGTATATACTTCGAAGATGGTTTTCGGAGTTTTTGATTTAATTACAAAGGGGTACTTCGCACCGGGAACGAAAGTGTTAATGATACATACGGGAGGCTTGCAGGGACTTCAATCTAAAATTGCGGAAATATGAGGAACGTTTTATCGATGCTGTTGACAGGATTTATTTTAATGGGATGCAGTGCAGCCCACAATGCTAAGGTAAAGGATAAAATTGTTAAGGAATACGGAGAAGGAGATCACAAAAAAAAGGTTGTCGTTAAGACAAAGTCCGAAACCGTTAAAGAGAATACTCCCGTTATTGTTGCTCCGGTACGGTCCAAACCGTTGAACCCGTTGCTGAAAAAAGAAGAAACCGAAACGCTTGTCGCCACTTCCAATGTAAACGTTTCCAAAAATACCGTTGAAGACTATATAAACCTGTATTCCGAAGCCGCCATGCAAAGTATGAAGGTGTATGGGATACCTGCAAGTATTAAGCTGGCACAGGGTATTCTGGAATCAGGATCAGGAAACGGACGTCTTTGCCGTGAGGCAAATAACCATTTCGGTATAAAATGTAAAGACGAATGGACGGGCGAATCCATCACCCACACAGATGATGCTCCGGACGAATGTTTCAGAAAATATAAATCAGCATTGGAATCTTATAATGACCATTCTGAATTTCTGGCACACCGCGTATACTATAAGGATTTGTTTTCGCTGGATAAAAGCGACTATACTTCATGGGCAAAAGGTTTAAAAAAAGCGGGTTATGCAACAGATCCCCGGTATCCACAGAAACTTATCAGCATTATAGAACGCTATAAATTATACGAGTACGATCAGAAAGTACTTGATGCGGGAAGCAGCATAACGGTTGCCCAGACGGAAAACAGTCCTCGAGAATTCCGTCCCACGGCAGAGCATCTTTATACTGTGCAGACGGGAGACACCTTATATGCTATTTCACAGAAATTCAACTCTACTGTTGATGCAATCAAGCAGCTGAACAATCTCACATCCAACAGTCTCAATGTAGGTCAAATTATTAAAATACAATAAAATGTTATACAAACGTAGCAGCGAGTTATTCGTTGAAGCTTTAAAATATATACCGGGAGGAGTTAATTCTCCCGTTCGTGCGTTTAAATCAGTCGGTGGAACTCCTGTTTTTGTAAAGGAGGCAAAAGGAGCATACCTTTACGATGAAGATGATAAGCGGTATATCGATTATATCAATTCATGGGGGCCTATGTTGCTGGGGCACGCCTACCAGCCCGTTGTAGATGCGGTAATTGAAAAAACGAAGAAGGGAACTTCCTTCGGAACGCCAACATCTATTGAAACCGAAATAGCTGCTCTTGCTGTTTCTATGGTGCCGAATATTGATAAAATCCGTTTTGTGAACTCCGGAACCGAGGCCTGTATGAGTGCAGTGCGCCTGGCAAGAGGATTCACCGGACGTGAAAAAATCATCAAGTTCAGAGGATGTTACCACGGTCATTCCGATTCTTTCCTTATTGCTGCGGGCAGTGGTCTTTCTACCTTTGGAGTTCCTTCTAGTCCCGGAGTTACCAAAGGAACAGCACAGGATACCTTACTTGCCGATTATAACAATATTGATTCTGTAAAAGAGCTTTTTAAGGCAAATACAGGCGAAATTGCCTGTGTTATCATAGAACCTGTTGCCGGGAATATGGGGTGTGTGCCGCCGATGAATGGTTTTCTGCAGAAGTTAAGGGAAGTATGTGATGCCAACAAGGCACTCCTGATTTTTGACGAAGTAATGACAGGCTTCCGTCTTGCAAAAGGAGGCGCACAGGAGTTGTTCGGGATCCGTGCTGATATTGTGTGTTTTGGAAAGGTAATAGGAGGAGGTCTTCCTGTTGGAGCTTTTGCTGCGCGTAATGAAATCATGGATTATCTGGCTCCGGTCGGTCCGGTTTACCAGGCGGGAACGTTGTCGGGAAATCCTTTGGCAATGGCCGCAGGCCTTACCATGTTACAGGAAATAAATAAGGATGCGGTATTGTTTCAGCGCCTGGACGAAAAGACGGCTTACCTTGAGAACGGTTTGCGCAACGTATTAACAGCTAACGGAAAAACATTTGTCATTAACCGTGTGGGATCAATGATTTCTGTTTTCTTCTGTAAAGAACCGGTAGAAAATTATGAGGATGCTGCAAAAGCAGATACGCCGGAATTTAAAGATTTTTTCCACGGGCTTCTGGCAAAGGGAATCTATATCGCGCCATCGTCGTATGAAACATGGTTTATTACCGATGCCCTCACTTATGAGGATCTTGATGAAACGATTCAGGCAGTTGCCGAAATAACGAAATAAAAAAAGCACCCGTACATACGGGTGCTTTTTTTTATCTTTAAAGAAAAATAATCATGAAAAGAATCTGTTTATTTGTCCTGACAGGTATTTTGTTTGTATCGTGCGAAAATAAGGTTATTTCAGCACCGGGAATGTATGCTCTTGAATTAAATTCGGCAGATGATCTTAAAGTATTGCTGAAAGAAGACCGTTACCCTCTTATATCTTCGCACAGAGGAGGAGATGCGGAAGGTTTCCCGGAAAACTGTATTGAAACGTTTGAGAGAGCTGCAGCCTTAGGGCCTGCAATTATTGAAACCGATATTGCAATGACAAAGGATTCCGTTCTTGTACTTATGCACGATGACCGTCTTGACCGCACGTCTACCGGGAAAGGTTTTGTAAGAGACTATAATTATTCTGAAATAAAGTCTTTCTTCTTAAAGGATTTTAGGGGACGTGAAACGGCGTATAAAATACCGACTCTTGATGAAGCTCTGATATGGGGAAAACATAAGGTTGTTTACACGCTCGATGTAAAGCGCAGGGTTCCTTATGAAAAAGTTGTCGAAAGCATTCGAAAAAATGCAGCAGAACCTTACAGTATTGCCATTACGTATAGTGCCGATCAGGCAAGAGCTTTTCATAAACTGGCGCCGGACATCTGGCTGTCTGTTTCTGCAAACGGTCCGGAAGATATCCAACGTTTAAAGAAGTACAAGGTTTCAACAGACCGTATAGTGGCATTCGTAGGGATTACAGAGCCGTCACGTCAGACAATTGATTATATGAATACACAGCAGATTCCCATGATCCTGGGTACAATGGGAAACCTTGATAAAAGTGCCAAAATGAATGGGGATCACCTTTATTATACGTTTTTTGAAAAAGGAATCCGCATCCTGTCGGCAGACCGGAATAGGGCCGCTGCAGGGCAGGCGTTGAAGTTTGCCCGCGACCGCGAACTTACCTCGGAATTTATAAAAAACAATAAAAAAGCGCATTGATATACAGTGCGCTCTTTCGTTTGTTTGTTGTTTACGTTGTTGTTATTTTGCTTTCGTAAATTCAAGGTTTACGATGAATTTCACTTCTTTGGCTACGCCCATTCCGGTTGGGTCGTAGTTAATGTTGAAAGCCGTGCGGTCTACTGTAGCTGTAGCCTGGAATCCTACTTTCTGATTGCCCTGTCCGTCATCTTTTAGCAGTCCACCGTATACTAGGTCAAAGGTTACGGGTTTTGTAATACCTTTTACGGTAAGGTTCCCGGTTAGCTTATAGTTGTTTTTACCGTTTTTCTTAACAGAAGTAGAAACAAAGGTAATGTCTTTATGATTTGCCACGTCAAAGAAATCAGCAGAGCGCAAATGGTTGTCACGCATTTCAATCCCGGTGTTTACCGAACTGGCATCAATGGTGAAGTTGAATTTTGCTGTTGTGATTTCTTCACCGTTCATTTCTAATGTTCCCTGGTATTTATCCATTTTCCCGTTTACAAAAGAAATTCCCATGTGTCCTATTGAAAAATCAAGGAAAGAATGGTATGTATCCACATTGTACTTGGTCTGTGCAAAAGAGGCTACCGAAAACAATACAGCAACAAATAATAAAGCTATTTTTTTCATTTTGGATGTATTTTTGAATTTTGATAAGTCAAAGGTATGCTATCAGGAAAGAAATGTAATTAACCTAGGTTAAGAAAGACAAAAAACCGGCTTCAGCCGGTTTTTTTATATTATTTTAGGATATACTATAGTTGCGGACCTGCAGCTACGAGTGATTTTCCTTCTTCGTTGTCTGTATAGTGCTCAAAGTTCTCGACGAACAATTTAGCAAGGTCAGTTGCTTTTGTTTCCCATGTCGAAGCTTCTGTATACGTATTTCTCGGATCAAGAATATGTGTATCTACTCCCTCAAGTGCAGTAGGAACTGTTAGGTTGAAGATTGGTACCACAGTTGTTTCAGCTTCTTCGATTGAACCGTCGAGGATGCGGTCAATGATAGCGCGCGTATCCTTGATGGATATACGTTTTCCCGTACCGTTCCAACCGGTATTCACCATATAAGCGGTTGCGTTGTGTTCCTCCATTTTCTTTACCAGTTCTTCTCCGTATTTCGTAGGGTGTAAACTTAAAAAAGCTTTTCCGAAACATGCAGAGAAAGTTGGCTCAGGCTGTGTAACGCCACGTTCTGTACCTGCTAATTTTGCGGTAAAACCTGAAAGGAAATAATATTTGGTTTGTTCAGGGGTAAGTTTGGAAACCGGAGGCATCACTCCAAAAGCATCCGCTGTTAAAAAGATCACTTTTTTAGCATGACCTGCTTTCGAAACGGGTTTTACTATGTTTTCAATATGATCGATTGGATAGGAAACGCGTGTATTCTGCGTTACCGAACCGTCCTTAAAATCAATTTTTCCTTCTGCGTCAAGTGTCACGTTTTCCAGTAAGGCATCGCGTTTGATCGCTGCAAAAATTTCAGGTTCGTGTTCCTTGCTTAAATCAATGGTTTTCGCATAGCAGCCTCCCTCAAAGTTAAAAACGCCGTCGTTGTCCCATCCGTGTTCGTCATCACCGATAAGCTCGCGTTTCGGATCTGTGGACAAGGTTGTTTTTCCCGTTCCCGATAATCCGAAGAAAACAGCAACATCCCCTTCTTTGCCTTTATTTGCAGAACAGTGCATAGAAGCAATACCCTGTAGCGGAAGGTAATAGTTCATCATGGAGAACATTCCCTTTTTCATCTCACCGCCATACCAGGTTCCCCCGATAAGCTGCATTTTTTCCGTTAAATTAAATGCGATGTATACGTCGGAATTTAAACCGTGGTCCTTATAATTTTCGAAAGATGTTTTAGAGGCATTGATAACAACAAAATCAGGCTCTCCAAAGTTTTCAAGTTCAGCATCCGTTGGTCTAATGAACATGTTTTTCACAAAATGTGCCTGCCATGCAACTTCCATAATAAAACGGACTTTTAAACGCGTGTCTTCATTTGCCCCGCAAAAAGCATCGACTACATAAAGTTTTTTACCCGATAACTGCGAAACCGCATTTTCCTTTAATGCATTCCATGTATTTTGGGAAATAGGTTTGTTGTCATTTTTTGCTTTGTCAGAGGTCCACCAGATCGTGTTTTCCGTAACAGCATCTTTAACAATATATTTATCTTTTGGGGAACGACCAGTGAAATCACCTGTCATTACATTTACTGCTCCCAACTCCGAAACCTGTCCGCGTTCAAAGCCTTGCAAATTAGAATCTGTTTCAGCTATGAATAAATCTTCATACGACGGATTGTAAATAATTTCCGCTACATTCTGTATTCCGTATTTATCCAAAGATATTGAATTTGAAACTGCCATATGTAAATCTTGTGTTGTGTTAATTTGCATACAAACTTAGTAATAAAATTTATAATGTTGGTTTATTAATTGGTTTTTTGTTTTAGTGCATATACGGCTGTCATGCACCAGGCGGCTATTAGGAATACTCCGCCGATCGGGGTTACGGGACCTAAAAACGAAAAATCTGTTTTTGTCAGATCCTGAGTCGCCAGAAGGTAAATAGATCCGGAAAAAAGGAAAACACCTGTGGTGGCAATAATTCCAATGCTGCGTTTCTGTTTTTCCGTCAGAATTGGCAGAGACGCAACAACCAATAAGAACAACGCATGATACATCTGATATTTAACCCCGGTTTCAAAGCTTTCAAGTTGCATTTCTGTCAAAACTTTTTTGAGGCCATGTGCGCCGAAAGCGCCTAATACTATTGCAATTAAACCCAAAAAGGCCGCCAGGGATATCAGTTTTTTAATCATGGTTGATTTTTTTTCAAATGTACGCTTTATTTAGAATTATTGAAACAGATTTTTAGAGGCGTTTATTTTTTCCTATATTTAGCACCCCAAGAATCAAAACCAAAAACAATGAAAAATATCTTACTGTTTGGTTCCGGGAGATCTACTTCTTCCCTTATCAAATATTTGTCGGAACGGACGGAAACAGGCCTGTTCAATCTTTATATTGCTGACCAGTCAACCGATGCCATAAAACAAAGAGTAGCGGATAATCCGGCTGTGTTTACGGTTGAACTGGATATCCATAACAATGAAAAGCGAAGAGAATTAATTGCTAAGGCCGATATTGTAATTTCTATGATGCCGGCATTTCTGCATCCGATTATTGCGAACGACTGCCTTATGCTGGAAAAGCACCTGGTAACTGCTTCCTATATATCAAAAGAGTTAAAAGAGATGGCCGCAGAAGTTAAGGCCAAAGGACTCATCTTTATGAATGAATGCGGGCTCGATCCGGGAATAGATCATATGAGTGCCATGAAGGTGCTTGACGAGATCAGAGAAAAAGGTGGGAGCCCTGTGCATTTTGAGAGTTTCTGCGGGGGACTCGTGGCCCCGGAATCCGATGACAACGTATGGAATTATAAATTCTCATGGAATCCGCGCAACGTTGTGGTTGCAGGACAGGGAGGCGCAGCCAAATTCCTGCAGCAGGGAACCTATAAATATATCCCGTATCAAAGGGTTTTTAAACGCACCGAGTTTCTGGAGATTGAAGGGTACGGAAGATTTGAAGCCTATGCCAACCGCGACTCGCTCGGGTACCGTGATGCATACGGGTTACAGCAGGCCCATACCATCTATCGCGGAACCATGCGCAGGGTAGGGTATTCCAGGGCATGGAATATGCTGGTGCAGCTTGGGGTGACAGATGATACCTATACAATTGAAGATTCTGAACACATGACGTACCGCGAGTTCATCAATTCTTTTTTGTACTATCATCCGACGGATTCTGTAGAAGTTAAATTCAGGCTTACTCTTAACATAGAACAGGATGATACGGTTTGGGATAAGTTTGTGGCGCTGGATTTCTTTAATAACGATAAAGTAGTAGGTTTAAAGAATGCAACCCCGGCCCAGATCATGGAAAAAATCCTGTCGGAAAAATGGACATTACAGCCCGAAGATAAGGACATGATCGTAATGTATCATAAATTTGGTTACACGATGCTGGGCGTAGAGGAAACGCTACAGATCGATTCCACCATGGTATGTATAGGAGACGATGCCTTACATACAGGCATGGCCAAAACGGTAGGTTTGCCGGTGGGAATCATTACCCTTAAAATACTCAACGGGGAAATAACGACTCCGGGCGTACAGATGCCGCTTGCGAAAGAAGTTTATGAACCTGTGCTTAAAGAACTCGAAGAATTCGGAATTGTATTCAACGAAAAAGAAGTTCCTTATGACGGAGGTATCTAAAAAAAACCGATTCACGTGAATCGGTTTTTTTTATCCGCATTTTTTAAACTTCGGAGTGTTTACCATCATATTCGAATAGTATAAATTTTGTCTTTTTTCACGGGCACGTGTTCCCAACAACAGTCTTTAGTTGGGTGTTAATACGAAGCGGTGGAAGATATTGTTAAGGAATTAAATAATTTTTTTGTTTATTAGTATATTGCTACTTTTGATGAAATGATCAATAACCAGAAAATAATAGTTGTGCTGCCGGCATACAATGCCTCTAAAACGTTAGAGCAGACCTATAATGAAATTCCTTTTGATATTGTGGATGAAGTGGTACTGGTAGACGACAACAGCCAGGATAATACTACCGAAATTGCCGGGAAGCTCGGGATTAAGCATATCGTCAGCCACGATGTTAACAAAGGATATGGAGGCAACCAGAAAACATGTTACAATAAAGCACTGGAATTAAATGCCGATATTGTTATTATGCTGCATCCGGATTACCAATATACTCCGCAGTTAATCCACTCCATGTGCTATATCATTGCAAACGGGGTGTATGATGTTGTTATAGCATCAAGGATTCTGGGAAAAGGCGCCCTGAAAGGTGGAATGCCTTTATATAAGTACTTTGCAAACAGGTTTCTGACACTGTTTCAGAATATACTGATGAACCAGAAACTGTCGGAATATCATACAGGATACCGCGCTTTTTCAAGACGCGTTTTACAGGCTGTTGACTACAATAATAATTCAGATGATTTTATTTTCGATAATGAGTTCCTGGCTCAGGTATTCGATAAAAAATTTGAAATAGCGGAAATCACCTGTCCGACAAAATACTTTGAAGAAGCCTCTTCCATTAATCTGTCAAGAAGCATTACGTACGGCCTGGGTGTTTTAAAGGTGTCGGTTCTTTACTTTCTTAAAAATATACGGATTTATAAATCTAAAATTTTCAGGTGATGAAAGACCTCGTGATGAAGCAGTACATTTCTTTTTTTCTGTTCCTTTGTGTTAGTTCACTGTTCCTGTATAAATATCTCGAAAGGTTCACGGAATATTCTGTTATAGTATCTGGCTTCTTTTGCGGGTTTTATATTTTTCTTTGGAAAAAGGAAAAATGGTTCCGTATTTCTTCACGATATGCCGAAGTGGTATTGATGGGAGCCTTTGTTATTGTTTCTTTCCTTCTGTGGAAAAAAATCCCCGTTGAAACGCTGAATGTAGACCGGTGGAGTGTTATTTCATCATTCTGGGACAGCTATTTTAAAGGGGAATACGCCTATTTTGCGAAAAGTAATGTAGGGAATCCGCCCGGACCGATGCCTTTCTACTTTTTACTTGCCCTGCCTTTTTATTTTTTGGGCGAATTAGGAGGTCTTGCGGTAACAGGAGTACTGTTGGTGTATGGGTTATTACTGCTTCTGAAAGTTAAAAAACAAACCCGGATGCTGGTATTGCTTCTGGTGCTTTCATCGGGGTTTAATATGTGGGAAGTAATCAGCAGAAGCAATGTATTCTTTAATGCTGTCCTGGTTCTGGGATCTCTTGTTTATATACTCGGTCGCAGAGAATTTGATCTGAAAACTGTACTATACTCGGGTATTCTCGTTGGGCTGCTTATTTCGACGAGAAATGTTTTCATAATTTCCTATATCATCTGTTTTCTCTTTTTGTGGAGGACAGGCGTCATTAAGTTCGGGCAGTTGGTTTTGCTGGGGTGTACAGGCTTAATTGTTTTTGCATTGACGTTTATTCCGGTGGTTTACGGTCATTGGGATGATTTTGAACGGATGAACCCGTTTATTGTTCAGTCAACTTTTTTGATTCCCCTTGAATATACCCTGCTTTTTATTGGATTGGCAGTTGCGTCTTCGTTACTTTGTAAAAGCAGGTACGATGTGTATTTTTATAATGCCCTGGTTCTGTTTGTAAGTATTCTCGTGTATATGGTATACCATATATTCAACAGTGGATTTCACGATGCTTTTACAAGAAGTATAGTTGATATTTCCTATTTTATCTTTTGTATGCCCTTTGCATTATGGATGCTCACGGTGGAGAATACTAAATCCCCTTAGGAATAGCATCAATGAGTTTTCTTGTATAGCTTTTCTGAGGATGTTCAATGAGGGAATCCGCCTCATTCTGTTCTTCAATTCTTCCCTTGTTCATTACAATAATCTGGTCAGAAATGTATTTTACAACGGCCAGGTCATGGGAAATAAACAGGTAGGTAAAACCGAAATTATCCTTTAAATCATTTAATAAGTTCAATACCTGCGCCTGTACCGAAATATCAAGTGCAGATACCGATTCGTCGCAGATGATGAGTTTGGGATTTACGGCTATAGTACGGGCAATACCGATTCTTTGACGTTGTCCCCCGGAAAATTCGTGTGGGTACCGGTCGTAATGTTCCGGAAGAAGGCCTACTTTATCCAGCAGTTCGAGCACTTTTGATTTGCGCTCCCTGTCATTGCCGTAAAGTTTATGTACTTTCATGGGCTCCAGTATGGCTTCCCCTATGGTAAGCTTGGGATTCAGGGAAGCAAAGGGATCCTGGAAGATGATCTGTATCTCTTTGCGTAAAAGTTTGAGTTCTTTTGCAGAAAGCTGTGTAATATCACGGTCTCTGTAAAAAATATGTCCTTTTGTCGCCGGGTCCAGTTGAAGAATGGCATTGCCGAGTGTAGATTTTCCGCAACCGCTTTCCCCCACAAGTCCGAGTGTTTCACCTTCATACATATTAAAGCTTACGCCATCTACGGCCTTAAAAAAAGTACTGGGTTTGAAAAGCCGGGTTTTTACAAGGTATTTCTTTTCTACATTTACAACCCGCAACAGGGGCGGCTGCTCGTAAAGTTTCTGTTGGTGAAGCCTGCGCTGTTCAGCGCTTATGATTTCGCTGTCTTCTTTATGGGTTAAATAATCCTGAATGGTAGGAAGCCTTTTTAAACGTACGTCGAGCGATGGACGTGAGGCAATAAGAGCCCTGGTGTATAGGTGCTGAGGTTTATGAAAGATTTCGGAAACAGGTCCCTGTTCCACAATTTCACCCCTGTACATAACAAGTACACGGTCACATATTTCAGAGATTAGGGCCAGGTCGTGAGAAATGAAAACGATGCTCATACCCGTTTCCTTCTGAAGGTTTTTGAGCAACAGTATAATCTCTTTCTGTACCGTAACATCCAGCGCAGTGGTCGGTTCGTCGGCAATGAGGATACTGGGCTTGCAGGCAATGGCCATGGCAATCATAACCCGCTGTTTTTGTCCCCCGGAAATCTGATGCGGATATTTATTGAAAATTGTTTTGGGTTCCGGAAGCTTTACCTGTTCAAATAACCTCAGGACTTCTGCGTTTATACTTTTTTCTGACAATGAAGTATGTGTAGCGAGAATCTCGGCTACCTGTTCCCCGCATTTAATAGAAGGGTTCAGGGAACTCATAGGTTCCTGGAAAATCATGGAAAGTTCTTTTCCGCGGATTTTCCGGAAGGCCTTATCGGTTAAAGAAGCTATATCAGCGTCTTTAAAACGAATGGTTCCGCTTGTTATTTTTGAAATATTCTGAGGTAGAAGTCCCATAACAGCCAGGCTTGAAACAGATTTGCCGGAGCCTGATTCTCCTACGATTCCAAGAATCTCATTTGGAAATACATCAAAAGAAACAGAATGAATGACGTCTTTCCATGTTTTTTCCTGTAAAAATGAAATATTTAATCCGCTGACTTTTAAAATAGGATGATCCATAAAAAAACTACCTCTAACTTAGAAAAATTAAAGGTAGTAAAAACAAACTAAACAATATATTATAGAAATCGTATAATATCGGGAATTACGCAGCCTTAGTGTAGTCTTTCGTTACCACGAGGTTCACAGGCGTGCTGTTGAGCAGGTTGTCGTAAACAGGACAACGCTCTTTTATTTCGTCCATCCAAAATTTCAGGGTAGTCAGGTCAGCTGAAGTTACAGGTTTGAGAACGAGGTTTATGTTTTCAAAACCGGAACGGTCCTTTACATTGTAACCCTCCGTTTTGGCGGTGTTGATCTTTCCCGTAATCTCTATCTGAATCGACTTCAGTTCCATATCCAGCTCATATGCAACCTGGTGTCCCACTGCATTGATACACGCGGCAAACCCTGCTAAAAGATATTCCAGGTGTGCAAAGGAATTCTTTTTCATATCTTTTTGATTGATTGTCAGCTGAATTTCGCTGCTTTTGATATTCAACTGGTTCTGGCTGGTAAAGCTTAATAAGGAAATTTGTTCTAAACTCATGATGACTTGATATTTGGGATTAATAAAACAACGGACAAAAAAAAATCCTCTGCTTGGACAGAGGATTTTACATATAACTATTATTGTATAACTAAAACAACAAACCATATACAGCCTCTGTGGGAAATTTTTTCCACATCTTAAAATTGGTTGTATACTGTTTACAATGTTGCATTAATATGATTCGATTATTTACGGAACAAAAATCTAAATTAAAATTTAATTACCAAAATAAAATTTTAATTTTAACATTTTAGTTCTTTTCTACCGAAATTATTTCCGGTTCGGTAAGCAAGGGTTCATTTCTTAGCCTCAGGAAAACCTGTGCCACGGCAACAACATCCCGTTCGCAGTATTTTACAATACGGTTTATATCCTTCTCATTGTAATACACGTTCCGAACTTCGCTGCCGTCTATATCCTCTTTTGGAGAGGGAATCTGCAGCACGTGCGTAAGCAGCTTTAAAGAAGAATAATGTTTGTAATCACCGAATTTCCAAAGTTCGAGTGTGTCAAGATGAGGGATTTCCCAGGGTTTTTTGCCGAATAACTGCAGTTTTTCGGGAATAGGAATGTTGCAGATAAGCATTCTTCTGCATATATAGGGAATATCGAACTCTTTGATGTTGTGACCGCAAAATACAAATGCAGGATTGGAAAAATGGGAGGTAATAAGCCTGTTGAAATCCTGGAGTATAGTTGCTTCTGCTCCGTAGAATGAAGTGGTACGAAACTGCCTGGCAGCATTTTTTACAGTAAAATACCCAATGGAAATACAGATTATTTTCCCGAATTCGGCCCATATTCCGGCTCTTTCGTAGAACTCTTCGGCAGTTATATCGTCTTTGCGCTGATACTGTGTTTTTTCTGCATATAATTCCTGTGTAGTGACAGGTAAATCTACAAAAAATTCCTCCTGCGGCACTGTTTCTATATCAAGGAACAGAATATTAGCCAGTACAATTTTATCAATCATGGCCTTTGTTTAACATGTTATAAGTCTCGTCTATATAAACGTACAGGTCATTGCTGTGCGGATCGGTAGCGGTCTGAAGCCCCTTGATATGGCCTAAACGTACTATGATAAGCTGGTCGTCCGGAATTACGATTGTAAACTGCCCCAGATGCCCGCGCATATAATAGATATCCCTGTTTTTGTAACGAACCAGCCACCAGCCGTATCCATATTGGGGCGCATCCTCAAATCTTGGGTGCGTAGCCTTGTTTATAAAACCGGAAGAAAGAATCTGGTTACCGTTCCACACGCCGTTTTGAAGATACAGTTTTCCGAATCTGGCAAAATCACGTGCATTGCTGGCAATACAGCAATACGCTTTTTCAATTCCGTTGTTTTCGTGGTCAGTCTGCCAGATAGCATCGTGTTCCATTCCCATCGGCTGCCAGAAATACTGTGAAACAAAATCAGCAAGGTGCATTTTGGTTGCTTTTTCAAGCACCATGGCCAGAAGCTGGGTGTCACCGCTCTGGTATACGAACTGTTGTCCCGGTTTTTTATCTATGGGTAAGCTCAGCATAAGTCCGCGTAAATCGGTTTTAAAATAGGCCTGGGTGGTTACGGAAGTGGGGCCGTAGTAATTCTCGTCCCAGTGCAGGCCGGATGCCATACTGGCAAGATCACCGACAGTAACTTCCCCAGCAAATGTACCTTTGAGCTCCGGTAAAAAATCGATTACCTTAGAATTGAGATCCTTAATCATTCCCAGGTCGATGGCTTTGCCCAGTGCCGATACTACAATGCTTTTGGCCATGGAGAAAGAGTTGGTTCTGCTGTCTTTGCTGCCAATATCGAAATAACTTTCGTGCCAGATGCTGTCGTTTTTAATGATGAGGAAAGAAGTGGTTTGCAATTCTTTATGTGTATCCAGAAGTTTCTGCGTGGCAGCAACTTTGTTATAGTCTTTTGAAACATTCCAGGGCTGGGCCTGTCCTTTTTTAATTTCGCGGTTGTCAAAATAAGTGTAATCCTCAAGAAATGCCGTTTTATGTCCCGTGAAGTAGGTTACTCTGACTGCACGTACAAGGTAACCGTAATTAAAGATGTAAAGCAGGGCAATAAGCGATACAAGAATTAAGGCAAGCCACTTGAATACTTTGAATATTATTTTCATATTTCCGTTTTTAGGTCAATTAAATATACAAAATTACTCGTTATCAAGCTGAAAAATTTCGTTTACGGTAACACCGAACAGTTGCGACATTCTCAGTGCCAGTTCTACCGACGGAGCATATTTTCCTGCTTCAATGGCATTGATTGTCTGACGGGTAACCGCCAGTTTTTCTGCAAGCTCGGCCTGGGTCATATTGTGAATAGCCCGGAATACCTTAATCTTCGTTTTCATGACTGAACTGTTTTTTATAGATGAATAATTTGGTGTAGTAGAAAATGTTTAGAACTATTAAATGAATAAAGATTAAGGAAGTGACGATTGAAAGGAAGGAAATACCATAAATGAAAAAGATGCTTAGTAAGGTCATGGAATAGGTAAAAAAGGTAGCGTTCATTAAAGAGCGGAATCTCATTGATTGAATAAATTCATCTTCAATTTTTTCTTTTGAGAAAGCTAAAACAATACCGCTTATTACAAATAAGCTGGTTACTATTTCGCTGGATAGTTCGTCATGCAGAAACGTAAAAAAGGAGGTTTTTCCAAAAGGATATTGCGAAGCAACTGAAAATACGGTTCCGCTGATGTTAAATAAGTCGTCTTCGAATGAAGGAAGAAAGAAAATTGTACTAAATACAAAAATAATGAGCGCAGGAATCCTTAGCCTGTTTGGAAATAAATAAATGGTTTTCATAATATATAGTTTTTAATGTTGATGAAGTAAATGTAATAAATAAATTACATAATGTAAAAAATAATTTACATTTAGTAAAATAAAAAAGACCTTTATGGTTCAAAGGCCTTTTTATGCTGAGTTTTTTACTTATAAATTATGAAAGAAATCATTCCCTTTATCGTCTGTAATAATGAAGGCAGGAAAATCTTTTACGGTTATTTTACGTACGGCTTCCATTCCAAGTTCAGGAAAATCGACTACTTCGACGTTTAAGATGTTTTCTTTTGCGAGTATAGCTGCAGGACCTCCGATAGATCCCAAATAGAATCCGCCGTGTTTCGCACAGGCATCCGTAACCTGTTGTGAGCGGTTTCCTTTAGCCAGCATAATCATGGAACCTCCGTTCTCCTGGAATAAATCTACGTAACTGTCCATACGGCCTGCTGTTGTAGGTCCGAATGAGCCCGAAGGCATACCTTCCGGGGTTTTAGCCGGCCCGGCATAGTAAACAGGATGGTTTTTAAAATATTCCGGCATTGGCTCTCCGTTGTCGAGCATCTCCTTAATTCTGGCATGGGCAATGTCACGTGCAACGATGACCGTTCCGTTTAACATTAAGCGCGTTTTGATAGGATGCTTTGTTAATTCAGCAAGTATGTCGGCCATAGGCTGATCAAGGTTAACCGTTACTGGAGCCTCAAGATGAGGTGCCGTTTCCGGAAGCAGTCGGGAAGGGTTGGTCTCTAGCTGTTCTACAAAGATTCCTTCGGCAGTGATTTTCCCTTTGATGTTCCGGTCTGCCGAGCATGAAACCCCTAATCCAACGGGGCATGATGCAGCATGTCGGGGCAATCGTATAACGCGGACATCGTGTACCAGGTATTTTCCTCCGAACTGGGCTCCAACACCTGATTCCTGGCAAATTTTCTTTACGCGTTCTTCCCATTCCAGGTCCCTGAAAGCCTGTCCTGCCATATTTCCTGTAGCAGGAAGGTTGTCGTAATAACCCGCAGAGGCCTTTTTAACGGTAGCCAGTGTTGCTTCAGCCGAAGTTCCGCCAATAACAAGTGCTAAATGGTAGGGTGGGCATGCAGCTGTTCCGAGATCCATTATTTTGGCTTTGATAAATGCTTCAAGTGATTTTTCATTTAAAAGAGACTTTGTCTGCTGGTATAAGAACGTTTTATTAGCAGAGCCTCCTCCTTTTGCTAAAAACAAAAATTCGTAGGAATTTCCTTTTTTTGAGTAAATGTCGATCTGGGCCGGTAAATTAGAACCTGAATTCTTCTCTTCAAACATGGAGACAGGTACGATTTGCGAATAGCGCAGGTTTTTGTTGATGTAAGTATTGAAAATACCTTTTGACAATGCCTCCGCATCATCCGCGCCGGTATATACATTTTCTCCTTTTTTAGCCATTACGATGGCCGTTCCTGTATCCTGGCATGATGGCAATTCGCCTTCAACGGCAACTGCAGCATTTTGAAGCAGGTTATAGGCAACAAAACGGTCGTTGTCTGTTGCTTCCGGGTCGTCTAAAATTGCTTTCAATTTTTCCAGATGCGAAGTACGCAGCATAAACGATACATCGGTCATTGCCGTTTCAGCAAGCAATTCCAGTCCCTTGGGGTCTACCGTAAGAATTTCGCGGTCGCCTAATTTGTCAACTTTTACATAATCTGAGGAAATTTTGCGATACTGGGTGTCGTCTTTCTGAACAGGAAAAGGATCCTGGTATAAAAAATCTATCATTGTTAACAGTAGTTATTTAGTCTATCAAAATTACAAATTATCCTTAACTGATTTTTAAGAATGAGTATAAATAAGGAAAACCCCCGAGGGTTGCTCAGGGGTTTTATATTTTATTGTTTATTTACTTTTGCAAGGTATTTGTCTATTGCCATGGTCATGGAAGGAGCTTCCGGAGTAGGTGCCATAATGTCGACACGCAAGCCATGTTCTTCTGCTTCTTTTTTGGTAGTGCTGCCAAAAACACCTATTCTTGTAGTACCCTGTACAAAGTCGGGGAAATTTTTAAAAAGTGAATTGATTCCTGTAGGGCTGAAAAAACACAAAACATCATATTTTACGTCTTTTAAGTCGGAAAGGTCGCTCATGGCAGTAAGGAAAAAAATTCCCTGTTTCCAGTTAACACCAAGGTCGTTCAGGGTTTGCGGAACATCGTCGTTGAGTTTGTCCGATGCGGGAAGCAGGAATTTGTCGTCCTTGAATTTTTTGATAAGTGGTGCCATATCGGCAAAGTCTTTCTGACCGACATAGATTTTACGCTTACGGTATACCACGTATTTCTGCAGGTAGTAGGCAATGGCCTCGGACTGACAGAAATATTTCATTGTTTCGGGAACTTTGAAACGCATTTCTTCTGCAACCCTGAAATAATGATCGACAGAGTTTTTACTCGTAAGAATAACGGATGTGTAGTTGTTTAAGTCAATTTTTTGTTGACGCACTTCTTTGGCGTTTACACCTTCAACATGGATGAAAGGTCTAAAGTCAATTTTTACTTTGTATTTCTGCTGAATATCGAAATACGGTGAATTTTCTACTTTAGGTTCTGGTTGCGACACCAAAATTGATTTAACTTTCATGATAATCTTCTCTTTATGTCTTAGAAATAACAAGCCAATGATACAGTATGATGTACGGAGCTATTTCAAAGGTGCAAAGATACAAAATAAAATAGAAAATAAACTGCGCGAAAAACTTTTGATAATTTTTTAAAATCAGCAGGAACAAGATGCCGTTTGTTAAAAGAAATAGTCCCAAAATGCTCCATAAGACATAATCTGGCATCAAATGATTGTAGAACAGTAATGCCACTATGGGAAAAAGAAGCAGTCCGAGATAGGAACGGTAACTTACTTTAACCAGGTTGTATTGCTCGGCGAAGTCTTCGATGTTAAAACAAACGGCGATGATTTTTTCGATAAAATATTTCACCAGTACAAAAAAGACCAGTACACTAAGAATACGGGCATACGTTCTGAAGCTGTCAAGGCTTGTATAGCCTGCTAAACTGATAACGTAATGGACAAAAAGGCTTATAGAAATCATCTGTACAAAAAACATGCTCATGTTAAAGCTGCTTTTCATATTGTTGGTATCGCGGTAAGTGGAAAGATATTTATTGGAAAAACCAAGTTTTACGAAGTCTTCAAACCGGTTCGGAAAAGTATTGCGGACAATTACAATCACAGCAAAGGTTAAAATAAATAAAACCGTTGCCCAGTCAACCGAGAAGTCATTCCTATTTAAAAAATCTATTTCCATAAACGTTGTAAAAGTAATAATTTTATGTCGAAAAAAACCTTCTAATTTTATTAAGAAAATTGGAGGTAAAAAAAGGTACATTTGCCAATAATTTCCTTATGAAGCAGAATATAGTCGTAATACCTACCTTTAACGAGATTGAAAATATTGAAGATATTTTAACGGCGGTTATGCATCTGGACATTCCCATGGATGTACTTGTGGTTGATGACAATTCCCCCGACCGAACATCGGATAAGGTGCTTGAAATAGCCGAGCGTTTTCCCGGCCGCATTTTTTTAAAAAAGCGCATGAAGAAAAACGGGCTCGGAACAGCGTATGTGGCAGGATTTAACTGGGCGCTTAGAAACGGTTATGAGTATATCTTTGAAATGGATGCCGATTTTTCGCATAACCCAACCGATCTGGCCCTGTTGCTTAAAGCGTGCAGGGAAGGTGCAGACGTAGCTATAGGATCGCGGTATGTAAAAGGTGTTAACGTTGTGAACTGGCCGTTGAGCAGGGTGCTGCTTTCTTACTTTGCTTCGGTATACGTACGGTTTGTAACCGGAATGAACATTATGGATACTACGGCGGGTTTTGTGTGTTATCATCGGTCGGTTCTTGAAAAAATCAATCTTGAAAAAATTAAATTTGTAGGTTATGCCTTTCAGATTGAAATGAAATATCGGGCTTTTTGCCGTACCTTTAAGCTTGTGGAAGTCCCGATCATATTTACCGATCGTACCAAGGGAAAATCCAAAATGTCCGGCAGTATTTTCAAAGAGGCCGCCTGGGGTGTTTTGCAGTTACGTTTAAAAAAAATATTTAATCAATTATAATGAGTACTCTTTTAATTAAAAACGGAACCATAGTTAACGAAGGAAAAGTTTTTAAAAGCGATATACTGATCAGTAATGAAGTTATTACAAAGATCGCTCCTCACATTGAGGAAATGGCAGATAAGATCATCGATGCACAGGGACTGCACATTTTTCCTGGAGTTATTGACGACCAGGTACATTTCCGTGAACCAGGGTTAACGCATAAAGGAAACATTGCATCTGAATCAAGAGCCGCCATAGCGGGGGGCGTAACTTCGTTTATAGAACAGCCCAATACGGTACCGAATGCCGTTACACAGGAAATACTGGAAGACAAATACCGCATTGCTTCGGAAACATCCTACGCGAACTATTCGTTTATGATGGGTGGAACCAACGACAATCTTGAAGAGGTTTTAAAGACAAATCCGAGAAACGTTGCGGGTATTAAACTTTTTCTGGGATCTTCAACGGGTAATATGCTTGTGGATAACGAAGCGGTTCTGGAAAAAATCTTTTCTTCTACCGACATGCTCATAGCTGTACACTGTGAAGACGAACAAACTATCCGTGAAAATCTGGCAGCTGCCAGAGAAGAATACGGTGAAGATATACCTGTTACCCAGCATCCCGTGATAAGAAGTGCCGAAGCCTGCTTTAAGTCATCATCAAAAGCTATAGAACTGGCAAAAAAAACAGGTGCCCGTTTGCATGTTTTTCATGTGAGTACGGGAATTGAAACCGAGCTGTTCCGCAATGATATTCCATTGGAAGAAAAAAAGATCACTGCTGAAGTATGTGTGCACCATCTGTATTTTACAGACGCAGATTACGAAACCAAGGGTAATTTCATTAAATGGAACCCGGCTGTAAAATCAGAAAGTGATCGCAAAAAAATATGGGAAGCTCTTCTGGACGACCGTATCGATGTTATTGCAACAGATCACGCCCCGCATACGCTCGAAGAAAAATCACAAAAATACCTACAGGCCCCTTCAGGAGGCCCTCTGGTACAGCATTCGCTCGTAGCCATGCTGGAATTTGTAAAAGAAGGTGCTATTACGCTTGAAAAAATGGTGCAGAAAATGATGCATAACCCGGCCATACTGTTTAAGGTTGAAAAAAGGGGATTTATAAGAGAAGGTTTTTTTGCCGATCTCGCCCTTGTAGATTTAAACAGCACTCCCTGGACGGTTACCAGGGAAAACGTTTTATACAAATGCGGATGGTCTCCGTTTGAAGGAAAAGAATTCACAAGCCGCGTTTCTTTTACGGTTTTAAACGGGCAGGTGGCTATGGAGAACGGTATCGTCAATGAAGAACGTTACGGTCAACGTTTGTTATTCAACAGATAAAAAATGAAGAAAAGTGTTTTTTTACTCGCTGTTCTGACGGCAGCGGCCTGTACAAGAAATGAAGTACCCGAAATCCCGCAGGAAAAGATGGTCGATGTGCTGTATGATCTTACCGTTGCCTCGAGTACGCGGTCTTTGGCGAGCAAGCGGGATACAGTTCAGTATCTTGTTCCCTACAAGGATATATTAAAGAAGCACGGTCTCGACAGCCTGCGTTTTACCAGGGCACAGCTTGCCTACGAGGAAAATCCAGATGTTTATGCTGCAATCTATGATTCGGTCTACAAAAGAATTCAGAAGAAACTTGAAGAAACAAGGGCATTGCCTGCCGATAAAAATGAAGTACAGGCCCCGCTAATAAACGTGAAGAATATTCCTTTTTCACGCCGTAAGGAATAACTATATAGGGAAAGTCACAATTTTTGTGGCTTTCTTTCTTTTCGAAAATACTATATTTGCACAAAATACATTTTAAATGAAAAATTTTATTGAAGAAGTGACTTGGAGAGGAATGCTCCACGACGTAATGCCGGGCACGGAAGAACATTTGTTGGAACAGATGCGTGTTGCGTATGTGGGGATTGACCCAACTGCGGATTCATTGCATATTGGACATTTAGTAGGTGTGATGCTGCTGAAGCATTTTCAGTCGGCAGGACACAAACCCCTGGCTTTGGTAGGAGGGGCAACCGGGATGATCGGTGATCCGTCCGGAAAGTCTAACGAGCGCAATCTTCTGGATGAAGCGGCTTTGCAGCACAATCAGGATGCCATTAAAAAACAGTTGTCTAAATTCCTTGATTTTGAATCGGACGCTCCGAATGCTGCTGAAATGGTGAATAACTACGACTGGATGAAGGAGTTTTCTTTTCTGGGCTTTATCAGGGATGTGGGAAAACACATCACGGTAAATTACATGATGGCAAAAGATTCTGTAAAAAAGCGTTTAACCGGTGAAACAGCCGACGGTATGTCGTTTACAGAATTTACCTATCAGCTGGTTCAGGGATACGATTTTTTACATTTATACAACAACAAACAGGTTACCCTGCAGATGGGGGGATCGGACCAGTGGGGGAATATCACGACAGGTACCGAACTGATCCGGCGGAAAGAACAGGGAAAGGCCTATGCACTAACTTGTCCGCTTATTACAAAAGCCGACGGAACCAAATTCGGTAAATCGGAAGGCGGTAACATCTGGCTGGATGCAGAGCGCACTTCACCTTATAAGTTTTACCAGTACTGGTTGAATACATCGGATGCCGATGCTGAAAAATACATCAAGATCTTTACGTTTCTGTCAAAAGAAGAAATCGGGAAGCTGACGGCCGAGCATAACGAAGCTCCGCATTTAAGACCGTTACAGAAACGCCTGGCAGAAGAAATTACGGTTATGGTTCATTCCAAAGAAGATTTTGAAAATGCCGTGAAAGCGTCGGGTATTTTATTCGGTAATTCATCTTCCGAAGATTTAAAGGCTCTGGATGCCAAAACATTCCTCGATGTTTTCGACGGGGTACCACAGGCGCAGATTTCAATGCAGGATTTAAAGGAAGGAATCGATATTGTAGATGTTCTAAACGCCAAATCGGGATTTATGAAGTCGAACGGAGAGGCAAGAAGAGCTTTGTCCGAAAATTCCATCTCCGTAAACAGGGAGAAGGTTAAGGAAGGGTTCACTGTTACGGCCGCCGACCTCATTAACAATCAGTTTATATTGCTGCAGCGCGGTAAAAAGAATTACTTTGTGTTGAACATACAATAAAAAAAACTCAGCGAAAGCTGAGTTTTTTGTTTTATCAGTAAACCATTAAGTTACATCCCCTGATATCCGAGTTGTCAAACCTGCCCAATACTTCGAATGAGTGGTTCGGTTGTTTTTTGCCTAGGTCCTGGGTAGCAATAAACGAACAGGAGTTCAGGTTGGCCAGGTCAATAACATTAATACCTCCCGTTTTTGTGTCTTCAATTATGCTAAGCGGGTCTTCAGTGTCCCTTATAAGGATATCCATCCAGGGCGGGCATTCAAATATGCCGTCGCCAAGTGAATAAGCCTGCGAAAGCAGCTCCGTCATGCCGTATTCCGAATGGATTTTTGTTACACCGAAGCCCCGGGTAAGGATATCGTGGAGTTCTTCGCGGATCATTTCTTTCCTGCGCCCTTTCATTCCGCCTGTTTCCATAATAATGGTGTTTTTAAGACTGAACTGCTGCATTTCAACCAGGTCAAGAAGCGCATAGGTAACTCCTATGAGCAGTACATTCTGTCCGTCGTCGTCAAGGCGTATGAGTTTTTCAGCGAGTTCTTCGTAATTGTGCAGGTAGAAACCGCTGTCGGGATGGTTGGAACCTTCAATAAAGTCACGGGCCATATATACAAGCGACGAACCTTCACGCTCCAGGTAGGACGGCAGTAATGCCAGAACGGCATAATCCTCAATGTTCCCGTAGAATTTTGAAAATGCGCTGCGGCAGCTTGACTCATAGAAGCTCAAATCGGTAACATGGTGCCGGGATGTCACTATTCTTGTTGTTCCGCTGCTGGTAAATGTAGTCTGGACAGGATCAAGAGAGCTCAAAACTTCCTTGGTTTTGAAAAATTCAATCGGCAGGAACGGGATTTCCGTAATGTGTTTTACATTGGCCGGGCTTTTTTGTAAAAGCAGGCAGTATTTCTGGTACACTTCGTTGTGTTCGAACTGGAAACGGAACACTTTCATGGCTGCTTTATGAAATTCCTTAGTGGTATGGATTGAAATGATATCTTCTGGTGTAAACACAATATAGCGATTTAAATGACAAAGGTACAAAATAAAAAAAGCATCCCGAAAAGGGATGCCTCGCATGATTATAACTAATCAAATTATTTGATAACAATCTTACGTGTAGCAGTCTTACCTGCTTCTGTAATTCTGGCAACATAAATTCCGGCATTAAGACCCGAAACGTTGAGCTGGGATGTAGTCGTCATATCCAGAACCTTTTTACCCGTCATATCGAAAAACTGTACGTTTTTCTCTAATGTGCTGTCAGATGAAATGTTTAAAACATCGCTGGCCGGGTTTGGAAAGATATTTAAACCTGTAATGTTGTTTTCTTTTGAAGATGCAGAAGGGTCAATCGGCGTTACATCAGCCCAGGAAGTACCTATTCTTAATTCATCAATATCAAGATCTGGGGTTTCTGTAGCGGAGTCCTGTCTTAAAAGAAAATGAACGATTGACGTTAAATCACCATTTGCAGTCCATTGATCCTCAATAGTAGGTGTAGGTTCTGTTGTTAAGCCTAAAGCCGGATTTATCCATAATTTGGCAACATCATTATTATCGCCTGCAACAAAGGTATATGATCCGACAACAAGATATGTGTCTCCGACAGTATAATCCGCTGTTGACCATGTCGTTCCATTGCCCGTTGCAGTTCTTACTTCAGATCCAAATTTAAAAGTATTGTCGTCAACTCTTTTAGTCCAGACTGTACCTCCAAAATTAGTATTGTTTTCTCCAAATCCTGCAAAGTAACCTCCGTTTGGATCTGTAACAGCACTAATGTTATTTATTTTTACTAAAAACGAATAATAAATTGTGTCGGCATTAACTGAAGTAATGTCGTATCTCGTATCAATTCCTGAACCTGCAAAATTAATTTTGTTACCTGTTGAAGCAGGTAAATCTGTATAGGAAAGATTTCCCGTTACAACAGCTATATCGTCACCGGTATTTATAGGAGTATAGCCTGACTGAGTCTGCAAAGCTGATCCTGCAGTATAATCAAAAGGTTCGTAAACGGGTAGTGTTGCCTGCGCATTCATTGCAAACGAAGCGGTTGCGACTGTAATTAAAGAGTAGATTTTTTTCATATCAAATAGATTTAAATTAATAATGTAAATTTACCGCAATTCTTTAAAAGAATAAAATCAAAGTGTGTTACGAAATTGTTTCCAATAAAAAAGCCCGTGAATTTTTGTTCACGGACCAGTGCTATTTAATAATTATTTTTCGAGTTATACTGTTCGATTTCTCTGTGACTTTAAGCAGGTAAACCCCGGCTCTAAGAGTAGCTACGCTTATTTCTTTCTGGTAACCGCCCATGTCGGTTGAAAGAACCTTTTTTCCAAGCATGTCGTACAGGTCGATTTCCTTTAACGTATTACTTTCGGAATTGATATAGATTTTACCCGTCGTAACCGGATTGGGGTAAATCTGTATCTTTTCCAGCATATTTTCGGCTTTCGAAGGTTCTGTCTGACCACTGTTTTTTGCGGTCTGTGCCTGTGCCGAAAATGCCGTGATGAATAATAAAAGGAATATGTACAAGTATTTTTTCTTCATAACCAAAATTTGAATAGTAAATATATAAAATATTTATCAAATAAAATACCAAAAAAATAACCTCAAAGGATTTTTGAGGTTATTTTTGAAAATATTAAGAAATTTATTACAATCCAACAGTCCAACCCTGGGCCCATGTTGGTACAGAAGAACCGTTTCCTGCACCTGTAGCCGTTGTACTTTCAGTAAATACAGCGTTTGCATCAGCGCTTGTTCCATCTGTTTTTTTACCTTTTGCCTTGGTAGCAATATTGTCAAATTTAACATTCGTCACTTTTAACTTTCCTGAAGTTATGGCAGCTAAAGTTTCATCGTGTTCCACATCAATACCGGTTGAGAAATTTTTCAACACTACGTTGTCAATTGAAGCATAAGTTCCCACACGCAGTTTCATACCCTGAGGTTCTGTGCTTGCAGTTCCGCGTCCGATTAAGGTAATGTTTTTGATAACAGGGCTTGAGATCGGGGCAGCTATGTGGTTGTTCGAGTTATTGTCCGCCTCGATTCCACGGTTTCCTGTTGAAGCATCCTGAACACCGTACCATGAATCGTTTGTTCCGTTCCATCCTTCTGTCCAGTCGAAAGCGTCGTCTTCATTGTATGAAGAAACGATGTATTTTGTGTCTACGGTTCCGCCGAAAAACTCGATTCCGTCGTCAGAACCTTTGTAAAGCTGAACGTATTCAATTGTTGTTCCTTTACCAACCCCGAATAAAGATAATCCGTTGAATTCTTTTTCAGAGTTAAAGTTTGCCCCTGCATATTCCACGCGAAGGTATTTGATAGATCCCGAATTGTCGTTTGCGTCTGTTCCTCCGTATGTAAGTTCTGAAACCTCGGCAGTAGCAGATGTTCCTTTATTGATCGGAGCTTTACCGCAGATAACCAGTCCGCCCCAGTTTCCTGGTGTTGCAGACGCTCCTGTCATTACTACAGGGTTTGCGGCAGTTCCGTTGATTTCGATTTTTCCTCCCTGTGCAACGGCAATGTACGCAGATGTACCTCCTGTTCCCACAATCTTCGTTCCGGCAGGAATGATTAATTTTGCACCGTTTGCAACAATCAAAGCCCCGGTTAATCTATGTTCTTTAGTAGCATCTAAAGTTACGGTTCCGCTTTTAATGGTTCCTTCAAACTTATTTACGTCTACTTTAAAATCGCTGCTGTTCCCCGGCGTCTCTACTTTTGGATCATCTTTATCATCACAGCTAACAGTTCCTAAAACAAGAGATGACATTAATAAAATTCCGAATAATGATTTGATTGATTTTTTCATAATTTCTTTAATAATTTATTTCGCTTTTATCTGGTACAAAGATGGATAGCTCCTGTTTTCTAAACGTTATGGCATTGTTATTTAAAAAGAGTTTTTTATTAAATATACGTTAGCTAAATGTTATCCCGGAAAAAAGAAAACCTTATTAAAAGAACTATAAAAAAAGAGACTGTTTTATACAGTCTCTTCTCATATTATTCGCTAATGCTGAAATTACTTTTCTTCTTGCCTGCAAACTTTTCAAGCTTGTAGGTAAGCGAAAACATAAAATACTGTTTCAGTATCGTGTCCTCACTGTCGAAGATGCTCGTAGGCGTCGTGGTTCTCCTTACGCTCTGGTTCTGGTTGAGGATGTCGTATACCTTAACCTTCGCAAGGAAGCGTTCGTTAAGGAAATTATATCCAAGACTGGCATTCCATAAAAGATAGTCTTTTTTAAAACCGTCCGAAATATTAGAATTGTAAGTGTAGTTGATGTCGCTTCCGAATACTACGTTCTTCGGCCAGTACGATGTAAGCATGAATCCTGCCTTATGTGTAAAGTAATTGGCTTTTGCCACGGAAAAGTTTTCATAGCTGCTGCTGTTCATGGAATAAGAATAGCTTGGCTGTAAAGTAAGCTTTTTGTCAAAGTCAAGGGTGACGTTGAGTCGCGGTCCAAAGGAATTGTTCTTAGAGGTATACATTACCTCGTTGAGGATTCCCTTGTTAAGCCCACCGTTGAAATTGAATCCTCCCGAAAAAGTCAGTTTGTCTTTATCGGTTAACTTAAAGCTTTTGTTGTAATTCAAACCGGCCCAGAAGGTATAGGTGTCATGCAGGTTTACATAAGTCGAAGTTCCGATGTAGTTCTCGTCAAATGATTCAGACTGACCCACTGTTCTCATACTGTAATTACCTCCCATGTACACATAGTAACCAGAGCGGGTCTGCCAGTCGTAATTGTTGAAGTTGAAGAAAAGCTGGTGTTCCTGGGTGGTTAACAGGTCCTTGTTTCCCCTGGTAGTGTACAGGGGATTCGACAGGTCTTCATATTCTAGCATCTGGAACATGGACGGGCTGTTTTCCTGGTAGGAATAGTTTGTATAAATACTGGTCGATTTACCTAACTGTATACTTGCGCTGAGGTCGATTTCCGGTAGGATGTCGAGGCGCTTGTTCAGATAGTCCCCGTTATTGTAGCGCGACGTGATGTCATAATTGTTCAATGTTGTTCCAGCCGACATATTCAGCCATAACTTTTCACCGTTAAACTGATAGCCAACGGAAGGTGTTGTTTTTACCGCGTTTAACCTGTTTGAATAAGATAAAATATTGTTGAACTCGGAAAAAGATCCCGAAGCCGTATTAAAGTCGTAGGTACCGCGGCCGCTGAATTCGTTGGTCCAGGTGTTATGGTATTTTAAAACAAGCGACTGCCTGTTGTCAATAGGTTGCCTGTAGGTTGCATTTAACGTATATTCATCGGTATGGCTTGTTGACTTTATCTGCTGGTTCCGGATGTCGTCCGGCAGCTGGGTCTGGTAAAAGTATGCCGCAGAATTTCTGCGCTGGTCGGTGGCGTTGCGCGTATTCTTGTTTTCAAGACCAAGGCTTATGCTGCGTCCTTTGCGTTTAAATTTTCGGGCAATGATGAACTCATTTTCAAAATTATAGGTATCTACATTCAGGAGGTCGGAGCTTGTAGATTTATTAAGGTCTTCTCCCTGAAGGTTTTTGGTTTCACTCGTTCTTTCCGTCCTGTTTGTGTTGATACCCCTTTGGAGTTTGGGAACGATTGTTAGCGTCGTTAATGAATCGATTTCCATTTCGATATCGTAGTTAAAGGTATGGTTGGTAGACTTCGATTTCAGTGTGGAAGATGATTCGGTGATATAGCGGTTATCGGGTAACAGGTTTTCAATACGCGAACGGTTCCTATTGCTGTTTTCCACCTCATTGAATAAATAGTTCATGTTCACCTTATTCTTCTTGCCCCAGTTATCGCTGTAATTAAGCCCGATCATGTCGGTCTGGTAAATTCCCTTTCCTCCGCCAAAGGCCAGTCCGTTAATAGAAAAGGAACCATCGTCGCTCCAGGAAGAATACCTGTTGCGTCCGCCCGACATATTGTCGAAGATTTCATTCGTGGAAAAACCTGTAGAATTAATATTGTTCGACGATCCCAGGACACTCACCTTAAAATCACCTTTAAAATAGTTGAAAAGGAGCGACGATTCGTAGCGGTCGTCTGTTCCGTAACCTGCAATAAACCTTCCGAACAGTCCTTTGTTCTTGTCCTCGTCGATGGTGAGGTTGATGGTTTTGGCATCACCTGTAGATTTGGCACCGGTGAGTTTTTCCTCTTTTGTTTTGGAATCGGTCACCTGCACCTTGTTGATGATGTCTTTAGGCAGGTTTTCGATGGCAACTTTTCCGTCGGCCCCAAAAAAAGGCTTTCCGTTTACCAGTACGTTGTTAACCTCTTTTCCGTTGACTTTAATTTTTCCTTCTTCATCAACTTCTACTCCCGGAAGCTGTTCCAGCAGTTCCTTCACCGTAGCATCGGGCCTTACTTTAAAGGAGGCCGCATTGAATTCAAGGGTATCTTTTTTTACCCGTATAGGCGCAGCGTCTGTGGTGATTACCAGTTCGTCAAGTACCTCGTCGCCGGCAGGTAATACAACAGTTCCGAGGTCGAGCGACTCTTTTAAGGACTCCATCTTCTGAGAAAAATCGTCATATCCGATATAAGAGATTGTTACAAAAACAGGCTCGGTGATTTTACGTACAGGCATAGAGAATTTACCGGATACATCGGTAATGGTATAATCTATTAAAGTGGAATCTTTCTGTGAAGAAAGATAAACCGTTGCCGATTCAATAGGTTTCTTATCAGGTGAGGTAACTTTTCCTTTGAGTTCTATTTTTTGTGCGTGTACAAAATGAACGCAGAAAAGCAGGCCGACGAGTAGTAGGTTCTTCATAAATGTTTTTTTTGAAAACGTAAAAATGTTAAAAAAAGTATATAAAAAAAAGCGTGCTTCTTATTTTTGCACGCTTTTAACATTTAAGATGTTATTTTACCGGGAATTCTGGTCTCCTCATTTTATACTGGGTACCTGAAAGGGCCTCCAGAAAGGCAACAAGTGCCTTTTTTTCCTCTTTGGTGAGATTCAAAGGTTTTAGCAACTCATCAGTATAGGGATATAAAGAATCTTTCTCTTTTTGTTCCGGTTTGGGATCAATCATATGCATACCGCTGTTGTAGATGTTTACAATGCCTTCGAGGTTGTCGAACAGCCCGTTGTGCATCCACGGACGCGTAAGAAGAAGATCCCGCAGACTCGGGGTTTTAAACCGGCCCACATCACCGGGGAGTTTCGTTATTACATACCGCCCAAGGTCTTCATATTCCCTTTTATAATAGGTCAGGCCTATGTTGTGAAAGGATTCGTCGGTTAAATGCTTGCCGGAGTGGCAGTTCATACATCGTGCTTTTGTACGGAAAAGGTGCATACCGTATATTTCTTCTTCGGTTAAGGCATTGTAATCGCCGTCTATGAATTTATCAAAGCGGCTTGGCTGGCTTTTTATGGATTTCTGAAAAGAAGCCAAAGCTTTTGCAATCCGTTCAAAAGTTACTTTTTCATCGCCATAGGCATTTTTGAACATGGCTTTATACCCCTCAATTTTGGAAAGCTTCAGCACCACATTGTCGAAATCAGCAGCCATTTCGTTATGTGCCGTAATGGGACCTTCGAGTTGCTTTTCAAGTGTTTCAGCTCTTCCGTCCCAGAAAAAGGAAGTCCGGTCTGCTATATTGAACAGCGACATGGTGTTACGTGCACCCTGCAGGTGGTCATGCCCCAGGGCAACCCGTCTTCTGTCGGTCCAGCCCAGTTCCGGATCATGACAGGTACTGCATGAAATCTGGTTGGAACTTGATAACTTAGGGTCGAAAAAAAGCATTTTTCCAAGCGTGACATCAGGTAAATCCTGTGTTTTAAAATAGTTTGTGTCTCTTTTAATACTGGCAAACTCTTTCCATGCGACTCCTTTGTCGATGGTAGGTGCGGGCCACTGGTCTATTTTTTTCTTATAAAGGGGTACAATGGAATCGTAAGGCGGATTAATGGATGCATAATTGGTAACGGCAGGGAAGAAACCAAAAAGGAAAAGGGAAACTACTGCAGCAATTATAATAGAGATCTTGTTCATTTTAAAAAGTAACTCCTAGGGAAAGAGTTGTTTGTATGTTATTGTTGTTATTGGAAAACGTGATGTAATCCAGTGCAAATATAGCATAAACCGACCGTTTTTGCTGAACTTTTCTATCGTAGCGAAGCGAAGCTGCTATTACATTGTAATCCAGTGTTCTTATGGTCTGGTCGTGTTGGAGCCATTCGTTTATACCGGGTTTGTCTGAATTGATGTTGAGGTTTTCCGCGTGTTTCGTTTTGTTTTTATATGCGTGGGCCTGAAGTGTCAGTACATCCAGTGACGAAAGCTGCCTCATATGGAAAAGGTTGATTCCCCATTGGTGATATTCAAAATCCTGCAATTTTGCATCGTCCGTTTTCTTTTCGGTTGTTTGCCGTTTTGAAAAATAAGGGGTAACAGTGGTGTTTGATTTACCACTTTGATGGCGTAAAATTGCATGTATCCGTGTTTCATTGTTTGTATAATGATAATTCTGTTTTTCAAGAAGTTTTTGTAAAACGGAAGTGTTGTTGGTATACAGGATTTCATATCCTTTATTTTCCTGCTTCTCGAAATCCAGCTTTGCACCGATTTCATAATGGTCGTTTAGCTTTATTGTTTTTAAGGCATGAAGAAACAGACTGCTCCGCATTATGCGGTTAATCTCCGCATTATTACTTCCGGAAGGAGATGGCGTTTCCTTATTAAGAGAACCGAATAGGGTTCCGGCTGTAAAGGAAAACGATTGATCTTTAGTTCCGAGGGTAAAAATATAATGATGTGAAAAATCATTGAAATATGCAGCTGTGGTTTTGTTGCTGAAATAAAAGTTATAAGTGCCCAGACCGTTCATCTGGTAAAGGGGTGTACGTTGTATTTCGCTTGAAAAACTTATTTGGGAAGACTGCAGGTATTTGTTAAGTCCGGCTGAGAAGCCTATTCTGTACCTGTCGGTCAGAAGGTAGGAAAGTCCCGCTTTGAAGTTTAGATCCGAAGTGGTGTTTTTGGGTCTGGGATCCTGTGTTTTATAGCTTAATCCGGCCGTATATTCCAGTTCTGAGGCAAAGGAGAACCTGCGTACCGTTTTAGCATAGCCGCCTTTAAAATGATAGTTCTGGAGATTCTGGTCACCACCGACAGAGTCTGCAATAACCAGGGGAGCTACACGTTCAAGATCTATATTGTTGTTCCAGCGGACATCTCTTGTTTTTACCTGGCGGTAAGATGCGGAACCCCACAGGGCACTTTTATCTCTCCTGATTTTATAGGAAGCGGTTTCCAGCCTGAACTGTTGTTGTGAACGGCCTTCCTGCATCAAATAGTTTTCCTTGTTGAAATTCTGAAAATGCAGGCCGATATCAGAAAAAGAAGTATTACCATAATCCGGCATATTGGCCGGATTATGGTAATACTCTTCATTTAGAACTCTAAGCTGGTCTAATTGATTTTCAATGCTTGGATACAGTGAAAGGGAATCCTGGGCCTGTACTTTAAATAAAGACAGGAGCAGCACATATAAGATAAGATTAGGGTTCTTTAAAAACATATTTTTTTAATGTACAATGCCGTTTTGTAAGCTTGGGGTAGCGTATTTTGTAAAATCTACCGTAGAATTATTGGTGTCTTTATAAATAGGTTTCCCGTTTTCCATGCTGCTGATCACATTTCTGCGAACCGATTTTCCAAAGCGTTCCACATCGCTGTCGGTTGTTCCGCATCCGGTGAATCCGCTGTCAACAGAACTTCCTAAAGCATTGTGTTCCCAGGTAGCATCAACCGCACAGTTTACACCGTCTATGATCCAGGTATTAGGGATTTTGTAGACACTTTTTTTAGTGATGTTTCCGGCCTGGTTCGGATATTCATAATCGTATTTATAATCGGTCAGCCAGCTTTCCACCGTCACACCCTGAGGGAAACGGGCAATGGCGTAGCTTTCTAAACCGCGGTTGTTTAAGAAGAACATATTATAGTTCATTGTGGTATAGATGACCTTCGCATCCGGTACGGCAGGATTGTCTACCTGACCTAAAGCAGGATTGTCGAGGTTTGGAAATTCATAATCGGCCTTGCTCAGATCATAAGCAGGAATGTTTGCGGTTTTATGGTTCATGGCCATATCGGCAACAACGATGAAGTCTCCGGGCTGTACCTCTTTACTGAGATCCTGAGGAATCATCAAAGCTCCGTTTACGGCAAATGCCTCATTGCGTATCTCAGGCGTAATGGCATATTTTAACGACGGGGTGAATTCCGACTTTAAGATGATGAGGCCACCGGTATTTAATACTTTGTTCGTATTGTTGGTAAGTTTGAAATATCTTCCCGAATTGTAGTTTTTGCCTTCATAGGTTTTTACTCCGGTAAAGAACACTTCTTCAATGATGAAATCCTCACTGAAAATTTTAATGATGAGGTTGATGTTAAGATTTTGACTAGCCTGTGTTAAATCCAAAGTAGCCGTACCTGCTGCTTCCATCTCTTCTCCCGAGCTTAGTTTTACGATACCGTTTGCCACTACTGTATAAGAACCTTTTTTAAGGCTTGTTTCAAAAGGAGATTTTGCTGCATCAACAGTAGTTACTGCTCCTGTATTTGCTTCTTTAAATTCCACTTTCATACTTTTGATTTCAGCAATATTCTCACCTGAAAAAGTAAGGTTCAGTTTAGCCGGGGTATTGTCAACAATTCCGTTTACGTCATTGTCATCGCTGCACGACACAGTAGTGAATGTTAAGCCTATTACAGCCAGAAACATAAATAAAAGTCTGTTTTTCATATGATGTTAAAAATTAAAAGTTAGTTCCATTCCAAAATAAGGCTCGTTTGCAAAATTCCGTTCTACAATATTACCGTTAAAAACATAGGGTTGATAATAACTGAACAGCCGGTTTACAAAAAGCGATGCCCGAAGGTTGTCATAAAGCCGTTTTGTAGCTTTGAGATTGGCCACAATATCGAAAGTATACTTAGTGGCAATATTATCGGTTGTGGTTACATTGCGTACAAGCCATTGTTTGTAAAGATCGGTCTTGTCCTGTTCCGTAAAAGGAAATACATTACCGTCTTTATCATAATAAGCATAAGGTTCGGCTATACGTTTGGTGCGCTCCTCGTTTGAAAACCAGGTGCCCTGGAACGATACCGAAATGTTCATATCCAGATTGGGCAGGTAGGTATCTACGATGCAGTTGTAATTTAATCCTGATCTGATATAACCATCGTCGTTAAGATAAATTCCGACATAAGGGAATGACACTCCTCCGACCGATTGCGAAGGTTTTTCGTGCAGGGGTGTACTGTTTTCGTATAAGGTTTTGAACCAGGCTCCGTTAAGGGTAATACGCGTGTTAAGAGCTTTAAACCGGGGAGAACTGTACCCGAATTCAATTCCTTTTTTCAGTGTTCTGCTGCCGTTTTGCTGTGTGGTGTATCCCTTGAAATCATAACGTTGCTCATACGGAAGCTCGTTGATGTCGGGTTTTTCGGTCATGTTTTCGAGGTCAAGGCCGCTGGCATCATACCTGTTGTAGTAGAAGGTTCTGAAACGGTCCTCTTTACGGAATCCCGATTTCATATCTTCATTGAAGTAGGTTATAAAGAAGTTATGGCCTTCGTATGACAGGTCCAGCCTTACTTCCTTCTTTACATTTTTTGCAGCTACGAGGTCATAATTGGTTACATCAAGTATATAGGTCATAAAATTTACGTAGCGTAAATCGGGATTAGGATGATGAAAGTTGAGTTGCTGGAAATCAAGATACCTGAGGTTGGGATATAACATAAGAAGCGTGGGCTGTTTATAAAGTGTCCCGTAACCGAAAGTGAGGTCAGGTTTAAGTTCTTTCCCTGCAATAGTAAGGGCTGGCGCGCTCCATTGCAGGTTGCCTCTTGGCTCCAGATATATCTTATCGCTTAATTCGTATTTGTTGTCGATGCCGAGCATTTTGGAAACTCTTGCCCCGGCATAAAGCATGAATCCGTGTTTTTCGAAATCATACTGTAGTTTATCACCGATAAAAAAAGCCAGGTTCTGGTAGGCAGGAATATCATTATAGCTGCGCGGGCGTGTAGACATGGTTGCGGACGGCGGTTTCAGAATATCATATATCTGACCACGGCCGTTATTTTTGGAATACCTGAAATCAATTCCCGTTTCAATGTTATGAGCGATGTTTCCCGTAAAGAAAGATCCGTCTGCAATGAACTTAAACGACATGTCTAACGGACGACCTTCGGTTTTTAAGTAGGAAATATAGCTGATTTCTGGAAAATATCCTTCGTTGACCCCTTCCTGCATTGCAGTGGAAACGACCGTTGGCCCCGAATACTGTACAAGTTTGGTTTGTTTCAGGTCTTCATACCCCTGCTTTAAGGATGTGTTTAACTGCAACCGGTTAAAAAAGCCCGAAGTAATTTTATAATCGAAATTATTTGCAAGGGAAACATACTGTTTTTTGTTTTGATACGCATCAACTTTTGCATATCCGCTGTCAGGGTCTACTGTTTCATCATCAACGCTTAAGTTGTAATCCACGTTTGTCTGCCATTTAAGATGATTGTTGCCTATTCCAAAACGGGCTGTGGATCGTACAGAGCCAGAAATACGTTGGTAGTTTTCATGGGTGTTTCTGGGATCTGCTTTGGCATCGAGATAGTCCAGACTGGTATTGATGCTCCAGTTTTTAGCGGCGCGGAAACCTTTTGCCAGATAATACAACTTGCTGAAACCGTCTACCTTTATCCGGCTCTGCCATTCCGTTTCGCCCGATTTACGGTTGATCAGGACCAGTCCTGAAGTAAGGTCCCCGTAAGAGGCTGAAGGAATCCCGCGTATAATTTCAACGTTTTCGATATCATTGGTCGATATTGTTCGCATGTCTATACCCGAATTGGTCGTGTTACGGGAAGTGACAGTATTAGTAGAACTGATTGAATGACTTTCGTTAGAAGATACCTGCATATCGGTGTTGCTGTTCATGGGATTGCCGTCCATTAAGAACTGTACTCCAAGGGAGCCCGTAGTGTATTGGCTGCTTGGCTGCCCGAATTCCCTTATGACGACAGCGTTGTTGGCCGTTAAATTAGGATCCTTAGCCTTTCCTCCGGGTAGCAGCTCCATGAGATCCGCAAAACTCGAGGGTTGAAGGTGCGCCATTGCCTGACGGTCGATTTTTGAGGAAGTCGTAAGCCCTTTATTTTCCTTGGCCGTTATAACGATTTCTTCAAGCTGGTTGCCCGTTTCGTATAAAGTCACCTCAAATTTCCGGTCCTTATCAAAAGTAAAGTTCTTGAAATAGGGTAGGTAGGATGCATGGGAAACAGTTACAGTATAAGTTCCTGCAGGAAGGGAAGCTACGACAGTACCGTCCGAATTGGTTGAATATGTTTTAGAATAAAGGCTGTCCTTGAAAATTTCAAGTTGTGCATCACTGACATTTCTCTTTAGACTGTCTTTTACAGAAAATTCAATTGTGATATTTTGTCCATAACAGATAAAAGTTGCTGTAAACAAACATAATAACCAAAAATATTTCGACAATTTCAACATTTCCTTCCGAGGTCTTTTCCGGGGGCAAAATTATTCAATACATTCAGGTTATCAAAATTTATTTAGACTTATTTTTAATAAAAAACGAGGCGCTTATAAGCGCCTCGTTTTTTATTAAAATGCTACAGTTCTCTTGTAATTCCCGGGGGTGGTCCCATACGCCCGCCTCTTGTTCTGCTTTTGGAACCTGTTCCGAACTTGTCGAACTTCCATGTGAGCGAGAACATAACATAACGATCCAGTACAACGTTCTCCTGATCCACAATCGTTGTAGGGCTTATGGTACGCGACGTTCCAATGTTCTGATTGAGTACGTCGTAGACTTTTACCTTCGCCGTCAGGGACTTGTTCAGGAAAGCATATGATATTGCTGTGTTCCATAAAAAGAAATCCTTTTTAAAACCGTCCGCAATATTTGTATTGTAGGTATAGCTGAAATCATTTCCCCATGTAAGGTTTTCGGGCCAGTAGGAAGTGGTCTGCAACATAACATTGTGTTTTACGAAATTTGTCTTGCTCAACTGATAATTGGTATATTTCGTATCGTTAAATGATATGTTGTACGAAGGGGCAATTGTGAGAAGGTCGCCGTAATCCCATGATGCATATACATTTGGCATGATAGATAAGGAATTTGCATCATACAGGACACCATTGGCATATCCTTTTTCCCTGCCGTAGGTTCCCCGTGCACCGATGCCGTAACGGATGGTATGTTCGTCTATCTTATACGATTTGCTCCAGTGTCCGAAAAGGCTTGTTGAAAAGGCGTCGGAAACATTTGCATAAGTGGTGGTACGTTTTCTGTTTTCATCAAATGTAGTCGATGAAACAATCTGTGAATTGTAGTAGCTTCCGTCCGCAAAAATACTCCACCCGGAACGGGTTTGAAAATTGAAATTACGGAATCCCACTCGTACTGAATGGTATTTGGCCTGGTCAAGGTTTTCATTACCTATGTATGTTTGCAACGGATCATTCAAACGTTCGTAAGGCAGTATCTGTAAGGCACTTGGATTTGTAACGTTGTAATTATAACTGATGTTGAAGTTTTTGCCGCGATCCAGCTTATACCGGAAATTCGTACGGATATACGGTGAAACAAACTTTTTGTCCACATCGTACAGACTCCCCATATACGCAGCCGATGCATTGTAACTTGCAATGTTCACTCCCGAATTCAGGAACCAGTCTACCTTGTCGGTCTGGAAATTGATTCCGACATAAGGTGTGTTGGTTACGATATTCGTATGCGTTTGGTTCGATAGACGGTCGTTAAGGTCGGTGAATCCGTTGGCAGTTTCATTGAAGTTATAGGTATTTAAATGATCGGTCTGGTTGTCATAATCGAAAGTGTATCCGAAATCAATAAAGGCTTTGGTATTGATAGGCTGAGAATATTCAGCCGTTAAAGTATAATTGTCTTCGGTACTTTTCGTGATTTCCTGCTGGTTCCGGATATCGTCGCTTTGGCCATCCTGATAAAAACGTGTAGCAGAATTCGTATTACCGGTTCCGTCGGTTTTGGTGTTGCTGTTGGAAAACTGCAGGCTCACGTTTTTTCCCTTGTCGTTGAGTTTCTTGTTGAACTGTATGCTGTTTTTGAATGTAAAGCTGTCTGCCGTTGAAAAACTTTTTTCATCGCTTTCGTTGAACAGGTTTCCGTTGGCATCCATTGATTTGGAGGTGCTTTTTGATTCGAATTCGTTTTTATTTGCCGAAACCGAAGGGTTCACGTAGAGTTTGGTTGTAGGGTTCAGTTTGTATTCAAAACTTACGTTCCCGTTATGGTTGATGTTGTTATTGACACGTGATGATTCCGACTCCGTAATGAAATCGCCATCGGGCAGAAGGTTTACAACTCGGGAACGGTTGTTGTTTTTGTTCTGCGTATCGTTAAGGTAGTAGCTCATGTTGGTTTCGAGATCTTTAAAGAACTGGTCCGAGTAGTTGAGTCCCACCATATTGGTGCGTGTAATTCCCGTACTGCTTCCAAAACCTCCGGGGCCCCCCGATCTTCCACCGAAACTAAACATCTGGCTGCGTCCGCCTCCCATATTGTCAAAAATTTCGTCCATCGAAAACCCTGTTGAGTTGATGTTGTTTGAGGAAGCAAGAATGGAAATTTTACGGTCGCCCTGAAAGTAATTAAGCAGACCGCTCGATTCATAACGGTTCGATCCATCGACGATGCTTCCTATTCCGGCCATTAATTTAGCCATAAGCCCTTTGTTGTTTTCTTCATCAATGGTGAGGTTAATGCTGGCATTATCACTCTTGGCTTTGCGTCCCGAAAACTCTTCAGCTTTGGTTTTGTAGTCGGTTACCTGGACTTTTTTAATAAGGTCTGCGGGCAGGTTTTGTAAAGCAATGCTGCCGTCGGTGTTGAAGAACGGTTTGCCGTTTACAAGAATCTGTGTGACTTCCTTGCCGTTCACGGTGATTTTTTTATCGGCATCGATTTCCACCCCTGGAAGTTCTTTTAACAAAGCTTCCACATTGGCGTCGGGCCGCACCTTGAACGATTTGGCATTAAACTCCAGGGTATCGCTTTTTACACGTATGGGTGCATCGGTAACAATAACGATTTCAGAAAGCATATCCGAATCGCTGTCCAGCGTGAGAGCTCCCAGATCCTTTGAGGTAGCCAGTGTTTCAAATTTTTCCACCCGGTCCTTAAAGCCGATAAAGGATAAGGTTAAAAAAGACGGCTCGTTTACGGCATTGAGATCCATAGAAAACAAACCGGTTGCATCGGTCGATGTGTATTGAATCAACGTGGAATCTTTCGCTTTTGAAAGATAAACAGTAACATCTGCCACAGGGGCTTTAGCCTCGTCGATGACCTTGCCTTTTAAATTCACACTCTGGGCATAAGCCGCAGCAGAAAAAAGAAGGAATAAAACGGGTATGTAAAGTAGGATTTTTTTCATAAAACAAAGATAGGAAAGCTGTTTTTTATAAAAAATTTAAAAATCGCTTTTTAAGACGGGTTTACCGATTATTTTTTAACAAAAAAAGAAGGACAAAGTCCTTCCTTTTAGCTTATTTCTGACGGAAATAGATGTCGATAGGAACACCTTCAAAATCATATATTTCCCTTAATTTGTTTTCAATGTATCGTTTGTAAGGATCCTTGATATACTGTGGCAGGTTCGCAAAAAAGACGAACTGTGGTACCGGAGTGGGAAGCTGCATACAGTATTTGATCTTGATGTACTTTCCTTTAATTGCAGGTGGCGGATTGTGTTCTACTATCGGTAGCAGCGTTTCGTTAAGCTTGGATGTTGCTATACGCTGTTTACGGTTTTCGTATACCTTAACGGCAGCTTCAAGAGCCTTAAGCAAACGTTGTTTTGTAAGAGCCGATACAAAAAGAATCGGCACATCGGTAAAAGGAGCGATCTCTTCCCTTACGCGTTTTTCGTATTCCACAGCTGTCATGGTGTCTTTCTCCACAAGATCCCATTTGTTGATAAGGATTACAACACCCTTCCGGTTTTTTTCGGCAAGCCAGAAAATATTCTGGTCCTGTCCTTCAAATCCACGGGTTGCATCAATGACAAGAATACATACATCGGAATGTTCAATGGCACGTACCGAGCGCATCACCGAATAAAATTCCAGATCTTCCTTAACCTTTGCCTTTCTTCGGATCCCGGCCGTATCTACGAGGTTGAATTCAAATCCAAAACGGTTGTATCGGGTGTCTATGGCATCACGGGTTGTTCCGGCAATATCGGTTACCACAAAGCGGTCTTCGCCGATAAGGGCATTGATAAAGCTCGATTTTCCGGCATTTGGACGGCCTACTACGGCAAAACGCGGAAGTTCGTTCTGAACTTCTTCTGCTTCCGGTAATTCCGGAAGTAGTTCCACAAGTTTGTCAAGTACTTCACCTGTTCCGGAACCGCTCATACCCGACATAGTCACATACTCCCCAAGCCCAAGATTGTAAAATTCGAAAGCATCCTGTTCACGTTTGGCACTGTCTACCTTGTTTACAACAAGCAGGACGGGTTTTGTGATTTTGCGAAGCAGCTTTGCAACTTCGTTATCCATTGGAGTAATACCTTCTTCCACGTCTACAAGGAATACAATGGCATCGGCCTCGTCTATGGCCAGTTCTACCTGTTTGCGGATTTCACCTTCAAAGACATCATCCGATCCTTTGATATATCCACCTGTATCTATTACGGAAAATTCCTTCCCGTTCCATTCCGATTTCCCATAGTTCCGATCTCTGGTAACACCACTTACCGAGTCCACTATGGCTTCCCGTCTTTGAATAAGACGGTTAAAAAACGTAGACTTTCCTACATTAGGCCTACCTACTATTGCTACAATATTGTTCATATAACGTTCACTTTTAAAAAGTGTGATTTACTATTTTTGTTGATATCCGAAACGGCGCAGCTGAAACTGGTTATTGCGCCAGTCCTTGTTGACTTTTACGAACAGTTCTATGTGAATCTGCTTGCCGAAGAATTTTTCCATCTCGGCACGGGCTTCGGTACCAACCTTTTTAATGGCCTGCCCCTTATGTCCTATGATGATGCCTTTCTGACTGTCGCGTTCAACCATAATCACGGCTTTGATGTAAATAATCTCTTCTTCTTCCTTGAATTCCTCTGTCTCAATCTCTACAGCATACGGAATCTCCTTCTGGTAATTAAGCAGGATCTTTTCTCGGATGATCTCATTTACAAAAAAACGTTCCGGCTTGTCGGTAAGGGCATCCTTGGGATAATAGGGAGGTGATACAGGCAGCAGTTCCAGAATGCGGTTGAAAACGGTATCCACATTAAAATTATTGAGAGCCGACATCGGGTAAATTTCTGCGTTAGGTACCTTTTCTCTCCATAGGGCTACTTGTTCCTCCAAATGTTCCTGATTTGACTTGTCGATCTTATTCAGCAGCAACAAAACAGGGACTTTTGCGTTGGCAATCTTTTTAAAGAATTGCTCGTCTTTTAACTCACGTTCACCTATTTCTACCATATAAAGGAGTATATCAGCATCTTCAAAGGCCGATTTTACAAAATCCATCATAGAAGTCTGTAATTCATAAGCTGGTTTAATGATTCCAGGTGTGTCGGAAAAAACCATCTGAAAGTCTTCGCCGTTTACGATTCCGAAAATGCGGTGGCGTGTCGTCTGGGCTTTTGATGTGATGATCGATAAACGCTCACCTACAAAGGCATTCATAAGGGTCGATTTTCCCACGTTGGGATTCCCGATGATGTTGATAAAACCTGCTTTATGTGACATATAGTACGGATATAATTTGCAAAGGTAAAGAATAATCGTGAAACACACTAATTTTAAAAAAAACCTTAAATGTTTTGGGAATCCAATAAGTTGGTGTACATTTGTACCACAATAGCGCGGGATAGAGCAGTAGGTAGCTCGTCGGGCTCATAACCCGAAGGTCACTGGTTCGAGTCCAGTTCCCGCTACTAGAGAACACTACTTTTATAAGTAGTGTTTTTTTGTTTTATATCTTATGGAAGAATTTGTGGTGTATGTACTTTATTCAAAGCAATATGATAAAACCTATACCGGTTTTACATCCGATCTGATTGCCCGGTTTAAATCACATAACCAGCTAGGGGTTAAGGGGTAGACTTTAAGGTACAGACCCTGGTATGTAATTCATGTTGAGTTTTACGAATCAAAATCACTTGCACTAAAAAGGGAGCAATATCTGAAAACAGGAGCAGGGAGGGAATTTGTAAAAAGTCTGAGTAAAGTTTGACGGAGGGCTCTTATCCGCCACGGCGGACACTGGTTCGAGTCCAGTTCCCGCTACTAGAGAACACTACTTTTATAAGTAGTGTTTTTTTTGTTTTTATATCTTATGGAAGAATTTGTGGTGTATGTACTTTATTCAAAGCAATATGATAAAACCTATACCGGTTTTACATCCGATTTGATCGCCCGGTTTAAATCACATAACCAGTCAGGGGGTAGGGGATAATACTTTAAGGTACAGACCCTGGTATGTAATTCATGTTGAGTTTTATGAATCAAAATCACTTGCACTAAAAAGGGAGCAATATCTGAAAACAGGAGCAGGGAGGGAATTTGTAAGAAGCCTGAGTAAAGTTTGACGGAAGGTTCTTATCCGCTTGATTCAATAGAAAAATCAATGCGATTGCCTACCAATGGTAAATGAATTACAATAAATTATGAACAAGTTATTTATCCCTAATGTATGGCATTTATTTTGCTTTATAATCCTGTCAAAAAATATTAATAATGAAAAAGATAAGTTTTTTAGTAGGTTTAGCTATAATAGGTTTAGTTGCCTACAGTTGTTCTGATGATCAAAGTAATACAAATACACCGGACAATAATGCTAAATTAGAATTAAGATTGACCGATGCTCCGGCAAATTTTGATGCTGTTTTTATTGACTTACAAGGAGTTTCATATAAAATGAGTGATGGTGAATGGCAAACATATAGCATTGAACCAAAAGTATACGATTTATTGGAATTAAATAATGGAGTGGATGCAGTTTTAGGGAATGAATGGTTGCCTACTGGTCATTTAGAAGAAATCCGTTTAGTTTTAGGTGATAATAATAAAATAGTTATAGATGGCGTTACACACAATCTTGATACTCCTTCGGCACAACAAAGTGGTTTAAAAGTAAAAGTCAATACAGATTTGGTTGAGGGAAATGTCTACAAAATGTGGTTAGATTTTGATGCTGCCAAATCTATTGTAGAAAGAGGTAACGGAACTTATGGTTTGAAACCGGTTATTAGAGCTTTTACAGAATTAACTAATGGACGGATAGAAGGAAATGTATTGCCTACTGAAGCACTCGCAACAGTTTATGCTATTCAAAATGTAAACGATACCATAGCATCATCTATTCCAAATGAAAATGGCTACTTTAAATTTATGGGAATGGAAGAAGGAACCTATTCTTTGAAAATCGATGCCTCAAACGAAGTATATAATGACACATTAATTGAAAATGTTCCTGTACAATTTGGTCAATTAACAACAATACCAACAATTACATTGAAGTTAAAATAAATTTTTTCAAACATAATCATAGTTAAACTCAAAAAAAATACCTTTCTCTATTATGTTTGCAGTTCTGAGTCATGGACTCATAATTCGGCATACTTCCCTAAAAAGGTTGCAATGTATATTTTTCCTGAAAAGTTTGGTTATTCCAAAAAGTCGTCTTATATTTGCACCACAATAGCGCGGGATAGAGCAGTAGGTAGCTCGTCGGGCTCATAACCCGAAGGTCACTGGTTCGAGTCCAGTTCCCGCTACTAGAGAACACTACTTTTATAAGTAGTGTTTTTTTTGTTTTATATCTTATGGAAGAATTTGTGGTGTATGTACTTTATTCAAAGCAATATGATAAAACCTATACCGGTTTTACATCCGATCTGATTGCCCGGTTTAAATCACATAACCAGCTAGGG
>Ga0308158_10000086_pt1 | contig 231919 bp, 219 predicted proteins | sample PhyBR2_FD_201038 | JGI IMG/M metagenome (GOLD analysis project Ga0308158, IMG submission 201038) | Phyllosphere microbial communities from UC Gill Tract Community Farm, Albany, California, United States - DLSLB.R2 | ecosystem: Host-associated > Plants > Phyllosphere > Unclassified | place...
AAGAGTGAACCACCTGATCCCTTCCCGAACTCAGAAGTGAAACCTCTTAGCGCTGATGGTAGTGTGGGGTTACCCATGTGAGAGTAAGTCATCGCCAGCTTTTAAATCTAAAACACCCCGGTCTCTAGCGAGAGCGGGGTGTTTTTTTATTGTAGGTTTGAAGATGTATGAGAGAGTTGTTAGATAAAATAATAAAGTGGGATGATAGACACACATTTTTAAAAATAGTATAAATATTAAAAAGTATGTGTTAGTAATCAAATTAATTAAAATCAGTTATTTATAAGTCAGTGAATAATCTATAATTTTTAGCAAGCATAATTAGGTTAAATAAATAATGGAATCAGTAAAAGCAATTATAATACCAGTTATAGCAGACTCAGTTTTAAGTCCTGATATTTAATATGGTAATGATATAACAGGAATTTATTTTTCAACACATGACGATCAATTTGGAAGAATTACATTTGATAAGTTTGATGCGATAAAAATTTGTCGTGGTGAAATGATGCCCTACAAATATGAGTGGGGAACAGATGAAAGTGGAACTTGGGTTTTTAGAATAGAAAACTCAAAATGGTTGGACGAAAGATTCAATTATGAAAAGGAAAATTATGGACTGTCATATGGGTTTGGTGAAAATGTAAATGAAATGCTTATAGACTTTAAGCATTATCTCTTCTCATTTCATGATCAGTTTATAGAGGTGATTGCAAGAGGGTTCTGGTTTGAAAAATCTGAAGAAAGTTTATTTAAACAACCGCTTCAATCAGAACATCCATTTTCAAAGTTACCAGAAATAAACTCTACAATCTTTAAGAATGAGAAAATAAAATATAAGGATATTTTCAATCCAATTCCTCTTGAGCAACTCATTAATAATAGTCAATTTTGCCAGCAAGTATTGCTTGAAATTTCAACTGAGTTTCGAGGGGAATATTCAATTGAATATACTTTATTTCTCATGCAGCGACAGGGAAAATTAATCAGTGTATTGAGAAGCTTTTACGGAAAATCAATTTTTGAAAAAAATGGAATAGCATGTATAGATGATATAAAACTATTGATAGAAAAGGAAATATTTAAATAGTATTTATGTCAACTTTGTATGAGGTAGGTTGGTATGGAAAACTTAGTTATTTATTTTTTTGACTAACGTAAGAAGTCAAATGAGTACTTTGAAAGTCGTACAAATCCCAAAATATTGAGGAATAATTTTAAAGAGTAATGTAAGAAAATGAGAATTAAACTATATCCAAATTTTAACGAAGTTTTTATCGATGACACTCTAAAAGGGATATTTTATCCATTATGTAGCATAGTATTGGATCAGTATCCCGAAAATGTATTCCATTTTGTTTCTTCAAACGGGCTCTGGATCAATGAAGGCTTTGAAACGGAATATAACACTTTTCATTACACTCAATTTAACCTTATAGAAAATAAATATAAATTTAAAGGCAGTAAAGAACTTTATAAAGGTGCAGAACAAGCTCAAAATATTTTTGATAGATTAGAAAAAGATTTCGAGCATAATGGAAAACATTATTTAAAGACAAAAACAAGCACGGATGATTACATTGAAAACCAAAAACGAAATCTGAACTTAAAAGCAGATGATGAGTTCGACGCAGATTATTATTTACAAACATTTTATGAGTTTTCAATTAACAAATTGAATTTTGAATTGACCAATGAATTTGGTGCGTTTAAAAATGTAATAGAGGGTTGGATTAAAAATGATCAACTTAGCTCAATTGTTTATGACATTTCTTCAAATAATTCAAGTTTTACAGACATCGAGATGAATGCTGTGTATTTATTTCCAGAAAGTATTAATATTTCTGACAATGAAAAAATAGGACAGGTTATAGGTTGTGAATTTTTTACTGATGGCAATGACAGTAATTTGCTTTACAATAAAAATGATGGAACAATCTTGAATATTAATAGTTACTCTTAGATTAAAAGCCGCTGTATGCCTAAAAAGCGGATTTGGTTGCACTTGGTGGATAATGTTATGCTAGTAAAGGCTTAAAGTCAGGCAGTAAAATAAATGATAAAACAGCAAGAAAAATTGAGTCCATTGCAAGTTGAAAAGCTATTAAAAACCTTAGCACAGCGTTTTCAGCAGCATACGGAACGACATGCACAAATGAGCTGGGATTTTGTTCAAAAACAACTTTTGCTTTGTCCTGAAAAGTTATGGGCTTTACAACAAATGGAAATGACTGGCGGTGAGCCTGATGTGGTTGTTTTACCGAACACAGAAGGTGTGTATTTTTTTGATTGTGCAATTGAGTCACCAAAAGGGCGGCGTAGTCTGTGTTATGACCGAGAGGCATTACTCAGTCGCAAGGATCATCCTCCTGAAGATACGGTGATCGATTGGGTAAATAAGCATGCCTTAGCACTAATGACGGAACAACAGTATTATGCTCTACAGCAGATCTTTAATTTTGACTTAAAAACATCCAGCTGGGTCGAAACACCAACGATATTACGTCAGCAAGGTGGGGCGATCTTTTGTGACCAGCGTTATGGGCGTACATTTACCTATCATAATGGTGCTGGCTCATATTATGCGAGTCGTGGGTTTCGAACCTATATCAAACTTTAATTGTTAAAAATTGACAGCGTGAAATCCTAAGATTCTGTCGAGTTTTTTTATATTTTGGTGTTTAGATATAACTCCTGTCATAGCCTACATATTGATATTTAAATTAATGATTTTTAGTTTTGGTTTGGGGAGCTGTATGTTTATTCAAGGATGACATTCATGTTGCTAAACGAAAGATCTGTCGTAGATGATGAAATGATATGTGCGCTATTTATAAGAGCGCTAAATTTATATGATGGTTACTCAGCTAATGAATATGAATTTTATAAAATGAGTTTTTGTATTTTTGAGTCGAAAAAAAACGGCAAGATCACTTGCCGTTTTTTATTAAAGGTTCGGATTAGAAGTTATATTCCATACCTAAGCCAATAACAGTTTTCTTTTTCTCTGGTGTAGATGTAGTTGACCAATCACGTTTTTGTTGACCAACAACACCGTAGAAGCGGGCTTGTTTGTTGATGTTGTAATCAGCGCCAATTCCGTAAAGATCTTGTTTACGATCATCACGGCCATCTAGTTCTGTTGTTGCAGAAATATATTCAGCTTTTAGCTTAATCGGTGTAGAAGGAATCGCATATGCAGCAGTGATGCCATAAGCATTTTCTTTCAAGCCTTTGAACGATGTTACTGTAGTACCAGAAGTGGTTGCAACAGTGTCATCAGACGGTTTAGCAGTTTGCCATAATGCACCAAATACTAAGCCATCAAGACCCGCAGGTTTCAAGTCTACAGAACCTGTAACACGGATTGCGTCAGAGTAGATTGTGTTGCTACCTAATTCAGAGTTATATGCATTATATTTAGATGCAACACCGAAGTTACCTGCAACAGCAGCAGCAAAACCGTAGTCTTTGTTGTCATAAGTAAGTGATGTAGAGATACCATCACCGAAACTATCACGGCTACCTTTTTGACCTTTAGCATCATTTTTTAAAGCAGAGGATTCTTCACCTTGCTGGAACATGATGTTGAAAGCTAAACCAGCCAATAATTTTTTATCAGTTTCAAAACCGATCACGTTTTTTAAACGATCTTCACCAACTAAAATCGCAGTCATATCGAGTTCGTTGTGATCGTTGAAGATATCTTGGTTGTTACCAGCAGCATTTTTGAAATATGAATCAAACTGACCAACTTTTAAAGTTGCAATACCGTCTGATTTAATCCCCACGAAACGGTTACGGTTAGTGAAAGCATCGCCATCACCATCAGCACTGATTTGCCATTCTGCCAAGTAAACAGCAGACAATTTATCTGTTAATTTCTCTTCGCCTTTAACACCAATACGAGAAGCGTTAGAGTTTACTTTAGTTACGCTTTCGTCTTTAAAGCCATTCTTATCAATTTGATCTAAAGTTACGTTGAATTTACCATACAATGTTGGCGCTGCTTGAGCTGCGCTTATGCTAAGGGTGGCGATTGCTGCAGCGAGTAGCACTTTTTTCATTGAGATTTCTCCAAAACATGTTCAATGGGTTTGCAGTTACTTTTTTTATTCAGTAAGTGTGGGTTTGTGCACTACTTACTAACTTGCATGCAGTATCTGTAAACTTTGTTACATATCAGTGAAGAAAAAATGACAATTTAATGACGAAAATTTAACATTTGTGTAATTTAAATAAAAAAATGAGGCTTGATTAGCCCCATTGATTCTAAAAAGATTTTGAATTAAGCCAGTGCAGCCTTAATTTTTTCAGCAAACCCTTTAATTTTTTCCTGATCGCCCATTTGAATAGCATGACGACCTAATTCATGCACCGAGCTCGGAATCAAATGAAAGTGTATATGAGGTACAGTTTGTCCAGCAGCAGCTCCAGAAAGTTGCATCAATACAATACCTTGAGCATCTAAAGCTGTTTCAATGGCTTGCGCTATTTTTTGCACAATCTTGATTGTATAAGCAGCAATTTCAGGATCTAAGTCGAGCAATGTCACTGCTGGAGTCTTCGGAATAATCAGGGTATGCCCATCGGCTTGCGGCATGATATCCATAAATGCAAGCACATGATCATCTTCATAAACTTTAATTGCAGGAAGTTCACCACGTAAAATTCGTGCAAATATATTCTGATCATCATAAGCCATGTTTATTTCCTTAAAGGTGTGAATGTGATTATTTACAGTTCAATTCTTTCTGGCGTTCCTTGATAGAGTCAAGTTTTTGCTGCTCTTTTTCAGAAAATTTAGGCTTACTTGTATAACAATTGTCATTATTATATTTTGCTTTTGCTTCAGGATCTTTAAAACAGAACCCTTTTGATGCATAAATGACATTGTAATCATCTTGCAATTTTTTACATTCTTGGGTGTTATCAGCAAAAGCGTGACTAGCGACTAAAATAGATAAACTAGAAAGTGTAGCAATTACATATTTATTCATGATACGACCTCGAAATTGACATATTTACATGTCACTTAATGTGATTATAAGGTTTAGTTGTGATTATTCAATGACGAAAAATTAATCTAATGTAATTTTGCTCCATGATTCATACATTTTTACCGCGGTAGAAAAATCGCTATCAGGCTCTGAAAGACTATTGGCTGCGGTAATTAAGCTTTGTGTTAAACCAAGAATAGGTGCTGATAATCTTGCATCACGAACTAAATCAATGGCAATACCTGTATCTTTTGCCAATAAGGGTAAAGCAAAGGTCAGTGGAAAGCTGCGATTGAGGATACGTTGTGGTAGTGCAGTTTCAGTCACACCACTTTTACCACTGGATGCATTGATACAATCAAGTGCTTCATTTAAATCTACCCCATGTGCTTTCAGCGTGGTAAATCCTTCAGCGGCAGCACATAAATGAACCGCCATCATCATATTATTTACAGCTTTTACTGCAAAGCCTGCACCTGAGTCACCAACACGTTTAATTAATTTACCCATCGCTTGCATTGCAGGTAGGGCAATTTGAAACGCTTCTGCTGAACCGCCGACCATAAAGGTCAGTGTTGCATTTTCAGCGCCAATGGTTTGACCACTTACAGGTGCATCCAAGAAGTGAATATTATTTTTGAGAAGATACTCAGACTGTTTACGCGCAGCATCAGGTACACCACTGGTACAATCGACCCAAATCGCGCCATTTTTGATCTTTAAATTTTGGATTAAATCATCAATATCTTGGCTGGTCGGTAAACATGAAAAAATAATATCAGCTTGCACTGCTTGATCGAGTTCGACAGCTTGAGTAGCAAACTCAGTTGCATGTTGCTTAGCCTTTGCAAAATTTCGATTCCATACATATACGGTATCAAAATGTTTGGGTAAATGTGCTGCCATACGATAGCCCATTGCGCCTAAACCAATAAATGCAACTGTAGTATTCATATCTATCTCTTAAATTTTTGTCGATCTTTGTTCTAACCATCTGGACAGTGTAGGCCAAAATTCATCTGCACTTTTTTGACTAGACATTAGCCCTAAATGTCCCCCAGGAATAAGAGTAAACGTGACATCACTACTCTTTGTCAATTCGCTTAAAGGCTTAACTGCGTCTGCGGTGACCATTTGATCATTTTTTCCAGCCCCAATCATCAATGAACAGTCGATATTGCGAAGTTCAATTTTATGGTTACTGAGCTGAATTGCCCCATTTTTCAGTGGATTTTGTAGCCAAACATTAAATAACATGTCTTGATTGACACCACCGGGGTAATCCACCATGTGATTTAAAAAATTTCCAAGGGTGGCGTGTTCATGCAAGAGCTCTTTGTCGTCTAGATTTAACAACAATTGTTTATGACCCTCATACCAACCCTTTGGATCTAAAATCTTAAAACCAATGGCATTGAGTAAGCCCGGGGTATGGATCAGTTTTTTCGGTAAACCACCTTTATATAACGTATCTTTCAGTTTTTGATTCTTTATAATCAAATTATTTATTTTTTGATAAAGTTTACCGATGCCACCCGATGCATAACTGTCAATTGGGCTGGCCAGTATAATTAAGTTTTTAACATAATTGGGTTGACGTAATGCCGTGTAAAGTAATACAAAAATGCCGGCCATGCTCCAGCCATGCAATGAAATTTGCTCACTTTGAGCATGTTCTCGGATTTTATTAATGCATAGCGGCATAGCTTCATCAATAAAATATAAAAAGTTTAAATTGCGATCCTGATAACTGAGTTTTCCCCAGTCCAATAAATACACATCATAGCCTTGTTCGGTAAAATATTTAATAAGTGAACGATAAGGGTAGAGATCGTAAATTGCCATATTGATCGACAATGGCGCAGTAAAAACCAAAGGTTCCTTAAATTTTTTTTCAGCAGCTGCGTAGTAACGCACTTTGGTTTGATGATGCTCTGCAATAATTTCATAAGGGGTACTTTGAGATAAAACCAATGACTTACCATTGAAGATACGTGTGGTTAGATTCTTCAATTTGGATTTGCGCTGTTGGAACTTAGCTGATACTTGTGTCATAAGCGGTGTTTGTCTCATTTTTATGCAGATTTAAGCGAAGTGTATGTGATAATTTACGATTTTACCTTGACCTTAAATACATAGGGCGCTCAAAATGTTGGCAATATTTTACAAAGGCAGTTTTTGGACTGAGTAGTTGAAATGAGCCAGCACGACGACATTGAATACCAACTTGATACTTTAGCGATTCGTACAGGTCATACACGCAGTTTTGAAGGTGAACATAGTGAGCCAATTTTCCTCACTTCGTCATTTGTGTATGAAAATGCAGCGGAAGCAGCAGCAAAATTCTCTGGTGCTGAACCAGGTAATATTTATTCACGTTTTACCAATCCAACTGTAGCAATGTTTGAAACGCGTTTAGCTGCACTAGAAGGTGGTGAACGGGCTGTGGCAACAAGTTCAGGTATGGCTGCAATCATGGCCGTTGCAATGTCGTTCTTAAAAGCAGGCGATCATGTGATTTGTTCACGTGCTGTTTTTGGTTCTACAGTTTCATTATTTGAAAAATATGTTGCTAAATTTAATGTCGCAGTGACTTTTGTTGATTTAACTGATTTAACCGCTTGGCAAGACGCGATACGTCCTGAAACTCGATTACTGTTTGTTGAGTCACCTTCAAATCCATTGGCTGAAGTCGCAGATATTCAAGCATTATCAGATTTAGCACATGCAAATGATGCTTTATTGGCGATTGATAACAGTTTTTGCACACCAATTTTGCAGCGTCCATTACAATTTGGTGCAGATTTAGTGATTTACTCTGCCACCAAATATCTAGATGGACAAGGTCGTGCACTGGGTGGTGCTGTGGTCGGTAATCACAAATTACTTGAAGAAGTATTTGGTTATGTTCGTACCACTGGCCCATCTATGAGTCCATTCAATGCATGGGTCTTTTTGAAAGGTTTAGAAACCTTAAGACTGCGTATGAAAGCGCATTCTGAAAGTGCACAAAAAATTGCCGAGTGGTTGGTTGCTCATCCAAAAGTGGAAAAGGTTTATTTTGCTGGCTTAGCAGATCATGTTGGGCATGAGTTAGCAGCCAAACAACAAACTGGTTTTGGTGGAATCGTTTCTTTTGAAGTGAAAGGTGAACGAGAAGGTGCTTGGAAAGTTATTGACCATACACAATTTATCTCGATTACAGGTAATTTAGGTGATGCTAAGTCAACAATTACCCATCCAGCAACAACGACTCATGGTAAGCTTTCTCCTGAAGCAAAAGCAGCAGCGGGTATTCGTGAAGGTTTAATCCGTTTGTCTGTTGGCTTAGAAGATGTCGATGATATTATCCGTGACCTTTCTCATGGATTAGATTTAATTTAAGATAAGCAAAATTTGCAAAACAGTTTCTTTCATTTTCTTCTAGGCTTTTAAAAAACTAGCCATGAAAGTGCAAGACAGAGATTTAATTTAGGACTTTTGTTCGGAGTATTTTATGAACATTAATATGCTTATGCAGCAAGCGCAACGTATGCAGAAAGATATGGAAAGCAACGTTAAAAAGGCAAAAGAACAACTTGCCCAAACTGAAGTGAATGCTGAAGCTGGTGGCGGTTTGGTAAAAGTAACAATGACTTGCCGTAATGTTGTTAAGCGTATCGAAATCAGTCCAGATTTGTTACAAGACGATCCAGATATGATTGAAGACTTGATTGCAGCAGCAATGAATGACGCGGCTCGCCAAGCTGAAGTCATTACAGAAGCGAAGATGAAAGAAGCCAATTCAGGTATGGGTTTACCACCAGGTCTTTCAGGTTTGTTCTAAGGAATCATAGGTGTTTAGCGACCGTTTTGATCAACTCGTACAAGCTTTACGAATCTTACCCAGTGTTGGGCCGAAATCGGCTCAACGTATGGCACTCCATCTGATCATGAAAAATAAAGAAGGTGCTATTGGTTTGGCGCATGCGCTAAATGAAGCAACTTCCTATATTCATGAGTGTAGTGTTTGTCATTCTTTAACTGAAAATGAAGTCTGTGATATTTGTTGCTCAAATGATCGGGATGATCAACTGCTTTGTGTGGTTGAGTCTCCTGCAGATGTAATGGCAATAGAACAGTCTGGTAGCTTTAGAGGCAAATATCATGTATTGGGTGGACATTTGTCGCCTTTAGATGGTATTGGTCCTGAAGAAATAGGTATTCCATATTTAGTGCAGCGTTTAACCGATGGTAAAATTACTGAAGTAATTTTAGCCACCAATGCAACTGTAGAAGGACAAGCGACTGCGCATTATCTTGTAGAAGCGACAAAACATTTGTCTTTGCAAATGACGCGGATCGCACAAGGTGTGCCACAAGGTGGTGAATTGGAATATGTGGATAGTCATACATTGAGTCAGGCTGTTCATAATCGCATGAGAATGAAATAGCGATCTTAGACTTGCTACCATTTAGAGTTTGTTGAGCTTGGATGTTTAGCGCAAATGCGATAACGATTAAAAGATCAACAAACTCTGTCTCATTTAAAAAATATTTACATTCAATCTAAATTTTTTAGGTAAACTCAAGCTAAAGCAATGATTAGCCATGTTATTTATTACTTTAAAATATACTTTTATTAAGTTGTAAAACCTATATATAAAATAAATATTCACAAGAAACTTTATTGAAAAATAAGGTGTTTACGGAGAATTAGTTTAAAAATATTATATTTAAATTTTATATATTAAGGTAAAATCATATTTCATTTGAATGTAACATTTTGACTTAAACTGACATGTTTCAATTTATTAATCAACAGACCGATCTCGAACATGTGTTGAATTTGATGCAACATACCTCGACTTATGGTCTAGACACTGAATTTATTAAAGTCGACACACTTTGGCCAAAACTCGGTGTATTCCAAATTAATGTCAATGGTCAAGTATTTTTGCTCGACGGCACAACCTTAAATTTAGATCGCTTTTGGTTTCAACTTTTTCAAGCACAGCAAAATATTTTTCATGCTTGTGGAGAAGATATTGATCTCATTTATCATTATGCAGATCAGAAAAATCTGAAAAATGTCTTCGATACCCAAGTGGGGTTGTCTTTTTTAGGACATGGTCTACAAGTCAGTTATCAAAATGCATTGAAATTGGTGTTAGAGATTGATATTGATAAAGATCAAACACGTTCAGATTGGCTGGCTCGGCCGTTAACAGATGAACAAATGAATTATGCAGCCAATGATGTTTTATACATTATGCGTTTGGCTGAAAAAGTAAAAGCTGAATTGGTCGAGAAAAGCTTATATTCACATGTGCTTGAAGATTGTCAAAATTTAACCTTTGAAATCGCTTCAGAAACACCAAAAGAAAAATTATATTGTGATATTGGTAATTATCGTCATTCCAGAAAACAATTGATGCAATTGCAACAATTAAGTGTTTGGCGTGAAGAAATGGTCAAAGCACTCAATCAACCACGTAGCTTTATTCTAAAAAATGCCACGATGATTGATTTGGTTGAAGTCAATCCTAAAAATAATTTTCAATTGTCCTCTGTGAAGGGAATACGTCCAAATATTGTGCGTGAACATGGAAAAACAATTTTAGATTTATTGAAGTTTCTGCCTGAAACCGATGAGTGGCCACTGCGTATTGCGCGCCCAATCAAGCATTCTTCTCAGGGAATCACCCTTGAAGTAGATGAGTTAATTTCTCAGGTTTCATTTGAAATGCAAGTACCTAAAGAAGTACTTATGCGTAAAAAATGGTTAAATGCCTTGTATCATCATGTGGTATTTCATGGCAATGAACAGGATTTACCTGGTTATTTGTTGGGGTGGCGCTATGAATTGCTTACCCAGCCACTTATCCATCTGTTACAAGAAGATATTAAGTTTTTAAGTATGCAGATGAAGGTCAATGAATAGCGGCTGTTGCTGCTGTTGTTTAGATGAATAATCACCAATAGCCAAGAAAGCTTACTGTGTTATTGTTGATCAAAGATTTAGCAATTGGACATAAATAACGACTGATGCGTTAACTTTCGATAATGTATCCGTCGTTTTTTTCATGTATGCTGTCAACTAAGTTTTACTGAAGCTGTTGTTTAAAATGCATTGTGATATTTATAAATCGAGCAAAAAAGATGAAATGTATCTTTATGTGGCTCGCCCAAATCATCCAAATACAGACGAAAGTGCAGATCCCTTAGCGGCTCTTTCTGAGCCACTACGTGTTGCCTTTGGTCGTGCAACGCATGTAATGCATCTTGAACTGAGCGAAGCTCGACCTTTGGCACGTGTAAATGTGTTACATGTAATCGATTCACTCAATACAAAAGGCTTCTTTATTCAAATGCCGCCAGAAGGTTTAATTAACCCAAATGCGGTTGAACCAGAGGGATTACGTGGTGCTTGATCAGTTATCAGGAATATGGGCAAATTTTTTAGATCTATTTGATGCTATCCCAGAAGATAATATCGCAATAACCGTCTATATTCTTGGGACGCTGTTGATTTTATGGTGCTGGTATTCGATTTCAAAACGATTGCCATCGCCACTTGGCGGTATTACATGGATCATTGTATTTGCCGTTCTTGCAACCCCGACCATTTCTGAAGGACCAAACTCAGCGATTGCGCCAGCAATATTTGGACTGTTATTTGGTATTCTTACCAAGGATTCACCATTGATTTGGTCAAATCTTGCCTTAATTACATTTGTCATGGGTATTGGTTTAGTCATTGGATTTTTTTGGTCTAAATACAAAACCACGAAAAATACCCAAGCAAGCGCTGTAGCAAAAAATATTTCACCACTTTAAATAAAAAATAAAGGTAAGTTATGTCTGTCGATTCTCAACAATTCACAGGTACTGAACAGTATATCGCAACGGATAGTTTAAAACTGGCTGTAAAAGCAGCTCGAGCATTGCAAAAGCCATTATTGGTGAAAGGCGAACCTGGTACAGGTAAAACCTTATTGGCTGAACAAGTTGCTGAGAGTCTAGGTCTTAAATTAATTACTTGGCACATTAAATCTACAACCAAAGCACAGCAAGGTTTGTATGAATATGATGCAGTTTCTCGTTTACGTGATAGCCAGTTGGGTGATGACCGTGTTTACGATATTAAAAACTACATCAAACCAGGTAAGTTGTGGGATGCATTTACCAGCGAAGAACGCTGTGTATTGTTGATTGATGAAATAGACAAAGCAGATATTGAATTCCCAAATGACTTGCTACATGAATTAGACAAAATGTCATTTTTTGTCTATGAAACAGGCGAAACCATTACTGCAACCCAACGTCCAATCGTAATCATTACCTCAAATAATGAAAAAGAACTGCCAGACGCATTTTTACGTCGTTGTTTTTTCCATTATATTGAATTTCCTGATGAAGCAACGATGCGTGAAATTATCGCAGTTCATTTTCCGAATATCTCTGGAACACTGGTTTCAGAAGCATTACAAGTCTTCTTTAAATTACGCCAAGTGCCTGGCTTAAAAAAACCACCTTCAACATCTGAATTGATTGACTGGTTAAGCTTGTTAATGGCAGATGATATGCCTGAAGATATTTTGCGTAATCATGATAAATCAAAAGCGATTCCACCTTTATATGGTGCATTGATTAAAAATGAGCAAGATGTACAGTTGCTTGAACGCTTAGCCTTTATGTCACGTCGTTAATGAGGAGATCGCAACATGTTTGTGCGATTATTTTATACCCTCAGAAAATATGGTGTTCCAGTTTCAACACGAGAACTCATTGATCTCAACCAAGCAATTAGTGAAGGCTTGGTTTTTGCCGATCAAGATGATTTTTATCAATTAGTAAAGACAGTCATGGTCAAAGATGAACGCTTCTTTGACAAATTTGACCGTGCCATGAAAGATTATTTTGAAGGTATCCATACTTTTGATATCGATGATCTGCTCAGCAAAGTTCAAAAACTTCCCAAAGACTGGTTTGATTTAGAGTTACTTGAAAAACATCTCACACCTGAACAGCGTGCTGAATTGCTGAAAGCAGGTTCGCTTGAAGAACTGATGAAGATGTTGGAAGAACGCTTGCGTGAACAACATAAAAAACATCAAGGTGGCAACCGTATGGTTGGCACAGGTGGAACTTCACCTTTTGGTGCTTTTGGTGACCATCCTGAAGGCGTGAGAATTGGTGGCCCGAGCCGTAAAAATTCAGCAGTAAAAGTTTGGGAACAGCGTAAATATCAAAATTTAGATGATGAACAAATTTTAGGTACTCGACAAATGCAAATGGCTTTACGTCGATTACGTAAGTTTGCTCGTCAAGGCGCTGCAGAAGAATTAGACATTAACAGCACCATTTATGAAACTGCCAAACAGGGCATTTTAGATGTACAAATGGTGCCTGAACGGCGTAACCGAATTAAAGTTTTGATGTTGTTTGATGTGGGGGGATCGATGGATTCACACATTGCACAATGTGAAAAATTGTTTAGTGCGGCAAAAACTGAATTTAAAACCTTAGAATATTTTTATTTCCATAACTGTCTATATGACTATGTGTGGAAAGATAATCATCGTCGTTCTTCTACCCGAATGAATACATGGGATTTATTCAATACCTATGGTAAAGACTATCGTGTAATTGTGGTGGGTGATGCAAGTATGGCACCTTATGAGCTGAAATCGGTCGGTGGTTCTGTTGAATATATGAATGATGAAGCAGGAGACGTATGGTTACGCCGCTTGCGCAATCATTTTGAAAAAACAGCATGGTTAAATCCAGAAGAGCAAGGTTATTGGCATTACACGCAAACCATCGCATTAATTAAACAATTATTCGACGATCATATGTTTCCAATGACCCTTAAAGGTATTGAGGATATGACGAAATATTTGTCACGATAAATTATTCTCAAGCAAAGTTGTTATTCATAAATTCAACGGCTGATTTATTAAATAGGGAAAGAAATGGATCATCAAATAAATGGTATTGCATTACCAAATGAACAAGGCTTTTTTGGTGAATATGGTGGTCAATTTATTCCACCTCATTTAAAAGAAGCAATGGATGAAATCAATGTTGCATATGAAGAAATCCGTAAAACGCCTGAATTTCAAAATGAATTGGCTGATTTATTTGCCAACTATGTAGGTCGTCCTAGTCCTTTATTTCATGCAAGACGTCTTTCTGATCAATTGGGTGGCGCACAAATCTATTTAAAGCGTGAAGACTTAAATCATACAGGCGCACACAAAATTAACCATTGTTTAGGTGAAGCTTTGCTTGCCAAATATATGGGAAAAACCAAAGTAATCGCAGAAACAGGTGCTGGTCAACATGGTGTTGCACTTGCAACCGCGTGTGCTTTGGTCGGCATTCCATGTGAAATTCATATGGGGCAGGTGGATATTGAGAAAGAGCATCCCAATGTCGTGAAAATGAAAATTTTGGGTGCAAAATTGGTTTCAGTCACTCAAGGTACTGCAACACTGAAAGATGCTGTAGATAGCGCATTTGAAGAGTATTTAAAAGACCCTAAAAACTTTATTTATGCGATTGGTTCTGTGGTTGGACCACATCCTTTCCCAAAAATGGTACGTGATTTCCAATCTATTATCGGCAATGAAATTAAAGTTCAAACCCAAGATCGCTTTGGCGCACAACCAGATTATGTGGTTGCGTGTGTAGGCGGTGGCTCAAATGCAATTGGCGCATTCACGGCATTTTTAAATGATGCAGAGGTTAAACTGGTTGGTGTGGAACCTGCAGGTCATGGTCTGGATACTCAACAGCATTCAGCAACATTGACTTTAGGAAAGCCAAGTCAGATTCATGGTATGGCTTGTTATGTACTAGAAGATGAACAGGGCGCACCATTGCCTGTGCACTCGATTGCATCTGGTTTGGATTATCCGGGTGTAGGCCCTCAACATAGCTTCTTAAAAGATTTAGGCCGTGTGGAATATTCAACAGCAACTGATCAAGAGTGTTTAGATGCGTTTATGACCCTTTCGCGAGTAGAAGGGATTGTTCCTGCATTAGAAAGTTCTCATGCTGTGGCGTGGGCAATTCGTGAAGCGCCTAAATTAGCGAAAGAAATCAAAATTGTTGTAAACCTTTCAGGGCGTGGTGATAAAGATGCCGACTATGTTGCTGAGAAGCTAAACCTAAACTGATGATTAAAAATTGATTGATCTAAAAACCTAGCTTTGGCTAGGTTTTTATGTTTTCGTTAAATTTGAAATTCAGCCTTAGTTTTTATTTAATGAACTCGATTGTTTATCCCCGTGATAAATGAAGATATGCAACTCAAAGCTGGTGATTATTTCTATTATCTTGAAATTTAAAAGAGGTTTTACATGCAAGCTGAGCTGCCAATTTTCTATACACAATAAAAACCCTCCATCTGGAGGGTTATATTTTTATAATGTCACTTAACCTGAAATATATTGTCTTAACTGTTCAATCAATTTTCTTTGATCTTCCATCGTAGCTTTGACTAAATCGCCAATAGAAACAAATCCAACCAGCGTTTCACCTTCAATCACAGGTAAATGGCGTAGGTGTCCGTCAGTCATTAAATTTAAACATTCTTCAACAGTATGGCCACGTGTCACAGAAATCACTCTAGACGTCATAATTTCAGCGACCGTTGTATGGTCAGAGGTACGCTGCATAAGCGCAATTTTACGCGTATAGTCGCGTTCTGAGAGGATTCCGACGACCTTTGTATCTTGAGTGACAACCACAGCACCAATACCTTTGTTTGCCATAAGTGTAATGGCTTCTAATACTGTGGCAGAGGGTGAAATCGTATAAATTTCACGACCAATCTTATCTTGGATTACTTGTGCTACTGTCGTCATAATTATTCTTCCTTTTCTAGGGTGCTTACCTATCTGCACACCTTTAACTTAACTGTATTTTTTAACTTTGCAAATACTTTGCAGTCATAAAAATATAAAGTTTATTTTTTACAACAATTTTAAACCACTAAAAATATATCTTCGACTTTAAGCCGGTTGAAATTGAACATGACTATGGAAAAAGAAATGTTCCATTTGAGAGGTTGAGAGTTTAAATTTTCGAGATGAGGAATTAAACAATGCAGGCATGATATTGAGCCGTGTTAATGTAGGTAACAGCGATTCTCTAAAATCTTTAGGTGTTATTCTGCGAGGGGTGTAGTGAGGCCAATGAATCTTTGCATACTGATGGGCTTGAACAGCGTTTAGCCAAAAAGGAAAATAAACTTCATTAGAGCCAGACTTCATTGCCCAGCCATCATGGTAAAGTCCCCAAAGTACACCACAATACATGAGTGATTTTAAAATAGAAATTTTAATAAACAATTCATTCGAAATGGGCTGAAGATGAATATACTTTTTCATAATTAACAATCTTATTTAGTACATTGCCTATTGTAGTTGAAATTCTTATAAGAACTGTTAGTGCTTTATGCTCAATCGTAAGCATTTATTAAAACAATAAAAAATGTATTGAAAACGTAATGATTGATTAAAAATAAAAAGGATAGGGGTTAAAAAAACGCCACCTAGGTGACGTTTTATTATGCTTGCATGGTTGCCATCTTTTGCCAATATTGGGCTTTTAGAGAATCACGTTCAACACGGAAACCTTGGTAGTAAAGTTCTGCAAGAAACATTGCCGCTTTACCATGACCCGCTTTCGCCGCATCTTCTAATGCTTTTACCGCTTCTACAAAGTTCATTTCACACTGGATTGTATTTACAGCATCTGCATAAACATGTTCTAAGTCTTGGTGAGAGATTTGATGAATCATATATAACTCCTTATTGTAATTATGATCTTTTAACATAGCTCCCCAACGGAGCTTATACTTAACTAATCTAACTTAACTTTATTAAACTAATATTACAATTAGTCTTGTTTGTCAAGCGATTTGAAATCTATGCTTGACGAATATAAGATTACATGATTAAACATTAATCAGAAATAATATTTATTAAAATCAATATGAGAATTAAGACAAAGGGAGAGCAAAATGACAAACACTATAGATGGCTTTATTTTTGATGTACCCGCTGCTGAGTCTCAGATCGTAGAATTAGCTCAGTATCACCGTAAACAACTGGATGAGGCAATTTATCATCAAGAAATCCATCTTGGGGATTATTGTTTAGCCCAGCGTAAACGCGTGTACGATTATACCCGAAACTTAAATCCAGTGCAAAAAGCAGGCTTTTACCGGATCTATGATGGTGAATTAAGGCGTCTTGCTGATGATGATGATTTGCATCCAGCGCATGCAGAGGGTGGAGTGAGTATCTTTGCTGTCAGTATTGCATTGGCAATTATTGCGATCATTTTGTATTTTGCATTTTTGAGAGCAATTATTTAATCATGCAATTTATGCGTTAAGCGCTATTGTTCTCTAAACATTCATAAAGCTCTCGTCTTTTATTAGAGGAGAGCTTTCATTTTGTCGATAAATTATTTTTGCTGTTGCAGAGTTTGTCTGTTACGGTTTGCTTGGCATATTTCCTCAAGATATCAATGATGATTGAAGATGGCTGTATACTTGAGAATACAGATAAAATGTAGTTTAGAAAGCGCTATATTTTTATGATCAGAGTGATAAACTATCCATAATTAGAGGTAGTTCATGCGTAAATTCAAAGATTATTTTCAAAAATTGTATAGTTCTTTTCCTGTGGAAAATATCTTGAATTCCCTTGTGGTGATCATCAGTGCAAGTACGATCTTTCTCGCAATATTGGCTTTAACACGGCCAATTAATCCAGATCAATACAAATATGTGGTGCAATATTCACAACAAGCAGCCAATCCTAAGACGCAAAAGATTGCCCATCAATTGCGCAGCCAAGATCGTATTTATGTGGTTGAATATTTACGCCTACTACGTGCCTATCATTTTGAAAACCAACAGGTAAAACGATATCCTGCGGTGGATAGTAAAGATCCACAATAACTGGCAATACTCATTTGGCTGGTTCCGCTTGCGGGCGAATTGTTTTTTGAATGATCAATGTCGGGACATCCGGCATGGCTTGTGTATCCACTTGCTTGTTTTGATTTGTACTGGATTGATCTGGGTTGGCTAAATCAGCACTTAACATGTCTTTTAATTCATTCTGATCCAGTGTTGGTGCAACAACAACCAAGGTGAGACGATCCGCACGAAGATGTTTTTGAATGGCTTTTTGAACTTGTTTGGTGGTGACTTGGCTCAATTGCTTTTGATATTGGGTCAAATAATCCGCAGGAAGTTGATAAAAACCAATCGATGCGATTTGTGCATTGATATTGGCATTGGAACTAAAGGTCATTGGGAAAGAACGTAACATACCTTCTTTGGTTTCTTCGAGCTGTTTTCTTTGGATTGGATTTTTTACAAAATCACGTAAGGCTTGATGTGCAACTTTGATACTGTCCATCAATTGATTTTGTTCAGTGGAATAACTCAAACTGAAAAAACCCTGAGCCAATGTGGAGGTCAAATTACTATAAGCTCCATAGGTATAGCCACGTTTAACCCGAAGTTCTTTCATTAAAATGGAATTAAATCCGCTTCCGCCAAACATTTGATTAGCGACTTCTAATGCAACACGATCTGGATCACTGCGCTGAATAGCCAAGTGTCCCATCATCACATTGGCTTGCGTTGAGTTAAACGGAATGTAATGGATATTAAAATCACTTTGATCTTGTGGTTCAGGAAGTGCTTGTGCAGCTTCACCTTGGGTTAGATTTTGACTGATTAAATTGGCCAGTTGGGTTGCATCGGCTGAAGTTAAATTACCAGTAATCGCAATATTCATGTTTTGGGCGACAAGCAGTTTTTGTCGATAAGCCCTAAGTAGTTCTGGGGTAATTTTTTTAAGGCTCCCATTGGTCCCCACAGTCGGTTCGGCATAAGGATGTTGTCCATATAACGCACGATAAAAGCGAATATTCATAATCCGACTTGGATTTTCTTGGATTTGCTTTTGCCCAACCTTGGTATTATTTAGCACAAGATTTAAACCCGATGGATTAAATTGTGCATGATTCAGCACATGCAACATGGTATTGATAGCAGGGTTTAATTTTTCAGGATCTGACAAGACCCGGAGTCGGACGACAAACATATCACGGTACGCGGTAACGCTAAATTGAGCGCCTAATCCTTCAAATGTGGACGCGATTTCTTTTGCTGTGTATTGATCTGTGCCTTCAGTGATCAGCTTGGCTGCCATATTTGCCATACCATACAGACCTTTTCCTAGTGCTTCATCCTGTGACGAACCTGCATTAAAGGTGAGTTGAATATCCACAATAGGCAGGTCGGTGGCTGAAACAAACAGTGTTCTGACTTTTTGGTTGTTGGAGAGGTCTTGAACAAAGGGCGCTTGGTATTGTTGATGTTTATCTAAATTTTTTAAGCTTTGTAAGGTCAAATTTGCTTTAAGTGCTGAATCATCTATAACCGCATCCGTTTCATCATGATTGTCTAACTCAACCTCTGCATGGTTAAGGGGGGAGTAGAGTAAGCTGATGAACACAAACAAGGGTATTTTTATCGAATAGGTCGAGAATGGATTAAAATTCATGAGAGATCCTTTTTTATTCTTTTGTACTTTCAGGCATTAAATACAAACTACTCAGATTGGCTTTGACAAAATAAATATTGGCAATTCGTTGTAAATCTTGTGGTGTCACTTTGTCATAATGTTTGGGTAATTCATCCATTAAACGAAAACTTAGGCCGTTTACTTCCAAATTCCCAATCATATTGGCTTGTCCACCAATATCATCCTGACTATAGATTAAATTTGAAACGAAGTTGTTTTTGACACGATCGAGTTCAGCTTGATTGACCAATTCTGTTTTAAATAAATTCATCTCTTTTTCAATCGCTTTTTGTGCCTCATCCAGAGAAACATCATCACTTGGGATCGCGGAGATCATAAATAAACTGTCGCCGCGATTATAGGGGTCGTAACTGACACTGATTGCGGTAAGCACTTTTTTATCTCGAATCAGACGGTCTTGTAAGCGAGCGGAGATTCCGCCATCCAGTAAGGACTGGATAATGGTCAGGGCGTAGGCATCTTGTGGGTTTTTTGCTGTAGCAATGGATTTGACATTCCAAGCCATAAACAAGTTGGGGACTTGTACTGGCAACTGCACTTCCATGTGTCGATAACCCATTCGATCAAACTCTAAAACATCATTACGGTCAGGAAGTTCCTTTTTGGGAATTGCCGCAAAATATTTTTCAACCTGTTTAAGTGCTTGTTCTGCATTGACATCTCCCACGATGACCAAGGTCGCATTATTGGGGGTATACCAAGTTTGATACCAATGTTTAAGATCATCCAGACGAATATTCTGTAGGTTTTTCATAAAGCCAATCACCGGTTGACGATGGTGACTGGTTGGATAGGCGATCCATTTAAAACGTTCGTAGGCTAGATTTCGTGGATTATCATCTGTCCGTTGTCGTCTTTCCTCCATAACCACTTTGATTTCAGGATCAAAGTCTTGTTGTTTGAGGACCAGATTTGTCATACGGTCTGCTTCAAGTTCCAAAGCCAATGGAAAATACTTCTTGGGGTAAAGCTGATAATAATTTGTGTAATTTGTATATGTGGCAGCGTTGGTGCGGCCACCATAAATTCGACTCAAACGCGCAAACTCATCATCAGGAACTTTTTTGGTTCCTTTAAACATCATATGTTCAAGCACATGCGAAATACCCAGTACATTACCTGACTCATCACTACTTCCCACGCCGTACCAGATTTGGGTCATAACAATTGGTGAACGATGATCTTCACGGATAATCACTTTTAAACCATTTTTCAGTGTGGTTTCAAAGGTGGTCCTAGAAAGTTGGCTTTGAGGTGCTGCCTGAAGTTGCGTATTTACCGTGTTAAAAGATAAAAATAAAAGTGGCGCAAGGATAACTTTGGATTGTCTAAGAAGATTTAAGAATTTAGATTTCAGAATATACACAGATAACCCAAAAATTTATTTTAAATTTAGAACTATTCTTAAAAAATTAATGATTTAAAGCAAGGCTGGAATGTTGCATTTTGGTTTGCTTGTTTTATCGCTGCTTTAACGCTAAAAATGATGCAATCTATGCTAAACTCATTCTTTTTTAACGCTATGCTTTTCAAGGAATCGGCATGCAAGAACAGCAAAATAAATTCTTGATTGATGCGGATATCGGGGATGACGATGTCACATTACCTAGTTTACCAGCCGTCAATGTGCCTATTATTGAAAATAATGTAGAAACACCTAAAACGGAACCTATTCAAACTGAGAGCCAAGATGCACAGATTGAATCGGCAGATGAAAAATCTAAAGGTGGCTTTTTTAGCCGCATGAAAGAAGGTTTGACCAAATCACGTAAAAGCCTTGCCGATGGTATGGTCAATATCCTGATTGGTGGTAAAGAAATTGATGATGAGTTGCTCGAAGAAGTAGAAGAGCAACTTTTAGTTGCTGATATCGGGGTAGAGGCGACTAAAACCATTATTGCGAATTTGACTGAGCGTACAGAACGTGGTGATTTGATTTACTCACATTCATTGTATAAAGCGCTACAAGAAGAACTGGTTGCTTTACTTGCACCTCGGGTAAAACCATTGCATATCGATCCCAATAAAAATCCATTTGTGATTTTGGTGGTGGGGGTAAATGGTGTGGGTAAAACCACCACGATTGGTAAATTAGCCAAACGTTTACAGGGTGAAGGTAAGAAAGTCATGCTTGCAGCAGGAGATACCTTCCGTGCAGCGGCAACTGAACAACTTCAAATCTGGGGTGAACGTAACAATATTGCTGTCGTGGCTCAAGGTCATGGTGCAGATAGTGCTTCAGTCATTTTTGATGCCTTTGAAAGTGCACGTGCCAAAGGTGTGGACGTTTTAATTGCTGATACAGCAGGGCGTTTGCATAACAAAAGTAACTTAATGTCTGAGTTGACTAAAGTAAAACGTGTGATGCAAAAAATTGATGCAACTGCGCCACATGAAGTGATGTTGGTGGTGGATGCTGGTACTGGTCAAAACGCGATTAACCAAGTTGAAATGTTTGACGAAGCTGTAGGCTTAACAGGTTTAACCATTACCAAATTAGATGGAACGGCAAAGGGTGGTGTGTTGTTTAATATTGCCAGTCGTACTCATGTACCAATTCGATATATTGGTGTGGGTGAGAAGATTGATGATTTACGTCCATTCTCTGCAAAATCATTTGTCGCTGCACTGTTTGAAACAGATAAGTAATTTAGAAAATTATTTATCTTAAATGAGACTCCGCTTTATGCGGAGTTTTTTATTTTCTAAGATTGTGATTGATGGTGGTATGTTATTGAAAGAAGGCATCATAAGAATGTCATCAAGTTGTACTTTAATGCGATGTCTAGAATCGTATGTCCAGATTTGCAATATTTTTACCACAAAACAAGCAATGAAAAGTATATAGGATATTTGCCATATTCTTATCGTTGTAAAGCTCAAAGCAATAGGCTGGGTTTAATGGTAAATTTTAATTGAATTGTTTGATTAATAAATACTTTAATTGCAATTTAAAAAGGGGACCACATAAACACGATGGCATTTATAAATGCCCGATTTCACATATTGTTCTAAATATAGAACACATTGTTATGTATATAAGCATGACGAAACTAAGAATGATGCAATACACTCAAACCATGTTAAATAACACGACCCATTTGGTCATAGAAGGATTAACACCATGTCATTTTTAAATCAAATCAAACAACGCCGTACAATTTATGCAATTGGTAGAGATTTAAGCTTAGACCAAGCGAAAATTGAAGAAATCATCAAAGATGCAATCAAGCATAGCCCATCCTCATTTAACTCACAGTCTTCTCGTGCTGTGATTTTATTTGGTGATTCACATGTTAAATTCTGGACAATCGTTTTAGAAACTTTACGTAAAATCGTTCCAGCTGAAGCATTTGAAGGAACTTCGGGTAAAATTAACAGCTTTATCGCTGGTGCTGGTTCAGTGTTGTTTTATGAAGATTTAAGTGTGATCAAAGCTTTACAAGAACAATTCCCATTATATGCAGACAATTTCCCAGTATGGTCTGAGCATTCAACAGGTATTGCACAATTTGCAACTTGGACTGCATTGGCTGAAGCGGGTATTGGTGCATCTTTACAACATTATAATCCAATCGTAGATGAAGAAGTGGCGGCAACATTTGATGTACCTGCTGACTGGAAACTTCGCGCACAATTAGTATTTGGTTCAATCGAAGCACCAGCGGGCGAAAAAACATTTATTGATGATGCAACACGTTTTAAAACTTTTAACTAAGTGAAACATTTTGTTTTAAGCTGAGGTCTATTGCTTATTTAGCTTAGACCTTGCTATTCCAGAAACCTGTTTAGAATGTAAATTTTAAACAGGTTTTTTATGTGCAGTGCGTTATCCCTGCTTGTCGCCAGACAATAGGTAGAAGCCGTATGATTAAATAATCTAAAAAAGCTTAAGTGGTTTAAAAAATTATGCGATTCCATCTTGTTGCTAAAGATTCTAATCATCTAAATTGAAACAATAAGATGAGATTTGAACAAACAGAAAAAAATATAAGTGAATCGAACAATTCTTTACACAGAATTATGGATTGGTTTTATCGACATTTAGCGCTATTCATGGCTTAATCTTTGCTCAAGGAATAAAAGTGTATAAAAAAATGGGGAAATTAGGGTTGATTCAGCACTTTGGTCTAATTTAGACATTTTAAAAAATTTATACACTGTTAAAAAGCGATTTAAGTTGATTATTTAGTTGATGGTGTTGCTGTATTTTTGATCATTATTTTTTAAGTTAATGTCGCTATTTTTTTAATTAAAATGATCACTATTTAGCAATGTGATAGTACTATTCAGCATGGTTTAAATCGGTATACTAGAAACTCTTGTTATAAAAAGTAGCAATATCAGGAAAGACAATGACTGCACGTATTCAAAAAGGCAAGTTAGCGATTGCTAAAGAACTTTACGATTTCATCGAAAATGAAGCACTACCAGGTTCTGGTTTAGATAGTGAAACATACTGGAAAAACTTTGAGCAAGTTGTTGTCGATCTTAGCCCTAAGAATAAGGCGCTTTTAGCGAAGCGTGACGAGATTCAGGCTAAAATTGATGAATGGCACCGCAACAATAAATTTGAACTTCAAGCTTATAAAGCTTTCCTTAAAGAAATTGGCTACTTATTACCAGAAGTAGAAGATTTTCAAATCAGTACAGAAAATGTAGATGAAGAAATCGCATTATTGGCTGGTTCGCAATTGGTGGTACCAGTGCGTAATGCACGTTATTGCTTAAATGCGGCAAATGCACGTTGGGGTTCTCTATACGATGCGCTTTACGGTTTTGACGTGATCTCTGAAGAAGGTGGCGCGGAAAAAGGTAAAGGCTATAACCCAGTTCGTGGCGATAAAGTTATCGCATTTGCTAAGAATTTCTTAAATGAAACATTCCCATTGGCAAAGGGTTCACATGCAGATGCAACAAAATATGCTGTTGAAGGCAAAAAACTTGTTGTAACCCTTAAAGACGGTTCAACCTCGACTTTGGCGAAAGAATCACAATTTGTCGGTTTTAATGGCGACGAATCTGCACCCGTTGAAATTGTACTTTTAAATAACGGCTTACACGTTGTTATTGAAATTGATGCAAATAGCCCAGTGGGTAAAACTGATGCGGCTGGTGTTAAAGATCTTGTTTTAGAAGCTGCTGTTACCACGATTCAAGATTTGGAAGACTCGATTGCTGCTGTAGATGCAGAAGAGAAAGTAGAAGGCTACCGTAACTGGTTAGGTCTAATGAAAGGTACGCTTGAAGAATCAATTGAGAAGAACGGTAAAACCGTGACGCGTACATTGAATAAAGATCGTACACATAAGAATTTGATCGGTGGTGAAACAACACTTCATGGTCGTTCATTGATGCTTCTTCGTAACGTTGGTCATTTAATGACGAACCCTGCGATCCTTGTAGATGGTGCTGAAATCTACGAAGGTATTATGGATGCTTTAATTACACCATTATTGACTTTCGCAGACATCAAAGGTCAAAACGAAAACAAAAACTCGCGCAAAGGGTCAATGTATATCGTTAAACCAAAAATGCATGGTCCAGAAGAAGTTGCATTCGCTGTTGAATTGTTTGAACGTTCTGAACAAGCACTGGGCTTACCAGCGAAAACTTTGAAAATCGGGATTATGGATGAAGAACGCCGTACATCTGTAAACTTGAAAAACTGTATTGCACAAGCGAAAGACCGTACTATTTTCATCAATACTGGTTTCATGGACCGTACAGGTGATGAAATTCATACCTTTATGGAAGCAGGTCCTTTCGTTCGTAAAGGCGAAGTGAAAAGCCAAATTTGGTTCCCAGCTTATGAAAACCGTAATGTGATGGTAGGTCTACAAGCAGGTTTACGTGGTAAAGCACAGATTGGTAAAGGTATGTGGCCTAAACCTGACATGCTTTTAGACATGTATAAAACCAAAATTGAACATCCTGAAGCGGGTGCGAGCTGTGCATGGGTTCCTTCACCATCAGGTGCTGTGATTCACGCGATTCATTATCATCAATGTAATGTTTCAGCACGCCAACAAGAGTTATTGAAAACTGAAGCGCTTCCGTTAGATGACTTGTTGACACCGCCTTTAGCGACAGATACAAACTGGACTGAAGAAGAGAAGACCAAAGAGCTTGAAAATAACCTTCAAGGTATCTTGGGTTATGTTGTTCGTTGGGTTGATTTAGGTGTGGGTTGTTCTAAAGTGCCAGACATTAACAATGTCGGTTTAATGGAAGACCGTGCAACGTTACGTATTTCTTCTCAACACGTTGCGAACTGGTTGCGTCATGGTATTGTGACTAAAGCGCAAGTTGAAGAAGTTATGCAGCGTATGGCGAAGATTGTTGATGAGCAAAATGCCAACGATCCTGAATATAGCAACATGGCGCCTGGTTTTGACGGTTATGCATATAAAGCTGCTTATGATTTAGTATTCAAAGGTGGTGAACAGCCGTCTGGTTATACTGAGCCATTATTGCATGCGTATCGCTTAAAGTTAAAAGGCTATACAGGCGATTAATTTTATCGTCTAATTTATCCTATTAGCTTATCAATAAAGCCTCTTCGGAGGCTTTATTCTTTTTATGGTTTATTTTAAATGTTGCTTTGCTTTCATATATAAAATTTGTAGACCCGACTTTGAGTTTTAAGCCAATAAGATAAAATCTCTGATACAATTTAAGGGAATTAATCATTAAGCTGAATTATAAATGACATCAATTCTGAAATTAGATGCGCTGAAAAATGCTGAAGTTGCAAGTACGCCTTATCCGTATTTTGTGGTTGAAAATGCTTTGGCTGACAGTGAAGTCCAGGCAGTAATCCAAGACTTTCCTAAAATTGAACAGGGCGGAAGCTTTAACATCGAAGATGTAGAAATTAAGCCTAATTTTGATCGCTTTCTAAAATCATTGGATACACCAGAATTTCGTCAAATTTTAACAGATAAATTTGATGTCAATGTGATGGAACATCCGATGATGATTACTTTACGTGGCTACTCTCGTCAAAAAGATGGGCGGATTCATAGTGATTCAAAAAGCAAATTGTTGACGGTTTTGATCTATTTAAATGAATCTTGGGATGCACCAAATGGACGTTTACGTATCCTCAATGACGATAAAGACATCAATAACTATGTGACTGAAATCAATGCAGGACCAGGCTCACTGGTTGCATTTAAAGTGACTGACAATGGTTGGCATGGCTATATTCCTTATGAAGGGCAACGTCAATCTATTCAAATTAACTTTTTGACCAGCGAAAAAGCCAATGCAAAACATAAGTTTTTCCATGGTTTAAGTGCCAAGGTAAAAAAGATTTTTGGATAAAAGCAAAGAGGATAAATTTCGGTTTATCCTCAATTTAAATTGCGAGCTGTCTCAACTTTTTATCAATGTCTAAGGTTCTTATCAATGGATAGCGGCGATAGATAGATTCCACAATTATAAATTAATCATTTAAAATCTTATTATTATGTGTGCTAATTTTAAACCGATCAGCTTAATACAAGTTCAGCAGCTTGGCTTACCCGCGATACCTTTCTCGTATGAAGATGAAATATTTCCAAGCTTTCAAACGCCGTTATTATTTAAATCTAATCAAGGGATTGAATGGCGTTTAGTCAACTTTGGTTTAGTGCCAAAATGGGCTGAGGATAAAGAAGCAGCAAAACATACTTATAATGCAAGAAATGAAACGCTGATGGAAAAGCGCAGTTTTGTCGAGGCTTTTAGCAAGTGCCAGTTTGGCGTGATCCCCGTGACAGAGTTCTATGAATCCAAATACATCAATGGCCGACCACAGCGTTGGGGGGTAAGGCGTAAAGATGATCAAGCTTTTTATATTGCGGCATTGTATGAGATTACCCGATTAAAAACCGGTGAAGTTGTTCGTTCAGCTACCATGATCAGTATGGACGCCCACACCCATCCGATGATGAGTGAATTCCATGAACCTCGAACAGATAAGCGTTCGGTGGTAGTCATTCCACATCATCGACTTGATGAGTGGTTGGGTTTACAACAGCCCAATATTTCGAGTTTTATTGAGGGTTTCCCTGTGGCGGAGTTTGAGTGTTTTTATTGCCCCAAAATATCAAATAACAAAAACTCGCCACAGTTGAACATCTTTGATGAAGAATCTTAAGGATTAATGTGCAAGATTCTTAAAGATGATTTTTAAATTTTCCATGGTTTTTTCAATTTGTAGTGGTGTTAAACCGTCAAATGACTGTTCAAGTACAACACTCATTAAATCATTAATTTTTAGCGTCATTTGTTGACCAGCTTCTGTTAAATGTACCCGTGTAATACGTGCATCATGTTCACAAGAGTAGGTATCCACAAAGCCTTCCTCTTTTAAGCGATAAACAATTTTGGTTGTCGTCGACATTTTTGAAACGATCATTTCCGAAAGCTCAGAAACACTTGCATCTGGTTTGGCTTCTAAAGCAACTAATAATCGTCGTCTAGAATTGTCTACCCCATACTTTTTAAGTACGTGATCTAAATTTAAAACATACTGAGAATGAACTTGGCTGATCCAATAGTATGGGAAATTTTCGATATTAAAATTTTCAGCTGCAGGTAAAAATTTTGCATATTTTTTAGTCATTTAGAGGTCCCTGTTTTTTGTAATTATTGCCATATATTAAGCGGTAATCATATTTTACTTTGAATACTTGAATCAATATGTGATAGATCACTTAATGAAAAAAACAAGTAAAATCGACGAAATGTAAATTTTGCTTGAACCAAACTTAAGTTAAAGTATTCAGTAAAGGCATTGTATAACTGTCTTAAATTAGATAAAAAGTAGTAATACCTTGCGTAAATTTAGTCGCTTCTTCATGCAATTTAGAATGAACAGAGTTCATTCTCTAGTTGTTAGTGTGGAATCGAAAGTTTCAAAACAACCGCAAAGGTTGATTTTATTGAAAGTCATTGAATGTCCCTGTGTCATAGTGGCTCCTCCTACGTATATTTCAGCTTGCTTAAGTATGAAAATTACCAAGAAGATGTTGTTAAAAGCAAGCTTATTAGTTAAAAAAATTAACATCTGATGTTATTTTAACTGAAAAATAAGAAAAATCAACTTGGCTTTACTGTTAATAATTAGGTTTGATTACGTCATAATGGGAATAAATCTAAGTATTTCCTCCCTAAATGCCCATATATCCGATTGAAAATCATTAATTAAATTAAAGCGATTTATACCGTTAGAAGGTAAATAGCATTTAATAACTATAGTTATACACAATTTATATTGAAAAAAGCTAATGACATTTTTGTTAGATTGAGTGAAAAATAATTTGAATAAGATGAATCGGCATCTGTAAAGCATCGAATTGATCATGCGAGGCAGGGATTACTTACAATTCACCCGTATCGCAAGGTTAATCATAAGAAAAATCTTAAATAAATGTAAAATTTTTGTGAAAATTAATTACAACTGCAAGATATTGTGCATAATTAATCTAATTTAGTTGAAAAGGTTTCATTCATGGATCCGTCGTCGTGTAGGTCAAATTTATTTTTCTTCTTATATATTGATAATAATAAGCAGGAGCTCTAATAATGGAATTTTTATTAGACCCTGGAATTTGGGTTGGTCTTTTAACCCTAATTGTTTTAGAAATTGTACTAGGTATTGATAACCTGGTCTTTATCGCCATTCTTGCAGATAAACTTCCTCCTGAACAACGAGACAAAGCACGTATTATTGGCTTATCTTTAGCCTTAATTATGCGTTTAGGCTTGCTGTCTATTATTTCGTGGCTGGTCACATTAACCAAGCCTTTAATCGCTTTTGGCGGGTTGTCTTTCTCAGGTCGAGACTTAATTTTATTATTCGGTGGACTGTTCCTCGTCTATAAAGCCGTCACTGAACTACATGAAAAAATGGAAGGCAAACCTGAGGTTAAAAGTTCAGGTGCAGTTGTTTATGCAAGCTTCTGGGCAGTTGTGGCGCAAATCATCGTTTTAGACGCAGTATTCTCTCTTGATTCGGTGATTACCGCGATTGGTATGGTCGACAATATCTATGTGATGATGGCCGCTGTAACGATTGCTGTGGTTGTGATGTTGATTGCTTCTAAACCGTTAACAGCATTTGTCAATAAGCATCCGACAGTCGTGATTCTATGTTTAAGTTTCTTATTGTTGATTGGTGTGAGTTTAATCGCTGAAGGTTTTGGTTTCCATATTCCGAAAGGCTATATTTACTCGGGTATTGGTGTGGCAATTTTAATTGAAGCCTTTAACCAATTTTCCAGCCGTAATGTTGAAAAGCATCAGTCGAAAACGCCGTTGCGTCATCGTACCGCAGACTCAATCTTAAAATTGATGGGAAGTAAGCTGGATGCAGATTTATTACAAAGCCCTGAAGCTTTAGCTGCTCAAAAAGCCTTTGGTGATGAAGAACGCTATATGGTTGGTGGTGTATTGACACTTGCTGAACGTTCAGTTGCCTCAATTATGACGCCAAGAAATCAAATTTCGTGGATCAATCTTGAAGATGATGCGGAAAGTATTCGTCAGCAAATCTTGGCTGTACCACATAGTTTATTCCCGGTATGTCGCGGACAATTGGATAAAGTGGTTACGGTTGTACGTGCTAAAGAGTTAATTGATGTATTGGATGAACCAGAGCAATTACAAGCCTTGCTTAAACGTAGTCGTCCGATTTTTATTTTTGAAAAAATGAAAGTGATTGATGCTATTCATACTTTAAGAACGTCTAAGGGTTCTTTGGTCTTGGTAAGTAACGAATTTGGTAATATCCAAGGTTTGATTTCTCCGTTGGATGTGTTTGAAGCAATTGCGGGTGAATTCCCAGATGCAGATGAACAGTTAGAGTTGATCAAACTGAATGATACAACGTGGAAAGCATCAGGTATGCTTGACTTGTATCAGCTTGAGCTGGAACTTGGCATGTTGGATCTAGTTCAAGAAGACTCAGGTTACTTTAGCGTAGCAGGTTTGATTTTAGACAAGACTCAAGGCGAAGCAAAAGTAGGCACTCAGATTGAACAAGAGGGCATTTGGTTTGAAGTCATCGAAATGGATGAAAATCGGATCAAGACGGTAAAAATTACCCGTCCAGAGCAATTTTCGTAACTGTTTTACGATTAAATCGCAAGCAGATATAAAAAACTAAAAAAATGCCTCATTAATGAGGCATTTTTTTTGAATAAAAAGAGCACTTAGATAGGATTACTTATCTAAGTACTTGAAACTAAAAATTAATTTAAAATATTTTGTGCCATTGTTGGCCATAAATTTTGATGTGACTTCTTAAACATTAACATATGACCAATGCCTTTATGGCCTGTATCTTTCGGTTTAAGCTCTATCATTTCTGTGGTGGCTTTTGGATACAAGCGAAGTAAGTCTTTGACATTGGCTTCTGTAGCGATCTCATCATCCGATGACCAATACACCGTAATTGGGCATTGAATTTCGTTGTGATAGTCCTCGAAAATCGTTTTACCTATAGCGTTCATCACATAACCGGGTTTACTGCAAAATTCAGCCCATTGTTTTGCAACATTTTTGGGTAAATTTTCTCCCATGCCTAAAAACTTGGTTGCGCCATAGCCTTTGACTAAGCTTGAAACAGGGAAGATCATTTTAAACATGACAGGCGCCATACGTTTGGTTCGCCCTTTAAGTCCTTTTACATGTCCTGTAGAGCCTGAAATTGCAATTACTTGTGCTACTTTCTTGTAATTAGAAACAATGCCTAGTAATTGTCCCCCAGCACTATGACCTAAGAGTATGACTTGTTCTTTGCCTGTTTTATTCAGCAATGTTTCAATAGCAGCAGGAATATCCAGTTGTCCCCAGTCTTGGATACTTGCAGTGGACTGACGAATAGGACCATGTAAAGACTCACCTATACCACGAAAATCGAAGACTAGTACATCTAAACCTTGTTGGGCAAGCCATTCTATAAAATGATGATAAAAACCTTGGGTAATACCTGTTGCAGGACAAACCAAAATAGGCAATTGATGGGTTGATTGTTTTGCCGGATAAAAACGTGCAGTTAAGCTATAGCTATCTGCACAAGTTATGGTTAAATTTTCAAATGTATTCATAACAATTCAATGGGTATGCTTTAATGATTACTTTACATAAGTTCTAAAAAGAAACTTGATGAAAGTATGACTTATGAGTCAAAGGTAATATAAATATTTTAAGCTGTTGGAATTAGGATGTTTTAAATGGATTTAGTGAGTTTAAGTTTGTCGGTAAAGTTAGCTTTAATATTTAGTGGGATTTATCTATGGGTGGGTATGCTAACAGGGGTTTGGAAATATTACCAAATTAGTCGATCAGAAATGGCTCGAGCTCATTATTATGTCGATATCGCACATCGCAGTAGCTTGCTTTATGCTCCAGCCACTTTGATTTTAGCGGTGATGGCCTATTGTTCAAGCTGGACAGAAACCACAAATTTAATATTTGTCTTGATTAATTTATTCTTTTTTAGCTTTTCAATTGCCAGTTATGTTTTGCATGGTTTTTTAAAAGATACGACAAATCAATTCAAAGAACCGCACCAATTAGGAACAATGCACTTACCGAAAATATTGTTACGTATCGCAATGCTGTTATTGGTACTCGGGGAGATTGTTGCGACTGGAGGATTATTACTAGGAATGTTTAATACTTTGTTTTAATACTTAAATTTTTATGATTTTCTTATTTAAGATGGATGCATGGCATCCATCTTTTATTCTGTAATCTTCGCGAGTTTACGAGATTTATGATCGACTACATCCCAAACATAGAAGGCAGCAGAAACGACTAATGCATAGGCAAAAAATTCAGGTTTTAAATTGCCTTGAATGAGTCCATGAATAAACAGAGTCACTAAAAGTGCAAGTGTTGTACTTAGATAGATGACCAGTTTTGTATTTGTCTTCAAAGAATTAATGAAGACTTGCTTATTGAAATGTATTGATAACATCCCCATTCCTCCTGTCTGCTCGACAAAAACCACATTGTTTTAGTCTGGATTGGTTTATTCAGTTGTACCATATCTAATTATTATTTCAAGAGCAAATAGCTCTATTATTCAAAATAATTATGACATATTTATTACAAGTGATGATTATTTTATAAAAAATGAAAATATAAGTGATTTTTTTGATAAATGATGTAATTGTTGTTGAAGTAGTGTGAGCTAGTTATCAAAATAAAATACAATAACTGAATAGGTCTTGAAAGTATTTTCGACTAAAGTTGATAAAAATTATGCAATATTTATGCAAAAATCGAAAAAAATGACTATTTTTTCAAAATAATTCAATTTTGGCATGGAGAACGGTTCACTCATTCAAAAAAAGCAACAACGCGACTGAATTTATCTTTGTTGAATTAAAATTAAGTTTTAGTATTTTTTAGCCAAAAGTTTTTTATACGTAGAGCAAAGCTTGATTTGATCTATTCAGGTGCATTGATCACATGTTTGAAGCACTAAGATGGATCAAAGAACGCTTTAAAAATTGTGTCGCAAACAATAACGGCCTGTGGGGTAAACATGACAATTATTGATCACTGTTAAAATAAGATTTGGGTAAAATCAAATTTTAAGGATGATAATTAAAAAGCTTTATTTTTTAACTTTATCAATTACGACACAGATGATTAACACGATCAATGATGGGATCACCCATGCAAGATTCTGTTCATTTAACGGTAAGTTTTGAATCATCAAAGGTAAGCTGTCTTTAAAGCTTGTGACTTTAATTCCTTCAATAAGACCAAATAAAAATGCAACGCCAGTAACAGGTGCGATAACCGTGGTTGGGTTATTGAATTTACCCCAAAAGAAGCTCAATAGAATGACCACAATTGCTGGTGGGTAAATTGCACTGAGTACGGGAACTGAAAAAGCAATCAGTTTGGTTAAACCTAGATTTGAAATCACCAATGAAAACAACACCAAAATAACCACTAAAACTTTATATGGAATTTTTGTCAGTTCAGAGAAGTATTCAGCACATGCGCAGGTTAAACCAATCGCAGTAACCATACATGCAATAAAAATCAAAGCTGTCAGGAATAAAGAGCCTAAGTCACCAAATGCATGTTGAACATAAGCATGCAGGATCACTGCGCCATTTTCAGCATTTGGAGCAGCATCATGACTGCCTAAACCAAGTTTAAATAAGCTGAGATAAACCAGCGTTAAACCTACACCAGAAATCAAACTTGCAATAATGGCATATTTGGTTACGAGCTTTTTATCTGTGACACCACGAGAGTGGATTGCATGAATAATCACAATACCGAAAACCAAAGCGCCTAAAGTGTCCATGGTTAAATAACCATTTACAAAACCTTCAGAAACAGGGCTGGTAGCGTAATTGTTGATCGCAGGAGAAATTGAACCAGTCGGGATCAGAAATGCTGCAATACCTAAAATTGCCAGTGCAATAATTTTTAGCGGCGCAAGAATATGACCCACTGTATCCAATAATTTATTTGGATAAAGAGAAACTAAAGTTACAAATGCAAAATAGATAACACTATAAATAAATAATGCTGTACCACCATTTCCAAAGTATGAGGAAAAACCAATTTCATAAGAAACAGTTGCAGTACGAGGTGTAGCAAATAATGGCCCAACCGAGAGATAACACACTACAGTCAATATTAAACTTGCAACTTTACCTAAAGGCGAGCTTAAAATCGCAATAGAACCTTCAGTTTTAGAAAGTGCCATAATGGTAATAACAGGTAAGCCTACAGCTGTGACTAGAAAACCTAGCGCTGCGAGCCATACATGTTCACCGGCTTGTTGAGCAACAATGGGTGGAAAAATAATATTGCCTGCCCCAATAAATAAGGCAAAGGTCATAAAACCTAAAGCAATAATATCCTTTGTACGGAGATTAGTCATAAACTGTGGTTGAAAAAGCAAAACAGCGATTTTAGTAGAAATAGCTTATTTTTTGTATTTTATTTTATGGATAATATTCCCGTTTTTTATAAATTTTAACCAATTAGTCATATTGATTATATTTATGTGGATGATTCACAGTTAATTTTCAAAAATTGAAAAAATCAAAATTTTCAAAAAATATAGAATAGATAAAATCATCATATGGAAAGATTATACTTATTCTAAAATTTATGTGCTTGATTTTGCATTTTTATTGAATAAGATAGGCGGTAAATTGCCCTAAACGTATTGAAAAGGCATATAATATTTTTTCACTTTTGCGGACAGATCCAATGAAAGCTTCTACAGTCACCATTAAAACCGAACAAGACCTTGAAAAATTAAGAGTGTCGGGGCGTTTAGCTGCTCAAGTTTTAGCAATGATTGGTGAATATGTGGAGCCAGGGGTGACGACTGAGTATTTAGACGATATTTGCAATGATTTTATTGTCAATACGCTGAAAGTGATCCCTGCAAATATTGGATATTATGGTTATACCAAAACCACCTGTATTTCTCCAAATGAAGTGGTCTGTCACGGTATCCCATCAAAACATAAGGTTTTAAATGATGGCGATATCATCAATATCGATGTTGCGATTATCAAAGATGGTTATTTTGGTGATACCAGCCGTATGTACTATGTGGGTACAGTTAAACCTGAAGCGAAAAGACTGGTTGAAACGACTTATGAGGCAATGGTGGCTGGGATTCATATGGTCAAACCTGGTGCAACACTCGGGGATATTGGCCATGCGATCCAACAAGTTGGGCAACGTGAAGGTTATACGATCGTTCGTGAATATTGTGGTCATGGGATTGGTAAGATTTATCATGAGCAACCCAACGTATTACATTATGGTCAACCCGGACAGGGCTTAGTGCTTAAAAAGGGTATGGTTTTTACCATTGAACCAATGATTAATGCGGGGAAATCCAGTGTCAAAGAGCTGAAAGATGGCTGGACTGTGGTTACTGCGGATAAGTCATTGTCAGCACAATGGGAACATATGGTTGCTGTCACAGATACAGGATTTGAATTGCTTACACCTTGGCCTGAAGGCACTGGCAACTACCCTGAGATTTAATCTTTAGACTTTGGTCTAATGAATGAATTATGATCGGCGATTTATTGTTTTTTTATCTTTGAAAATGAGATTTTTCTCACTTTATTTGCTGGAAATGTGGTTCTTTTAGGGGATGTTTTCGGTTGAGAAATATCCAATAAGTGTTTTTAAGTATTGGCTTAAATATTAACCAATCGCTAAGATAGCTTCCAGATTCTCGCTGTAGTTTCTATTGTTGTTTCAAGCTTTCTAGCTTACCCATCCTAGGGTAAGCTTTTTTTTGTCTATCGCTTCTCGATTTGCTTTGATTCGACGATTGAAAATTTAAAATAAGATGAATGAGCCTCCATTCATCTTATTGATCAGAATGCTATTTTTTAAGTTTAAAGTTTAAAATAAACGAAACAGCGAATCCAAATAGGAGTCCCCAAAAAGCGGAACCAATCCCAAAAAACTGAACACCTGATGCACTGAATAAGAAGGTGAGCAGTGCGGCTTCACGATCTTTGACTTCATGAAATGCAATCGCAATATTATGGCTAATCGTACCAAACAAGGCGATCCCCGCTAATGCCACAATAAAAAGATGTGGAAAAGACATCAATAGACTTGTCAATGTTGCCGCAAATAGCCCCATCAAAATATAAAAGAAACCACAGCTCATGCCAGCAATATAGCGCTTCGCAGGGTCTGGGTGAACTTGGTCATCCAGACTGACTGCAGCACTGATTGCAGCAATATTCACGGTATAACAGCCAAATGGTGCAAGCAAAGTCTGCGCTGTACCTGTCCAACCAATAAGTTGGTTAACATGGGGTTTATAGCCATAACTTTTAATCATCGCAATCCCTGGTAAATACTGAGATGCCATATTGATTACAAATAAAGGCAGTGCCAATCCGAGAATTGCAGACCATGTGAACTCAGGTGTCATCCATACTGGTTTTGCCAATCCCCACTGTAAGGTTGGAACATGAAACTCCATAAAAAATGGACAAATGATAATTCCTGCGATCACGGTAATCACAATACAATAACGAGCCCATAGCCGTTTAGTGATGATATAAACCGCCAAAAGGCTGAGAATAAATGCCCAGTCGTTTTGCATACTGGCAAATAGAGCAATACCAAACTTGAGTAATACACCTGCCAGCATGGCACTGGTCAAACTCTGAGGAATATACGAAATAATTTTTTCAAATATGCCTAAAAAGCCTAGCGTGGCAGTCAGTAAACCACTCACCAAGAAAGCACCAATGGCTTCATAGAGTGAGTAGCCGCTGGCAGTGGCAATGATGAGTGCAAGTGCAGCGGTTGACCATGAGGTAGCAACAGGATATTTGAATTTCCAAGAAAGAATTAACCCTGAAAGACCTATACCTAAACCGAGTGCCCAAAACCAAGAGGTAATTTGTTCAGGGTTTGCGCCAAGTAATTGAGCCGCTTGTATGACGAGTACAGCCGAAACACTGATACCAATTAAGAAGGTAATGAAACCTGCAAATACAGCAGGTATAGAGAAGTCTTGGAGTAACTTTTGCATGATCCCTTGCTTTTAAATTTGATTGAATGGTTGAAAATGCAACCATCATACATGGATCATTTTAAAGCTTATAGGGTTAATTGGAATTAAATAGCAAAAGGAAAAATAAAATTGAATAAATTCTCATTTTTGGAGAATTTGGCTTTTTTAAAATTAAAACAGTTTAGTCGAAAGTAATTTATACTTACTTATAAAGATTAGATATTGCCTTGAATAGAAAGCGCAGTTTATCCAAAAGAATGATCCAAAAAGAATGCTTTAATCGGGAGATTTATTTAGCTAAAGCAGCTTACATCGTTGAAACAGCAAGCTTTATTCCAAAAGCACAGAACAGTAAGCCTACACAAGCAACACAACCTGCAGCAATTTTGTAGCGTGTATTAAAAAAAGTGGCGAGTTTAACGCCTGAGAAGATCAAGATCGTCAAATAACTCATACTGATGATTTGCAGAATCACTGAAAGTGCCGCAAAACTTAAAGCAGGGTAAGGGTAATCAGGATTGACAAACTGAACAAAGAACGAGAGATAAAATAAAATTGCTTTTGGGTTGAGTAAGCTGATGGTGAGTGCTGTTCGAAATGGATGAAATTGTTCGTTAGTTGCAGTATTCGATGTATTTGTTTGCAGCGTTTGTGGTTTGCTCTGCCAAGTTTTGATACTTGCGATCAGTAAACGAATACCGAGATAAGACAGATAGCTTGCACCAACAACTTTGAGAATGATAAATAACCAAGGAAAGGCATGTAGTAGAGAGGCAGCACCTAAAACAGTGCAGAGAATCAGGATTAAATCTCCTGTAAAGACGCCTAAAGCACCGATATAGCCCGTTTTAATTCCAAATCGAGAGGCAATTGACATCACATACAATGAGTTAGGACCGGGTAAAATGACGATAAAAATAGTCCCTAGTATATATGTCACAATATCGGTAATACCAAACACAACATTCTCACTGTATAAGAAAAGCGAAATAAAAAAGCCGAGCGTTTATGATAACAAACTCGGCTTTAGAGTGTGAGCGATTTTAGTGCAATTTTAACCAAAAGCGCATCTACAATTTAGATTTATATAAATCATTCTAAATACATAGATTAGTCAATAAAATCAGCATCTAGGCCAAAAGATTGACGCAATAATAATGCAAGTTGTTCACGCGCTTTGATAAAACCGTCAATCCCGCTTTGCAATAATTGGAATGCCATTAAATCAGCTTCCAATTGTTGTTTAAATTCAGCTTTAGAAATCTCTTGATGTTCTTGAGCAGTCAGTTCAGTGTCTAAGCTGAGTTGAGAAACAACATGACGTTGATCATTGTTCAATTTTTCAAGCAGACCTGGTGCAACGGTTAAAAGATCACAACCAGCTAAACCTAAAACTTGGTCAATGCTACGGAAGCTAGCACCCATCACTTCAGTTTTAATTTGATGCTGTTTGTAGTAATGATAAATTTGTTTAACAGACAATACGCCTGGATCTTTCTCAATTGGATAGCTTTCTACATTTTCAGCTTTTTTAAACCAATCTAAAATACGACCGACAAATGGAGAAATCAAAGTAACATTGGCATCTGCACAGGCTTTGGCTTGGTGTAAACCAAAAAGCAGGGTTAAGTTACAATGAATACCTTCTGATTCAAGTACTTTCGCAGCTTGAATACCTTCCCATGTAGAAGCAATTTTGATCAGAATACGGTCTTGATCGATCCCATATTCTTTATACAATGCAAGTAGCTCTTTAGCCTTGGCAATGGTTTCTTCGGTATTATAGGAAAGGGCTGCATCTACTTCTGTTGAAACACGACCTTCTACAATATTTAAAATTTCTACACCGAGTTTGACGGTGAGAATATCGATGGTGCGTTCGACGAGTGCATCTAATTCATAACCTTCTTTTTTTGCTTGAGCATAGGCATCTTCAATTAGCTCACGACTTTCAGGCTGTTGTGCTGCTGCTGTAATGAGTGAAGGGTTAGTCGTTGCATCCAAAGGGCGAAATTGTTGAATTGCGTTTAAATCACCTGTATCAGCAACGATAGTGGTTAAGCGTTTTAATTGATCTAATGCAGATTGTGTCATTACCGATTATTTCTTAGTTAAAATATTTGTGATTTATTTATAACACAATGCGATTTGAGCAAAACAGGAAAATGTACTGAAAGGCCTATTATTTTGTATGAATTCTTTGATTTCGAATGTGATTAATCAAAAAACGAGCAGCTGAGCCTAAGTTGCTCTCACGACTCCAGACTAAGTCGACAAAATATTCAAATTTTGGTGTGAAATCGAGCAAATCTAAGATTTTTAACTTATGTTTGAGCTCTGGATTTTCATTAAACATTTCTAAGGGAAGTACCCCCCAACCCAGTTCTTTTAAAATTAAAGCACATGCTGAGTGGTGATTGTCTGTCCGCCAATAGTTTTTAGAATAGAGTAATTCGGGTTTAATGGTTCGATCACGACTTGCCACGACAATTTGTCTGGATTGTAGGATTTGTTCAAAAGTAACTTGTTTATGTGCTGATAATGGGTGATGAATAGCTGAAACAGGAACCAAGGCTTCTTTTTTAAATTCGACAAATTGCTCACGGCTTTCAAGTATTTCACGTTCAAACATCAATGCCAGTTGTGCCGTCTGATTCATCAGCATTTTCAGCGCATCTTCTTGTGGTGCTGAGAAGATATTAATTTCTAAAGTTGGAAAGTGCTCTCCCAGCAGTGCAATGTATTCAGCCCAGTCTGTATGCAATAATTCTGAAACCACCACGATATTTAATGAGGATTCCAAGCCTTCGCTAAGCGCAATCGCTTGTTGTTTCCACTGATTCATTTCTACCAGCAGTTGTTCAGTTTTTTCATATAAGCGTTGAGCTTGAGGTGTGGGTATTGGTTCACGGCCTACACGATTAAAGAGTTTTAGATTTAAGTCTATTTCCAAGTTGGCGATAGACATACTGACAGCGGAGGGAACTTTGCCAAGCTGTCGTGCTGCTGCTGAAAATGAACCTGTTTCCATCACCGTTTTAAAGATGGTGAGTTGTTCTTGGTTGATATTCATGCGCTTGGCACCATTATGTTTAGTTTTTCAGTCATTAAATTTACTCCAATTCACTCAACCTTTCAATAAAATTGAAAGAACCTGACTCGATTGATCAATATTATAAAAATATAATGCATCCATCGAATCAAGAAAGAGTAGTTTTAAATGATGATTTCCAAAAGAAGGGTTATTCATGCATTAAGCTATGAAGTCATCCTGTTGGTGATCATAGCGATTGCATTAAGTTTTATTTTTGAAGTGCCAATGGAAGTTACCGGCGTATTAGGTGTTGCAATGGCCGTGACTTCAGTGGTTTGGAATATGGTTTTTAACCATTTCTTTGAGCAATTTGAACGTAAGAGAAAGCTTAAACGTACCATTGGTGTACGTATTTTACATGCCATTGGTTTTGAGGGTGGTTTGATGTTAGCCACGATTCCAATGGTTGCTTACGCAATGGATATGTCTTTGTGGCAAGCAATTTTATTGGATTTTGGAATGACCACCTGTATTTTGGTGTATACCTTTATTTTCCAATGGTGTTATGACTTGATTGAAGAGCGTATGGGGGCAAAGCCTGTACATTCTTAATTAAGTCTGCAATGCATTTATTTTAAATTTTAGTGAAAATTTCAAATGTGTTGCGATAGAGATCCCCTTAGTTTTATTGAAAAGTAAGGGGATCTTTTTTATAAAAATTTAATTAAATTAATTTTCTGGAAAAATTGTTTGATTATAAAAAAACTGCAATGCCACACCTTACATTCAAAGTTTAAATAGCTTTGCGTAGGCAATGCCTCACTTTTCGTAAGAGATTCCAAACCTTGCGCTGCAAACAAAGCTATGCTTTGTTTTTGCTCATGTTTGGCGAGGGGTACGTCCTTTACCCCCGCCCAACGGCGACATCCCTGTCGCCCCACGATAGGATCACCATCTATGATTCAAAAGTACAAAAATGAATTGATAACCAATTGTTACTCAAAGTTCATATAAAAACATAAGCTTTATTTATGATCAGTTGCTTGATAGAAGTCACTTGTATAAATAATTAGGTGGTTTGACTATAAGGAATAAAAACTAGGTAAAACATAATCAATAAAATAAAAACCCGTTACACGATCACAGCTCAGTTTAAACAAACTTTTGCAAAAGATAATTGAATTCAATTTGTTTTGTAAAATTGTTCGCCTACAATAGTGACTGTTAACATTTCATAAATGGCTTGCGTTGTCGCAAACATAGAAGAAGTGTCAACAGACCCTAATAAATTCAATATATGTAAGAGATGGATTGAGGCAAATATGGTGCAGACAGTTCAGGAGCAGCTGCCACATAGACACCAGCTTGCTGCTCAAGAATTACTTCAGGTTTCAGCAAATTTAAATAAGATTTATCTTGATCAATTTGACTATTTGTCCGAGATTACTGCGCACAACTTTTTCCAGTTTGATCCACAACAGCATAAATTCAGTCTGGCAAATCAGTTACTCAATATCTATTTTGATGAAGAAAAGGGTTTAATTTTTGATTTAAATTTTGAAAAGTTACCGCGTTCTTTAGAAAATAAAATCAATATCAATCGTTTTGTTCAATATTTCTCTGAAAATATTTATTTTTATACAACAAAATATCATGAGATACATCCGACTGATTTAAAGACCAAAGCCCAAATCATTCGCCAAACACTGATTGAACAGGTTTTTGAGTGGGTGGATGGTGAAAATCGGGTAGAGCAGTATTTATATAATATTAGTGAAGTAGATGCAGAACGTATTGATCAAATTTTGCTGCACTATGAATATTTTGATTATGCCTATGTTTCTGATTTTGCTAAATATGGTAAAGCAATCCCTTTAAGTGTTGAAATTAATATTAAGCATTTAGTGCTGATTAATTCTGTATTGGGTCAAGAGTTTTTACCGATTCAGTCATTGGTACCTAAATTTCAACAGGCCATTTTTTCTTTAGATCAGTTTATTCCAGCGCATTATTTGCGTATTTTAAAGATTTTCCACCCAGAATCATTACGCTTACACGAACTCAGTCAGTATTTTGCAAGTTATCAATTACTGGCTGTACATGCTCAAGAACAATCGCAAATGCTTGCTTATGCAAAATATATGAAACGGGGCTTTTGGCAATATCAGGATTTATTGAGCAAGCAGCACTTTTTACAAAAAGATGCTGAATATTGGGAACAGGATCAAGTTCCACAATTTCCAATTTGTAGCCTTAAGCGCACTGCAAATTGGCTATTTAAACAAGATGAACAGGTCAATGATTGGATTAGTCGACATATAAAGGATCCCAATGTCAGGATCACGATCACAGCATTAAGTCTGATTGATACTTCAAAGATTTATCCTGAAGTCACTATAAGTGTTTTAAAGTATTTTAAAAATATTGCAGCGCGGCTATTTTTAATTGAATGTCATTCCTTTGCAATTACAAATGAATGGCAAAATAACCAAAAGAACATTCGTTATAGTTTTTTAAAAACAGAGATTGAAAATAAATCGAATAAGAAAATAATTTCTAATTCTTATTTATATATCGAAGAATGGTTGGATTTCGCTGCGTTGATGTTGGCGGATCAACCACAGATGTATAAAAAAATATACCTTAAGATAAATCGTATCATTCAAGCATTTATGCTGTTTGTACAACACATTGCTCAGGGCTTGCCCACGCAACTGATTAAGTTTATTGATCCGCAACGACAACAACATGCTGAATTTTTTATTCAGTTGCAAAAGCACAATATAACAGTCGATTATTTCCGTAAAAAACTGAAACACATGCAGATTGGTCGTGCATCTAACCATAGTATTTACGACAGCTTTGTTTTGGACTATGTGATGCATTTATTTAATGATCATCACGATATAGAGCGGAATGTCACTTGGTCTGGTCTATATCAACAAGCACAGCGTTGGCATCAACATCATTATTTTGTTGATACCTTATCAACACTTAAAGAAAAAATAGATGTAGAGCATTGGGATCGCGTTGCACCAATGCAAAAGATTTATTTTGAAGAGTGGTGCTATGAAGAACTGAATAGCCTAAAACGAATTATTCAAGAGTCGTTGGTGTTTAAACACTGTTTGGCATTGTCCTATTGTGCACGGATTGTAGATCGTGAATATGTAGCATTTCATGTATCGAAAGTTGATGATGCGACTCAGGAAATGACTTTGGGTTGTTATTATAAATTAGGACGTTTGGTCTTTGATCAATTGCGTTTACCCAATAATCATATTCCTGATGAGTTTTATATATTGAAAGCTCAAGCTTTTATTGATGATGTAAATCAGCATTTAAAATGGAAAAGCAGTATTCAACCCAATGAAGAATTGGGGAATTTATAGTTTGACGCAGATCATTTTTGAGTGAGCAACTTGGCTTTAATTCACTTTTCATGATGCATTTGGCTTAACTTTTTATGCAAAAATCGTTAGGCTATAGCCGTCCCATCCTGTTTAGGTAATTCAAGGCTGTTATGAAACAAGAAACTGCACTCAAACTTATGAAAGCGGGTGAAAATGTCTTTTTGACTGGATCTGCTGGTGCAGGAAAAACCTATACGCTTAATCAGTACATCAATTATTTAAAAGCACGCAAAGTCCCTGTTGCAATTACAGCATCAACGGGGATTGCAGCAACACATATGAATGGCATGACGATTCATACTTGGGCAGGCATTGGGATTAAAGATACGCTGACTGATGATGATTTAAAGCGTATGAAAGAGCGTAAATACTTAAAAGAGCATTTAGAAAATGCCCAGGTCTTGATCATTGATGAAATTTCAATGTTACATGCCAAACAGCTTAATTTGGTTAATCAAGTTTTAAAATATTTTAAAGAATCTGATGATGCTTTCGGTGGTATTCAAGTGATTGCAGCCGGAGACTTTTTTCAGCTGCCGCCTGTAGGGAAAAATAGCGAATTAAATCGAGATAAATTTTGTTTTATGTCAACCGCTTGGGTTGAAGCAAAATTTCGTGTTTGCTACCTGACAGAGCAGCATCGTCAAGATGATTCGGCATTGAATGATGTACTCAATGCGATTCGTGCCCAGAATATTCAGCCACAGCATATTCAAGCGCTACAAGATACCCGTAATCAAGACATTGGCGATACCTACACGCGTTTATATACCCACAATATGGACGTGGATAGCATCAACTTTCAGCATCTCAATGCGATTGAAGGGGATGATCATCAATTTGTAGCGGTGACAGATGGTAATGAAAAGCTGATCGAAACATTGAAATCTTCTGTACGTGCACCTGATGAGTTGACGCTTAAAAAGCATGCCAAAGTTATGTTCGTTAAAAATAACTTCGATATGGGCTATATCAACGGTAGTTTAGGTGAAGTTATTGGTTTTGAAGAAGACGATGAACTAGGAATGTTGCCTAAAGTCAAAATGACCGATGGTACAACCTTATTGGTTGCGCCAGAAACGTGGTCTGTTGACAATGAAGGTGGTAAAACCATCGCCAGTCTACAACAAGTGCCATTACGGTTAGCTTGGGCGATTACTATTCATAAATCACAAGGGATGACCTTGGAAGCCGCGGAAATCAACTTAAGCCATACCTTTGAAAAAGGTCAGGGTTATGTGGCTTTATCCCGGCTTAAATCGATTCAGGGTTTAAGATTGTTAGGTTTTAATGATCAGGCGTTGGAACTGGATAGTCTTGCAATTAAAGCAGATCGCCGTTTTCAAGAGTTATCCAATGAAGCCGAAGTGCATTATGCAGATTCAGACTTAACCACACAGCACAATGCCTTTATTCGTCATTGTGGCGGGACGTTAAATACCACTGAAATTGAACGTAATGAGAAGAAGCTGGCGCGTAATAGTGGCAAAACCAATTATGCTTCGGCAACACTTGATGAAACACGTGAATTGTTTGAAAGTGGCTATGAGATTCAGGATATTGCGGTTGAACGTGGATTAACTCCTGCGACGATTATCAATCATTTGGCTCGTTTACATCGAGAGCAAGGTTTAGATATCTCGATTGCAAATCCTGGTGAAGAAGTTGTAGAAAAAATTCGTGTGATCTATAAAAAATTGAAGAAACGTCAAGATCCAAGTCATTTTAATGATGATGGTGCGATTAAATTGCGTCCAATCGTTGATTTAACCAGTCCCAAAATGGGCTATGATCAGGTACGTTTGGCATTGTTATTTGTTGAGTGATAGATGTTTTTAGTGATGAATTAATGGCTAAATTTGAGAAAAAGTTATTAAGTCCACGTTTAGCTATTTTGTCTAAATGCAAATATTCTAATAGTTATAATCTCAGCTTTCAGTTGTGCCCATTTTATTATGCGCATGAATTGATAGATTCAAATATTTCTTTTGAAGGGTTGGAGCTACCATCTCCATTTTTAAAAGATTTGCTTGGGTTGACGTTGGTTTTTGATGAAAATGAATGTGATGCATTTAATGGGTGTTTTACCATTAAAAGTGTCCATAATCCTGTCGATTTATACCAATTGGCATTTATTGAAAGTCGTGACGGTTATCTAAAAGTGATTGCGAAAATCAAGATCGATTTTGAGTTTGAGCAATTTGATGATTTTGAAAATCTAGAATTGGTGATCAATGCTACTGTTGCATCTCAGATCTTATGATTCAATCGTTTTAAGTGAAAAAGAATGCATTAACACAGATGTTTATTGATGATTTTGTTAAGGTCTATCAATAGAATACAATAGATGTCGTGCTTTGAATGAGATAAAGAACCATAAAGCGCCCTAGTCCAGAAATGTTTCATCTCATGGTTATTCTTATTCTAAAATTAAAGTGAATTTCAGCATCGTATAGCTGTGTAGTAAATTTGGATGCTATACTCGCACTTTAACTTCCTTCAAAACCAGTGCTTTTTTATGACACTTACGCCACCTTAAGTTTATTTACCTCTTCTAATTTGTAAATAACTCATCACTGTCTAGTGATGTGGTGTAGTCGTTTGTGTGTCGTATATCACATCACTAGCCTATCAAAAAATCAAAAAAATAGGCGCTATTTATGTTATCTAATATCCGAGAACAATGGTTCTCTAACATCCGTGGGGATGTGCTTGCTGGACTTGTTGTGGGGCTTGCACTCATCCCCGAAGCTATCGCTTTTTCAATTATTGCTGGTGTAGATCCAAAAGTGGGTTTATATGCATCATTTTGTATCGCCGTCGTGATTTCGTTTGTTGGGGGACGTCCAGCAATGATTTCGGCAGCAACAGGCGCTATGGCATTGCTTATGGTCACTTTAGTAAAAGAGCATGGCCTTGAATATTTACTTGCTGCAACAATTTTAACGGGTGTGATTCAAATATTTGCAGGCTATTTGAAGTTAGCGAAGTTAATGCGGTTTGTTTCTAAATCTGTAGTGATTGGCTTTGTGAATGCTTTAGCTATCTTAATTTTTATGGCTCAGTTGCCTGAATTTGTGAATGTGACGTGGCATGTTTATGCTTTGGTTGCATTAGGTTTGGTAATCATTTATTTATTTCCGCTCATTCCAAAATTAGGAAAAATACTGCCTTCACCGCTTGTGTGTATTATTGCAATTACGATATTGGCAATGAGTCTTGGATTTGATGTGCGAACAGTTGGGGATATGGGGGCTTTGCCTGATACGCTTCCAATATTTTTACTTCCAGACATCCCTTTGAATGTTGAAACATTGAAAATTATCTTGCCGTATTCATTCGCATTAGCGGCAGTTGGTTTACTTGAATCTATGATGACAGCGACGATCGTGGATGAAATGACTGATACACCAAGTGATAAATATCAGGAATGCAAAGGGCAAGGAATCGCGAATATTGCATCTGGTTTTATGGGAGGAATGGCGGGTTGCGCAATGATCGGTCAATCTATGATTAATGTGAAATCAGGCGGTTTTTCTCGCTTATCAACATTCTCAGCGGGTATTTTTCTTCTTATTCTTGTTGTATTTATTAGTGACTGGCTCAAAGTGATTCCGATGGCTGCATTGGTTGCTGTAATGATTATGGTCTCTATTAGTACCTTTGAATGGCGTTCTCTAACTAGCTTTAAAGCAAATCCTAAAAGTAGTAATGCTGTGATGATCGTGACCGTCATAGTGGTCGTGGCTACTCATAACCTCGCATTAGGTGTACTCAGTGGCGTTTTGCTTTCAGCGCTATTTCTTGCCATTAAATTAGAAGATGATATTCAGGTGAAGTCTACTTTTGAAGGTTCAGCACGTTTATATGATTTAAGCGGTCAGATTTTCTTTAGCTCTTCTGAAAAATTTATGCAAAGTTTTGACTTCAATGAGAAAATTTCAAATGTAATTATCGATTTGACTCACTCCCATATTTGGGATGTCACATCTGTTGCGATGTTGGATTCTGTTGTAAGCAAATTTCGTAAGAATGGAATCAACGTCACAGTACGTGGTTTAAATGAAGCGAGTTCAATTATGATCGATAAGTATGGCACACATGCCAGAATTTAAATTAATGAGACTCTATATTTATGTAGAGTCTCTAAAATCGGTATAATCTTAATTATGCAAGTACTTCGTAATATGAATTAGCTAAGATTCATTTATGGGATATATGCCACAAATGCTAAAACTAAAATCAGCAAGAGAGGGACAATAGTTTTAGCTTGTGAAATATTGATACAGCTGAAAAATACAATCAATGTAGTGTAAAAAAATAAAATGTTTGAAATAATTAAGATGCTAACTTAAGCCCAATGTCTAGCTTTTAAAAAAGATTCAAACTTAAAGTAATATTTACAGATTAAAATCAACGAAATATAGATTAGTATTTGATTTATCTCGAATTCCCTATCATTTAGAAAATTTAGTATTTGGAAGTAAATCTGTAGAGCTAAAAGTAAGCTAAAAAAATAACACCTCTACGACTTGCTTTTTCTTTTACAGTTCTCATAAATCTAAGCGCTAAAATGCTAATTTCGCGTTAATTTTACAGTTTTTTTATATGTTAATGCTATAATTCTGACCAATATCCAGTACTTTCAAACGGTTAATACCATGCCACAAATGTTTATTGATTATTCTGACAATATTCAGAATTTAGATAAAAAGAAATTGATGTTGGGCTTAAATCATGCACTGTTTGATACAGGTTTAGTGGGGCACGCGCATGATATTAAATCCCGTATTCAATCAGTTTCGGATTATTTAATTGGCTTTGGAGATGAAAGTGGCGAGCAGAGTAATCAAGCATTTATTTTTGTACGTTTACAAGGTCTAAGTGGACGTACTGAACCACAAAAAGACTTAATGACTGAAAATTTATCGCAATTTTTACAGTCATTTGAAGATTATTCTGCACAGGGTTTAGAAATTCAGCTCTGTGTAGAGTTTGCTGAAATGCCACGAGAAATTTATAAAAAAGTTTTCGTGCAAAAATAATCAACTTGGGGCTTAAAAGATAGGCCCCAATCTTTTACTTATTCATTTCTGAGTTCGCATATTGCTTTAACCAGTTTTGGATATCGCGCTTGTAACTCAACACCATTGAGTAAATCTCTTTCAATCTCGCCCGCCGCAAAATCATAGTGATGTTCTGGATGTTGTAAATATACCGCATCACGAATCTCAGACTCTTCTTCATTTTCATGATGGACGCTATATGCTTCATCAGCAACATAGAGTAGACCCTCAGCCCAAGTGTCGCCTATATCAAAACTATATTTCCCGCTAACAAAGTTTTGAATATCTTCTTGTATGTCATCAAAGAATTCCTTGCCTTTGAGGATTAACCAACATCTAAAATAAATAAAACCATCATCTGATAAATAGGCATCGAAATTGAAAATACCATCTTTTTCAGTAAAATCAGATTCTAAAATTGTCGAGAGTTCTGCGATTTCAGCGCTATAGAGTTGTGAGAGTTTGAGCTGGAGTGTTTTTTCAAAAGTAATCAGTTGTTGTTTATCTAATTGAGATAAATATTGCACAAGATCTTGTAAATGCTGGTCAATATCATAATCAGACCAGTGAGCATTTTTGTTGTGATTCGACTGGTCTATTGCGTCCCAAAACAATTTTTCTTCTTCTCGTAATGACATCAGTGATTCCATAGGTTTAAGCTTAATTTTAATGCTAAAAAGCAAATTTATCTGTTTAGTTTAAAGACTTAAGACTTCTATATCAGCATATTGCCAAATTTTATCTGCACTCATTTGATATATTTCATCTAAAAATGCGACATTAAAGCTTCCAACAGATTGGGCTTTTTCAAAAGCCAGTTTTCCTGCAATCGCAAAATGGATATGTGCAGAGATTGTTGCAATCGTAGCTGTTGTGACTGCACTATAAGCTGCAATTAATGCCCCTAAAGCGCAACCTGTTGCCGTGACTTTCGGCTGTAAAAAGCTTCCGCCATTGACCTGAATCACACTATTAAATTCTTTAGATAGAATAAAGTCAGATTCACCAGAAATTGCAACACATTCGGTATGGGTTAAAAGTGCTAAAGCCTGTAAATACACTTCATTGCTTGACACAGTACTGTCTACACCTTTCGATTCAACCTGATTTCCGGCAAGTGCACTGATCTCTGAAGCATTGCCACGAATAACATTTGGTTTAAGCAAAACCAATTGATCAACTATTTCACTGCGCCATTTGAGAAATGCACCATAACCAACAGGGTCGAGCACCCACGGTGTATTTTTACTTGCTACAGTTTGCGCTGAAATTTGCATAGCCTGCATTTGTTCAGAGGTTGGTGTTCCCACATTGATACTTAATGCCGCAGCAATAGAAGCAAAGCTTTCAGCCTCAAATGGGTTATCAATCATTGCAGGTGAAGCCCCAGCAGCCAGTAAGACATTGGCAGCATAATTTGCTGCAACACTGTTGGTGATACACTGGACTAAGGGCTGTTGAGTTTGTAACTCAGTCCAAGCATCCACAACTTTTTGTAAAATGACATCAGTGTGGGTATGAAGTTGATCCGTTTGAGAATGTGTAATATTTTCAGGATGATTCATAAATGCTCCTTACTGAGTAAAGTAGTGGTCTTGGTGTTTGCAACTGCGACAAAATAATGTCACATAATTTTGTGCATCATACTCAACCGTTAATTCGTTTGAGCCACAATACATACAGCGCTTTTGCGAATAGAAATTTAAGCGTGGTTCAATCTTTTTCCAAGATTTCCACACAGGTTGAAAGAAGATACCTTCATCGTAGCCTAAAAACCGATAAAACAGTATTTCACTCATCCTACTTAATGGAATATTCGGTGGACGTGGCAGGGTTGAGGTTTCCCATTTTTCTGCAATTGCGCGTTCTCGATATTGTTGCACTGTTTTTTTGAGAATATTGGTATTAATAAAGTTTTCGTTACGAACTTGTAGCGCCTTTTTTTGATATAAATATTCAAGCGCAGTTTGAATGAGATAGAAAATTTGCCCAACGGCTAATGTGTCGAGTAGGTGATAACAGAAGATTTGGAAGTTTTTATTGCCCGAAATCTGGATACCCCACGTGCGACAATAATGTTGGGTAAACTGTACAATTTCTTGATACAGCACAACATAGAGTGCATTTTTGACTTCTTCGGATGTTTTAAATGGGATACCTTGGCTTAGATTTTCATAGAACCAATGGCGTAGTTGTGTTGCGATACTAAACATACTCGGTTCGGAATAACCATCCAAACGAACATTGATATAGTATTGATGTGCATCATCACTAAAATCTTTGGCAACAAAAACATTGTCTTTAATCAGTTGATTGAGAAGTTGACTTTGAAAATAGTAATTGGGGGTAATGGGATGATATTTAATCACTTCCCAATCAATAAACTCTTGATGGTTGGTATTTTCATGCACCTGATTGTCTAAAATACTCAGTAAAAATAATTTATGTAAAAAACTGAGCTGGTCTAAACCTAATTCAAAATTATCTTTTTTCTTTAGCTTACGGGTTTCTTGCAAGCGAGTTTCTTTAATCAGTTTACGCCGTTTGCTTTGGCATGTTTCACAATGACAGTTGCGTTGATTGTTTTGAAAAACTTGATGATTGCAATGGCTACATTGGTGAAAACTCACTTCTTTCTCAAATTCTTCAGCTTCAACATAATACATACTTGCCTGACAAAGTGGGCAAAATGTACTTTCATCCAGCTGTTTTTGCAGAATTTGAAGCATAGAGATAAATATATAAATTATTAAGGACTTTTCATTATACACATCTATATAGATGAAAGCTGATTGCTTAAAATGAATGTTTTATAAAATATACAATTCAATGATGATTGAACCCATTGTATGATTATTCAATGATATTCAAAGACTAAATCTCAACGAGCGAATCCATTTGAGTGCAAGTTTAGATGTTTCGGAATGGGATCATTTTTTAATCTTTTTATCTGGACTGTACGTAGAATGCCATTATGGTATTTTCTTGCTCAAAGCACTTAAAAATATTCAAATTGATCCGATTGAGAACCGTTATATGGGGCGCTTCGTTGCGTCAAAACATATTGACCATTCGGAATTATTGCAGGATAAAATAGCGCAGTCTGGTTTACATTATCATTTTGAAAAGCAAATATTCGTAATCCCTTTACAAAAGTAACAATGTGGAGCTTTGGGGAAATGAAGATTGTATGGTTTATCAGTTTATATGGTTTAAATGCGGTAAATAGAACGTATCTATTGATTCTATTTACCGATAAAAGGTGATTTAAACAATAATCCTAACGCTTATCTGCCTCAATAAGCAGCAGGGCATGGTAATTCAGAATCCTCAAAATGCTCCATTTTAGCCTGAAGCAATGCCTTGGCTTTTTTAGCTGGAACTTTGTGCTGTCCTAGCATTTCATATTGTTTTAAAAGCGCAGTCACTTCACTGGTTTTTAAAGGAATGCCTTCACAAGTCATAAACATCGCAATAACCTGATGATCTAACTTCGCTTTATCCAGCATTTGCATCGTTTTAATGTTTTCAACACGGACTATATGGTCTTTAAAAATCATGTTGCACCTCATTTTTTGTTGAGTATTTTTATTGTGCGATATACACAACATTAAACAAGCAAGAACTGTGCTCAAAATGTAGTCGCTTTGAAAAAAGTGTAATGTTGTGCATCGAGGTGTTTAATGATTTATCGCGCACCAACGGGTTGGTACAATCCATTACCCTTACCAATATGTGATTGATAGATTGGAATCCATGGTGCGAAGAATATATTTTGTTTCCATTCATTTAGCACATTAAAACCGTTACGTGCAATTGCGATACGATGTTGTAGATTGGCCAGATTGGTTGCTGTGAATGGTGCGCGTATAATCAGATAGGGGGTGAAAATTAATTTAAATTTATTGATGCCCACAAAGATATCACCACGTAAGCCTAAATTCTCTAAACTCAGCGAGAGCATAAAATTATTAATTTTAGCAAAATCACGCATTATTGGCTTATCCCACATCGGCTGTAGAATTTTTTCTTGTTCATGAATGCCAAAGCTGATAGCTGCATCTGTAGCCAACTTTTTAAATTTTGATGAATAAATGCTTGATCTAAGCGCTTCTTCATCCGCGATTTTCTGTAATTGAAACGCTTGAGTCAGGGTTGATCCATAACCAGTCAGTTGTTGTGCCAACACTAAAGCATCATAGTGTTGATGCATGATACTGAGTCCACCAATATCTGCCATGACATTGGCCTGCCCATTAATTAATTCATTATTGGCTTGGGCAATGGTGGACTGTAATGTCGGTACATTCATCCCTGCAATAATGACACTTTGACCATTGGTGACATTTAAGGGATCTAAAGCATTGGACAATGAGAAGGTTAATGCATAGGTAGAACGGACATCATTGGCTACAAAAATACCCAGATTTGGCCAGAAGAATTTTGGATTGTTACGACTGAGTGCATCGTAATACATTAAAATAAAAGCATTAGTTGCAAGTAATATTTTTTGTTGTGACTGGTTGCCATAAGTATTTATAGCAAGCTGCCTAACTGTGGAAAATTGCTGGCGAATTTTGCTTCGGATACTTTCGTACTGTTGAATAGTGGTAGTAATGGATGGGTCGAATAGAAAGGTTTGATTATTGGCAATGTTGTAAAGTTGCTGGTACAGGTTTTTTTCAGATGTGTTGAGGTTACGTTGTGCCATATTGGCATTCATATTGTAGGCAAGTTTTGAGAGCTGTGCTGGGCTCGCTTGAGTGGCATAGCTGGTTGCTGCCATTGTTTGTGTGGCATAAGGTACGACCAAAACAGCTGTAATACCGATGATACATCTCGTTAATATTGCTTTAAATCTGGATATGGTTTTCTTATTCATGGGGAACATCCTGTTAATTTGTTTTTTAGAATTATGCTTATTTTGAATGTGTGCTATTCAAAGGTTCTAGTTATAGATAAGAAAAAATAAATTTAAAATGTGCTTTTAGGACAAGCAGATGAATGGTTTTTCCAGTAAATGATAAAATTATGTGATAAGTAAAATGAATATAGTTTCATTATAAAAATCAGAACAAATCGCCATTGTCATAAAACTGTCATCACGACATTGCATAGTGCAATAAATTTTACATATATTTGACATAAGAGTAGAGCAATATGGCATTTAAATACGGCGTTGCTGCATTAGCTTTAATGCTAAGCGGATCAGTTTTTGCAGCAGTCACTTTATCTGCGCCAGAAGAAATTGTAGTATTGGCGGTAAACGATCAAGAAGTGAATTCAGGTTTAATCCGTAAAAAGAATGAATATAAAGTCGATGCTGGTCAAGTTGCAGTAAGTGTTCGTTATCAGCAATATTTTGAACATTTAAATGGTGAACACGACATTTTAAAATCGGGTGTGGTCACAGTGACAGCGCCAGATTTAAAAGATGGTCAAACTTATAAAATTGCTTTGGTAAATCCACCTCAGCGTTTTGAAGATGCAAAAAAATATGCAGAACAACCAACGATTGCGATTTATGACAATAAAAACCGTCTCGTGGTGCAACAGACTGGTGTGAATACTGAAGCGAAGCCTTGGTTAGGTTCTGGTTTATTCGGCAAAGTGATTGATTTAACTTCAAGTAAGAAAGCGCCAGTAAATCAACCAGCAGCTGTATATGCAACAACGACAAGCCAATCGCCAGCAACAACCTCAGTTGCTAAGACTACTCAAACCGTGAGTGATGCCAATTCGGCAGATCGCCAATTGATTCAAATCTGGCAAAATGCAAGCAAGGCTGAACGTCAGAAGTTTATGACTTGGTTAGCTGAGCAATAATTTGAAGTACATGTAAAAGACCATTTCGATGGTCTTTTTTGTGTTATAACAAAGTGTATTTTTGAAAAAAAGAATAAAAATGTTTGAAAGTTTTTTGATGTCAGATGATTTTCTTTATACAGTAGCGATCATTTTTACCGCTATTGGCTTATTTGCTTTTAGCTGGATTCCATATCGAGCTTATTGTATTACAGCGCAACTCTTTCAGAATAAATCTAATATTTTCCATTTTCTGGCTTTCTTTGCTAGTTTAGGTATTTTATATATCTGGTCAATCTCATTTTATAAGCTAATCTTTAAATGTATTGCCGGCACTGCCCAAATGCATTGTTCGGGTAGTCGAAGTGGAGAATTGCTGATTCTCTTGGAGGTTGCTTTATCACTGGTCATTTTTGAATTGGTCTTATTTATCTTCAAGTTTTTAAAAAGCAAACTGTATGCAGCTTAATTTTAGAACAGCACGAATATCCGACATTACAAATTTAGTTGATTTGATTAATTCTGCTTATCGACAGCAAGAAGGTCGTAGTTGGACAAGTGAGTCACAAATTGTCACAGGTGATCGCATAAATGCCAAGCAATTAAAACAAACATTGGCTCAGAATAATTTTCAGTTATTTGTTGCTGAATTAGATGAGCAAATTGTCGCATGTATTGGTCTGACTTTTATCCAGCATGATGTGGAAATCGGCACATTTTGTATTGCAGCTAAATTCCAAAATCAAGGTATTGGCAAATATGTTTTAGATTTTGCTGAACAGTATCTGCATGACAAAGTCCTATCTAACCATTGTCATTCCACGCATTTCGTTATGTGGGTTTTAAGTGTACGTCATGAATTGATTGCTTATTATCAACGCCGTGGCTATGTACAAACGGGTGTAGTGGCGGATTATCCTTTAAATGCAAATGTAGGCATACCTGTTATAGATTTGCATTTAATTGAAATGAGAAAGAGGGTGCCCAGTAAAGTTTCATCCAATTAAAATAAAACCCTGAATAAATCAGGGTCTTATTTTTTCAAATTTAGGACTTAGCTGAAGAACCAAGTGTAATAGCCCCATAGCATGAGTGGCCATGCGATATAGGGACTAAATAACCATTTCCATAACCAAAACTGTGGCAGAAATCCTACCCCATGTATAAAGCCACCTGAAATACCAATCATCACCATCATGAGCGCACTATGGTTATAGTGACCATTGGCATCAAGCATTGCGCCAGGATGAATCAACAATACCGCAGCAAGAGGCAATGCCATCAAAAACGAAATGGCCATTGCAAACTTATTCGGCTTTCTTTCTTTTGTTGTCATTGCGATCTCTGTCATGGTTTATTCCTCATCCAAATCTTGATGATGTTCAATATAGAGTGCACTTAAAACACCTGCAAAACACGCCATCAAGATCCCAAGAATCCAAGCGAAATACCACATAAATATTCTCCTATTTGCTTAGACACAGCCTTAGTACAGGCTGTGTGAGTTGTCTTGAACATGTTTGTTGGTGATAACGCCCCACATTTTGTAATAACACCATGTGGTATAGATTAAAATAATTGGCACAAATATAGAAGCAACCACAGTCATTACTGTCAATGTATTCTTACTTGAAACCGCATCCCACATGGTTAAACTTACAGTTGGGTTGATACTTGATGGCATTAGGAATGGGAACAGTGCAAAACCAGCAGTTAAAATTGATCCAGTCACCGCTAAGGTAGAACCTGTAAAGCTGACGCCAGCTTTGTTTTTACCAGCACCAAAGATAATCAGGATTGCGCCAAAGATTGCAGAAATAGGTGCAAGCATGGTGATTGGGTAAATTGAATAGTTATTCATCCAACCATGATTACCCGTTGTTAATACTTCTTTCGCAAGCGGATTGGCAACAGCATTGGTATTAAATGGTTGTACCAAAGTATATCCTTCGATGCCACCAAAATATAACCAAGCACCCACGCCCAAGAAGGTAACTAAGAAGAGTATACCCATCAATTGCGTTGCTTTAGCAGAACGTTGACGTAATACACCATCTGTACGCAGCATTAACCATGCGCCACCATGTGCACACAGCATCGACAAGCTTACTATACCGCAAACCAATGCAAATGGATTAAGCAGGGCAAAGAAGCTACCTGTATAAGTTGAACGTACAGTCTCATCTAAAGTAAACGGGACGCCTAAGAACATATTACCAAATGCAACACCGAAAACTAGCGCAGGTACAGCACCACCGATACATAAGCCCCAATCCCAAGAATTACGCCATTGGGTATTTTGCAGTTTAGAGCGATAGTCAAAGCCAACAGGTCTAAGGAAGAGTGCAAATAAGACCAGCAACAGCGCCCAATACATACCGGAAAAAGCCGTTGCATAAACCATAGGCCAAGCAGCAAATAGTGCGCCACCCGCAGTCACGAACCAAACTTGGTTACCTTCCCAATGCGGTGCAATGGTATTGATTGCTGCACGGCGTTCATCATCAGTTTTACCTACAAATGGCATCAGTGCCATTGAGCCCATATCGAAACCATCTGTGAGGGCAAAGCCAATCAGTAGAACACCGACTAAAACCCACCAGATAATTTTGAGAAGTTCATATTCGATCATGATTGATTCTCCCCAGTTTGAGCTTGCTGAGCTTCAAGTTTCTCGAAGTGATATTTACCTGTATGTAAAGAGCTTGGTCCTAAGCGTGAGAATTTGATCATTAAATACATTTCAATAATCAATAACACCGTATAGAACGCGGCTAATGCAATGATTGATCCCCATACATCGCCAGTACTTAAACTTGATGCAGAGAGATGTGTAGGCAACACTTCACCAATGGTCCAGGGTTGACGACCACCTTCAGCCACATACCAACCTGTTTGTGCTGCAATCCAAGGTAATGGCAGTGCAAACAATGCAAATTTAAGTAACCATGGTTTATTTTCTGCATTACGTTTTGCCACAGCAAATGTTGCAAGGATAAACAGGAGTAGCATCAAGAAACCAGAAGCGACCATTGCACGGAAAGAGAAGAACAATGCAGTTACATTTGGAATGGTATCTTTTGTTGCTGCTTGAATATGTGCTTCAGAAGCATCTGTTACATTTTCAGTATATTTTTTAAGAAGTAAGCCATAACCTAAATCTTTTTGGTTTTCTTTGAATGATGCCATAAGTTCAGGCGAACGGTCACCAGCACGAAGTTTTTCAAGTTCGCTATATGCCACCATACCATTACGGATACGTGCCTCATGTTGAACCATCAAATCTTTAAGCCCAGTGACTTCTTTATCGAGTGAACGTGTGGCAATAATACCCATCGCATACGGAATTTTTATGGCATAGTCAGTACGTTGTTCTTCCTGATTTGGAATACCAAATAAAGTAAATGGCGCAGGTGCTGGATGAGTTTCCCACTCAGACTCAATTGCAGCCAACTTGGTTTTTTGAACATCACCAAGCTCATAACCAGATTCATCACCCAATAAGATGACTGAAAGTGTAGACGCTAAACCAAAGATTGCAGCGATGGCGAAAGAGCGACGCGCAAATGGTAAATCACGTTTTTTCAATAAGTAATAACTTGAAATGGCGAGAACAAAGATTGCACCAGTGACATAACCTGCAGACACTGTGTGAACAAATTTCACTTGAGCAACTGGGTTAAAAATCAAAGCACCAAAATCGACAAGTTCCATACGCATGGTTTCAAAATTAAATTCTGAACCGACAGGATTTTGCATCCAACCATTGGCAACTAAAATCCATAATGCGGATAAATTCGAACCCAGCGCAACTAACCATGTCACACTTAAATGTTGAACTTTTGAAAGGCGATCCCAGCCAAAGAAGAATAAACCAATAAAAGTTGATTCTAGAAAGAATGCCATCAATCCTTCAATGGCAAGTGGCGCACCAAAAATATCACCCACATAGTGAGAGTAGTACGCCCAGTTTGTACCGAACTGGAATTCCATGGTCAGACCAGTGGTTACACCTAATGCAAAGTTAATACCGAAAAGTTTGCCCCAGAATTTGGTCATGTCTTTATAAATTTCTTTACCAGAAATCACATAAGTGGTTTCCATAATGGCAAGAATAAAAGCCAGACCTAGAGTAAGTGGTACAAATATAAAGTGATACATCGCGGTCATTGCAAATTGGAACCGCGAAAGATCGACCACGCTTTCAGAAATCATCAACGTGTCTCCTTGATTTGGGAAGGACTGCCAGCAATACGCTCAGCAACTTGGTTATCAAAATTTTTAGGAATAGTCGGCGCATCAAACCAGATATGTTTAATCGTCATTAAAAGTGCAATCTTAATTATTAATATGATTGCAATTTCCCTGACAAGCCGCCGGTTTAAATCATTAGGTTTTAAGCTCATGCGTTAAGCCTATTATTTAAATATGCTTATATTATTAAACAAAACACCATAAGAAATAAATAGATAAAACAGTTAAAATAAAAATATATTATTAAATTTATATAAAACAATATCTTAAAAATTTGTATTGTTAAAAAATATACTAAATTTTATTGATTTTAAAGTTGATTAAAACACTTGTAATTAATAAAAATAAAACCTAGTAAAATAGTATTGTTTAGATTTTATTAAACCAACTAAATTGGTTTGAATTAAATTTGATGAAAAATTATTCCGATTAAAACGGTTGGTTTAAATTTTTGCTGAGTTTATTATTTTAGAAAAAATCCAATTGAGTAACAAATATGGGGGGAACAATAATCGTGATTTATGCTTAAATTTTAGTCGTAATTAAAAGTTGAAAGATGTTTCTATTTTGATAGTTGGGTATTTATTTGATTATGTACAACTTCATCTATATTTGGATTTTTGCTGAAGTTCAATGATTTAAATTCCTGTTCATTTTATCTAATAAATTATAACTGGTTGAGCTGAAAGGAAATAACCATGAAATGTTTAGTTGTTATTGCTCACCCTGTAACTGATAGTCTTTGTCAAAGCTTGGCGAAGACTACAATAGCGACTTTAATTGCCAATGGTCATGAAGTTGTGATTGAAGATCTGTACGCTTCTGGTTTTTCACCAGCACTGACAGATGAGGAACGTCAAAGTTATTACAGTCCTACATTTGATCAAACTGTTGTCAAAGAGAATATAGATGATTTACTTTCCACAGAAGCTTTAATACTGGTCTTTCCGACTTGGTGGTTTGGTTTTCCTGCAATGCTGAAAGGCTGGTTTGATCGTATTTGGGCTCCTGGAGTTGCTTATGATCATGCAAACGATTTGGGTGCAATTCAACCTAAACTCGACAACCTAAAATACACATTGGCGATTACTTCATTGGGTTCAGCTTGGTGGGTAGATCGTTTGGTACTTTGGCAACCCGTAAAACGCATATTGAAAATCGCATTATTGAGTACCTGTGCACCAAAATGCCATTTTCAAATGTTGTCACTGTATAAAGCTGAATCACTTACTCAAGTTCAAATTGCATCATTTTGTGCACGGATTGAAGCTAAAATTGCAAGTTGGCCAAAATGAGGGCAAGTTATGATTGACTTAAGGTAGTGAAGTAATAAAGGTATTGGATGTGCTAACACCGAGTTAGACTTTTAATACTGATCTGAACTAAATAGATGATTTGAGATCGAAATTTTCTTGGCAATATAATGTGATTTTCTAAAACGTATTAAGATGATTTGAGATTGAAATTCTAACTCACCAAATTCTGGTTCGACTTGGATATAGTGCAGTTGTCCATTTTCATCACGGACCCGTGCTTGAGCTGAAAATCCTGGTCGTGCATTACCACTAGAGACTGTAGCCAATCGTCCAAGCAAGTCAACTTGATTCAACGTAACTTTAGGTTTTATCACCTGATCCAAACAATGAATCATAAACACGGTAAAGAAGATTGCAATCACCAATGCGGGTAAAACCACATAATACCAAGCGGCAAATACTTGTTTGCTTGCAAAGATAGAGAGCTGTAAAAAATAGCCTGCAAAACTAAAATTCAATAATAAAAAAACAAAAATAAGTACTTTGGAAAATTTAACTTGTAACAGCGGCGACTCAATGAGCCAATCTGGTGAAATTTTTTTCAGAAAGGTGCTTGGCCGTAAGCCGATATAGTAGCCAAAAGTTTCTGCCATACTCAGCAGAATTAAAGCCAAGACACTGAGGTGAAAGGGCATTAATTCATGTTCAAATAAGAATCCAAGCATGGCAGTTTCCAACCTTATTCGTCCTCGATGTAAATACCACCATCTGAATGGACTGAAATATTTACTTTTTCAAGTTTATCACCCAGACATGGCCCTGAAATACATTCACCTGTTTCAACTTCAAACAAAGCACCATGCGTAGAGCATTGAATATATTCGCCGTCTTGGTCTAAAAACTGATTTTCAAGAAATTCTAGTTCAGTTTGTAGGTGAGGGCAGACATTTTGGTAGGCATAAAATGCACCATCACGTTGAGTGATAAAAATGGTGTCGCCAGTCATTGTGTCAAACGCACGTGCCTTACGCTCTTCAATTTCATCGGTCATTGCAATTTTTTCAGACATTTATGCACATTCCTTTTTGAACGTTTCGAGTAGATTTGCGTATTCTGCAACGTCTAGGCGTGGTCCAAACTTAGACACCACTTCACTTGAAATAAGAATAGCAAGTTGTGCCGCAGTTTGTAAATTTTCACCATTATTTAAAGCATATAAGAAAGCACCTGAGAATGCATCACCAGCACCATTTGCATCTACTGCATTTACTTTACGACCTTGAACATAAAAATGCTGTTTTTGATCTGCGACTAATGCACCTTTTTCACTTAGTGTAATCACCACATCAGTACTTAGTGTTTTTAATTTATTCAGCGCAGCTTCAACGGAGTCAGTTTCTGTATACATCATGGCTTCTTGTTCATTACAGAAAATTAGATCCACACCATCATCGATTAGTTCATTTAGACCTTGACGTGCATATTGCACCATTGCCGGGTCAGATAGGGTCAATGCGATTTTAACCTTGTGATCACGGGCAATTTGACGTGCTTGTTTTACGGCTGCGCGTGCTGAATCACTTGTAGACAAGTAACCTTCGATATATAACCATTGCGCTGTTTTTAAAGGTTCGAAATCCATTTGTAGATCTGAAAGTTCTGCAGTAATGCCGAGATAAGTTTGCATCGTGCGTTCTGAATCTTCACTGACCAGAACCATACATGTACCCGTAACACCTTCACTGATCGATTTTTTCGAAGTTTCGATGCCTGCTTCATTTAAGCCGTCGAGATAAATTGTGCCTAGATCATCATTTCCAACACGGCACGCATAAAATGCTGAAGAACCTAAGGCACTGAATGCCACTGTGGTATTGGCAGCTGAACCGCCAGATGCTTGACCTTTATAATTTTGGCTGGCTTTTAAATTATTGTATAGCTGAGTTTGAGACTCACCATCTGCGAGTTGCATGGTGCCTTTTTGCAAATTTTGTTCAGCTAAAAAGAGATCTGATACTTTAAATTCTTGGTCAATGAGTGCGTTACCAATTGCAAAAAGGTCAACTATAGCCATGTTCTTCATCACATCAATGTTAAAAACATAAAGTTTACACGAATGCTCAGCTTTACAGTAGTTTGTTGAAAAAATTTCAATTACATTTGTCAAATATGGTTTGTTGGAATTTTATAACTTGATGGTGTGCTGAACAAAACCTGTTTTTGAGATGATTATTGCGTAATTTAAGCCATTGTGTTGATCAGTGTGCGTGATTAAATTAGATTGTTTCACGGTGATTGATTGAGATCGCTGGGTTAGGTTTTGTTTAGAAATAAACATAGGCATAAAGTTAAAACTGTCTACAGACCCTAAATATATTGGAGGTTGAGTGAATATTTTAATTCAACAGGTAGATCAATTGCCTGCGCAAATTCAAGATTTAGCCGTAGTTGCTGAAAAAGAAGGGTTTCATTTTATTCAACGTTTGGTTGATGAGTTTCAGCAAGGCACCAATAAATTTAATCGACATGGTGAATTTTTATTGGTTGCGTTTGATGGAGATAAACTGGTTGCATGCGGTGGTTTAAATATTCAAATCAGTGAAGATGGTGATACAAAGCAGAACCCTGAAACTCAGCATAAAATTGGTCGGGTACGTCGTTTCTATGTATTGCCTGAATACCGAAAAACTGGATTGGGTAAAAGTTTATTGCTCGAACTTGAAAAAAGAGCAAAATCTAATTTTTCTGCCTTGTGCTTAAGTAGTGAAAAAGATGCAGCGCCATTTTATCAAAAGCAAAATTATGTTTTTGTCTCAAATCACCCAAATTATAATTACTTTAAATATTTAATTTAGTGAATTTGGAAATCCCTTGGCCTATAGCGCTTAACTTTGAGTAGCAGCATAATTCGATCAAGGGGCTGCTGGTTTATAGCTATAGGCTTTAAGATACTTTTTATTCTTGGAGATGAATCCATGTTGATCTCCAAAAAAAATTTCTTGGTAAACATACTAAAAATAGCCTAAGCAATTCTTTTCTATAAAAAGCTCTTGATACAGATAACACTTGTTTAATCATTTTCAGGGAAAGCCTATTTAGATTGGTTCACAATCTTTACTCATTATCAGAATACATAGAAAACATTAGCCTAAAAAGGCTCGAAGCATCACTAATTAAAATATTGAGTTAAAAAAGTTAAGTTTTATAGTGATGATAGAATCTTTTGATCATCACTTTTTTATTTATCTCATTGCTGATTCTTGATATTTGAACAGCAAGTCGTGATGAATCCTGATTGATTTACTAAGAATTAGTGTTAGGAATGAATCGCATTTATTAAAGTTTCGGTTATACTTAAACGTATAGATAAACATTTAATATTGGAGATCGCATGACTGTAGATGTCACTGAAACCTTATCTCAAACTGTTCATCCTGCGTTTCAGCTGGTACGTCAACACCATGTAGAAGCTTTAGACATTTTAGTGTCTGAATATAAACATAAAGTGACTGGTGCAATGCACTACCATTTAGCAACTGATCATGACGAAAATGTGTTCCTTGTTGCTTTCCGTACTCAACCGATGGATTCCAAAGGTGAGGCACATATTCTTGAACATACAGCATTGTGTGGTTCAGAGAAATTCCCAGTACGTGATCCATTCTTTTTGATGATTCGTCGTTCATTAAATACTTTTATGAATGCGTTTACAGCAGCTGATTGGACCGCTTATCCATTTGCAACCCAAAATAAAAAGGATTTCCAAAACCTTTTGGAAGTCTATTTGGACGCGGCTTTTGCGGCCAATTTAAATCCATTGGATTTTGCTCAAGAAGGTATTCGTATTGAGCTGGAAAATGGTGAGCCTGTTTATAAAGGCGTGGTATTTAATGAAATGAAAGGGGCAATGAGTTCACCGTCAGATCAGCTTTATCATCAGCTTGCGCATCATTTGTTCCCGAAAACAACCTATCATTATAATTCTGGTGGTGATCCGAAGGATATTCCTGACCTAACTTATGATGAGTTAGTGGCGTTTTACAAATCACATTATCATCCGAGTAATGCAGTATTTATGACTTTTGGTGATGAGCCTGCTTATAAACTGCAAGAACAATTTGAAAAGTTGGCGCTGTCTAAATTCAGCAAAGGTGAAACGATTTACTCTAAAGAAGAGCAGAGACTAACAGCTCCGATTGAAGTACAAGAAACCTATGCTGTTGATGCAGAAGATTTAACAGACAAGACCTATCATATTTTGTCTTGGTTATTGCCAAAAACCAGTGATGTTAAACTTCGCTTGGGTATGCGTTTGGTTGAAGGGATTCTTTTAGAAAACTCTGCTTCGCCGTTGCGCCATTATTTAGAAACATGTGGTTATGCACAGTCTACAGGTCCAATCATGGGTGTAGATGATTCTAACTATGAAATGACGTTCTATTGTGGAGTTCAAGGTTCAAATCCTGAGCATACTGAAGAATTTAAAAATGGCGTGCTTAATATTCTTCAAGATGTTGCTTCTAAGCCTATCGATAAAGACATGGTTGATGCAATTTTGCATCAAATTGAATTACATCAACGTGAAATCAGTGGTGATGGTACGCCGTATGGTTTAACACTGATCCTCAATGGTTTGGGCAATGCAATTCATCATAATGATCCAATCCATGCTTGGGATGTAGATACTGCCATTGCAGAAGTAAAAGAAGAACTCAAAGATCCGATGTGGTTATCTAACTTGATTCAAGTTCATTTATTGGATAACCCGCATCGTGTACAAATGACTTTAGTTCCAGATGCAAATAAATCTGCTCAAGAAGCAGAAGATGAAAAAGCACGTTTAGCGAAAATTGGTGAGGCTTTGTCAGAAGCAGATAAAGCTGAAATTATCGCACAAACTGAAGCTTTAAAAATTCGTCAAGAAACACCAGATGATTTGAGCTTATTACCTAAAGTTGGTTTGGAAGACATTCCAGCTGAATTAGCAATTGTACAAGGCCAATTGCGTGAGGTGATTTGCAATGGGGTAGATACTCCATTGAATCTTTACCATGCAGGTACAAATGGAATTTACTACCAACAAGTATTAATTCAAATTCCGGATCAGATTGTAAAATCGCCTTATTTCAACTTACTGTCTGTTCTCATGGGAGAAGTCGGTGCGGGCGAATATGATTATCTTGAACTTCAACAGTTACAGACGGCAGTCAGTGGCGGTTTGGGAATGGGCGCTTCACTTCGTTCTAAAACCGATGACAAAGGTCAAATTAGTGCATGGTTGACCTTAACAACCAAATCTTTAACGGATAAGTTTGATGCAATTCAGTTGCTTAAATTGGCTTTTGAGCAACTACGTTTTGATGAAAAAGATCGTATTATCGAACTTTTACAACAACGTAAAACACGTTGGGCTTCTCGTTTATCGGGTTCTGGACATAGTTATGCCATGCAAATTGCCTCACGTCATATGAGTGCGTTGGCAAAACGCGATTATGACAATACAGGCCTAGGCGCATTGAATTGGCTAGGTGATTTGATCGCAAAAATTGAAAAAGATGATGCGGCATATGATGCGTTTATAGATGAGTTAAAATCAATTCATAAGGGCTTAATGCTTGCACCAAAACAATTTTTATTGGTGTGTGAAGAGCATCATTCAGAGCGTTTAGTTGAAGAAGTGCAAACGGTTTGGGATAAACTTGCAGTTGATCAATCTCCTGTCTATTTAACGCAAGTGGCTATGGATGAGAGCAATGCAGATCAAGCGTGGTTAATTCAAGCCAATGTTCAATTCTGTGCTTCTGCATACCAAGCTGTAGATGTTGCCCATCCAGATGCAGCGCCGTTGATGGTGCTTGCAGGCTATTTACGCAATGGTTTCCTACATAGTGCTATTCGTGAAAAGGGTGGTGCATATGGTGGGGGCGCAAGTTATGATGGCAATGCTTGCTCGTTCCGATTCTATAGTTATCGTGATCCACGCCTTGCAGAAACTTTCCAAGACTTTGAAGCAAGTTTAGATTGGTTGTTAAACAAAGAGCAACATGATTATCAGCTTGAAGAAGCCATTCTTGGTCTGGTCTCTAGTATGGATAAACCCGGTTCACCCGCAGGTGAAGCCATTACTGCATGCTATGCATTGCTTCATGGACGCACACCTGCGTTTAGAAAGCAATTACGCGAGCGCTTATTAAACGTTACTATTGACGATCTTAAGCGTGTCACACAAACTTATTTACTTGAGCAAAAGCCTGTAAGAGCTGTAGTCGCTCCAGTTGCAAAAAAAGAAGTGTTGGAACAATTAGGTTTTGAAATTAAGAAAGTAAATTAACCCTGTAAATTCTTTCTGGAGAATTCTATGTCGTTCAAAAATTTTGAACGTACACCATTGAATCTGAGCATCTTAATGATGCTCAGTTTTGGTTTGGTGACCATTGCACATGCAGATGATACTGCACAAGTGAATCCTGCAAGTACGCAAGCCTGTGTTGCACTCGAATCTAATGCTGACCGTTTGGCTTGTTACGATAAAATATTTAAAATACCTACCGTTGCTCCGCAAGTTTTGGTGTCAGAGCAACGTGCTGCCTTAGATATTCAAAAAGCTGATGTTGAACCTGAAACCCTCAAAGATAAAATCACCCAGAAAGCAGAAAATTTATTTGCGATTCATGGTGATAAAATTGATCCGAATACCTCATTACTTGATCGACGTTGGGAGCTTTCTCAAGACAGTAAATTAGGTACGTGGAATATTCGAGCGAACCAACCTGTATATTTACTTCCTGCATTTTGGACCAGCAAGAAAAATGAATTTCCACAAAGTCCAAATCCTCAAAACACCGTGGATGAAGATCAAAATTTAAAGTCAATGGAAGCTAAATTTCAGATTTCTTTAAAAACCAAAGCTGCCGAAAATCTGTTTGGGAACAATGGTGATGTTTGGGTCGGTTATACCCAATCTTCTCGCTGGCAAGTTTATAACAGTGAAGAGTCTCGTCCATTTCGTGAAACAAATTACGAACCTGAAGCGAGTTTGATTTTTAGAACCAATTATAATTTATTAGGTTTAAATGGTCGCTTACTGGGTCTGACTTTGAATCATCAGTCAAACGGACGTTCTGATCCGCTATCACGTAGTTGGAATAGGGTCATTTTAAATCTTGGTTTTGAAAAAGATAATTTTGCCTTAATGGTACGTCCGTGGTATCGCATTGAAGAAGATTTTCAGGATGACAATAACCCTGATATTAAAAATTATATCGGTCGTGGTGATTTGACCGCATTCTATCGCTGGAATGACAATGATTTTTCTTTGATGCTACGTCACTCTTTAAAAGGTGGGGATGACTCGCATGGTGCAATGCAATTTGATTGGGCATTTCCAATTAAGGGCAAGTTACGTGGACATTTTCAATTGTTTGATGGTTATGGCGAAAGCTTAATTGATTATAATCACCGCGCGACTTATGTCGGTCTAGGTGTTTCATTAATGAATTGGTATTAATCATTTAAAATAGCGTTGATTGGCTAGATTTAAATAAGAAGCTGTCTTTATACAAGGCAGCTTTTTTGCTTCTGATTATTGAGTTATAGGGAATAGCTGTAGTTTTATTTGGGTAAATAAAGGGAGATCCTATAGCACTATTTTTATACTAGATTAAGTATGGCAACAATCTAAGTACGAATGATGGAGGGCACTTAATTGTAGCGAAACAACCACTTCTATTGCCTCATGAAGCCGACTAGTTCTTGTTTCAATAAATATAATCATAGAACTGTATACAGTACCTAAAATATATCCAGATAAAGCTATGCTTGATGAAATAAGCGCTTAATCAATAGAATAGACGCAATAAAAAACCACGCTATTTTTAACGTGGTTTTTTATAATTTGGCTATTTAAAGGCTTTATTTACGAAGTGCTGACTGTTGAATCTTCATCCTCTGAGGCTTTTTGTTCAGGTTCAACTAAAAAACCACCTGTCTGTCTATGCCATAAGTGTGCATAAATACCATTTTGTGCGATCAGTTCCTCGTGAGTACCTTGTTCTGCAATTTGACCTTGATCTAACACAATCAAACGATCCATTTGAGCAATGGTTGAAAGACGGTGAGCAATCGCGATCACAGTTTTATTTTGCATTAACTCATCTAAGCTCGATTGAATTGCAGCTTCAACTTCGGAGTCTAAAGCACTGGTTGCTTCATCCAAGATTAAAATAGGCGCATCTTTTAAAAATACACGTGCAATGGCAATGCGTTGACGTTGACCACCAGAAAGTTTTACCCCTCGCTCACCAACATAAGCATCATAGCCAGTACGACCTCTTAAGTCTGAAAGTTGCGGAATAAACTCATCTGCTTTGGCTTTTCTTACTGCTTCATACATTTCTTCATCAGTCGCATCAGGACGACCATATTTGATATTTTCCGCAACTGTACGATGCAATAAAGAGGTATCTTGGGTCACAAGCGCAATATTTTTTCTTAAACTGTCTTGAGTGACTTCTTCAATATTTTGACCATCAATGGTAATTTTTCCATTATTGATGGTGTAAAAATGTAAAAGTAATTGAATTAATGTAGATTTTCCAGCGCCTGAACGTCCAACAATACCAATTTTTTCACCTGGTTGAATGTTTAAATTAAAGTGATCAATGACTTTTTTGCTGTTATAAGCAAATGTGACATCACTAAATTTAATATTGCCTTGAGTCACAACAAGTGGTTTGGCATCTTCTTTGTCTTGGATATTAATCTGACGACCTAAAGTTTGCATGCCATCTTGAATTGTTCCGACATTTTCAAATAGGGCAGAGGTTTGCCACATCATAAACTCAGCCATACTGTTAAGTTTAAGAATCATGGCTGTTGTTGCTGCAATCACACCAATCGCTGCTTGACCCTGTAACCATAACCAAACGGCAGTACCTAAAACCCCAAAGAATAAAACGGCTGTCAGCAAATTGATGCAAAGTTCATATGCAGTGCCTAAACGCATTTGTTTGAACACTGTACGCATAAACTCTTTCATTGACTCTTTTGCATACTGGCTTTCGCGTCCTGCATGTGCAAAAAGTTTTACTGTCTGAATGTTGGTATAGGCATCGGTTACACGCCCAGTCATCACCGCACGCGCATCGGCTTGTTCTTTGGAAATTCGTCCTAATCTTGGAATGTAATATAACGCTGCACTAACAAACAACGCCAACCATAATAAAAGTGGAATCAATAAAATAGGAGAAATTGATCCCAATACAATGCTGATGGTGATGAAATAGATGACAACATAAGTCACCATATCGCCCAAAATCACCCAAAACTCACGTACCGCTAGCGCCGTCTGCATGACTTTGGCAGATAAACGTCCAGCAAAGTCATTATGGAAGAAGTCTAAGCCTTGGCGTAACATTAGATTATGGAATCTCCAACGTAAACGCATTGGAAAACTACTGTATAAAATCTGATGTCTGATAATGGATTGCATACTGGCAAAAAAGATATTTGCCAATAAAATACAACTTAAAAAGATCAAATTTTCACGATGATTTACTAAAAAGTCTTGAGGTTTAGACTGTGTCAACCAATCGACTAAATGTCCGATTTGTGAAAAAAATAAAGCTTCAAAACTAGCTGTTGCAGCAGTGAATAATATTAAAATCAATAAATAACGCTTAACACCAGTCGCAGCTTGCCAAACAAATGGAAAGAACTTGGTGGGTAATGGTTCGTTTAAACCTTTCGACGGATATGGATCTACTAACTTTTCAAACCATTGCAGCAACATAAAATCCTCGTGGAAATTTTATAGATTGATTAAATTGTAAAATATTGAAATGAAGTTACAACCTGAACAGCTTAAATTATTTTAAGGCAAATTCAGCAGAAATTGGGAGAATAGTGGGGTAATGTAGATTGTATAGTTTTCGTGGAAATTACACCAGTTATTTATATCGAATAAAAACGATTTATACTGTGCCTAAAGCTTGTTAAAAAAACTTATCGATTCAATCAGGATTGCCCAATGAATATAGATTAGCCATTGAGCATCCTAAAAAACTGATCAAACTTAGCTAGCACAGTGTTAAAACGCTAGGTGTCTACTTTTTTATTTTAGGTTTTAAATCATTTACAAAGAGTATCAATCCAAACAGTATTGGGCTACTCAGTATGCATAAGGCCACAAAAGAGATGCTATTGCCATAATTTACACTGAATAAAAATAAAGCCGAGATGATCAACGCAAATGCGATAACTTTTACCAGTTTCACATGTTGCGCTAAAACAGACAATTTACTTTTCTGAGTCTTGGTGATCTGCTTTGAGCTGACCAAATACAAGCTATAACTGGCAATCAGGATCAGGAGAAATGCAAATGCCAATATCATGACACAGACTCCTGCGCTTGTTTTTGTTCCAGCTTTTTCTTGATCTTCGCCACAGCTTTGTTTTGAATCGGTGTGATTCTTTGATGTAAAAAAATCGCTAAAATGGCAAATAACCAGATCATTAAGTCCACACGTAAAAATAACCAATAATCCTGTAATGAATGAATATATTGATTAGAAATCAGATAATAGATATTTAAAATAGGCAAAGCTAATGTCATAGCAATCAGCAATTTGAGCTGAGTTTTCCAGAGATATTGTTGTTTTGTGCAGAGCGCAATTATAAAACTGAATAACCATAAAGTGAAAAATGTATAGACTTCATAATTCGGTGTATCTGCTTGAAGTTGCACAAAACGATTGGCATATAAATAACCCAACATCGCAATGGGTAAACCAATAATCATCGTGGTATTGAGTCGATTTACCAGATAATGCCCAAAGTGAAAATGATCATTTTTCTTTTGTAATTGTCGTTTTAAACTCCAGAGCAATAAGCCCGAAGCAATCATTGCACAGCCCAGAAGACCAGAGAAAAACAAGCCTAAACGTAATAAAGGTTGGGCGAAATTCGCCATATGCAGCCCATACATACTGGCATTTAATGTTGCAATTGCACTGTTATTACGAGTATTCCCAATTAAAGCACCAGTAGCGCCATTAAAGCTAAGTTGTGCTTGATTACGTGTAATCGAATGATCTTCTAAGGCAGTAATCGTGAGCTTGGCAAGCTGTGTATTGGGTTGATCTACGGTTATGTTATCAATATTCGTTTTTCCCCATTGCTGTTGGGTTTGTTGCAGGAAATGTTGAATAGATAACATATTCTTCGGCTGTGCTTGTTGAGCCTTGTTAGCTGTTGAAACATGACGAATTTCATCAAAATACTGATATGGATTATCTGGATAGGCTTTTTTCATCCCTGCGGGGAAAAGCAGATAGAAAAAGATCGCTAAGCCGGTAAATGTAATGGTTAAGAAAAAGGGCAATGCGATTACCGAACTTACATTATGAAAATCTAAATATGAACGCTGACCTTTAAATGCTCTTAAGGTAAAGAAATCGGTAAATATCTTTTTATGGGTAATAATGCCTGAAATCAAGGCTATAAACATAATTAACGCTGCAAAGGTGACAATCAAACGCCCAATCGAATAAGGCATTCCATAAAGCTGATAATGAAATCCATAAAAGAAATCACCGCCTTGTGTGGCAGAAAGACTCAATTCTTTACCTGTATTGGCATCTAAAGTTTTACTTTCATAACCACCATCTGCTTTTTGCCAATAAATTTTATTTGCAGGGGTATTCTGGTTTGCAACACCGATATACCAACTTTTTGCATCTGGCGCATTTTTTTGCAAATAAGTAAACGCAGACTGTATAGCGGATTCCTGTTTGATTTGCATACTCGCGAATTGTGGTTGCATCCACATACTAATTTCATGGCGATAATATGTTGCAGAACCCGTCAAAAAAATTGCAAATAACAGCCAGCCGAAGGTAAGCCCGATCCAAGAGTGTAACCATGCCATAGATTGACGAACAGATTTATGCATGAGTTAACCTATAAACTTGGAAAATAGGAAAAAAGTAGCGACCAGAGCTAGGCTGATCAGCGTAAGTTTCTTTAAAGAATGTATGCAAAAGCTTAGAATCACAAAAAAAATGTAAAAAATAAGTGCGCTAAATGCCGCCAAGTAAATAGATTCAGCTTTGGCAAAATAAGGATAAAACACATCAATTAAAGCTAAGGATACTAAATAACTGCACACATAGCCCATACCAAAAGCCAGTATAAAACGATAGAGCACTGATAAAGGGTAGAGCACAATCTGCATAACGATCACTTTCTTGCAATTGAAAACGCCTTAATCCTAAAAGATTAAGGCGAATTCAGATTAGTATTTAAATTTTACAGCAACACTATAGTTTGCAGATGGGCCATAAAAAGCCTGACCATCTGGGAAGCTATATAAATATTTTTTGTCTGTCACATTGTTTGCATTTGCCTGTAGCGAAATATGCTTATTCAAGTCATAGCTACCCATCAAATTCACTAAAGCATAAGCATCTTGGGTAATTGTACTCTTTACAGAAGAGTCATACAGCTTGGTCGCATCTTGCCATTGTAAGGCTGCGCCAATTTTCAGTTTAGGTATTGCTGGAATAGTATAGGTGGTTAAAAGATTAATGGTTTGGTTAGGGTTGTAAGTACGTGCCTCTCCACCATTTTTTAAATCTTTTAAACTAAATTGGCTATAACCGAATGCCAGATTTAAATGATCTGTTAATTGTCCAGCCAGTCCAACTTCTACCCCTTGAGAACGTAAGTCACTGGTTTCAACTTTTCGATTGAGAGGGTTTCCGTCAGAGTTACGTAATGGGTAATTACTTTGTTCTGTACAAAACACCGCCAAAGTTCCAGTGAGTTTGTCATCTAGCCATGAACTTTTAATACCTGCCTCATAGCTTTCGCCTTCAACTGGTTTGAGTGCTTTATTATCAGTACCTAATCCAGATTGTGGGCGGAAAATAGAGGTATAGCTTAGATAACCCGTGTATTCAGGGTTAAAGTTATAGGTAATGCCAGCATAAGGAGATACTTTGTTTTCATCATAGGCCATTGATGAACCATAACTTTCACCTTCACTTTTAGCTTGAACATAATTTAAACCGAGTAAAAGTTTTAAATCATCGTTTAAGTGTAGGCGTGTTGCAGCATATACAGAATTGAGCTTTTGAGTATAGTTTGCAGCATCACTAAAAGCAGACCAAGTTACTGATTGGGGTGTCCAGCTTGCCCAGTTTGTGGTGAGCTGACGTAAATAACCTTGGGAATAATCATTGTAGATATTAATATCATTGATCATACCTGAAGTTTGTTGATCATACTGTTTACTTTGTAGATAACTATAACCCAGTGTCGCTTCGTGTTCTCGGCCAAATAATGAATAAGAGCCTTGTAGATTTAAGTCAGCAAAATGTCTTTTTAGGCTTTCTTTTCCGCCCCAAGCGGTAAGGGCTACATCCGCTCCATTTTGATCAGGGTAACCAAAAAAATAGAGTAAGTTACTGTTGTGGTCGGTTTGGGTGTAGTTATAGCTCAGCTTTGCTGTCCATTTATCATTAATTTTTTGCTTTAGCTCAGCAAAAGCATTTTGTGACTTATTGTCCCAATAGGCCCAATCTGGATTAGGATTATAATTTCGGTTATAAGAAAGTTGATTTCCATCTGCACCGAGAAGTGGTAAAGCCCCCCAATTATTTGCATTAGGTTTGTTTTGTTGTTGGCTATAACCGACTGTCAATAATGTGCTATCACTTAGATCCGCATCAATGATGCCAGAAAATCCATTTTTCTCGGATGAATAGCGATCTAGATAAGAATCTCCAGTTTGTTCATAACCCATCAAACGTCCGCGGATGCTGCCTTCTTTGTTTAATGCACCTGAAACATCTGCTTCATAGCGTTGGGTATTCCAAGAGCCATAACTTAGCCCAGCATTGGCTTGAAATTCTTGGGTAGGACGCTTACGGATATAATCGATTGTTGCGCTTGGATCACCAAAAGCATTGGTTAAGGCATCTGCACCTTTAATCACATCAATACGATCATAAAAATATGTATCAGGGTTGGTATTATTATAATTGTAGCTGCTAGAAGGGAAGCCGACACCATCAGTTAAAATATTTGAGATTTCAAAACCACGAGCAGTGTAGGTTGAACGTTCGGTTTCTTGACTGCTGACAGTAATCCCAGGTGTATTGCTTAAAGCTTCACGCGCACTATTGAGCGCAAAATCATTTAATTGCTGACGTGTCACCACATTCACTGTCTGTGGTGTTTCTTTAACAGGAATATTCAGCTTGGCAGCGCTTGCAGATTTTTTAACGATATAAGATTTTGATTGTTCAGAGCTTAATTCAGTTTGATCAGCTGTGGCTTGAACTGAAATCGTGGGTAGATTTTCAATATCTGCAGCAAAACTCTGCTGAGCACTGAATACCGCTAAACTAAGAAGAGAGAACTTAAAACTGTGTGGGAGAGAATTCAGCATTGCTTATCTTAAATGATAATAATTATCGCTTAGTTTATTGTTAGTAGGGTGAGCTTACAATAGTCGTGCAATTGAAAATATAAATAGAAAATAAAATAACGATAGAAAATTAGATGAATTGTTATATAAATTCACGCATTTGCCATACAAGTATCCTGTTTTGACTATTCACAATTAAATCCTATGAATATGCTATCATGCACTTATAGTGCTGATCAGGAAGAATATCTTGCAAAATCGAAAGCTTAAAATTGGAATTGTCGTAGGTGAGGTATCGGGGGATACTTTAGGCGCAAAACTTATTCGTCGTTTTCGTGAACAGGGTATTGATGCTGAATTTGAGGGGATTGGTGGTCCTCAAATGATTGCAGAAGGATTTAACAGTTTTTATTCAATGGATATTTTATCTGTGATGGGAATTGTTGAAGTGCTTAAAGATTTAAAAAAATTATTTGCAGTACGTGATGGTTTGGTCGAGAGATGGTCTGCCAATCCGGTAGATGTTTTTATCGGTATTGATGCGCCAGACTTTAACTTACGCCTTTCAAAAAGTATAAAACAGAAAAACTTGCCTATTAAAACGGTGCAATATGTCAGTCCATCTGTATGGGCTTGGCGACAAGGACGGGTGCATGGCATCAAAGCCAGTGTTGATTTAGTGCTTTGTCTATTTCCTTTTGAAAAAGGCTTTTATCAACGGTATGACGTACCAGCAGCCTTTGTTGGGCATCCACTGGCAAGTCAATTGCCATTACAAAATCCAATTTTGGATGCCAAGCAAGAGCTTGGTTTAGATATCAGTCAAAAGCATATTGCCTTGTTACCGGGGAGTCGACGTGGTGAGATTGAACGACTTGGGCCATTGGTGTTGGATGCAGCAAAAATTCTTTATCAAAAATATCCAGATTATCAGTTCCTGATTCCTGCCATTAATGATTTACGCAAACAGCAAATTCAGGAATTATTAAAGCATTATCCAAGTGATTTGGTTACAAAAATTCATTTACTGGAAAATACTGATAAAGAATCAAAAATTGGCCGTCAGGTCATGAATGCTGCCAATATTGTGGCTTTGGCATCGGGGACAGCGACACTTGAAGCATTATTGTTACATCGCCCAATGGTGACTTTTTATAAGTTGAATTGGTTAACTTATGTGATTGCTAAATTTTTAGTGAAAATTCCGTATTATTCATTGCCGAATATTATTGCGGGTAAAAAAGTGATTCAAGAGCTTATTCAACAAGATGCCACAGCAGAAAATTTGGCCAATCAAATTGAAAAATTAATGAATATTGAAACTGCACAAATTCAGGTGATGCAATTGATAACCATGCACAAGCAACTTTTGGCTGGAAATAGTGAAGATCCCGTTCAGGCGATTTTAGCAATTTTAACACCTTGATTTTTAACGCTAGCAGCTCGATAAGCAAATATTCGTTTGCTTATCGAGCTGCTGGAAAACCTTGTAATCAGTTTAGAAAAAATTTAACCAATAAAAACTCCTCTAAATCTAAGATAAAGAGGAGTATGTATAAATCAATTTTTGGGTTTGGGGGTAAAACTATTCCGCCCGAACTTTAAGTTCATAACCTGTATATTTACGAATATTGATGACACCCGTATCCATAATCAAGTATTGACCTTTGATTCCTTGTAGCTTGCCCCGAATGATTGGGGTTTTATCTAAATTGTGCGATTTAACTTTTTCAGGGTAAATATCGACAGGGTAGATGAATTCACGAGGTAATTCATTTTCTAACAATTCAACCGTTTCATTAAATTCAAGATTTTGTGCAAATTCATCGCGAATACTTTGAATCTTAGGGGAAAATTCTTGAACCAATTCATTACGAATTTCAATCAGATCAATCGGTTCAGCTTCACCTTTAAGTAGCTTTCGCCAATCCGTTTTATCTGCAACCTGTGTTCCAAACATGACTTCAAGTTGACCTGAAAGACGGCGCGAACCGACTTTTAAAATAGGCAGTGCTTGGGTCGCACCTTGGTCTAACCAGCGTGTTGGCATTTGACCTAGACGGGTAATCCCCACTTTTAAAGCACTTGAATTTGCTAGATAGACTATATGCGGTTGAAAGCAAACTTCATGAGCAAAATCATCTTCACGGCAAGTACCTAAATGATAATGGCAAGTTTCAGGCTTCATGATACACATGTCGCAAGACGCCTTGGTTTTCATGCATTTAAAGCAGTGGCCTTGCGAATAAGACTTCGGTGTTTTTGCGCCACAAGAAACACAATAAATATTTCCTGTCGCTTCAATCTCAATTTCCTGGCCTAAACTAAATGGTAGCTCGGTTTCTGAGCGATCTAATATAAATTTATATTCAACATTTGCCTTATGTGTTTGTTGATCAGTTACACTAAGGTCTTTAAGACCTGCATGCATTTTATGACAAATGCCTTGTAGTTCCATGTTTAATTACTCGCTTCAAAAAAGGTGCAGTTATGGCTGAGCAAAATGTCATCACTTCAATGCTAGACGATTTATCGCAAGAACAGCCAATTCAAACTGCATTGTGTATTGGGCAAAATTTGGCGCAATACCCTACAAATTATTCAATTCAATGGTCCTATTTTAACGTATCTGAGTTTTTAAGTCTGCCTTTTACGCAACGATATGATTTAGGATTTGTACTTTTAGATACAGATGAAATGTCTGGGGTGACTGATTTACAGAAATCCCAGTTATTGGTCAAGTTGCGTGATTTACTGGCAAAACGAATCGTCGTGGCATGTCAGTTAAAAGATGAACAGTTGCTCAGATCGCTTGGTTTTACTCAACTGATTGATAAAACCTTACATCAAAATGATTTTGCACTTTGGCAGTTTAATATTTTGACCTATAAACATGTACCAGATTGGTTTAATTCTAAGTTCTGGGCCAACCCAGAAAACTGGAATAAATTTCGTTGGTAATGGTTTTATTTTGGTTATAAAAATCAGCCTTAAGCTATTGCAAAATTTAACAATTCCAATTTTGGTGAATAGGTTAAAGCCAAGTATGCTGTACTTGTCTCATAAAACTTAAAAAAGGAAAACTCATGACAGATTTAACCAATATTGTGGAAATTCTGGCAAAACAAGCACTTGGCGGACAACAACAATCACAAGGCGGGCTTGGTGGTGGATTGGGCGGGGTACTTGGTTCAGTACTCGGTGGCTTGGGTGGGCAGCAACAACAATCACAAGGTGGATTGGGTGGCGTACTCGGTTCAGTTTTAGGTGGTTTGACAGGTGGACAACAACAACAAGCACCACAAGCGGGTGGTTTTAATGCCTCATCTTTATTGATTGCAGTTGTGCCATTAGTCTTGGGTTGGATTCAACAAAATGGTGGCCTACAAGGTGCTTTAGCTAAATTACAAGGTGCAGGTTTAGGTGGGCAAGTTCAAAGTTGGGTCGATCCGTCACAAGGTAATGGTGCTGTAAATGTAGAGCAAATCCAGAGTTTATTTGGAGGTCAGCAAGTCGAGCAAGTTGCTCAACAAGCTAATGTTCCGACCAATGAAGTGTATGGTGCAATCTCTACAGTATTACCGCAAATTATTGATTCACTCACACCACAAGGTGATGCAACAGATCACACTGAAGCCAATGGTGATATTCAAAATGTGATGAATTTGGTATCAGGCTTTTTAAAGTAAAATCGAACATAAAAATGATCAAAGCCAGTCAATAGGTGTTCTGGCTGATTTAAATTAAGGCTGTGGGTCATCGCCAATTGCTTCGCTACTTTTTACGTCGCCATTCTGTTTCTTTTTAACATATTTAATTTGCCCATATCCTTCAGCATACCATTCATCCAATGTTTCATCTCCGATTTGAGAAATGAAATGACATGCATTATCGAACTTTAAGGTATTGTCATCATTGTCAATTAAAGTCAGATCCTCAAACCCTACAAATACTAAGTCAATCGTCTTATTGTTTTCAGACTTATCATTGTTATCCATTTGCGACTCAATGACTGCGTTATACGTCATTTGGAACTTTTGCTGTGGTTTGAGATTGGATGGGAATGTTGGAAGCGGGGCTTGATAGGTGGTTTTTACCAGCACATCATTAGGATTTGATCCGAGCGCAGCAATACCATAGTCTAAGTTTGCAAGCATGGTACGGCCAGTTAAATCGTAGATATAATCTGTGCGCACACCTGCGCCTTGTCTAACGATTGCTATCGCATTCTGATTGTTAAAGGTTGTGGGAACAATCTGGATTTCTGTCTCTTCATTGTTGTTTAGAGTAAACTGTTTGTTGGGTTCTAACTTAAAGCAATTATCTGAATTGGCTGCTTTATGTACTTTTTTAACCACTGGTGCTTCTGCTTGATGTTCAGAACTGTCATGCGGTTTGTTTTTAGAACAAGCAACACTAAAAATAGAAAGTAAGCTAAGTAAAACAACAGTTTTGTTCATTTTTATCCTAGACGATAAAGTTTAAATTTCACGAGGCTATTTTTCACCATGAGCCAATAAAAAACAACCATATTCTTACGAAATATGGTTGAAGTAAACTTTATATTTATGAATGGCTTATTATTCGGCTAAAACAGTTTTGTCTTCCTCTTCATCATCTTCAGCAGAATCCATGCCTAATTCTTTGAGTTTGCGGGTTAAAGTGTTACGCCCCCAACCTAAGAGTTCAGCAGCATGACGTTTACGACCACGGGTTTGTTGAAGTGCTGCGATGATCAAAGTACGTTCAAACATTGGGGTGGCAATGTCTAAAATTTTCATTTCACCATTTTTAAGCTTTTGAATCGCCCATTGCGCCAGTAACTCATCCCAATGATGTAATGCAACACGGTCGATACCAGCTTGCGCTTGACCTTGATCATCAGATTTATTGATTGGAATTTGTTTTAATTCTGACGGTAAGTCTTCTGGATAAACTTCACGGCCTGTGATCATCACAGTTAACCAGCGGCAGGTATTCTCGAGTTGACGTACGTTGCCTGGCCAAGGCAGTTTTTGAATATACTCTTGCGTTTCTGGGCGTAAAATTTTTGGACTAACCCCGAGTTCTTTACCCGCGCGTGCCAAGAAGTGTTGTGCCAACATCGGAATATCTTCAGAACGATGAGCAAGTTTAGGAATATGAATACGAATGACATTTAAGCGATGATATAAGTCTTCACGGAAACGGCCATCATTGACCAACTTTTCTAAATCTTGATGTGTTGCTGCCACGATACGAACATCAACACGAACTGGAATATGACCACCAACACGATAAAATTCACCATCTGCCAAAACACGGAGTAGACGTGTTTGTGTTTCAAATGGCATATCACCAATTTCATCTAAGAATAAGGTTCCACCATTGGCTTGTTCAAAACGACCTTGGCGTTGAGTATTGGCACCAGTAAATGCGCCTTTTTCATGACCAAATAATTCAGTTTCAATCAAATCTTTTGGAATAGCGGCCATGTTTAAAGCAATAAATGGTTTACTGCTTCTTGGTGAGTGGCGATGTAAAGCATGCGCAACTAACTCTTTACCTGTCCCAGACTCCCCGTTGATCAATACGGTAATATGCGATTGAGATAGACGTCCAATGGCGCGGAAAACTTCCTGCATTGCAGGGGATTCACCAATAATCTCAGTAGATTGAATTGGGGTGACTTTGGCAGATTCTTGTTGTTGCAGCTTGTTGATGTGCAAAATGGCACGATTCACCAACGCAAGTGCTTCATCAATATCAAAAGGTTTTGGTAGATATTCAAAAGCACCTGTTTGATAGCTCGATACTGCAGATTCTAAATCTGAGTGTGCTGTCATAATAATCACAGGCAGATCAGGATAACTTCCTTTGACTTTTCCTAGGAAGGTTAAACCATCAATGCCGGGCATACGAATATCAGTGAGAATGACATCTGGCGCATTGCTTGGAAGCTGATCTAAAGCAGATTGTGCTTCTTCAAAACTGGTGACATCGAAGCCTTCTTCTTTAAATGTTTTTTCCAAGACCCAACGCATAGCACGGTCGTCATCGATCACCCAAATTTTATTATGCGACATGGTTAGACTCCCAAGGTAGATATAAGCTAAATACTGTTTTTCCAGGAACGGATTGGCATTCAATCATTCCGTTGTGTTGATGCATGATATTTTGCGCGATGCTTAAGCCAAGACCTGTTCCTTTGGCACGGCCAGTCACAAGCGGATAAAACACGGATTCTAAAATTTCTTCAGGAACACCAGGGCCATTGTCTTCAATATCAATACGAATGGCTGATTTATTCAGTACGCCATTAATCGTCACCAAACGTTGAATGCGTGTACGCAACATCAGTTCAGGTTGATGATCAATAAAAAACTCACGATTCTCAGTCATCGCCTGTACCGCATTGACACTAATATTGAGCATCACTTGAATCAGTTGATCGCGATCTGCTTTGACATCAGGCAATGAAAGGTCATAGTCTCGTGTGATTTTAATTTTTTTCTTGGTTTGATTTACAATTAAAGAGCGAACACGTTCAAGCGGTTCATGCACATTGACCAATTCGTAGCTCGGGAGCTGACGTGAACCCAGCATAGTATCAGCAAGGTTTCTTAAACGATCGACTTCACTGATAATAATATCGGTGAACTCCGCATATTGTGGATCATTTAAACTACGAGCAAGCAGTTGAGTTGCACCACGAATTCCACCTAATGGGTTTTTGATTTCATGTGCAACACCTCGAATCAGTTGCCGTGCAACTTGGTGTTGTTGAATCAGGTTTTCTTCTTTAGAAATTTTAAGCATCCGATCAATCGGATTTAATTCAATTAATAGTAATGGGTGATAGGGTCTTCCTGTATTTAACTGCGACACGGAATAATCAACATGCATGTCTTTAAAGTTAACATTGATAATCGCTTCACGGCGTGTATAGGCTTGACCTGTTTTTATTGAGTTGTTTAATGCTTCCAAGGTATTAAAGCTATCATTTGGTGCATGTAAAATATTAATCACTGGCTGACCTGCCGCACGAAGCAAGCTAATATCAAACAATGCTTCGCATGATGAATTAAGATAAAAAATATTTAAATTACAATCGACCAAAAGAATTGCAGTGGTTAAATTATCCACCAGCAATCTATAATCAATTGTTGGGTATTGATCCATTAGCAGAGCTTTCCTGTCTTTAAATAGCGCAATGGCATCTGAACCTCGTTTTCTATTTTCCCGAACATGGGTGATTGAATCGGTTAAATCGTCCTGATATAAAGCAAGATGCACGCCAACTTTTATATACTGCGCAGTTTTCTTACATGAATGATAAAAATTGCGCATTTACTGCGCTTTATTCAAGTGTAAAAACCTGCATTCATATTACGCTATCATTATATTGTTCCAAAATGGTGCATTGTAGTAATTTAATTATTTGATTGGATGTATTTTGGTGCATTATACAAAGAGTGCAGTTTCCACCTGTTTTTATCTCTTGAAAAGTCATACAATACGCGGATTATAGTGGAGCGCAGATTCATGAAGTCCCCCAAAGTCGGTTTTGTATCTTTAGGTTGTCCTAAGGCATTGGTAGATTCTGAACGCATTTTAACGCAGTTAAAAACTGAAGGTTATGATGTTGCATCAGATTATGAAGGTGCTGATTTAGTTGTTGTGAACACCTGTGGTTTTATTGAATCTGCAGTACAAGAGTCTTTAGACGCAATTGGTGAAGCCATGAGCGCCAATGGTCGTGTGATCGTCACAGGCTGTTTGGGTAAAGATGAAGATAAAATTCGCCAGATGCATCCAAATGTCTTAAAAGTGACAGGTGCGGCGGCGTATCAAGATGTGATGGAAGCAGTCCATCAGTATGTTCCAGAACCACCAAAACACAATCCTTTTGTAGATCTTGTACCTGAACAAGGTATTCGTTTAACACCTAAACATTATGCTTATTTAAAAATATCAGAAGGCTGTAACCATCGTTGCACATTCTGCATTATTCCAAGCATGCGTGGTGATCTTGTGTCACGTCCTGTTGGCTCTGTATTAAATGAAGCACAGGCGTTAAAAAAAGCGGGTGTAAAAGAAGTCTTGGTGATTTCTCAAGACACCTCCGCTTATGGTGTAGATACCAAATATAAGCTTGATTTCTGGAATGGTCAGCCTGTTAAAACCAAATTCTATGACATGTGCGAAGCGCTTGGTCAGTTAGGGATTTGGGTGCGATTACATTATGTTTATCCATATCCACATGTGGATGCGGTTATTGACTTAATGGCACAGGGTAAAATTCTTCCGTATCTAGACATTCCTTTTCAACACGCCAGTCCGCGCATCTTAAAATTGATGAAGCGACCAGCTCATAGTGAAAACACCTTGGAACGTCTAAAATTATGGCGTGAAAAATGTCCTGAATTGGTTATTCGTTCAACATTTGTCGTGGGTTTTCCAGGTGAAACTGAAGAAGATTTTCAAATGTTATTGGACTGGTTGCAAGAGGCGAAACTTGATCGTGTGGGTTGCTTTACCTACTCACCTGTAGAAGGCGCAACAGCCAACGATTTGCCTGATCATGTTCCTGAAGAAATTAAGCAACAACGCTATGAACGTTTTATGGAAGTTCAACAAGCGATTTCTGCTGAAAAACTGCAAAGTCGTATTGGCCAAACCATGACAGTTTTAGTGGATGATCTTGAAGAAGAATTCCCAGTCGCAGTTGCGCGCTCTTATGCAGATGCACCTGAGATTGATGGTAATGTTTTTGTTGAAGATATTGATAAGTCAGTGATAAAAGCTGGTGATTTACTTGAAGTCGAAATTACAGATGCAGATGAATACGATTTATTTGCCAAGTTGATTCGCGTTAAATCAGCTTAAGTGTTGCCGATTTCGATTTGATTAAATACGAATAAAATTGTAGATATAAGTATTGGAGTTTTGTGATGTTAGATTCTAAAAAGCCACGCTATGAGCGAATTTTGCTGAAACTTTCGGGTGAAGCGCTTGCGGGTAATAAAGACATGGGGATTGATGCCCAAGTCTTAGATCAAATGTCTTTATCTATTGCTCACTTGGTTGGTTTGGGTGTGCAAGTGGGTATCGTGGTGGGTGGTGGTAACTTATACCGTGGTAGTCAATTGCAAAAAGATGGTTTGGTTGGCCGTGTAACGGGTGACCAAATGGGTATGCTTGCCACAGTAATGAATGGCTTAGCATTACGTGATGCTTTGGTTCGCCGTAACATCAAAACCCGTTTAATGTCAGCATTACCAATTGGTGCAGTAGTTGAAGCCTATTCAAGCCGTGATGCAATTCGCCACTTAACTCAAGGTGAGGTGTGTGTATTTGTTGCAGGAACAGGTAATCCATTCTTTACAACGGATACTGCAGCGTGTTTACGTGGTATTGAAATTGAAGCAAATCTTATTTTAAAAGCCACTAAAGTTGATGGTGTCTACAATAAAGACCCAAGCAAATATGATGATGCTGTTAAATATGACCATTTAAGTTTTGATGAAGTTTTAGATGAGAAACTTGGTGTCATGGATTTAACTGCAATTTGCTTATGCCGCGATCACAATGTGCCACTTCAAGTATTTGATATGAACAAGTCTGGTGCTTTGCTTTCTGTGGTAATGGGCGAAAAAGAGGGCACTCACGTTACAAACTAATGTACGTGGGTAGTAAAGCTCTTTATACTACTGCAATTTTAGATTAGGGTGTATTGACACTTCGCCTGTTTATGAAATGTCATTAGACCTCATACACATTTAGATAAATAAGTAAGGAAGATCATATGATTAACGATCTTAAAAAAGACGCAGAAGACCGTATGAATAAGTCATTGGAGTCTTTGGAACATGGTTTTGCAAAGGTTCGTACAGGTCGTGCGCATCCATCGATCCTAAATGGAGTTATGGTTCCTTACTATGGTTCTGACGTGCCGTTAAACCAAGTGGCTAACGTGGGTGTTGAAGATTCACGTACTTTGTTAGTTCAACCATTTGAACGTTCAATGGTTTCTGCAATTGATAAAGCAATCCGTGAATCAGATTTGGGCTTAAACCCAGTAACTGCTGATGCGATTCGTGTGCCAATGGCAGCTTTGACAGAAGAAACACGTAAAGATATGCAGAAAGTTGCACGTAACGAAGCAGAAAATGCCAAAGTTGCTATTCGTAACATTCGTCGTGATGTTTTAGGCGATATCAAATCATTATTAAAAGATAAAGAAATTTCTGAAGATGATGAACGTCGTGCAGGTGATGATATCCAAAAAATTACCGATAAATTTGTTGCTGAAGTGGACAAACGTCTTGCTGCGAAAGAAGCTGAATTGATGAAGGTCTAAGATTTAAATGACCACATCTGAAGACAACCATCTTCCAAAACATGTTGCCATCATCATGGATGGCAACAATCGTTTTGCAAAAAAGAAACAACTGCAAAAAGGTGACGGACACCGTGAAGGTAAAAATGTCCTTGATCCGATTGTAGAGCATTGTTGTAAAGTTGGCGTTCAGGCGCTTACTGTGTTTGCTTTTTCAAGTGAAAACTGGAATCGACCACAGTATGAAGTTGATTTGTTAATGAAATTGTTGGAAGACACAATTCATGAGCAAATTCCACGGATGGAAAAATTCGAAATTTCGTTGAGATTTATTGGTGATCGTAGTCGGCTTTCTCCAGAGCTACGTGAATTAATGTTGCATGCTGAACAAAGGACTGCTAAGTTCAGTAACATGACTTTAACAATTGCAATTAGCTATGGTGGTATGTGGGATATCGCAGATACTGCACGTAAACTTGCGCAACAGGTTAAAGATCAACAAATTGATGTGAATCAAATCAATACTGAGTTATTTGCACAACAAATAAGTTTGGGGGATTTGCCACCCGTGGATTTATTGATTCGTACAGGCGGTGATTACCGACTGTCTAATTTCTTACTGTGGCAGGCTGCATACGCTGAGTTATATTTTACTGAGACATTATGGCCAGAATTTACAGTGCAAGAGTTGGATCATGCGTTCAATATTTTTTCAGGGCGTGAAAGACGTTTCGGAAAAACCTCTGAACAAATTCAACAAGAACATATAGAGAATTTATAATGTTAGAGCGGATTATAACCGCATTGGTATTGGTGGCAGTTGTACTGAGTTGTATGTTTGCAACAAAATCTCAATATCCAATGTTAGTGTTAATGATTATCGCAGCTGGGGCAGCAGGTTATGAGTGGTTTAAACTCATGCCACATGAATCTGACCATGTGAAGAAAATTAAAGCTGCTGGATTCGGTGTATTAACCGCTTTTTTTTCAGGGTTGGCATTATATTTTAATGATTTGGCGCTTATTCTTTGGAGTGCCTCTATTCTCACTTGGTTGTGTAGTCTGTATTGGGTAAAACATTATCCTGAATACGATGGCTGGTACAATATTACTTTAAATATTGTTGGCTTGGTTTTAATCAGTGCAGCAGTTACTGCTATTTTTGAAGTTTGGAAAAGCTCACCTTGGTGGTTGATGTACCTGTTCCTATTGGTTTGGGGCGCGGACAGTGGTGCATATTTTGTTGGGCGTAAATTTGGTAAGCGTAAACTTGCGCCAGATGTGAGTCCAAACAAATCAATTGAAGGTTTGATTGGTGGGATTGTTACTGTTGCGATTGTGATCATTGTAGTTCAATCGATTTACCTACATTTAACGCTTCCGCAACATATTCTTTTCCTGGTTTTGTCTATTGTGACTGTGTTTAGCTCTGTGCTTGGCGACTTGTTTGAATCTATGATCAAACGTCGTGCAGGAATTAAAGACTCAGGTCGTATCCTTCCAGGACATGGTGGGGTGCTTGATCGTATAGATTCATTGCTTGCTGCGGCTCCGTTTTTTGCGGCTGGCATGTATGTTTTAAAACTTATTGGTGTAGATTTATAGATGTCACAATCTGTTTGTATATTAGGTGTTACAGGTTCTATTGGGCGCAGTACTTTAAAAATTTTACAACAGCATTCGGACCAGTATTCAGTTTTTGCAGTGACTGGATTTAGTCGAATCAAAGAACTCAGTGAAATATGCAAACAATATCGACCGAAATGTGTTGTTGTACCATCGGATAAAGTAGATGAGTTACAACAGCTACTTGCTATACATCATATTTTTGATATCGAAATCCTCACAGATGAAGCAGGGCTTATCACCGTATCGAAACATCCTGATGTAGATGTAGTGATGGCAGCAATTGTTGGTGCAGCAGGATTGTTACCTACTTTAGCCGCAGTGAAAGCAGGTAAGCGCGTTTTACTTGCCAACAAAGAAGCCTTGGTGATGTCTGGCGATATTATGCTTCAAGCAGCTAAAGATCATCATGCTTTGTTACTGCCTGTCGACTCTGAACATAATGCTATTTTTCAATGTCTTCCTCAAAATTATTTACAGATTCAACCCAATGGTGAGCCTCAATTGGGGGTCAAGCAAGTTTTGTTAACTGCTTCAGGCGGGCCATTTTTAAATTTTAGCTTAGAACAATTAAAAACCGTAACACCTGCACAAGCCTGTAAACATCCAAATTGGTCGATGGGACAAAAAATCTCGGTAGATTCTGCAACCCTGATGAATAAAGGTTTAGAATTGATCGAAGCATGTCATTTATTTTCAATTAAAGAACAATTTGTTACAGTTGTTGTTCATCCACAAAGTATCATTCATTCAATGGTTCAATATGTGGATGGTTCAACTTTGGCTCAAATGGGTAATCCTGATATGTGTACGCCGATTGCGCATGCACTTGCATGGCCTGAGCGGATTCAAACTCATGTCCCACCTCTGGATTTATTTGTCCATTCACAACTTGACTTTCAAGCACCAGATATTACGCGTTTTCCATCGCTTAAACTGGCTCGACATGCTATGCAAGCGGGAGGATTGGCACCGTCTATCCTCAATGCTGCCAATGAAATTGCTGTGAGTGCTTTTTTACAGCAAAAAATTGCGTTCTTAGAAATTTCACAAGTGGTTGAACATACCTTAAATCACGTTCAAAATGGTTTGGCAGATTCGATTGACACGATTTTGCAGACAGATCAACTTGCGCGCCAAGTTGCTTCACAACGCATTACACAATTGGGAAGCTGATCATGAGTGTTTTATTTATCATTGTCGCAGCCATATTCTTACTTGGTCCGCTGATTGCGATTCATGAATTTGGACATTATTGGGTTGCACGTAAACTCGGTGTAAAAGTCCTGGTTTATTCGATTGGTTTTGGTCCAACTTTGTTGAAGTGGACATCGAAAAAATCAGGCATCCAATATCAACTTTCAGCATTACCACTGGGTGGTTATGTCAAAATGTTGGATGAGCGTGAGGGGAATGTTAGTGCTGAAGATTTGCCGTTTGCATTTAACCGTCAGGCCCCATGGAAGCGTATTGCGATTGTTGCTGCAGGTCCATTGATCAATTTGATTTTTGCAATAGTCCTATTTTGGATTCTATTTCTTCCTGCACAAGAGCAATTAAATACTCGTGTTGGTGTAATTCTACCCAATACACCTGCTGCAACAGCTCAAATGCAGATTGGCGATAAAATTGTTGCTGTAGATGGAACAGATGTCAGCACTTGGGAAAAACTCAACTATGCCATTGTTGATCGTGTTGGTGAAACAGGTCATATCGATGTTCAAGTTGAGCGCAATGGTCAGCCGCAGAGTTTTGCTTTACCGATCAAGAATTTCTTAAAAGACCAAAGTCAGTCACCATTTGATGTGCTAGGTTTTACCCCATATCGTCCACAGATTCCTGCAACTGTTTATAAGTTAAGTAGTGATGGCGCTGCGATTCGTCAAGGGATGAAAGAAGGTGATCAAATCATTTCGATCAATCAAGTGAAAATGAAAGATTGGTTTGATGTGGTAGATGTGGTACAAAAATCACCTGAAAAATTACTTAAAGTTGATGTGTTACGCCAAGGGCAGATTGTACATTTACAAGTAATGCCGCAAGGTAAACGTGACAATATGGGAAATGTAACAGGTATGTTGGGTGTGCAAGCACAGACTGATAAACTGACAATTCCTACTGAATATAAACAAACAATTCAATATAATCCTGCTGAAGCTTTTGTTGTTGCTGTTGAAAAGACCGGGCAACTTTCAGCAATGATTTTGAATTCGATGGTGAAGATGGTGCGTGGTTTAATTGGCTTAGATAATTTATCAGGTCCAATTACTATTGCAAAAGTCGCCGGTCAAAGTGCTGAAATGGGGTGGCAGACATTCATTTCATTTATGGCTTTGATGAGTGTGAGTTTGGGGATTTTAAATTTATTGCCTATCCCGATGTTAGATGGCGGTCATTTGGTTTATTACATTATTGAAGCAATTCGTGGTAAGCCTGTTTCTGAACAAATACAATTGGTTGGGTTGAAAATTGGTATGGTACTGCTTGGTAGCATGATGCTTCTTGCAATATTTAATGATTTTATGCGTTTATAACGCAATTGTGGATTAACTTACTGGAAAATAATAGGCATGCAGCACTCACATTTATTTATGCCATTAGCGCTCGTTAGTGCGATGGCAGCTGTACAGCAAGTACAAGCGGCAGATGAGTTCATTGCACGTGATATCCGTGTGGATGGCTTGGTTCGTTTAACGCAACAAAATGTTCTTGCACTTTTACCAATAAATAGTGGTGACCGTGTCAATGATCCTGCAATTGCGGATTCAATTCGTGCTTTGTATGCTTCAAATCTTTTTGATGATATACAAGCATCGAACCAAGACGGTGTCTTGGTGTTTAAAGTGATTGAACGTCCAGTAATTTCAAAAATTAATTTTAAAGGCAATAAACTAATTCCGAAAGAAGCTTTGGCGGATGGTTTAAAGAAAATGGGCTTGGCCGAAGGCGAAGTGCTTAAAAAATCTGCCTTACAAACTTTAGAAACTGAGTTAGAGCAGCAATATGCTCAACAAGGCCGTTATGATGCAGATATTAAAGTTGAACAAGTTGCTCAACCAAATAACCGCGTTGAATTGAATATCAATTTTAATGAAGGTAAGCCTGCAAAGGTTTTTGATATCAATATTATTGGTAATACCGTATTTAAAGAAGACGACATTAAACAGGCGTTTGCGGTAAAAGAAAGTGGCTGGTTATCTGTTATTTCTCGAAATGACCGTTATGCACGTGAAAAAATGTCAGCAAGTCTAGAATCATTGCGTGCGCTATATCTCAATAAAGGTTATATCAATTTTGATATTAACAGTTCAAATTTAAATCTTAGTGAAGATAAAAAACATATCTTTATTGAAGTTTCAGTCAATGAAGGCGAGCAATTTAAATTTGGCGAATCTAAATTTTTAGGCGATGCCCTTTATAAAACTGAAGATTTAAAAGCACTGCAAATCTATAAAGATGGCACAACGTATTCTCAAGAAAAAGTCAATGCTGTAAAGCAGTTACTACTCCGTAAATATGGTAATGCAGGTTACTACTATGCAGAAGTAAATGTAGTCCCTGAAATCAATAATGAAACCCATATTGTTGATTTAAATTACTATATTAATCCTGGTCAACAAGTGACTGTGCGCCGGATTAACTTTACCGGTAATACCAAAACTGCGGATGAAGTATTACGTCGTGAAATGCGCCAAATGGAAGGTGCTTTAGCGAGTAATGAAAAAATTGACTTGTCTAAAGTTCGTTTAGAACGTACTGGTTTCTTTAGTAAAGTTGATGTTAAACCTGTTCGTGTACCGAACTTGCCAGATCAAATGGACTTGAATATTGATGTTGAAGAGCAACATTCTGGTACCAGTACATTGGCTGTAGGTTATTCTCAGAATGGTGGTATCACATTCCAAGCAGGTTTAAGTCAAACCAACTTTATGGGGACAGGTAATCGTGTTTCTATCGATTTATCTCGTTCAGAAACCCAAGATTACTATAATTTAAGTGTCACTGACCCATATTTTACTATTGATGGTGTCAGCCGCGGTTATAACATGTACTACCGTAAAACCAAGTTGAATGATGACTATAACGTTAACAACTATGTGACGGATAGTATTGGTGGTGGTGTTACATTTGGTTATCCAATTGATGAAAACCAAAATATTAGTGCGGGCCTAAACATTGACCAAACTAAAGTAACCACTGGTGCTTATGTTTCTACCTATGTACGCGATTATTTGTTAGCGCATGGTGGTAAGCAAACAGATACAAGTAGTTATTGTGATGGTTCATATAAGTCACAAAAAGAAATTGATACTGAAAAAGGGAATACACCACCAAATCCACTGCCTGAAGGCTATGATTTAGCAACTAACTGTGTTGATGATAAGTTTAATTCATTGGCCTTAGATGAGTATGGAAGTGCCTTTGAAGGTAAGTTCTTAACTTATAATTTAAACTTGGGTTGGTCATATAATACACTGAACCGTCCAATTTTCCCTACAAACGGTACTTCACATCGTGTTAATGCTGAAATCGCATTACCAGGTAGTGATGTTGAATATCAAAAAGTTACTTATGATGCACAGACTTATTTCCCATTAGGTCGTGATTTCGTATTACGTGGTTACGGTAAGTTGGGTTACGGTAATGATTTACCATTCTATAAAAACTTCTATGCAGGTGGTTTTGGTTCAGTCCGTGGTTATGACAACAGTACATTAGGTCCAAAATACCCTGGTGTGACCTATAACGAGAGAAAAACCAAAGATTATGACCCTGAAGAAGTTGGTGGTAATGCTTTAATACAATTTGGTACAGAATTGGCCTTACCTGTTCCATTCAAGGGTGATTGGGCGCGTCAGATTCGTCCTGTGATTTTTGCTGAAGGTGCACAAGTCTTTGATACAGACTGTAGTACAGCGACTGGTGATCTTTATCTAGATGGTTCAAAAACACCAATTAATGCGAAACAGTACTGTAAAGACAATAATGATTTTGACTTTGGTAACATGCGCTATAGCGTGGGTGTAGGCTTTACATGGATTACCATGATTGGCCCACTTTCGTTGAGTTATGCATTCCCATTGAATGACAAACCAGGTGATGAAACTAAAAATATTCAATTCGAGATTGGTCGTACTTTCTAAGTACGATCTTTTTACGAGATTTAACTTAATATAAGGAACAATGATGAAAACAATGAAAATGGCCATTATGGGCTTAGGTTTGGGTTTTGCTGGATTGGTTCAAGCCGCTGGTTTTGGTGTGGTTGACCTAGAAAAAGTTGTAGAAAGTAGCACCTACTTAAAGCAACAGAATGCAAGTTTAGAACAATCGGTTAAGCCGCAAACCACGAAGCTTGAACAAATCACTAAAGATATTGAAGCATTGAAACAAAAAGCACAGGCTCAAGGTGCAAATGTTCAACAAATTAATGCGCAATACCAAGCAAAAGTGAATGAATTCCAAACGATTCAGCAAGGTGTTCAGGCTAAAGTACAAAGTACAATTCAAAACACTAATGCAACTTTTGAGGCTCGTGTAAAGCAAGTTGCTGAACAATTGCGCCAAGAAGGTGGATTAGACTTTGTTTTGAATAAAAATTCAGCACTTGCTTATGACGCAAAGAGTGATTTAACTGCTAAAATGATCCAAAAGGTTAATGCAATTAAATAATCAATGAAATCAAATCGTTTTCATCTCGATGAATTAGCTCAGCTTGTACAAGGTGAGCTAATTGGTCAACCCAATTTTGTTTTAGATGGGCTTGCAAGTTTAGAACATGCGCAATCCAATCATATTTCTTTTGTAAATAACGACAAATATTTGAATGAAGCTCAAAACTCTAAAGCCGGCGCTTTGATCGTCACGGCAGAGTTAAAAGAACAGCTTACAAATTGCCAAAATTTTATTGTTGTCCGCAATCCCTATCTTGCCTTTGCAATTTTAACCCATCAGTTTGAAGTTAAAGTAAGCAAACGTGGTATTGAAAGTACTGCGCAAATTTCTCCTTCAGCAATTATTGCAGATGATGCTTATATTGGTCATTATGTTGTGATTGGTGATGATTGTGTCGTCGGTGCAAATACAATTATCCAATCGCATAGCAAAATTGATGATGGTGTTGAAATTGGCAAAGATGGTTTTGTTGATTCTCATGTGACCATTACAGGCCAAACAAAAATCGCAGATCGTGTTCGGATTCATTCCAATACTGCAATTGGTGGAGAGGGCTTCGGTTTTGCACCTTATCAAGGAAAGTGGAATCGTATAGCTCAATTGGGTTCTGTACGTATCGGAAATGATGTGCGTATAGGCTCAAATTGTAGTATTGATCGTGGTGCTTTGGACGATACAATCATTCATGATGGTGTCATTATTGATAACCTTGTGCAAATCGCTCATAACGTGCAGATTGGCGAGAATACTGCCATCGCAGCCAAGTGTGGTATTGCAGGCAGTACGATTATTGGCAAAAACTGTGTTCTTGCAGGTGCTGTTGGTATCGTAGGGCATATAAAAATCACGGATAATGTCACAATTACTGGAATGTCAATAGTCACAAAAAGTATTTCTGAGGCAGGTTCTTATTCTTCAGGTACTGGACAATTTGAAACAAATCATTGGAAAAGGACGGTTGTGCGCTTAAGACAATTAGCAGATGTGCCATTGACCAAACTGGTGAAACAAATAGATCATATGCAGGCTCAAATTGAGTCCATTGAATCAACTTTAAAGTCGCGTAAATAATTATGACTGAGTCTAAATCTCTACCTTTTACGGTTCCTGAATTACCAATGCAAACCCAAACGATTCGTGAGTATTTGCCACATCGTTATCCATTTTTGCTTGTCGATCGTGTAACTGAAGTTACAGAGAATGGGATTGTAGGATACAAAAACGTTTCAATTAATGAAGAATTTATGCAGGGTCATTTCCCAGGCTATCCAATTATGCCGGGTGTTTTGATCGTTGAGGCGATGGCACAAGTTTCTGGTGTGCTCGGTTTTATCATGAATAATGAAAAACCAAGACCAGGCTCTTTGTTCTTATTCGCTGGTGCTGAAAAAATACGATTTAAAAAACAAGTCGTACCAGGCGACCAACTCGTGCTAAAATCTGAATTACTCATGCAAAAACGTGGCATTTACAAGTATTTATGTACTGCCAGTGTTGACGGCGTGGTAGCAGCAACCGCTGAAATTATCATTTCTCATCAGAAATTAGAGCAGGCATGAGCAATAACGACTTAATCCACCCAACCGCTATTATTGACTCTTCTGCAGTGATAGCACCAGATGTCCAAATTGGACCATATTGTATTATTGGTCCGCAAGTGACGATTGGTGCTGGTACCAAACTTCACTCACATGTTGTGATTGGAGGCTATACACGTATTGGTGAAAATAACGATATTTTCCAATTCGCAAGTGTAGGTGAAATTTGTCAAGATTTAAAATATCAAGGTGAAGAAACTTGGTTAGAAATTGGCGACAACAATAAAATCCGTGAACATTGCAGCTTACACCGTGGCACTGTTCAAGATCGAGGCCTAACCAAAATAGGAAGCAATAACCTATTGATGGTGAATACGCATATTGCACATGATTGTTTGATTGGAAATAACAATATTTTTGCAAATAATGTCGGTATCGCTGGCCATGTTCACATTGGCGATTTCGTCATTGTGGGCGGGAATTCAGGTATCCATCAATTCTGTAAGATTGATTCTTATAGTATGATTGGTGGTGCATCACTGATTCTTAAAGATGTTCCTGCTTATGTCATGGTTTCAGGTAATCCTGCGCATGCTTATGGTATGAATGTTGAAGGGATGCGTCGTAAAGGCTGGTCTAAGAATGTGATTCAAGGCTTAAGAGAGTCGTTTAAATTGATCTATAAAGAGAATTTAACCACTGAACAAGCCATTGAAAAAATTCGTCAAGAGATCCTTCCAGAAGTTGAAGAAGTCCAGTTATTGATTGATTCAGTATTAGAATCTAAGCGCGGTATCGTGCGTTAATTGTTAAAGTTTTCAATAAAAAATGCCTCTATTGAGGCATTTTTTTATGGTCTAAATTGTGAATAAGCGGATTAACCTTTTTTGAAAAAACCTGCTTCTTCTGATTTAGGATAGGTGCTTAACAGTTTGCTTTTATAGACATTTGCAGTTTGTGTGTTCTTGTTGACATCTTTGGCAATACTATAAAGTTGGTATAAAGCACGCGGTGCTTTAGACGAGTTTGGAAATTTAGCTGCCACGATTTCATAGTTTTTCTTGGCTTCATTGTAATTTGGTGGATCAATTGCCAATTGAAACTCAGCTAACCAAAAATAAGCATTTCCAGTATAAATGCTGTTTGGATAGTTTTTAATAAAGTTTTGCATAGGGGCGATGGCTTGTTTTGCACCGCCTTTTTTATAGGCATCTAAAGCAATGGTATAAGCTGCTTTTTCCAGTGCAACAGGATCACTGGTATTGTTGCTACTGTTGGTCGGTGTTGCTGAATTTTGAGCTGCTGCTGGTGCCAGGCTATTCGTTGTAGCTTTGCTTGCAGTGGTTGTTTGATCGGTTGTGGCTGAACTATCGACAGGTGCATTTTCAGCAGGTGCTTGTTCTGGTTGATTGCTTTCAGGTTCAAGTTTCTGATTGAGCAGTTCAAGACGCTGATCTAAATCGGTATAGCGGTTGGTGAGTTCTTTGTTTAGTTGATCAATGGCATGATCTTGTTCTTCAATCTTGCCACGTAATTCACGAATTTGATTTTCTAATTGTTGATTCTTTTGTATTAAATCCCAATTCATATTTCCAGCAATGGGTGCTGGTGAATTCGCTACATCATTTCGAGATGATGCAGTATCACTTAATCCACGAGATTCTATAGGGATTGCATATAAAGATGCTGAACTGAGTAAGGCAATAGAAAACAGGGCATGCTTTTTTAGCATAATTTAAAATCCATCAAAGTCAAAATTTCTCAAATAGACTGATATGGGCTATTTGAAAATCAATAATTGTTATCATTAAAAACGGCTAGGGACGGAATTGCAAGATGCTTTTACAATCTTCAGCTAATTCTAATGCAATATGAAGCTTTTTTGTATTTTAACGCCTACAATATATGAAATGATGCCTTTAATAGATGAAGTGGCGCTGATATAAATTTCAGTCGTATATTTTCTGATGCTTGATAAGTTTAAAGAGCTATTGAAACTATAGTCAACCTGTTAAAAAACTCAGGCACAAGAATATAATTTTTCTTAATTAATATTTTTAATTAAATCAATTGTTTGATTATGAAAAAGCTAACAATGCCGCACCTTACATTCAAAGTTTAAATAGCTTTGCGTAGGCGATGCCTCACTTTTCGTAGGGGATGCCAAACCTTGCGCTGCAAACAAAGCAGTGCTTTGTTTTTGCTTATGTTGGGTGAGGGGTACGTCCTGTAGCCCCGCCCAACGGCGACATTCATGTCGCCCTACGATAGAATCACCATCTAGGATTCAAAAGTACAAAAAATGAATTGATAACTAACAGTTTCTAAAAGTTCACACAAAAGCATAAGCTTCATTTCATTTGTGATCTATGATTTGATGCAAATCACTTGTATGAATAATTAGGTGGTTTGACTATAAAAGTTAGAATTACTGTTAAAAATTAACCATATTGATGATGAAATAAGCAAACGAATGAATAACTTGAGAAAATCACAATGTTAGGCTTGAAAGAAAATTAAAAATCTCTATACTCTGTTCTTGCAATGGTAGCCCTGCTGGTGGTTTCGCAATTGTACTCTGAAAACCCCGCCAGGACCGGAAGGTAGCAACGGTATCAGAAATACGATGTGCCGAGATTTTGCTAGTAGGGCTGCCACCAGATTTCTAAATCTACCAATAATAATAACTCAATATATCTATTCGATTTATATCCAGCATTTTAAAAACATCTTTGCTATTTAATTTCTGAAAATTTTATATTCTCAATCTTTAGACCATCTGATTTAATTCAACTATCATTTTTAGTCGTGACTAAAAATCTATCACCCTTACTGAGCTTATATTGAAAATACGCGTATAGTTTTATCGATGAATGTAATGATAGCTTGTACAGTGCTAAAAAATATTGGATCTGCTTAGAATTTATAAGAAATCAAAAGTGCGTAGGGAATTCTATCAATAGATTTTCAACCTAAGATTCTAACCCTACCTATTAATGAAAAGTTGATCTTGAATTGTATCGACTAGCCATCATCAATCATCACTTGGTTTTTTTGAAATTGCTTTCATAATCGCATCCATTTCAAAACCACGATATTGTAAAAAGCGAATTTGTTTGGCTTTAATTTTTGGATCTTTGCTGACCTCTGTACCATATTTTTTAACTTTCAATTGATAGGCTTGTTCATACCAATCAATTTCTGCAATATCCTCTTGTACTAAGGCTTTATCCAGTTGTTTGGCACGTAAAGCCAGTTTGATTCGATTCGGGCCCTTACCTCTACGGACTTGGCTACGCACAGTCATTTCCGCGACACGTTGGTCACTTTGGTAGTTATTCGCTGACAACTCATCAACCAAAATTAAAACTTCCTCACGGCTTTGCGCATAGGTCATCAGCTTTTCAATCAGATCAGCTTTGGAATATTCTTTTCGAGTCAACACCGCAAAAGCATAAGAACGCAAACGTGTACCTGTTAAGCCCTGTGGTTTGGGTGCAAGATCCTGCTCCGCATTAAAGGCGTGTTCATCATTTGCAATGCCAGACTCAGGTTCTGCAGGTTGAGATGTAGAATGCTGATACGCTGTTGTTTCTTGTTCACCAAATTGCTGTTTGAGTTTTTGGTAATCTAACAATTTGGGAAATTTTGCTTGGCTCATAGCTATTGATAACAATCTATTTATTTCAGAGATAAACGCTAGTTTAGCTTTAATTCATTTTTTTAACAGTGCAAATCCTATACGGATGAATTTTCCTCCGCCTAAATAGCAAAGAATCTAAACCAGTATAAGAGGGGAAGATAAGCAGATACCAGGGTTTAGATTTTTATTTAAAGCGCTTCATGTCGAAGCTTAATAACGCCTAAACTGGCTTACCGATACTATCCGTTTCTATTTGATCAATGATTCGAATTGATTTAGGGCGAAGGTAACGAGGGGGTAAATTTTTAAGTAATTCGCTATGATTTATAAGCTAAAAGACAGAAAATTGACAATCTAAAGTAATAAACAGTGATTGCAGAATCGTTATGCTGTTGCTAGGATGTTTTTTTAATCGATTTATAAATAAATAAAAATGTTCTTGCTTTAGAAGTGCTTAGAAAAAATTGATGAGCAAGTTTAGACTGTATTAAAGGAAAATAGCTTGAAAAAACTTTCAGTTTGGCATGTAGGTTTAGCTCGCTTAATCACTGGATTTTATTTTTCCAAGATCCATGTGATTGGAGAACGTGCTTCAAAGCCGACTTTATATATCGCAAGTCATCGTAATGGTGCAACTGATGGGCAGGTCTACACATGGGCAATTGATAAAACCCCTTCATTAATTTCCATTCAAATGTTACGAAAATGGTTTCTAAGACTCATCTTTGATGGGATTGCTGTGGTGCGTCCACAAGATACTCAGCGATATAAAATTTCACATGATTCAGTTGCTTCGCCTATACAGCTTGCAATTCAACAGCTAAGTTCAGGTGGTTCATTGTGTATTATGCCAGAGGGTTCGAGTGAGTGGCGAGAAAAACCTGAAGCTTATAAAGAAGGTATGGCACGTATTGTAAAGCAGCTTAAGCTCAATCAAATTGATTTTGTTGTGCAATGTATGGGCGTATTTTATACCAAGCCTGATGGATTTCGTAGTCAAGTGAGTATTGTTTTTGGCTCAGCATTTATGCCACAGGAAAGCACAGTTGATGGTATTTTTTTGGAAATGTCTGAACGGTTAAATGATGTATCTGTAAATTGCGAAAATGTTCAACAGTTTAATCAGATTCAGGCAATGGCTTGGAATCACATTAAATATCTCGAACCATCCATACAGTTAGAATCACAACAATATCAAACGCAGGATTATGGGGAATTATTTTTAGCGTTGCAGTCAAAAGCAAAACATAATGATCTATCCGTTGACTCGGCTATAAACCTTGAAATCAAAAAGTCGCTAAATCCTACAAGAAAAATTCTAAATCCTATGATTAAAATTCTATTTTTTATTGGCTTTTTCCCAACCGTTCTCTTTGCACTACTGGCACAAAAAGGTTCAGATGGTCGTAATAATCTCACTTTTTTTAGATTGTTGGGTGGTTTTTATGGCTCAATTTTGACCTGTATTCTATGGATAGTTGGATTATTTATTGTGCCTGTTTATAGCATCATAATCATGCTACTAGGCTGGATTGGTTGGTATTTTTACCCAGAACCAGAACCTATTGCATTAACGACGAGATGCTTAAATAAAGATACGATTGATTAAAATCCAATAAATATATTTTAACCACAAGGAAAATAAATGAAAAAAACAATCTCAGCGGCATATTTAATAATTTTATTCATATTAATTTCATTGGCTGCAGTCGGTATGATCCGTTCAGCACAATATCAAAGTTTAGCTCTGTTTTCTATTGTGAGTGTATTGTGGTTAGTGAGTGTCTATTTACATTTCAAAAAGTTAAATTGGCCTTGGTATGGACTATTACTTTTTTTACTGTCGTGGGGAGTATTTCCACTCATGACGCTCATCTCAAAATTTGTACTGCCATGGTCTGCCGATGCTTTATTACATAATATCGATCAGCATATTTTTTTCGGAAAAATCCTTGTTGATTATTTTCATTATGAAAGTTATCCAGTGCTTGCAGATATCATTTCATCTTGCTATTTCTTCTTTTATTTTCTTGTATTGGGGAGTGTCATTTTATATACCGTTAAAAGACAGTCTATAGCAGGTCAGGTATTTTTTAACTCAATTATTTTGCTCTATAGTATTGGTTTTGTTGGTTATATTTTATTTCCTGCAAGCGGACCAGCATTTACAGTTGCGCCGCAAATTGGCGGTGGTGGCTCGATTACACAGATGGTGACTAAAAGTGTAAATCAGGGGGTGACAGGAATGGATGTTTTTCCAAGTTTACATACTGCAATTTCAATTTTTATCGTTGGCTATTTACACCAAACAGGTTTTAAAAAGATCAGTTTGATTCTATCTCCGATTATTCTTGGAACCATCTTTGCAACTATTTTATTACGTTATCACTATGGTATAGATGTCATATTTGGCATTATTTTAGCCATAATTGTACTGAAACTTAGTCAAAAATGGCTCAATGAAACGGTGTATACGGTATGAATTGCAGTAGTGGAGGGGGATGTTAATTTAAAGTAAATTGAAACGTGATCATTTTTGATTGAATTTAAATTTTTTATATAACCAGAACATGATGAACAAAAGTTAAAATTTATAAGGGTGCTTTAAAATGAATAATACCATAGCGGAACATCAGCGAGAACAGCAAACAATCTTGCTGCCATTACAACAATTTGAAGATATTGATGTTACCCAAGTCGGAGGCAAAGGTGCGGGATTAATTCGCTGTCAGCAAGCGGGTTTGCCTGTACCAGAGGCTTATATTATTCCCGCGTCAGTGTATACAGAATGGTTTAGCCCTTTTAAACAAGATATTCAACACATCCTCGTTGATACACATTCTGCACAGGAAAAAAGTAGCGCTGTACGTGAATTTTTAGCAAAACAAATATTGCCTCAAGCTTTAATAGAAAGTCTTATTGATTTACAAAGCCGTTTGACGGATACCTTTTTTGCTGTTCGTTCATCGGGCAGTGCAGAAGATTTGCCAGGTGCTGCTTTCGCAGGTTTACACGACACGATTTTAAATGTCCATGGAATTGATCGCTTACAGCAAGCGGTTTTACAATGCTGGTTGTCGTTGTGGAATACTGAAGTGATTGTCTATCGTGAGCGTCTAGGAATAGCTGATGACACGATTAGTATGGCTGTAGTTGTACAGAAGATGGTGAATGTTCAGGTCAATGATGCAGCAGGTGTGGCATTTTCTATAGATCCTGTAGGTGAAAATATAGAACATGTTTTGATTAATTCTGCTTTTGGTTTAGGTGAAACCGTGGTGGCAGGAGAGTCAGAAGTTGATGAGTTTAGAGTGGATCGTGAGGGTCAAATCAGTACTGAGTTTATTGCGACAAAGTCACATGCGTTGGTTCGGCAATTAGGCCAATCTACTACAGTTTTATTATCACCTGAACAACAAAATCAACGTTCTTTAAGTCCTGAACATGCAAAACGAGTTGCAGCGCTGGCGAGACAAGCAGAGCAATTCGCAACATTTCCACAGGATATTGAATGGGCTTTTGAAGGAGAAACACTTTATATTCTACAGTCACGACCTGTAACACGTTTTGCACCCAAATGGACTCGAGATGAGTCTGCAGAACGTTTCCCAAATCCTGTTACCCCACTGACTTGGCAGTTGTGTGAGACAGGCTTTCATACCTCATTGAATTATTCATTTCGCTTGATGGGACTACCGCCATTTCATGATAAATGGTTTGTGGTGAAAGATAATTATGTTTATGGCAATCAAAATGCGGTCCGTGTCTATGCAGGACGTATGCCGATCGCAGCATTAAATACGCCTGAAAAATTTGCTCAATTTATTGAATCTGGTGGTTTATGGCAATTTACTTGGATCAGTGAATTACCCACTCGCTGGATGAATGATTTAGATTCTTATTTATTGGCAATTGGACGTTTTAATCATATCGATTATCAATATAAATCCATAGAAGAGTGTTGGGATTTACTTCAACAAATTAATAAATTAGGCACAGAATACTTCTTACCGAATATTGCAATTTCATTGACTCAAAATTTACTTTATCAGACTTTACGTGCAGTGCTGGTACAGTTTGAAGGAGACAATGCACAGCATATTTTTGATTTATTGATTTCAAATACTGAAACCAAGACAGGTATAGTCAATCAGGCGATGTGGCAAATTTCACGCCAGTTACGTGAATATCAAGCATTATCTACCACTGCTTTTAATGATGTGCAGAGCTTAGAACTTGCCTTGCAAGATTATCCAAAAATTCAGCAGCTATTTAATCAGTTCCTTATACAACACGGACATCGTGAAGTTGATTTTGATGCTTATCAACCAACATGGGTGGAAGTACCGCATATTGTCTTTGCACAAATTCAGATGATGGCAAAACAGGATGAGGATCATCATAAAGCAACCTACTGGCAAAAGCGTGACAGCATGCTTGCAACTGAGTTGGCTTTATTAAAAGCTGTACCTGAAACGTTTAGATTCTTTTTACAAGAGTTGATTCGTTTAGTTCGTACTTATACTGCTTTGGATGATATTGAGCATTATCATACAACACGTTTAACGATTCCTTTCCGTAAAGCAGCCCATGAAATTGGTATTCGTCTTGTAAATTATGGTGCTTTGGATGATGCATGGGATGTGTTCTTTATTCCGCCTGAGAGTTTACAACAAGCAATTGAAGATAAAGATTTTAGCCAAATACGTAACATTGCTATCACACAAAAAGCACAGTATCTCGATGCTCAACAAAAAACAGCTGAATGGGTTTATGGTGAAAATAATGATTTCATGCAACAAGGGGGCAATGTTCGTAAAGGTTTAGGTGGAAGTTCAGGACAGACTGAAGGCGAGGTATATGTCATTACAGACCCAAATCAGTTTATTCATTTTCCACAAAATGCCATATTGGTGGCGAAAACGACTAATCCAGCGTGGACGCCTTTATTTTATCAAGCCAAAGGTGTCATTACTGAAAGTGGTGGTCCATTATCACATGGTGCTGTAACAGCGCGTGAATTGGGTATTCCTGCGGTAATGAGTATTCATGGCGCATGTAGTTGGTTAAAAAATGGCGATCGAGTCAAAATTGATGGTCAAACAGGTATGGTGATTTTAGAGGAATAGAAGCATCTGGATTTAAAGCGTATTGATTAGGCTTCGTTTATAGGTCCTTTTTTAAATCATAGATCAACATAACCCCCCCCTCATCCTAGCCTTCTCCCGAGGGGAGAAGGGACTTTCAATATCAATATGATTGATTCGAAATGATCATATTTTGGTTTATCAAGTAAGATCTATTAGAGTTTATGATGCGATATAAAAACAAAAAGCACCATGAGGTGCTTTTTGTGGGACTTTAAATAAGTGGATTACACATCTAAAAAGTCAGGCTCTTCTTCTTTCTCTTCTGCTGGTGCAGCATTGGCAGTAGTCAAAAGCTTTTCACGAATCATACGATCAAGATCTTGAGCCAATTGAGGGTTTTCCTCTAAATGGCGAATGACATTGTTTTTACCTTGACCGATTTTGTCACCTTGATATGAGTACCAAGCACCTGCTTTTTGTACGAGTTCTTGTCCAACTGCAAGATCAACCAATTCACCTAAGTGGTTTACACCTTTACCATACATAATTTGGAAAAGTGCTTCACGGAAAGGAGGTGCCATTTTGTTTTTAACAACTTTGACTTTGGTTTCAGAACCTACAATTTCATCGCCTTCTTTAACTTGTCCAATACGACGAATATCTAAACGTACAGAAGCATAGAATTTCAACGCATTACCACCAGTTGTGGTTTCAGGGCTACCAAACATCACCCCAATTTTCATACGAATTTGGTTAATGAAGATAACCATACAGTTTGAACGTTTGGCATTACCTGTGATTTTACGTAAAGCTTGGCTCATCAAACGTGCTTGTAGACCCATGTGAGAGTCACCCATTTCGCCTTCAATTTCGGCTTTAGGGGTTAACGCTGCTACAGAATCGACAACGATCATATCGACTGCACCTGAACGAACCAACATATCTGCGATTTCAAGTGCTTGCTCACCATTATCTGGCTGTGAAACTAAAAGGTTGTCTATATCTACCCCAAGTTTACGTGCATATTGTGGATCTAAAGCATGTTCCGCATCAATAAAGGCACATGTTCCACCTGCTTTTTGGCATTGCGCAATGGCTTGTAGCGTCATTGTCGTTTTACCAGAAGATTCAGGACCGTAAATTTCAACGATACGACCTTTTGGTAAGCCCCCAATACCCAATGCAATATCAAGTGTTAAAGAGCCTGTAGAAACCGCTTCAACCGCTTGAACAGTGTTATCACCTAAGCGCATCACTGTGTTTTTACCAAATTGTTTCTCAATTTGGCTCAGTGCCGCATTCAGTGCCTTGCTTTTGTTATCATCCATCTCGTAAACCTCAAACGATGTAATATCACTAATATCTTAAGTGGATGTCATTAAATTTGATCTTTCGTCCACGGCAGTAATAGTGACAGAAAATAAAAAATGGTTCTATATTAAAAAACATTAGTACGACATAAGATGTCGTACCCAACCTAAACGAATTCAGTCATCATCATAGGACCAAGATTGGTCAAATTGTTGATCATTTTCTTGTTTAAATTTGCTAATTTGTCGTCGATCTTTTTTACTTGGTCGATGATCAGGGCGTGCTAGATTATGCAATTTTCTTTGGGATGAAATCAACTCTCTACGTGCCACACTCACCTCAGTTTCTTCATAAAGTTGTTGGGCGATTGGTGCGCCGCCACGAACAACGGAGAGTGCTTTAATCACTACTGTTTTACGATCAAAACCTTGTTGTATGGTGAGCTCCATTCCAACACGAATCTCTTTTGAGACTTTAACACGTTCATTATTATGATGAACTTTACCACCCTCGATTGCATCTTTGGCAATAGAGCGTGTTTTAAAAAAACGTGCAGCCCAAAGCCATTTGTCTACACGCATTGTTTCAAGTTGTTGTTTCTCAGGCTGTTTTGACATCGACATCCTTATGTTCTAAATCTGTTGACTGTAAATTTGCTAACGCTACGTTTTTCAGTAAAGGTAAAAGCTCAGTTAAATGATTGATTGCAGGGTATTGCAATTCTAATTGATGACGCGCAGCACGACCACTGGAAGGTTGAGTAATCGTGATTAAGTGTGCTATACCAAACTTTTCAGCACCTTTTAATACTGGGATGGTGTCATCCACAAAACATGCATTTTGTGGGTCAAATGGATGCTTTTGCTGCAGGATTTGCCAAAACTCAATAAACTCTTTGGAATAGCCAATTTCTTCACTACTGATCATTACTTCAAAATAAGGGCTGAGATCAACATTTTCAAGTTTAAGTTTTAAGCCAGCACAATCTGCATTGGTCAGTAACCAACAACGATAACCTTGTGCTTTTAATTGTTTTAATAATTCAAAACAGCCAGTTCTTGGGGTGATTTTATCTTTAAAATCATATTGTAGTTGTAGGACATCAACCCCAACTTTTTCAGACCAATATTTTGAAGAATACCAGCAGAGGGTATGATTATGTTGTTGATAAAATGCATTTAGAATGTTTTGACTGTGCTCTAAACTACATTGATGGGTTTCTGCATGCCGTTCAGGGAGTTTTGTGTTCCAGATCAGATCATCAAAAGCTAAATCAAGGAGTGTACCGTCCATGTCAAAAAAGATGATCGGTTTTTGCATTCAAGGAACTCCAAAGTTTTTTAAAGTTTAACAAAGTTCATCTGAACTTGTAAAACGAGTTCATTTTAATAAATTAATGGTAAATTTTTGAAAAATAAAAGGTGATTGAATTTCATATTGCACAATAATGAGGCAAAAGATATCCTGTCTTTATAAAAAGGGGATATAAATGAATAGATTATTATGGTTTGCTATACGATTTAGCCCAACGACCATATATTTAGCTTTAGATTCTATAGGTATGAAAATTACAACTAACTTTATGAATTACTGGGACTACTAAAACAATGGAAAATATACAAATAATTATACTTGTTGCCATAATCATCGTTGCAATTTTACAAATATTGCTATTATTAAAAAAATCAGGGAAATTCAATACAGATGATATTTTATCCCCGATGAGTCAATCTTTTGAGCGTATTGAGCGATTCACAAGCAACGAATTAGGCAAAAGTAGGGAAGAATCTAGCCAGCAATCAAGATTTAATCGAGAGGAGCTTGGAGGGACAGTTAAAGCAGAATTATTAACTTATGCACAGACAATGCGAGAAAGTCTAAAACAGATTTCTGATGAACAAACAAAGCATTTAAATGCCTTTGTAGAGCAAATTAACAATCTAAATCGGTCTCAAACACAACAAGCAGAATTACTTAGAAATAAGATTGAAGAAAAGCTAATTAACCTACAAAAAGACAATTCTGAACAACTAGAGAAAATGCGTCAAACTGTCGATGAAAAACTCCAAGGTACGCTTGAAAAAAGATTATCCGAATCCTTTAAGTTGATTAGTGAACGCTTAGAATCAGTTCATAAGGGACTTGGCGAAATGCAAGTTTTAGCCAGCGGTGTTGGCGATCTTAAAAAAGTTTTAACAAATGTTAAGACTCGAGGTACTTGGGGAGAAGTTCAATTAGGTGCCATGTTGGAACAAGTACTCACAATTGATCAGTATGAAGCGAATGTGTCAACGAAGGGTAATGCTGAGCGTGTTGAATATGCTGTGAAGATTCCAAGTAAGAATAGTGATCAAGAGATTGTATGGTTACCTATTGACGCTAAATTCCCTATGGAATCATATAGCCGTTTAATTGAAGCGCAAGATAATGCTGATGCAGTTGGGGTTGAATCAGCTTTAAAAGAATTGGAAGTACGTATAAAGCAAAGTGCCAATGACATCAGTAGAAAATATATTTCACCACCATCTACAACTGATTTTGCAATTTTATATTTACCAACTGAAGGTCTATTTGCTGAAGTGACCAAACGTTCTAATCTTGTTGATATGGTTCAGCGTGATTATCGAGTGGTATTTGCAGGCCCTACAACATTATGGTCGATATTAAATAGCTTACAAATGGGATTCCGAACCTTAGCAATAGAAAAGCGTTCAAGTGAAGTATGGAACACATTAGCTGCTGTTAAAACGGAATGGTTTAAATATGGTGAAGCATTAGATAAGGTTAAAAAGAAACTTGAAGAAGCTTCAAATAGTATTGATCAGGCACAAGTCAGAACAAGAGCAGTTGGACGTAAATTAAAAGAGGTTCAGGAGCTGCCAAGTTCTCAGGCGGATAATATTCTTGATTTAGAAGATACACTTCCTCAATAAAATCATTCACATGTATATTTTGAAATTATGAAATGGCAAAAAAATTAGCCTAACAAATGATGATGTGTAAATCTTGTGGGAGACAAACATTACATCAAAAAAACATCAAAGAGATGAGCTGGTTAATGCATTTAGTTTTAACCATTTTTACTGGTGGTTTATGGCTGATTATTTGGATTATTATTTTATTGTGGCATATGATCGCAAAACCTGCTTCTGCTGTTGCAAATCGATGGATTTGTTCACAGTGTGATAAATAAACTCACAAAGCACCTTTTGGTGCTTTTTATCCCGCCAAACTCAGTATATTTATTAGTTAAAAGCTATTGTTTTCATGCACTCAACATAAAAAAATGGTAGGCTTGTGGACAAAAATCAGACATCCTACAGGTCGGATCAATGTTTATTACCACTCAAGCACCACAAGATGAACAAATTTTAAAATTAGTTCCAGTTTTGGCATCTGCAAGTCAAATCTTGCTCGAGGAATACCAAAATTATTGTGCTGGAAATGCGTTTAATATTGATAAAAAGGATGATCAGTCACCTGTTACTCAAGCTGACTTAAAAGTGAATGCTTATTTAATTGAACAATTGGCGAAAATCACTCCTGAAATTCCAGTGCTATCAGAAGAGAGCGATTACTCTCAACGACATACATGGAATATCTGTTGGATGCTGGATCCTTTGGATGGAACTAAAGAATTTATTCATGAACGTGATGAATTTACGATTAATTTAAGTCTAATTCACAACCACCAAACCATATTTTCAATCATTGCTGTACCGACAGAGCAAGTGATGTATTTAGGATATTTAACAGAATTGCCTTATAAATATTGCTTTATTCACCGTACTTGGGAACGTTATTGCAAGTTTAAAGCTGTAGAGGAAGATGCAATTCAAATTGGACTAAGCCATAGCAGTAAAAATCCAAAGTATCAGCAATATATTGATTATATTGAGCAAGAATCGCCTGTCATTAGACGCGAGGCGGGCAGTGCCTATAAGTTTTGTATGATGCTTGAAGGCGAAATTGATATTTATCCAAGATTCCATCCAACCTCTGAGTGGGATACCAGTGCAGGACAAGGATTATTGGAAAGTATTGGTGGTGGATTACTGAGTTTAGCTGCGGTACCATTTACCTATAATCAACGTGATACCGTGTTAAATGATGGGTTTATCGCATTTCGGAATGTCGAAAATAAAGAAATTGCTTTAGAAGCATTAAGCAATGTGAGCTTTTAATCTGATATACATATGCATTTTATAGATAATTTAACACTTTTAGATTAGATTGAGCGCTTGGCTGCATATGTTATAGTAAGCTTGTATAAAAATGAGTTTTAAGTTGATATGGCCTTAGATTTATTGCCGAACAGTATGCTAAAAGCAATAGATTTATTGCCCGATGCGAAAACACCTGTAACCTTATTCACGCGTCATTCAATTCGTGAGGTTGTGAATGGGCAGGGGCTGGCAGGTTATGATCTGCAATTAACTTCCCAAGGTCGTGATCTAGCGCAAGCTTGGGGTTGTTATTTGATTGAAAATACGGATCGAGTAATCCAACATTGTATTTCAAGCCCCATTCAGCGTTGTGTCGATACCGCGGCTTTGATGATTCAAGGCGCTGACGGAATTTCTCCTTATCCGAATACCCATCACATCGAAATTGTAGAAAAGGGCTTATTGGTTGAGCCGGGAAGCTTTGTGCTGGATATTAAACAGGCTGCTCCTTATTTTAGAGCACAAGGTGCTTTAGGTTTTATCAATAGTTTTGTAAATAATGCCTTACCTGGTATGAAACATCCGATTACGGGTGTGGTGGATGTGCTTGAATTAATCTATGAAACACATCCTACGCTAAACAACGGGATTAGTTTGGCTGTGAGCCACGATACGATTCTTGCTGCGATTATTGCGGTGATTTCAAAACGTACTGAAATCAGTCAAAGTGACTGGCCAGAGATGATGGAAGGCCTATTTGTTTGGTTTGAAGGCGAGCGTTTTGCAGATAGTCATTTAAAATGGATTTGGCGAGGCGAACGTGGTGAATTGTCGATACGAGAGTTTCAGCAATAGTTGCTTTTTAAATTAAAAAATAATTATGTTGAGCGAATCATATTGATATTGAAAGCTCCTTCTCCCTTTGTGTAGGCGATGCCCCATCTTGCGCTACTAAATCTGTATCCCCGCATACCCACACACAATGCACGATATCCCTGTCGCCACGCGATAGCACCACGGTGCAGATAAATAACAACCTAAAACTCAATAAATCCATAAAAGTAAAATTTAGAGCAATATGTCCTTTTTATATTTTTAAATAAAAATCACATGATTATAAACAATGTGATATATTTAAATAATTGAAATATATAATTATTTTAATTTAATCTCAGAAACTAAGGATAGAGATAAGTCGTTATAAATATGGGGAAGATATGTGATGCAATTACGGTTTAAATATTTAACAATTTGTACGCTTTCAGCAATGCTTATTGCATGTGGGGGCGGTAGTGATAGCCATTCTACAAATGATCAGCCATCGAATATACCGCAAAACCCTGGCGATGGTACAAATGAGTTACCAGGAGATGGTACACCAGAAACCCCAGACAACGGTTCAGGGGGTTCAAATGGCGGGACGACTTTACCTCCAGAGAATGGTTCGGGCGGTTCAAACGGTGGTACGACTCAGCCTCCTGAGGGCGGTTCGGGTGGCTCAAATGGTGGTACAGGCACAACACCACCTGTAGTAGAAAAATATCCAGAACCAGTTAAAAATAAAATCTCAAGCAGTGTATTAGGCTTTTATGATTTTAATGCACAGGGTGGAAATCGCTTATTGCGCAATGATTTAAATGGTAACTTTGCTGCAATGCTACAGTTTGCCCAAAGTCATGTGGTAAACCCGGAGAATAATGAACAGGATAAAATGCCACGCTTAACAACGCAGAAAGATGCATTGTTATTGGTTACACCTTTGGTTTCGATGGGAGATGTTGATAAATTACAAGCGGAAATCTATCAAGGTAACCAACTGATACGTACCGTAAATCTAAAAGAGCCTTCACGTCTTGCTGCTTCAGATCAATCTAATCAGGATGATCGAGCGCGGGTAATGTATTCTAAACAGGCATGGTCAGTAGCATTAAAGTGGGATGAGGTACGTTCAGGATTATCCATCCGTATTCTAGACTCTGTAAACAATCGCAGTGGTTCTTTAGCTGGGACAGATATTGATTTTGCCGCACCAGGCGAGTTGGTGGTGCAAAGTATTCGTTTAGGTTTATTGACTGATGCACCTAAATCCAATGGTCACTATATGCTGTTGGAACCTGAAAAAGCAGGAACCGATTATTTCCAAACCATCCCTGCTGCAAAAATGATAGTCAGCAAATACGATGAAATGAAGCTTAATCGGGTCATGGTTGCAAGTGGTGTCATTTACGATTCTGTCAGTGCAACCAATGGTGGCGTCTATGATGGAGATATGCGTGAAAACACCGCTAAATCGACATTTAGTGTTGGAATTAACTTAGCGAACTGGGGTGTCACCAGTTCATCGATGCAAAGCCAAGAGCAACCACAAGTGACTCAAAGTGTGGTGATTCATCATGCCAGAGGTAAATATGCCAATGGTGAGTCCAATCACGGCTTAAGTGGTGGAAATGGTATTTTGACATTGATTGATTCGGTGGGGAATGAATTTAGCCATGAAATCGGGCATCACTATGGTTTAGGGCATTATCCTGGCTCAGTCGAAACTAGTGGAAGTCCTACAAATTATTTCTGGTCTGCACACCATGCGGACAGCGGTTGGGGATACATTGCATTTCGAAATAAAATGCGTGGCAATTTAAATTGGGGCAATACCAATTTAGGTGATGGCAGTAATGGTGTACCAAACTTCCAAAATCTCTATGCCTATGGTTGGGATGCCATGAGTGGTGGATCCAGCGCCAGCTCGATTTCCAAATATACCCACTATACTGGTTATAGTATGTGGTTAAAAATTCAACCTGCTTTTGATAAATACGTGTGGGATCCAAACTCTACAACAGGCTATAAAAAATGGAATACCGCAACACGCGAAATGGTAGATGCACAACCCAAAATACCAAACTCAGGCAATGTTTGGTATAACAGTGCCGATGGTAACTTTTTAAAACCGCGTTTGTTTAGTGTGCCTGTTTATACGATTTTAGGTGGCTATGATCCAGTTAATCAGGTCGGGATTATTTATCCTGCGGCACGAGGCAATTGGGGCAATGTCTTTAATCTACCTCAAGCCAACACGGCTGGCACAGCTGCAAGTTGTTGGTTAAATGTGCAGTATGCCAACAAAGTAGAAAATATTGCACTTGCACCACAACGAGTAAACTCAGGTAGCAATGCCAATAAGTTCCATATCAACCTTGCGCAAAGTGATACGCCTCAAAATGTTGATCTTTACTGCCAAAAAGCAGGCCAGCAAGCAGTGAAATTGTCGAATATCAATATTCCAGTCACTACACAAGCAATGGCACCTTTTGTTTCTATTGGCAAAGAAGCAGAGTATTCGGCATTAAGAACACTTGAAATGCCACAACTTGAACAAGCTTTGCTGAATAATAAAGGTAAAGAGGTGGTCAGTCTTGATGCGGATTCACGCTTATTATTTGACTCTTACCGTCAATTTAAAACTGAATTGTCAGCGGACGTGCAAACAGAAATAGTCCGTTATACCCAACAGCAAATTAAACTTTACCGTTTAAATCGTTGGATAAATGCATATCGAACTGATCTTGAAAGTGGCAATGTTGAAGCAATTGAGGCATTTAATCAGTTTGTGGCAAAGTTGGAACTAAGTACTGATTTCAATTTAAACCATGTTTCCAGCATTAAAAACGGGACAAATTGTCTAAAAGTTGAAACACTGTCTAATGGCAAATTGAATGCTTATATCAGTGGTAAGAGCGGCTGTACGGGTGATGACACTGAACAGTGGATTTATGATGCAATGGGTAAAATCCACAGCAAAAAATATATGGATCAGTGTTTAGCCAATCAGGGTGGAGTGATTAATCTAAGCTCATGTAACCATGATGCAGCAAGCCAAGTGTGGGCGATGAATGCCACACAGCAACGTATCGAACAAGGTTCAAAATGTTTTGATTTGGAATATGGTTATTTAAGCAATAACCGAGCACGTTTGATTAGTTATAATTGCGGTACTGGTGGAAATCAAAAATGGACAAATCTTACTACCAATAACAGTTTGATTTTGGCTGCAACCCGTGCTGAAAATTTAGCTTTGATCAAGCAACTGCTGATCAAGTAAGCAAATCAAAAATTAATTTATCACCATAAAATAAGCGCCATAAGGCGCTTATTTCTGTTCATGTTGATGATTTTACTTAAATGCATCAATGATTGAACTGTTGTTATGCTGGTTTAAGAAAACTGATCCGCATTCATCAAAGAGTGTTGTAAATCTTCAGTGGCTTTACGCCCTTGCAGTTGTAAGGCAACAGCATGTATTAAACCGGTCCAAGTTTCATTGGGTTCCCAAATTTGATGCATCAACTCTTGTGCGGTTGGCATATCGATATCCATATAATATTGGCGATATAAATACATCAAACAACTCACCCGCATATTTTTTGCACAATGTACCCAAACAATTTTTTCCTGTACCAAATGCGCGATCAAATCTAACACAAATAAGCATTGATCATCTGCTGGTGTATCCCAATGGATTGGAATTTGAATGTAGTTGAGCCCAAACTCAGCACAGATTTTATCTTCATGTTCAAGGTGTAAGCTGGCATCTGTAAATGCCAGATTGATGATTGTATCTACGCCGTATTCTTTAATCTGTTTCAGTTGTTCAGCACTCGGCTGACCTGAAGTCAGTAAGTGTTCATGGACAAACTGGAAGTTTGCGATTTGACAGAGTTCTTGTTCAAGTTCGTTCATAGCATTCTTACAGAAAATGTTTAATAACATCATAAACAAAAACGCCATCTATGTAGATGGCGTTTTTATATTAATTAACGATTTGGTAAAATTTCTTTTAAAGCTGCATCCATTTCCAGAAGCGCTTTTTCAGTGGTTTCCCAATCGATACAACCATCAGTCACCGATTTACCATATTCTAAATCAGCCAGATTTTCAGGAATATCTTGGCGTCCACCTTTAATATGGCTTTCAACCATAATGCCGACAATAGATTTATTGCCATCTAAAATCTGTTCGGTGATATTTTTCAACACAAGCGGTTGTAAATACGGATCTTTATTTGAGTTAGCATGACTGGTATCAATCATGATTTTATTGCTTACTTTGGCTTTTGCTAACGCATTTTCCGCTTCAGCAACAGAGCCCGCATCATAGTTCGGCTTACCATTACCACCACGTAATACAACGTGTGCATAAGGGTTACCGCTGGTACGAATCACTGAAACTTGGCCTTCGTTATTTAAACCCAAGAAACTATGACCATGTTTAACAGACTGCATGGCATTGGTTGCAACGGTTAAACCACCATCTGTACCGTTTTTAAAGCCTACAGGTGAAGAAAGACCAGAAGACATTTCACGATGCGTTTGGCTTTCCGTTGTACGTGCACCAATTGCAGACCATGAAATAAGATCTTGGTAATATTGTGGTGAGTTCGGGTCAAGCGCTTCAGTCGCACAAGGTAAGCCTTTATCGTTTAACTCAAGCAATAGTTTGCGACCTAAACGTAGACCTTTTTCAATATTAAAAGAATCATTCATATCTGGATCATTGATCAAACCTTTCCAACCAACGGTTGTACGAGGTTTTTCAAAATAAACACGCATGATGATATATAAAGTATCTTTTACTTTTTCACTTAATACTTTTAAACGATTTGCATAATCATGTGCTGCAACAGGGTCATGAATAGAACAAGGGCCAATCACAACAAATAGACGTTTATCTTTACCATCTAAAATATTACGAACAGTTTCCCGACCATGAAGTACAGTTTGGTAGGCATTTTCATTTAATGGTAATTCAGCTTTAAGTTCCGCTGGGGTTACCAGCGTTTGAATGCTTTGGACATTCACGTCATCAATATCTGATTGAGTAATTGGATTTGAATTTAATGTATTCATTGCCGTCACTGGGTATTAGAAACATACAGAAAGTATTTTTAGTGGTCAGAATATAACACGAATTGGCCGAAGTTTTGTCATAAATAAATCATTAAAACTTTACGGTCAATTCATAATTATTAGTTATCAATAAAAGCTTAATTTTAAACCTGCGGTTGTTGGACGGATGGCGTCACCATTGCAGCCTGTGGTTTTTCTACAGGTTTGGATTTAACTGGGTTTAAGATAAAGTTAATACCCAAGGCAAATAGGGTGATCCCCAAAACCTTGCGAATCATTTTTTCTGGCATTTTAGAACTGATCAAGGTCCCCACCACAATTGCAGGAATTGAGCCCACCAGCAACCATCCAAGCAGATGAAAATCTACATTGCCAGATGTCATATGTGCAAACCCAGCAACAGAGGTTAACAAAACAGCATGTACCACATCAGAACCGATGATACGAATCATCGGTAAATTGGGAAACATGAGGATCAGTGCCATGATACCAAATGCGCCAGCACCTACAGAAGAAAGGGTCACGAATACGCCTAGTACAATCCCCATAATCACAACATAAGTGCGTTTGCCTTCAATGTTGAAATTATTGGCCTCATGAAAATCTTGTTTTTCTGCACGAAATTTGGCAAAGAATTTTTCAATTCTAGAACGGAACACGATAGACAAGCCTGTTATGGTCAGCATAAAGCCTAACACCATGGTTAAAATGGCTTTGTAGTGTGTTGAACTGCTGAGGTAATTGTCTAAAACCCAATGGGTGATAAATGAAGTAGGGACACTGCCCAAGGCTAACCAGAGAACAATCGGCCAAACGATATTCAGTTTTTTAGCATGAACCATCGAGCCACAAAACTTAGAAATAGCCGCATAGAGTAGGTCTGTTCCGATTGCGATGTGTGGTTCTATTCGAAATAAACTAATCAGGATGGGGGTCATAAGTGAACCACCGCCTACACCAGTAATACCTACACAGAAGCCGACTAAAACGCCAGCTAGAATAAACTCAACAGGACCAAACATGACTTATATTGCCAGATATCAAAAAACAGGCATATCTTATGACTTTTTTGTATAAGTGGTTGTCTTGATTGTTGATTTGCTTATGCAAAAAAATGCTAAAGTCTTTTAACTTTAGCGTAATGCAGGTTTTTATATCTATCTAATTGATTATTATTCTAAATTTTGATTGGGTCTTTTTGATGGATTGAAAAATGATCATTTGAATTGAATCATATTCGTATTGAAAGTTCCTTCTCCCTCTGGGAGAAGGCTAGGATGAGGGTGCTTTTATGTTGATTTATGCTTTTAAAAACACTTGTGAAAGAAAGCTAATAAATATGCTAATTATTTGGCTTTTCTTACGAAAGTAAACTTTATAACTTGGAACTTATACTTTTCCATAGAAATGAATATGTATGATTGAAAAGCTTACAATGCCACACTTTACAATTGAAGTTTAAATAGGTTTGCGTAGGCGATGCCTCACTTTTCAGAGATGAAAAGGTGACAAAAATCTTCCGTTAGGCGAGGGGTACGTCCTGTACCCCCGCCCAACGGCGACATCCATGTCGCCACGCGATAGAACGACCATGTATAATTCGTCAATATAAAAACAACTCATTGCATATCCAGTCCAAAATGTGGATGGGTGCTTAATGCTCATTTTTTTGACTAACTTTCGCAAGATCTATTAAATAAAAATTCAGATCTTAATAGAATTTATTCAGCAACCTCAACGGTTAGACCATAAGTAAAAATTTCACTTTCTGGCTTTTTGCTATTGTCAGGATTAGCCTCTGGGTAAGAAGTCGTAATCAAATAAATTCCAGGTTTTTCAAATTTAACTTCTACTTCACCTTTTGCATTGGTTTTTACATGTGGTTGTTCACGTTGTGCACTGGTTTCATAGCTGCTGGCGCCTTTAAACACATCAACCTCAAGGTTTGGTACAGCTTTGCCATTGAGTAAAATCTGCGCTTTTAATGATTCACCAGCAAACAATTCATTTGGATGGGTTAAAAACTTAACTTCAAATCCTTTATTGCTGACTGCTGGGACAGGACTTGGTTTGCCTTTGGTGACAAAGCTTTCAGCAATAATATTGTTTTTAACTTCTAAGATTTGTGCGTTTGCAGGGACTTGGTCTGCTGAAACTGAACGTGGCGGTTGTGGTGGTGTTACTGGTTTTTTTTCAGCATCGGCTTTTTGTTGTTCAGATTTAGGCGCTTGAGCATTTGCATTTTGCGGACGTACAGGGCGGATACGTAACCAACGACCATCTATAAGGGCGTATTTACTACTATTCCCTAAAGCATTATCTGTACGGATACGGTAAGTCCCTTCACTTGGAAGATCAAACTCAGCAACATTAAAGCGTTTTAATTCGGCAGCAGGATTTATTTTTATTTGCTGACCTTTAGGATCTGTAAGGAGATAGCTGGTTTTAAAGTTAATGCTGGGAACAAAAAACTTTTCTAAAGTTAGTGAACTCTGGAAGCTTATATTTTGTGATGCGCTGGTATCAAAAACTTCAGGGAGAATAAAAGGGCTGATGGTATGCGCAGAACCAACAGCGGGTAATGCAGATAGCAAGGCAATTTTGAGCCATTGATTCATTTCAAGCGTCCTGTAAACTTAAGTTAAAATATTTTACATAATGTACTTGATAACAAGTATCATTATCAATATTATTTTAACAAAATTCAGAGACTATCCGTATGTCCTCATCAAGCAGACGTTCACCCTCAACTCGTGCTGTATTTCGTCTTTCGCCTCTGGTCATGGCATTAGCACTGATATCTCCACTACATAGTTATGCAGAAACAATGCAGGTTTCTGCTGCAAGCAATAATAATATTGAATTGGAAAGTCATCACTTCCATCGTGATCATGTTTTAGGTACATCTTTAGATGTGGTGATTACTGGAACTTCGCAACAAGATGCTGCGCGTGCAACAGCTGCAATCGAAAAAGAAATTTCTGATTTGAATCGAGTGTTATCTACTTGGCAAGATGACAGTGAAATTTCACAACTTAACCAACAAAAACAGCTCACAGCATCTTCGGATTTGTATCAGGTGATTGCTGCATGTGAAGCTTGGCGTGGTAAAACCTGTGGTGCATTTGATGCACGTTTAGGCAATTTGATCACAATGTGGCAACAGGCCAATGGGGTGCTTGAAATTGATCAAAGTACACGTGATCAATTGCTTTCGCAGTTGCAAGACAACAGTGTTCGTTTGGATGAAAAAACAAAAAGTGTGAAAATGGATAGCTCAGTTACTTTTGCACCAGATGGCTATGCAAAAGGCTATATTATTGATCGAGCTTTAATTGCAGCACGTCAAGCGGTCCCTAATTTAAAAGGTATTTTACTGGATATCGGTGGTGACATGCGCGTTTGGGGGACTTCACCCAATCAAGCGGGTTGGAATGTTGGTGTACAAGATGCTTTTCATCACTATGACAATCTAGCCCCAAGCCAAGTTTTAAATTTAAAAGACCAAGCAGTCGCATTCAGTGGTCAAGGTTATCGTAGTTTGGCTGGTCAATCTCATCTTTTAGATCCATATTCAGGTTTGCCAATCCAACATGTTGAACAATGTGTAGTCGTTGGAAAATGTGCTGCGGATGCAGATGCTTTAGCAACAGCCTTGACTGTGATGAAGCCAGCTGAAGGCATGCAACTGATCGAATCTTTGCTTGGTTATGAAGCTCAACTGACACTTTCAACGGGTGAAACGTACCAAAGCACAGGTTGGAATGCGTTGGTTCAACTTCCACAGCAAGCAGATTTTCATAATGTTGCAGCAAATGCTTCAGCAAAATGGCCTGCAGGTTATCAAGCGGTGATCGATTTGGTTATTCCCAAATTGGTTGTGGAAAATTATCGCGCACCTTATATCTCGATCTGGGTGACCGACAGTGATAAAAAACTAGTGCGGACACTTGCTGCTTGGGGCAAAGACCCAAAATGGATTAATTCAAACTATGTATGGTGGCGTCGTTATGGTCGTCAAATAACGAACTTGGATGCAGTTGCTAAACCGTCACGCCAACCAGGTAATTATAAGCTGGCTTGGGATGGTAAAGATGACAATGGTAAAACTGTAGATGCAGGGCAGTATCAAATACATGTTGAAGCTTCACGTGAGCATGGTGATCATTCTTATCAAACCTTTAACTTGGACGTAAAAGCAAAAGCTTCCTCTCAAAATTTACCTGCACAAAAGGAAATTGGTGTCGTCAAACTGAATTTTCAGAAAGTGAATTAATTTGCTGACTATACCTGTTCGGATAAGTGTTTTGATGAAAATTTTGATGAGAGTTTAATTGTGTATCAACGTCGAGATTTTTACCGCCATGCACGTTATGTGCATGGCTGGTTATCAGCTTTTGCTTTTATTGTCTTAATCTTTTTTGCTGTTACGGGATTAATTTTAAACCACCCTGAATGGTTTACCCCTGCAACAGATGAAAATACTGAAACGATTACCTTGCCTGAAAATGTCCTGACTCAAATTAAAGGCCAAGAGAATCCAAGCACTCAAATCGTAGATTATCTACGACAACATCATGCAGTCATTGGTCGTTATAAGAGTGGTGAAGTCATGGACAATGAAGTCATGATTCATTTGGCAAGCCCAGCAGGTTCAACAGATATTTGGGTCACTTTAGACAATGGTCAAGCTGAAATTACGCTTAAACCCGCATCTACCGTTTCATTAATCAGTGATTTGCACCGTGGAAAAAATGCGGGTAAAGCATGGACTTGGCTGATTGATATCAGTGCAATCATCATTACGATCTTGTCATTGGCAGGCTATATCCTATTTTTAAGTATTAAGACTCGCTTAAAAACACATCTTTTCTTGACGGTATTCAGCTTAGCGCTATTGATGCTTCTGGTTTGGACAGTGGTATAAAAGGTTAGAACAATGACACATGCTGTACTGACTGTACTTATATTTTTAGCAATCTTGTTTATATTTCATGGCATTTTTCTGTTGTTTTTATTGAGACCTCAATCAAAACGCAATTTAGCTCAAAATGCAGATGAATATTTAATTGTATATGCAAGTCAGTCAGGGCAGACAGAAAGTTTTGCTTTGCAAACAGCCCAGCAATTATCTGCTTCAGGTTATTTGGTTCAGTGCTTGAGTATTGAACAGGTCAATGCCGCTTTATTTAAACGTAGCTTAAAGATTCTATGGATCGTTAGTACTTATGGCGAGGGTGATGCACCAGATTCAGCACGTCAGTTTGTTAAAAACGTAATGACAAAGTCATTTGATTTAAATGACATTGAGTATGCTGTGTTGGCTTTTGGTGATTCGCATTATGCAAATTTCTGTAATTTTGGTAGACAATTGGATTTATGGTTAACTGAAAACCATGCACAAGCTTTATTTCCCATGATTTGTGTTGATCAACTAAACCCTACAGGTCTGACGGAATGGCAAACTCAACTTAACCTAGTTTTGCCGCAATATTCAGCTCAACCTGTTCAATTGACACAACATTCGTTTCATTCTGTGGTGTTATCTGAACGCCATTTGTTAAATCAAGGCAGTTTAGGGCATCCAATGTATCATCTTGTGTTTACCCAAGTTGAAGCATTATGTTGGAAATCTGGTGATATTCTTGAAATTCAATGTGCCAACACAGATTCACAAATCAAGGATTTTTTAGATCGTTTTAATCTTCAAGACTCAAATGTGTTTCAGGCTAATCATCCAATAGAATTATTGCGGTTTAAGAATTTACGTTCATTTGATGCCATGCAGTATTCAACGGCATTTGAGCAATGGTTGGCACAGGCAGAAGACTTACCAATTCGTGAGTATTCGATTGCCAGTATTACATCACAAAGCCAGATTGAGTTGGTGGTCAGACGAGAAGTTCATCAAACAGGTTTAGGGCTGGGTTCGGGCTATCTTACCCATGCACTGGCTTTAGGTGAGCAAATTTCTTGTCGAGTTCGTTCAAATCCTGCATTTTAACTGGTTCAAAATGATCAACCTATTATTTTGATTGGAAATGGTTCTGGGATTGCAGGCTTGATGTCACATATTCGACAACGCGCAGAATGGTCTTTTCAGCAAAACTGGTTGATTTATGGCGAACGTCAGTACCAAGTTGACCTTGGCTTTGCAGATCAATTGAATCTATGGCAACAACAGTCTGTACTGCCGAAAATTGATTATGCGTTTTCACGTGATACAGATAATCAGAAATATGTACAAGATTGTGTATTGGAGAAATCAGCGCAACTTAAACAATGGATTGAGCAAGGTGCATCAATTTACATTTGTGGTAGTTTAAAAGGAATGGCACAAGGGGTTGAAACAGTATTAATCGATATTTTAGGTGAAAATCAGTTTGAGCAGTTGATTGAACAAAAACGTTACTTACGTGATGTATATTGATTGCGTGATGTTTCTCATTTCTATATAGATGATTAAAGTAGCGAATTAAGAATAGTATTGCGAAAGTAAACTTTATAATTTATGGAACTTATACTTCTCCATAGAAATGAGTATGCATGATTGAAAAGTTTGCAATGCCACACTTTACAATTAAAGTTTAAATAGCTTTGCGTAGGCGATGCCTCACTTTTCGTAGGAGATGCCAAACCTTGCTTTGCAAACAAAGCAGTGCTTTGTTTTTGCTCATGTTGGGCGAGGGGTACGTCCTATACCCCCGCCCAACGGCGACATCCATGTCGCCACACGATAGAACGACCACGTATAATTCATCAATATAAGAGCAAGTCATTGGATATTCAGACCAAAAAATGGGTAGGTATTGAATGCTCATTTTTTACTTATGCAAGATCTAATAATCGACTCAAGAATTAAGCCTAATTCTCAAACCAATATTCACATCAGTACCAGATGTCTAATGTGAATATTCACACAGATAAAATTTACAGCGCAATACTTTGATATTTAGATGCCCAAGGTTGTGCCTGCTCTAACTGTGCTGCCAGTTGCAATAACACATCCTCACGTCCAAAAGGTGCAATAAATTGTGAACCTAAGGGCAGATTATCTTTATTCCAATATAAGGGTACTGACATGGCAGGTAAGCCCGTGATATTGGCCAATTGGGTAAATGGAACCCATTGCAAATTATTTTTAATCATTTGCTCAACCAGCTTACCTTTTGCCAGTAAGTGGGCTTGATCGACTTTGAGCAAGGCTTTTAAAATCGGAACCTGCCAAGATGGTGTTTTTACCTCACCATTTTTCGGTGCCACTGAAGCTGTAGACGGAATTAGAAATAAATCATAACGCTCAAAGAAATGATTCATTCTTGCAACATAAACACCCCAATTATTGAGGTTGTTGATGTAGTCCACAGCAGAAGCTTTGGCGCCAAATGCTGCAATTGCCAGTGTATCTAATTCAAAATCTTGATCTGTTGCACCAAATCGCTGTTTGACTTGATTCACTGTATAAGCGCATTGGCTAAACCATGTGGTAATAAAGTCTTTGGCAAGCGCCATACCGTCAATTTGAGGCGTTGCTTCTTCAACAATATGTCCTAAAGACTCTAAAAGTTTGGCCGTTTTTTGAATGGCTTGTACTGCATCTTTTGAAACTTTGGTTCCAATCGGTGAAACAGTGGAAAAACCAATTCGCAAACGTTTTGGGGCTTTTTCAATGATGTCTAAGTAGTGTTCAGTCGGGCTTTGGATATTGAAAAGAGCAGTACGATCTGAGCCTTGAGTAGCATCTAACATAGCTGCACTGTCACGGACTGATTTGCACAATACATGTTGCATCGCAGCCCCATGCATTGCTTCACTGATTTCAGGTCCCCAAGGTGTACGTCCGCGACTTGGCTTTAAGCCAAATAAGCCACAATACGAGGCAGGAATCCGAATAGAACCGCCTCCATCACTTGCACCTGCAATTGGTACGATACCCGCTGCAACGCCAGAAGCAGAACCTCCAGAAGAGCCGCCACTATTGTGTTTTAAATTCCACGGATTTTTGCAACTGCCCCAAGCTTCAGGTTCAGTGATACCTTTAATGCCAAACTCTGGCGAATTGGTTAAACCAAAAGTAACCACGCCCGATTTTACCCAGCGATTGACGATTTCTGAGTTTTCTTTAGCAATATATTTAGCATTTTTAAATGCTTTAGAACCAGATGAGGTTGCGACACCCGCATATTCTTGATGTAGATCTTTGAGTAAAAATGGTACACCTGAAAAGGGGCCATTCGCATAATTTTGGGTATTTTTTAATGCGTGTTCATAGATCGGAATAACGATCGCATTAATTTTAGGATTTACCTGCTCAGCACGTTGAATTGCGATTTCTAATAATTCATGTGCTTGTACTTCTTTGTTTTGAACAAGCTGTGCTAAACCGATACCATCATATTGAATATATTCTGAAAATTTCATAGCTTTCCCTTGCTGTTTTGAGTTATTGGGCAAATATCTTTTGGTTTTGTTCGATCGTGGTTTCTAAACAAAGTTGATTTCTACCTTTTTCCTTGGCTAAATACAAAGCATCATCAGCCCGTTTAATCAGCTGTTGAAAAGGTATGCAATAGGGTAAAGTCTGATAACTTAAGCCAATACTGACGCTGATATTTAAGCTACGCTGATCATCTAAATGAATCGGGGTATTGAAAACGCTATTACAAATTCTTTGTGCAATGGCAATACTTTGTTCTAAAGATAGATCTTTTAATAATATAGCAAACTCTTCGCCACCTAAGCGACCAAATAGATCATTCGTGCGAATTTGTGCTTTGACTTGATGGGTAAACTCTTGCAAAACATAATCGCCAATCACATGGCCATATTGATCATTAATTTTTTTAAAATGATCTAAATCTAAAACCAAAATCGTGACATTGTGTGCTTGTTGCTTTTCAACATCCTCTGCAATGGTACGTTCACTTTCTTCATAGAAATAACGACGATTGAGTGTGGTAGTGAGACCATCATGATTGGCTAAGTATAAGATTTGGTGATAAAGCTTTTGGCGATTTAAACTGATAATTGCAAGGGTTAAAGGCCCTAAAGCCAGCATCATTAAACCGATGCGTACAGACAGTGTGGTGCCCAAATAAGCATCTGGTGACTGAGCAATATAATATGCAGTCAATGCATTATAGAGCAGCATACACACAATACAGTTAATGATAGAGACAAAGAATAGGTTATAGCTTAGCGCAGCCCAGACCAGTGCTGCAATGGGGAACATAATTGCACCAGGACCCAGGAAAAAATGGGTCAGAATGACGGATAAAATGACTCCTAACAGCGGAAGAAATTTTTCGTATTGAAAAGGCTGTTGTTTAAATTGTTGGATATGGCTCTGAATGGTTTGTTTATCTGGGATTGCCAATATAATCGGTAAAAAGGCAATGACATTGAGGATTTCTCCCGTCCACCACATACCAAAATCAATCCAGATTCTATCCATAACCATAAAGGTGTTTGGTAAATAAGGGACCGTTAAACTTGCGACGATTGGTGAAGCTAAACAACCGCCAAAGGCACTGATTGCAAATAAGTATAAAAATGTTAAGCCTTTATTATATTGTTTATAATCCAGTTTAAAAAATCGAATCAGTCCTAATGTGACCAAGGCATGAGATAGATTGGCTAAAGTCAGAAAGAAGGTGATTAAAAAAGAATTTCCCGTAATCAGATCTGCAAGCATAAAGGCAGTAAATGCGCCAATCCACCCACCTATATTTTTTAAGCGATGAAACCTTAAAAAAAGTCCAAGTAAAACAGCATTTGCGGGCCAAAAAATGGCAAGAAAGGATAAGGGTCTACCAAATATTCCAGCCAATGCGCAGACAAAAATAATCATTGCAATAATAAAAAATGCAGAGATGTTGTCTTTAAGTGCTTGACTTAAATATGCGATAGCTCGAGGCAATTTGCGAACCTATTCTAAAGAGGGATTAATCTCTAAGCCAATATTTTATCTGGCTCTGCTAAGGTATTAATAAGTAATCATATCTATTTATATCGATAAATCAATAGTTTTAGTTACCTTAATTCGAGCCTGTCACAAAAATATTTTTGCTTAGAATAAACAATAAAGATTGTTCATATATGGTTAATTTTACATGTTTTATTCTAAATCTATGCTAATTTATGTCTGATGAAATATTACATACAGACTTGGTATGAAAAAAACAGCACTTATAATTTCTTTATTGCTTAGCCTTTCACCTTACGTTAGCGCTGAAAAAGTTCAACCTCAAGCAACCAATCCTGCGACTGTGGCTGCAACCAATACCACAAGTACAATTCGTATAAATACTCGCCCTGAAATTTTAGGCTTATGGGGCATGGAAATTCCAGAAAATAAGAAATGTACAGAATATTATAATTTCCGCGGTTCCAATGAAGTGGTGGTGAATAGTGCCAAAGAGTGGTCAATCGGTTTGTTTGATTATCAGCCTTCACCTGATAATACGCTGGAGAAGCCACCCGCATTAATCATGCAAATTCGCTATGAAAATAATGAAACAGATTGTTCGGGGCGTAAAGAAGATCAGTCTGGTGAAGTTACCCAATATTTCGTAAAGTGGATTAATAATAACACCTTGAATTTTTGTATTTCTGACAAAGGCGATCAGTGCTTTGCTACTTTACGTAGAGTCTTGCCTTAAGTTGATTTAAAGCATCAATGCTTGTGTAAATAATCAAGCATTTGCTTTTAAATAAAAAACCTCTGATTTTACAGAGGTTTTTTATTGGTTTTTTACTGGATTAGGGGATGCATATTAAGCATCTTTTTCATGACCTTGAACTTGTTTTAACAAGTGTTTTTCAAGATAGTGAATATCCATTGCTTGTGAACAGAAGTTTTTGTCTTCAAGGATCAGATCTTTATGTAAAGGAATATTGGTTTTAATTCCAGTTAAGATCATCTCATCTAAGGCTTGTTTCATACGGGCAATCGCAGTTTCACGATCTTTACCATAAGAAATCAACTTTGCGATCATTGAGTCATAATACGGAGGAATGCTATATCCTTGATAGATATGAGAATCTAAACGGATACCTGCACCGCCTGGCGCATAAAATGATTCAATTTTACCTGGTGATGGTAAGAAGGTCGACGGATCTTCTGCATTGATACGGCATTCAATCGCATGACCTTCGATTTTAATATCTTCTTGTTGAAGATTTAAACCTAGACCAGCAGCGATACGTAATTGCTGTTCAATAATATCTACACCAGTCACTTGTTCTGTCACTGGATGCTCAACTTGAACACGGGTATTCATCTCGATAAAGAAGAATTCACCATCTTCAAATAAGAACTCAAAAGTACCAGCACCACGGTATTGCATCAACTTACATGCATTGACACAAGCTTCAAGAATATGCGCGCGGGCTTCTTCTGGTAAACCCGGTGCAGGTGCTTCTTCAAGCACTTTTTGATGGCGACGCTGTAAAGAACAGTCACGATCATATAAATGAATCGCTTGACCATTACCATCTGCTAAAACTTGTACTTCAACATGACGTGGTTTTTGCAGGAAACGTTCCATATAAACCGTATCATCACCGAACCACATTTCAGCATCACGTTGTGCAGCTTGAACAGATTCAAGTAATGTATCGACACGTTCAACAATACGCATTCCGCGACCACCACCGCCTGAAGCAGCTTTTACAATCAGCGGGAAACCAATTTCTTTGGCTTCAGCCAACGCATTGTTGGGTGTCACTGCATGTGCTGAACCAGGAACTGTTGGTACACCCGCTTTACGCATCGCCGTAATTGCAGAAACTTTATTTCCCATTAGACGAATATGTTCAGGACGCGGTCCAATGAAAATAAAGCCTGAGTTTTCTACAATTTCTGCAAATTCAGCATTTTCAGATAAGAAACCATAACCGGGATGGATGGCATCTGCGCCCGTAATTTCTGCTGCGGTAATAATGGCAGGAATGTTTAAATAGCTTTCGCTACTTGCACCTGGACCTATACATACTGCTTCATCACAAAAACGTAAATGCATCAAATCTTTATCAGCATCTGAATAGATGCCGACAGTTTTGATTCCTAAAGTTTTGCAAGCTCGAGTGATGCGTAACGCAATCTCACCTCGGTTTGCAATTAAAACTTTTTGCAACATATCAACCCCCGAGGTATTACGCGCGGTAGCGGAATAAAGGTTGACCGAACTGGATTACATCACCATTTTTTACTAAAATTTCTTCAACTACACCACTTTGAGTTGCTTCAATTGGGTTCATAATTTTCATTGCTTCGATGATCCCGAGGGTTTCACCTGCAGAAACAGTTTGACCTACATTTACAAAGGGTGCTTCACCAGGACTTGGTGCTGAATAGAACACACCAACCATTGGAGACGTTTCTACTGCACCACGAGAGGCAGCTTTAACTACAGGCGCTTCAGCGGTTGGGAGGGCAATAGGTGCTACACCAGCAGCAACCACAGGATTACGGCGAGTTAAAGCAATCGATTGATCGCCTTCTTTCACTTCAATTGCTTGAAGATCAGATTCGATCATCAAATCGATGAGCTTTTTAATTTTGCGAATATCCATGGGTTCGTATTCCTAAATTATGATTGGGTTGAAGATTTAAGTTTTTCGATGGCGAAATCAAGTGCAAAAGAATAGCCTTTGGCACCTAAACCACAAATGACGCCAACGGCTTTATCTGATAAATAAGAATGATGTCTAAATGCTTCACGTGCATGAACATTAGAAAGATGTACTTCAATAAATGGAATCGCAACGCCAAGTAGGGCATCACGTATAGCGACTGAGGTATGGGTCAACGCGGCAGGATTAATAATGATAAATTTTATGCCGTCTTGTTGTGCTTGGTGAATACGATCGACCACAGCACCTTCCCAGTTGCTTTGAAAAGTATCTAAACTTATATTGGCTTGACGTGCTTGGAGACTCAATTGTTGGTTAATGTCATCCAATGTGAGGTGACCATAGACCTCAGGTTCGCGCTTTCCTAGCAAGTTTAAGTTTGGTCCGTGAATGACCAAAATGGTCGAACTCATTGAGAGTGCTCCAATTCAAAAGTCGCAAAAAAAATTGCAAGATGTCTGCAAAGTTTGCATATTATGGCATATTTTTCCACAAATACTTTATATTTTCTTTGAATCGTCGCGGAAACGCAGTGCCTTGTATGGGCTATATAATGTTAATTTTGTCTGTAAATGGCAATGTTAAAATATGACATTTTTAGCAGATGTTTTACAGAGACTTCATTTTAAACTGAGTGACCAAAACTATTCATTTGATTTGTGTAACAGCCATATGGCTATCGTCAATAGATAAGATCTCACTACAACGTGTTGTATAGCTTGGAGACCGATTTTGCTGACGCATTTTCCATGTTTCTTGGTTGGAATGATAACCCACTTGTATACAGTCTGAGCCAAAGCGTTGTTTCATGCTTGAGAGCGTATCCATAAGCTGATCACGTTGCTGAATAAAGTCTACAGGATGCCATAAGTCATTGATGTGCTGGCTTTTGCTATGCAGTGCTGAGAACATCACAGCAACTTTTACATACTTTAAATTTTCTTTAAATAAAACATCAATTTGCTGTAATGCTGACTTGGTTAAAATCATCAAATCGTCTGTTGCATACATCAAACCAATGACACTGCTTTGTGCCTTTTTATAGGGCGCCTGTGCAACTTTTTCATATAAGGAAACATGCACAACTGCACACAGTTGTCGTTGCTTGCTCAGTCGTTGATGTGCACGATTGACATGGAAAATAATGGCTTGTTTGATAATCTCAACATTGTTTAGAGCAGAAGCAAAACTGCGTGAGGAAAGGATGCGTTTGGAGGGAATGTCTGCATCGTCCAAAGCAATGCAGGATTGACCTTTTAGCTCACGAATGGTGCGTCCAATGACCACTGAAAACTCGCGTGCAAGGTAATGTTCATTGGCAAAAGTTAAGTCATAGCAATTATAAATATTATAAGCTTGTAAGCGTTTGCTGGTTTTACGTCCAACGCACCAGACTTCTGCAACACTGGTTTCAAGCAGTAGGCCTTCAAAACTGCATAAATCTAAACCAGTCAGGTCACAGACGCTATCAAAGCCTCCTCGTTTCTTGGCAAAATTGTTGGCAAGCTTGGCTTGGGTTTTACTATAGCCAATACCAATGCAACAGGGCAGACCAAGCCATTTTTGGATGGTTTTGATGAGCTTTCTACAGTAATCCTGTAGATCGAATAAGTCTTGGTAAGAGCTGAGATTGATAAAACATTCATCAATAGAGTAGGCTTCCAAATCCTCATCTTTAAAAAAAATCTTTAAAATTTTAAAAAAACGATCTGAAAAATCACCATATAAAGCATAGTTACTTGAAAAGGCGAGTACCCCAGCTTTTTTAGCTTGTTGTTCAACTTCATGCCAAGGGATTGCCATATCTATGTTTAACGCCTTGGCTTCATTGCTTCGTGAAACGACACAACCATCATTATTGCTTAAGACGACAACTGGCTTATTATTTAAACTGGGGTTAAATACGCGTTCGCAACTGACATAACAATTGTTAATGTCGATCAAAGCAAAAATTTGTTCGCTCATGGGCTGTCTTGAAAAAGTTACAGATTCAAGTGAAATATTAAAAGATGTTTAAAATAAATTCAAATCAAATCTAGTGTGGATTTGTTCATCCTTTGGGCTGGATGATTAAATAGTCGATGTAGTGAGAGACAAAACTGACTAAGCACTGTTGAGCTTCGTAGTGGTTTAAGTAATTTAAGTAAAAATGCTGCATAGAGAAGTGGTTCTTTTAAAAGGTATATCTTAAATTGCAGCTTACAATGTCGAAAAATGAAACATCTCAATCCTTGTATAGAAAACTGAGAGGGCTAAATTAACAGTTGTCGTCGATTTGTACGGCATATCCCAATATTGAAAAGGATGGATATGAAAATGGCTAATCAACAACATAATTCTCAACAGAATCAGCAACAGAATCAACAACACAATCAGCAACAAAACCAGCAGAATGACCAACAAGGTCAACCTAACCAATCTAATCAGCAGCAGAAGCAACACAGTCAGCAAGATCAACAATCTAATCAACAAAACCAGCAAAAGCAACAATCCAACCAACAGGCTCAACAAAATCAGCAAAGCCAACACAAGCCTCAGCAAAAATAGGGCTTTGAACTCATCTTAATCGTAGCTTATAAATGACAAAACGCCTCAACTGAGGCGTTTTGTCATTTTAGCTATTTTGAATTTTAAGCTTCTTCATTTTTAAGTGTCTTGATTTTAAGCTTACGTTGCCGATCACTTGAATCGTTTATTGCTTTGATCAAGGATTTTATGGAGACCTTCATTTATATTTATACATTGATTAAATTGGGCAAAATGGTGTATTTCAGTGTTTAGTGCGCTAAAGAAATGTGCTGGGTCCGCAATAGTATGATTGAGATGCTGTGGTTCAAGATGTAGGCTGATGACTTCAAATTGATTTTTTGCCCGATGTGCTTTGCAATCGATACGTCCCACAATTTGATCCCCATATAAAATAGGTAAACAAAAATATCCAAATACACGTTTAGGTGGCGTCACATAACATTCCAACCGATAATCAAATTTAAACAGGGTATTTAAACGGTCACGATGTATCACCAGATTGTCAAAAGGAGAGAGAATTTTGACTTTTAACTCAATATTGGGGATCTGCTCTAAGGCATCGGTTTGGATATAAAGATTTTGACTCTCTTTGTCACTACTGCCTAATTGAGCTAAAGTGGTGATCACGCCAGCATCTAATTGTTCATTGACGATGTCACGCATTGCCTCACGAATCTTTTGCCCAACTTTTAAATGCAACAATTGCTTCCATGCAAACACGCCATGTGCGCGGAGCGTGGTATTGAACAAGTAGCGGGCATATTCCTCTAGTGTAGGAACACTCAGATCAAGATGACTTGGGATACAATATTCGGTCAGTTGATAGACTTTTTCCATACCATTACGTTCAGAAATCATCAAATCGCCTTGCATAAACAATTGCTCAATCGAACGACGCGCTAAACTTGAGTTCCACCAGCCCCCTGAATTTTGCTTATTGCCTTGTTCAATGTTGCGTAATCGAATACTGCCTTCAGCTTTCGCCCGAGCCAGAATCTCATTCATAAAAGCTTGATCACCGCGATTAAAATAACGATGCTCACCATTTCTAATCGATGTCATATGAGGAAGTGCATAGCGATAATCTTGCATTGGTAAATAGGATGCTGCATGAAACCAATATTCAAAAATATGCTGCTGTTTGACCAGTTGATTTAAGTGGCTTTGCTGATAATCTGGAACACGGCTCCATAAAATATGGTGGTGGGCACGTTCTACTACAGAAATTGTATCAATCTGAACATAGCCAAGATGTTCAATCGCATGGCGTGTTCCAGATAATCCTGTACCAAAGGAAGCAGGTGAAATTAGGCCTTGATGAGAGAGTGCCAGACGTCTTAATGATTCAATCATAACAATTATTTTTTAACCTATTTTTAGTGATTCTTGGTTGCCATGTGGGTATCGCAAATGAAGCTTGAAGATGAGTAGCACAAACAAAGGCTATGACGTTCAATGATCATTTTAATTTTTTAAGAATACAAGTAACGACACCCCAAATCATAATTTGTTCTTCACTGTGTGGGTGAATATCTGGAAAATCAGGATTTTCTGCTTTGAGCCAAATATCATAAATTCCTGTAGATACTTTAACTTGCATAAAGCGTTTGACTGTAAATTCATTGTTGATTAATGCCAAAACAACATCGCCGTGTTCAGCCTCTAGGCTACGGTCAATTAAAATTTCATCTCCAATTTCAATACCTGCATTTTTCATTGATAAAGAGTTAACTTTTAACATAAAGGTTGCAATAGGGTTATGAATTAAGTGTTCATTTAAATCAATTTTCTTTTCTGTATAGTCTTGAGCGGGTGATGGAAAGCCTGCTGCAACGGTTTCCAAAGGATAGGGAATACTGATGTTGCTACGAAATTCAATTGTACGTAAATCTTGCTTTGAAATAGGCTCGATAATAGAAAGAAGAGAATTGATTGTCTTAAAATTTTCCCTTACAGAGCGATCACTTAACTTCGATGGTGGAGTCAAATTTGGCGGCATCACGATTCACCTTGAAAGTGTAACATAATCAAGTTTAACAAAATAAACGCGTGATGCAAGATTCTTTTGGTGAATTGATTGTGATTGTCAAACTGTCGGCTTACAATTTGACAAAATCCAATCGTTCGGAAATGTACATGTTGCAAGATTTTGTAGAAGAACAGAAATTAGTGTGTGAAGAATTTGACTCTCGATATATCAAAGTCAATGAAACGGATCTCGTAGCTATCGCTAAGCAAACCTTAAGTAAAGAACCGATCGTGGGTTTACGTAAACAGCCTGATGCTGAAAATGTGTCATGGTTTATTTATGGTGGTGAGTTGGAAGAGGGTGAAGATTTTTTTGATGTGATCAGTGTAAAAGAGCTTGAAGAGGTTTTTCCTGATGCGATCCCTTATCTGGCTTTGGAACAAGGCTTTAGATTTATGATAGATGCTGATGAATACGAAGATGTATGGAAAGCAGATATTTTATAAATAAAAGGTTTGCTTAAGCATGATCTATAGATTTACTTTGACCCTCTGCAGTATTGTTCTGAGTAGTGGATTGAGCACGCAAAGTTTTGCTGAACCATCCGCGCAAAAACTCACCCAAGAACAGTATGACCAATGTATTCAAACCTATACTGATCAAGTCAATGCAACTAAACATATCTTGGATGAAGCGCATAGCACGATCACTGCGATTGAACAGCATAAAGCATTTTGTTCACGTTTAGATGCTTATCAAGCGATTGCTAGGATTTCGAAAGAAAATTTAGAACTGGATACGGCTAACATGATGTTGATGATCGCCAATAATTTTTTAGATCGACAAAAGCAAAGTATTGAGCAGTCAGGAATGACGCTTGAGCGATTTTGTTCGATTAAGAAATAAACAAAATGTCATTTAAGCCTTATTTTAGTCAGAAAATGATATTTAATTGGCTGAAAATGATAAGTTGTTTTTAAAAAAATGATCAATAATAGACGCATTAAAGCAGTACAAGATTTGATTTTCCCTGGTCTGTATTTTGTGTGGCTTTAAGCGTCAATCGTATGATTGACGCACCCTAAACTCGCTTAATTGCGAGTTTTTTAATGCATTTTTTTATGGATTTTATTTACAAAATATCGGAAAAAGATAGCAAACCGATTAAAAAGAAAAATAACCATTCAAAGAGACACTGACAAATCAACAATAGTTTACTTTTGAGCAGAATGTTTAAAAAGAATAGAAAGACAAGTCATGATCGTGCATAAAGCCAAACAGGCCGAAGCACTTGAACAAAAGCTGAAAATTTTGCTATATACTACAATCATATAAATAAAGTGAGTCATTCATTTTGTTGACGATTTTTTATTCTATGCAACAAGCATTACCACAATATTTTTATTTTGGGCAGATGTTGTTACTGTAAGATTGTTCGCATGAGCAGTATAAATTTTTTATTATCATTTTGTCGTCAAGAGAATATGGATTTGTATGAATTCACTCATCAGTCAAATCGTGAGGTTGTTGTTGTATATGTATTGAATAAATTCTTTAATTAATCAAGTGATTAATATCTCTATAAATTTTTATTTAAAGGATTTTTATGAAACCGATTCGTCTATCGCCATCTCTGACTTTAGCTTTGTTACAAGCGCGAGAAGCTACAATGATGCATTTTAGACCGATTTTAAATGAAATGGGTTTGACTGAGCAGCAATGGCGTGTGATTTCTGTACTTTATCAATATGATGAACTTGAAAATAATCACTTGGCTGATTTGACATGTATTTTAAGACCCAGTTTAACGGGAATTTTAAATCGTATGCTTGATCAAAATCTGATTAAGAAACGAAAAGATCTACATGATCAACGGGTCAGTTTGATTCAGTTGAGTGATGAAGGTAAAAGATACTTTGAGACGCAAGCGGTGAAAATGGAAGAAAGCTATACAGATATTCAAACACAATATGGTGCAGAGAAAATCCAGCAGCTTATGGAATTGTTAAACGATCTCTCAAAAATAAAACCACGATAAATTTCAAGTGAAACAAAGGTTTAGGGTTTAAAGTTGCATGTCACTCAATTCATTTTAAATATACAAAACACCCTAATCAAAAATGAGTGGGTTTTAATCACTCATTTTTATCATTGTTTAATCAAATAACTTTTTAATGTCTTTCGGTGCGCCTTGCTGGCTTTGAATTTCACCTTTTGCATCTTTCCATACCATTGCAGGAGTAGCATAAAAACCGTATTTATCCATGAGTTTGGTATTTTCATCTAACTTTTCAGATAACGTCTTAGGAATACTCTTCATTTCCACCAATTTATTCTTACCGTTGCTTAAATTGTATTGTTTGAAAATTTCTGCAGGATTGGCATTGTTTAAAATCGTTGCGGCTTGTCCTTTACTGCTTGGGCGAATGACTCCAACCATAATATGACGTAATTGAACTTTTCCTGAATCTACATAGGGACGTGCTTGTTGCCAAAAAGTATGACAGTAGGGGCAGTTTGGGTCATTAAATACATAAACGACTTTTGGCGCATTGCTATCGCCGTCTTGAATCCAACTTGATTTTTCTAGGCTTTTCCAAATTTCATCTAATACTGCACCTTTAACATGGGTGTTAATCGCTTCTTCTGTTAAATTTTTTCCTGAAGCATTAAATAGGTCACCAACGATATAGTGCTTTTGATCTTTTGAAATAAAGATTGTCGATGGATATTCATCTTTATAGCCCGTCCAACCTTCTAAACCCTCGGGTGCATCTATTTGCTTAACAAAGTTATAACCTTCTTTTTCCAATTTATTTTTGAGGAAATTTGCATCAGCAGCAAACAAAGAGCCACTTAACACCAAACCAAGCGAATAAATACCGAGTGTTTTTAAATCAATCATCAAGATGACTCCTAAGGTTAAAAGCAATAATTCTTTAATCAATGCCAATGAAATAAATTATTCCGAAACTATCCTTTGAACTTTTTGGTGAAGTGCTGCATGAGTAAGTTCGCCCATATGTGTATCGATTAATTTGCCTTGTGCATTAAAAAATAAGGTGCTAGGTAAGCCAAACATTCCCATTTTTTGTGCCGTTACACCGTCAAAGTCCAGTAGAACCCAATGCAAATTAAGTTTGTGTTGTTGCAAATACGTTTGCACCGTTTTGGCATCTTCATTCTGATTAATAAAGACAAATTGCACATTGGGATATCTTTGTTGAGCATCATTTAATACAGGCATTTCACGTCTGCATGGCGGACACCAACTGGCCCAAAGATTAATTACTGTGGGTTTGCCGAGGAACTGAGTCAGCTCAACATGCTCTTGTTGAAGATTCACTAAATTGACTTGAGGAAATTGTTGGTATTGCAATTGTACCTGTTGATATAAATATTGACCTGAAATGAAAAACAGGGCAAAAGCTGCAAAGAATAGTGCAATAAAGCTTTTCTTTAGAGATCGATTTTTCCAAACCATCCATAGCCCAGCGCAAGCAATTCCCACATAAAGATGAAAACCTTTATCTTGAATCTTCAATATTTCAATTGGATGCTCTAAATAAACATCTAAATTGAGTAAGACAAAGCCGGCTCGTGCAGATAACAAGCCAACCAAGAATGCAGACCAAATCGAATCTTTAAACGCAGCCCATTGAAAATTTGAAATGCTAAAATATTGAAAGCTAAACTTTCCAATTACCACACTCATCAGTATCGCAAGCATGAGGATGGTTAATCCCCATGGCAACATAATCGGTCCTAAATGAATTGCTTGTGCAGTGATCATGGAGAGTTCTTAACGTCCTGTGTGTATTTTTTCAGTTTGTTGAATAAGTTGTGGTGCTGAGAAGGTACCTGTAAAGCGCAATTCACGGATTTCTTGTGCATTGCTATTTAAAAACAGCATGGTCGGCGGACCTAAAATTTCACGTTGTTTTAAAATGATGTCTTGTGAGGCGTTGTATTCGGTTAAGTCTAATTGGATAAGCGTGAAGTTTTTCAATGCCTCTTGTACATCGGTACGTGGGAATACCTCTTTTTCAATCGGTTGACACGCCACACACCAGTCCGCATAGACATCAATAATGATTGGTTTGCCTTGCTGTTTGGCATTGACCAAAGCCTGTTCTAATTGTTCAGCTGTGGTCACTTTGTTCCAAACTAAATGTTCTGTTTGGCTATGTTGAATTTGATAAGCAGAATAACTTTGTTGAATATTCCAAAAACCAGACACTAAACTGGTAATAGCGATAATGGCAAGAATAACTTTATTGACTGTTTTTTCACTGTCGCGTAGAGCAATAAAGAGATAGATTGCCAATGCAATACACAGCAAGGCAAAAATTGCAGCATACACAGTCGAAGGCAGCATAGGGCGAATAAAGTACAATGCAACCATCAGCATAATAAAGCCAAAACTGACTTTAATCCGATCCATCCATTTACCTGGTTTTGGTAATAATTTAGAACCAAATACACTGGCGATAAATAAAGGTAAACCGATACCTAGACCGAGAATAAATAAGTACAAACCACCTAATACAGCACTTTGAGTTTGTGAAACAAATAATAATGCGCCAGCAAGTGGGGCACTCATACAAGGGCCAACAATAAGTGCTGATAATGCACCCATAACTACAGCACCGAGCACTGTCCCAGCTTTTTGATTATTTTGCAGATGACTTAATTTATTGGTGATGAATTGCGGTAAGTTTAATTGATATAAACCAAATAAATTTAAAGCTAACACAACAAATAAAACTGCAAATAATGAAACGATCCAAGGGCTTTGGAACCAACGTTGAAAGCTATAACCAATTTCAGCAACCACAATCCCCATAATGGCGTAAACCACAGCCATACTCACTACAAAGCACAAGGCAATCACAACAGCTTTATAACCTTTCGCGCGTTGAATGATGATGCCAGAGAGAATTGGAATAAGTGGCAGCGAGCAAGGTAAAAACGCCAGTAAAATACCTAAACCGAAAAACACCAATAAATTTAAAAACAGAGAATCTTTAGACAATAGTTTAAAGAATGATTGATCATCATTCCATTGTAATGACGATGTAGTGTTTTTAGTGTCCGTATTGCTGTTTAAATCAGCAGAATTTTCTGTATCTGTAATTGCATTGCTACTTGCAACAGAAGCGTTGGGGTCGATTAGATTTGCAGTGTTGTCTGCTTCATTGGCAGTTTTTTGTCCAAGCTGAGTGGTTTGATCATCCAATGCTTTGTTTGGAACTGGTTTTTCAACAGTTGAATTGACTTTAGTTTCAGTGCTTTCTTTGAGTTTTTTATCTTGAGTTGGAACATTATCAGACTGGTTGAGTAATGTGCTATTTGAATTATTATTGAATAGGTGCTTAGACGATGTATTGCTTTGTGGTAATAAGCCATCTGCATCAGTTGCAATAGTTTTTCTTTGTAATGGATAACATAAACCATCCGCAGAACAACCCTGATACATCACTAAATATTGTGAATTTGGTTTGACCTGAATCTGTGTAGTCACATTTTCATAATGAACTTCTGTTTTCCCAAAGGTTGGATCATCTTTGATATGACCTTTGGGGAGGCTTAAAGGTACAGCTTTATTGTTGACTGTTACTTTAAATTGATCATGATAAAGGTAATAGTGAGGTGCAACTGTCCATTTCAATTGTGCTTTATTTTCTGAAATTGATTCAGCAGAGAATTGAAAAGCTTGATCTGGGGGGAGAAACTCAGGATTTGCGTGGCTGATGGTACTTAGACTCAACAAAGTAAAACCACATACACTGAGCAAGGTTCGCAACTTCATAATTCCATATCTTTGTTTCATTTACAGCCATTATCCATAATTTCAGATAAAGAAGGCATTATTCTAAGTTTTTCTTTGTAAAAATACCGTTAAAAGCATTCAGCTCCATTTTGCTTAAGTTTTTGAAAAATTTGTCCATCATCAGGATAGAGTCTGTCGAATTGGGTCATTTTCTTGGTTTTTTTGCTGGTGTAATTGACATTGTAAAGCACAGCACCTTGATAAACGATTTCATAAGTTCCTGTTTCTTTCTGATTGATTATTTCTTTATAGAAATCGTGAAATTCACTTGGTCTACCTTGTGCTGTATCAACAGCATCATAGTGGGTAAATTTTAACGAGATTTTTTTCATATAAGGATAATATTGAACTGTTTTGACTTTTGGAAATTCTTCCTCAGAAATAAGCAGAAGATTATTGTTTTGACTTTCTTTAAAGCAAAAATATGGAGTAGTTTGCTTTGCATAAACAGGCAAAGGGAGAAGACACATTACCGTTATAAATAGCCTAAGCGATTTCATATATTTTCCTCAAAGTTTTTCTTGTTATTATTCATAGATTTTTCCAGCCATTAAAATATCTGCAAAAATTTTCCATGGGATGTGCTCTGGTTGTGGCTGTTGGGTATTTGCATAAAAAACCTCCATATCTTCCATCCAATTGTGCATTGCTGCTAAAAAACTTTGCAAATCTTTATTTTCCCATTGTTGAATATTTTCAAGATGATCTTGTTTGAGATTATCTAAAAATGTTAAAAAATCTTGTTTGGTTTTTATTGCATTAATTTTCATAAGCATCATTTCTAATTTACAGGATAAATTGTTGTATAAATATAGGCCATCTCGCACGTTTTTTGCATTCCAACAATTGAAATTAATTTCAACTAGACCCATATAGAAATTAGTCAACAGTACAGAACAGACACTTTGTGAAATTTGATTGATGATCAAGCTCACGATAACAAGTCGAAGCTCAACAATAGGATTAGGACATCATATGAATATCGCGGCAAACCCAGTAGTTGAAGCAGATCAAACTATATATTTAAAAGATTATCAAAAACCTTCATATGTTGTAGATTCAATCAATCTCGATATTCAAGTTTATGATGACCATACCAATGTAAACAGCAAATTAGTCATGAAACGCCAAGCAGCAGGAGATATGGTATTGCTTGGACGCGATCTTGAGCTTAAATCAATTTCTATTAATGGTAAGCAGCTTACTGAAAGTGAGTATAAGCTTGATTCTGAGCAACTGGTAATTGCCAATGCGCCAGATGAAGCCATCGTTGAAACATCTGTGGTTATTCATCCTGAAACCAATACACAACTCGAAGGATTATATCTTGCGGGGAGTGATTTATTTGTCACTCAAAATGAGCCAGAAGGTTTCCGTAAAATTACGTTCTATCCTGACCGTCCAGATGTCTTATCTGTGTTTAACACTCGTGTAGAAGCCGATAATAAATATCCTGTGCTTTTGGCAAATGGTAACTTGATTGAAGCGGGTAAAACTGGTGATGAACGCCATTATACCATTTGGGAAGATCCAACTAAAAAACCAGCCTATTTATTTGCCTGTGTGATTGGTGATTTAGCGGTTTTAAAAGACCGTTATACCACTTCAGAAGGTCGTGATGTGGCTTTAGAAATCTATGCAGAAGAAAAAGATATCCCAAAATGTCATATTGCGATGGAAGCGTTAAAGCATTCTATGCGTTGGGATGAAGAACATTATGGACGTGCATACGATCTAGACAATTATATGATTGTGGCAACCAGTCAGTTCAATATGGGCGCAATGGAAAATAAAGGTTTAAATATTTTCAATACATCATGTGTGCTTGCTGATGAAGAATATACCACTGATGCCGCAATCATGCGTGTACAGTCTGTAATTGCTCATGAATATTTCCATAACTGGACAGGTAACCGTATTACTTGCCGTGATTGGTTCCAATTGTGTTTAAAAGAAGGCTTAACAGTTTTCCGTGATCAGTCTTTTTCAGAAGATTTACAATCGGCTGCAGTGCAACGTATCGACGATGTTGCGGTGCTTAAAGCGCATCAATTCCCAGAAGATGCAGGCCCATTATCGCACCCGCCACGTCCAGATCATTTTGTGGAAATCAATAATTTCTATACTGCGACAGTGTATGAGAAAGGTGCGGAAATTAACCGCATGATGTCAACTTTATTGGGTAAGGAAAAATTCCGTAAGGGTACCGATGAATATTTTCAACGTCATGATGGTCAAGCGGTCACTGTTGAAGATTGGGTTGCTGCCTTAACTGCGGGTTCAGGTGTCGATTTATCTGCATTTTTAATCTGGTATAACCAACCAGGAACGCCAAAGCTTGAAGCGAAAGGTGAATATGATGCGAGTACTCAAACTTATCGTCTAAGCTTTAAACAAAGTTTAAAATCCCATCCTAAATATCCAAACTTAAAAGCTGTACCTATTCCTGTGGCTTTAGCATTGTTTAATGCAGAAACAGGTGAGCAGTACACCCTGCATTCTGAGGCTTTATTTGAAAATGGGGTAAAAGATGGGGTGTATTTGTTTGATCAAACAGAAGCAAGCATTGAATTTATAGGTGTGACCGAAAAGCCTGTAGCATCTTTATTACGTAATTTCTCAGCACCGGTAAATCTTGAATTTAACTATTCAGATGAAGAACTTGCATTCTTATTGCAATATGAAACCAATGGTTTTAACCAGTGGCAAGCAACACAGACTTTGCTTGAGCGTATTTTGCTTAATGGTCATGATGCTCAAATTTATGTAGATGCAATTAAACAGACCTTACCAAATGTAATTGAAAAAGACCCGCTATTGGCGTCACGCTTATTTGATGTACCAAGTGAAGGTTATTTGGGTAGTCGCATTGATCAAGATTATAATCCTTTGATTGTAAATGAAGCACGTGAAGCCTTGTTGAATCAATTGGCTAAAGTCTTGGGTGACTTTGTTAAAGAAACATATTTATCACTTGATCCAGATTCACAAAATGAATTTTCACAAGCAATGGGTGTTCGTGCTCTAAAAAATATCATGTTGAGTTTTATGGCGCGTCAGGGGGATACCGCAGTATTTGATTTGGCTTATGCACAGTATGAAAATTCTGTGAATATGTCTGAGCGACTCGGGGCACTTAAAGTATTGGTATGGAATGATGCTCCACAAGCAAAAGCAGCCTTAGCGGACTTCTATAAGCGCTTTAAGGATGAAGCATTGTCATTAGATCAATGGTTTATGATTCAAGCAGCGCATCCGAAAGCAACGGCTGAAACGATTCAGTATTTAACTTCACATGCTGATTATGATTTAGGTACACCTAACCGTATTCGTTCGGTAAGCGGTGGTTTAAATGCCAATCCTGTCAATGCATGGAGTTTTGGTGTTCAGCATTTTGTTGATTTGGCGAAATATTTGGATGAAAAGAATCCAATTGTTGGCTCTCGTTTACTTCAAGTCCTTACACGTTGGTATACATTAGCTGAACCACAACGAAGTGAAGTAAAAGCCGCACTTGAAGGATTAAAATCTCAAGTGAAATCAAAAAATGTTAGTGAAACATTAAATAGTATGTTAAGTGTTTAATTACTAATAATTTTTTATTTAATTATATTTGTAATGCTATTTCTCTTATTTTTATAGGAGAAATAGCATGTTTAGAAGTTATAAAGTTATTGAACATTTAGATTGATTATCTATCTATTCTTTAAAAGTTTCATTTAGAGCCTGTTGCACCGCATCTACACGTGACTTACAGGCTTTATATGCAGACATGGACTCTTCCACAATCTTCATCAAATTATCAATATCAGGTTCTTCTTGAGATTCTAATAATTCAGCATTTTTCTTTAGAATGTCATAACCTTCTTTAAATGTTAAATCTTGTTTAGCCATTGCTTAATACCTGTGTCACATTTGCGTTGATCGTACCATCCAATAACTCTACTTGGATGCGATCAGTTGAAATTTGTTGAATAGAACGAATGGCTTTACCATCACTACGGACAATAGCATAACCTTTGGCCATCACATGACGTGGATTTTGCAAAAGCGTTTCGCGCATGAGTGATTCAACTTGATTGGATGCCAATTTAATCAGTTGTTGTGCCAAATACTGAACAGTACCTTTCATCAAATCTAAGCTCTTATTTACCTCATTGATCTGCCCTTGAGAAAGCGTTTTAATGACTTTGATGTACTGATCATTCTGGCTTTGATATGCAGTGATTTGATGCTGAGATAACAGTTTAATCTTATGTAGAGAATCTAGCACATCTTGAGCGCGCTCTACGATTAGATTTCGAATACCTCCAATCACTTTACTCGGTGTATCAAAAGAACGGTTCGCCACTTCATCTAAAATGGTTCTATCTTTTTCATGACCTATACCTACCCAGATCGGAACAGAGCGTTTGCAAAGTAGCGCAGCGAGATTGTAGTCATTGAGATAGGCCAGATCATTGACTGCACCTCCACCACGAATAATCACAATAAGATCTGGTGGGGTATTGAGGTCTTTCGCCCATTGTCGTAATGCATTTGCTAAAGCTTCAGAAATACTTGTCGCTGCAGTGTTCCCCTGAAACGTTGCCGTATGATAGACAAAATGACAAACCCCAGCTTGATCGAGAGCATCTGCATCTTTCTTAAAGTCACCCAAGCCAGCAGCATTTTCAGGAGCAATGACGAGCACATTTTGAATATCAAATGGAGCAGGCAGTAATTTATTTTTATTGAGTAGACCTTCGCTAGTCAGTCTTTCTAAAATTTGTTGATAACGCCGTGCGATATCACCTAGGGTATAACTTGAATCTATTGCTTCAATATTGACTGAAAAACCGTATTGGGGACTAAATACAGCTTTCACTTTAATCAGTACATTGAGATCACGAGAGAGTTCAACACCACTTTCTCGTTCAAACTTTAATACCATTTTGGCAGCAGAGAATTTCCAGATTGTTGCCTTACAACTGGCAATGACTTTATCTGAATCTTCTTCCTTTTCTGCAAGTTCTAAGTAGTAGTGGCCGCCCTTGATGCTTAGATTTCTAATCTCAGCTTTTACCCATATTGCTTCATCAAAAGTTACACGTATAACTTCTTGAACAGTTGCAAGGTATTCGCTTAAGGAAAGCTGTAAGTCAGACATACAAAGGTAATTACGGTAAATTTATCTAAAATAGTATATAACATGGTGACTCAAGACGGTGAAGATATATTGATCTTATACATCGGATATGGCATATTTTTATGATGTAGACGGGCGTTATCGACATCTACTTAAACCAAAGTATTTTTTAGTCTTTAAAGTAAAAACACAAGTGAAATCATTAATATTTATTAGCTTTTTTTTCTTGGTATCTTGTACCAGTTATGATTTAGAAAGTAATCATGCGCATTGTATGGGATATGGAGCAGATGTCAGTAACATTACATCAACAATGAGTGATTATGATCGCTTTAGATATCAGAGTCAGAATGGGATGAGTATGCTTAACAGCAATACACTCTCACCGAAGATGCGAACCGATTGTTATAAAATTGACCCGAAACAAACCAAATAGCTGAAAGGCTCATCAATGGATGGGCTTTAATTTTATATAAGCTAAACTTCTTTTATAGAGCATTCAAAAAATTATAAATTATGAAAAAAATCCTTTTTTTATTTCTTTTATGGATATCACAGCTTTGTTATGCAGCTCCAATAATGCCAATTTTTGATAAAAAATTAAATATAGAGAAATTCAAAGAATATTTTGATCGTGATCATACTCGGTATCCTGAAAATGATAAATTAATCGCAGAACGAGAAACAGATTTAGATCAACCTAAATATAAAGTGATTGTTACTAGAATAATATTTGGTAGGGAATATGAGCTTCAAAATTATATCAAAATGATTGGTTATCACGACTGCGAAGTTAGAAAAATTTTCTTGTATACAGGATATTATGATTACAATGCAGATCTTATTGAAACTTATAGAACTGTAACTAAATTTCCACAGGGCAGTAAGTTGATTGAAGATGCTTGTTTAGATAAGTAAACTTTAAAATTTCATTTAAAGATAAATTCTCATACATCATAATCAACTGATATATTATTTTAATAACCCACTTCCCCAAAAAGTGGCTATTTTCTAAAAGTTTTTTTTGAAAAAAAGTTTATCTAGAGTGAAAGAATCTGGCTTGTTTGTAAAAATAAAAAGTAAAATGAAAATATAAAGCAAATCATGTATATAGAAAAACCAGCTTATCCAAGTGATCAAATTAAGGCCTGGTGGAATTGTATAAATACCAACGGTTACGAGTGCAACAAAGCAAATAAAGATCAATATAAGGCTGGTTAACTGAGTAAATAATCCTATGGTTAGCAATAGCCCGAATACAAATTCAAATAAAGAAACAATGATAGCTGTCACTTCTGGAAAAGGTATACCTGCCGAAACAATCGTTTCCAACATGATTTGTTGATTTTTCTCTACAAATAATTTGTTATAACCCGTTGTAAAGAAAAATAAACCGATCGAAATTCTGGCTAATATTAAGGCGAAGTGACTAAATTTTGGCGAATTAAATGGATTTTTAAAGAGAAAACCAAGCATGTTTCTATGATTCTGAAAATTAGAAAATATCTTAATAATCTGAGCAGACTTTTTAAATGTAAGCATTGTTGGTGAGTGTATATAATTTGTCATTTATACAGATTTAAAATTTTGCTAAGGCTGTTCGAAATGTTACGTAAGTTTCATAAAATACACATCAAGAAGTCTATACTTTGATATTGTATATTTTTTAAGCAAAACTGAGCGAAGTATGAAAATCTTTTCAATTTTAAGTTTAGCTATGTTGATCGGCTTAACAGCGTGTCAAAAAAGAGATACAGATACACAAAAGCAAGATCAAACAACTACACCACATTCAGTCGATAAGGACAGTTAACCCAACGCCCACTGATACAGTGGGCTGATTGATATTAATGGATTGGCGAAATCGTGTTTATGCTAAGACGCTTAAAGCGTCTTTTTTATTGTAAAGATAAAGTCTTGTTTGAGATTAGACAAATATTTTATAGATAGATCTTTGATTCTTTAGGCTCTATTTCACAATTAAAAGATATCGAAAAGTGGGGGAGTTATTAATTTTAAAGCAAAGTTTTATTTGGATTTTTTATATCTAATTCAAGTAATTTTTAGGCTTTCTCTATAACAAATCATACTGTAGGCATAAGCTAAGATAGCGTAGTAATTTTCTTTAATGATATAAAGCCGTCTCGTTCTAAGCTGCAATGACTGTACTCATCTAGGCTTAATACATCCTATTCATTGATCAAAGAATAAAACTAAATATTTAAATTAAAACAAAATTCAAGCTTAAAATGTATAAGGTTCTAAGTGATTGTTATAATTTATGTAGACAACAAGTAGTTATTCGCAATAAGTGGTTGGATTGCTCTAAAGCGCTATGTTAGAACTTAACTTCCATATTTATTCGAGATTAAACATGAAAAAATTATTATTAATTTCATCTTTTTTAGCTGTTGTTTTTGTTGCTGGGTGTAGTGCAAAAGACAAAGATAAAGCGACATCTCCTGATAATGAGGTAAGTAGTAGTGCCGTTGCTGTTGATACAAATGAGTCGGCTGAAAAAACGGTGAAGTATGAAACTGCTGATAAGAAACAATTTACACTTAAGACCAGTGATAATTTTGTTACAGCGACATTAACGGATAGCGATGGAAATAACTATTCATTAAAAGAAGTACCTGCTGGAAGCGGTATGCGTTTAGAAGGTGACAATGGTGTTTCAATTCATTCTAAAGGCGATGAAGGAACCATTGAACTTGCTAAAGATAAATCTTTTACAGTGAAAGAAGTTAAATAGAATTGTGACGTAAATAGCCCCACCATTTGGTGGGGTTTTTTATTCGTAGTTCATCAATCAAAAAATGATCGTATTGAGTGAATCATATTGATGTTAAAAGTTATTGCCCCCTTTGGGAGAAGGCTAGGATGAGGGGGAGTTTATGCTGGCTTATCGCCCTAAAAGGACTTATGAAAGAAGCCGAATAGTTTGAGAGAAAACTGTACACATTAAAATTAAGTACTTTAAAACCCATTCAAAAATAAGATATTTACGGGCATTTCATTATTTATGCACTTGAATAGACCGACTAATTGTAAACAATTGGCGCAATATCTATTGAAATGAACAGATTAAAGTAATTTTACCGTGGCATGAAATTTGCTGAAAACACCTTTGTAATATTTTTATTTTTCAATTATTAAAGGTATTTTTATGTTTAAGCATACGGTTCTTTCACTGTTTATTTTCAGTGCTATCAGTATTTCAGTCGTTCATGCTGAAAGTTTTAATGTTCTTAAGCAATTATCCAATAAGCCTGTTCAATTAAAAGACGGTGAATACAAAGGCAATTATTATGTACCCTCGACTTTAAATACGATTACTTGGGGTTACTTACCGAATAAAGATGCCAAGCCTGTGATTTCTGTTCCGTCGGGGAGTGTGGTGACTTTTGATACAGTTTCACATGAAGGTTTACTTGAAGATCAAGGGCGAGATGCAGAAAAATTCTTTAAATCAAAAGGGGTGAAAGATGAATACATTTTAGATGAAGCAAAAAATATTACAAAATCTTCTCTAAAACATGATTTTCATAAAGATGGACCTCATATTGTGACTGGCCCAATTGAGATTCAAGGTGCACAAGCTGGTGATATTTTAAAAGTAGAAGTCATTAAAGTAGAGCCTCGTGTTCCCTATGGCGTCATTTCAAATCGTCATGGTAAAGGTGCTTTAGTGGGGGAGTTTCCTAAAAGACCGAAACAAGAAAATGCTTCGGCTGAACATCCTGAGCGATATGGAAATGTTTCAGTCTTTACCCCAATAGAAAAAAATACCAAGGGTGAATATGAGGGGGTACTAAAAACACAATCAGGTAAATCGATTCGTTTCCCGCTAAGCCCGTTTATGGGCATTATGGGGGTCGCACCGAATACATCACAACCAGTTCATTCAGTACCACCAGCGATGTATGGCGGTAATATTGATATTAATGAGTTAGGTGCTGGATCAACTGCATATTATCCAGTACAAGTGCCGGGTGCATTGTTCTATACAGGTGATAGTCATTTTGCCCAAGGTGATGGCGAAGTTGCTCTAACTGCATTAGAAGCTTCAGCAAGAGCAACACTCAAATTCACTTTATTAAAAACAGGCAAAGATAAAATCCCGGGTAAAGAAATCGTACAGCCATTAGCAGAAAATGCTGAATTTTGGATCACACCAGGATTAGACGAAGATTTAGACGAAGCAATGAAAAAATCTACACGTGAAGCAATTCGGTTTTTAAATCAAGAATATGGTATTGATGAAGCGATTGCTTATGCATATCTGAGTGCTGCTACTGATTTTGAAGTATCGCAAGTGGTCGATAAGACCAAGGGGATCCATGCCAAAATACGTAAAGCTGACTTTAAAGAGTTTGTTGAAGACGCTAAGTAAAACTAGAGCTGCTTAATTAAATATCCTTGAAAGTAAGGTCGTATAATCTGCTTTCAAGGATTCATCATTATCTTTGAAATGATATAAAGCTATAATCTTTTGGTCTTTATTAGTGCTGATTGTTTTCCTGCAATTTATTTATGCTTTTGAACTACACTGAGTCGTTTGTTATCATAGCTTTCGATATCCGACATCAATGCTAAAACTTTTAAAACATGAAGAATCATGTTTATTTAAGCCTTAGTTATAGTAATTTAGCGGAATGAGCTTTAGACACGAATCATACTTTTACTGTTTATATCCTCCATCCAGTCATTTAAATCCAAATCGTTGGTAAATGAATGTTCACCATCAATCTTAAAGACTAACAGAGAGTCATGAATGCTAATAATACTCGCTAAATGTTGGCGAATGATGTTGGCTTCATAGCTTGTGTTTATCAGCCAAGTGGAAGGGTTCACCCGAATCGAAGCATCATAGTCACAGATAAGCTTATGGACTTCATCTAAATGATGTACTTGTGATGAATTTAAAATAATCAAATAATTCATATTAACAACCTCCATAAAAGAGATTTAGATAAAATAACTTTTATTATGAAATGTGATAAGTATCACGATTTATTCAATCTAACACCAAAGCAATTTGATCAATCAAAAAAATGTCGGACAATCTAAAGCTGAATTTTGATGATGTGTTAGACTTTTTTATTGTATTGTTCAAGAAAATTCTTAGTGGATATTCCTTTTGTTACATAATAAACAACCAAAAATTTTAAATATTGGCTAAATTGAAGTATGATTAAGTTTAAAATATTTAAACAATAAGCTCATCAAAAGATGGGCTTTTTTGTATTACTCTCTCTGTGTTATAAAGTTTGAGGCTTAAAATGCTGGTTAAAATAGAAGATGGTTTTTACCTAAATTCACTGCATATTATCGCGATACATGTATCTAAAAATATGATTACGCAAAATTTTTCTATAAGTATAGAATATACACCGCACAATCAAAATGCCAATGGCCTATATCATAAAAAGTGCCAGACGAAAGCTGAAGCGGATTTATTTTTGCAAAGTCTACATCAACAAATTGCACAAATATAAATTAAAATTTTTTAGTTATTTTTTGCATTGAAATTAAAAGAAAAGGAATTCATTTTTTAAGCTATATTAGGCCCACAATTGAATGTATCGATAATGTGAAAATCACAATGATTGAACATTTTGAGGTCAAAATGCATAAACTGAAAATTCTTATTTGTACACTTTCGCTATTCACATTATCTGCTTGCCAAAATGTGCAAAAAAATAACAAAATTATTGCCAAGGCATTTGATACTTCAACACATTTTCAACGCTATCTGATGGATAAATATGCACCAGAGAATGTCATTGTTAGCAATAATATTGCATACCAAGAACAGCCAAAACTAAGTTTAGATCTCTATCAAGCAAAAGATATTCAACACGTTGGAAAACGCCCAACAGTGATCTGGATTCATGGCGGTGGTTGGATTTCAGGTGCTAAAGATAATGCAAGAGGATATTTTAAGTTGCTTGCAGCACAAGGTTATAATGTTGTTTCTGTGCAATACCAATTTGCACCGCAAGCAATTTATCCAACGCAGTTGTATCAAATCAATAACGCACTGCGATTTATCCAGCAAAATGCAAAACAATACCATATAGATGCTGATCAATTATTTTTAGCAGGGGATTCGGCTGGGGCCAATTTAGCCAGTCATTATGCAGCGCTTCTCACTAATCCAAATTTCGCCATAGAATCTGGATTTACAGCCTCGATTCAAACTTCACAACTTAAGGGTTTAATTCTACATTGCGGAATTTATGATATGAATGCCTTTATCAATACAGCACCAGATGAAATCAAACTGATTGAATGGGGGGTAAATAACCTTGTTCAAGCTTATACAGGTAATCAAAAAGACAATCCTGAATATTTAAAACGTTTATCACCTATACAACATCTTACCAAGGATTATCCGCCTGTATTTATCAGTGGGGGGAATAAAGATTTTCTCACAGATACGCAGTCCATTCCTTTTGTAAAAGCTTTGCAAGAAAAGCAAATCCCTGTTCAAGCTGTTTTCTACCCTGAATCAAAAGAATGGTTGGTCCATGAATATCAATTTTTCTTGGGCAAAAAGGCGAGTCAGCAAACATTTGATCAAACTATTTTGTTTTTGAAGAAAAATGTTGATTCAAAATAAACTCAAAAAATAATGATTTAAACTGAATTGTCATAAAAGCATGTTATAAAAAATAAAATTGTAGTGAGAAATGAAAGATGGAAATCAGTGTAAAGCAAATCAACAAGCGTATAGATGAATTTCAAGAGTCAAGTAAGAAAGCATCAACTTTAGAAATTGGCTATAAAACTTATGCTAAGTTAATGAATGAAGATAAATTTGCAGACGCACTCAAGAAAGATCCAAACAACACAATGGTTCGCTACTACAAAGATATAAAAATTAAATTGGTCACAGAAAAACACCATTTTGAGGTGAAATAAGCCTTTTAATAAATAGAATAACAATTTTTAAAATTTACAACTCAAGGAATGAGTGTAAATTTTTTTATCATATTGCATGAGAAAAAGTAATATATCTTTTAAACACTTACTTGATCCTATAGTGATCACTTTTGCCTGTTAAAATCAAAATTTAGTACATATAGAATATTGATATGTGCTCTTATTGTTAAACACAACTTGTAACAAATCCCGATAAATCCTTTGTTTTTTATTCACATTTTTTGGATGGTGTATCTAAATGTTTCATTTTTTTGATTTTTTTATCATGTGTTTAAAACATTAAAAACATATTTTATTAAGATAATCTAATGAGTGTTAATGCTTTCTAATCAATGGAGTGGTGGTCTGATTATTGTGATACTGGTATCAAAATCTACAGAATAACTGAATAAAAACAACTATATGAGAATGTTTATCATTTATAATGAATCTTTTTAATATCTATTCATGCTGTAAAAGTAGACGTTTAGACTCAATTTTTAAGTGTTTTTTAATTTAATCAGGCTTAATGATCTTACAAATTGTGACAAAATATATTAGAATAAATGCTGGTTTATTTTGTGACGAAAAATAATGGAAATTTTAAACTTTATAAAGAGTTTCAACACGGTAAACACGTATTTAATTTTGGCGATAATTGCCTTGTTGTTTATAATTTCATTTTTCTACTTTATTCACCCAACCTGATTAAGTAGAAAATTGAAGAAAAGAGGCGAGTATCATATTGATAACTCGTCTTTTTTTATAAAAATAGTTTTTATCAAAGTGATGTTGCTTTTTATTCATCAAATTTAATGCGTGAGATTTCGTATAGTTATAGATTGTATTAAAAATTGAATTTATATAATATACCAACCAAATGGTATCTTTTGATGAATTTATGAATTCTATTGTTTTTGCCTATAGTTTGTTGGCGGTCGCTATCATCGCTGAAGTAACAGGTTCAACATTCTTAGTGAAATCGCAAGGCTTCACAAAGTTAGTCCCGAGTTTACTGGTGGTATTTTTTTATGTGATTTCTTTCTATTTACTGTCTCAAGTGATTAAAACAATTCCATTGGGTATTGCTTATGCAATTTGGGCTGGTGTTGGTATTATCCTCACTGCTTTGGTAGGTTACTTCATTTTCAAGCAAAGCTTAGATTTTGCTGCAATTGCAGGTATTGGATTAATTATTTCAGGTGTATTGGTGATTAACTTATTTTCAACATCAGCAGGACATTGATAAAAGCACGAAGCAGGTAAGATTTGAGTATGGATATAATTGTAGAAAATGCTTATCAACGTAAAAAAGATCCTGAAGGTGTTAAAAAATTAATTTTAGCTAACACCATGAGTTTAGTTGCTGAACATGGTGTAAATGGCGTATCGATTCAAAGTATTGCAACGCGTTCAGGTGTAACTAAAGGTGGTGTATTTCATCATTTTGCCAATAAACAAGTTTTGATTGAGGCCATGTTGGAAGAGTTGATCCAACAACTGGACCTGCAAGTCAGTCTAGCCATTGAAAAAGATCCAGTTACTTATGGTTGTTTTACTCGCGCATATATTGATGTCACCTTAAGCGCTTCATTTGGAGTCAAAACAGTATGGAGTGCTTTAAGCATGACATTGATGACAGATAAATCTTATAGTGAGAAGTGGGATCAATGGCTGACACGGCGATTGTCTCAACATGCTGAAACGGATGATTCTGCCACATTAAAAATATTACGTTATGCAGCGGATGGGGCATGGTTTGTTGAAAGCCTCTCCCCAAAAATGCAAAATGATTATGAGGAAATTAAACAGGAATTGTTGTTAAGAACTTATCCTGAATAGTGATTCATTTGCTCTGCTTTGTAAGCAAAACCAATAGCTACAGACCAAAATAAAAATCCAAAATAAAAAAACCAAGCCAAATGATATTGGCTTGGAATGGAAAACTTTCTTTAAACTAGGTTAAATCATTGCTTTATGATTTATTCACTGCCTAAAGTCATTAAACTTGCATTTCCGCCTGCAGCCGCAGTATTGATACTGATTGCACGTTCAATAAGTAATGGTGCAAGTGGAATAATTGTATTGGCATCCGCTAAATGAGTTATGCCAACAATTGCACCTTCACGTTGCGCAATCAGAGTTTGTAATTCTTTTAGACCAGCACCTTGATGTAAAACAGCATCAAACTCTCCAACAGCCACATCATTGATCATCGAAAATTTTTGTTGCAACGCTTTTGGCATACTTTGAATCATTTTTAAAGCAATCGCATCGTCACTTAAAATACAGACTTGCGCATTGAGAGACAAAATTGCATTAAACTGATTCAGCAAAGCCTGTTCTTGTTCTGCGATTGCCAATATCCGATGACGTGATACAACATGATATTGATTCAATTCACCTGTTGGACCTGGAAGCTCATATAAGGCAAGCGGTGATTGATACTGATGCATAGCCCATTGCGAATGATGCTGTTTTGCCCAAGTGTGAAATTCTGTTTGAATCTCAGATGGTTTTAGATTGAGCTGTTCCGAAATATTTTTTACAGTACCAAAAGGGCGATTGGGTAGGGCTGTATGCTGCATTAATTTATATAAATAAATCGGACCACCAGCTTTAGGCCCTGTTCCTGACAAACCTTCACCACCAAAAGGTTGTACGCCTACAACGGCACCTACAATGTTACGGTTAATATATAAGTTACCCACTTCCGCATGTTCAATGGTGGTTTGAATAGTTTCATCGATACGTGTATGTAAACCCATGGTTAGGCCATATCCTTTTGCATTGATATGTTCTAACAATTGCTTTAATTCACCATATTTATAGGTAATGACATGCAATACAGGTCCAAAAACTTCACGTTTTAAATCATTCAGATTTGGAAGTTCAATCACCGTCGGGACAATAAATGTGCCTGCATTTAGATCAGATGTTGGTGTTTCATAAGCAAGTTGATGTATTGCATAGCCCTTGCTACGCATCATTTCGATATGCTTTTCAATATTCTGTTGTGCTTCACCATCAATCACAGGGCCTATATCTGTTTTAAGCAAAATAGGTTGTCCAATGTTGAGCTGTTGCATGGCACCTTTAAGCATCTTAATCAAGGTTGCTGCATTGTCTTCTTGAACGCACAATACTCGAAGGGCAGAACAACGTTGACCAGCGCTATCAAATGCTGAATTTACTGCATCAATTACGACTTGTTCTGTCAGCGCAGAAGAATCTACGATCATCGCATTTTGACCACCTGTTTCAGCAATCAGCGGAATCGGTTGACCTGTTGGGCTTAGACGTTGTGCCACGGTTTTTTGTAAAATCTTAGCAACTTCAGTGGAACCTGTGAACATAATGCCTTGAATACGCTCATCTTGGCTGAGTTTTGCCCCAACTGTTTCACCACGACCAGGAAGTAATTGTACTACTGATTTTGGAACTCCTGCTTCCCATAAGATTTGAATTGCTTGTGCTGCAATTAATGGGGTTTGTTCAGCAGGTTTAGCAATTACGGTATTTCCCGCAACAAGTGCTGCCGAAATTTGTCCAGTAAAAATTGCAAGCGGGAAGTTCCAAGGGCTGATACATAAAATTGTACCCAGTGGGCTGAGTGTGCCATTTTCCTCAATGCTTTGCATTTGTGCTGCATAGTATCTAAGGAAATCAACGGCTTCACGTACTTCAGCAATACCATTACTATAAGTTTTACCACTTTCACGGCACAGTAAAACCATCAATTCCTGAATACGCGATTCCATAATCGCAGCAGCTTTGAGCAATAACTCTGCACGAAAATCTTGAGATGCATTTTTCCAATTTTCAAAAGCTTGATGAGCGTTATCTAAGGCCAAATCGACTTGTGCTGTTTCTGCTTCGATCACATAACCAACTAGATCTGTATGATCAGCTGGATTACGGATTTCTTGCGAATTTATTTCAGCTAAGTCTTGTAAATCAAGCTGATCGACAAGGCTATAACTGTTCCACTGGTGTTTTAAATAGTGCTGAACAGTTTGATTTAAATCTTGTAATTTACTGTCATCAGCTAAGTCTAAACCTTGAGAGTTTTGGCGGATGCCTTGATATAAATCATGAGGAAGCGGAATAGCAGGGTGTTTTAACCCGACTGCATGCTCTTTTTCTGCAGTATGTAAAATTTCTTGAACAGGATTTTCAATCAAGTCTTCAATTTTAATATTTTTATCTGCAATACGGTTAACAAATGAAGTATTCGCACCATTTTCCAATAAACGTCGAACCAGATAGGCCAATAAGGTTTCGTGATTACCGACAGGCGCATAAATACGACATGGAATCCCTAATTTCTGATCTGAAACCTTGCCTACCACTTGTTCATAAAGTGGTTCACCCATGCCATGTAAGCATTGGAATTCATATTGACCAAGATAATATTTTTGTGGATCTGCTAACTTATAAATAGTGGCAAGTGTTTGCGCATTATGTGTTGCAAATTGCGGATACACCTGATCAGGCGCAGCCAATAGTTTTTTTGCACAAGCAATATAAGACAAATCTGTATGTACTTTACGGGTAAAGACTGGATAGTCAGACATACCGTCAATTTGTGCTTTTTTGATTTCACTATCCCAGTAAGCACCTTTGACCAGACGAATCATTAAACGTTTTTGACTACGTTTTGCCAGATCAATAATATAATCCACTACATAGAAACAACGCTTTTGATAGGCTTGGATCACAAAGCCTATACCTTTCCAGTTTGCCAGTTGTGGCTCAAAGCATAAACGCTCAAGTAATTCTAAAGACAGCTCTAAACGATCTGCTTCTTCTGCATCAATATTGAGACCAATATCATAGGTCTTAGCTAAAAGTGCTAAATTTAAAATACGAGGATAAAGTTCATGATGCACACGTTCGGTTTGAGAACGTTGATAACGTGGATGTAAAGCCGAAAGTTTAATTGAAATTCCAGGGCCGGTATAAACATCTTTACCTTCAGACGCTTTACCTATGGCATGAATCGCTTGTGTATAGTCTTCGAAATAGCGATCTGCATCGTGTTCAGTCAGTGCTGCTTCACCAAGCATGTCATAAGAATAACGGAAACCTTTGTCTTCAAGAGTTTTGGCATTGTCCAAAGCCTCTTCAATGGTTTCACCAGTAACAAACTGTTCACCCATCATACGCATTGCTGCATCAACTGCTTTACGGATGATGCCTTTACCCGTACGTGCTAAGAGCGAAGTGAGGATCCCCGAAAGGCTGGTTTGTTTAGGTGTTTCCATCAGTTTGCCAGTCAGCATGAGTCCCCATGCAGCAGCATTAACAAACATGAGATTACTTTGGCCTAAATGATCTTTCCAGTTACCTTGATTAATTTTATCGCGAATCAATAAGTCTCGGGTCGCACTATCAGGGATACGTAACAAGGCTTCAGCCAAGCACATCAATGCGATGCCTTCTTGTGAAGACAATGAAAACTCTTGCAGCAGACCTTGTACGATACCTGCTTTGCCTGACGAACTTTTACGGTCACGTAAGCTATGCGCTAAGTTAAATGCAATGTCATAAATTTTCTGATTCATTTCTTCAGAAATTTGACTGTGCTCAAGTAAGTTTTCAACGCATTCCGATTCAGTACGACGCCACGCATGATTGATTTCTTCTTCAAAATCAGTTTTGTCTTTAAATTCGGTAATGTAATCCAAACTTGGAAGTAGGTTTGCATTTAAAACTTGAGGCGAATCCATATTCATTGTCAACGTCCTGTGACTAGCAAATATTTTTGTTGAGCAGATGGGTTTATATAATTTATGATTACAGAATATTTAGTGAATAACTCACTATAATTTGAATAATATTTAGAGAATTATTCTATGGAAAGTGCTTATTTAAGCTTGGATCGTATAGATATTCGGATTTTGGATATTTTGCAAAAAGATGGAAAAATTTCCAATATTAAGTTGGCTGAAAAAGTTAATTTATCCCCAACAGCCGCGCTTGCTCGGGTGCAAAAATTGACAGGAGAAGGATTTATTTTGGGCTATGAAGCAAAACTAAATCCGAAAATGTTAGGCGCTAATTTTGTGGTATTTGTTGAGATTCTTTTAGACAAAACCACACCCAATGCTTTGGATGCTTTTTCAGATGCAATCGTACAATATCCAGAAATTATGGCATGTCATATGATTAGTGGTGGTTTTGATTTTTTAGTGAAAATTCGATGTGCAGATATGGAGGAGTTCCGTCGTATTTCAGGGCAGGTCCTGTGGCAATTGCCTGGGGTAAAGGAAACGCGTAGTTATCCAGTGATGGAAGTGATTAAAGACAGCTCACAATTACATTTAAATTTTAAAGCGAAAGTAAAGAAATAGAAAAGGGGGCATGAATGCCCCCAACGCTAATGGTTTATTCAAACATGTGAATTTACATATTTTTCATTTCACGGTTATAAATTTGTTCAGCATTTTCAAAACGATCAATTACTTCTTTTTCAGGCGCTTTGTCCATTAAGCTGACCACAATGATGCTGATGAAAGAAAGCACAAAGCCCGGCACGATTTCATATAAACCCGTATGCGCCATGGTGTTTTTCCAAACAATTACTGTTACAGCACCGACAATGATACCGATCAATGCGCCATTTAAAGTCATACGCTTCCAGAACACAGACAATAAAATAAGCGGACCAAATGCTGCACCAAAACCAGCCCATGCATAAGCCACTAGACCAAGTACCTTACTTTCTGGGTTAAATGCCAAGATGATCGCGAGCACTGAAATGGCTAAAACCATTAAACGACCGACCCAAACCAACTCATTTTGTGAGGCTTTTTTACGAAGAAAAGATTTATATAAATCTTCAGTTAAGGTACTTGAGCATACCAAAAGCTGACAGCTTAAGGTACTCATGACAGCGGCTAAAATAGCGGCTAAAACAACACCAGCAACCCATGGATTAAATAAGATTTTGGTTAATTCCATAAACACTGTTTCTGGATTTTTTGCCACAATTGCAGCTGACGGAATATCAGGATGTGCTTGGAAATAAGCAATACCAACATAACCTACAGCAACAGCGCCCGCTAAACATAGAATCATCCACGCCATACCAATACGACGAGCATTAGGAATGGTTTTCACTGAATCTGCTGCCATAAAACGGACTAGAATATGCGGTTGTCCAAAATAGCCTAAGCCCCATGCCATTGATGAAATGATGGCGATAAAACTGACCCCTTGGAACATATTTGCTGCATGTGGACGTGCAGTTTCAATCAATTGATTGACATGTTGTAAATCACCGACTGCCAAGAAAGTCATAATCGGTGCCAACAGTAATGCAAAAATCATCAAGCCCGCTTGAAATGTATCTGTCCAACTGATCGCAAGGAACCCACCAATACACACATAACTGATGGTTGCAATCGCACTGACCCAAAGAGCAGTGGTGTAGTTCATAGCAAAAATACTTTCAAATAAACGTGCACCTGCCACCATGCCTGAAGCACAGTAAATACCAAAGAAGATTAAAATGACCAGCGCAGAAATGATACGGATCACTTTCTTTTTATCACCAAAACGGCTGGTGAAATAATCTGGTAATGTTAATGCATTATTTTGTATTTCAGTATGGACACGTAAACGGCCTGCGACCAAGTACCAGTTGAGCCAAGCACCAATAATGAGCCCGATTGCGATCCATGATTCAGATAATCCAGTCAGGTAAATTGCACCTGGGAGTCCCATGAGTAGCCAGCCACTCATATCCGATGCACCTGCTGAAAGTGCAGTGACAAAACTCCCTAAACTTCGACCTCCCAAAATATAATCTGAGAAATCTGTGGTTTTTCTATAGGCATATAAGCCAATACAAACCATTGCAATGATATAAAAGATAAACGTGACAACTGTGGGGTTGAGTGAGTCCATATTTAATTCAGTCCTTGTGGAGTAAATCTCCAAGTTTTATTTTTTATCGCATAAGTTTCACGAGCGAATTCTTTCACACAACTAAAAAATATCGCTGTGATTTTTATAAGGTGATTGTGCAAGATTTATGTATCCGATTGTAACTTTAGATACAAATGCAAAAAATCAGCAATTTATATCCAAAAAAATTCTACTGGGAGTGTTTAGAGACTGTGGGATTATACTTTACGCAAAGTTACATTGTTAACGTTTAATTGATAATTCCATAAAATTGTTTATCGAAATGACATATTTTGCTAGTACAAAAGCAGATGAGAAGGAATATTATTGTAACTGCACAACTATAGTGCATAAATATATAATGAGCAGATCACATGGAAACGGTTCAACCTGAAGTTACAAGAATAGAAAAAGATTTATTGGGAAGTAAAGAAGTTCCTATAAACAGTTATTATGGTATTCATACAATCCGAGCTTTAGAAAATTTTAATATTTCTAAACATACCGTCGGTGAGCAAAGCTTTTTTATCCGCGCTTTGGCTCAGGTCAAAAAGGCCTCGGCACAAACCAATTTGCAATTTAATAAGATCTCTGAAGAAATCAGTGTAGCGATTCAAAAAGCAAGTGATCAACTGATTGAAAATCCGCAAAATTGGAAAGATGCATTTCCATCAGATGTATACCAAGGTGGTGCGGGTACATCGATTAATATGAATACCAATGAAGTCATTGCCAATATCGCGTTAGAGTCTTTAGGTTATGCGAAAGGACGTTATGACATCATCCATCCAAATGACCATGTCAATAAATCTCAATCGACCAATGATGTCTATCCCACCGCATTACGTTTAGCAACTTACTATTCACTGGATTTGTTATTTGAAAAAATTAATAATTTGATTAGTTCACTGACATTAAAATCTGCTGAGTTTCAGTATGTGTTAAAAATGGGACGAACACAGTTACAAGATGCTGTCCCAATGACATTAGGACAAGAGTTTCATGCCTTCGCGACATTACTCAAAGAAGATGTTCGTTTAATTAAAAAAACCCGTGAACTTTTATTAGAAATTAATTTAGGCGCTACTGCGATTGGTACAGGGGTAAATACGCCACATGGTTATGCTGCGCAGGTCAATGAAAATTTAAAAGCCTTAACAGGTTTAAACTTAATTGGTGCAGAAGATTATGTTGAAGCGACCAGTGACTGCGGTGTATTTATTATCCTTTCAAGCACCTTAAAACGTTTAGCTGTAAAACTCTCTAAAATCTGTAATGACTTACGTCTATTAAGTTCTGGCCCAAGAACAGGTTTATGGGAAATTCGCTTACCTGAATTACAAGCTGGTTCATCGATCATGCCAGCGAAAGTCAATCCTGTGATTCCCGAAGTCGTCAATCAAATTGCATTTAAAGTGATTGGTAATGATTTAACCATTACCTTTGCAGCAGAAGCAGGCCAATTACAGTTAAATGTGATGGAGCCTGTGATTGCGCTTACCATGAATGAATCAATTGAGTTACTGATCAATGCGATTCAAACCTTGGATGAGAAGTGTATTCAAGGTGTGGTTGCCAATGAAAAAACCTGTTTTGATGCTGTGATGCGTAGTGTTGGAATTATTACCTTACTTGATCCAATTTTAGGTCATGCGAAGTGTGATGAAATTGGGAAGCAATGTATTGCTGAAAATAAAACCATTCAAGAGGTTGTACTTGAACAAGGTTTATTGAGCCAAGAACGTCTAGATGAAATTTTCTCTTTTGAAAATATGATTTCAGAAATTGCAGTACAGCCATATGAAGAAATCGGTAAAGCAGGCTAATTGTTTGAATTACACCTGTTGATCCGTGTAAAAAACGCTGATAGATACAGCATTTCGGTGCTGTATTTTTATGCATGGTAAAAAAAGTAAAGTTTCTTTATAATTCAACAAAATTTAAAATCACCAACAAAAGTCAATAATCTATGAATAATAAACATTTAATTCTCGCCTTAAGCTTGGTACTTCTTTCTGGATGCGCGAAAAAAACGGAAGAAGCTGCTGAAAGTTCGGCGTCTGCTCAAGATGCACAAGTTGTTGCTCAGGATGCTGCACAAGCGGCTGATGCTGCAGAAAAAAGTGCTGAGCAAGCTACTGAAAATTCTGTTGATACCACACCTGTGACTGAACAAAAACCTGAAACTATTTTAAGTACCGATGTCAGTCAAGCAGAAAAAGCACGTCGTATGGTGCGTGAAGCTCAGGTTAATTTCACAGCTAAAGATGTGGTGAAAACTGCTTTAGAAATTGATAAGCTCACTTTTCAAGCGGGCGGCTTTATAGAGCAGAAAAATATCAGTTTTGATGTACTCGATGTAAAAACACAAAAAATTGCGGATGGTAAAATCCGAGTTTTTGAAAAAGTTGATCCGCATGCGGAGATCATTGTCAGAGTACCGAGTGATAAAGCTGCGGTATATGTCAATCAGTTATTGCCATTGATGTACTTTTTAAATCAACAACAATATTCTGCTAAGCGTTTTGAGTTAAAGCTTTTAGAAGAAAAAATCGGACAAACTCAAAGCATTCCAAGTGATGCCAAACAATCACAGCTGAATGAAATTTCCCGTTTAACCCAACTGGAAGTTCAAGATCGGGTGCGTTTTAGCACGATTAGTATTGCCATTAAGCAACCTGCAATGGTGAGAGAAAGTCTGGATGTTGATGTTGCTGCTGTGGCACGCTTAAACGGTGATAGTTTTTGGAAGCGTGCTTGGGAAGGTGTTCAATATGGCTGGCAATTTATTTTGGATTTATTGGTTATTTTAGTCACCATTTGGCCACTTTATTTACTGGTATTTCTTGGCTTGATTATTTATCGAGTGATTAAGCCTTTAATGAATAAATTATTTGATGATTCATCTTCGACTAAACCTTCTAAAGATGTAAAAAAAGATCAGATGAATTCTACAGATGATAATGCATGATTTTACTTAGTGCTATGCTGTAATTTTTAAAGCCAGTGCAATTGTACTGGCTTTTTAATGTGTTGTCAGTTTTTCAAAAAGCTGTTGCATTCCTTCAGTAGCACTCATTTTTAAACATTGGTATTGTTGGGGAACACGCTCATAACTGGCTTGCGGGTCAATATAATACGCATCACAGTGTTCTGGAATCTCGTGAATCAAACCTGCCACAGGGTAAACGGTTAATGTGGAGCCAATAACAATAAAAATATCAGCATCACGGATCATCTGTACTGCTTCTTCATACGCAGGAACCGCTTCACCGAACCAAACTACATGAGGTCGAAGTGGAAACCCTTCAGGACATTTATGTTGTTCTAGGTCCAATTGCCAACCATCTATAGGATAAAACTCATTTGTGTACTGCGCATTGGGTTTAGAACTTTTAGCAAGGCGGATATTACCATGTAAATGAATAACCTGTTGGCTTCCTGCACGTTCATGCAGATCATCAATATTTTGAGTAATTACAATGACATCAAAATGTTGTTCGAGTTGAGCAATGATATCGTGTGCTTGATTGGGCTGAGCATTGAGAATATGTTGACGTCGTTCATTGTAAAAACGTTGCACCAAGGTAGGGTTACGCCGCCAAGCTTCAGGTGTAGCCACCTCTTGAATATCATAATTCTCCCATAAGCCATTACTATCTCGGAAAGTGCTGATTCCACTTTCTGCACTCATTCCTGCACCTGAGAAAACTACAATTTTTTTCATAGGATAAACAATTAAAATTTTTAAAATCCTAACATAAATATTGTGAAATATGAGTGAAACGTATTTTCTTAGAATTAATTTGTTATAAAATAACAGCAAGTCATACTTCGATCATTTCGAATATTTTTTATAAAAATCAAATGCACTAGAAATAAGTCAAAATGGAACAGCATGGAAACACGTGATATTGTCAATGCCCCTGAAGTTAAAAAAACAATTGTAGAGCGTAGTCAACGCCGGAAAGATGATCCAGAAATTACTCAGTGGTTTGAAAAAAAATTCTTTGAATATGTGATTAAACAATTCAATCCAGTTTTTTATGTAAATTCGGTCTCTGCTTGGAAAATTTGTCAACTTCCACAGCCTATTCCTACATGGTTTTTGAACAAGCTTGAACAGCAGCCAGAACATCAGATGTTGTATGTTGATCCTTTACATGAACAGATTTTGGAACTGGAAAAGCCCATTTTAGAGTTTTTTAATTCGCGTTTAAAAAGCAATTTAAAAGGCAAATTCATGAAAATGACCTATGAGCAAGTGTTAGACGCTTGGCATAAAGATCATGAAGCAATGAAAAAGCGTTTAGAAAAAGGGCAATGGGATAGCAGTGAGCAGGCAATTGATGAAGTTTTAACTGTAAATACAGGCAAGTTTATTGAAATTACGGCAACAGGAATGTTGTTGCGTAAGGAAATGGCTTTTGAATCACGTTATATGCAGCACTGTTTAGGGCAGTTTAGCAACCTGATTGAATTGAAAGATGGCTATGGTGAATACTATGTAACGCAAAAAGAGCAGGGAATATTTCGTTATTTTAGCTTAAGGGATTCAAGCAATAAGCCACATGTTACCATCAGTTTAGAATGGGATGGTGAAGTGTGGTGTATTGATCAGATTAAAGGTAAGCAGAATCAAGCACCAGTTAAAAAATATGCAGATGATGTCTTATTATTTTTAAATCATATTCTACCAAATAATAATCATAACCCAGATTGTTTAAGCATGGGGATCGTCTATGAACCTGAGATAAATGAGGGTTCAACGGATCATGTCAATCAAGCCTTGTATTTCTATTTTCATGAATTGGATGATCCTTGTAAAATTGAAACGTTATTGATGAAAAATCAACATTTATTGGAACAATATGATCATCAAACCCATGTGATTCAGCATCTTTTGCTGGGACTAAATCGTCCAGAACATATCAGGCACCCATCAGAAAAATATATAGAAGAGATCGTTGCTTATACAAATCAACAGCAAGCTGAGAAAAAATTTGATTTAAAGGTTGAGTTAAGTCAAGCAAAGTCAAACAAATCGATGTGGAGCGTGATCTTTAAGCCTTATTTCTGGTTGATTCAGTCTTTATATGAATTAAGCAAGATTCCATTGCTGGGCTGGATGATTAAAATTATCGTCTATATCATTGCCTTGCCTTGGGTGTTGTTAAATTTAAAGCAGGACAATCGTAAGCAATGGATGCTTGCAACTGGTGATCTGATTTATTTTCGTAATCATATTCAATGGTATCAGGTGGATAGCTTAACTTTAGCGCATTTTGAACAGCATCCAGAAATATATAAACAACATTTAAATCAATTGTTAAATATCAAACAGAAAAAAGTAGGCTCTAAAGAGAAACAGATTCGTTATTTTTTAAATCAATATTTTCAAATCGCTCAATTAGAAAATCTTTATTCAAGTAGTGAATTTGGTACTGCAAGTTATTTAAGAGATATTTTGGTGTTTAGCCATATTCAAAAAATATTTACTATACGGTTATTGGTGCAGTTCTATGAATTACAGGAATATGATGCATGGCAATATATTGTTGCTTCATCGAAGATTATTCAAGACTGTTGTTCTAGCTGGCAGGATATGGGCGAGAAATATGTCGCAGGGCGTGAGCTGTATTTGATGTTTAAACATTCAGATTTTGAAAATTATGATCGCTCTGCAAAGCAAGACTTACACTTATATCAATCCATATATCCCAATAATTGGTCACTTTATTCATGGAATATTGATTTATTCTCAACCCATAATAAAAACAAAGTAGCTGAATGATGATTAAATCTGAATATACCCATGAAGTATTTCGTAAAGATATCCATTGTCCGCAAGGTTTATTGGAAAATAAAAACTATGCAGAATTGGAAAATTTTTTCAATGTGTTATGGCAAAGTCGAAGTCATAAATTGCCGCAGCTTTGGGAAAATGAATGGTTTGATCAGCCCAAACAAATGTTTAAGGACATATTCTTAAATCACGGCATAACAGCATTAAAACATATCAATGAATGGCATTTGGCTTTTCCAGAAAGCTTTTTCCCTTATATTGTTCGTGTGCGTTATTGGGCTTTTTGGGCAGCTGAATATCGTGGGCAAGAATGGTCAAGCAGTGTTACAGATGAAATGTGGGATTGTGCAAGAGAGGCGCAAAAGCAGTTGTATGCTTCTGCAATGCAAGCTTTTGCATTTAGTGCGGAGACATGGACAATTGCACTGCATTTATTAAATTCGGCAGTTCACTTGGATGAACCTGAATGGTTTGCAGAGTGGATGCTTAAGCGTCGATATCCTTCAAATTTAGTCCATAAAATAAAACCTTCAGCCCAAGCAATGGCGCAAAAAAGTGGCTTAAATCAAGATTTAAAAATTGATTTACCCCAAGATGTGCCTCAACTTTTACAAAAATATCTAAATTTGAAAGAAGAAATTGATTTACCTCAAGCAGATGCCGCCTTTTGGTTAAAAATATTTATAGAAGAATCAGGTTTTGGCTTGCTTGCAGTAAGAGATTATTGTTGGTATCTCTTGCCACGATGGGGACACGATCATCAGGCCATTATAGATTTTGCTCAGTCGGATTGGTGTCAACATTTTAGCGAAATCGAAAAAAGTGAATTAAATTATATCGTGTGGTTTGATACGCTTGATACAAGTTTTGATAAAGATCAGACACTTGAAATAAAAAAATATATCCAAAAAGCCCAAACAATCTTAAAACGCCCCTTAACGGAACGTAATCGAGCAGTCATCTATTTAAAATTGGCATATTTCTATTATCTGTTAGATGAAAATGATCCAAGAATTTTATCTTGTTATCAAAATGCTGCAGATTATCCTGTATTTGATGAGTATGAGCTTGATCGAGCAATTTATTTTTGGCGACATAATGCTCAAGATTCAGATTTTCTAGGCCGAATTGCATTGTCCAATCGGAAGCGTCTTGCCAGTGCTGCGGTTCTTTATGGTTTTCTATGTCAACATGGTTGGTCTAGTGTTGAAAAAAATCCATTGGTTGCTCAATCTTGGTATGAACAGGCAAAATTATTGGAAGCACCAAAAGCTTATCCTGAAGGGCGCTACTGTTGTTTTTTCCGTGTCGCAAACAATTTTGATGATGATCACGGCTATATTTTTATCATTGATTTATTACATCAAGGTGCAGATTTAGGTTTTGTATATTGTTGCTTTATTGCGGGTTATATTCATTCTTTGGCTGAACATGCCTTATATGATGTGAATCAAGAACTGTATTATGCAAAAAAAGCAGCAGACCAAGGTCATTATATTGCCATGTATAATATGGGCATACACTATCTAAATTTAAGTATGGATGAAAACCAATCTCAACCTAAAGAATATTTAAAAAAGAGCTTAGGGTATTTTGAACAGAGCCGATTAGGCTTAGAGAAGTCGCAACAAGATCATCGTTATATTAATTCTGATTTGCTGAATGATCTGATTGATATTTATGTCACGCGCTTATTTAATTTTAGCTATTATCCTGAAATTGCAGAGCAAATGATTGCAGTTTTAAAAACAAAAGCACATAAACGCCATATTGCTGCAATGTGTGCGATAGCAAGACTACATTTTGATCTTAAAAATCGACCTCATTATTATGACTATGCTGAAGCTGTTAAGTGGTGTCAGGCGGCTTATCTACAAGATCCAGAGCATGACCTTGTCAAAGAGGTTTTATATGAAATCATGGGAAATACCAAGCGCAGTATCAAAAAGTATAACCAAACAATTGCCAATATTGCTGCTTCAAACATACCTGGACGCCAAGATGTTTTAATTTAGTTGATTTCTATTGATTTATTATTAACACATAAAGTCTAAGGATTTGATCCCTCTAAATTTAGAGTATCAAAATAAGGGCATAAAGCGCATGACATTTAGAAGGGTGAGCGGATTCTAATGTCATGATTTATTTTTAAATTATTCAATAAATTTGATTTGTTTAATGAAGTAAAAAGATTCATCTGCACTAGGACCAGCAACTCGATCTGCATTTTTTTCAAATTGAATATCTGCTTGGACCTTTTTTTCAATATATTCCTTTTTTAAAATTTGACCGCCTGTTTCGTCATCATGATCAAACCATTGCCCGCACTTTTGATTGCAATATGCGTAAATGGTTTTACCTTGGGTATTTTTTAACAGCAAACCATTGTCATCAACACCACCGCCATTGGTCAGTATATAGTTTTGTGTTTTAGCATTGGCAAAATGACTGATTGAAATACAGGTAAGAACAAACAATATTTTTTTCATCTTTTCCTCAAAATTTAATAAGACTTTATTGTATATACGCGGATATTTTACAACAAAAGGCATGTATTAAAAGAAAAGGTCTGTAAAAACAGACCTTAAAATGTTGAGCTTAATGATCATGGTGTAAATATTTCGGCTGTTTAGGGAGTTGCATGCTACAGAAAAGACAAATAATCAGCATGACAATCACGTAAACAAAGAAGCTATTCTCATGACCAATATCTTTTAGCTTTAATGCAACGGCAGGAGCAGAACCACCAAAGATTGCATTACCGACTGCATAAGCAAAACCAACTCCCAAGGCTCGAATATGTGGCGGGAACATTTCTGCTTTAACTAAACCACTAATTGAAGTATAGAAACTGAGTAACATCATTAAGAACATCAGTAATAATGTCACGATAAAAGCTGAACCACTAAAATACGGCATCGCAATGACCATGACAGGATAGATAAAAATGGCACAGCTGCTACTAAAGAGCATCATTGAAGCACGACGACCGATTCGATCTGCCAGCATCCCAAACAATGGTTGTGCACACATAAACACAAATAGGGCAATGGTCATCATATAGCCGACCGTTTTGTCGGCAAAACCAAGGCTGGTGATATAGGTTTTTGAATATACTGTGATGATATAAAAACACAATGAACCCGCAGAGGTATAACCAACGACCAGTAGGAAAGTATTCCAGTTCTTGCTGAGTAATTCTTTTAAACTGCCTGAACCTTCTTTTGCACTATCATCTTCAGATAAGGTTTCTTTTAAATGTCGACGCGCAAAGAATGAAAGAATGGCAACGACACCACCAATAACAAATGGAATACGCCAGCCACCGTCCATTAATTGTTCTTTAGACATAAGGGCCAACATAATCACGCCTAAAAGGCTTGCTAAAAGTTGTCCACCCGACAGTGTCACGTACTGAAAAGAGGAATAAAAACCACGTTGACCTTTTAAAGCAACTTCACTCATATAGGTTGCAACTGTACCATACTCACCACCCACTGAAAGTCCTTGTAACAGACGTACAGCCAATAATAGAAATGGTGCCGCCATACCGACTTGATCATAAGTTGGGAGTGCTGCAAATAAAAATGAACTGATTGCCATTAAGGTAATAGAAATGATCATGGATTTTTTACGTCCATAGGTATCGCCAATCCAGCCAAAGAGCCAACTGCCTATGGGGCGCATGAAAAAACTAGCAGCAAAGACGCCCCACACATAAATTGCTTTTGTGGAGTCATCCATATCTGGAGCAGTTAATGCGTGGGTGAAATAGGTTGCGAATGCTGCATAAATATAGAAATCAAACCATTCCACCAAGTTACCAGAAGCAGCCCCAACGATAGCCATGACACGATTACGTTTTTCATGTGGCTGATAAATATGTGTTTCAGTCATAAAATATCCTTATTATGCTGCTACGGTTTTTATGTCTTGAAAATGTGAAAAATCAAATTTTTTGCATTTCAAACTGTTTGGATTTTGCATTTTGATTTTAAGATTAAAAGATTATACAAATACGGTATTGGTACAAAAAATACACAGCTTAATACAGCTATATCTATAAATTAATGCACGAATGATCTTGTTTTAATTTGCGTAATATGAGAATTTATTGGTTAATTGCATATTGTAAAAATGAAAAAAATAAATAATTATCAAACTTGGTTTTAGATAAATTTGCTTATGATTTAAGTTAAATGAAGAGAACCATCGAAAAGTATTCGGTATTATAGTTGAGAAAAAATATCTAATTACGATTAGGTGAGCTCGATTTTGACTTCATTCAACGGTTGTTGGCTTCTGAAGGGATAAGTTTCTTAGTCGATGAAGCACAGCACAAAGTTTCTAGTTCTTCAGAGCAGATTCAACCACAGAAACTACGCCTAATCGATCATAATGCGCAATACAAAGCACTAGATCGCCGTAGTATCCATTTTCACCGTAGCAGTGCTGTAGAAAGACAAGATAGCATAACGGCATTTACTGGTTTACGTTCCATTCAGCCTACGGCTGTACATGTACAAAGATGGCAAGCGGATGCTTTAGAACAAGAAGAAGGTACAGGTTCAGTTCTTAGCAAGCATAAGCATTCAGACAATCAGAATGTGGCAAGTTTAGCTTTAGAACAGGCATTTCATGTCAGTCCTGCATGGATACAGGACTTAAAAGGTGAAGATGGTGTAACCAAATCTGGTCATGTCCAAATTGAAAAGCTCAATGAAAACTTGAGTAAATATTTCGATCTACAAGCCAAAAAATTTACTGCTATTTCTACAGTAAGAGATGCATATGTGGGGTATTGGTTTGAATTTAATGAACATCCTGAAATAGATCAGCATTCAGGTGCTGACAAAGAATTTTTGATCACCTCAAAGACATTCTATAATCAGAACAACTTGCCTAAAGACCTGAATGATCAAGTGACAGCATTACTTAAACAAAGTCATTGGCAATTGAACAATATCATCACCAATAACAAAGATGAACGTCAAGCCAATCAGCTTGTATTGCAACGTCGAAGCATCGATGTCGTTCCTGAATATAACCCACTGCAACAACGACCTACCACACATCCACAACGAGCAAAAGTTGTCGGGATGGATGGCGAGGAAATTCATGTCGATGAATGGGGACGTATCAAAGTACGCTTCTTGTTCACTCGAAATGAAGACCACACCCATGATGGCGGTGCAGGTTCAAATGACAATGATACAGATTCGGCTTGGGTCGATGTACTGACGCCTTGGGCAGGAGAAGGCTATGGTGCACGATTCTTGCCTCGTATTGGAGAAATTGTGGTCATTAATTTCTTTGATGGCAATATCGATCGACCGTATGTCGTGGGGCGAATTCATGAAGCACAACGTCATCCCACCAAATTTGATCATAAAGGCAAATTGCCAGATACTAAAAAATTAGCAGGGATAAAAAGTAAGGAATATAAAGGGAGTGGCTACAACCAACTGAGATTTGATGATAGTACAGGACAAATCAGCGTCCAACTGCAAAGTAGTCATTCAGCAAGCCAGCTGAATTTAGGTAATCTCAGTCATCCTAAAGAAACTGACACTAGCGAGGGGCGTGGTGAAGGCTTTGAATTGCGTACTGATCAGTGGGGAGCCCTTAGAGCTAAACAAGGCTTATTGCTTTCTACCTATTCGCAAGATTCAGCAAGTGGTCATCATCTTGATGCACAAGAGACAAAATCACAACTTGAATCTGGTTTGAATAATTCAAAAGCGTTAAGTGAAGTCGCTAAAAATCAACAAACTGACCCTTTAGAAATTCTAGATGATCTTAAGCAGTTTATTGAACAAATCGAACAGCAAAGTGAAACTAAGGCAAAAGCATTTAAACAAGCTTTGATGATTTTGACTTCACCCGATTCAATCGCCCTTGCAAGCAATGAAGATGTACATCTTTCAGCAGATGGTCAAATTAGTCACAGTGCAGGCGATAGTATTAACCTTAGTACTCAAAAGAATTTATTAGCTCATGCACAAAGTAAAATCAGTTTGTTTGCAGCACAGGAAGGTGCCAGATTCTATGCAGGTAAAGGCAAGGTTGAAATACAAGCTCAAGGAGATGGGGCTGATTTGATTGCACGTAAAGGGATTCAAATCATTTCAACTGAAGATGCAATCTATATTACCAGTCCTAAAGAGATTAGATTAGTTGCAGATACCTCAGAATTAAAAATCAATGGTTCAGGTGTGTTTGCCACTACAGGCGGTTTGTTTGAGAGTAAGGCGGGGCAGCATGTTTTGAAAGGAGGTAGCAATTTATCTGCAATCGTACCTGTCTTACCTACAATTAACGTATTGCCAAAGGAATTGGAACTAAAATATGTTTATGAGGATTTAAAACCCGTGGCACAGGCGCCTTTTAATCTTATTTTTTCTGATGGTTCTTCTCTAGAAGGTATATTGGATGCTGATGGATATGCCAAGGTCACTATCCCAGGCGATAAAATACAGCCAAAAGTTTATTATGGTTTTAGTAGTGTTGAGGCAAAGCCTGATAAAGAGAAAGTAGATAATCCATTTAAAGATAAAAAAGTGATGAGCATAACTGAAGCAGAACAACTAATAGAACAATACAATCAACAAGAATTAGATGCATTGTTGGATGATTATTTTCCTGATGAAATTGAAAGTATGATTAATGGGGATACTATTGAGTATGATGATCATGTTGGTGATTATGAAGAACAATTACTAGGGCAAGAAAATAATCACAATGACGAAATAGCTGATGATTTAGAAGAAATATTATTAACCAATGATTCAACTTCTAGATTAGAACTAGGAGATGAAAAATGAATACTGCTGTAGCGAAAACAACCTCACAAACTGTAAGAGTCACTGCTAAAGGTGAACAGTCAGCAGCTCAATGGATCAAAGGTGTGCTTGATGGAAGTGGTTCAAGTCCTGCACAAATCATTGTTGCAGTGGTGATTGGTTGTATTCCTTTTGTAGGCCAAGGGGTCGATGTCGGGAATGTTATCGTTTCGGTCATAAAAATTGCTGAAAAGCCAGAAGATAAAGATAATTGGTTTGATTTGGTATTTAACCTAGTAGCTTTTGTTCCTGTAGCTGGTGATGGCTTAAAAATTGTTTTTAAGCAATTACGCTCAGGTAAAGCGATGGGCGCAATTTTAGATGCAATCCCAAGTAAGACTATGCGAGGGAATGTAGATAAATGGTTCAGGAATTTAAATTGGAATGCTTACACAAAAGAATTACAAAATACAAGTAACAAAATGATTGATGGTTTAATTGATGTTTTTGACAGTTGGATGACTCGGGCGGTATTGGGTAATGCAAGATTAAAGACCTTAGTGACCCAATTAAATCAAATGAAAAGAGTTGCCAATCAAAAAATTGAGATGGTGATGAAAGAAATGCAAGCTGCTCATGCAAAAGCAATTGCAACCCCTTATCCAAATACCACTGCAAAAGCTCCAATTGTTACAAAAACGCCAGCACCTACACCAGTAGCACAGGCTAAAACACCTGCAACTTCTACCCCAACTCCAAAGGCAAAAACACCATCAACGCCAGCACCTAAAAGTTCAAGAAAACCGAATGAAAAACCAGCACCTAAAACACCACAAAATGGGAATGTACCTAAAAATACAGGTGGTAATAGAGTAAGCCCAGGTAGGAAAAATACTTCAAATCGCCGAAAGCAATTGAAAAGAAGAAAAAGATCAAATAAAGAGTTGGGTTCAGGTGGTGAGCATATCACGGATTACTACTATGTAAGACGTATGAAGAGTCGATCTAAAATCAATCATGATGGCGTGCTTTATGAATATCATGATGATGGTCACAATGGTATAGACCATGTTTGGCATAGCTCAAGATTGGGGCACAAGTATCGTGTAACAGACAGTAAAGCTACTAATGCTCTAAGTCATAGAGCATTAATGACACCCAAAGCCGCAATGATGGCGCTAAAAATGGGGTTAGATGTTTATATGTCTACAGATCAAGATTATAAAGTTAAGAACACAGTAGGTACTACAGTAAGTGATGGTGTTCAGATGTCACATTTATGGATTTCTCGAAAAATTGGTTCATCTAAAATTGTTCCTTCACATAGTTCACTCTTGCGAGAAATCAGAGCGTGGGAGCGTGTACAGTTTAAAGCATCTGTTGAAAAAAGAAGAGGTCAAAGCTTTGCTATTAAATGCCCTTATGATAGAAGCTTGGTTACTATTACTGGCGATAAATTTGACCATCATGAAAAATGTAAAGGACTGGATAAACCTAAATGCACTAGAACTGTAACTGCACATGGCGTTAAATTAGAATTTGTTTTACCAAATGACATGTTGGAGCGATAAAATAATGTCAATAACAGTAAATGATCAAACAATAGATTGGCAAAAATGGGAAAACTTAGAGGTCAATAATGATAAATATTTCAGAGATGGTTATCTATTAATACAAGATTATCACGAAAATTTTGATGAATTATTAAATGGATTATATACAGTTGTAGATGGTTTTAGTAATTATAAAAATGATTCTAAATTTGGTGGATATATTGCATCTGGAAGAAGACGTATTATTGATGCTTTAGACTTAATTTCTTTGCAATATTCAGCTGGGGGTGACATAAACTTTATAAAAGAACTTTATCCTTATTTACTTCATTGGACTGATGAATACGCAGAAACAAGCCATCGCTATAATTTGAGTCCTGATGCTGATGGGCGATTTGTATGGCATATTGCTTTAAATACAGAGGATTATTGGTATATAGCATTACGTTTGATTTCTTTTGGTTTATTGACTGGTTATGCAAATCAAATGGGTCGCGTAATGCCAATTATAGATTACACAGAGGCTGTGCCAGAAGGACAAGATAAAGATGGCTTAATTGAGCGTTTAGTTGCCCCTTTTATTTCTGATAGAGGCGTCCCTCCAACTGAAGCAATGCGACATTTACCTTATCGAAAATTAATCAAGGTGTTTGACGCAGAAGAGGGTATACGTCCTGAACTTATGTTGCAATATTTAGAAGATTGGTATGATGCTAGTCGTCGAGAACCCTATCATGATCAGCATCCTCAGCCTGATATAAGATCAGGGATTAGTTATTATGGTTATTGGTCATGGGAAGCTGCTGCAGTAACATGGTTATTAAATATCGATGATACAATCTATCGAGAACATCAGTTCTATCCAAAAGACTTGGTTGATTTTGCTAGAAAACAAGCTGAGAATCCAACAGCTGAAATAATAATTGAACGAATTAAAGTAAAAGGTGGAGAGAAATGTTCCAAAACTGGTTATTGGACGACTCCCGCTCAACCTGATACACGACCTTACTTCACACAAGGTGAAATATTACCAACATTATCAGAAACTGATTGGGGTGAAGTATATTGGTATTTTGATGGTGAAAAGTAAAATTTTGAGTTAGTAAAACCATCCATAAAAAGATGGTTTTCTTTTTAGTTAGAATAAAATAGTAAAGAATTACATATGATAATTATGCTTAATTTTGAAATAACTAATCGGAAGTGATGATACACTATTATAATATTCATACTTTAAAATCTGAAGGATAAAACTTATGATTAGTTTTATCTGTTTCTTAGTGGGATTACTTAGTTTTTCTCACTTTAGTGTACTCACAATATTAGTTTTTAGCTTAATCACTCTCTGCTTATATCGAGTATGTTATTACTTTAACTTTCAAAAACTTCAAATTTACTCATCATATCTTTATGGTGGATTGAGCACAGGGTTAATTTTAAGATTAGGTATTTATTTTTGGTTAAGTAAAAACTATGTATTACTGATGATTATCCTACCAATAATCGGGGTTCTCCTGATTGTGGTTTATGAAGAATTATTTAAAAAACATTATTCTCTTAGTCTTATTTCTTTTTGGGAAAGTGAAGAGCTTTGTACTAAAAAACCAGAGATTAAAAATGATTGTGCGAAAGTATATTTGCAGTTGAGGGACAAAAAACCAAATCCAAGCAGTTTTTATACATTTAGTCCGAAAGAAGCCTATTTACTTGAACAATTTAGCGCTTTGCATTTTTTTGAAATTGTACGTAATAACCATCGTCAATTTTTAGATGGTTTAGAAGAATTATTTGAAATATATATGCATAACCCTCCTTATGACTTAAGAGATTTTCCTTTACCTGAACGGGCAGATATTAATTGGGGCGGTACAGTTTTACCAAATTTTAGGTCCACGATGGATCGGATAGAATTTGCTTATATAAAAATAAAATCAGGTGATTTTACTTATCTAAATTGTGTGGGGGAAATTCGTTCGAATGACAAGGGGCTAAGTGAATTTTCTCCACATTGGATGGATGATCTACCTAACGATAAAGTACGACAATGTTGGGATTATTATTCAATTACAAATCGATATGCCTCAATTATTAGAAATTCTTACCCAAAAAATTGGGATATAGGTTTTCTTGAAGCCGAATTTCCAGAAGCAGCTATATTTCAAGGAATTGATGTTGATTTACCAAACTCTTATCCAATATATCGGATAAATTTTGAAATAACCGTTAAATCTAATGAGAAAGTAAAAACGACAGGGATTTATATTTGCAAAGAAGACCAGAAGCGGATTGAGTTTATAGCTTCAAGCAAAGAAGAGGATAGAGGGTGGGGAAGTGTAGTACCAATCGGGGTGGATCCAGACACATATGAAACATTGTATGCTGAAGTGAATTGGATATTAATTGAAAGAATTGCTGATGAAGGTGGTTCAGATAATTCTTTGGATGTTGAAAATATAAAGGCCTTATCAAGCCAAAGTTGCCCAAGATCAGGATATTGGTGGAGTCCAGCAAAAAAATCTCAATCTCGCTATTTTGAACAAGGAGAAATTTTTCCAAAAATTGAAAATAGTGATTGGGGTGAAACGATTTGGTATTTAGAAATCACCAATAAACTACAGTGAAATATTTTAAGATTTAACTGTAAGAAATGGCGCTTTCATAAAGTGAAACTTGGTTATATTCCAGAACGCGTTATTACATAAAAATCCCATGGAACTGCATGGGATTTTATACTGATTATTAAGTGAATATATTGGTTTATTGACTTTGCGGCGAGCCTTGTACTGGGGTTGGAATGACAGCCTTTGATTGTTGTCGAGTTAAAATCAAGTGTGCGATCATGCCAATACAAATTCCCCAGAAAACCGAACTAAATCCTAAAAAATGCATACCCGATACAGTGGCAAGAAAGGTAATGATGGCAGCATCTCGTTGTGTTTCATCTTTCATTGCAATACCAAGATTGGTGGTAATTGCTCCGAGTAAGGCCAATCCAGCAAGTGCTGCAATTAGTTCTTTGGGAAGTATGCTAAATAGCATCACCAAACTGCCTGCAAATAATCCTCCTAAAATATAGAAGATGCCATTGGCAATACCTGCGATATAGCGTTTTTCTTTCAATTCATGCGAATCTTTACCCGTGCAAAGTGCAGCAGTAATCGCTGCTAACACAATCGTGATTCCACCAGTAAAAGCCACAGCAATAGAGGTGATACTGGCTATGCTTAAAATCGGTTTAGCAGGTGTGTCGTAATGATTCAGTTTGAGAATTGCCATACCCGGCAAGAACTGACCCGTTAAACTGACAATTGTAAGTGGAATTGCAAGGTTCAATGTAGAAGACCAGGTCCATTCTGGACTGATCAGAACAGGAACTGCCAATGAAAAATCCATTGGTACTGGATTGATTTTTCCAAAGATAAAACTGAGCGCAATACCTGAAAATAATACCCAAATTATGGCATAGCGAGGTGAAAAGCGTTTTGCCAGTAAAAAGCAGATCAGCATACCAAAAACGACATAGGGCATTGTGTCAGTAGCTTTAAACAGACCTAAACCAAACTGGAACAGAATTCCAGCCATCATTCCTGCTGCCAGCCCTTGTGGTATCCATTTTAAAAGTTTATCAAAAGAACCAGTAATCCCAATGATAAAAATAATGATTGCAGAAGTAATATAGGCTGCAACAACTTCATTCAGAGAAATATGCGGAAATAAAGCCACCAAGAGCGCCGTTCCCGGTGCTGACCATGCGGTAATAATCGGCGTTTTAAACTTAATGGATAAAATGATTCCAGTGATTGCCGCGCCAATAGAGCTCCCCCAGATCCATGATGCCATCATGGTTGAGGAAACATTGGCTTGTTGAGCGGCCTGAAAAAAAATGATCATTGGCCCTGCATAAGAAATCAGCACAGCTAAAAATCCTGCAACTGTCGCTGACAAAGACCAATCTTGTTTTAACGTTTTGAACAGGGATGCCATTGGGCAAAGCCTCCATGCATTGAATTTCAATGATCCTGCTACATAAAAAGGAGACCAGTTTTAACCCTGATCACCACCACCTACAGGAACAATAGTACCTGTCATATAAGAGGATTCATCAGACGCAAGAAATAATATTGCATTGACTTGTTCCTGAATCGAACCATAACGGCCCATAAAAGTGCGATCAATGGTTTGATCTACCACATCTTGCATCCATTGTTTTTCATTTTCGGTCAATGCCATAGTATTACGAGGGACTTTACGTGGAGGTGCTTCTGTACCGCCAGTCGCAACAGCATTAACCCGGATACCATCTTTGGCATGTTCAAATGCAAGTGCTGTGGTTAGACCATTTACACCGCCTTTTGAGGCTGAATAGGGCACTCGATGAATCCCACATGTTGCAATAGAAGATACATTAACAATGGTACCTTTCTGATTTTTGATCATTTCGGGCAGGACTGCTCGACAACACCATAAGCTTGGAAATAGTGAGCGATGCACTTCTTTGATGATTTCTTCTTCAGAAAACGTTTGAAACGGTTTCATCCAAATTGCACCGCCGACATTGTTAATCAAAATATCAACACGCTTATAGCGTTCAATGGCTTTAGCAACGACAGCTTGAGCACCCGCTAAAGTTTCCAGATCTGCATTGACGGTGATTGCATCACCGCCATTTTTGTTAATTTCAACAAGCACGTCTTCGACATATTCTGAACGGTCAGCCATAACCACATGCGCACCTTCCGCTGCCACTTGTAGGGCGACACCACGACCAATACCTTGTGCGGCACCAGTAACAATGACAACTTTGTTTTTAAATCTTTGGCGATCTGACATTCTTCTCAGCTCCTGAACAGTACGATTTTAGTTTGCAGAGAATTTCTCAAATAAGAAGTTTGCAGGTTTAATCCCTTCAGTATCCAACCAGCCTCTAACAGCTTCAACCATAGGAACAGGACCACATAAATAAACATCGACGTCACCGCCATTTAGCCAGTCATTGTCAATATGACCTGTCACATAACCTTTGCGTTCATGTGTTGATTCAGCATGTGCAACGACTGTACGATATTCAAACCATGGCAGTTTATTTTGCAGTTCATTGAGCTTTTCAAGTGCTACAAGGTCAAAGTCATTGGTTACTCCAAATACTAAACGTACAGGGTGTTGTGAGCCTTTGTCTTCAAGCACTTGTAACATCGACATAAATGGTGCAATACCCGTACCGCCTGCCAACATAACGACAGGGCGAACTACATTACGAAGGTAAAAACTTCCAAATGGACCAGTAAAGGTCATTTTGTCGCCCGCTTTGGCATTTGCACTTAAAAAGTCACTCATCTTTCCATTTGGAACATTACGTACCACAAAGCCTGTTAAGCGATTTCCGGGTTTTGAACTGAATGAATAAGAGCGCGTTTCAGTGGTTTGTGGAATTGCCACATTGACATACTGACCTGCAAGAAAATGAATATCGGGCTGACCTTCATCTAATTGAATATCGAAAGTGATGGTGGAATCAGAGAGCTTTTCCACACGAGATAATGTGCCTTGAAATGCATGAATTTCGGTTTTGCATACTTCAGATGAAGCTTGAATCTGGAATACTGCGTCAGAAGAAGGTCTACATTGGCAGGCCAAGATATAGCCTTGTTCAGCCTCTTCTGGTGTTAAAGCATCTTCAATATAACTTTCTTCAGGCATGTCAAACGAACCAGATTCACAAAAAGCACGACATGTACCGCAAGCACCATCACGGCAATCTAAAGGAATATTGATTTTCTGGCGATATGCTGCATCAGATAAAGTTTCACCTTGTGTAACTGAGATAAAACGCGTTACGCCATCTTCAAATTGAAGAGCAACATTGTGGTTTGACATGGCTGAAAATCCTATAAAAATCTTTAAAACTTTTGAGTGCTTTAGCCAACTTTCCATTTGGCTAAAGCAAACACCTCATATTTTTGTTTACACAATTCGAGATAAAAAATTAGAGGTGGTAAATATCGATGACTTGGTTGATATAGTCATTTTTTAGCACCACATATTTATTCAGAATTTGTGGTTGTGTAGCAGAAAAGTCGATGACATAACGAGACATACCAAAGTAGCTATAACTGTTTTTGTAACGAAAGCTCAGTGTATTCCAGTTAAAGCGGACTGTGACTTTGTCACCATCTCTTTCGATAATTTCAATATTGCTAATATTGTGGCAAGTGCGTGTATCAGGCATGGTTGCCGAAGAACGTTCAGTTTTAATCCGAAAAACACGGTCTTCCAAACCTTGACGGTCAGGGTAATAAATCAAAGAAATTTCAGACTGAGGATCTTCGGTCAAACGATCATCATCATCCCAAGCAGGCATCCAAAAACATGCCGAGGGTGAGTAGCAGGCGAGCCATTGATCCCATTGTTCATCATCTAAAAAACGTGCTTCGCGGTAGAGAAATTGCGCAATATTTTCTAAAGAAACTTGATCGATGTTTGCTGTTGCATTCATGCTGTTGCTCCTTGCTGAGATGTTTCTTGTTGAGCAAGATTTTTTTCAGATTGAATGGCATGTTTCATCATTTCTAACCAGTATTGATGTTGGGCAAGATATAAGCCTTCATCTTCTGTTTTAATACCACTCAGTTTAGGTTTTAAGCCAATTTCATTGGCCGCATCATCAGGTCCTTGAATCCAGTGTTTAGACCCACGGCACATGTCATTCCATTCAAGCTCAATACCAGCATAACCCGCTTGACAGGCACGGAATTCTTCAAGGTCATCAGGGGTTGCCATGCCCGAAGCATTAAAGAAATCTTCGTATTGGCGAATACGTCGTGTACGCGCTTCAGGACTTTCACCTACAGGTGCAATACAGTAAATCGTCACTTCAGTTTTATTGACTGAAATTGGACGCAATACACGAATTTGCGAACCAAATTGATCCATGAAATAGACATTTGGATAAAGGCATAAGTTACGTGAACGTTCGATCATCCATTTCGACATTGGGGCACCGAATTTTTCAGTGTACTCATCAGCTTTTGGATAATTAGGACGATCTTCAGGGTTTGCCCATTGAGTCCATAACAGCATATGTCCATGCTCAAAACCGTATGAGCCGCCACCTTGTTTGCCCCAAGCACCTGCACTCATTGCACGTACATTGTCATTTTCTTGCTGTTTTTCTTTACGTTGCTGTGTGGTCGCTGCATAGTTCCAATGTACAGCTGAAACGTGATAACCATCTGCACCATTTTCAGCAGTCAGTTTCCAGTTACCTTCGTAGGTATAGGTTGAAGCACCACGTAAAACTTCTAAGCCTTGCTCAGATTGATCAACAATCATGTCAATGATTTTGGTTGTTTCACCTAAAAATTCTTCTAAACTTGGTACATCTGGATTTAAACTGCCAAATAAGAAACCTTTATAGCTTTCAAAACGAGCTACTTTTTTCAGATCGTGTGAACCTTCTTTATTGAAGCAGTCTGAATAACCAGCATCGCTTGGATCTTTAACTTTGAGTAGTTTTCCAGAGTTATTAAATGTCCATCCATGGAATGGGCATGTATAAGTCGCTTTATTACCACGCTTATGCCGACAAAGCTGTGCGCCACGGTGTGAACACGCATTGATCATGGCATTTAATTCACCATTGCGATTACGCGCAATCATAATGGGCTGACGCCCCATAGTGGTGGTGTAATAATCGTTGTTATTTGGAATTTGGCTTTCATGTGCCAAGTAAACCCAGTTGCCTTCAAAGATGTATTTCATTTCTAGGTCAAAAAGGGCTTGATCTGTGAAAACAGAACGATGAAGTTTAAATTCACCCGTTTCAAAATTATCGACTAAAAGTTCGTCAATTCGATCAAGATGGCTGGTATTTATAACAGGAATACGTGGCATATGGGTTCTCCGACTTTCCAATGAGAGGAAGTCCCCGAAGTGCTGCAATAGTGCAAACATTTCGGTTCCGTGCGTGTGGGTTTAAGCGCTTGCGCGACGACGATCTACTTCTGTAGACGGTGCTTTAGGTTGTTCTTTTACCAGTGCTACATTGAATGAAATACGTTTAAATGGTTTGTTGAGACCACGACGGGCAATTTCAGCTTCATCACTGATATCAATAGCTGTTGCCACTAAGCCCTCACGTGTTGCGAAAGCAAAATCATCCCAAAGGTATTGATCACCTTCGATGTTGAATTGTGTGGTTAATTTGCGATAGCCGGGTGCAGATACGAAATAATGCACATGAGATGGGCGGTTACCATGGCGGCCTAATTTGTTCAGTACAAACTGAGTCGTCCCTTGTGGTGGACAGCCATAGCCAACGGGCATAGTTGTTTGTGCAACGTACTGACCATTGCTATCAGTCAATATGCTACGGCGTAGATTAAAATCTGACTGTGATTTATCAAAGAAAGAGTAATTACCTAAACTGTTGGCATGCCAAATTTCAACTTTAGCATTTGGGATAAGATTGCCATCTGTGTCTGTTACTGTACCTTCAATAAATAGGGTGTCGATTTTATCGCTCTCTGAACCATCGTCCATGCGAGAAAAGCCGACGGACTCAGGCGCACCAGCAACATATAATGGGCCTTCAATGGTGCGTGGTGTGCCACCTGTGATACTTGCTTTTGCATCTGCTTCATCAGCACGTAAATCCAAATAATGTTCCAAACCTAAACCCGCTGCTAAAAGACCAAGTTCATTGGCTTGACCTGCATCAGTAAAATATTCTAGGCCTTTCCATAATTCACTTTGTGAAATGTCTAAATCTTCAATGGCTTGAAACAAGTCAGCTAATAAACGTACCACTACTTGTTGTACACGTGTATCGACTGCACCTGTTGCAGTGTCTACATTCATTTGTTTGACCAAAGTATCGATTTCTTGACGGTTCATACTAGATCTCCTGCAGTATGCGTGGTTTGGCATTGCATACGAAAAAAATCGTTTGAAACTTTGCTGCCCACTTTCCATGTTCTTCATGTGCGAGATTTAAAGCTTGAACTGATAAAAGTGATTCATTGGGCTAACAGAATGAGATTCTTTGGCTGGCTGTGAATATCAAAAGTTTTACAGTCTTGCTTTACATCTTGCTTTTGATATACCTTAAAAGAATGGATGATCGCTGTCTAAGATCAAATTTGCATTTTTTTATATCTTAAAGGTATGGAGTTTGAGATGGAACTCAGGCATTTGCGCTATTTTGTTGCTGTTGTAGAAGAACAAAGTTTTACCAAAGCAGCAGAAAAGCTTTATATTGCTCAGCCTCCACTGAGCAGACAGATTCAAAATCTTGAAGGTGAATTGGGTATCTCGCTTTTTGAACGTGGAAGCCGTCCGTTAAAAACCACAGAAGCGGGGCAATTTTTTTATCAACACGCTGTTAAACTTTTGTCTAATGCCGAAGAAGTAAAGTCCATGACCAAGCGAATTGGCTTGATCGAAAAAACCGTAACAATGGGGTTTGTGGGTTCTTTATTGTATGGTTTATTACCCAAAATCGTTTATATGTTCCGTCAACAACAGCCGCATTTAAAAATTGAGCTGATTGAAATGAGTACCAAAGATCAAATTCAGGCGCTTAAAGAGGGGCGTATTGATGTTGGATTTGGACGTTTAAGAATTTCTGATCCTGCCATTAGGCGAGTTTTGTTACGAGAGGAGCCATTAATGTTGGCTGTCCATATCAGTCATCATCTCGCTACAGATTCTAAAGGCACTTATTTTGCCGATATTGAAGATGAAAATTTATTCCTTTACCCAAGTCACCCTAAGCCCAATTTTTCTACCCAAGTACGTCATCTGTTTTCCGAGCATGGTCTAGATCCTAAGAATCTAAAAGAAGTTCGAGAAATTCAACTGGCTCTGGGTTTGGTTGCTGCGGGTGAAGGCGTATGTATTGTGCCTGAGAGTGCAAAAACCATTCAATTGCCGAATTTAATCTATATCCCATTGTTAGATAGCTCTGCAAAAAGCCCAATTTTTATGGCAATACGTTGTATGGATGAAAGTGAAAATATTCGGTCTTTATTTGATTGTATTTATCAGGTTTATGATTTAGAAGGCTTTCAATATGATCGTGCGAGCTTTACGACGATATATTAGGCTTCTTTCCTAAGTTCTTTTTTAAATCATAAATCAACATAAGATCCCCCTCATCCTAGCCTTCTCCCCCAAGGGAGAAGGGACTTTCAATACCAATTTTATTTACGCCACATGATCATTTTTTCGATTTATGAAAAATCCATTCAGTTCAATCATTGAATGAAAAGTTATTTATAGATGTTCTTTTGTGTGAAAAGTAACATATTGAAAAATCAGAACAAGTCGATTGATTTATTCTAAAACTCTAAAAATATCGAGATAATCATTAAAAATATAAAGCTCGATTTCTTTAATAATTCTTTTTAATCCCTTGTTTATTCATCAAAAAATATTAAACCGACTTTTAAGGTATGGATATATATGCAATCGGTTTTGGACAAAAAATAACAGCTGCCTCATTGTTTGAAAAAATTTCGTAGCGTTTCACCGCAGGAGGCAAAAGTGCAAACGAGCAAACTAAATATTAATCGCATCGTGGATGAAGCAAAATTCACCCCTTTTCATTGGGGGGTTCTATTGTGGTGTTTATTAATTATTATTTTTGATGGATATGATCTGGTTATTTATGGTGTAGCTTTACCTTTATTGATGCAAGAGTGGGGCTTAACTGCTGTACAAGCAGGCTTGCTGGCCAGTACAGCACTTTTTGGCATGATGTTTGGTGCAATGAGTTTTGGAACACTGTCTGATAAGTTGGGCCGTAAAAAAACCATCATGATTTGTGTGGCTATTTTTAGTGGATTTACTTTTCTCGGTGCATTTGCATCAACACCCGTTGAATTTGGAATTCTCAGATTTTTAGCAGGACTTGGTATTGGTGGTGTGATGCCGAACGTGGTGGCTTTAATGACTGAGTATGCGCCTAAACGTATACGTAGCACACTGGTCGCTGTTATGTTTAGTGGCTATGCCATAGGTGGTATGACATCTGCCTTGCTGGGTGCTTGGCTGGTGGTCGATTATGGTTGGAAAATCATGTTTTATATCGCGATTATCCCATTCTTAGCTTTACCCCTTATTTGGAAGTTTTTACCTGAATCATTGATGTTTCTAACTCACCAAGGCAAGACGGATCAAGTGCGAGAAGTGGTACAGAAAATTGCACCGCAGCAACAGATCCATTCCTCGACTCAATTTGAATTAAATGAAGTCACCGCTGGTGATGAAGCACCGTTACGTGCATTGTTTCAGCAAGGCCGTCGATCAAGCACAGTAATGTTCTGGATTGCTTTCTTTATGTGTTTATTGATGGTTTATGCACTCGGAAGTTGGTTGCCTAAATTAATGATCCAAGCAGGCTATTCACTGGGTGCAAGTATGATCTTCTTATTTGCATTAAATATTGGTGGCATGGTTGGTGCAATTGGTGGTGGTGCTTTGGCGGATAAATTTCATATTAAACCCGTATTGACCATAATGTTTACGGTTGGTGCGATTGCGCTCATTTTCCTTGGTTTTAAAAGCCCACAATTCATTCTCTATACCTTGATTGCAATTGCTGGTGCAGCAACCATTGGTTCACAAATTTTACTCTATACCTTTGTTGCACAATTTTATCCAGCAACAGTACGTTCTACAGGTATGGGGTGGGCATCAGGCATTGGACGAATTGGTGCCATTGTTGGACCAGTCTTAACAGGTGCATTGTTGACCCTAGAGTTACCTCACCAAATGAATTTTCTTGTTATCGCTGTCCCAGGATTTATTGCAGCACTAGCGATATTCTTTGTGAATTTAAATGCTTCAGTGGAAAAAACTCAAACGGCCGAAGCGCCAACAGCTCAGAAAAATATTGTTGGAAATACAATTAACTAAGTTCGTAAACCAAACTCACGCACAAACTGACTTGGTATTTCAGCCTGAATCATGAGGATTAAGGCTGGTTCAAAATAATCAATCGTAGAGAATAGGATGCTTTCTACAATGAAAAAATTTAACTACAACATCATTTTGGTGTCAATGGGATTACTTAGCCTAAATATGGCGCATGCAGATTCGATGACAGAAGTTGAACAGTTACGTAATGAAGTTAAACAATTACGTGAAATGATTGAACAACAGCAACACGTGCAAAATAAGCAAATTGTGGCATTGGAAAATAATGTTAAAGCGGCACAGGTTGTATCGCAGGCAAAAGATCAAACCTTTGCACGAACAAAAGCTGGTGCAGAAGTAACACTATATGGGAATATCCGTGCGGATCTATTGTATCAGTCTGAAGGTGGAAGTGCCGATCGACTTTATAATCAGATCAATAGCGTACCGCTTAAAGGCCATAATGAAAGTAGTGATCAATTAAAATCAACACTTGCCGCGACTCGTTTAGGTTTAGATTTTAAAACTGCTGACAAAGATATTTCAGGAAAAATAGAAGTTGATTTCTTGGGTGCGAATGATGGACTTAGAATTCGCCATGCCTATTTTAATTATGGTCAATGGTTGATTGGTCAAACATGGTCTAACTTTGCAGTTCCCGATTATATGCCAGAAACAATTGATGCTTTGGGTTATGTGGGGGGCGCTGTTAAACGAGATGCACAAATTCGTTATACCCATAAATTTAATGCAGAAACACAGCTGGTAACGGCTTTGGAAGATTCCAAAGATGCCTTATCGAATATGCGGATCCCGGTTTTATCAACTCGACTAAATCAATCATTTGCTGATCGGGCGGGCGCATTGAGTTTGCGAGGCATGGTTAGTGAAAAGAGGACTGTTGCTGATAATGAACTCGCTTGGGGTATTGGACTTGGAGCAAAATACGATATTTCTGCAAAAACCACACTTAAAGCAGATTATTATCATGTTAAAGGTGATTCCAGTTTAGTGTCATGGACGAACCAAGGCTTTGCTATAGATGCCAATAAAAATATCATGGCGCTGAATCAATTTGACTCAATCACTGTGGGGGTGACGCAACAGTTTAACTCACAATGGCGAGGAACATTGGGATATGGCTATATGAAAGCAGATGAAAATCAGGATTATATTCGATATTTGAGTGATCCGACCAAAGCCAATAAAACACTTTGGCAAGCTTGGGCCAATGTATTTTATAGCCCGAAAAAGCCGTTAAGTTTTGGTCTGGAATATGTTTATGGTGAGCGTAAAGCCTTTGTTGCAGCGTCTAATGGACAGGATACAGGTGAGGACAATCGTTTTAATGCGGTTGCGATCTATAATTTTTGATAAATACTTCTATTTAGTCTTCTTACGAAAGTAGAGTTTTAGAGGATATTAAAATGAGGTGAAGTCTTTAAAAAAAATATGAAATTTACACTATTCTATAAACGTTAATTCATATGGTGATAAAGTTTGTACAGCCATACCTTGCATTTAAAGTTTAATTATATTTGCGTAGGCGATGCCTCCCTTTTCAGGGATGAAAAGGGACAAAAATCCTCTGTTGGGTGAGAGGTACGTCCTGTACCCCCACCCAACGGCGACATCCATGTCGCCTCACGATAGAATGACCATGTATGGTTCAATAATGTATAAAGCTGTTTAATTTATATGATGATCAATATATGGATTGGTATTAAATAACGACTTTAAAAGCGTTTTTTAAAGATAACATGAGTAATTTGATAAAAAACCTCTTTTAATTTGATTTAAACGAGGTTTTTTATATTGTTCGTTATTCGTTTAAATTAAGCGGATTCTTTTAAAAATAAACGGATTGCTTGGCTAAATTTCACGGGTTCTGTAATAAGCGGCGTATGCCCTGAACGTTTAAAAATAATATTTTTCGCATTGGCTAAACTGTCAGAAATTTGCATTTGACCTTCAGCAGGATAGAGTGATGACTTTTCCCCAATAAAGAATGTAGTCGGACATTCCAATTGTGAAATTGTCTGACGATAATCTTCATCATGGTTTAGATAATTATCGATATACCAAGTTAAATAATCCATTCGACGAATAGGCAATAAATGTTTTTGTAATTGTGGATGTTTAAGCGCCAAATTAAACATAAATGGGCTTAATTTATTACTGCCTTGAATTTTAATAAAATTTAACCAAATTTGAATCAGTTCAGTTCGTGGTTCAATCGGTAATTCATCAACAAAACGATAGTTTGAATATTGATGTAAAAAATCAGAGAAGTCTTTTAGCAATCTTTTAATTTTAAAATACTTTTTCCCAAATAAACCAAATTCCCATGTTTCATCCGTTGGAATTTTAGGGGTTTGATCAATGTGTAGATAAGCTTTGAGTTTTTCAGCCAAATTGCCATATTGCATCCCATGCATGGCAGTGGTTGCTCCCATGGAATAACCCATAAGAATAAAATGATCTAAATTTAACTGGTCAATTAAGCTTTCAAGATCACGCCAATGGTTGCTAATCGCATCGATTTCTTGAGGGATCTTACAGGTTCTAGAGCCACCAAATCCGCGCCAATCTGGGATATAAAATTTATAATGTTTAATATTAGGCAGTAAAAAGGGAAGCCATTGCCAACTATGCATACCTAAACCAGACAGAACCAGTACAGGTTCCCCCTGACCAATTTCACGAACAAATAATTTTTCGCCATCTGGCATTGTATAGTGTGGCATGCAGTTTCCTATGAATTCTCTTTATTCTCAAACGCTTTAAGCTGTGGAATGACTTGGTCGAGCCAATTGATCCAGCCCATTTCTAAGTCTATACCTAATTGTAAAATCATTTTGTGAATATATAAAGTTCGATCCAGTTGCTCGATTTGTTCAAAATCTTTGGAAAAAATCTGGCGGTATAGTTTTAAATTTTCACGATGTAATTCTAAATGACGCTCAAGTTCAGGTAAAACAGTATTTCCACCAAATTGTGCTTCTGCTCGTAAGCGAACCATAATTTCTTCACGAAGCTGGGCAGGTTGGCCTTGTTTAACCATCCAGTCTGCCAGTTCCACTCGTCCAAGTTGCTCAACTTGATAGGTTTTTTTTCTGCCATGATCAGACTGATCTTCAAGGGTGGAAATCCAGCCTTTCTTTTGCATACCGTTAAGTTCACGGTAGATTTGTTGATGCGTTGCATTCCAAAAGAATCCCATAGATCGGTCAAAGCGTCGCGCCAATTCAAAACCTGTACTTGGCTTCTCTATCAGACTGGTCAATAAAACATGGGCTAATGACATTGTGTAATATCACATCAACAAAATGAATATAAAGTCATTATGCAACATGTTGCATAAAAATCAAATCTCGATTATAAATACTCACACTATGCAACTTGTTGCATTAAACAGATATGAAGTGTCATTTAACAGATAACAGATTGATAGCTAGCGAGAGCACGCCAAGGGAGTTCACATGTCTAATTATCCGCATTTACTTGCGCCTTTAGATTTAGGCTTTACCACATTAAAAAACCGTGTATTGATGGGTTCAATGCATGTTGGACTAGAAGAAGTTCAAGGTGGATATGAACGTATGGCTGCATTTTATGCAGAACGTGCAGCAGGTGGTGTTGGCTTAATTGTGACGGGTGGTATCTCACCCAATGATCATGGGGTAACATTCTTTGGTGGTTCAAAACTGGATCATTTAGAAGAAGCAGAAAAACATAAGGTCATTACCAAAGCTGTGCATGATGCTGGCGGTAAAATTGCACTGCAAATTTTACATACAGGTCGTTACTCTTATCAGCCTGAAAATGTTGCACCATCCGCGATACAAGCACCAATCAATCCAACCAAGCCACATGCTTTAACTTCAGCAGAAGTTCATCAAACCATTGCAGACTTTGCCAATTGTGCAAAATTGTCACAAATCGCAGGTTATGATGGTGTGGAAATCATGGGGTCAGAAGGTTATCTGATCAATGAATTTATTGCTGCACGTACCAATCACCGTGATGATGAATGGGGCGGAAGTTATGAAAATCGTATCCGTTTCCCGATTGAAATTGTCAGAAGAACACGTCAGGAAGTCGGCGAAAACTTCATCATTATCTATCGTTTATCTATGCTGGATTTGGTTGAAGGCGGCTCTACACTTGAGGAAGTGATTCAACTTGCGAAAGAAATTGAAAAAGCTGGTGCAACCATTATCAATACTGGAATTGGTTGGCACGAAGCACGTATTCCAACCATTGCTACCAAAGTACCGCGTGCCGCATTTACTTGGGTGACCAAAAAATTAAAAGGTTCGGTCAAAGTTCCTTTAGTGACTTCAAACCGTATCAATACGCCTGAAATGGCTGAACATGTCTTGGCTCAAGGTGATGCCGATATTATTTCGATGGCGCGCCCAATGCTTGCTGATTCGCATTTTGTATTGAAAGCTGAGCAAGGCCGTGCTGATGAAATCAATACCTGTATCGGTTGTAACCAAGCTTGCTTAGATCATATTTTTTCAATGAAAATTGCAACGTGTTTGGTCAATCCACGTGCATGTTATGAAACTGAACTTATTTTTAAAGAATCACCAGTAGCTAAAAATATTGCTGTGATTGGGGCAGGGCCAGCAGGACTTAGTTTTGCAACATATGCAGCTGATCGTGGACACAAAGTCACAATCTTTGAAGCATCTAATCAGATTGGTGGTCAGTTTAATATTGCAAAAACCATTCCTGGCAAAGAAGAGTTCTATGAAACTTTACGTTATTTTAAACGTAAAATTGAATTACAACCGAATATCAAACTGGTACTTAACCACACTGCAAGCTATGAAGAATTAGCGACAGGTGACTTTGATGATGTTGTGGTGGCTACAGGTGTAACGCCTCGTCATTTAAATATTGAAGGTATCGATCATCCAAAAGTTTTGTCATATATCGAGGTTTTACGTGAGCGTAAACCTGTCGGTAAAAAAGTAGCAATTATTGGTGCAGGCGGTATTGGTTTTGATACTGCTGAATATCTTTCCCATGAAGGCGAGAGTGGCAGCTTAAATCCACAAAAATTCTATGATGAATGGGGAATTGATACATCGTATGAACATGTGGGTGGCTTGAAACAACCTGAGATCGAACAATCTCCTCGTGAAATCTATTTACTGCAACGTAAAGCCAAATCTGTTGGCGCTGGTTTAGGTAAAACAACAGGTTGGATTCATCGTACTGGTTTAAAACATCGCCATGTCAATATGATTCCTGGTGCAAGTTACGACAAGATTGATGATCAGGGCTTACATATTACGGTTGGCGAAAAAACCATGATTTTAGATGTCGACAATGTGGTGATTTGTGCAGGCCAAGAACCCTATACAGCAATGTTTGATCAACTCCAAGCTGATGGAAAATCTGTACATTTGATTGGTGGTGCGAAAGAAGCGGGTGAGTTAGATGCGAAGCGTGCAATTCGCCAAGGCGCTGAATTGGCAGCTGTGATTTAAATGGATTAACGCTGTTTGAATTCCTTCTCTTTAAGCCATGTGTAGTGTGAAGCATGCTGCGAGAGAAGGGATTTTATGACTGGATTTTTAAGAAAATTACTGGAAACGAATTCAAATTATTTCAGATTAAAGGGATATAAAAAATGAGTTATACAAATACCAAGCCTGCAATTCAAAAATGGCACAACATGCTGGAAAGTCGAGACATGAGTCTTTTAAATGAATTATTGGCAGACGATGTGGTCTTTCGTTCACCTGTGGCTTATAACCCCTATGAAGGTAAGCAAGTGGTCTTTTTCATTTTAAGCAATGTGATTCAAATTTTTGAAAACTTTACATATCATCGAGAATTTTTTACAGAGAATGAGCAAAGTGTTGTTTTAGAATTTTCTGCCAATGTGGGTGAAAAAAAATTAAAAGGGATTGATATGATTCGTTTTAATGAACAGGGTCAAATTGTTGATTTTGAAGTGATGATTAGACCAAAAAGTGGTTTGGAAGCATTGGCTGCTCAAATGGGGCAACGTATGGCCAGCTTTATACCTAAAGCATAATTGCGTATATACTGCAATAAATAAAATTAAGTGTGAAAAATTTCTTAATTTTTAAAATGATGATGAGTGATAAAAAGAGTTGAGGTGGAAAATGTCTGTATTACATAAGTTTACTGAGATTAGCCAAGATTTATTGGATCAAGTGACAGGTGCTGAATTACCAAAGCTGTATTTTAATCAGCAAGGAAAAATGTCTGAGATTATCAAGAAACTGCCTCAACTACAGGATAAATATCGTCCTACACCATGGCTCAGCAATACCCATGCTCACCTGTTATATTTTGATTTAATTAAGAAAAAATCCATTAAGCTGGACTATGATCGAATTGATCAGCTGACCATGCAAGATGGTGGGGTCACGGCAATTGCTTGGTATGGCTACGATTTACCACAAGAAACCCCAACTATCGTGATTATGCATACTATTACAGGTACACCTGACAGTATGCGTGAATTGGTCAAAGATCTACATGAATATACAGGATGGCGTATTGCATTATGTCTACGCCGTGGGCATGCGGGCTTACCTATGCCTGTTCCACTAATGTCGATTTTTGGTTCAACCTCTGACTTAAAAGAGCAATTGGCTTCGATTCAAAATCTATTTCCAAAATCTGATCTTTATGCAGTTGGTTCTTCCGCTGGTACAGGCCTACTTGTGCGTTATCTTGGCGAACAAGGCCTAGATACACCTTTTAAAGCGGCTTTTGCCATGTGCCCTGGTTATGATACCGAGCTTGGATTTCAAAATGTCCATCCTTTCTACACCAAAGTCATGACCAAAAAATTGTTTAAGGCATTTATTAAGCCTTATGAACAAACCTGGACACCATTACATTCTGTACAAAATGTTTTACAAACGAAAACCCTACAAGAGTTTCAGACTAAATATTTTGAAATGGCTGGATTTTCAGATTATGAAAGCTATTCAAAAGCCACCAATCCAATTTATGTATTTGAAAATGTTAAAATTCCATTAATGATTCTAAACTCAGAAGATGATCCAGTATGTTCAATCAAGAATTTAGAGCCGTTTAAAGAAACCATTCAAAATATGGATAATGTTGTGGTGGTGACAACTAAAAAGGGAAGTCATTGTGGTTTTTATGAAGGACTTAATACCAAATCTTGGGCTTCGCGTTTAATGGCTGATTTTTTAAGACAGTATTCATGATGATACGCAGTATCAATAAATATCTCTTTAAGTTAAAAAACTGACAGATCAGACTATTATCATTTGATTTGTCAGTATTAATTGCTCAACTGGGTGTTTTATTGATCCTAAGTTGCTAGGTTAAGATAAATATTAGACTTCTTTTATAAGTCCATTTTAAAATACAGAACAACATAAAAATCTCCCTCATCCTAGCCTTCGCCCAGTGGGAAAAGGCACTTTCAATATCGATAGATTCACGCTACATGATCATTTTTTGAAGTAAGAAAGATCTTTATTTAAAATAAAGCCCTATTTAAGCGCTAAATAATTCCAAACAAAATTTATCTTTTGCGAGTAAATAATATTGCTACGAACGATATAAATATCTTGAAAGAAACTATAACCATCAAGTATCTTTAATTTATTTTCATTTATTTCTTCTTCAATCAGTAAGCGAGGTAGCCAAGCTACACCTAAGCCTTGTAAAGCCAAGGCTTTTAAGTCACTGGCATTATCTGTTTCATATAACGTTCGGTAATTGAGTTTGCTTTCTATAATTTTATCTACACATTTTCTCAGATAAGCTTGTTTACTATAGGCCAAAAGGGGGAAGGATTGGTTAAGTTGGTATTTAGGTAATCCATTTTTGCTTGCTGTAACCGGTACAATTTGCATATTTACAATTTTATGATAGGTAAAAAGTGTGAGATCCAATTGTTGTAAAGTGAGTTGATCACAATAACAAATGAGAAAATCACAAGAACCTTCTTTTAATAAATGTATGCCTTGTTGCAGATTTGCAGCAATAATTTCCAACTTTAGATCATTATAGTCTGAGTATAGTTTTTGAATAAATTTGGGAAAAAACTGCGTGATGAGAGAATGGGATACTGCAAATTTAATTGAGAGTTCATTATCCTTAATATTTTTTTCTAAATACTTTATTGTTGTATCCATTTGGTTCTGAATGTTTTTTGCTGTTGAGAGCAAGACTTGACCAGCATCTGTAAAATCAATATTTTTACTATAACGCTTTAAAATTTGAAACCCTAACGACTCTTCAATATTTTGTATTCTACGTGTAAAAGCCGATTGAGTGACATGACGTATAGCAGCAGCTTTAGAAATGGATTTCTCTTGGTCTAATGCAAGAAGATCCTCTATCCACCGAATTTCAAGCGTCATGTTCAATCACCAATAAATATTTAACTCAAGCAAAGTATAACAAGTGATATGCAAAAAATGCATACAGATATATTTTTTTACATTGGTCAAGTTTAGATTGTTTCACCTAAGATGAATTGATTATCTTCGTAGAGTTACATTGCAAATGAACATTGAAATTAAAACGAGAACTGAGAAAGATTTATTGGGAATGAAAGAAGTCCCATTTCATTGCTATTACGGTGTACAAACATTAAGAGCGGTTGAGAACTTTAACCTAAGTGCGCATAAATTAAGTCATTTTCCTATTTTTATTCAAGCGCTTGCTATGGTGAAGTCTGCTTGTGTAGAGGCTAATTTTAAATTAAATAAAATTGAAGAAAATAAATATAAAGCGATTCAACATTCATGTCAGCAATTAATAAATGGTTCATACCATAATCAATTCCCTATTGATATGATTCAGGGTGGGGCAGGAACTTCTACAAATATGAATGCAAATGAAGTTATTGCAAACATTGGATTAGAGTTTCTTGGTCATGCAAAAGGCGAATATCAATATCTACATCCTAATAATGATGTAAATATGTCTCAATCGACCAATGATGTATATCCAAGTGCAATAAAAATAGGTCTATTATTTGCATTGGATCATCTCAATGTTCCGTTTCAAAAACTAATTGAAAGCCTAGGTCGCAAAGCTGAAGAGTTCTCTGATATCTTGAAAATGGGGCGTACTCAGTTACAAGATGCGGTACCGATGACATTAGGGCAAGAATTTAGTGCTTTTGCGCATACCTTACAAAATGATTTGCAAAAGTTAAATCATATTATGCCCGATTCACTTAGTGTGATTAATTTAGGTGGGACTGCAATCGGTACGGGGATTAATACCGAGGTTGAGTATCGCTTAAATGCGATTCAAGCTTTATCAGAAATCACCGGTAAAAACATTTCAAGCTCGCCTGATTTGATTGAAGCGACTACAGATATGGGTGACTTTGTACTTTTATCAAGTTTACTCAAACGTACTGCAACCAAGTTGTCTAAAATCTCTAATGATTTACGTTTGTTATCGAGTGGGCCGCGTACTGGTATAGGTGAGATACAATTAGAACCACGTCAGCCCGGTAGTTCAATCATGCCAGGAAAAGTAAATCCAGTGATTCCTGAAGCGATGAATTTGGCGTGCTATCAAATTATTGCAAATGATTTAGCAATTACTTTGGCTGCAGAAGGTGGTCAACTACAATTAAATGCGTTTGAACCATTAATTGCGCTTAAACTATTTGAATCTATTGAGTTATTAGGCAAAGCGATGCAAATGCTGAATGAAAAATGCATTCAAAATATTCGTGCCAATGCGGCGCATTGTCAGCATTTAGTGGATAACTCAATTGGTATCATTACCGTGCTAAACCCATATTTAGGTTATGAAACCACTACACGAATTGCAAAGATGGCAAATGAATCTGGGCAGAGTGTTTTGGCTTTGATCAAAGCTGAGGGATTACTTTCAGATGAAATTTTAGCAGATGTACTTGCTGTTCATAATATGGTTCAGCCAAAACAACATGCGGCTTAGTTTTTAAAAGCTACAGGTACAATTAAACTCATTCATGACTTATTATAAGAAATTAAGTTTCATATGGCATATGCAACTTAATACTTATGTAGAGTTATAAAAAAAGGGAAATTATAATTTCCCTTTTTTTAGCGATGCAAAATCTTAGTTTTTCAAAGCTGGTGTAGCAGCAGCGATGGCAGCGGCAACAGCATCATCTTCAGATTGTGCTGAACCAGAGCTTGCTTTTGGTGCTGGTGTTTTGGTTTGTGCAGTTTCAGTTTTTACTGACTCTGCTTTTGCAGGCTTCGCCTCAGTCGCAGCAGGTTTATTTTCCGCTTGTGCACTTGGCATAGTTGCATGGGCTTCATGCGTTGCTTCACGGCGAATTTCAGTGCTTGTATTTGCTGTTTCTGTGCGTTCAACTTCTACATGTGCCGGAATTTCGACTTGTTGCGCATTATTCTGCTCAACGCTTGGTAAGCTTTCAAACTGTGTTGGTTCAGAAGTCGCAGGTTGAGCAGTTTCAACTTTCTCTGGCTCAGCTTCTTTAGGCTCTTCTTTTTTTACACAAGCAGATACCAAAAGCGCTGTCGCAATTGCACCACAAATTAAAAATTTCTTATTCATAATGACTCAAAACAAAAGGTATTAAAGAGATGTTACTTAGTATAACAGCAAAATGATATTTAAAAATCACCTTATCAAGTGCTAATTTTTTATTGGAAATGCTGATAGAATAGCCAATTGTTTATTGTTCTATGAATTGATGTGAATTGACTTTGCTTTCTTGGTACAAGGTAAAGTAAAATCGCACAACATTGTAGGCCAATTTAGGCTCCATTGTACGAGAAACTTAATGACCCATTTTATATTCGTAACTGGTGGTGTTGTATCATCACTAGGTAAAGGTATTTCAGCTGCTTCAGTTGCTGCACTTTTAGAAGCCCGTGGTTTAAAAGTAACCATGGTCAAAATGGATCCATACATTAATGTCGATCCTGGGACTATGAGCCCATTCCAACACGGTGAAGTATTTGTCACAGAAGATGGTGCTGAAACTGACTTAGATTTGGGTTATTACGAGCGTTTCTTACGTCGTGCCAAAATGACCAAATTAAATAACTTTACATCAGGTCGTGTTTATCAAGACGTTTTAAATAAAGAACGTCGTGGTGATTATCTCGGCGGTACAGTACAAGTTATTCCACATATTACGGATAATATTAAAGAACGTGTTCTTCGCGCAGGCGAAGGTTATGACGTTGCCATTGTGGAAATCGGTGGCACAGTAGGTGACATTGAATCTCTCCCATTCATGGAATCTGTACGTCAGTTGATGGTTGAGCTTGGTCATAAACGTACCATGTTGATGCATTTGACTTTATTACCTTATATCAAGTCTGCTGCTGAACTTAAAACCAAACCAACTCAACATTCTGTTAAAGAATTATTGTCGATTGGTATTCAACCAGACATTCTGATTTGTCGTACTGAACATGATGTTGACGCAGATACCACCCGTAAAATTGCACTCTTTACAAACGTTGAAGCGCGTGCTGTTGTGGTGTGTAAAGATGCACGTTCAATTTATCAAATCCCACGTACATTCTATGAACAAAACGTTGATGATTTAATCTGTGAACGTTTTGGTTATGACAGCTTACCTGAAGCCGATCTTTCGGATTGGGATCATGTGGTTGAAGCATTATTGAATCCAGAGTACACAGTTCGTGTGGCGATGGTCGGTAAATATGTTGAATTGCCAGATGCATATAAGTCTGTCAATGAAGCACTTTTACATGCGGGTATTCAAAATCGTGTCAAAGTTCAAATTGACTATATCAATGCTGAAGAGCTTGAAAGCCAAAATCCTGCAGAAGTATTAAAAGGTATCGATGCAATCTTGGTTCCTGGCGGTTTTGGTGAACGTGGTACTGAAGGCAAAATGCAGGCAATTCAATATGCCCGTGAAAACAAAGTACCTTTCTTGGGTATTTGTTTAGGTATGCAATTGGCCGTGATTGAATTTGCTCGTCATGTTGCTGCTATGCCAGAAGCGACTTCTACAGAGTTTAATCGTTCAACAAAATTCCCATTGATTGGTTTAATTACTGAATGGTTAGATGAACGTGGTGAAATCCAGCATCGTAGTACTGAGTCAAACCTTGGTGGCACAATGCGTTTAGGTGCACAAAAATCAGAATTGGTTGAAGGCACTAAAACACGTGAAGTTTACGGCAAAGCTGAAATTACTGAACGTCATCGTCACCGTTATGAAATGAATGATCGTTTTATTCCTGCAATTGAACAGGCAGGTATGAAAATTTCGGGTTATTCTACAGCGCAACATCTTGTTGAAACTGTAGAAATTCCTGAACATCCTTGGTTTATTGCTGTACAATTCCACCCGGAATTTACAAGTTCACCACGTGATGGACATCCATTATTTGCGAGTTTTATCGATGCCGCTAAAAAGCAGCACCAAAACAGCAAGTAAGTATGTAAGAACTTAAACTAGGAAGTTTAAATGTCACAATTAAAACCACAAGAAATTGTACGTTTAGGCGATATACAAATGGCAAATCACTTGCCATTTGTATTATTCGGCGGCATGAACGTACTTGAGTCGAAAGACTTGGCTTTTGAAATTGCAGAAACGTATGTCGATATCTGTACTCGTTTAGAGATACCGTATGTCTTTAAAGCCAGTTTCGATAAAGCCAATCGTTCAAGCTTACATTCGTTCCGTGGCCCTGGTTTGGAAAAAGGCATCGAATGGTTAGGCGACATTAAAAAGCATTTTAATGTTCCGATTATTACCGATGTACATGAACCTCACCAAGCTGCAGCTGTCGCTGAAGTTGCTGACATTATCCAGCTTCCTGCATTTCTCAGTCGTCAGACTGATTTGGTTGAAGCAATGGCGAAAACTCAAGCCATTATCAACATCAAAAAAGCACAATTCCTTTCTCCTCGTGAAATGAGCCATATTCTAAACAAATGTTTAGAAGCGGGTAATAACAAGCTCATTTTGTGTGAACGTGGTACGTCATTTGGCTATAACAACTTAGTTGTTGATATGCTGGGTTTCGACATCATGAAAGAAATGAATGTGCCGGTATTTTTTGATGTCACACATGCATTGCAAACACCGGGCGGTCGTGCTGATTCAGCAGGTGGTCGTCGTGCTCAAATCACGACCTTAGCACGTGCGGGTATGGCAACAGGGCTTGCAGGTTTATTTTTAGAAAGTCATCCAGACCCTGAAAATGCAAAATGTGATGGTCCTTGTGCATTACGTATGTCACAGCTTGAGCCGTTTTTAGCGCAGTTAAAAGAATTGGATACCTTAGTTAAAGGTTTCAAAAAGTTAGATACACATTGATGCGCTTAGAAAGCATCTTATTTTTAATCAACTGAGGAATTATTCATGAGCCAAATCGTTGACATTCGTGCACGTGAAATTTTGGACTCTCGTGGTAACCCAACCATCGAAGCAGACGTAATCCTAGACTCTGGCGTTGTTGGCCGTGCATGTGCACCATCTGGTGCTTCAACTGGTTCTCGTGAAGCTTTAGAACTTCGTGACGGTGATCAATCACGTTACTTGGGTAAAGGTGTTCGCACTGCAGTTCAAAACGTAAATGGTCAAATTAAAGACTTATTAAAAGGTCAAAACGTATTTGAACAAAAAGCGCTTGATGACAAAATGATTGCGCTTGATGGCACTGAAAACAAAGAAAAATTAGGTGCAAACGCAACATTGGCTGTATCTTTAGCGGCTGCACGCGCGGCTGCTGTTGAGAAGAAAACTGAATTGTTCCAATACATTGCAGATCTTCGTGGTCAAACAACTTTGTCTATGCCTGTTCCAATGATGAACATCTTGAACGGTGGCGCACATGCGGATAACACTGTTGATATTCAAGAATTCATGATTGAGCCTGTAGGTTTCACATCTTTTGCTGAATCTTTACGTGCTGGTGCTGAAATTTTCCATGCTTTAAAATCTGTATTGAAAAAACAAGGTTTAAATACTGCAGTTGGTGATGAAGGTGGTTTTGCACCTAACTTACGTTCAAATGAAGAAGCAATTACTGTTATTCTTTCTGCAATTGAAACAACTGGTTATAAAGCAGGTTCTGATATTATGCTTGCGCTTGATTGTGCATCTTCAGAATTCTACAAAAATGGTCAATATATTCTTGCAGGTGAAGGTAACAAAGCATTCACAAGCAACCAATTTGCTGACTATCTTGCTGGTCTTGCTAAACAATATCCAATTATCTCAATTGAAGATGGTTTGGATGAGTCTGATTGGGAAGGTTGGAGCTATTTAACTTCTATCCTTGGCGATAAAATCCAATTGGTCGGTGACGATTTGTTCGTTACAAACCCTAAGATTTTACAACGTGGTATTGATGAGAAAGTAGGTAACTCTATCTTAATCAAATACAACCAAATCGGTACTTTGTCTGAAACTTTAGATGCAATCTATCTTGCTAAAGCGAATGGTTATAGCACTGTGATTTCACACCGTTCAGGTGAAACTGAAGATTCTACAATTGCGGATCTTGCAGTGGGTACAGCAGCAGGTCAAATCAAGACTGGTTCGCTTTGCCGTTCTGACCGTGTTGCAAAATATAACCAATTGCTTCGTATTGAAGAATTGACTCATGCTGCTTATCGCGGTAAAGCTGAGTTTAAAGGTTTAAATTAATATCTTTTATTGATTTAAATTAAAAAAAGCCATTCTTTTATTTGATATAGGGAATGGCTTTTTTATACGCTAAAAAATAATCATGAATAGTATGTTTTAAGAGAAATTTAATATTATGTGATTGATTGATAATAAAATTTAAGGTAAGAATTTAATTAACTTAGTTTATTGAAAAAGAAAATTTATAATAAATAATATCGCGATATGTGAGTTTTTAGCATAAAGATAATTTTTAGTTTTTTAATTACAAAGTAGATTATTGATCACCCACTTATTTTTTATAAAGAAAGAAAAGTTATTTTGTTCTAGTTTTGCAGTTTTCGCATAGTTTAGTGTTCTTCATACAAAATATTTGATGTATATTAGCATCTTAATTTAATGCTGTTACTCAAGACGCAAATCCATGTTAGAAGTCTTTAAAACAACTTCAAGTAAAGCGATTGCAGTACTCGCGATTTTAATCGTTGTGGTATTACAATATCGCTTTTGGTTCGGTGAGGGTGGTCATTTCCCGCATCAAGCTTTACTAGAGCAAATTGAACAGCAAGCTGCAGTCAATGCTGAGTTAAAAGAACGCAACCGAATTCTTGCTGCCGAAGTGTATGATTTAAAAAATGGTGCTGAAGCCATAGAAGAACATGCACGTTTAGACCTCGGTCTAGTCAAACCACATGAAACTTTTGTACAGATGAGTACAATCAGTACCCATTACAAACCTATTTATACCGATCCAAGTGTAGATTTAAGAACCAATGAAGATGACAACGAACCTGCGCCAGAACAACCGTAAAATTTGGGCAATTGTTCCTGCGGCTGGCTCAGGTCGTCGTTTTTCAAAAACCGAACTTAAACAATACCAAGTCATCCAAAATCAAACAGTGTTAGCGCATACCATTGCGCGTCTAAACGATTTACCGCTTGCGGGTTATGTACTCGCCGTTGGTGAGCAAGACCATTATGCGCAAACATTGCCATTAAAAAATAAACATTTGAGCCATTTTTGTTTGGGTGGTGCAGAACGTGTTGATTCGGTTTTAAATGCTTTGCGTTATTTAGAACAATTTGCACAAGCCGATGATCTAGTTTTTGTACATGATGCTGCGCGTCCTTGTGTGACACAACAATGTCTTGAAAATTTAGTCACTATTGCATTAAACCTGAACAGTAGTGCAATTCTTGCAATTCCTGTAAGAGATACTTTGAAGTTTGTTGAAAATCAGCAGGATATCAATAAAACAGTCAGTCGTGATCAATTGTGGCAAGCACAAACACCACAAATCTCTACTTTTTCAAAGCTTAAAACGGCAATCGAAACAGCTTTAGCGAATAATATTGTCATTACAGATGAGGCGAGTGCATTGGAATATATCAATGAACCTGTCAAAGTGGTGATGGGACGTTCTGATAATATTAAAATTACCTATCCAGACGATTTGGAGTTGGCTAAGTTAATTTTGCAATCACAGCAGTAAAAACAACGAAAATAAAAAAATAATTATGCATTGATTGATTTTCTCAACTGCTATTTATCTCTATAATTTGACCAGATTAAACTAGGTTTAAGATTTGTATTCATGACACCATCGCCACAGTATAAGTTTTTACGTCAATCAGTCAGAGATGGTTTAAGTATTAATCAAAAAGTTTCAAGGTGGGACAAACTACATCTTGATCCTTGGTTATTGGGCTTTTTAATTATCAATGCGATTTTGGGTTTATTGATGGTCTATAGCGCATCTTCAGAAGATATGTCTATGGTCATTCGACAAGCCGTGAGTTTCGGTGTTGGTTTTGTTTTGCTTTTTATTTGTGCACAAATCCCACCAAAAGTATATCAAGCGATTAGCCCTTGGTTTTATTTGTTCGCAATTTTGTTGTTGATTCTGGTTTTATTGGTCGGTGATGTTCGATTAGGCGCAAAGCGCTGGCTGACCATTCCAGGGATTGGCAGTATGCAACCCAGTGAATTTATGAAGTTTGCCATGCCATTGATGATGGCATGGTATTTTGCACGTAACCCGTTGCCGCCTAAATTTAAACACATTGTGATTGCATTGATCATCATGATGGTGCCTTTCGTACTGGCATTATTACAGCCAGACTTGGCGATTGGTATCGTGATTGGTGGTGTGTTTGCTCTGTTTTTAAGTGGTATGTCGTGGACTTTAATTCTTGGGACTTTAGCGGCATTGGCATTGGCTTTCCCTTTAATTTGGACTTTTGTATTACAAGCTTATCAAAAGAAAAGGATTATGACCTTATTTGATCCTGAGTCAGATGCACTTGGGGCAGGATGGAACATTATCCAATCTAAAATTGCGATTGGTTCAGGCGGAATGACAGGGCGTGGATTCTTAGAAGGAACACAGTCTCAGTTGGGCTATTTACCTGAACATCATACTGATTTTATTATGTCGACTTATGCAGAAGAATTTGGTTTTATTGGGGTGTTCTTCTTATTTGCACTTTATACTGCAATGATTTTTAGATGTATGATGATTAGCTTAAGCAGCTTCCATAACTATGGTCGTTTATTGGCAGGTACGATTGGTTTATCCCTATTTTTCTATGTATTTGTAAACTCTGGTATGGTCAGTGGGATTTTACCTGTGACTGGCGATCCATTACCGCTGATGAGTTATGGTGGATCAGCCGTGATTGCGTTATTGGCGAGTTTTGGTATTGTTATGTCTATCCATACGCATAAATAAAATCTTCACAATTTATAATTTCTCAAACTAAAGCTATTCCTTCTCTCTTTTAAGAGAAGGATAGTATCAAACATAAACACAAACTATTTTTCTTAAAATTAAATCGATTATATAGCTTTCTGATGGTTTAAAAATCATGTGATATTGTGAATGAATTATCTATTTAAAGTTGAGTTAAAGCTGACATTTCAACATCAAATCGGTATTGCTAAATCTGTTCTAAGTGCTAAATTAAAATAGTCATATAAATTATTTCTCTAACTACATCATTTTTATTATAAGACGATTAATTCGTATAAGGTTCGGTTCAGTATGCATATCATCATCATGGGGGCAGGTGTTATTGGTACAACATCCGCCTACTATCTAAAACAAGCAGGTCATGAAGTCACTGTGATTGATCGACAACCCAATGTGGCTTTAGAAACCAGTTTTGCCAATGCAGGGCAGATTTCTCCGGGTTATGCATCACCTTGGGCTGCACCAGGTATTCCACTAAAAGCGTTTAAATGGATGTTTCAACCACATTCACCATTGGCGATTAAGCTAACAGGCGATATGCATCAGTATCAGTGGATGGTCCGTATGTTGGCTGAATGTAATATCAATCGCTATCAAATCAATAAAGAGCGAATGGTACGAATTTCTGAATATAGCCGTGACTGTTTGGATGAGTTACGTGCAGAGACCAAGATTCATTTTGATGAACGTCAACTAGGCACATTACAACTTTTTCGTAAACAACATCAATTGGATGTGGCAGGCAAAGATACCGAAGTTTTAAAACATGAAGGTGTACCATTTGAGTTGTTAGATAAAGCTGGGGTTATCAAGGCTGAACCTGCTTTAGCCCACGCAACAGTCGATTTTGTTGGTGGTTTGCGTTTACCCAATGACCAGACAGGCGATTGCCAAAAATTCACAACAGAGTTGGCAGAACTTGCAGCCAAACAAGGGGTCAATTTTTTATTTAATACGGTAATCGAATCAATAGAAAAAGATCCTGAACGGATTACCGCGATTCACTTGAAAGATGGTGGCAAAATCAAGGGAGATGCTTATGTCATGGCATTGGGCAGTTATAGTCATGAAATGCTCAAACAATTGGAGATAGATGCACCTGTATACCCATTAAAAGGCTATTCGATCACCACCAAAATTGTTGATCCGGCACTATCACCTGTTTCTACAATCCTAGATGAGTCTTATAAAATTGCCTTAACTCGTTTTGATGATCGAATTCGTGTAGGGGGTATGGCTGAAATTAATGGTTTTGATCGCTCTTTAAAATCTAGCCGTGAAGACACTTTGCTTATGGTTTTACAACAACTATTTCCAAATGCAAGTGACATATCAGATGCACATTTCTGGACGGGTCTAAGACCAGCCACGCCAGATGGCACACCGATTGTTGGTAAAACAAGGTATCAAAATCTATATACCAATACAGGGCATGGAACTTTAGGTTGGACTATGTCATGTGGTTCAGCAAAATTATTATCCGATATTATTTCTGGAACCACACCACAAATTGAATATGATGATTTGAATGTGTTCCGATATGACTCAGTGAATCACTAAGATGATTGTTAAGGCGATATGAATCAAAATCACCAACAAGTCGCAGAACAGGAAATTTCATTTTCCAATGTGCATTTTTGGCATTGGTTTCTGCTTTTATTTCGTGGTTTTGATGAAGAAAAAGAGCTGAATTTAGATGAGGCGATTCAGGAAGCTGTTGGCTTAGATCCATATAACAAAGAATTAGCCGCGTGGTATCAATCATTTCTACTCAGTGAAAATAATAGCATTCGAAATTATCAATTTTCCATTAGTGCGGATATTTGGGTAGATATCCAGTTTGCTCAAGAGCAGATTAATTATTATCTAAATGATCTATATATAGGCAATCTGGGTGGGCACTTTGAAGCATGGTTTTTTACGCTAGAAGAGTTCCTGAGTTTTCAATTGAATGATCAGCACTTCTTATTATTGTTAGCAATGCTGGGTGTTGAACCTCAACAGACTTTAGACGCTAAAATTCAAATATCAAAAAGATTAAATAACATTCAGACATTTCAAGGACAACAAGATTACATCGCAAATTGTATCGTGAATGGGTTAAGGATGAATCAAGAGTTTTATCAGGATGAACAAATCGGGATATTAAATCGACAAAATCATAGTATGCGTAATGTTGAGTTATATCCTGATGATTTGGAACAGATAAAAACCATTAATCTTATTTTAAAGCATGATTAAATAGGAAAATAACAATGAAAGCGTTGTTTACAGCCATTAGAAATAGGGAAATTGAAAACATTCAACGACTGATTGAGAAAAAGCCTGAATTGGTCAATTGTGTTGCTAAAACACCTCCGAAGAAAGATGATGGTTTATCTCCATTACAAGTTGCATTTAAAACCTTCAACATATGGGCTGTGAGATTTTTTATTGAACATGGTGCAGATGTTAATTATATGGATCAATCGGAAGTTAATACTTGGAATATGCCTGTATTACATGATGCTGTGATGGCAATTGTGGCATTGGCTCGCTTTGAGTATCCAATTGATCCGTGGGATAAAATTAAAAAAGGTCAAATGGAAATTCGTGGGAAGAAAGAAAATTTTGACGCTGTACTTATGTTATTAGAAATAATGATTGAAAAAGGTGCTGATGTAAATTCTCAAGACAGTAAAGGTAATACAGTGCTGCATAGAGCTTGTTTAGATGTTGAAAATAGACGGTTTGATCAGCATCAATTGTCAGTTGCAACTTTGGAAGATGTCCGACAGCTTTTTCAATTATTGATGAAGTATGGCGCTGATTTGAATCAAGCAACAACAACGCGATTGTCGGTGATCAAGTTATTTCCAAACCTATTTGAAGAACTTGATTTAAAAATTAGAGAATAATTAAACAATTTTACTTGTATTCGAACAAATTCATGGCATATTAATTGCTAATACAAGGAAAGATGATTGCAGGAGAGAAGTCTCTTGCGGACTCGCCGAAGGAGCAACGACCCCGGAAACTCTCAGGCAAAAGGACTGTAATCATTGTAAAACCTCTGGAGAGAAGTCATTCTATTGAAAACAAAAAAGAAATGACTCACCGAAGGGGATGGTAAGGCCTAAATAGTTTAGGTTTTTATCGAAGCTCTCAGGTACACATGACAGATGGGGCATACATTGACAATGTAATAAAAAAATATTGCATTTCAACGGAGTGTGCGTATGTGTCATGTCGTCATTATTGGTTCTGGTATTACAGGTGTTACCTCTGCCTATGAACTTGCTCAATTAGGTTATCAAGTTACTGTTATTGATAAACATTTATTTCCTGCTATGGAAACATCATTTGCCAATGGTGGACAATTGTCTGCGTGTAATGCTGAAGTGTGGAATCAAAAATCCACCGTGTTAAAAGGCATCAAATGGATGGCAAAAAAAAATGCACCATTATTGCTCAATCCGTCTTTTGATTTGCACAAGTATGCATGGCTGGTTGAATTTCTTGGCAACATCAAACACTATGAAGAAAATACTCAAAATACAGTGAAAATGGCACTTTTAGCACGTCAAAGGCTATTTAATATTGCTGAACAAGAAGGCATTGATTTTGACTTAGAAAAACGAGGTATCTTGCATTTCTATCATTCGGAATATGATTATAAAGTTGCAACTAGTGTAAATGAATTGCTATGTAAAGGTGGTCTAGAACGCCATGCAGTGACCAATGAAGAAATTAAATCCATCGAACCGAGTTTAATGGGTGAATACTATGGTGGTTTTTATTGCCCAGGTGATGCAACTGGTGATATCCATAAATTTACTACTGGACTTGCCAAAGCCACTGAAAAATATGGGGTAAAATATTTATTTGGTATGGAAGTTGTTGATGTAGAGCACACAGCCAACGGGGTGAATATTAAATACCACTCAAGTGTTGAAAACATGGAAGGCAGCTCAGTAGCAATCGAACAACTCAGTGCAGATGCCGTGGTGATTTGTGGCGGTGTTGGCAGTTATCAATTGGCCAATCAATTGGGCGATCGTGTGAATGTTTATCCTGTAAAAGGCTATTCAATCACCGTACAATTGGATGATGAAAAAAGTATCAATGGCGCACCTTGGGTCAGCTTGCTCGATGAAAGTGCGAAAATCGTCACGTCACGATTAGGTGCTAATCGTTTACGTATTGCAGGAACCGCTGAATTTAATGGCTATAATCGAGATATCCGCTCAGATCGTATCCAACCTTTAACAGATTGGGTTAATAAGAATTTCGATATTTCAACCGAGCATTGTATCCCGTGGGCGGGTTTACGTCCGATGATGCCGAATATGATGCCTGTGGTAAAACGTGGAAAACGTGAACGGGTATTTTATAATACAGGGCATGGACATTTAGGCTGGACGTTGTCTGCTGCAACAGCTGTGATGATTAGCCAGGAAATTGCAAGCTCGCATCCGATTTAATCATATAGGCAATACTTTGGTATTTGCACTCTGGTGAATGTCCATATTCATCAGAGTGCTGGTAAAAATAATTAGGTGTGTTATGAATATAGAATCAACAACTCAAAAGCACTGGCATGAAACGAGCTATGTAAAGTTAGTTGAATCGATTCAATATATTGGACAAAATTATCACGATGTGTACGCCTTGGCCTTGTACTATTATTGTGATGATGATGAACCTTGTTTTCCCAAAGTTGAGCTGAACTTTAATACCATTGAACAGTTTGAGTCGCAAATTTCTGAAGCTTCGAGTCAAGCTGAAGCGAAATGGAATTATGCCTATTGGTTACAAGAACCGTCTTGGGATATTGGTGGAGAGAATGATCAGCTTTTGGCACAATGGTTTGAGCAAACACCATTTTATTATTCTCAAAAACAGATGGAATATGCTGAACAAGAAGATGATGCACTATTTAATGAACTTTTAGAAAAAGGCGAGCAGTTTGCTCAATTGTTTATTACACAAATAATCAAAATAGTTCAGCAATTATTTTCTGAAAATATTCTTCAAGATACATTTGGGAAAAATCTTCCAGTCATTATTCATGAGCTTGAATATTATGAAGAACCCATTTCGTGGACCAAAAGAGCCAATCCAAGTGCATTAATCAATGAATTTATGGATGCCTGTGAAAGTGATTTCTCTTAACAAAATATGCTTATGATTCAATGCTGAGGGACGTGATGTGCCCCACAGCACTTATTGAGTGGAAGCAAGCACTTTAAACGTTATAGACGAGTAAAGACTTCTTCTTGGGTTAAACGAGACTTGGGCAATTTTGCATTAAAGTCAGTATCACTACGATAACCGAGTGTCATAATCACAGACGGGACCAAATTCTTTTCAATTAAGCCTAATTCTTCAGTCAGAATATCTTCGTCAAAACCACCGATTGGCGTTGCATCGATACCTTCAATACCTGCAGCTAATAGCATTTGACCCAGTGCGATAAAGGTTTGATTTTCCGCCCAGCGCTGAATATCACCTTTTTCATTGCGATAATAAGAGACATAGCCTGTACGACTGTCTTTTTGACCTTGCTTAGCCTTGTCATCTTTAAAGCGGCCACTGAGATCATCCTGCTGAAGTAAATTACTCAGGTGCTGTTCTGTAATATCTGCTTTGGTACAGAATAAAATCGTATGTGATGAATCTAAAACCTTTGGTGCGTTATAGCTATATTTTCCGACTAAGGCTTTAGCAATACGTTGTTTAGCTGCATCATTGTCAGCAATAAAAAAATGCCAAGGCTGGATATTGATTGACGATGGGGTTAAACGCAGGATTTCAAGTAAACGTGCAAATTGTGCTTGAGGAATCTTTTTAGAAGAATCATAAGCTTTTGTGGTGTAACGTGTTTTTGAAACGGTTAATAAGTTCATCTTTAAACCTAATAGAAATATTTGAAAATCAAATTTATTATATTCTTATTATGTGAGTTTATAGCGAATAGAATTGTCATGAATTATAAAATTTTGTGCAATAAATATGCAAAATTGAGAAAGTTAAAAAAATTGAAATGCTAGTTTGAAATAAATATTAAATCGATATAAAGTGATTGTATAACAAGATGATAATTAAAAATTGGAGAGGGAAACATGACGGCATATTATATTCATTTACCGCAAGATTTTCATGATTACGAATGGGAATATGAAAAGAAAGGTTGGTTAATAGTGATGATCGATATTTCAGAAAAAAGTTATTTTTTTACTTTTTATGATCCTGTTCGTCTAGAGCAAACGATTAAAGATGATTTAAGTGAATATAATTATTTTTTTGAAGAAAATTTAGTTGTGATTGACAAAGTAAATTTAAAAAATATTCAAAATTTTATTGAAAATATTATTAATACTGAAAAAATAAAGTGTTTTATTGAAAAATAATATGCAAGGTTATATAGATTTTAACGGATTCGCCATTTTATAAATTGCCATTTTCCTATTTCATCCACTTCTAAAATCATTGCTTCAGATGTTTTTTCACGCCAATCCCCTAAAACAATTCTAGCTTTACCATTTACATCATGAATTTCAGGGCGATGGGTGTGACCATGAACCAACAGATCGACATTATTAACTGCTTTTTCAACAGCTTGCTGGTTAACATCCATAATTTCATAGGATTTATTTTGTTGAGATTCACGGCTTTTTTTACGAAAACCATTGGCAAGTTTTTGTCTAAAACCAAGTGGGGTGCTTTTTAAAAGTCCCAATACAATCGGATTGCGAATAATTTTTTTAAATCGTTGATAAGAAATATCATCGGTACATAAAGCATCGCCATGTTCAAGACGAAATTTTTTATTACCAATGTTAAATGTATAAAATTCAGGAAGTAATTTTCCATTAAACTGATTTAAAAATGTTTGCCCTAAGGCAAAATCACGGTTACCCACTTGAAAATAAATTTGATTACCAGCTTGCAAGGAAAATTGTTTTAGATGCTCAATAATTTCATCTAACCAAGGCGCAGTATAATCATCCCCAATCCAAGCATTAAACCAGTCACCGAGAATAAACAGTTGCGTATTTTGATATTTATAGTGTTCTAATAAATCAAAAAACCCTCGAACCAGTCGAGGGTGTTCTGGTGACAAATGTAAATCAGCGATAAACAGATAGGTCACTTATTTTTCCTATTTAATAACTCCTCCCAAGCTTGCTTTGTAAAGGGAACAGTATTCCTTTATTTAAAAGTCAGCTTCGGGAGGATTTATAAATTATTCAGAGATAATTTTTGCAGATTCAATCACAATGTTTTCTAAAGGAACATCAGCATGATAACCACGGTTACCCGTGCGAACACCTTTGATTGCTTCAACGATGTCTAAGCCTTCAGTCACTTTACCAAATACTGCATAACCCCAACCTTGAGCAGTTTTACCTGTATGGTTAAGGAAAGAGTTGTTTTTTACGTTGATAAAGAATTGTGCAGAAGCAGAGTGAGGTGCTTGAGTACGTGCCATTGCAATCGTACCTTCGTCATTGCTTAAACCATTGTCCGCTTCATTTTCAATTGAATCACGTGTGGTTTTTTCTTTGAAGTTTTCATCCATGCCACCGCCTTGGATCATGAAACCATCAATAACACGATGGAAGATTACGCCATCATAAAAACCATCACGAACATATTCTAAAAAGTTAGCAACAGTTTTTGGTGCTTTTTCAGAGTTAAGTTCAAGAACAATGCGTCCTTTGTTGGTGTTTAATTCGACTTGAGGAAAACTCATTCTATAATCTCCTAATCATGACTAAAAATGTCATGGGTTTTTGGTTGAGAGAAGCATAAGCAAACTGTAAACTACATAGCAAGTAAAAATGTGAAATTCTTTTGTTAAAAAAGGATAAAATCACATTTTCTATATTCAATTTTAACTTTTAGAAGTGATTTATCAACTATGAAGCCAAATGATGTTGTTTCAGAACTGCCGAAAACCCCGACAAATAGTCCAAGCCCTGTCGATAATGCGCAGCAAGAACAACAAGCGGGCTTAGATTTTGTACGCCAAGTCATTACAGAGGATTTGGCAGCGGGCCGTACACAAAAAATTGTTACACGTTTTCCACCTGAGCCAAATGGTTATCTCCATATTGGTCATGTAAAGGCTATCTGCTTAAATTTTGGCATCGCTCAAGAATACGATGGTTTGTGTAACTTGCGTTTTGATGACACCAACCCAGATGCTGAAGAACAAGAATATGTTGATGGTATTGCCAATGACGTAAAATGGTTAGGTTTTGAGTGGAATGGCGAACCTCGCTATGCATCAAGCTATTTTGACCAATTACATACTTGGGCAGTTCAGTTGATCAAACAGGGCGATGCTTATGTAGATCTACAAAGCCCAGAAGAAATTAGAATTAACCGTGGTAATTTTGTCGAGCCAGGTAAAAACTCACCTTATCGTGATGCATCTATTGAAGAAAATCTTGCTCGTTTTGAAAAAATGAACAATGGTGAATTGGCTGAGGGTGAAGCAGTATTACGTGCCAAAATTGATATGACCTCACCAAATGTACATATGCGTGATCCAATTCTATATCGTGTACTTCATTCAGAACATCACCAAACTGGTGATAAATGGAAAATGTACCCAATGTATGACTATGCTCATCCATTGTCAGATGCGATTGAAGGGATTACCCATTCATTATGTACCTTAGAGTTTCAAGACCATCGCCCATTTTATGATTGGGTGGTTGAGAAAGTACATTCACAATCAGTTCCACGTCAGTATGAATCTAGCCGTTTAAATATAGATTATACGATTACCTCTAAACGAAAATTACGTAAATTGGTAGAAGGTAACTATGTTCATGGCTGGGATGATCCACGGATGCCAACTGTGGTGGGCATGCGTCGTCGTGGTTTTACCCCTGAAGGGTTACGTGAGTTCTGTAAGCGTGTAGGCGTGTCTAAAACAGATGGTATCGTTGATGTGGCTATGCTTGAGTTCTGTATTCGTCAATCTCTTGAAAATACAGCAGCACGTGGTATGGCTGTTTTAAATCCATTGAAAGTGACTTTGACCAACTTGCCAGCAGATTTGGATTTAAGCCATGCACGTCATCCAAATGTAGATATGGGCGATCGTATTATTCCTTTAACCTCTGAAATCTTTATTGATCGTAAAGACTTTGAAGAAGTTCCACCAAAAGGTTTTAAACGTTTAGTTCCTGAGGGTGAAGTACGTTTACGTCATGCTTATGTGATCAAGTGTGATGAAGTGATTAAAGATGCCAATGGCGAAGTGATCGAGTTGAAATGTTCAATTGATCCTGAAACTTTAGGTAAAAACCCAGAAGGTCGTAAAGTGAAAGGTGTTGTTCATTGGGTTTCTGCGTCGAAAGGGATTCCTGCTGAGGTTCGTGTTTACGATCGTTTATTCACCGAAGCTGCACCAGATGCAGATGATGATTTCTTGGCAAATTTAAATCCAGAATCTTTAACGGTACTTCAAGCGGTGATCGAGCCTGCTTTGGCTCAAGCGCAACCAGAAGATCGTTTCCAGTTTGAGCGTGAGGGTTATTTTGTTGCGGATCAATATGATCATACAGCAGATAAACCTGTGTTTAACCGTGTCTTAGATTTGAAAGATAGCTTTAAACCGGGTAAATAATTTTATTCAATCCTGAATAAAATCATGATTTAAGACCTAGCTTTGGCTAGGTTTTTTTATGCTATTTAAAATTGATTGAGGAATGCTATAGAAAAGCGATATAGTAAATGCACAAATAATAATCAGGACAAATATATGTCTTCCCAATTTGATTTTGTTACGGTCCATATTAAACCTAATGTTCATTATAAAGGGCGATCAATCAGTTATCTTATCGAATGCAAAGATGGTTCGAAGAAAACATTGGGGGTAATTTTACCCACAGAGAAACCTTTAACTTTTGAAACGCATGTGACTGAGCGCATTGAGATTGTCTCTGGAAAATGCTTGGTTCGGATAGCAGATCAAGAAGAAATGGAAGTTTACAGTTCTGGAGAGTCTTTTACTGTTCCTGCAAATAGCCGTTTTAGTCTGCAATCCAGCGAAGTTGTAGATTATGTTTGTCATCTGGAATAACGGATAACATTAGCCAAATCATCATTAGAATTGTTTAAAGTAATCCTGTAAATACTCAATAAAAACATTTACTTTATCAGAGATTAATTTTTTATCTGGAATAACAGCATAAATAGCAGTGGGTTCTACCCTAAAATCAGGAAGCACATGAACCAGTTCTCCTGAATCTAAATCGTTTTTGACATGCCAAAGCGAGTGATTGGATATGCCGAGCCCTGCCAAAGATGCCTGACGAATCCCTTCGCCTGAGTTGGTAATAAAATAGCCATTTACCTGGATATCTAATCTTCTATTTGGGTTACTGTGATCCAGAAAGTTCCATGTATTGCTGATGCCTTGTTGATGACGCTGCACGATACAACGATGTTGTTGTAAATCTTCTAAACGTTTGGGGATACCAAATTTAGCGAGATATTCAGGTGCAGCACAAAGTAAGCGTTTATTGATAGATAATGGTTTTGCGATGAAAGAAGAATCTTGTAGTTTGCCAATGCGAATCGCAAGATCCATACCTTGGGTAATAAGATCTACATTTTGGTCATTTAAATCTAAATTGATTAATAATTCAGGGTGTTGTTTTAAAAACTCAGCAATAACCTGAACCAGTATCTGTGTCCCAAAGGTTGCGGAAGCGGTGATATTGATGCTTCCTGAAAGTTTTTGATCTTGAAGCTTTAAATTGTCGGTTAATGTCTGGAAATTATCGAGAAGTGGACGTCCTTGCTCAATCAATATTTTGGCTTCTTCGGTCAGACTTAGTTTCCGTGTCGTACGATAAAAAAGTTTAAGACTGAGCTGATTTTCAAGCCTTTGCACTCGTTGACTTGCCACTGAAACTGCAATATTGGCTTCTTTTGCCGCTTGGCTGATTGAACCTAAATCTGCGACACGTAAGAATAATTGGAAGTCTTGTGTATTCATTTTCCATAAAATCGAAAAAGTAATTCCTCATTATCCTGATTTTTAAAATAATACCAAGTTGTTATTTTGTGATGAGACACATTATTCAATCAAGGTGAATGATCATGAAATATAATTTTTTAGGCAATTCTGGTTTAAAAGTATCTGAGTTGGGATTTGGTGCTGGAACCCTTGGAGGAAAAGGTCCTCTATTTTCTGCATGGGGACAAGCAGGGCAGAAAGAAGCCAATCAAATGATTACCACATGTATAGATGCAGGAATTAATTTCTTTGATACGGCCGATGTGTATTCAGACGGTGAATCTGAAAAAATGCTTGGAATTGCATTAGCACCTTATCGGCACAATGCGATTATTTCAACTAAAGTTGCGCTTCGTACCAATCAGCAAGTGAATCAGGTCGGATTGAGTCGTCATTATTTAATTCATGCAGTAGAACAATCGTTAAAACGCTTAAATACAGACTATATCGATGTTTTACAGTTACATCAGTTTGATAGCTTTACTTCGCTAGATCAGCTTATGAAAACTTTAGATGAATTGGTCCGAAGCGGAAAAGCTCGTTATATCGGGGCATCTAATTTTTCAGGCTGGCAATTGATGAAAGCGCAGTCGATTGCAGATCGTTATGGTTATGAAAAAATGGTGGCACATCAGGTGTATTATTCATTGATAGGTCGGGATTATGAATGGGAACTGATGCCTTTAAATCATGATCAGCATATTGGTGCTGTTGTGTGGAGTCCTTTGGGATGGGGACGTTTGACAGGTAAGTTTGATCGTGAGCATCCTTTGCCTGAAAATAGTCGCTTACATGAAACAGCACAATTTGCGCCACCTGTAAACGAAGAATATCTCTATCAAGTGATAGACGCATTAAAACAGATTGCATTAGACACGGGATATTCAGTCCCACAAATTGCTTTAAAATGGCTTTTAACACGAGCTACAGTGTCTACTGTACTGATTGGTGCTCGAAATCAACAACAACTGCAAGATAATCTAATCGCAAAAGATCTAGTGCTTACGGATTCACAATTGCAGCGTTTAAATCAAGTCAGTGCGGTTCATCCAGCATATCCATATTACCCGTATTGGAATGGTCAATTTTCAGAGCGCTATCAGAGCATAGTTGAATCATCACTTATTCAAAACTAATTCGTTAAATTTGTTAACAAAAACATGATACTGATTACATAGCACTTATGTTATCAGTATCACTTTGTTATCCATATAGTTCTATATAAGCTTAGAAGAGTAATAAGAATGAATCCAACCATTGAAACTCAAATGTTAATTCGTAAACCTGTCTCTGCGGTTTTTAATGCATTTATTGATCCTGAAATTACTTCAAAATTCTGGTTTAGCCGTTCTACAGGACCACTAAAAGAAGGCAAAATTGTGCAATGGAGTTGGGATAAGTATCAAGTCAGCTCAAAGGTTATGGTATTTAACATTATTGAAAATAAATTGATTCAAATTACTTGGGGTGAACCCAAAACATCGGTAGATTTTATATTTGAAGAAATTAGTCCCGAGCACACCTATTTAAAAATTAGAAATTACGATATTTCACTACAAGGCTCTGAACTGATTCAATTTATTATCGATGCAACTGGGGGATTCACCACAGTGCTGGATGGTTTAAAAGCTTATTTGGAACATGGAATAGAACTCAAATTGGTTGAAGACAAATTTCCACCATTTTAATGGTAATTTAAAATCAGGGCTTTTGCCTAATGTCATATGATAAACCTAGCTGAGTATTTTACTTTTTAGGTTGCTGTTCTTTAAGTGATAAATAGGTTGGAAGTTTTAATTTTGACTGAGCCCTGAGTTTCATTTTTATATATAAAACTAAAGCAAAACAGGTGGTTGCAACTGTTAAAAATAAGCCATTCATATAGGTCATGATTGAACTGATATAGCCAATCGTGGTTAAACGGTTCATCATTTTTACCACTTGAGGACTACTTTCAACTCCTGTAATTGCCCAACTACACAGATGTTCACAATTATTGATAATCAAATGATAGCTGTTTTCGTTCATGCGTGTACGCATACGTCGAACTACATGACGACCAGAAAACTTAGGTTGATCATAGTAACGGACACGGATCACTTTACCATGTGAAAATTTTTCAAGTGAAGTGATTTCGATTGGGCGTTTTTTTACAAAATGTGCCAGCCCAGAATAATGTATAACACGACCTTTTCCAGCATAGATTCCATGATGGCTATAGCCAAAATGTTTGACGATTAAATGCGCACCTAAAGGGTATTTAGCTATTTGTTTTGTCTGCATATTCCACTCAGTTCAAATAAAGTGTACACATGTATTTAATTGAAAGGATAGTTTGATTATAACCATGCAAAATGAATTTGATAGCCCTTAAAGTGATAATTAAGTAAAAAAATGCATTAAAAGTGCTAATTAGCCTTCATTATTCAATAGATCACACGATAAAATATAACACTTTGCATGGGGATGTTATGAATTTGAAAACTGGGGTATATGCGCTGATAAGCATGATGGGATTGAGTGCATTTTCCTTTCAAGTCAATGCCAATACTGACTATATCAAAATAATCAAAGACAAGAAGGTGATCGCAGATGCTGTTCGTATCGATGATTTAGATCATCTACAACTATTTTTAAAAAACCAACAAGGGCAAATCTATAAAAAGTTCGCAGCTGTGCAAAAAGAGCGTAAAAAATGCCAGATCAGTTTTGCCATGAATGCAGGAATGTATCACCCTAATTTTGCACCAGTAGGCTTGTACATTGAACAAGGTAAACAACAAATAGAATTAAACCAACAAAAAAACAAATTTGGTAATTTTTTTATGCAACCCAATGGTGTGGTTGCTTGGAACAATAAGCAAGCTGTGATTAAAACCACAGAGCAATATCTTAAATCTAATTTTAAAGCTCGCTATGCTACACAATCTGGTCCAATGTTATTGATCAATGGTGAGATCAATCCAATTTTCGTTAAAAACTCAGATTCATTGAAAGTTCGCAATGGGGTGGGAATTAAAAATAATCAACTGTATTTTGTGATAAGTCGTGGAAAAATTAATTTTTATAATTTTGCTGATATTTTTAAGTCGCAGCTTAAAACAGATCAAGCTTTATATTTAGATGGTTCAATTTCAAGTGCATTCATTCCACAAGTGAAAAGGAATGATCAGACTTATGATTTAGGCCCAATATTTATTTATAGTGAAGCAAAAAATTGTGACGATTAAAATGGCAAAATTAAAGTTTGAGTTTTTATTTACAGGCAAAAATGGATGCCTGCAAACAGAAGCATCCATTTTGTAGATCAAGGATAAATTACTTAACCATGCCAATGATTGAAGATTGTGCTTTACAGGCTTGAATAGCATCTTCTTTAGATAACTTTTTAATTTCTTCTTCAAAGGCTTTTTTCTGTTCTTTTAGTGAATCTTCAGGAATGCCACTTTGTTTTGCCAAGTCTTCCATATGCTTCCAAGATTCTTCACATTCCTTTGGCATACCACCACATGCGGTTAAGATAGTGCCTAAAGCGAGAATTGGAATTAAATGTAATAATTTCATATTCAGATCCTTTAATTTAAGTTGGTTTTTTGCTGAGGTTTATTCATATTGATCATTAAAATTTATAGCGTATACAAATGACGAAAAAATGAATTTGTCTTTGAATAAAAAGAAAAAGACTTCATTCTCAAGTATATACACTAGAATGAAGTCTACGCTAAAAAATAATTTTAACAAGATCATGCATTGAGCATTAGAAACGGTAACCTATTTTTAAACCATAGCCTATGGCATTGTTGTCTCGATAATCGCCTTGTTGGGCAATTTCTGAAGCACCGGGTACCGGAATGTAATAGGTACCATCTTGTGCCGTAGCATCACCAATCCAAATATATTTGATGCCTCCTGCGATAAAGTAATTGTCAGCAGGGTTGTATTGAACACCCAACCCTAAGCCCCAACCGCCTTTGGTAGGATTCAATACAGAAGCAGGATTTCCAGTACCAGAATCCCATGAAACATCAGCCGACGCAGCCCATTTTTGTGTAAATTGATGTCCTAAACCAACAGTGATGCTGTATTGGTCTTTCTGATAGTCATCCAGATTAAATCCACCAGCATATAGGCCTTGGCTTAACTCAGCTGTTGCCAGTTCAGTGAGTGCGCCAAACTGTGTTGGACGGATTCTAAAATCTTTCCAATTTACCCAACGCGCATTTAAATATGCCAGCGTATCTTTATAAACACCTGTTTGAAAATCTAAATTTACCGATTGTGGCGTGTTGATTTCTGTATCTTTATCAGGAGTGAATGCTAAAGGTTGTCCAAAAATGGTTTCTTGAGCATCTATTTTGTGCTTGATTTTAGAACGATAAGTCACGGCTGCCTTTAATGCAATTTCAGGAATCTGAAAAGCAGCACCAGCAAGCCATCCAACAGCGCTATCTTGTTTAAAGTTGGCATCATAGCCATTAAACACACTCATCGAATTACCACGCAAAGACACTTTACCTTTGACTGTCTGGTATACGCCACCGCCGTAGAGGTTAAAATGAGCATCTGGCTGAAAACCAAATAGCATCGCAATATTTTGAGTATCAACATCCGCAAGGGTACCTTTCATACTGATTTCAGTATCAGAGAAAGTATTATTGCTACGTAAAGGATATTCGATTGCAGCACCATAAGGTTGATCATAGATGAGCCCAAAGGAAACTTTTGGCGCAATTTGCAGTTTTAATGCTGCATTATAGTATTGATATGATTGTGCCATATCACCTGTACTCAAATCATTGCTGCCTGCATTGACTAAATCAGGTCGATTTCGAACTTTACCTGATACTTTCGGGTCAACTGCGGCAATACTGGCTTCGAAATAATTCTTGTCTTCAAGAAACGCCAGTATCGATTGACCAGATTGATCCATCGCAGCTGCATGAGTATAAGCAGTGGGTAAAATGCTGAGGATACTGAGAATGAGTGATTGAGTTTTCATGCTTTTCTTTCCTTGAATGTTTTTTTTATTTCGCATATAAAATTCAGACAAAACTATGGTGAACAATAGAAGTTAAGCTATTAGTTTATTTAAGTTTTATCTGAAAGCTTTATGATTTTAGTGAATCATTTTTACTGGATTTAATAAAGGGGTGTAATGACCAATTTAAGGGGGGATTATCGGACAATTCATATGTGCATTGTCTTAAGAAATTGCCTTAGATCATTGAAGAATATTGAAGGATAAATCGCTGATTTAAAAAAGATTATTTTCCAAAAAGAATTAATTTAAAATGACTGCTTTGATTGATCAGGAATTGATAGATCAGCAATGGTACAAAATAGCCTCAACAAGATCTGTAAGCTCATCAATGATTTATTAAATATTGAATGAAGCGATCAGGGTAGATAGCTTATTGCTGCAAAATTTATTAGTATTTAATCTGAATTACCTTGTGGTATCAGCAAGGACAAACTATTCATTGCCAGTTTATTTGGAAAGGAATTTACGTATCGCTATGAACTATAAAAGATCCTCTGTCATGGAAGAGAAAATGCAACAGAACCGCGAGATGATTTTATTGTCTGCACGAGAGCTGGTTGCACAAGGAGGATTTAAAGATGCACAAATTCAAGCGATTGCGGATCGGGCAGGCGTATCAAGTGGTCTGGTCTACCGTTATTTTGAAAATAAAAATCAAGTACTGATTGAAGTTTTAAATGCGGCGATTCATATCGAAGTCAATATTCTCAATGATATTGCACATACCCAACTCAGCGCACTAGAAAAACTAGATCGCGCCGTTACAACCTTTGTAAAAAGGGCAATGAACAGCCCTCGACTGTCTTATTCTTTATTGTTTGAACCTGTCGATCCTCAATTTGAGTTAGAACGCTTTCAAAGTAAGCAATTGATTAAAGAAAGTATTATTAAAATTTTGACCGAAGGACGTCATTCAGGCGAGTTTATTTTTGAGGATTTAAACACCACGGCATTGTGCATCGTGGGTGCAATGACTTTTGTTGTGATTGAACCTTTAAGTATCGCCAAGACCAAGCGTTTTGATAAAAGCTATAAAGAGTATTTTGTAAAACAAATCGCTGATTTTTGTTTGCAGGCAGTGAAAGTCAAACATCCTCAGGAATAATATTAATCATCATTGCAAGGCTTAAAGAAATGGCAAAGGACTTTAATAATCCAGTTGTAGTTGAAGGATATGATGCACATATTCGTAAATTAATTCCCGGTTATGAACTGATACATTTACAAGTCCATGCTGTATTAAAGAGCTATGTATCGACTCAAGCGAAGATTTTAGTCGTGGGATGTGGTACAGGTTATGAACTGCAATATTTGGTTGAGCAATTTCCTCATTGGAATTTTACAGCAATCGATCCTGCAGCAAATATGATTGATAAAGCCAAACAACATATAGCAGATTTAGGGCTTTGTTCTCGAATTCAGTTTGTGCAAGGCGATACATCTGTTCTTAAACGAGTTGATGAGAGTTTTGATGTGGCTTTGGCTATCTTGGTTTCACATTTTGTTCCAGTTGATGCGAAAGCACAATTCTTAAAAGATATTGCAAATCACCTAAGCAGTACTGGTCTATGTTTAAGTTATGAATTGATGGAAATTTCGAATGCCAAACAATTACAAGCTTTAAAAAATCTGAGTTTAGCAACAGGATTAACAGAAAAACAGGCGCAACTTATGGCAGAACGTATTGAACAAGATTTTGCTTTAATTTCTGTTGATGAAATGAGCGCTTTGTATTTACAAGCAGGTTTTAAGCGTGTGGAAAGTTTTGCTCAAGTATTGAATTATCATGGTTTTATTGCATTTAAAATGGACTAAGAAAAACGTCTAAGTAATAACTAAAAATCATTTTTTGCTTTAAAGTAAATCAATTAGTCATATTTCTATGAGCTATATACGCTTATAAAAAAGTTCCTTATCCAAATGGTTGAAGGAACTTTTTTATTGCGGATCACCGTCAAAGCTTAAAAGATTATTTCTCTTTACTTTCTTTTTCAGGTTCTTTCACAACATTGACATCATACAAATGAGCAAAGGCTGAAAGTAAACGAATTTTAGGATCTGCATTTGAAATCTTAATGCTTTGATCTGCTTCAAGTGTGATTAATTTCTCAGCAACAAAATAATCAACAATTTGTGTGATTTCACTCTCAATCTCAGATTCATCCCATTTTAAAAAGAAGGCTTTTTGAATAAGTGGGTATTGTTCGATGACTTGGGTATATAAATCAGATTTTGAAATCTCAAACAGCTGCTGCTCTGTTTCAACGCGCAATACTTTAGCAATCAGTGCTGGCAGTATAAACGTGTGCAGAATGTTATTACTGAAATACTTAAGCAGGCCCACCTGTATATCACTGACTTTCACCCAGCGTTCATTATCATGCTCAATCAATTCAACTTGTTTTAGCTTCATGGCATATTGAATGATTTCTGTGTTGGAAAGCTCGGTGATTTGCATACGATCATCATAACGATGCTGTTTGAGTAGATTGCGGAATTGTTCTAAACGTACCAATACTTCACGCTCTGCCAAAGCATGCGTTGGTGCATTTAACAAGACCAGAGAAATCAAACTAATAGGATTAATCACCACGGCTTTATTGATATTTTCCAAAATATCAAATGCAACATCATTGACCGTGGCTTTAACAGACTCAGGCATCTCTTCATGCAAAGCAACACGTTGTGGAGCATTGTTCTTTTTTAAGATATCTTCAAGGAAAACCGGTTCACCTAAATTGACATGGACAACACCAAAGACTTTTTCAATCTTTTGAATAGATTTAAGTAGTCCAAATAGTGATTCAGCTTGTTTTTTCTGTCCACCCAGTTCTTTTATGTATGAACTGCCTTCGATCAGTTTTTCATATCCAAAGTAAGTCGGAATAAAGGCAATCGGTTTACTATTCCCACGCAAATAACTTTGGATGGTCATTGCGAGCATCCCTTTTTTAGGCGGCAATAAAAGTCCAGTACGAGAACGACCACCTTCAATAAAGTATTCCATCGGTGTATTTCGATTGAGCATACTGTAGATATATTCTTTAAAGACAGCGGTATAAAGCGCATTACCATTAAAGCTACGTCGAATAAAGTATGCACCTGCACCACGCATCAGTTGCCCAACCACAGGCATATTTAAATTAATGCCTGCTGCAATATGGGGAACCATCAAGCCACGGTTATAAATCACATAAGACAATAACAAATAGTCAATGTGGCTACGATGACAAGGGGTATAGACAATTTCATAATCTTTGGCAAGTTCACGAACCGTATCGAAATTATGTACTTCGATACCGTCATAGAGCTGGGTCCACAATTTAGTTAAAGCAATTTCAGCAAAGCGTAAGGTCGAATAAGAAAAATCAGAAACGATTTCATCGAGGTATTTATGCGCGAGTGCTTCGGCTTCATTGATGCTGATTTTTTTATGAATGCTTTCATTGAGAATGGCTTCTTTGACCGCATCACTCAGCATGAGTTTGTTAATCACATTGCGACGATCTGAAATATCAGGACCAAGAATTGCTTCTTTATAGCCATTAAATTGTTTATTGAGCTCAGTCACCACATAGTGTGCTGGTGAAAAATTGGGTGTGAGTTCAATGGCTGAGTTAATTAACTGGCGTAAAGAAACTGCTTGATGGAATTCAATATAATTATTACGGCCATACAGGGTAATGTTGAGTGCTTGTTTAATGCCCGTTGGTTTAGCCCAAGCATCGGTCATCAATGCTTTATACCAGCTATCTTCATTCTCTGGTGCACGTCCCCATAAAATCGTTGTTGGTACTAAAAGCACATCTTGCTCAGGATGTTTCAATAAATATTCGACTAAGCGAATAATTTTATCTGGGTAGTATGCAGAAGCATTGCTTTTGGTTGGTTCTAAAGTGATAAAACGATCATCTTCCTGATAATCTGACCCTAGGTTAAGTGGCGCAAAAGCAGGGCTGAGTTTTCTTTTTTCTGTTTCATTGTCGATCAAGACTTTATTTGAAGTTGAGTCATCTTGAATGACATAGCAAATCGGAAAATTAGCTGTGTTTGGATCATTAACTGTATTTTCAAGAGTTTTTGTATCGCCTAAAACTTGTGGGCTGACGATTTTATCTAAGATTTTTTTTGTAAATTGACGATAAAATTTTTGATAAGCATTGCTTGCCATAATATTCTCTAAATATGAGTCATATCGTTATTATGCTTGAAATAATATACAAATATATAGTTTGATTTGACGACAAATCGGTCAAACACTTTGCCTAAAAACTAAACTTATGATTTTTATCAATAAACTATTTCGATATTGGTATAATTAAATTCAGTTACTCAATATCAAAGTTTCATAGAAAAGCATTATGATAGATTGATATAAATTCATTTAAATTCAAGGAAAGGTCATGTCTACAGATCCAAATTTTCCAGCAACTGAAAACTTAGGTATTGCTGTTTATTCTAATAATGCTGAGGCAATTGGGAATACACCACTTATTCGTATCAATCGTCTTATTACAGGTGGCGCAACGGTCTTAGCAAAAATTGAAAGTCGTAATCCTGCTTTTTCTGTTAAAGATCGAATTGGTGCTGCACTTATTGCAGATGCAGAGGCGAAGGGGCTTTTGAAAAAAGGCATGCATATTGTAGAACCAACCAGCGGGAATACTGGTATTGCATTGGCATTTGTAGCAGCGGCAAAAGGTTATGCCATCACTTTAACTATGCCAGCAAGTATGAGTATAGAGCGCCGTAAAGTATTAAAAGCGTTGGGTGCAAATTTAATTTTAACTGAGCCCGCAAAAGGTATGAAAGGCGCAGTTGATGAGGCAGTACGTTTAGCAACTGAACAACCTGAAACATATTATTTACCGCAACAATTTGAAAACCCAGCCAATCCTAAAATACATGAGACAACAACTGGTCCGGAAATTTGGGCAGCCACTGGTGGTAAAGTCGATATCCTTGTTGCTGGTGTCGGAACTGGCGGTACCATTTCAGGTATTTCAAGTTATTTTGAAAAGGTCAAGCAGCAAGCGATTTACTCCGTTGCTGTAGAACCCGCAGATTCACCAATTATTGGACAAACCAAACGTGGTGAAACTTTAACGCCTGGGCCACATAAGATCCAAGGGATTGGTGCAAACTTTATTCCGAAAAACTTGGATTTAGATTTAGTTGATGAAGTTATTGCTATCGACAACCAAGAAGCGATTGATTTTGCCCGTCAAAGTGCCACTCAAGAAGGTATTTTTGTCGGTATTTCTAGTGGTGCGGCTTTAGCTGCTGCAGCACAATTAGCTGCTCGTCCTGAAAATGCAGGTAAAACCATTGTGGTGATTCTTCCAGATGCGGGTGAACGTTATTTGTCTTCCGTTTTGTTTGAAGATATTTCAGCAGATTAAGTTTAAATTAAATCGTCTATATCTATGCTGTGTTTTATTGTCATAGACTAAAAAATAAACCCGCTCAAGTATCTGCAAGAGTGGGTTTATTTTATTGATATTCAGTTTCTATTCTTAAATCTCTATAAAGAAGACTTTAACTGTTTTTCATGTTGTTTGACTTGTTTCGCGTATCGTTTACCTTGACGTTTCATTTTACGGTTTGATTGGTAATTTGTGGGTCCAACATTGTAGTAGGCTAAAGCTTTTTTCCAGCTTCCTGCACTTTGATTGTATTTAGCCAAGATCATGGTGCCACAGCGCACATTGGTATATTCATCAAACAAATCACCAGGGCAGGCTTGTTGCCAATAACGCGGCATGATCTGGGTAAGCCCAACAGCACCAGATGGAGAGGTGACATAACTCCGATAGCTTGATTCTTGACGTATGGTCGCTGCAATCAGTAAAGGATCTACATCATACTGATCCGCACTTTGTACAATCATTGGGGATACACGATTGGCAACATCGGGAGAGACAGAATAGGCTTTTTGGATTCCAGTCGAAAGTTTAGCAGCACGTTTTTGCACAGAGCCACCACCCAAAGACGAACATGCTGTGATCGCAAGTGTTAAGCCCACTGTAAAAATTATTTTTAACTGATACTGAAAATTCAAAATAAAACCAATGCTATGTATCCAAGATTGCCCTGATGTTAAGTAGCTGATTTAAACCTGTCAATCTATGAAAATTGGTAGATTTATTCGTGATTTGTATCTTAAGCTTCTGGTTGCTTGCTATTTAGGCGTTATTTCGTCATTTTTGCTTGTTTTTTCTGTAACATTATTGCCAACATTAAATGCAATGGATTCTGAGCAGTATATTGGACTTCAAATTGTTGATTTCCATTGTGCTGGTACAGAGCATAAATTACTGGAATATTTAATTTATTTCCTTCAATCACATTTGAGTTTTCACCTGAAAGTTCTTTGGTCATATCAGCAAGTACATTGGTGCTAATCTCTTGTTGAATTACACCTTGGCAAATATATTGCGCACCTTCAAAGCGATCAGTAATCAAATCGATTAGATTTTGTGAATCCTGATTGTCTTTATCAGCCTGTAATTTTTCCAGATTTAATCGCTTTATTTTAGTTAAAGTGATTCCTTCTATAGAAGGTATGGTTTCTGTTGTTGTGTTTGCATTTGGATTAAATTGTTGAGTAAGTTGATTTAATTTTGATCCAAAATTGATATTTACCTGACTTGAGTAGAGTTTTTTTACACGATCAGTCACTTGTTGATTATTACATTCAGACTGATTAAATAAACTGCACCCTTGCAGACCAAAACCTACACAGAGCATTGTAAATATTATTTTGTAATTCATCTATATCTCTCACAATCATGTTTATTCACTAACTCCACCAATATCTTAAAATATGAAAGAAGATGGGTGCAGAAAAGCAGATAGAATCAATCCGATCTAACATTCCACCATGACCATGAATCAACTGTCCCCAATCTTTGACACCACGGTCACGTTTGATGGCAGACATTACCAAACCACCGAAAAAGCCAAAGATACACACAACCAGTCCTATCAATGCAGCTTGTAGATAGCTAAATGGAGTAAGCCATGCCATAGCAACACCTAAAGCTGTGGCTAAAACAATACCACCCACTAAGCCTTCAACTGTTTTTGATGGTGACAAGACCGGTGCAACCTTGTGCTTTCCAAAAAGCTTACCACAGACATATTGCAAAACATCGGATGCTTGAACAACCATAATCAGCCAGATTGCTAACCAAATCGGTTCACCTTTAAAACCATTTAGTTTTAAATTGAGTAATGCAGGAACATGGGAAATACAGAAAACACAGACCATGAGTCCCCATTGAATTTTAGAACTGCGTTCAAGAAAGTGTTTGGTATCTTCTTGTTTTAGACTGGCTATTGGAATCAGTAAAAATACATAAAGTGGAATAAAAATTGAATATAAGCCGTACCAGTCGATATAGATCAAATAATATTGATAGGGAATAACAAAATAAAAGGCGATAAGTAAAGGGAAATAATCACCACGCCGTGTCGGCAATAGACTGGTAAATTCTCGTAGAGCAAACAGGGAAATAATCCCAAATAAGATAATAAATGCAGTTTGACCCAATAGGATGGCTGCGCCAATGACGATCAACATCACCCACCAAGCATTGATCCGTGCGTTTAAATTATCAATCACTGATGAGGGTTTTTGCCCAGTTTTTTGCTTGAGAATAAAGCCCACGCTAGATGCAAAAACTAAAATTCCCGCAAAAATACCAAATAAAAGATAGGTTTTATTTAGATTATCTAAAATCATTGATTCTCAACCTCTTTTAATTGTAATAGCTGCTTCTGTGCATAATCTATAAATGTGGCTTTATCCATTTCTAAATGTTGTTCTAAAGGAAAGCCAAAGCATACGGTAGACAGTAAAGGTAAAGGAACAAAAGAACCTTTTGGCATGACACGTCTTAGATTTGAAATCCAAACAGGGACAATCTCAATCTCAGGAAATTGTTTATGTAAGTTATAGAGGCCACTTTTAAAAGGTAACAGCTCAAGATCATCATCAAGATTTCGAGTACCTTCAGGAAAAAAAATAATGGAATAACCCTGAGCAAGAGCGTCTTTCACAGGTTGTAAAGGGTCTGCTTTATCTTCGCGATTACGTTGAATCGTAACACCATTAAAGGTGTCTTTAATTAAAAATTGTCTAAAGCCATCTTTCAGCCAATAATCTGAAGCAGCAACAGGTTTAGTTTTACGACGCATCAGTTTTGGAAGTGAAGACCATAATAAGATAAAGTCGATATGACTATTGTGATTGGCATAGTAAATACGTTGTTTCATCTCAGGCTGACAACCAATCCATAAGCTACGAGCACCAGTTAAGAGTCGTGCGCCACGGCGTGTCAAAAATGCGATAAAGCGAGCAATAGAGTGTGATGCTAAATTTCCATTAGATGAATCTAAGTGTTGAGTCTTTTGCTCTAAAGACTGTTTATTGTATGACTCTTTATCTTGTTCGGAACGTTGTTCAGGTAGTTGATTCATTCTCTAAGCCGATTGATATTGAAGCATTTTATTGTGGGGCAAGCTGTATAATAGGGTGATTAAAGTACAAAATTCTACTTTTTAAGTGACTAGAATAAAAATATAACCAAACTTAGTTTTGAATAAAAAGTAAAAAACTTGGTCTCCATTTACAAATTTATCATTTCTGTTTTTTGAATCATAGAAGAATTTTATAGCATTTCAAGATCTTCACTGCTGAGAAGCTGAGAATTTTCTTGATTTAAGATGATTCAAACCATCATACAATAACAATTGAATATATCAGCTAAAACTGTATCAGTTGAGGTTAAAATCGCTCTAAATAATTCTAGAAATCAAAATCATTAAGACCAGATATTGTATCAATAATAAAGCAATTTGAAGTTTTAAAAGTTTAAAACATCCTGCAAAACGCTGTGACCAATCACGTCCTGCTTTAGATGCGGGCATCAATTTCATACTCATTAGGGTTTGATCAAATTGCAGGGTTAAGTTTTCAATAGATTCAGTTTGGGATTCACGTGCAATCATTTTAATGAGTTGAGCATCAAACTTAACTCTAAATGAGAGATAATGATGAAGCCCAGATAATAACAATGTAATGACAATGAACGTCCAGAATTCAAAGGATTGCCAGCCTTTGAACAGGATGGCAAAAATAGATAACGCAAAAGCCAAATAACCTGAAAGCAATATAGCTGTGGTTGCCGATAATAGTTGCGCAACCACATAAAAATTCATTTTCATGGCGCTAAACCTTTCAGTTTTAGATGGTAAATTTCTAATTCTTCAAGTTGGGCTTGTTTTAATACCACCCAAGGGCGAGCTTTACGAATAATGTTTACCATTTCATCAATATTGGCATCTTGGTTTTGTTGAATCAGCCAAGCAGTGAGTACAGCGCTACTTCTTGAATAACCTAAGGCACAAAAGATAAGAATATTTTGGGTAGAGCTGTGTTCAAGCTTCGACATCAAATCATTTAATCGTGCTACGGCTAACTCAAGCTGATTGGCTTGTAATGGAATCAGATCTAGACTGAGATATTGCTGATATACTGTTGCATGGTTTAAGGGTAACTCAGCAACACAATCGAATATTGCATTGTATTGGTGGTGATCTTGTTGTGTTGGAATTCTTCCAATATAGATTTTTTTAAGTTCATGTTGAATGATAAAAGAATCTTCGGGATGCTTTTTGGTCCAAATACGACTATTAAGCCAAGCAAAGATTAAATAAGGCGCAAGCAGTATTTGCGCAGCAACAGTCATTTTACCATTTTCTTGTTTTTGAAAAAAATGTGGACGTACAAAACTATAGCTATGTGCAACGATAAATAGACTCACAGCGGGGTAAATTAGCCACAATCCCCAAGGTCTAAACTCGTAGGCTAAGATAAAGAAAATCACTGAGCCACAAAGGTAATAACTACCAAGCTTTAAATGTTTTGCTGTTAACAGTTGCAAGCCATCTTTTCTAAATGGTGATTTTACTGAAATTGGAAATAACCATAAGCATAAAGCGCCAACCAGTATTCCAGTGGGAAGGTCAATGAAATGATGCTGCCATGTCGTGAGTACAGAGATTCCAATCAGTACACACCAAAAATCGACCACATATTTCCATGTCCCAGATACATGGCGACGATAGAAATCCCAAAGAATAATCAGCAAAACAATATGTAATGAGGGCGCTTGGTTAAAGGGCTTATCGAAGCCCATCAGGACATCAAACCATAGACCGAAAAAACCATCTAAAGGTGGACGTTCAAAACTAAACTTTAAAGGGAACAGTAAGAAGCAACTAATAGAAATGACTTGCGCTAAAAATAGCCTAAGCGCTTGTTGTTTAAGCTCAAATTTGTTCCAACAAAGCAATAAGGAGAGGCCGTAAAACAGGTCAATTGACCAATACGGCACAATCGTCCAAGCCCAAAGTGGAATATGCTTTTCCCAAGCAAAGACAATACTTGGAACATCACTAAGACCTGATGCATATTGATTTGCAAAGCCATAAGTGAGGAAAAAGAAAGGCGCAAGAAAAACTAAGCAAAGTACGCCCCATTTCCAAGTCCCAGTTTCTTTGATGAGTGTTTGCATAAAACATCCGTAGATTTTTATTCTATTTAAATTAAAAAATTGGTGACTTAGATTGATTTATATCAAGTCACCAACTGTGAAAGCAGAAATTTTATAGCTTTTGTGCGACTGAGACGGTAAATATTCCAAACTCATCAATACATTGGTCAACCTTTTTAAAGCCAGCAGCTTCAACAAGTGCATCCATTTCCGCTTGTGAGCGTAAACGCATTACCCATGCATCACCTTCACGATGTGAGGTTAGTGCACGCGCAATGAACTCTTGCTGTGGGTGCCAAATTTGACCTGTATAAATCAAATAACCATCTTTAAGGATTGCTTTACTTAAGCCTTCAAGTGATTGATGGAGCAAATCATTGTCAGCAAATAACTCATATAAACCCGAAACCACAGCAAGTGATGGTTTTGGTTTAACAGAGGCCAAAGACTGTGTATCAAATGCATCTGCTTGAACAAATTCAGCAATGTCATTGAGTCCACGTGCTGCAATCATTTGCTGACCAGCTTGTACATTGATATCACTATAATCACGCAATAAGATTGAATCTGGTCGTTTTGGTAATTGAACCACAGCATCTAAAATATAACGTCCATGACCAGATGCAATATCCATGATTCTCAATGGTTTGCGTTTTTTAATTAGAATATCTGCATATTTCTGAACCAAATGTTCAATGTTTTGTTTACGAACACGGATCCCACGCCAACCAATCGCATTTAAATACTGGCGGTCAATGATTTTGCCAATAGGATTGCTACTTTCAGATTGGTTACGATAAACAAAGTCTAAGGTACTTCCAGAGTCATAGCCTGTGTCTTCACCAATTTTTAAGCCTTTAGATAAATGGCTACCAATTTTTAGATTCTTTTTGGTGATTTCCCAAAATGCATTCTTAATTGATTTAGCGGGTAATGGTGAACTGAGATCTTCAGCTATAGCACAGCTTGGACCAATTTTGTCCGCATTTAAAACGTCTGGAGCTTGATATTCAACCGCAAAACATTGTTGGATAAATCGGCGTATTTTCTCTGTTGCTATATGGCGATCTTTTTCACCTAAAGTATCGTGAAAGAAGCCATCTAAAATATGTAATTCTTTTTTAGGATGCGGAAGCTTTTGGTAAAATTCACGTTGCGGTTTTTGAAAAACCACAAAATCTGAACCTGAGCATAACACTTGAGTTGGTACAAAGATGTTTTGTGAATCTGCAACAATTCGCTTAGAGGCATCATAGAGCCCAAGCAACATTCTCACCGAAATGGCTTTAGCAATTTTAGGATCGGTATCATAGCTTTGAGCACGTTCTTCATCATGGGTCAGCATTTTGGCTTTAACATAACTTTGGATGAAAAAATTACCGCGAATTTTTTCCATGACTCTTAAACTTGGTTCGGCAAATGGCACATAAAGCTTAATGTCAAAAGCAGGGGACGCGAGACACAAGGCGCGAATTTTAGGCGCATAATCATGTACCCATGTTGCGGCTAATACCGCACCTACACTTTGTGCAACTACAGCAATATTCTTGGCATCGATACCATAGTTTTCTTCAATATGTTGGACAAAATATTGAATATCTTTTACACATGCAGAGAAGCTAGGTGCATCACCACGTTCACCAGGGGAATCGCCGTGACCGCGGGCATCCCATGCAAAGAAATCAAAATCACTTAAATTGAGTTCCTTGACCAAATGCGCCATACGTCCTGAATGTTCATGTCCGCGATGAAATAGAAGAATGGCTTTTTTTGTTTCTCTTGGTGAGTTGGTTGCCCAATGTTGATAAAACAATTCTGTTCCATCATGACTCTTAAAGGTGTGATGACTGTTGTTATACATACGAATTTACCCTAAATATGAAACTGTTTTATAAAGCTGTTTTTAAGCTATTTTTAATTCGGTTATAGATGGTTAAACTAAGCAGCAGACCAATTAAAATGAGTATGCCATTACAGATTAAGCCGAGAAGTTGTAAATTTGTAGTGAATAATGGCACGGTGACAATCATGACTGTGATTAAACTAAACCAAAATGCACGGTCACTTTTTCCCATTGGGCCATCATAACGACGTTCTTGCCCAATCAGTGGCGCCATTACACCAGTGTATTCACTTAGAATTGCAAGGAAAGCAATCAATAACAGTAATTTTGCACTGATAAAGCCAAAAGCAATCAAGCATAGATAGAGTGTTGTGTCCGAAATAACATCACACAATTCATTGTAAAATGCACCTAAGTTGGATTGTTGTTTAAATTCACGAGCAAGCATTCCATCGATGGCGTTAAAAGCCATTCGTAGCAACATCCACAAGGGAAAGAGCAATAACCACCCATTTACAGCATGATTCAGATAATACTGGTATAGAAAAAAACTTAAACCGAGCGATATAAACATCGCTAACAAGGTGACTTGATTTGCCGTGATTCCGATATTAAAAAGCTTTTGAACAAAAGGGCGCAGTAAGTTTTGAAATGCTGGTTTTAATTGATAGATTGATGGCATTGTTCTAGTAATATAAGGTATATGACAGGATTTTAATCAAGTTATCCATGATTTTACAAGTATTAATTTTCACCATTTAAATTTGTATTGTTATTTTAAAATTTATATAAATAGTCCTATAATTCAAAAGTCTTCTTAATTTTGATCTTGTTTATTCTATGACACCTGCTTGCAAAGTTTTAAAATCAAATAAAATTGAATTTTCAATTCATGAATATGAACATGATGTAAATGCAAAAAGTTTTGGCTTAGAGGCTGCTGAAAAATTAGGTTTAAATGTCGAAGAAGTGTTTAAAACTTTAATGGTGACAGATGATAAAAACTATTTTGTTGCGATACTTCCTGTAAATCATCAATTAAATTTAAAGAAAGTGGCGAGTGTCTTTGCTTGTAAAAAACTACATATGGCTGATCCTAAAGATGCAGAACGTTTAACTGGATATTTAGTCGGTGGAATCAGCCCTGTAGGTCAAAAAAAGCGTTTAAAAACGGTGATTGATGCAAGTGCAACAGCATTAGCAATGATGTATGTCAGTGGTGGTAAACGTGGTTTAGACATTGGGGTAAAACCTCAAGACTTAGCCAAGGTGTTGGGTGCAAATTTTGTTGATATTATTGATGAATGAGATGTGTTTTTAGCGTTAAATTTAAAAAAAACTGTTATTCACTATATTAGTCACAAAAATATTGACTCCACTATGGCAATAGAACTGAAAATTAAAGACAAAGATTACAGTCATTAATTCAAGATATGAACCACCTTTGCGGTGGTTTTTATTGTATAGATGAAAGTGGAACAAAATTAAGTAAGCAAAACAGGTGGTAGTTTTAAAACCTAAATAATCTTTTCCATATTCATCAGATTTTGGACGAACAAGCCAAGTTCTCATATTTTTAGCTAGCGACTACACACGTTATTTCAGTGTTATGCCTGATTGCTGGGTGGTAGCTGTGCGAATAATATCATCAGATTGGTCATAGTGAGATTGGCACACCTGAATGGTATCCATATTCTCGACGGTCCAGTCGTAGAGCGCGTTAAAAGGCAATTTGAGTGATTGACCAAGTGGCGTCAAGGCATATTCCACCCCTAGCGTTTTCCCATCTATAACGGTGCGTGTCAGCATACCATTGCGTTCTAACTTGCGAAGTGTCTGTGTCAATACACGTTGGGTAATACCATCAAGACGCCGTTTGATGGCGTTGAAGCGGCGTGGTTCATGTAACACCATCAAAACCAGCATTGACCATTTATCTGCGATTTGATCGAGAATGGCACGGCTTGGGCAGTCGGCACGGTAGATTGGATCGTGATCAGGGTTCATAGGTATGCTCCAAGATACTTAGGATGCTTAAGGTGCGTAATTGACACTAAGTATACATAAGATACCATGATTGCACACAGCTAAAATCAAGGGTATATGATGACCATTCCAACTTATTCCACACTTCACATTGAGCATGATCAAGGCGTGGCGACTGTCAGCATTAACAATCCACCAGTTAATGTATTGGATGTTGCATTGATGAGTGATATTCGAGCTTTTCTCACTCAGGTACGTGATGACCCACAAACACGTGTAATCGTGTTCCAAAGCGCTGATCCTGAGTTTTTCATCGCTCATGTAGACATGACCTTAATTGATGAGCCAAACGCTTTTGACCAGTTCGCAAAAGATGTACCTAATGGATTGAATCCATTTCAGGCTTTGGGAGAGATGATTCAGGCACAGCCGCAAGTGACAATTGTTAAGCTCGAAGGCTTGGCGCGTGGTGGCGGTGCTGAATTTGTGGCAGCAGTGGACATGGCATTTGCTGCTATTGGGCGCGCTGGTCTCGCCCAATGTGAGGCATTGATGGGGATTATTCCTGGCGGTGGTGGTACTCAATATCTTTCACAGCGTATGACACGGGGGCGTGCATTAGAGGTAATTCTTGGTGCTGACCTTATTGACGCTTTGCTAGCCGAACGATATGGTTGGGTAAATCGTGCGCTTCCGGCAAATGAGTTAGACGCTTTTGTTCATCGCATCGCCACAAATATTGCAGCTTTACCTGAAGGGGTCATCGCCGCTGCAAAGAAAGCAATCCCACCAGCGGATTTAAGTGAAGACTTCCTTCGAGAGCACAAGGCATGGGCTGGTCTGTTTGCGCGTCCGGCTGCTGAAAAACTCATTCGTGGCGGCTTGCAGGCAGGTGCTCAAACAAAAGTAGGCGAACAGGATTTGGAGCAACTACTCCGCGATTTGTCTGCATCCTGAGGTCTTGCTGCTGTCTAATATTCTGCTCTAGCTTATTCTTGAGATTTGAGACAGAGAAATACCGCAACCCATTTTCCTTAAGCCTAGCGCTATTTATGCAATTGAGAGGTAATGACAAAAGTTTGAAGCATTGACCCTCTATAGAGAATAAGCCATATTTTTGCTACAGTGAACCTAATTAAGATCATCTATTTACTAGGCCTCGCATTTGCGAGGTTTTTAATGCTGAATAAAAGGAAAACTTGATGGAATTGCCTAATATTATTCAACAATTTATTGGAAACAGCGTTTTAGAGCCAAATAAAATTGGTCAGTCGCCATCGGATGTTTATTCTTTTAATCGAAATAATGAAACTTTTTTTCTTAAGCGATCTAGCACTTTATATACAGAGACCACATA